>Ga0316202_10000022_pt1 | contig 401352 bp, 387 predicted proteins | sample 3monrhotite_MG_FD_204934 | JGI IMG/M metagenome (GOLD analysis project Ga0316202, IMG submission 204934) | Microbial mat bacterial communities from mineral coupon in-situ incubated in ocean water Damariscotta River, Maine, United States -... | ecosystem: Environmental > Aquatic > Marine >...
CTTGGGTGGATTGCGATACTTGGCGAGAAATCTCGGAAATCGAACTGGAGAGTTCTTCCGCCGCCGATGCCACCGTTTGCACGTTAGCTGAGGCTTCTTCTGCGGCCCCGGCTACGTTCGTGGCCTGTTGACTGGTGCGATCGGCGGTGGTGGAGACAGACTGCGCCGAGCTCTGCATTTCCTCAGCCGCTGCGGATACGGTCTCCACGACCGAACCAACGCTGGTTTCAAACTGCTCAGCCATGCGCATGCGCTCCGCACGGCGCTGTTCGCCGAGCTGCTGTTCGGCAACCTTTTGCTCCTGCTCGCGTTTATCTGCATCGGCCAGAACACTCTTGGTTTCACTCAATGCACGCGCAACGGTGCCAAATTCATCGGTACGGTCACTGCTGAGGTTCCCCTCAGCGTCGTAAGCCCGATTGGTAATTTGATCGATATCCGCCAGCAGGCCTTCGATTGATCCCTTAATCAAGGTGAACAGATAGACCGCTGCGCCCAAACCAATGACGAGACCAATGGCCGTCAAAATCATGTTCAGCTTCTCAACATCAGCGATGCTGCTTTGCACGTCGTGAATCGCCTGTTGCAGTTGTTCCAACCGCGTATCGGTTGCCTTTTCGACCTTTGCGGTCAGGGCGTCCAAATTCTCGCCCATTTTCCCTGCAACTTCATCAAACTGGCCCATCATCACGTTGCCGCCTTCGGGGCCTTCAGCGATATATGTCTTACCCAGTTTTACGCCGGTTTCGTAAAAGGGACCAAAAGCGGTCTCCGTTTCATCAAGCGCCGCAACGATTTCAGAATACCCAAGTCCGCTTGCCAACGTACGGGCACGCGCCACATCGTCTGCGAATTTCTGAGCGTAATTCGCCGCTTCCGCGAAGCCGTCATCGAAGCCCGGCGCCCCCCGCGTCGCGGAGATATCGGAAATCCACTGCTGTACCTGCACCACATCCAACTTGATGTCCTTGATCACAACCATCAACGGAATGGCGCTATTGGCAACTGTGTTGGCGTTTTCTTGGGTCACTTCGAGTTTTGGCAATTGGGCGTTCAAATTGAACAGCGTGACACCGGCGGCGCCGACAAACACCAGCAAGATGATTGCGAGAACAGCAACAAGGCGAGCTTTAATAGACATGGTATCTCCCCAGATAACGTAACTAAAGATAACGTAACTAACTGGCACCGCTTCCCAACTTTCGAAGAAAGCATCCCATAAGCAGCACTAAAAATTCTCCATTGTGCATATCATAATAATTTTAAACACACCACACCTACAGCTAAGATGCGAAGCACAACCTACTGATTTTTTTCATATTTAGCTGTAATTGTTGCCGCAAAAATTTAAAGGCCACGCAGATGATGGGGACGAAGCCCCCCTGCACCTGTCTTCGCCGCGCGAACGGAGGCCAGTAAATTCGCGCTTTCTCTTGGTAAATTGCCGGCAAGTGGCAGCGCGTTAGATGCGTGGTTGGAGCGGAAAATAACCGGAGATGCTGGACTCAGAAGTTCTAAAAGATATGCCAGCTCATCGAGTATGCCATCATCATCTTGCCATTCGAAGCCAGCACCCTCTACGCGCCCAAACGCTTCGCGAAAATGAGTTTCCTGATCCGCATCCAACCCCAGTTGAAGTGTGGATAGAAACTTTGGCGGGGTGCGGTTGATCAACGCCGCCGTGCCTTCGATATGATCGCGCCAGTGCGCCTTGCCACCAAGCCCTAAAATAACCGTAGCGGAAACCTTAATGCCCGCTTGCTCTGCAGCGAGCAGCGCTTTTTCCATCAAAGCGGCCGAGCCCTTGCGGATGCGTTTGAGCATCTTGTCCGAACCGGACTCAATCCCCAGATACACCATGCTCAGACGTTTTGCACGCAGCCGTGCGAGGTCTTCAGGCGCTTTTTTGGTGAGATTTTGCGGAGTCGCATAACACGTCACCCGTTGCAAATCGGGAAATGTGGAAATCAACTTATCAAGAATTTGTTCCAGGTCATGCACCCCCAGCACCAATGCGTCGCCGTCGGCAAGAAAAACACGGGTCGCATCGGGCCAATCGCGGGACGCATTTTCGATGTCGGCAAATACCGCTTCCAAGGGCCGGGCTTGATAACCCTTGAGTTTATACATGGAGCAAAATGTGCAGGCATTGAAACTGCACCCAAGCGTGGCCTGGATGATCAAGTTTGGTCCTTCGGAAGGTGGGCGCCACAATGGCATGTCGTAAACAATCATAAATGAGAATGTAATGCCTTGTGTGCGATCTGACCATGCCTACCTGTTGTAGGCAGTTTCCCTTGAACCTCAGGCGGTTACAGCCGATACTGCAAACAGGAGAAGTGTGTGTGAAATGATGATCAAAGAAAACGCCAATCGACCAGCCCGTACGGCGAACCTCAACGTGCGCAGCGAGCACGCGGATGAGGCGCGACGGCTGTATGAAAGCGCGTTGGAGCATCACCATGGCGGGCGTTTAGACGTCGCCATCAAGGAATACGCTGCCGTTCTGCGCCTCGCACCCAACGCACCGGACGTCTACAACAACCTCGGCGTGGCCCTGCGCAGCGCCGGTCGTCCCGATGCGGCGGTTGCCTGCTATCGTCGTTCACTCGGCATCCGTCCCGGTGTCGCAGGGGCCTACACCAATCTGGGCAATGCCCTTCGCGATCTTGGCCAAACCGCCCGAGCGGTCGAGGCCCACCGCCGCGCGGTCAAGCACGGGCCAAAATCACCCAAAGCGCTTTATAACGCCGGACTGGCGTTTCGCGAGGCCGGCCACACGAAAGTGGCGCTCGAACATTTCAGCCGCGCCGTAAAGCTGGAGCCCACCTATGCGCTATGCCGGGTGGAACACGCCATCACACTTTTGCAAATGGGCGATTGGCAGCGCGGTTTTAAAGAACTGGAAATTCGCTTTGCCCTGCCGGGTCGCGACCCCCGGCGTAAAGACATTGAAAACTGGGACGGTTCGGCGCTTCAGGGCCGTACCATATTGATCAATTTTGAGGGTGATGAAGGCACAGTGATCCAATTCGCCCGCTTCGCCGCCGTTCTCAAGCGCGGTGGCGCCAAGGTGGTGATGGAGTGCCCACCTCACCTCAAGCACCTGCTATCGACGGCGCCCGATATTGACCACACCATCAACGTCGGCGCGGATGCGCCCGGCGTTGACGTCCAGGTGCCCTTGCTCAGCCTGCCCACGCGGCTGAGCACCTTGGTCGATACAGTGCCCGAAGAAACGCCCTATCTTCCCGTACCGCAAGTTGGCGGCTCCACACTTAGCATTCATCCCGATACCCATCTTGCCATTGGCCTAGCATGGTCTGCAAATTGGGATGGCCGCGCGGCCAGAGGACCCAAACGCCACGGCGATATGATGCTTGATGATCTTGCCGAACTGGCGGGCATCCCGCACATACAACTGTTTTCGTTGGAACGCGGCGCAGGCGCGGGGGATGTCTCGCGCCTCGGCTTTCAGTCCCTAATTGAACAAACCGGCCAATCACTGATGGATGTCGCCGACTTGGCCTCGGCCATTGATCAACTCGATTTGGTGATTTGCTCCAATAGCGTCGCCGCCCATGTGGCGGGGGCATTGGGCAAGCCCGTGTGGATGATGCTGGATGGCGGCGCGGACTGGGGCTGGTTGCTGGATCGCGACGACAGTCCATGGTATCCCAGCATGCGCATTTTCCGCCGCCCCGCAGAACAACCCTGGGCCACCGCTGTAGCTGATATCCGCCAAGCTTTGATGGAGGTTTTAAAGGGTGCCTGATATGCCCTTTAAACAAAAACAAATATGAGCGACATACCACAAGACGCCACTGAATCGACAGACTTGGGCAGCACTCAACCTGCTCCTCAGGCTAAAAAACCGGGTTTTTTGTCGCGTCTTTTTGGCGGCGGATCTACCGGTGCAGAGCTGGAGATCGCCATTGCGCCATTTATCGACGCCGCAGGTACAGATCATGCCCGGTCTTTGGTTTCTGTGTTTGCCGATTTAAAGAGTGTGCGCATCAAGCAACTGCGCGAAAAACCGATCCTGACGCCTGAAATCAATCGTAGCGAACATCTGCCCGCCGCTTGCGCCCAGGCTATGAATTGGGTCGGTAAGTATGATGCCGACTTGGTCATCTGGGGCGACGTACCGCCACCTGGAACCACATTGTACATCCATTTCGCCGCTCAGCCGCCGGTCGATGACAACCCCGCGGGCACCATCTCGCCGTTTCAGGCCCTAACCCTGCCCGTGGGTTTCGACCCCACGGATTTAGGCGCGCTATTGCTGGCGACGGCCCTTGCGGCCATGAACCCGAGCGCCGAGGCCAAACGCCAAAGCCGACGTAATCTCGTTGCCGAAGCCCTTGAACACGCGGCGGAAGCGATAGAACGGATTCCATCCGATTTCACCGCCCGCGAGCAGGCCTCCATCCAGACCATGTTCGCCAATTCCCTAGCGACGTTCGGCCATTTGTTTCCTGGCACCGAAGTTTATCACCGCGCCTCATTGGCATATACCAAAGCCATCAAGGACACGTTACGGACTGAAAGCCCGACCAATTGGGCGTACATGCAACGCAATCTCGGCACCGTCTTACAGGCGCTTGGCGAACGCGCCGACGATGTCGATACGCTGGAACACGCCGCCCAGGCCTACCGTGCGGCGCTTGAGGTCTTCACCTTCGAAACCACACCGTTTCCCTGGGCCACCACCCAAAGCCGACTGGGCGAGGCGCTCTACCGCCTGGACATCAAGACCAATGACACCAAAGGCCTAAAAGAAGCGCTCACGCTGTATCAGGGCGCGCTCAAGGTTTTGAACAAGCGCTCCACGCCGCTGTTGTGGAGCGGCATCATGAACAATTTTGGTGAGGCTGCACAGGTATTGGGTCGCGAACTGAACCACGAAGACGTCCTAAAACGCGCGGTCGAAGCATACAGACAAGCCCTCACGGTGCGCAACCGCACCGCCCAGCCGACACTTTGGGCCGCGACCCAAAACAATATGGGCAGCGCCCTATTTTTGCTGGGGCGCATGACCAACGAGGAACACTACTATGAAGCCGCACTCAATGCCTTCATGGGAGCACGCGAAGTTTACAGCACGCTCGGGCTGACGCGAATGGTTGAAATCACCGAAAAAAATATCGCCCACGCTGAAGAACGCCTACCTGGCGGTGGTAAAAAAGGCGCGGAAAAAGACGCATCCATGTGGTGGCTGGAAGAAGAAGACACCCCGCCCGGCAGCTAGCATTGCTAAGGCATTAGCCCATAAGTGCACGGCGGCTCATATAGGCGCTGACCAACGATGCTAGGCCCAAAAACGTCACGGTTGCGATCAACTGCCACAACAGCAGCATGACCGTCGCATCGGGCGGATGAAACAAGCGCAAACCGACAGCACCCAACGCTGATGCGGCCAAGGCAGCCAAGCCGACGGTCCTGGTTGGCGACGTTAACATGCCGCGCTTAAGCAACAGAACCAACACAATTGCCGGGGCCGCGCCGGTCGCCACCACGGACGGATAACACGTCCAATGCGGGGCGAAAGAAAACTGATCGGGGCCGCCCTGTTCAAACAAACGAAAACAACTTTCGCCAATCAACGCCAACCACGCGGCAAACGGCACGACCGGCAGCATCCAGGCATGTTTGGACCGACCGGGCTGAACACAACACAAAGCCGCGTAGCCGGCCGTCAAAGCGGTCAAAAGAATGGTGCCCAATTCAATCAATGAACGCATGTTCGACAGTCGCTCATAGGCTAGGGTAATGTATTGCTGCTCAACCAGCGCCCCCATCACCAATGACACCGGTAAGGCCAACGCCATCCAGCCCAACAGCCGTCGCCCTGGTGAAGGCAGGCGCTTTACAGGTTTAAGGTCCTGCGACAAGGCGGCAATCAAGTTTTCGGTCGATGTATTCATATTTTCCTACAGCTCCACTCTTGGGGCCATTTCCGCGCGCAGGCTTTTTAAGGCTCGGTGCATTGCCACCTTCAGCGCCGCCACGGACATGCCGCTGGCCTCGGACGCTTCCTTAAGGCTCATTTCACGCAATTTCAACAGGTCCACGGCCGTGCGCTGCCCGGCGGGTAATGTTTCCAATGCGCGGTTGAGATCGTCTCCCAACGCGAACACAAGGTCGTCCTCAGGAGATACATTCGTTTCGTCGGACAAAAAGGTTTCAGGATATTCGTCCACCAACACTTCCTGTGCGCCCTGACGGTACATTTTGCGCAGCGCATCAATCGTGCGGCGCTGGGCAATGGTGCTCAGCCATGGCCCAAACGGCAGCTTGGGATCATAAGTGTGACGGTTCTTATGTACGGACACCATCACATCCTGCACGATGTCTTCGGCTTTATCGGGGTCATTGATGCGCTTGCCAACAATGGCGCGCACCAACGGCAACACGGCGGCGAGCAAGCTTTGATAAGCCGCAACGTCACCGTCTTGCGCCAAGGCCATCCATTCAGACCATTGCTGGTTTTTGCCGCCCTTAACACCTGTCGTCGTGTCGGACTTTACGTGGCCATCCGTCATCGTGATCCGCACTTCAAATTCTTGTTGAACCGCACGTCCAAAAAAATTGCATCAAAAAAGAGTGTAACCCCGAACGCAGTCGTAGCGAAGTAGTGGGGGACGGGACGAAAAGCACCGTCTCCTGACCCTAAAGGGGTCCCTAATCAAGTCAATCTAATTTAGGAGAATTACATGTCCATCAAGACTCTCGCCAAAGCCCCCCTGATCGCCGCAGCCATGACCGTTGCGCTGTCCGCAGCCGCAATGCACGAAGCAAGCGCCGCCGAAATGGAAAAATGCTACGGCGTCGCCAAAGCTGGCCACAATGATTGCCAGACCGCCAATTCGTCTTGCGCCGGCACCTCCAAAATGGATCACCAGAAAGACGCATTCATTGCCGTGCCAAAGGGCACCTGCGCGAAAATCGCCGGCGGCACCTTGAAACCTATGTAAAGGTGAGTTGCGCATGATGGACCACACGGCCCACACAAAGCGCAGTCTTGTCAGCCCGATCCCGGCGCGTGCCGGGATCGGGCTCAAGGCGCAGCATTACCAAGAGATCATCGACACCCAGCCCGACATCGGCTGGCTGGAAGTCCATAGCGAAAACTATATGTGTGCGGGTGGACCGACGCAAAACTGGCTGAACGCCATGCGTGAACGCTATCCAATTTCGCTGCACGGTGTTGGGCTGTCGCTAGGCACCGCCGGTCCGTTGGACCCGCTTCACCTTGAGCGTCTCGTCGCCCTGGAACGCCGCGTTGAACCCGGCTGGGTGTCTGAACATTTATCGTGGAGCATCGCCAGCGGCGTGTACCTCAACGATCTCATCGCATTGCCTTACACCGAAGAAAGTCTGGGGGTGTTTTCAGAACACGTCGAGGAAATGCAGGATGCACTCAACCGCAGGGTGCTAATCGAAAACCCGTCGTCTTATTTGCGCTATGAACACTCCGTCATTCCCGAACCCGAATTTCTGCTGGAAGTCACGCGGCTCAGCGGCTGTGCCGTCTTGCTCGACGTCAACAACGTCTTCGTCAGCGCCATGAACCACGGCTTCGACCCTATCCAGTACCTGGACCAAATCCCCACGCAATTGATCGGCGAAATTCATCTCGGCGGTCACAGCCAGACCGTCATCAATGGCCGTACCATTCGCATCGACGACCACGGTTCACGCGTATGCGATGAAGTCTGGGAATTGTATGAGCACCTGATCGCGCGTATTGGCCCAACGCCGACCCTGATCGAATGGGACAGCAATGTCCCCGAACTCGACGTTCTTTTGGCCGAAGCCGCCAAGGCCGATACCATCATGGCCAAGGCTCATCCGTTCGCCTTGCTCCAAACCTCCGAGGAGGCGCGCCATGCCGATGCTGGCTGAATTACAAAACGCCATGCGCGATGTCTCTCTCGGTGGTGATGCGGCTGTTTTAGCGCCAGCGATCATAGGCGATGGCTTTGCTGCCGAACAACGCCTCAACATTCATCGCAACAACACCACGATCTTGCTGTCCGACGCTTTGGCGGCGACGTATTCGGTGGTGTACAAATTGGTTGGTGAGGATTTCTTCAATGCGGTCGCGCGCCTGTTTGTTCGCGCCCAACCGCCCCGTTCTCCGTGCCTGTTTGAATACGGTATGGGCTTTGCCGATTTTCTAGCCACCCTGCCCGCGGCACAGGGCCTGCCCTATTTGGCCGATATCGCGCGGTTGGAGTGGTGCTGGAACGAAGCCTTCCACGCCCTCGATGTCGCACCGCTAACATCCGTCGACCTTGCCGATGTCGCACCGCAATCCTACGGCGATCTGGTTTTCACCCCGAACCCTAGCTTGCGCCTGCTGGCATCGCCGTTCCCGATCAAGGAAATCTGGGACGTCAACCAATGCGGTGCCAACCCGGACGCAAGCGTCAACCTGGACGAAGGGCCCCAATCGCTTGCCGTGCTGCGCCCAAGGGGGAGCGTTGAAATGATTGAGCTGTCGCCTGGTGGTTTTATCTTCACCGAGCAACTGGCCCGCGGTGCAAGCCTTGAACAGGCATTTGTTACCGCCAGCAACGCCGAAGCACAATTCGATCCGTCATCCACATTGACGGTGCTGATCACCGCCGGGGCCTTTCACACCTTTGCATTAAAAGCATAATCCATTCTTTAAGGAGCCTTCTTCATGTCTTCACTCCCCGGACTGTATTGCCATACCGTCAAGCGCCTGAGATTCACCCCGGATGGGCTCATCGTCTTAATGGCGCGTGTGGGCTTAGGCTCCTTTTTCGTGCGGGCGGGCCTGACCAAAATCAACAGTGACTTCAGCCTTAGTGACTCCGCGCTATATCTATTTCGCGAAGAATATAAGGTTCCCCTGTTGCCGCCCGAAATCGCCGCGTATATGGCAACATCCACCGAACTTATTTTGGGTTCGCTTTTGATCATTGGCCTGGCAACCCGCCTTTCCGCCTTGGGCTTGCTGTGCATGACGGCTGTCATCGAAATTTTCATCTATCCCGCCAGCTGGCCCGACCATCTGTTATGGGCTGCAGCGCTTGTGCTTATTCTTGCACGCGGACCGGGCTGGTTAGCCGCAGACCGTGGCATCTGCAAATTGATGGGCCATTCATGCAAGAGCGCCGCAGCACATAATTGATCGGTCCTATTCCATCGTGTACGCCTTGACATGATCAGGCATGTTCACACCCGGCACATTGCGGGGGTCCGGTATCGGATCCCCGACAGTGTGACGGATCGGAATGACCCCCGCCCAAATTGGCAAGGCGTAATCTTCCTCATCATCGTGCACACCATCATCGCGTATTTTGGCGGACGCTTCGTCGATGGGCATCCGCAACACCGTCGTCGCTTTGGCTTCCTGATCGGTCATGGGGCGAAGAATTTGGCTGCGACCCGGATAGAGCGCGTCGATAAACGCATTCAGGCTTTCAGCTTTATGTACGGGGTCGTCGACCACGCTCGGTCGGCCAAAGATCATCACCGACCGAAAATTCGCCGAATGATGCATGCCCGAGCGCGCCAAAACCATCCCATCCAAGATCGAAACCGTCAGGCAAACATCCATATCTTCAGAAGCGCGGATACCCCGGCTCGCTTTCGAGCCATGCCAGTAGATATAATCGCCATCGCGCCATTGAAATGTTGGGATCACGACGGGTTTGTCGTTCAGGTTGAACCCCACATGGCATAACGGCATTGCATCCAGAATTGAATATATCGTCTCGCGGTCAAAATGCCCCCGCTCGTGCAGGCGGCGTAACCGCGTTTGCTCTGTAACGACCACATCTTCGCTCATCATCAGCCTCCTTCATCATGATTGAGGTTGATCCTTACGGTAATATTGGCATTATAAAAATATCCAAAAATGACTAATTTGAGATAACCAATTTATGGACGCCCCTTTTATCGCAATCGATATCGAGCATCGTGGCTCAACATCACTGTTTGAACAAATCTATGACGCCTTGCGCCTACACATCGTGTCGGGGCGCATCAGGGCGGGTGAGCGCCTGCCCCCATCACGCAGTTTCGCCACGGAATTGGGCGTATCGCGTACCACCATTGTTTCGGCCTACGATCAACTGATCGCCGAAGGCTTCGCCGAAGGGCGCACTGGATCGGGTGTGTACGTCAGTCACATTGGTGAGGTTGAAATTGAAAACACCCAGGCTTCCCCAAACCACCATCGCGGCCCGACAAGCCCTCCAACATCGCCGTTGCGCCCATTCCAACCCGGGCGCCCCGACATGCGCTTGTTTCCCCACCGCCAATGGGGACAGTGTGTAGCTCGTGTGGCGCGGACTGACCCTCAGGCCCTAGCGGTTCAGGCCGACCCTTTCGGCGACCCGGTGTTGCGCCTGGCGATCACGCACTATTTGGCGGAATGGCGAGCCATGCATGTTTCTCCGCAACAAATTCTGATCACGGCTGGTGCCAGCGATGCCCTGGAAATTTGTGTCCGCACCCTAACCCAACCGCGTGATGTGATTGCATTGGAAGACCCTGGCTATCCCGTGCTGCGCAAATTGATCCAGAGCCTGGGCTTAAAAACCCGGTGGCTGGGCGTGGACGACCACGGTGCCCAAGTGCCGTCTGTATGCTCGCCCGAGCACGCCCCGATTTTGAATGTGCTCACCCCATCTTCACAATTTCCCCTGGGCGGTGCGATGCCGTCCGCACGACGACGTGAGTTTCTGAACTGGAGCGAAAAGAACCAAAGCTGGATTATTGAAGACGATTACGACAGCGAGTTCCGCTATGCCGGGCGACCATTCCCTGCGCTAGCGAGTTTCGAAGGCCATGCGCACACCTTATATATCGGCAGCTTTTCCAAAGTCTTTTCCGAATCCTTGCGCCTTGGCTTTTTGGTGATGCCGCTCCATTTGGTCCCTCAAATCACCACGACCCTCAGCAGATACGGTTCAAAAGCATCCTTGGTGGCACAGCGTCCCTTAGGCATGTTCATGCAAAACGGGAGCTTTTATCGCCATATTCGGCGGATGAGACGCATTTATGCCGAACGTCGCCGCGTGCTTATGAACATGCTGCACGTTCATCTTGAGGACCCGCGGGTCCACTGGCCCGACTGCCACGCCGGTATGCACATCACCGTACACCTGCCAGCAGAATGCAATGACGTAAACATTTCCGTACAAGCCGCAAAGCACGGTCTCTCTTGCCCTGCGTTGTCGACATATTGTGCTGGCACACAAAAGCGACGCGGAATTTTGCTCGGGTTTTGCAGTTTTGCAGTAGATGAAACAAAGGATGCGGTGCCCATCCTGGCTCGTATCGTGATCAAGGAGCTGGATAGTATGTGCAACAAAGGAAAAGGCCTCACGGCTCGAAACCGCGCTGCGGTTGATCCGTGAGGCCTTTATTTGGTGCACCCTGAGCGATTCGAACGCCCGGCCTTCTGATTCGTAGTCAGATGCTCTATCCAGCTGAGCTAAGGGTGCATTGTGCTTTTCGCCTTTCAGCGGAAGCGGGCGGAACCTAACCTAGCCCTGCCCCGTTGGCAAGAGGAACATCGCTGTTTTTTTCATATTTATGTGACGTGCTGAAAGCCCGGTGTCTACAACTGCACATAACGCCTTGGCATTTATCGAAATCCGTCCTTGCCGAGGCTGGGGGCATTGAGTAAGATCGCTTGAAAAATAGCTGTGATACAAGTTATTCAAACGCTTTGAAGCACTTGCATCGCAATCTGGGGGATGACCTTTTTTAAACTCCGAACAAAGGTTCCAAGTTAAAGGCGAACGCGCGAAATGGATTTTTCGAAGTTCCGGGCATTGATCGTAGGGGCGGCATTCTTATTGCCAGCCTGCTCATTTTCTGAATCAGCCCTATGGCCTTCTTTGACCGGTGAAGACCCGGCGACGGATACTCCGTCCCAGGTCAGTGAACCGGCACCGGCGGCCCCGACCACACAGACCGTAACCAGCGGCTTACAGCCGCCGCAACTCGGCACCACTGATTTCCGGCCTGTCGGCGTTACGCCGGGACAGGACACCGGGACCTTCGTTGGTCGCAAGGTTGCTGAATTGCGCTCTGAGTTACAGCGCCTGCAAGACCAGGTCAGCCAGCATAATGGCCAGTTACAAACGCTCCGTGCGGATATGGTCGCTAACGCGCAGCAGTACCATAATACGGTCGCAGGGGTGAATTCCCGCCTGCAAGTGGGCACCACCCCGGGCAACCCGATTTTGGTCCAACAGTTCAACACCGCGCAAACCTCGCTCGACAATCTTAATGTCGGCATCGCGGCAATGAACAAGTTGGCGACTGTGGTTTCCGGCATGTCCACCATGTCTGGGTATCTCGCAGAATCGACCCGTGCCGCGTTTGGCGTTTCGGGTGCTGTGGATGAAGACCACCGTCAATTGACCGTGTTGCAGGATGAAGTCGATCAGACAGTTGTTCTAATTGAGCGTCTGCTCAAAGAATCGACCGACGACATTCGCCGCCAAAGCAGCTATGTCGCCGCGGAGCGCTCAAACCTGAACACCTTGGCGGCTGGCATCAAAACCGGCGAAATTTATGGTGCGAGCCTTTCCAACGTAGCGCGAACCGCCGCGGGTCCTGGTCCGATTGCCGGCAAACCCATGGACACCTCAGGCCGACGCCCGCTTGTGGTGATCCGCTTTGATCGCGACAAGGTCCCATATCAACAGGCCCTCTATAACGCTGTTGGCAAGGTGCTGGAGCGCCGCCCCAACGCGGCCTTTGATTTGGTAGCCGTAGCCCCTGCATCCGGCGGACCAGCCCGAGTGGCACTCAATTCCACAAAAGCCCGTCGTCACGCAGAGGACGTCTTGAGGTCCCTCGTTGAAATGGGCCTTCCGCCCGCACGCGTCGCCGTTTCGGGTAAAACAGCGGCAAATGCAAACAGCAACGAAGTGCACCTTTACCTCAGATGACCCGTCGTCTCACGGTGGATATCGTGAAGTAAGATGTTCAACGCATCCAATCAAAGTGCCGCTCCATGATGGGGCGGCACTTTTTTTATGCATAGCACTCGGTAACAACAACTCGTTTGACATCAATCAGTTGGTTGAACAGTGCACCGCTTGGCGTTCATTGGTTGCAGGATCGCTGCACCTATGACAACCACAAGTTTGTTGCCGTTATGCAACACATTTGATAAATTGTAACAGTGCTACACAAGTACTACTCATAATAAGATAAAATACGTTAGGTTTTTGACACATTTAGTCGGGCTTGTGGGACTGGCCACTCAAATTTTATTTGCTCGTTTGGGTCAAGACACACACACACACACACAAAGCTTGACCTATACTCTTGAGACGATAACAAAACGATGTCGGCTTCATGTGGGCTCAGCCACAAAAAATCCGGCACCAAGGGGGATAAACAACCTATGACGAACAATTTTAAACTGACCCTTATGTCGGGCGTTACCGCTGCTGCGGTAACCATGGCATTTGCAGGCACCGCCAACGCGACCAACGGCTATTTTTCAAATGGCTTCGGTACCGCGGCCAAAGGCATGGCTGGTGCGAGCATCGCGTTACCGCAAGACACGCAAGCCGCCATGAACAATCCTGCCGGCATGAAAAAACTCGGCAACCGCATTGATGGTTCCGTGGCCCTGTTTTCACCGCTACGCAGCTATTACACAGCCAATGGCGGGGGCTTTATTGCCGACACCCAGCAAAAGAGTGCAAGCAAGTACTTTTTGATCCCTGCCTTTGGTATGAACTACGATATGGGCGACTATTCCCTTGGTGTGACCATGTCGGCGAACGGTGGCATGAACACCAACTACGCCACCAACGTATTCAACGGTGGGACCAATGGTCGCACGGGCATCGATCTCGCCCAGGCCTTCTTGGGCTTCACCTACGCTCGTGATCTGGATGCCAAGAACACCATCGGCATCACCCCAACACTCGTTGCTCAACGCTTCAAAGCGACCGGCCTGCAGGGTTTTGGCAGTATTTCTGCTGACAGCACCAAGTTGACCGATAACGGATACGATTACTCTTACGGTTATGGTCTCCGCGTAGGGTGGCTCGGTGAAATTAATGACAAACTCAGCCTTGGTGCCATGGCCCAAAGTAAAATGTACATGCAGAAATTTGACAAATACGCGGGATTGTTTGCCAACAAGGGTGAGTTTGATATCCCGCCGACGGTGAGCCTCGGAGGTTCATACAAAGTCGATGACAAGCTGACGATCGCAGTTGATGGACAACGTATTTTTTACGGTTCCGTCGATTCTATTTCAAACAGCCATAACATCAACGTTGGTGCCTTCCACACAGGCGCTGGCGGTACTGTTGGGCCCAACTCACTGGGTAACAGTCAGGGCATCGGCTTTGGCTGGCAGGACATGAACATCGGTAAAGTTGGTGCTCAGTACCAATATAGCGATGATCTGACCCTTCGTGCTGGCGTTAGCCATAACACGGCCGCCTTCTCCACCGTAGAAACGCTGTTCAACATCCTCGCACCAGCGGTTGTAAACACACACTTGAGTGTTGGCGGTACATATGATATTGCGCCGAATTTGTCCTTCACGATGGCCTACACACATGCGTTTAACGCCGATATCAAGGGCGTTAACGTCAACCACATTTTTGGCAAAGGCTCCTCCGAACCAATCGGCTTGGAAATGAAGCAACATGACATTGAAGTCGGTATGAGCTACGAATTCTAAGCACCGCTTAATCTATGCCTACGATTAAACCGCCTGGGGCTTATGCCTTGGGCGGTTTTTTTTGAGCACTTACGAGGTCGGCATGATCAGCACAAAATCTTGGATGTTTTCATTTTTGCCCAGATTGGCCAAATTGACCCGCGCGCTTCGGCGGTTGATGGGTGGTATCGCTGTGGCGTGCGCCACCATCGTTATCGCATCGCCCAGTTTGGCCGCAGGGGCCGGTCTCTCGCTCCCGCTAGGCTTTTCCCTTTCCGTCTTCGCCAGAGCCCCCCAGGCCCGCTCGCTGGCGCTTGCGAAAGAGCTAGGTTTTTTGTTCGTTAGCACCCGGTCCGATACCGTCTATGCCATCCCGATCAAAGATGACGATGGCAAACATCCCACATACCCGGTGCTACGCGGCCTGAAATCCCCAAATGGGATCGCATGGAAAGACGGATATCTTTACGTCGTTGAGCAACACCGCGTCACCCGCTACTGGGTACCTTCCCTTGATGCCCTGAGCGATGCCGAGCCTGAGGTTTTGTTCACCGGGCTTCCCGACAAAGAATGGCACGGCAACCGCTATGTGGCATTTGGTCGAGATGATGCATTTTATGTCGGCGTCGGTGCTGCATGTAATTTGTGCAGCCTGCACGGTCTGGAAGGCAGTATCCTCAAATTCACCCCCGGCAAGTGGGGCCAGCCTGAAATTATCGCCACCGGGGTGCGTAACACGGTCGGCATGGATACCCACCCACGCACCGAACAGCTGTTCTTTACCGATAACGGCGCGGATGGCATGGGCGACGACAGCCCGCCCGATGAGCTTAACGCCCTCACCAAGCCGGTCGCGCACTACGGTTTTCCCTGGTTTGGTGGTGGAGAAGATCGCTCACCGCACTTCAGGCTATTGCCCGCCCCCGCAGGCACCATCCCACCAAAGGTAAAGTTTCAAGCCCACGTCGCCCCCTTAGGCATCGATTTTTATACGGGCCACATGTTCCCGACCGAGTACCTGAACGATGCTTTTGTCGCTCAACATGGTTCATGGAACCGCTCTACACCCGTTGGCTACCAGGTTGTGAGGGTGCGCTTTAACGCGCAGGGCTCGGTGATCGGCCATGAACCGTTCATCACCGGCTGGCTACGGCAGGACGGTAGCGTGACCGGACGCCCCGTAGATGTAGAAGAGTTACCCGACGGATCGTTGCTGATCAGCGACGATGCCGCTGGTCTCATCTACCGGGTAATCTATACCAAGCCATAGACTCACGGCATAACACCCTGAGCGATCGCCAGAACGACGCCATAGCGCCCGCCCTTGGCCAAGACCACCAGAGCCAGAAACACCCACACATTGACGCGCAGAAAACCCGCGGCAAACGTGATCGGGTCGCCAATGATCGGCACCCAACTGAGCAATAACGACCATACCCCCCACCTGGCGAACCAGCGGTCGGCCTTTTGCAGATCGTCTGACTTGAAGGGGAACCATTTGCGGTCCTGCCAGTGCAGACACCACCGCCCGAGTATCCAATTGACCAACGCGCCCAGCGTGTTGCCCGCCGTCGCGACGCCCCACAGCAATGCCGCATCCATGGTGCCCGAAAGGCTCAACCCCGCAAGCACGGCTTCGGATGAAAACGGCAAGATGGTCGCGGCCAGAAATGCCGATAGAAAAAGGCCTAAATATCCATTCATGGCCGGAAACCTAGAGGTTTAATTGCCACTGTCCACCGCGATGTTGTCGATCAGGCGCGCACGCCCCAGGCCCGCCGCAGTCAGAACCCGCGCGGGACGATGTACATCATAGGCCATAAGCGGTTCCAGTGTGGCCGCATCGGCAATCGCAACGTAGTCAACCGGGCCAAAACCGAAGTCCGCCAGCGCAACCTCGGCGGCGCGGCAGAGATCGGTGCCCGATCCGCCCCTTTTGAAATCCGTTGCCACCTTGCACAAGACTTCATAGAGCCTTGGCGCGGTGGCGCGTTCGCCGGTGGACAGATATCGATTGCGCGACGACATGGCCAGACCGTCATTTTCGCGCAACGTCGCAACACCGTGAACCTCGGTGGGAATACACAAATCACGGGCCACCAATTTAATGACCTGGAGTTGCTGATAATCTTTTTCACCAAAAAAGGCATGGTCGGCCAGGCTTTGCAGCAACAGCTTGCTCACCACCGTGGCGACGCCGGTGAAATGGCCCGGACGACAGACACCTTCCAAAATGCCGTCGAGTCCGGGAACATGAACCTCGACTCCTGCTGCGCCATCATCGGCCTGCTCGGGATACATCTCGGCTACGCTGGGAGCGAACAAAAGATGCGCGCCCTCGCTTTCGAGCAACGCGCGGTCCGCATCCTCATCACGGGGATAAACAGAGAAATCTTCACCCTCGCCAAACTGGGTCGGGTTAACGAACAGACTTACGACCACCCGGTCGCATTCGTTCAAGGCAGCGTGCACAAGGCTCATATGTCCGGTGTGCAAAGCCCCCATGGTCGGCACCAAGCCAACGCTGAGGCCATCAGCGCGCCATGCACGCACCTGCGTGCGCAGCTCTGAAACAGTACGAACGGTGGAAAGCGCCATTTGATGCGACGGGCCGGTTCAGCCCTGATCCCTTTTCTTCACGCCGAAGCAATGCTCATCGGCCGGGAAGGTTCCGGTGCGCACCTCATCCGCATACTGGCGCGCGGCCTCTGCCAAACCGCCGCCAAGGTCCATGTAGCGTTTGACAAACTTTGGTTTGAATTCGGTGAACAACCCAGCCATGTCTTCGGTCACCAGAATTTGTCCATCGCATGCGGGTGAGCCGCCAATGCCAATGGTGGGCACGTCGATTTCGTCCGTGATGCGTCGTGCGACCGGTTCCATAGTTCCTTCGACGACGATGGCAAACGCCCCCGCGTCTGCAAGAGCCTTGGCATCCAGTACGATTTTTTCCGCCGCCACATCGCCTCGGCCTTGCGCCTTAAAGCCGCCAGCGGTGTTCACCGATTGGGGCATTAAACCGACGTGACCAAGTACGGGAATGCCACGTTCGGAGAGGAATTTAACGGTGGCCGCCATCTCGACACCGCCTTCAATCTTCACGCCCGCACAGCCCACTTCCTTCATAATGCGTGCAGCGTTGCGAAAGGCAATCTCGGGGCTTTCCTGATAGGACCCGAACGGCATGTCGACGATCACACACGAACGCTTGGTGCCGCGCATCACGGCTTGGCCGTGGGCGATCATCATATCCATGGTCACACCGATGGTGGTGTCCAGACCGTACAAAACCATGCCGAGGCTATCGCCCACCAACAAAAGATCCGTGTGCTGGTCCAAGAGACGCGCCGTCAAAACGGTATAGGCTGTCAGGCATACCAGCGGCTCTGCCCCGTCGCGGCGCTTGCGTGCGCGAATGTCGGGAACCGTTAGCTTGCGCACCGCGCCTTCGATATCGATGGGTTTGTGTGTGCTCATATTGATTTCCCGGTGCAAATAGGCCACTTTCAGGCCCTGCCTTAACTATGTTGCAATGCGAAATATACGCACAAAAACCGGAAAATGCAAAGGTATGGCCTCCGCGAAAGCAATCCTCCCCGATCCACACCCGCGATGCCTTGGCCCTAGGTTTGTACCATCATGAACAGGCGGCGGAATGGAAACAACGTCTTGTCGTCCTGACGCCTAGGGTATGCACCACGTAGCTCGGCCATCAGCGCCGCACGGTAGGCTGTACCCATGTCAATGTCCAAAGCCTCCAACAGCGGCTTGAGGGCCGTGGAAGAGATCCAATTGAGAACCGAGTCATCGCCTTCCAGGGTCTGCGTGTAGGTGGTTTCCCAAATATTGAGCCGCGTGCTTAGCGGCTGAAGCCAATCGTAATATGTCCCGATGTCCGCCACGGGCGCAGCGCGTAACAAGGGCATCAAAATTTTCGCCCAAGGGCCGAAGCGCGCCACTTCGCGCATCAACATATGTGACGGCTCGTTGAACTGATTGGGCATCTGAACAGCCAGTACACCACCGGGCTTAAGCTCGCCCATCAAACGTGGAAACATCTCCGCATGATCATCAACCCAGTGCAACACGGCATTGCTGTATATGAGGTCCTGAGATTCTGGCGCCGCCCATGTGCGTACATCACCCTGCTGCCATGTCACACGGCAGCCCAAACACTCAGCCCTGGCGCGCGCCAGCATGGACGCCGAACTGTCGAGTCCTGTGATGTCCGCATCCGGCCAGCGGCGGCGCAGAAACTGTGTGACATTTCCGGGACCACACCCCAGGTCGGTAACCTGTTGCGGGTTTTCCAAAGGAACCTGAGCCAGCAAATCCAGAGCGGGACGCAAGCGCAGATCCTCGAACTGCAAATAATCGTCAGGTTTCCATTCCAGCGGTGCAGCCTCGATCATGGGCGGTAACCTTCAATCAGCAGTGTTTTGACCAATTCAATGGATTCCAGGTTGTGGGCTTCGGCAATGGTTTTCATTTTGTCGTTAGCCCTGGCCTCGATCCCCACCATTTTCAGACGCGCCACAGCCACATCGGCTGTCATTTTGAGTTCTTCAGCCATCTCGCCGACGGTTTTACGACCGATTCCACTGCCCGCAAACTGCGCCTCGACATCTACGGGCTTAAAGTTGGCCCTCAACTTCGGGCGTTGTTCCAACGGCTTGATCACCATATAGATGTCCATCGGCGTGATGGAATTCAGCGCTGCGATATCTTTCAGTTTCATTTTCTGCTCGGGGACATCGATCCCCGCAGCCTTCAATTGGGCGAGGGCCGCGGGCAATTCAATATGCTGACGTTGCGCAAAACCTTCGAGCGACACGTCCTCGGCATGACCAAAGGGCGGCTCATAATCGGCCGTGAGCACCCAGCCCTCCTTAAAATATGTGCCCAGATCAAAGATCCAATTGGCGGGGGGCAGACTGAAAATCGACAGGGCGAAAAACACCGCCGTGATGCCCAACGATCCATAAACTGTGCGTTTCACATGCACATGCCCCGATGCCCGCTCCGCCATATAATTCTTAAACGGCTTCCAATTGTAGACCAGATGCGCGATGCCAACAGCCACGAACACCACCGAAAAGATCACATGCAGATCGGTCCAGCCCTCTTTGGTCAGCGCCCACAATTTCCAATTTACCCAGTAAGCAATTCGGCCTTGAGGCACGATGAACAACACCACACCGGTGACGGTGGCGATGATGAATGACCAGGTCGTCACCAAAGATGTCATGGCGCGGTAACTGGTTTTTTTAGGCAGCGGATTCTGTGTGGACATCGTGCCCTCCGATCAACGCAACACCCTATTTCGATAGCCCCGCAACTGTATCAGCAAAGCCTTATGCAAGGTAGCCTTGAGACAGCTCTGTTAAAAGAATTTCAGCAAAAAGCGAACAATTTTACGGGTCCGCGCGCTGAACAGCGACGCCGTGAAATAACTGCCCGCTGCGCGCTTGCCAACTTCGCCCAACGTTGGGTAAGCCGCGATGGTCGAAGCCATAGCACCAATTTTCAAGCCCTGTTCCATAGCCAAAACCCACGGCGCGATCAGTTCGCCTGCGTACGGCCCGGCGATCCCCGCGCCGAGAATTTTACCCCGTTTCGTGGTCACGATCTTCATCAGCCCCTCGGTCTCACACTCCGCCTGAGCGCGGTCATTTTCGGCAAAATCCCATGTGAGAATTTTAATGCCCTGGCCGTATGCCACACGGGCCTGCGCCTCGGTCAAACCCGCCTGGGCCAGTTCGGGGGCGGTGTAGATCACCCGCGGCAAATAATCCAGTTTGACCCGCGCCGGTAATTTAAACAGCACATTGCGGATCACAATGCCTGCGTGATACCCAGCCACATGGGTGAACTGAGGCCCACCGGTCACATCACCGATGGCAAAAATCCGTTTGTTTGATGTGCGCAGACGCTGGTCCACTTCGATTCCCCGGGGCGAAAAATTAACCCCCGCGTGTTCAAGGCCCAGCCCCATCACGTTGGCGCGCCGCCCCGCAGACACCAACACATGAGACCCTTGGATCACATGGTCGCGTCCGTCTTCATCCACAGCGACGATTTGTGGAGCCTCCAGTGTGCCCGCCGCCCGCACCACCTTGGCATTTTCATGGATCACCACACCGTCTTCCAACAGGCGGCCGCGCACCACACGCACCAATTCGCCATCATCGCCCGGCAATATTTTGGCCATTTCCAGGATCGTCACTTCTGAGCCCAAATGGCGAAACGCCTGGGCCAACTCACATCCAATGGGACCGCCGCCGATGACGATCAGGTGTTCGGGAATGACATCCAGCTCAAACACATTTTCATTGGTGAGCGCGTGCAGGCTATCCAGACCTTCGACCGGAGGAACGAAAGCGCTGGCCCCGGTGGCGATGACAAATTTTTGGGCGACAAATTTCTGTCCCGCAGCTTCGACCGTATCCGGCCCGATAAAACACGCATGGCCCTGAACGACCGTAACGCCGAGCCCCTCGAATCGCTCAACGCTGTCTTGGGGCGCAATTTTTTCGATCACATCGTTAACATGGGCAAACACCTTTTTGGCGTTGGCGCTGACCTTTCCGGTCTTAATACCAAAGCGATCCGCGCGGCGTGCATTTTGCGCCGCATGGCCCGCCGCCAGCAGCGCCTTGGACGGAACGCAGCCGGTGTTGAGGCAATCCCCGCCCATCTTGCCCTTTTCGATCAGCACAACATTGGCACCCATTTGTGCCGCCCCCGCCGCCACGGACAAGCCGCCGGACCCCGCGCCAATGACGCAGATATCACAGGAAATGTGCTCAACCATGATTGCCCCTCTTCGCTTTTATTCTTTCATACACAACCGGAACCAGCGAAAGCAGCGCCAACCCCAGCAGTGGCAACAACACCTGGGGCTGAAAAATAATGCCGAGGTCTGGCTCGCTACCCTGCTCAAACACCGCCCCCAACCCCGCACCCACGTACGCATACACAAATGTTCCAGGGATAATGCCAAGGAAGGTCGCAACAACATAGGTGCGCAACTTCACGTCCAGCAGCGCAGGCACCAAATTCACCAACCAAAACGGAAACAGCGGCACCAAGCGCAGCACCAAAAGATAGCTGAAGGCATTCTTACGAAAACCGTCTTCCATCTTGGCAAGGTTTGACCCCGCCCGGGCTCTAAGCAGGTCCGCAAAGGCGTAACGCGCTGCCAGGAAAATCAGCGTACCCCCCACCGTGGCCCCCAACACAACATAAAACCCGGTCAACCAACCGCCGAATACGAAGCCGCCTGCCAAGGTCAGCCACACACCCCCCGGCACGGAAAGGGCCGTGACCACGATATACACACCGATATACGCCAAAACAGAGACAACGCCATGATTTTGGGCAAACCCAAGCAAATCGGCACGGTGACGGGCCAAGGCATCAAAACTCAAGTATTGATACGCCCCGGTCATGACAAATGCACCAATGCCCATTGCCACAATGGCAAGCGGAACGTAACGCTTGAGCCGTGACAGAGCCACCCCCCCAGAATTTTGCCCCAATTCTCCGGTTTCTGGCGATTTATCCATGCTTTACATCCCTTTTTTAACGCCTGGTCCGCGCAGTCTATCACCCCCACATTCCTTTGGGTATCACGGCTATGGCCTATACAACGCGACCCTCGGTGCGTACGTCTTTGGCCAACGGGCAAAAAAAGCACCCTGAAAAAATACGCCAGCCGTTGACTTCGAGGCGTTGAACCCGTATACACCGCACCTTGAATTTATAAATGGAGACGACACGTGAAACGCACGTATCAACCAAGTGTACTTGTTCGCAAACGCCGTCATGGCTTCCGTAGCCGCATGGCAACCGTTGGTGGACGCCGCATCATCGCCACACGTCGCGCCAAGGGCCGCAAACGCCTGTCCGCTTAATTCCCGGTGATATGGGCCCCCGTATCGAGCGCCTGAAGACGCGACCCGAATTTCTTCGGGTTGCGGCGACGCGCAAAAAATGGGCGGCTCCGGGGCTTATCCTTCAGGTTAAAAGCCACCCGGCGGACGGTCAATCGACCCCCACGGATGGTTTTTTGCGCGTTGGCTTTACAGTCAGCCGCAAAGTCGGAAATTCGGTAGCGCGCAACCGTGCCAAGCGACGTTTACGCGCCCTTGCTGCTGACGTGCTGCCCCGGTGTTCCCTTGGACCCGATCAATCCGGGTTCGATCTGGTGATCATCGGACGCCGTACAACTTTGACCCGGCCATACATAAAGTTGGCTGAAGATTTGTTGAAAGCTTTGCGTAAGGTCGGGATCGCCGTGCATTCAGCGGAATCCGACATGCCAAAACAAAACGTACCGCAACCTTCCGCGGCACAACATAAGGACGCACTATGAACCCGCTCGCATTTATCATGCGCGCCTTGGTCAAGGGATATCAGTGGTTCATCTCTCCGGTTCTGCCGGGGAGTTGTCGCTTCTATCCAACGTGCTCATCCTATACGCTTCAAGCCATAGACACTCACGGCGCGCTGAAAGGCGGCTGGCTGGGTTTAAAACGCATTCTACGCTGTCACCCCTGGAACGACGGTGGGTATGATCCTGTGCCGGGTACCGAAACACACCAACATACACATCATCACAAGTGCTGCAGCGCTGACCACAAAATTTAACACGAAACATTTACAACACAGGGCCATCATCAACACCTTGGCCACTGGGGACTGGATACAAAATGGACAATCGCAACCTGATACTGGCAATCGCGCTTTCCGTCGCCATCCTGTTTGGCTTCGAGATGCTGTTCCCGGCCGCGCCGAAGACGCCAGATGGCAGCACCACGACGATGGCCACCGGTCAATCCAGTACAGACCCAAGCCTCCCCACGCCACCCCAGACCCAAATGCCCGCCCAGCCCGGTGGCGCAGGTGCAGCCCCTCAGGCGGAAGCACCGCTGCTCGGTGCCGTGCAAACCGTTGAACAAATTGTCAGCCAAGGCGCGCGCGTGTCCATCACATCGCCCAGCGTGACCGGCTCCATTGCGCTCAAGGGTGGTCGCATCGATGATTTGATCCTCAATGGCTACAATGAAACCCTGGAACAGGACAGCGCCAAAATTCGCCTGCTCAGCCCTCGCGGTACGGATAAAGCCTACTACGCCGAATACGGCTGGGTGGGCACCGGCATCAAGGTGCCGAACAAGGACACTGTGTGGAGCGCCGATAAGGCTGTTCTCGACCCGTCCGCTCCGATCACGTTGAGCTGGAACAACGGCGAAGGCCTGGCCTTCAAGCGCATCATCGCGCTCGACAATGACTTCATGTTCACCATCACCCAACAGGTGGAAAATCATTCCGGCCAAGCCGTGACCCTTAACCCTTACGGTTTGGTGACGCGCTGGGGCACGCCCAAAGTTTCCGGTCTATACATCCTTCATGAAGGCCCCATCGGCGTGTTCGACGGCACCCTTAAGGAAGTTGATTACAGTGACGTCGCAGACGATGGCGAAATGAAATTCCCAACCACCGGCGGCTGGATCGGCTTTACCGATAAATACTGGCTGACGGCCTTGGTCCCCGACCAGACCCAGCAGGTTCACACCCGCATGCTGCATTCCAAAACCGGTGTTATCGAAAAATACCAAAGTGATTTCGTCGGTCAAAAAATGGACATCTCCGCAGGTGCCAGCACGCAGACCACGTCGCGGTTTTTCGCCGGCGCGAAACGCGTAAAACTACTGGACAGCTATGCAGACACACTTGGCATTAAGAACTTCGATCTGGCCGTGGATTTCGGCATGTTCTACTTCCTCACCAAGCCAATCTTCTATGCGCTGCATTACATCCACGGCGTGCTCGGCAACTTCGGCATTGCCATCTTGTTGCTGACCGTGGCCATCAAGGCGGTCTTATTCCCGCTGGCCAATAAATCTTACGTCGCCATGAGCAAGATGAAATTGCTGCAGCCAGAAATCAAAAAACTGCAAGAGCGTTTCAAAGAAGACAAGGTGCGTCTCAACCAGGAAATGATGGCGCTGTACAAAAAAGAAAAGGCCAACCCCGCAGCAGGCTGCCTGCCGATTTTGGTGCAAATTCCGATCTTCTTCTCGCTCTACAAAGTACTTTTGGTCACCATCGAAATGCGCCACGCGCCGTTCTTTGGCTGGATTCAGGATTTGTCGGCCAAGGACCCCGCCAGCATCTGGAGCCTGTTCGGCATGATTGACTGGAACTACATGGCCTATATTCCCGCCCCCCTGGACATCGGCATCTGGCCGGTCATCATGGGCTTCACCATGTGGCTGCAACAACGCCTGAACCCACAGCCCACCGATCCGGTGCAAGCCAAGGTGTTCATGTTCCTGCCGTTCATCTTCACCTTCTTGCTGTCTTCATTTGCCGCCGGCTTGGTGATTTATTGGGCCTGGAACAACACGCTGAGCATCGCCCAGCAGTGGCTGATCATGCGGCGCATGGGTGTGAAGGTGAGCTGATCCCCGCCTGCCACTCCCGCCCACTCATCATCCGTGCCCTTATGGCTAGGACAAACATCGTCATGAACGATAGCGACGACATCAGCGCCGACACGGGCATGGATACTGGTCCGAACAAAGCAGCCCTGCCGGTCGACGACAGTTTCAGTCCAGACCAGACTGAGACCGGCCGCGTCATGTTTGCGGGTGAGTGCGTGTTTTTGCTGGGTGCGGCGGGTCTCAGCCAGATCCCCGATTCGGACTTGCCGGAAATTGCTTTTGCCGGGCGTTCCAACGTCGGCAAGTCGTCGCTGGTCAATGCACTGACCGGGCGCAAGTCCATCGCACGGACTTCGCACACACCGGGACGCACCCAACAGGTCAACTTCTTCGATTTGGGTGGGCGCATGATGATTGCCGATCTGCCCGGTTACGGGTACGCCAAGGCGCCCAAGGATCAGGTCGCCAAGTGGACCCGTCTGGTCAACGCCTACCTCAAGGGGCGTCAGGAATTACGTCGGGTCTTGGTTCTGATCGACGCCCGCCACGGCATCAAGGACGTCGATCGCGACGTCATGAAGATGCTCGACAAAGCCGCGGTGTCCTACCAGGTGGTGCTGACCAAGATCGACAAAATCAAGGCCGGGCCACTGGCAACGCTGCTTGAAAATGTCCACAGCGAATTGGCCCGTCATGTCGCTGCCCACCCCATCGTGCGCTGCACCAGCTCGGCCAAAAAAATTGGTATCGAAGAATTGCGTGCAGAATTGGCTTGCCTAACGCAATAACCGTCGGCGACAGTGTATGTAACTTGGCCGCCCCGCAATTCTTAATGTAGCTTGAGCCCATTATGGCAGATGATGCAAAAATCAAAATCGACCCGGAAGCCCCACCCGAGGCTTGGCTGAATCAAGCCAAAACTCTATCCGAGGCGCTTCCGTTCATGCGCCGGTATTCCGGCGAAACCCTGGTGATCAAATACGGCGGCAACGCCATGGGCGAGCCCGCGCTGGCAGAATTGTTCGCGCGCGACATCGTGTTGCTGCGTCAGGTCGGTGCAAACCCCATCGTGGTGCACGGTGGCGGGCCGCAGATCGGCGCGATGTTGGATAAACTCAAAATCGAAAGTGAATTCATTCACGGTTTGCGGGTCACCGATAAAGCCACCGTCGATGTGGTTGAAATGGTTTTGACCGGTTCGATCAACAAACAAATCGTCACCGAAATCAACACGGCTGGCGGCTTTGCCGTTGGCTTGTCGGGCAAAGACGGAAATTTGATCCACGCCACAAAATTACGCCGCTCCGTTCGCGATCCGGATTCCAATATCGAACGCATTCTGGATTTGGGGCTGGTGGGCGAACCACAATCGATCACCACCCACGTTCTCGACTTTTTCGAACAAAGCGACATCACCCCGGTGATCGCCCCCATCGGGCTGGGTCCAAACGGCGAGACGCTCAACATCAATGCCGATACCGCCGCAGGCGCGATCGCCGGTGCCATGGATGCCAAACGCCTTCTGATGCTGACTGACGTCAAGGGCGTGCTGGACGAGCACGGTAAGCTGATCGCCAGAATGACCGCAACCCAGGCCCGCGACCTGATCAAAAAGGGCGTCATCAAGGGCGGCATGATCCCCAAAGTCGAAACCTGCCTGGACGCCATCGAAAAAGGCGTCGAGGGCGCTGTGATCATCGACGGCCGCATCCCCCACGCGGTGCTGCTGGAACTGTTTACCAAGCACGGCGCGGGCACGTTCATCGCGGCGGACTGACGTTTGCCTTGAGCGACCTTTCAGACAAAAAAAGACCGGCGCTCGGATGAGGCCGGTCTTTTTATTTGTCTACGCTATCGGCTAGGCCGCAGCGCGCGGTCCGCGTGAGGAAGAGCGATTGCCGCCCTTTGCGCCGTGGTTCTTGGCACCGGCACCTCCACCGTGACCATGGCCGCCGTGGCCTTTGTCGCTATGGCTTTTGCCGTCTTTTGGCCGATGGCCCTTGCCCTTAAAGCTTGCGCCACCTGGACGGCCCTGTGCCTTGCGTCCTGGGCCGCCTTGACGACGACCGCCGCCACCTTGTTTAGGCGGGTCTTGTTCCGGTTCGGCGATGGCTTCGGCATGGAACGGATGATCGGCGAACACATCCACCGACTGGCGGATCGCTTTTTCGATACCACGCAGGTAGCCGCGTTCCTCAGCATCGCAGAACGAAATCGCCTCGCCAGCTTCACCTGCACGGGCCGTGCGGCCAATGCGGTGAACATAGTTTTCGGCATCGTTGGGCAGGTCGAAGTTGATGACGTGAGTCACGCCGTCCACATCGATACCACGCGCCGCAATGTCGGTGGCGACCAGGGCGCGCAATTTGCCCTGACGGAAACCTTCCAAGGCCCGCTGACGGGCATTTTGGGTTTTGTTGCCGTGAATGGCGCCTGCGGTGATGCCGCCGTGCTCAAGATGCTGAGCAACACGGTCTGCCGAGTGTTTGGTGCGGGTGAATACCAGCACGCGCTTAACGTCCTGATCCTTCATCACCGTGGTCAACAGTGCGCGCTTTTTCTGCTTGGGTACGAACAGAACGCGTTGGGCGATCCGTTCCGCCGTGGTCGACTGCGGGGTAATTTCGACATGCACCGGGTTGTCGGTCAGTCCATCAGCGAGCTTGCGCACCGTGGCGGGCATGGTTGCCGAGAACAGCACCGTTTGACGCTTTTCCGGAACCTGCGCCGAAATTTTGCGCACGTCATTGACGAAGCCCATGTCGAGCATGCGGTCGGCTTCATCGAGAACGAACACTTCGACGCGGCTCAAACGCACTTTGTCTTGGTTCATCAGGTCCATTAGGCGACCCGGGGTGGCGACCACGATGTGAACACCTTGCCCCAGGGCTTTGGCCTGCTTGAACAAAGGCACGCCACCGAACACCACCGTAGAGCGGATGTCGAGGAAACGCGCGTATGTTTCAATGCTGTCGTGGATTTGCAACGCCAGTTCGCGTGTCGGCGCTAAAATCAGCGCCCGCGGTGCCTTGCGGGCTGGTTGGGCGTTGGCTTCACTCAGTCGTTGCAACAGCGGCAGCACGAACGAAGCGGTTTTACCCGTACCCGTCTGCGCCACACCCAGCAGGTCACGACCTTGCAAAAGGGAAGGGATGGATTGGGCCTGAATGGGCGTGGGCGTGGTGTAGCCCTCGGCCGTAACGGCACGCATCAGAGGCTCGATCAAACCGAGCCCGTTAAAATCAGTCATGTAATCTCTTTCATGGTTCGGGGCAAAAGGCGCGGGCGCGACCTCGGATTGAGATCGCGCCCCGCAAGCCCCATTCTGGATCTAGTCCAGGGCGACGAGGTTGTCAGCCGCCATTTTGCCGTTCTTGCCGGCGGTCAGATCGAATTCGACCTTTTGGCCGTCGCGCAGGCCGGACAGGCCGGCGCGTTCAACGGCAGTGATGTGAACGAATGCATCTGTAGTTCCGTCTTCGGGCTCAATGAAGCCAAAACCCTTGGTGGCGTCAAACCACTTCACGGTACCTTTGGTCATAATATGTATTCCTTTGACACATGTGTATGGCGGACAACCACCTTGGTGGCCCGCTTTGGTAACGCTCACAATGTCAGGAAGAACATGTTTGGCCGCTGGAATTGGAACCGGTGTAATCACCGGTGCGGTCAGCAAAGAACGCTAGACGAGAGTGCAACGTGGAAATCGTATACACGATTTTGGTGAAACCCGCAATAACAAAGGGATTGGCGCGAAATCGATTACGGATGCGGGTCGGTCGAAGAGCTACCAATTGCGTCCCGACGAAAAGGCCGGATTGGGAAACAGGTGGACATGCTTGCCCATATTGAACGCCTTGGTGTTGGCGTTCGGCTTACCGAACAAATAGCCTTGCGCATAGTCGATGCCGCACTTGCGCACAAAATCCAAACCCTTTTGATCGTCAACCATTTCAGCAACGGTTTCGATGCCAAGGTTTTTGCACAGTGTCGCCATACTTTCCAACAGTGCCTTGCCACGCCGCGCTTTTTGCGCATCCTTGACCACCGGACCGTCTATTTTCACCACGTCGACTTCCAGGCTCATCAAATAGCTGAAGCTCGCCGCACCCGCGCCAAAGTCATCCAAACACACTGGAAAACCAGCTTTCCGCAAGCGCTGAATAAACGTATTGGCCATTTCCAAGTCAGCCATTTTGGCAGATTCGGTTATCTCAAACACCATGCGCCCTTCGGCCCATTTGTTTTCATTCATCAAATTGTTAAGCGCGTTCACGTACCACTCCGACGCCACCGATTGGCCGGAGATGTTCACCGCAATGGACATGGGGTTGTTGCGCGGAATGGTGTTGAGAAACTCAAGGCCCTTTTCCACCACCGCCAAATCGAACTCGGGGATCAGACCGGTTTCTTCAGCCATGGTGATGATTTCAAAAGGCGAAACGCCCTCTTCGAAACGAGTGAGGGCTTCATAGTGATGAACTTCGCCCGTCATAACGTTAATGATCGGGTGGTAAACCAGATGGAAGTCTCTGTTCGCGACCGTAGCTTTAAAAGTCGAGACCTTTTCCGCCGCCTCGCTGACCAGCGTCGACAGGTTCGACGCCAGTTCGGACATATTGAAGGAACCCGAACCGCCTTCCTTGAAGCGATTGATCGCGTAAACCAGTCCATTGGCCATGTCTTCTTCGGAAATATTTTCCGCATCCACCTCCATGGTGGCGGCCTCGACGTCTAGCCCTTGCTTGGTCGGATCAAAGTCCCGAGCAACGCTGGCCAATTGGTTTTCCAGGCTGCTGACATCAAGATCCTCGGCATGCACCAGGCCGAATTTGCCCTCATCCAGTTCAGCCGCACTGTCACCGTCCACGGAATTGGCGCGCAGGTAGGTTCCCAGCACCTTTTCCAGCTCCGCCGTTTGTCCCGGGTCCAGGCGCTCCTTGAGTTCGGCCATGCCCGGCATATTGATCAGGGTGAGCTGATTGTCATTATCGCTACCCACGGCCTTAAGCTTGCCGCCCAGCACGTCGGCAAAAGAGTTTGCATCGTAAAGATTGCTGTCGGTGGCCTTTTGCCCACCATGCACCAGTCCCGCGCCCTGATTGCGCGAAATACGCATGGCGAGGAAATAATGATTGCCTAAATCTTCAAGAAAATAGCCCGCAAACCCGATCGGTAGTCCTGCCTTGCGCTGGCCCTTAAAGCGAATATCGACGTCTTCGATACGGCCCTGACGACGCGCCACGCCCAAAAGACTGCGCATCAGGCCCATGTCTTCGGCGAGTACGATGTCTTCGAGCTTGCTACCCTGCAGTTGGTCCGTTGTCATGGAGGTGATCGCCTGCCACGGCCCGCCGGCGAACACGATCGTTTCCTGCATGTCCACTTCCAGCAAAAAATCCGCCCAACAAAATGCCAGCGCGACAAAGCGGTCACGCTCGGATTTCAGATCCTGCCCTTGTGGAATGGGCACAACCACTGCTGGACTGATTTGCGGCATAACTTCTCCAAAAGATGGACGAATTCTTAAACGTCCCAACAAAATCAGACTGTTATACACGGCAACTTAGCACATGGATTTATCTTCCACTGTACGTATATTCGACTATCATCGTAGCATACGGCAAGCGTAATCATACAGTTACTGTTGAGCAGCAATCATGATACAAACGGCACATACATCTCACCCGCACCCTACGGAACTTTTACAGTCCGAAATATGGGTGTTCGACCTCGACAACACCTTGTATTCCGGTGTGCACGGATTGTTTGAGCAAATCGATGCCCGCATGTGTCGCTTTCTGGCCCAGTTTCTCGACATCGATGAAGGCGCGGCCCACCGTGTACAAAAAAGCTATTTCCGCGAATACGGCACCACCTTACGGGGCATGATGCTCAATCACGCCATGGACCCCAAGGCCTATCTGGATTACGTCCACGATATCGACGTTTCCACGATCCCCGCCGCGCCCGATTTGGACGCGGCCCTGACGCGTTTGGAAGGCCGCAAGGTGATTTTCACCAATGCCGATACCGCCCACGCGGAACGGGTTCTGGCGCGTCTTGGCATCGCAAATCATTTCGACGCCATTTTCGACATCGTCCAATCCCAATACATCCCTAAGCCCGAACCCGAAATTTACGACACCCTGGTCAAGCGTTTCGCCATTGATCCACCCAAGGCCGTTATGGTCGAAGACATCGCACGTAACTTGAAACCCGCAGCCCACCTTGGCATGACGACGGTATGGGTGCGCCCCATCACGGAATGCGCCATCAGCAAAGAAGCACCGGATGGCGACCATGTGGACTTTGAAACCGATGATTTGGTGGCGTGGCTGCAAGCGCTTTGATGACAGGGCCAATTCACCTGCGTCCCAGAGGGTCAAATTGCGGCCCGACACCCTGTCCGCCGTGCTGGACAGGCCGCCCTTCAAGCCGTATGTTCCGGGAGCTTTCTAGCGGACCCGCCCCACATTTTGATCCGAATATGAGCCCCAATTACCAATTGATAAGAGTGAGCGATCATGAGCTACACCGACCTTGAGAACACCATCAACGCCGCCTGGGATGACCGCGACAACGTCGGACTGAGCACCCAAGGCGCCATCCGCGAGGCCGTGGAACAGGCCACCGAACTGCTCGACAGCGGCCAGGCCCGCGTCGCCGAGCGCATTGCCGTGGGTGACTGGAAAGTGAACCAGTGGCTGAAAAAAGCCGTGTTGCTGTCATTCCGCCTCAACGATATGGGCATGATCGAGGGCGGCCCCGGCGGCGCACACTGGTTCGACAAAGTGGACAGCAAATTCAAGGGCTGGGACGACGCTAAATTCCGCGCATCCGGTATTCGCGCAGTTCCCAACTGCATCGCACGCCGTGGTGCCTATATCGCGCCGGGCGTCGTGCTGATGCCGAGCTTTGTGAACCTTGGCGCATATGTCGACAGCGGCACTATGGTCGATGGCTGGTCCACCGTGGGGTCCTGTGCCCAGATCGGTAAAAACGTGCACATTTCGGGCGGCGCCGGCATCGGTGGCGTTCTGGAGCCGTTGCAAGCCAACCCAACCATTATCGAAGATAACTGCTTTATCGGCGCGCGTGCCGAGGTGGCCGAAGGCGTGATCGTCGAAGAAGGCTCGGTTTTGGGCATGGGCGTGTTTATTTCCGCCTCGACCAAGGTCGTCGACCGCAACACCGGCGAAGTGTTCTACGGCCGCGTTCCGGCGTATTCCGTGGTGGTGTCAGGCTCCATGCCCTCTCACCGCACCATGCCGACGGGCGAGCCTGCACCGAACCTGTATTGCGCCGTCATCGTCAAACGCGTGGATGAAAAAACCCGCGCCAAGACCGGTATCAATGAACTGCTGCGCGACTGATCGGAGCACCGAACGTGACGGCAATCGATCCTGTCGAACTGACCCAAGCGCTGATCCAGCGCCCCAGCGTCACCCCTGTGGATGCAGGGGCGCTTGGGGTGCTGGAAGATGCTCTGACGCCACTCGGCTTCGTCTGCCACCGCCTGCCCTATTCCCAGGACGGTACACAGGACGTTGATAACCTTTATGCCCGCATCGGCACGGCGGGGCCAAATCTCTGCTTCGCTGGTCATACCGATGTGGTGCCGGTTGGCGATAAGGCCGCGTGGACTCACCCACCGTTCGGTGCGGAAATTCACGATGGCGTCCTGTTTGGTCGCGGTGCGGTTGATATGAAGGCGGCCATAGCTTGCTTTGCATCTGCCGCCGCACGCTATCTGGGCGAACAAAAAGACACGCTTACAGGTTCTATTTCGTTTCTCATCACCGGAGATGAAGAAGGCCCTGCCATTAACGGCACCATCAAAATGCTGGACTGGATGGGTGCCAATGGGCAGTCCATGGATGCCTGCATCGTGGGCGAACCGACCAACACCGACACCCTTGGCGAGACCATCAAGATCGGACGACGTGGTAGCCTCACCGGTTACATCACCCAACACGGCACGCAAGGCCATGTGGCCTACCCACAGCACGCCGATAACCCGGTGCCAAAACTGGTCAAGCTGCTGAGTGCACTCACCGCGCAACCGCTGGATCACGGCACTGAGCATTTCCAGCCGAGCAATCTGGAAATCACCTCGGTCGATGTCGGCAACACCGCCACCAATGTCATTCCCAATTCAGCCCGCGCGGTGTTCAACGTGCGCTTTAACGACACATTTTCACCTGAAACGCTCAAGGCGCATTTGACAGAACTGCTCAAAGTTGCTGGCGATAATTTCGACTTAGAGTTCTCGGTTTCGGGCGAAAGCTTCCTCACCCCGCCGGGACTGTTGTCCGACGTGATGGGCCGTGCGGTTACAAAGATCACCGGCCTTACCCCCGAATTGAGCACGTCGGGTGGCACCTCCGATGCGCGTTTTATTAAAGACCACGCAGCTGTTGCCGAATTTGGCCTGATGAACCAAACCGCCCACAAGGTTGACGAATGCGCCACGGTCGACAGCATCCGCATGCTGGCAGACATTTATTACGAGATGATCGGCAGCTATTTTGCCGAGACCTCAAAAAGCGCAACCTCATGATATCTCCGCGCGAAGCCACCTTGGCGTTGGTCGGTGCGTTGCGGCTGGCGCGTTTCGATCATCAGGGTGCGTTGTTTTTCAACGCAACCGTCCAGGGCTTTTGGAATTCATTTTGGGTCGCGGTGGTGATCGCGCCAATTTATCTGCTTGAGCTGGTCGTGCGCTGGAACTACGCCGACATCCCCACCACGGCGTTTTATTATTTCAGCGTCGAAGCAATCATATACGTCATGGGCTGGGTGGCGTTGCCGCTGGCCATGGTTCATGTGTGTCAGGTGATGGGCTGGTCGCAGCGGTTTTTGATTTTCGCCGTCGCCAACAACTGGGCAGATTTGGTCGTTTACGCCCTCATTGTTCCGATCCAAATTGCCGTATCCTTAGGCCTGCTTACGGGTGCGGTCATGTCGTTCATGTTGTCCGTCATGCTGATCTACGGGCTTGGGCTGTCATGGTTCGTGGCGCGACACACGCTGAACATATCCGCCATAGCTGCCACCGGAGTGGTGGCGCTTTCGATCGTTTTGAATTTTATCATGCGCTATTGGGGTGCGGTGTTGATGTCCACTAACCCCCCCATATGACACGCCACACAAGTGACGCACCACAACCCTTTGCCAAATATCTGAGCTGAACACTTAGGTTAAAAGGGAAGGGGAATCCCAAGCCAAGCGGCGAATGCCCCTACACCCAAAATCAACATCAAGGTCGGCGACGTCATCACACCGACGAGCGACAGCACCAACGCCGTCAGACCCAAGGCAATCTGGCCCATAAAAATCGCCACCAAACCAAAAATCAAAGCCAGCGGCACGAACACCGGCGCAATGGTGAAAATACTCAAAAGACCGAACCCAATCGCAAACAGGCCGAGCAACGGCAATCCATCGTTGGTACGCGCATAGGCGGAGGATGTTCCGGAACTGCCATGCGAACCCGTGTCGCCATCCCCCCCAACGCCGGAACGGACATTACCGTCGGGCTTGGTTTTCAACGTCATGATGGGTTCTTTATCGGTCATTGTTGAATCCTAGCGTGTCTTTCCAAATCGCACCAGTCAGAAGGTATTGGGGCCGCAACCGCTCGAATCAGCCGTATTATTCGCCTTCAGGATTGATCGGGGCGTAACCGACCCGCATCAAATACAGGCCGTCCGGGGGGGCGGTTGCGCCTGCAACGGCACGGTTCTTGGCCTTCAGCGCGGACAGAAGATCATCCGCGCTCCATTTGCCTTCTCCCACCAGTTTGAGGGTGCCCGTCAGGTTGCGCACCTGATGGTGCAGAAATGACCGTGCCCGCGCCTTGATGTGAATTTCATCACCCACCTGCGTCACCCGCAACTCATCAAGGGTCTTAATGGGCGACGTCGCCTGGCACTTGGTGGCGCGAAAGGTGGTGAAATCGTGGCGACCAATCAGCACCTGCGCCGCGGCATCCATCTCCGCCGCATCCAGCGGCAAGGGCACCCACCACACATGCCCCTGATCCAAAGCGGGGCGCGCCCGGCGGCACAAAATTCGGTACAGGTATTCACGCTCCGTCGCAGAAAACCGAGCATGAAACGTCTCATCAACGATTTCAACGTTCACGATGCTGATCGGATGGGGCTTGGTGTGAAAATTGAGCGCATCGCGAATGGTTTTTTCGCTCATATCAGTGCGTTCAAGGTCGAAGTGCGCGACCTGGCCCAGAGCATGAACACCTGCATCGGTGCGCCCGGCGCAAAACACACGCGGAGTTTCCCCGGAAAAGACCTGCACAGCCTCTTCCAGCACCTGCTGCACGCCAAGGCCGCTTTCTTGCATTTGCCAGCCGACGTAGGGACCGCCGTCATATTCAACTGTGAGCCGATATCGAATCATGCCCCTGTTTTAGAGCAACTTTACCACCCCGCGCGACCTTTTTCATCGTTCGGCACATTTCTCCAATCCAGCACACATGTTGCTTTCCCCCCTTTGACGGGCGTACATATAGAAATCAGCGTTTAACCCCTTGCTCAGATTTGGCTCACGGTAACCTAGATGTCCGAAACACTCGCAAGTGATCTCGATGCCCTGCACATCATGCCAATGAGCATCATCCCATTCGAAAATCACTCACTGTCGCATGCGCGCATGATCAAGAACACTCGCCTGCAAAGCATGATCGAACTGTTCCAGGACACCGATACCGGCAGCGGCCAGATGACTGTGGACGCCGCCGCCCGCCAACTGCGCGAACAAGCCAACGCCTCGCCACACGACATCACGATCTTGCGCAAGCTGTCGCGCATGCCCTCCTACGATGTTTACAGCCTACGCGTCTCCTTGCGCGAGCAGAACATTGTGGTCAATGATATCAAAGCATTACAACTGTCACCGACAAAGAGCCATGAGTTGGCCGGCTACATGAAAGATTTCACCTTCCCGCTGATCCGCGACATTTACGGCAGTGGTGACATCGAGATCAAAGAATTCGACGATCTTCTCAATCTGTTTCGCAATCCCGACATCAAGATGGCGCGTGAAAAGCTGGACATGATGGCCAAGAAGCTCGACATCGATCTAATGGAGCTTCCTCGCTTTTTGGAAGACTACGGCGACATTTTTTTATCCTTGGCTTACTACAAGCACTGCCTGGACGAAACTGCGCCCATCACCAAAGGATTCTTGGAAAGCCTGCACAAAATTCGCAATAACTGGGAGCTCAAGAGTGACCAGAATCTAATGAAGACCTGCGAAATGCTGGAAAAGACCTTTACGGGTCTCAGCGCACATCTCAAGCGGCTGTTCGAAGAGTTCGACGCCAGCACCAAGGACTTTTGGAACGACGTTTCCGCCGAACGCTTCCGCCAGGTCGAAGCCTTGATTGAAAGTTATCACACCACCATCGGCGGGGTGCTGTGTGCACTGTCCGTCAAAATGAGTGCATGGCATAACCTGTTCCCCCGCGATAGTGTCGGTGGGCCGGTTAAGCGTTCTGAATTCATCATGCTGGAAATGCGCCAGGGCATCGAAGATGTGCGCAAAATTCTCAAGGATGCGCAGGAAAGAAAGCCGAACATCCGGCGTCAGTCAAAGTTCAAGACCTATGCCCAAGGCCAGGAAGAACGCGCCGCCCTTGCCCGCGGCATCAAAAGCGCTGCTAAAATTGGCGACGACATCCCCGATCCGGACCGCTTTTAGCCCCAACCTCTTTTAAGCCAACACATCACCAATGCTGAACGGGTTGCCGCGCAGATAAGCCTCCGCGTCCATAGCGCTTTTGCCCGCAGGCTGGACCAACAACAGCCGCAAGCCCCCCTCGCCACACGCCACCAGCAATTGATCGTCGAGCACCGCACCCAACGCGCCCGGCACGCCCAAAGCGGCTTCAGCGCTGGCAGCCAAAACACGGACGCGCTGCCCATCACGTTCAAACCACGCCAGCGGGTACAAGGCCCGAACCAACGCCGCCAGATCTTTTGCCGTACGCCGCCAATCCAAACGTGTTTCAACTTTGTCGATTTTTTTGGCGTACGTCACACCGTCCCCCGGTTGAACCTCCGCCACCATCGTACCGTCGACCAAACCTGCCAACGCGCTAACAATCAAGCGACCGCCCATCTCACTCAGTGCATCATGAAGCTGCTGGGCATTCATATCGATCGAGATGTCGATCACTTCGGACACCAACATCGGGCCGGTATCTAGCCCTTCGTCCATCTGCATGATGGTGACACCGGTTTGTGTGTCGCCGGTTTCGATTGCCCTCTGGATGGGTGCCGCCCCGCGCCAGCGCGGCAACAGGCTGGCGTGGATGTTAAAACAGCCCATCCGCGGGGCATCCAAAATCGCTTTGGGCAAAATCAAGCCGTACGCCACCACCACGGCGGCATCGGCATTCAACGCAGCGAAAGCCTGCTGAGCTTCTGCGTCTTTCAATGACACAGGCGTGCGCACCTCGATACCCCGAGCCTCAGCAAAGGCGTGAACCGGCGACGGGGTGAGTTTTTGTCCTCGGCCCGATTTTCGCGGCGGCTGGCTGTACACTGCGACAATCTCATGGCCCGCATCAAGCAGAGTGTTCAACGCAGACACGGAAAAATCAGGTGTGCCCATGAAAATCAGACGCAGCTTGCTGTTGTTCATTGGGCCACTCTTTTGATTAGCCGAAATTTACGGCAGGGTTTCAGACCGTCGCAGGCTCGCCGCGACGCGCTTTTTGCAATTTACGCAGGATCATATTGCGTTTGAGGTTCGACAACCGGTCAACAAACAAGGTGCCTTCCAGGTGATCCATTTCATGCTGCACGCAAAGACCCATGATGCCATCACCATCAAGTTCGCGGATTTCGTTTTCATAATCCAGGTAGCGCACCCGCACGGCGGTCGGGCGGACCACCTCGGCGAACTGTTCGGGGAGCGACAAGCACCCTTCTTCGCGCAGCTCTTCGTCTTCCGAGGCCCAGACGATCTCCGGGTTGGCCATGCAGATGGGATTTGGCTTTTCGTCTTCACGGGCAACGTCCATGACCAAGACGCGCGTGCTGACCCCCACCTGCGGGGCGGCCAGACCAATGCCGTTGGCGCTGTACATAGTTTCCAGCATATCGTCCATAAGCTGGCGAATTTCAGCATCAACGGTTTTGACCGCCTCAGCCTGGATCTTTAAACGAGGGTCGGGAGCGACCAGAATGGGAAGTCTTGCCATGTAACTTTACCTTGTAGCGCAGCGAATACTCTTTGTGCGAGTGGACTTAAGGCCCCAATCCCCGACAGTCAAGAAAAGTTAACGACATGCTTCCTTTAACGGCTCAACCACAATCCCTATATATCAATCGTGCACAACCAATTTAACGAGGAGCGGGAACGCACATGCGCGCGATTTTGCACTATCTGGCCGCCATGGTCATTATCCCGTATTACGGCATCCGCGTATGCCCATTTATCGAAACCCTGACCCCGCTGCAGGTGGCTGTTCCGATCATTGCAATGCTGGGCCTGCAATTTTTGGTGCGCAAACCGCTGCAAGCCTGGTTGGTCGATCCTGCACCGCTTAAAAAACGTGTCAAACGGACGTTTTGGCTTGAACTCAGCCTGTTCACCATCAGCGCGCTGGTTGTCATGGCCTATAATGAAGTGTTGTACGGGTTTCCATTTTTGGAAAGCGGTCTGAAAATCCTATTTGGCCTGACCGGACTTGGCTTTTTTGCCGCGTCCGACATCGCCTTGGAACAAGAACGCGCCGTCGCCGACAAAATCGAACGTGAAAAGATCACCATCGAACCCGATGAGCATTACTTCCCATTGACCCGCAAGGTGGCGCTGTTCACCTCGGTCGCCATTTCTCTTTTGGTCGTTGTCTTCATGTTGCTGGTGGTCAAAGACTTAGATTGGATCATCCGTGTCGGCGCGACCGTGACACTCAAGGAAGCACAAGTTTCAATTTTGGCGGAATTTGCTTTCGTTCTGGCTGTTGTGTTGCCCCATACCCTCAACATTATTCAGTCCTATTCTCGTACATTGCAGCGCGTGCTCAACAACCAAACCTCGGTCCTCAGCCGGGTAACCTTGGGCGAATACGATCTGCATGTGCCCGTGGCCAGCAATGATGAATTCGGCGTCATGGCAATCCACACCAACACCATGGTCGACCGCATCAAAGACCGCACAGCTGAATTGGCGCGCACCCGCGACGTCACCATTTTGTCGTTGGCCACCTTAGCCGAAACCCGTGACAATGAAACCGGCGCGCACATTCTGCGCACCCAGCGGTATGTGCGGGCCTTGGCGGAGCATCTCAAGAACAATCCCCGCTTCGCGCCTGAATTGAATGCCCAAACCATCGACCTTTTGTACAAGTCCGCACCGCTGCACGATGTCGGCAAAGTCGGTATCCCCGATGCCATCCTGCTCAAACCCGGCAAACTGACGGACGAAGAATTCGTCATCATGAAGACCCACGCCCAGCTGGGGTCTGATGCCCTTGAGGTCGCTGAGCGGGAACTGGGCACCAACTCGTTCATGCGCTACGCCCGTGAAATCGCCGCAACTCACCACGAAAAATGGGATGGGTCGGGCTATCCCGCAGGCCTTAAGGGCGATGAAATCCCCATTTCCGGTCGCCTTATGGCGGTTGCCGATGTCTATGACGCACTTATTTCCAAACGCGTCTATAAGCCTGCGTTCACTCACGACAAAGCCATGGGTATCATTCGCGAAGGTCGAGACAGCCATTTCGACCCCGATATCGTTGACGCCCTCATCGCGATCGAAGGCGAGTTTCAGCACATCGCGGACGTTTATGGCGACAAAGCACAAGCGGCGCAATAACCTCGACTTGCGCGCCCTGGCAATTGCCTTTCACGCTCCATTAAGGCACAGTTTCGCTCATGGATTCGCTCACGCTTACTGTTGCCGTCATCGCTGTCGTCGCCATCGCCGTTGCGGTGTGGTTTGCGCTTGCGTCGCGGCGAAACTCAAGCCAATCGGATGCGTTGGCCTCCAGCCAAGCTCAGGTACAGGCTCAAGCACAGGCCGCAGCCCACGATGCCCTCATCGCACAACTGGCCACCAGCCAAGCCGATCTGGCGGCTCGCCTGCAAATGATGACGGAAAGCCAAGGGCAATTGACCCGCACCCTGAACGAACGCTTCGAGGGTGTCAGCAAGCGTCTTGGTGATGGGCTCACCGAGCACAGCCAGCGTACCGGCGATGTGATCAAGCAAGTGCATGAACGCTTGGCGGTCATCGATGCGGCGCAAAAAAACCTGTCCAACCTGACCGATCAGGTGGTGGGCCTGAAGGACATCTTGTCCAACAAACAGTCGCGTGGTGCGTTTGGCGAGGTTCAGTTAAACGACCTGGTCTCCGACATTCTGCCACCATCGGCATACAGCTTTCAGGCACCGCTCTCCAATGGCAAACGTGCCGACTGCCTGTTAAAGCTGCCGAACCCACCTGGTCCCATCGTCATTGATTCAAAATTTCCGCTGGAAAGTTATCAGGCGATGAGAATTGCCGAGAACGACGATGCCCGTAAAGCGGCCCTTCGCATGTTCGGAACTGATGTCTTAAAACATGTGCGCGACATAGCCGAAAAATACATCGTACCCGGCGAAACGGCGGAAAGCGCATTGATGTTTCTGCCCAGCGAAGCCGTTTATGCCGAGTTGCATGCTTCTTTACCGGATGTGGTTGAAAAGTCTTACCGCGCCCGGGTGTGGATCGTTTCCCCAACGACGTTGATGGCCACGCTCAACACCGTGCGAGCTGTTTTGAAAGATGTTCGTATGCGCGAACAGGCGGGCGTGATCCAGACGGAGGTGTTGAAGCTGCTGGAAGACGTCGTGCGTCTGGATAAGCGTATTGGCAATCTTCAAACACACTTCAATCAGGCGCAAAAAGACATCGGCGAAATTCAAACCTCGTCGGCCAAGGTTATGCGCCGTGCCGAACGCATCGAAGATATTCAGCTCGCAGATGACACCCCCGCTGACGATCTCACGCCTGTTGCCAAGGCCGCCCCGACACAACCGCAGGTGACGGTTGCCGGAGCCGGTGAAAACGAGGCATAATCCGCCCCCGCACATACCGCCACACCCCATTCATCAGCAAGGACCAAGGCCCCATGGCGACCGAGCACTCCAACGACAGCGCCGCACCAAACCAGGTCGGCGAGCAGGTGGACGCACAGGGTCTGCACCCCGATGCCCCGCGCATGGGCTCGCCCATCAAATGGATGGCGCTGGCGATGTTCACGTTCGCAGCTTTGACCACTATGACGCTGTGGGGGAAAGAGAAAATTTCCATCAAGGCCACGGTCGTGATTCCCGAACTCAACGAGTCCGGCCTGCGTGGCCGCCAGGTGTTCGCCGCATCATGTCAGGAGTGCCACGGTGTCGATGGCGCTGGCGGAACCCGTACCGGCCCACCTTTGATCCACCCCATGTACCGTCAAAATCTGTTCCCCGATCATGTCTTCAATAAAGTCATCCGTGACGGCAAGCGCGAGAAAAACTGGCGTTTCGGCCCTATGGAACCCGTCAAAAACCTGACGGATCAACAAATAATAGATGTCATGGCTTTTGTACGTGCGGCACAAGTCGCAAGCGGTATTAATTAAGGTTACCGTACAGCAGCCTTTTCTGAGTAATCACCTTGCCCCAAAGAAGTGACCGCATCGACCCCGGGCATGGGTCGATGCGGTCATGGGGTGAACGCCATCCGGAGGGGGTGTTGAGGTGGATGACGTTCGCAGTGTCAACTTCAACCCAGACCCCCCGGAATGGGAAGAAGTTGATTGGGAACGGAAACGGCGAGGCACTACCCTTGCCGCTCCCTAAAGGTTGTATCATATATATCTAATCTATCAAGATAAGAATTTATCTTTTCGGTGAATATTTAATGACAACACTCTCTTTAGTTGTCTAAAATTTTCAAGTAAGCTACATCATACAGGCTTGCGCGCCTTAAGGGCTGCGGCCAAAGTACCCTCGTCCAGATAGTCCAGCTCGCCCCCCACCGGCACGCCGTGAGCTAGGCCGGACACGCTAACATCGGCATCACTCAGACGATCGGCGATGTAATGCGCCGTGGTCTGACCATCGACGGTGGCATTGGTGGCCAGAATAATTTCTTTGACGTCCGGATGACGGGCGCGTTCCACCAGCGCGCCAACGTCGAGGTCTTCCGGGCCAACCCCATCCAGTGCCGAAAGCGTCCCGCCCAAGACATGATAAAGGCCGCGATAGCCCAGGACGCGATCCATCGCCCACAAATCCCCAATCTCTTCGACCACACAGATCTGACTGTGGTCGCGCTTTGGGTCGGTGCACACACGGCACGGATCGACGGTATCGATATTATGGCAGATCGAGCAGGTCTTGACGCTGTTCGCCGCATCGGTGAGTGCACGGGCTAACGGTTCCATCAGCGATTCTCTGCGCTTGAGCAGATGCAGCGCGGCTCGCCGTGCAGAACGCGGCCCCAACCCTGGCATTTTCGCCAAAAGCTGGATCAAGGCTTCTATGCCGCCGCCAGGACCTTGGGGTTGTCCCACCATTATAGCGCTCCTCGCTCGATCAGAACGGCAACTTGAAGCCAGGGGGCAACGGCAGGCCGCCGGTCATTTCCGCCATTTTTTCTTCTTTGAAGGCATCGATTTTGACTTTCGCGTCATGGATCGCGGCGGCCACCAAATCTTCCAACATTTCCGGATCGGCTGGGTCGATGATCGATGGGTCTATGGTGACGCCGCGCACATCGAACTTGCCGTTGACCCGCACCACAACCATGCCGCCGCCGGACTTGCCCTCGACCATATGCGCTTCCATTTCTTCCTGCATTTCAGTCATGCGGGACTGCATCTGCTGAGCCTGCTTCATCATCTGGCCAAGATTTTTCATTGTATCTCCACTGGCCGAAAGGCCGCTTTTCAAAAAAGGGCCTTAAGGCCGTTATCCACAGGAGCCACGCCAGAGAGACTGGCGCCACGTTTCGCTAGTGTATAGCATTGGCCTCATGCAACACAAAAGCCTGTTCGTCTTCGATATTGAAACCGTGCCCGACACCGACGCCGTGCCCAACCTTGTGGGCCATGATGTCGGCCCCGATATCGTGGAGCGGCGTGAGGCGCTCGAAGCCTATCACCTGGACATCACCGACGGTAAAAATGCCTTTCCCCGTCAACCGTTCCATAAAGTGGTGGCGGTGAGCTTTCTTTCCGCTGAAATCGAATACGAAGGCCGCCATGAGAATTATTATCTCAAAGAACTGCGATCCGGCGGCACCGCCGAAAGTCCCGAACACGACTTGGTCGGCGGTTTTTACCAATTTATCGACCGCAAACACCCCCGATTGGTGAGCTACAACGGGCGCGGCTTCGACCTGCCCGTTTTGCGCCACCGCGCCATGGTCGGCGGTATTGCGGCGGGCGGGTTCCACGACACCTCCAATAAATGGGAAAATTACACCTCGCGCTACGCCCAGGACTGGCATTGCGACTTGCAAGAAGCCTTAACCGATTTCGGCGCGGCATCGCGTGGGTTAAAGCTCAATGAAATCTGTGCGGTCTTGAACTTCCCCGGAAAATTCGGCGTCGACGGCTCTCAAGTCGCCCCCATGCATGATGAGGGCCGAATTGGTGAAATTCGCGATTACTGCGAAACCGATGTCCTGAACACCTATCTTGTGTATCTGCGTTATCAGTTGACCCGCGGTCGCATGGTCAAGGATAGCTATAATCGGGCCGTAGCCGATGTCATTGCGCTGATCGAAGCCGAGCGCGAGCAGCGTCCGCACCTGGGGCAATTTCTGGAAGCCTGGGGCGAGGCATCTAACAATCAATTTCTGCTTGATTAAGTAAGACGCGCGAACGCCTTTAACGTGAATAAATAATTTGACGCTACCTTTGAGTTGTGGTGTCATGCCCTCATTCGCCGGGGAGAGGATTGCCTTAACACAGTGATCCAGGAGGATAGCATGACCACCATCAGAAATATCACCATCACCACCGACGGCCACAAACCACCCGCAGACATCAAAGTCACCGTCACTTGCGAGGTTGACCACACCGATGGAAAAAAACCCCTTGCCTACTTCCCCGCCCACGGCACCGGCGCGAAGATGGTGAACACCTCAGGCGACACATGGGAAGCGTCGGATACGCAGATGTATGATGGCAGCGAACAAACCATCAAAATCACCTGCAACGGTGTCACGGCGCACCAATCCTTCAAGCCCTGATTTATCCATCACAGATCCGTTCCCGGCGCGTCTTTCCATATGAACACGCCGCCCGAAAGGGCAAAATGTATGGAAAGACGCGTTGAGGGGAGCGGTTATGTCCCATGTGAGTATCGAGGCCATCATTCCTCTCGACCAATCCGGGGACAGCGCCGCCAACCCATCCGGCGATCCCGCCATCCCCTACAACGGCTTCAGCGTTTCAGGCAAAACGGAACACGCGAACCAACACATCAATGTGTATTACGAAATTCCCGATAACGGCGTGATGTCGGCGAACCTGCCGATCGTTTCCGATGAGCACGGAAAATGGCGAGCGGTGTTCCATGGTAAGTTTCGCCCCGGCACAGAAATCACCGCCAATGCCAAAAGCGACGGTGCCGCCTTAGTACAAATCACCAAAACTCTATAAGGACCTTGTGTTCGGACTGAACTTAATAAACGGGCTCTGCCAGTCCCTCGGTCGCGATCACCCGCTGGGCCGCCGGACGGGCGCACACCAAATCCAACGTCCGGGCCAAATGCGGCATCTGCCGTGGTGGTGTCTTCAGACCGCGAGCCCAGCGCGCCAACATCAACAGATAATAGTCCACCAGTGAAAAATGCTCGCCCATCAAATATGGCCCCGTGCGAGAGAGCTGGTCATCGATATATTGAAACATCCCGATAAGACGGTTTTCCACGGCCTGCCTCACCGCATCGGCACCGTTTGCGTCGCAGGTGAAGCGTTGCGGATAGTAATAAATCAGCAAATCGGGGTGGACGGTATCAGCCAGATACATGAGCCATTTGTAAAAATGGCCCCGCGCCGACGTACCCAATGGCGGCGCAAGGGCCGCACCGGGATGTTTGTCGCTGAGATACAGGCAAATCGCGGGGGTCTCGGTGAGAACCGTTTCACCATCGACCAACACCGGGATCAAGCCATGGGGGTTGAGCTTTAAAAACGCCGCCGATTTGTGCTCGTTTCGCGTTCGGTCCACCAGCTTCAAGGCAAACGGCGCGCCAATTTCCTCCAAAAGGAAATGCGGGGCCATATTGCCATTGCCGGGGTAATAGAACAGTTCATACACGACGAAAAACCCTTAGATGTCATCACCCAATTCTTCGTCTTCGAGCGGCCGTGTAAGCGGCGGAATGTCGGCGCTGATGTCTTTGACCGCGCCGATTTCCGCACCTGGGAAGGCGTCGAGCACGGCGCGCACCAAGGGGTCCTGAGCGGCTTCGGCCTTTTCAGCGGCGACAACGGCTTCTTCCTGCTGGCGCACGGTTGGCTGGCCGGGTGCGCTGGAAACGCTCACCACCCAGCGCCGCGAGGTATGATCGTTGAGCATCTTGGTCAGACGCTGCGCCAAATCGCCCGGCGCGTTTTCGGTCGGGTGATATTCCATCCGACCGGGCTGAAAGCTCACCACATGTACATTGGAAATCAGATTGGCGTGAAGGATCATTTCCCCCACAGTTTCGGTCAACGCCACAACTTGTTCGAAGCTTTGTGGGTCGGGCAGTTGCAATTCCGAAACGCTCAGGATTTGCGGCTGGGTCTGAGACTGCGCGCCCGAGCCAGTCGACATGGTCGGACCGTTCGGCACCGAAGAGGATGTGGGCGTGGGCATGGACGATTGGGCTGAAACGCCCGGAGCCGACATCGAGGCCGCAGCCCCACCACCATTTGCCGACGTCCCGCCGCCAGGCCCGGAAGGCCCCGTTGAAACCGAAGGAGCATCTTGGATTTTTTTCAGCACATCGGCTGGTCCGGGCAATTCCAGCCCGTACATCAGGCGCACCAAAATCATTTCTGCGGCCTGCACGGCACTCGGCGCGGACCGCACCTCGCCCAAGCCTTTAAGCACGATTTGCCACGCTCGGGTCAACGCCCCCATGGTCAGTCCCTGCGCCATTTCCAAGCCACGGGTGCGTTCCATTTCCGGAACGCCGGGGGCCTCGGCCGCGCTCGGCGTGACCTTGATGCGGGTCAGCCAATGTACCAGTTCGAGCATGTCTTCGAGCACCTGGGCCGGGTCTGCGCCGCTATCGTATTGCGATGCCAATTGCCCCAGCGCGTCTTCGACATTGCCCTTCATCACCGCGTCCAGCAGATCAAACGTCCGCGCCCGGTCCGCAAGGCCGAGCATGTCGCGCACGGCATCTTCACCGACTGCGCCGGCTGTATGGGCGATGGCTTGGTCCAACAGCGACAAGCCGTCGCGGACCGAGCCGTCGGCGGCGCGCGAGATCAGCGCCAAGGCACCGTCGGTGACCGATGCGCCCTCTTTTTCAACAATGCTTTTAAAATGTGCGGACAAGGTGTCCATATCGATGCGGCGCAAATCAAACCGCTGACAGCGCGACAACACCGTCACCGGCACCTTGCGGATTTCGGTGGTGGCGAAGATAAACTTTACATGCTCGGGTGGCTCTTCAAGCGTCTTCAGCAACGCATTGAATGCATTTTTCGACAGCATGTGAACTTCATCGATGATGTAGACTTTGTAGCGCGCTGAAACTGGCTTGTAGCGCACACCTTCGATGATTTCGCGTATATCATCGACACCCGTGCGAGACGCGGCATCCATTTCTATGACATCGACGTGACGGTCTTCGGCGATGGCGGTACAATTTTCGCACACGCCGCAAGGTTCAGCCGTCTCGCCGCCCTGGCCGTCCGCTCCGATACAATTGAGCGCGCGCGCAATGATCCGCGCCGTGGTGGTCTTGCCCACACCGCGCACGCCCGTAAGCATGAAAGCATGCGCCAGACGCCCCGACTGAATTGCATTGGTGAGTGTTCGCACCAACGCGTCTTGGCCGATCAGGGTGGTGAAATCGGTGGGACGATATTTACGTGCGAGGACTCGATATTCTTCGACCGGAGCGTCCGTCGCTTGAGGCCCCGCTGTCGGGGTTTGGGGGATGGTCTCGTCTGACATGGTTTGCTGAGCCCGCCTCCAGGTCATACGCAAAAAGAGGTGGGAGACCAGCTAACGACCCGAAGCGAAACTCGTTGCGGCTGCTTCCTTCCGGACCTGACCGGGTTCGCGAGAACTTCGTCCGCGCCGATCTCCCGCGCGGAGTATACAAGGCAACACGTCCCCTGCAAAGCCCGATGCAAATTTTCTTCAACACACATTAAATGTGCGTCAACCATCTGAAACTTCATGATTTATACGGAAACCAGATGATTATTCCGCGGCAAGGCCGGTGCGCCGTTGAACGATGTTGACCACCCCGTCGGTGCGCTGACCGGGAATCACTGACAGCGCGCTGTCATCAATCTCATAACGTCCTTCCCATACCGGGACGAAACGTAAAGTGACTTCGCTGCGCGGTTCAAGACGCAGCCCATTCACACACCCCTTGGCCGGTGCCTTGTCGCCGAACTGCACACTTTCCAGCGCGACGCCTTCTTTAAGCAATCTTGGCGCCCAAAGACTATGTGACGAATCGTCAACATTTTCGACCGTCAGAATGTAAGGGCGGTCTTTTTCCAGATACACCACCATCGGACGCCAGTCACCATCGACGATGCGGACTCTCATGGTCAACGCGTTCGCCCAATCGGCATTTTCAACAATATCGATGCGGTCGGAAAGGCAGTCGCCAAGAATTGCAGAAGGCGCGCCGGAAAACATCGAACAACCCGATACGGTCAAGCCAATGGCCAGCAGTGAACCTGCGTTCAAAAAGCCACGCTTGTGCACGGAACCAACAAGCCGAAAGGCTATGGACTTCATCTGGAATACTAACTTGGGCACATAGAACCCCTTATATTAATGGCGCCGGTTGCACCCTATCAGGGCCTCATCGCTCGTCCAAGCTAGAAAACTCTAAATTCATGTAAAGTTTGCCAATGAGAACGCGCTCTAAACATGAGGCTGGGAACCTATTGAGCACGGTGAAAAAGTCTACTAGAGCAGGCTTATGCCTTGGTTTTGCGCGCGGCCAGTACCCGCAACGCCTCACGTCCCTTGCTGTGGAGGTCTTCCATCACACCATCCTTGCGCAGATGAGCCTTAAGGTCCAAAAGCGCCCCCAGCAACGTTGCATCGTCGAGGGTGCTAAACCCGGTCATCCGCAAAATTTTTAATGGGTCCTTGGCAGGATCCATGCCTTGAAACGCCATTTTATCCTGTTCACGCCTCAGCATAAGCAACACTCCCATCTTGGTGATCAAGAACAACTCAGCAGTACTGCTTGTGCCTGTTCTCACTCCATTGAGATAAGATCACACCCTGTCCTTTTGCAAGGACATTCATCCGCTTAGCCCATCTGGGCGCGCGCAGGCGAAGCGTGATAAGTACCCATAACTTTGACTTCATGGGTAAAGAAACGCAATTCATTGAACGCCAGCTGCATGCTTTCGTCTTCGGGGTGGCCTTCCACCTCAGCATAAAACTGCGCAGCCTGAAAACTGCCGTCGATGATGTAACTTTCCAGCTTGGTCATATTCACGCCGTTGGTCGCAAAACCGCCAAGCGCCTTATACAAGGCCGCCGGAATACTCTGTACCCGAAACACAAAACTGGTCATGACCTTGCCACCGTCCTGCGCCGGCATAACGGCTTCCTTGGCCATAATAAGGAAGCGGGTCGTGTTGTGTTCTGCGTCTTCGATGTTCGCGCGCAGGTCTTCCAGGCCGTAAATTTCACCCGCCAGTTTCGACGCAATGGCACCTTGAGTTTTGTCACCCAAATCGCGGATCATATGCGCTGCGCCGGCCGTGTCGGCATGCACCACAGGCTCAAGGTTCAATTCACGAATGGTGGTGCGGCACTGGTTGAGCGCATGGACGTGGCTGTGCACATGAGTGAGGGAATCGATCGCTGTCCCCTTCACCGCCAACAGGTGATGATCGATACGCTGAAAATGCTCGCCAATAATATGCAGCCCCGAATTCGGCAACAGGTGGTGAATGTCGGCGACGCGCCCGGCGACAGAATTATCGATGGGAATCATCGCCAAACGCGCCCTGCCATTGCGCACGGCGGAAAAGGCGTCATCAAAGGTATAGCAAGCAAGCGACTCCATCTCCGGGAACACGGCGCGACACGCCATATCGGAATTGGCCCCAGGTTCACCCTGAAAAGCGATGATATTGTGTGCGCTCATAAACTTGCTCTCTGCTCGCCCTATCGGGCCTCTAAAATGCTGCGGGCTCGCTCTAGATCGGCGGGAGTATCGACCCCGAACGGAACCGTGTCAACGCGCGCCACACCGATGTGCATGCCATTTTCCAGGGCACGCAATTGCTCTAGCTTTTCACGCTGTTCCAGCACGCCGGGCGTCAGCGCCACGAACCGTTCCAAAGCCTCACGGCGGTACCCATAAATGCCGATGTGGTGCCACAACGGCCCCGCCCCATAAGGCACGGTGGCGCGAGAAAAATACAACGCACGTCCCACGTCCTGATCCGCGGCGAAACCAACCACAGCCTTAACCACGTTAGGGTTGGTTTTTTCCGCTTCATCTTCGATTTCGGCGACCAAGGTGGCGATGTCCACGCCCGGTTCGCGTAACGGCTTCAAAGTGGCTTTGACCACCGCCGGGTCCAGCACCGGCAGATCGCCCTGCAGATTGACGATTGTGTCATAGTCTCCGTTTGGGTCGACTTTTTGCAGGGCCTCGAATATGCGATCCGAACCCGATGGGTGATTGGGATCGGTCAGTACCGCCCGACCGCCTGCGGCTTCAACCGCGTCTTTGATTTCGCGTTCTGCACAGGCCACCAAGGCCGGGCCGACATCGGCTTCTTCGGCGCGCTTGAGCACTTGCACGATCATCGGCAAACCCGCGATATCCGCCAGGGGCTTGCCCAGCAGGCGCGTGGACGCCATACGTGCGGGAATGATGACGATTGGCCTGGGTGTAGGCATTTTCGAACCTCAGCACTGAAATGAAGCCTTACGAGACCATATACCCGCCGCGCATTCAAGACCTTGGAACCATTGCGGTATGGCTGATCTTGTGTATAAAGTCGCATTCGACTGCCTACGCGTGCTTTTCTGGTGTGAAACGATTACGATTAAGCAAGCGCAACACAGGTACGGGCCATCGCTCTCCAGATTGATCACGATAGGTTTGGGTATGCTTAAAAACGTTATCGCTTCTCTTATGTTCACCATTGCAGCGTTGGCGCTGATCAATTTCATCGGCGATGTCGTCACGCAAAAAACCACCCCGCCGCCCCCTGGAATGTCCGCGCAAATGCCCGGAGCCACCCCTGAGGCAGCTGAACCGGTGCCGACTCCCGAGCCGGTGCCTGCCCCGGAACCAGAACCGATACCGGAACCGCAACCTGAACCTGTTGCTGTCGCACCTGCTACCGTCGCGCCCACTCTCACTGACGGCACTATTAAGGCTGGTAAAAAAACCTTTCGCAGAAAATGCATGAGTTGCCACACCATCGACAAAGGCGGCAAGGACCGCACTGGCCCCAACCTGTGGGGAATCGTTGGCCGCAACAGGGCTGCCTCTAGGACCTTCCGCTATTCCAACGCCATGAAGATGCTGGGCGGGACATGGAGCGAAACAGGCATCGGCTCCTTCATTGCCGGGCCGCGGACTTTCTTGCCCGACACAAAAATGACCTTTGCCGGTCTCAAAGACGCCACTGACCGCGCGAATGTGCTGGCCTACCTCAAGACGTTGACGGACTAAAGCAGCATGCCTGACATCCAAACCTTTATCGCGCTGGCTGAACAATTGGCTGACCGCGCCCGCCCCGAAATCATGAGCCGTTTTCGCACCGGCATCGCCATCGACGCCAAGTCCGATGCCTCGCCCGTGACCGAGGCCGACCGCGCAGCAGAACGCGTCATGCGTGATCTTATCAATGAAACCCACCCCGACCATGGCATCTTGGGCGAAGAATTCGGCAGCGAAAACATCGATGCAGAATTCGTCTGGGTGCTTGACCCCATTGACGGCACCAACTCATTTGTCACCGGCAAACCGCTGTTCGGCATCCTCATCGCGCTGTGCCAAAACGGTATCCCCATTGTCGGCTTGATCGACGCACCGGGCATGGATGAACGTTGGGTCGGCGCGAAGGGACAGCCCACAACCTTAAACGGCACACCGATCCAGACCCGACCGTGCGAAAAGCTCGATGATGCCTGGCTCTATGCCACCACCCCAGAGATGTTCCAAGGACCTGACAAAACTGCATTCGATCAGTTGTCGGGCACGGTTCGGCGTACGGTTTATGGCGGCGATTGTTATGCCTACGGCTTGTTGTCCGCTGGCCATGTCGATTTAATCTGCGAGGCAAGCCTCGGCACCTATGATTTCGCCGCCCTGGTCCCTGTGATCGAAGGAGCGGGCGGCATTATCAGCGACTGGGAAGGCGTCCCAGTCACCCTGGAAACGGCCGGGCGCATACTCGCGGCCGGAGATAAAAAAACACACTCGGCGGCCCTCAAACAGCTAAGTAGCTAATCGCGGCTCCCTATGGGGAGGAAAGAGTGAACGAATGAAACGCACCGACTGTGACTCGGAGCTTTTGTGCGCCATTTCAAATTTGGTGTGCGTGCTCCAAAATGGTCTTGTGACCTATATCAATCCCGCCGGAGTCGAAATGCTCGGGGCGGAAAGCGAAGCCGTATTGCTTGGTCATGACCTGTCAGAATACATCCACCCTGATTATGCCGATCTGCTCGCGTTGGGCATCGACGCGTTTGCTGAAGAAGAGGCTGGCGTGCCGCTGAAGCTGCGGCCGCTGAATGCCTTACCCATCGACGTGCTGATGCGTGTGCGCGCTCTCAGCGAGACAGACACCGACGACACGTATATGGTCGAGTGTCGCGATATATCCAACCACATCCGGGCATCTGAAGACGCCCGAAAACGCGAACAGCGCCTGGCCAACGTGCTGGGTACGGTGCGCGACGCGATCATCACCATCGACCGCAAAGGCAAAGTTCAATCGATCAACGCTGCCGGGGAACGCATGTTCGGCTTCCCCAAGAACCACGTCTTGGGCCAGAACATCAAAATGCTGATGCCCAAACAGTACGCGGACCATCACGACAAGCACCTCGACAATTACGTCAAAACGGGTGAATCCGAACTGATGAACGCATCCATGGAGTTCGAGGGACAACACGCCGACGGAACAATTTTTCCCGTCGAAATTTCCGTGAACGAAATGACGGAAGGCAACCAGCGCCTGTTCACCGGGGTTGTTCGCGACATCACCGAACGCAAAAGGGCGATGGACCGCATTCATCACCTGGCCCATCACGACGCACTCACCGACCTGCCCAACCGTAATCTTTATATCGAACGTGTCGAACGTGCGATTTACCGTTCGCAACGCTCCAACAAACCGCTGGCGTTGATGTTTGTGGATTTGGACAAGTTCAAACCAATCAATGATGAACTCGGCCACGAGGCCGGGGATGCCGTTCTCAAAGCGGTCGCCGAACGGATGCTAGCGTGCGTACGCCAATCGGACACTGTGGCGCGCTTTGGCGGCGATGAATTTGTCGCCATCTTGGAAAACCTCGACCACGCAGAAAGCGCTGCGGTTGTGGCCAAGAAGGTCCTTGATAAGCTACAAGAATCCATCCCGGTTCCGGGCGGCCAGAACGCCAACGTCGGTGCCTCCATCGGCATCAGCATTTTCCCCGAAGACGGCGTAACCATGGACGAATTGTCCCGCGCCGCAGACGAAGCAATGTATGCAGTCAAGGAAGACGGCCGCAACGCTTTCAAATTCCACAGCGAAGTCAAAGCGAAACAAAACTGATCTGCACAACATCTCCTTGATCCGGCCACAATCAACGGGCACATTGAACGTCGATTTTCAGCCACGGAAAACCGGGAGCCTCCATGCTGAACCTGAAGACCGCCTACATCGCCGCCGCCCTAGTCCTGCCGTTTGTATCAATCGCCAATGCGCTCGCCGCGACCGATGCCGCACCCATACATGCGATCGCCATGCACGGCAGTCCGAAATACGGCCCGGATTTCAAGCAGTTCGACTATGTCAATCCGGACGCACCCAAGGGCGGCACGATCCGCTATGGCGCACAGGGCAGCTTTGACAGCTTCAACAGCTTCATTTCCAAGGGCGAAACGGCGAACGGTATCGGCAACATATACGATACGTTGCTGACATCGTCCGCGGACGAGGCCTTCACCGAATACGGCCTACTGGCCAAAAGCGTCGAAGTCCCCGAAGACCGCTCTTGGGTCGTGTTCCATCTGCGACCAGAAGCGCGCTGGCATGATGGCTTACCTATCACCGCCGAAGATGTAAAATGGACTTATGAGACGCTGATCAGCAAGGGTGTGCCGAGTTACAAATACTATTACGCCGATGTGGACAAAGTCGAAATTCTTGACCCGCTGAGCGTCAAGTTCACCTTCAAGACCAATAAGAACAAAGAACTGCCGCTTATTCTCGGCCAGCTGGCGGTGCTGCCCAAGCACTACTGGGAAACTCGCGATTTTTCAAAGACGACCCTGGAACCCCCACTGGGGTCCGGGCCATATAAAATCGGCACATTCGACACTGGCCGAAGCATGTCCTACACCCGCGTGGCGGATTACTGGGGGCGCAATTTGCCGGTCAATGTCGGACACAATAATTTCGACAAAATCCGCTACGAATATTTTCGCGACGGCAATATCACGGTTGAAGCGTTCAAGGGCGGTGCGTTTGATATTCGCGTTGAAAATATTTCTAAAACCTGGGCTACGGCCTACGACATTCCCGCCGTGAAAAACGGCCTTATGGTCAAGGAAGGCGTCAGTCATGAACGCCCCCAAGGCATGCAGGCTTTCATTTTCAACACCCGCCGGGACAAGTTCAAAGACCCCCGCGTGCGCCGCGCACTCGGCTATGCGTTCGATTTCGAGTGGTCCAACAAGAACCTGTTTTACGGCCAATACACCCGCACGCGCAGTTACTTCGACAACTCAGAACTGGCCGCAACCGGCCTACCCAGCACGGACGAGCTGAAAATTCTCGAACCTTACCGAGGGCGCATTCCCGACGAAGTGTTCACCGCCGAATACAATCCCCCCGCCACCAAAGGCGATGGCCGCATCCGTCAAAACTTAAAGCAAGCCGACGATCTACTGAAACAAGCGGGATGGGAAATTAAGGGCAAACAGCGCGTTCACAAGGACACCGGTGAAATTCTTGAGTTTGAAATCATGCTGGTCCAGCCCTCGACAGAGCGTATTGTTCTGCCGTTCGCCAAAAATCTGGAACGCCTGGGCGTCAAAATGCGTGTGCGTACCGTCGATCCCGCACAGTATATCGAACGTCGCCGCAATTTCGATTTCGATATGATGACCCAGGTGATCGGCCAGTCTCTATCGCCCGGGAACGAACAGCGCAATTTTTGGGGCAGCCACGCCGCCGACACAGAGGGCAGCAGCAACCTTATCGGCATCAAAGACCCGGTGGTGGATGAATTAATCGACAAGTTGATCAGCGCCCAAACCCGCAAGGACCTCATCACCCGCGTGCGCGCACTGGACCGCGTGTTGCTCTGGAACCACTATTTGATTCCTAATTTCCACTTGAGCTACGACCGTCTGATTTACTGGAACAAATTCTCTCATCCGAAAATCGTGCCTATGCAAGGCACCCAATTGGGCACTTGGTGGTATGACGAAGCGAAGGCCACAGCACTCGACGCCGCGCAAGGGAAGAAGTAACACCCGACCATGTTCGCATACATCCTCCGTCGACTGGCTTTGATCATTCCCACCCTGTTTGGGATCATGGTCATCAATTTTGCCGTCATTCAGGCCGCGCCCGGCGGCCCGGTGGAACAGATGATCGCCCAAATCCAGGGCCTGGATGTAAGCGCCACCGCGCGTATATCGGGATCGGGGCAAGGTGAACTGACCCGCAGCAACAGTGGCGCAAAAACCACCGCGCAAGGCGGCGGGCAAAGCAAGTACCGTGGCGCCCAAGGCCTTGATCCGGAATTCATCAAGGAAATCGAGCGCATGTACGGCTTCGACAAGCCCGCGCCCGAACGCTTTTGGATGATGCTCAAGAACTACGCGACCTTCGATTTCGGTGAAAGCTATTTCCGCGACCGCAAAGTGGTGGATCTGGTGCTGGACAAAATGCCAGTTTCGATCTCGCTGGGGCTATGGACAACGCTGCTTGTGTATTTGATTTCGATCCCGCTCGGTATCTTAAAGGCGGTCAAGGATGGTTCGCGTTTCGACGTCGCAACCTCGTCTGTGGTCATCGTCGGCAACGCAATCCCGAGCTTTTTGTTTGCCATTTTGCTGATCATTTTGTTCGCGGGCGGGCGCTATTTCGACTGGTTCCCATTACGTGGCCTGACGTCAGACAATTGGGCTGATCTATCAGCGTTCGGCAAGGTTACCGATTATCTTTGGCACATGGTGCTGCCGGTCGGCGCACTGGTGATCGGCGGGTTCGCCAGTCTCGCCATGCTGACCAAAAATTCATACCTGGAAGAAATCAACAAGCAGTACGTCATGACCGCGCGGGCCAAGGGCCTCTCTGAGGGTCGGGTCATGTATCACCATGTGTTTCGCAACGCGATGCTGATCGTGATCGCCGGTTTCCCCAGCGCCTTCATCGGTATCCTGTTCACCGGATCGCTGCTGATCGAAGTGATCTTCTCCCTCGACGGGCTTGGCCTATTGGGGTTTGAGGCTGCTATCAAACGCGACTATCCGGTGATGTTTGCCTCGGTCTACTTCTTCACCCTGCTGGGTTTGGTTATGAGCCTGATCGGCGACGTGATGTACCACGTCATCGATCCCCGCATCACCTTCGACAAGGTGGAGCGTTGAACATGAGCACTCAGCCCGCACACCGCTTTTTCGGCATAACGATTTCGCCCATCAACCGTCGCCGCATCGACAACTTCAAAGCCAACCGGCGCGGCTATTGGTCGCTGTGGATTTTTCTGTTTCTGTTTCTCTCCAGTCTGTTCGCCGAAGTGATCGCCAACGATCAACCGCTTTTGGTGAGCTATGCAGACGAACTGTACACTCCAATCTTCAAGGATTATCCCGAAACCACCTTCGGCGGTTTTTTGGAAACACCCACCGTTTATGCGGACCCCGAAGTTCAGGAAATGATTGAAGAACGAGGCTGGATTTTATGGCCACCAATCCACTTTTCCTATGACACGGTCAACTACGCGCTCGACCAGCCCGCACCCAGTCCGCCGGATGCAGCCAATATTCTCGGCACCGACGATCAGGGCCGCGACGTGGCGGCGCGACTGATTTACGGGTTTCGCATTTCGATCCTATTCGGCTTAACGCTGACCATCATCAGTTCGGTCATCGGCGTTGCCGCGGGTGCGGTGCAGGGATATTTTGGCGGGCTCACGGATTTGCTGTTTCAGCGCTTCATTGAGATTTGGTCGGGTCTACCAATGCTCTACCTGCTGATCATCATGGCCTCTATTATCGAGCCAAATTTCTGGTGGCTTCTGGGCCTGATGCTGTTGTTCAGCTGGATGGGACTGGTGGGCGTGGTGCGTGCTGAGTTCCTCAAGACCCGCAACTTCGACTACGTGCGTGCGGCGCGCGCGCTCGGCGTCAGTAACATCACCATTATGTACCGCCACATCCTGCCCAACGCTATGGTCGCGACCATCACCTTTTTGCCGTTCATCACGTCGGGCTCTGTGACGATTCTTACGGCGCTCGATTTCATGGGCTTTGGCCTGCCGCCGGGATCGGCGTCACTGGGTGAACTTCTGGGTCAGGGCAAAGCCAATTTACACGCCCCGTGGCTGGGCCTCACCGCGTTCTTCATTGTTTCGATCATGCTAACGCTGTTGGTGTTCATTGGCGAAGCCGTGCGCGATGCCTTTGATCCCAGAAAGGTGTTCCGCTCATGAGCGATCACACATCCCGGCTTTTGGACGTCAAAGACCTATCGGTCACGTTCGGCGAAGGCACCCATGGCGTCGAGGCGGTCAAAGGTGTCAGCTTCTATGTAGATAAAGGCGAAACTGTTGCATTGGTCGGCGAAAGCGGATCAGGAAAATCGGTTAGCGCCCTGTCCATCATGCAATTACTGCCCTATCCGCTGGCCCGGCATCCATCGGGTTCGATCACCTTTCGCGGCGAACACCTTATGGGGCCAACGGGTCGGGCACCCGGCGCGGTGATGCGGGCGTTGCGCGGCGAAGACATCTCGATGGTGTTTCAGGAACCGCTCAGCAGCCTCAACCCGCTGCATCCCATCGGCCAGCAAATCGCTGAAGTCATCATCACCCACCATGCCCGCACCAAAGCATCTGTTCAGCTCCGGGTTGAAGAATTGATGGTGCTGGTCGGGCTTGAGGCACAGATTTCACGTCTGAAAAATCTGCCCCACGAATTTTCCGGTGGCCAGCAACAGCGCATGATGATCGCCATGGCGCTGGCCAATGAACCCGACCTGCTGATCGCGGACGAGCCCACCACCGCCGTCGATGTCACCATTCAGGCGCAGCTTTTAAAACTGCTTGCCGATCTTCAAGCCAAGATGGGATTGGGCATTTTGTTCATCACCCACGACCTGGGCATCGTGCGCCGCATCGCGGATCGCGCCTATGTGATGCAAGATGGTCAGATCGTCGAGCATGGTAATGCTCAAGATTTGTTCGCCAACCCACAACACCCTTACACCCAGCACTTGCTCGCGTCAGAGCCCAGCGGACGGCCCAAGCCCGCCACCCCCGACGCGCCGCAATTGATGAGCGCCGATGATCTAAAAGTTTGGTTCCCAATCCAAAGCGGCTTCATTCGGCGCACCGTCGGCCATGTCAAAGCCGTCGATGGGGTGTCGCTATCGCTTAAGCGCGGGCACACCCTCGGCATCGTTGGGGAAAGCGGTTCCGGCAAATCCACACTGGCGCGGGCGCTGCTGCGCCTGGAACGATCTCGCGGTGGCATTACATTTAAAAGTCATAATCTTCACGCGCTGAGCAGCAAAGAGGTGCGGCCGCTACGCAAAGAAATGCAGATCGTATTTCAGGACCCGTTCGGGTCACTCAGCCCGCGCATGTCGGTGGTGCAAATTGTCGGCGAAGGCCTGGGCGTTCACCGCTTGGCCAAAACAGATGCGGAGCGCCGCACCCTGGTCGGCGCAGTGCTGAAAGAGGTCGGCCTCAACCCGAATATGATGGATCGCTACCCCCACGAATTTTCCGGTGGTCAGCGCCAACGCATTTCCATCGCCCGTGCGTTGGTGCTCAAACCCGAATTGATTGTCCTGGATGAACCGACCAGTGCGCTTGATGTTTCGGTGCAAGCGCAAATTGTTGAACTGTTGCGCGATCTACAAAAAAAATATGACCTAACCTACATGTTCATCAGTCATGATTTGAAGGTCGTGCGTGCGCTGGCCCACGATGTGTTGGTGATGCAGCGGGGCCGGGTGGTTGAACAAGGTAGCGCCGACGTAATTTTCGACAATCCGATTGAACCCTATACCCAGGCTCTCATGAATGCGGCCTTTAACATTGAAGCCGACGACAGCGGCGTGGTGGAAACATGAACATCATTTTTATCAGCCCCGACAACCCCGCCCCGTGGCGCAAGGCGTTGCGCAAGCACCTACCCGAAGCGGATGTTTTTTTCTGTGGCAGCGACGATATCGGCGCTGATTTCGACGCGTCGGCCATGGATTACGCCTTGGTGTGGAAACCTGAACCCGGCTTGCTACCCAGCTTTCCCAACCTTAAAGGCATCTTCAATCTAGGCGCCGGGGTCGATGCGTTATTGCTGGATCAAACCCTGCCTCGTCACATCCCGCTGGTGCGATTGGTTGAGCCACGGCTATCGAGCGGGATGGTCGAGTATGTTGCCCATTGGGTTTTACACTTTCATCGCGACATGCACGTCTACGCCCGCCAGCAACGCGCCCGTGACTGGGTCCAACACAACAACGCCGCCGTCGCCACCCGCCGCGTTGGCATACTCGGCCTTGGCGAACTGGGACAAAGCTGTGCTCACGCGCTGTTGATGTTGGGCTTTGAAAACCTCAGCGGCTGGAGCCGCACGGCCAAACAGCTTCCCGGCGTCCAAAGTTTTGCCGGTGATGACGGGCTGAAAGACTTTTTAAAGCAAGCCGAGATTTTGGTGTGCCTGTTGCCGTTGACCGTCGACACCCGCGGATTGATCAATGCCGAGACCTTGGCACTGCTGCCCAAGGGCGCGTTCATCATCAATGCTGGGCGCGGGCCTTTGGTGGTGGATGACGATTTGATCGCGGCCCTAGAAAGCGGTCATGTTGAGGCCGCCGCACTGGACGTGTTCAACACCGAACCGTTGCCTCAGGACCATCCTTATTGGGGCATGGACAACGTATTCATCACGCCCCACATCGCCAGCCTGACCACGCCCATGTCATCGAGCGCCGTCATCGCAGACGCCCTACATGATTTGGAGGCCGGAAAGACACCCGCCAATCTGGTGGATTTCGACCAAGGATATTGAGCGTGGTGATTGAGCGGAACTGTTGAATTACATCAGACCGTAAGAAATACCCAGCAGCACCCCACCAAGGCCCAAACGGTAAAGCACGAACGGCGTAAAGCTGGCGCGCTTGAGCCACGCCATCATCAGGGCAATGGCCACCAACGCGGATACAAAGGAAAATCCCGCAGCCGTTAGCGCGGCGTGAACCTGTAGCGGGTCACCCGTCTGGTAAAGATCCAACCCCTTCAGCACCCCCGCACCAACAATAACCGGAATGCTCAGCAGCATGGAAAAACGCGCACAGTCAGGACGTTCCATTCCCAGCATGCGCCCGGTGGTCATGGTGATGCCGCTGCGCGACGTGCCGGGGATCAGCGCCAGACACTGGGACACGCCAATCATCAAGATGTCGGAAAGTTTCAGATGATCCATGCGCCGTACCGTCACGCTGGACCGGTCCACCAGCCACAACAAGATGCCGAAGCCCAACGTGGTCCAACCGATCACTTCGATGGACCGTATCCCACCCGGAATATATTTGTTCATGGCGAAACCCACGGCGATCACGGGCAACGTGCCAAGCACCAGATAGAACGCCAGACGCACATCGGCATTGACGCCCTTGCCTTTTGTCATACCCCACAGCCCGTTCAACATGGCGGTAATATCGCGCCACAGATAGGCCATCACAGCGCCCAGGGTGCCTACGTGCACCGCGACATCAATGGTCAAACCCTGATCCGGCCATCCCGCTAACCACGGGACCAAAACCAGATGGCCGCTTGAACTGATGGGAAGAAATTCGGTCACGCCCTGAACGAGCGCCAAAATCACAATGTGCAGAATGGGCACGGCTGTAGTGAACCTTCGATTAGGGTTGGAGCGCGCGATTCTAGCCCACCCCCATCTCGGCGCAAAGGACTGAATCCACACTTCTTTTCTTAGACCCTATGAAAATGGCGAAAGTCCCACATCGGAATAATCTCACATCGGCCCCAAAACTGTTTCAAAGTGTTTCAAAAAGTGCGGCGCTGGGGTTTCCTTTTGCCAAGAGTTCTTGTAGTCTCGCGCCTCAAAAGTTTCTAAAATGGTGTAAAGATCACGTTCGCCGCACTGGAGCAACCAGCCGCGCGCACGCCTTGAACGCCTTGAAAAATATAAATTTTTTCAGCTGCGCACACGCGGCGGGTTAAGACTGGACAAAATCATGAAAGCAAGCGGACTGCCCGAGAAGCAGGGCCTTTACGACCCCAGCAAAGAACACGACAACTGTGGCGTTGGCTTCATTTGCAACATTAAAAACAAAAAAAGCCACGAAATCGTGCGTCAGGGTCTCCAGATTCTTGTGAACATGGATCATCGCGGCGCGGTCGGTGCAGACCCCCTCGCCGGTGACGGTGCTGGTATCATCATGCAAATCCCGCACGCGCTGCTGAGTGAAGAATGCGCCAAGCTGGGCTTTGAGTTGCCTGACGTGGGCGATTATGCCGTCGGTCAGGTGTTCCTGCCCAAAGACGACGCCGTGCGCGATGCCTGTATCAAAGCCTTCGAAACCGTGACGGCCGCCGAAGGTCAGGAACTGTTGGGCTGGCGCGATGTGCCTGTCGATAACTCCTGCCTGGGCGAAAGCGTTAAAGCCGACGAACCGGTAATCCGCCAGATTTTCATCAAAAAGGGCGCAACCATCGCCGATCAAGCTGCGTTCGAACGCAAGCTGTTCGTGATCCGCAAGCAAGCTCATCACCTGATCTGGGACGAAGCCGGCAACCGCGCGGGATTTTATACGCCGTCGCTGTCAACCCACACCATTGTCTACAAGGGCATGGTTCTTTCGGGCAACCTGGGCACCTATTACCGCGATTTGCAGGACGAGCGCACGACCTCGGCCTTGGCGCTGGTGCACCAACGCTTCTCGACCAACACCTTCCCCAGTTGGGAATTGGCGCAGCCGTTCCGCTATCTGTGCCACAACGGCGAAATCAACACCGTGCGCGGCAACATCAACTGGATGGCGGCGCGCAAGGCGACCATGAGCTCCACCATTATGGGTGACGACCTTGATAAACTGTGGCCGTTGATCGGTGACGGCGCGTCTGATTCCGCGACCTTTGATAACGCGCTGGAACTGCTGGTCGCTGGTGGATACTCACTTGCCCACGCGATGATGATGATGATCCCCGAAGCATGGGATTCCAACCCACAGATGGACGATGATCGTCGCGCATTCTACGAATATCACGCTGCCTTGATGGAACCGTGGGACGGCCCCGCCGCCGTATGTTTCACTGACGGCCTGCAGATCGGTGCAACACTGGACCGCAACGGATTGCGTCCGGCGCGTTACGTTGTCACCGACGACGATTTCGTCATCATGGGTTCCGAGGTCGGCGTGTTGCCCATACCCGAACACAAGATCGTCAAAAAGTGGCGCCTACAGCCTGGTAAAATGTTTCTCATCGATCTGGAGCAGGGCCGCATCATCGACGACGAAGAAATCAAATCCGATCTGGCCAAAGACAAGCCGTATCAGGAATGGCTCGACCGCACCCAAATTCACGTCGAGGACCTTCCGGAAGAAAACCCTGCCATGGCGCCCGATCACGAAACCATGCTGAATGCGCAGCAGGCATTCGGCTTTACGCAGGAAGACCTGAAGCACTTCATCAAGCCAATGGCGCTGACCGGTCAGGACCCGATCGGGTCCATGGGTCGCGACACGCCAATTGCCGTGCTCTCTGATCGGCCGAAGATGCTGTACGATTATTTCGCGCAGAACTTCGCCCAAGTCACCAACCCACCGATCGATCCAATCCGCGAAGAACTGGTGATGAGTTTGGTGAGTCTGATCGGCCCGCGTCCGAACCTGTTAGCACCCGATGACGCCGGCACGCGCAAGCGTCTGGAAGTGCGTCAGCCAATCCTGTCCAATCTGGATCTGGAAAAAATTCGCCACATTGAAAATCATGTGGACCGCGCCTTCAACGCCTACACGCTGGATATGGTTTACCCCGCAGACCAAGGTGCCGGCGGCATGGAGGCGGCGTTGGAAATTCTGTTCGCAAAAGCCGAAGAGGTGGTGCGCGACGGCTTTAACATTATCATCCTGTCTGACCGTGGCGTGGACATCGACCACATTGCCATTCCAGCCTTGCTGGCGACTGCGGGCGTGCATCATCACCTGATCCGCACCGGCTTGCGGACCTCCGCCGGTCTGGTGGTGGAAACGGGCGAAGCACGCCGCGTCCATGATTTCTGTCTGTTGGCAGGTTATGGCGCAGAAGCCATCAACCCCTATCTGGCGTTCGATACCATCGTCAACATGGGCGATGAACTCCCCGATGATTTGAGTGTCGACGAAGCCCAGCACCGTTATATCAAGGCGGTGGACAAAGGCATGCTCAAAGTCTTCTCCAAAATGGGTATTTCCACATTCCAGTCCTATTGCGGCGCGCAAATTTTTGATGCCATCGGTCTGAACGACAGCTTTATCGATCGCTTCTTCACCAAGACCTCTTCAAAGGTCGGCGGTATCGGTCTCGACGAAGTGGCTGCCGAAACGGTCCGCCGTCACCATGAAGCATTCGGCAACAACCCGCTTTACACCAAGCACCTGGACGTGGGCGGCGAATTGGCATGGCGTCATCGTGGCGAACAGCATGCCTGGACGCCGGAAACCATCCAGCTGTTGCAGCATGCCGTGCGCAAAGGCGACCGTGAAACATACCGGAAATTTGAAACCGCTATGAACGGCAATACCGCAGCTGTGAAAAACCTGCGCGGTCTGTTCACGCTTAAGGGCACCGGCACATCCATTGCGTTGGAAGAGGTCGAGTCCATCGATAAAATTTGCAGCCGCTTCGCCACGGGCGCTATGTCGTTCGGTTCCATTTCCTGGGAAGCACACACCACGCTGGCGATTGCCATGAACCGTTTGGGCGGCAAGTCCAACACCGGCGAAGGCGGCGAGGAAGCGGTGCGGTTCAAGCCGTTGGAAAACGGTGACAACATGCGCTCGGCCATTAAGCAGGTCGCATCGGGACGCTTTGGCGTAACCACCGAATATCTGGTCAATGCCGACGATATCCAAATCAAGATGGCCCAGGGTGCTAAGCCCGGAGAAGGCGGTCAGTTGCCCGGTCACAAGGTCAACGAATGGATCGCGCGTCTGCGTCATTCGACACCTGGCGTTGGCTTAATCTCGCCGCCGCCGCACCATGATATTTATTCCATCGAAGATTTGGCGCAACTGATTCACGATCTCAAGAACGTCAACCCAAAGGCTCGCATCTCGGTCAAACTGGTGTCCGAAATCGGTGTCGGCACGGTTGCCGCCGGTGTGTCTAAAGCCTACGCCGACCATGTCACCATTTCAGGTTTCGATGGCGGCACCGGCGCATCGCCACTGACCTCGACGCAGCATGCGGGCGGTCCATGGGAAACCGGCTTGGCGGAAACCCATCAGACCTTGGTGATGAACAAGTTGCGTGGCCGCATTGCGGTTCAGGTGGATGGCGGATTGCGCACCGCGCGCGACGTCGTCATCGGCGCACTACTCGGTGCTGACGAATTCGGCTTTGCCACCGGCGCGCTGATTGCTGCGGGTTGCCTGATGATGCGCAAGTGTCACCTCAACACCTGCCCGGTTGGCATAGCCACGCAAAACGAAGACCTGCGCAAACTGTTCCCGGGTCAGCCTGCACATGTGGTCAATTACTTCACCTTCATGGCCGAAGAAGTCCGTGAACTGATGGCTGAGCTGGGCTTTCGTACCATTGAAGAGATGATCGGGCGTTCCGACCTGATCGAAATGAACGATGCCATTGAGCACTGGAAGTCAAAAGGTCTCGATTTCACCGGCATTTTGCATAAACCGGAAGCAGGTGAAGGTGTTGCCATTCATCAATGTGAAGTTCAAAACCACGGCCTTGAAAAAGCCTTGGACAATGCCTTCATTGCCCAAGCGCGTGACGCCATTGATGGCGGCAAACCTGTGCGCATCGAAGCCGAATTCATCAACCTCAACCGCACCATCGGCGCAATGCTGTCGGGTGAAGTTGCAACCAAGCATGGCAAGGCCGGACTGCCTGATGACACCATCGTCATCAATGCTCACGGCACCGCAGGTCAATCCTTGGGGGCGTGGCTCGCCAAGGGCGTGACCATTGATCTTCGTGGCGATGCCAACGATTACGTCGGCAAAGGTTTGTCCGGTGGGCGCATTGTCGTCCGCCCAACCGACGACAGCCCCATCACGCCGCACGAAAACATCATCGCCGGCAACACATGTCTTTATGGCGCGACCTCTGGTGAGGTTTACTTCCAAGGTGTCGCGGGCGAGCGTTTTGCTGTGCGCAACTCCGGCGCGACGGCGGTTGTCGAAGGCGTCGGCGATCATGGCTGCGAATATATGACCGGCGGCATTGTCGCCGTGTTGGGTCAGACGGGCCGTAATTTTGCTGCTGGCATGTCGGGCGGCGTCGCTTATGTGCTGGATGAAGAGGGTGATTTCGAAACCCGATGCAATCTGGCGCAAGTCGACCTGGAACCCATCGAAGCGGAAGAGCAGCAGATGGAACAAGATGGCCAGGCTGGCGATCTTGAAGCCCATGGACGCGTCGATATCGAACATGACATGACCCGCTATGATGCTCATCGTTTGAAGACGCTGATCGAAAAACATCATCACTACACCGCCAGCCCGCTGGCCAAGAATATCTTGAACAACTGGGATGCCTATCTGCCTAAATTCGTCAAGGTGATGCCGGTCGAATACCGCCGCGCACTCCAAGAGATGCAGGCTAAAAATCGTGCCGTTGAGCATGAAGGCGTCAACACTTCGGTGGGGAATTAAGACTATGGGTAAGCCAACCGGATTTCTCGAAATCGATCGCCATGACCGCACCTATGGGCCGGTTACGGAGCGCCTGAACCATTACAATGAATTCATTCTTCCGCTCAAGGAAACTGAACTCAAGGCGCAGGGCGCGCGCTGTATGGACTGCGGCATTCCGTTCTGCCATCAGGGCTGCCCGGTGATGAACATTATCCCCGAGTGGAACGACCTGACGTATCAGGGCGATCTCAAAGGGGCGCTGGATGTTCTGCACTCGACCAACAACTTCCCCGAATTCACCGGGCGCATTTGCCCTGCACCGTGCGAAGCATCATGCACCCTGAATTTGGACGACAAGCCCGTCACGATCAAAAGCATCGAATGTTCGATTGTCGACAAGGGCTGGGCTAAAGGTTGGATCCGTCCTGTCATCGCCAAGCACCATACCGACAAAAAAGTCGCCGTGGTCGGCGCTGGCCCTGCGGGCATGGCGTGTGCGCAGCAATTGGCGCGTGCCGGTCACAAGGTCTCGCTGTATGAAAAAAACGCCCACGCGGGCGGGTTGATGCGCTACGGCATTCCCGACTTCAAGTTGGAAAAAACGATCATCGACCGTCGTCTTAGCCAGATGAAAACCGAAGGTGTGGACTTCCGCCCTAAAACCACCATTGGCGTGGACGTTTCGGCCCAAGCCCTGATGGCGGACTACGATGCCATCGTGCTAACTGGCGGTGCTGAAAAACCCCGCGATCTTCCCGTCCCCGGACGTGAGTTGAACGGCGTCCACTTCGCCATGGATTTTCTGACCCAACAAAACCGCCGCAACGGTCATGAAAAAATCACCGATGTCGATATTCTGGCCACGGACAAAAACGTGCTGGTTATCGGTGGTGGCGACACGGGGTCGGATTGCGTTGGCACCTCGGCCCGTCAGGGTGCTGCCTCAATCACGCAAATCGAGATCATGCCCAAGCCGCCTGAGAAAGAAGACAAACTCACCACCTGGCCCGAATGGCCGCAAAAGCTACGCACCTCGACCAGCCACGAAGAAGGCTGCGAACGCGATTGGAGCGTGCTGACGAAGGAATTCATCGGCGACGCTGACGGCAACCTCAAAGCTGCCAAATGTGTTCGTGTCGAATGGGATCAAGGTGAAAATGGACAGTGGGCTATGTCCGAAGTTGCCGGTTCAGAATTCGAAATACCGTGCGAACGTGCCTTCCTCGCCATGGGCTTCGTCCATCCGGTGCACGAAGGTATGCTGGATGAGTTGGGCGTGGAAAAAGACCCACGCGGCAACGTCAACGCCAACACGGACGACTACAAAACATCCATCGACAAGGTCTTTGCCGCGGGTGACATGCGCCGTGGCCAGTCTTTGGTGGTGTGGGCAATCCGCGAAGGCCGTCAGGCCGCCCGCGCCGCAGACGCGTTCCTCATGGGTTCCAGCGAGCTGCCGCGCTAAACTGCGAACACAACCGAAAAAAGCAAAGGGCCGTTCTTCACAGGGCGGCCCTTTTTGCGTCTCTATAACGTGCGGCGGTATTTCGTCCACGTTGGTAGACATTAGAATGGGGAGTTCACCATGTCGGAACAAAATAAAGTACTCATTGGCGAAAATACGCGCGAGCAAATTGCTTACAAATTGTTGGACCGCATTTTCATTGCCGAGTCCAAGCCCTTAAAGGGAGCCCGCCGCGAAGAGATCTTACGCACCTACATCCAGTGCTACAGCGCCACGGGGGGGCACTACGTCGATTATGAAGAAACCGCTTGAACATCCCCTTTCCATCCCGAGTGTCAGAGCTTATAACATGTGCTCAACCGTGACACCTTAGGCAGATCGAAAAATGATTTCCTACACCCTGATTTGCGACAAAGACCATGAGTTCGCCGAGCATTTCGACGGCTATGACGATCTTCAGGCGCAATTAAAGGCGAAAAAGCTGGCGTGTCCGACGTGCGGGTCGAAAACACTTGCTAAAGGCCTGTCTGCACCGTCCGTCGGCGGTCAGGCCGCCGCGCCCGCGCCCATGTGCCCTGCTGCCGCAAGTTGCGGCAACGGCGGCTGCGCGATGAAGGGCTAAAACGACGAATCCGGTTGAGTGAGGAAGGCCTTTTCTGCCGACGTACTGATCCGCCCCAAAACTGCGTTGCGGTGGGGAAAGCGCCCGAAGCGGTCGATAATGGCGTGGTGTTTTTGTGCCCACTCCAAACTCTGCCCATCCAACGATGCGAACAACGCCAAAGACCGTTCTTGATCGGTCAGGTTTTCGCTGTGTTCGAACGGCAAATACAAAAACTTGCGCATCACGGGCATCACTTCGGCGTCGAAACCCCGTTCAAGCGCGTCACGCGCCAAGCGAAGGGCGTGGGCATCATTTTCAAATGCACGCGCATCGTTACGGTAAACATTGCGTGAAAACTGATCGAGCACCACCACCAGCGCCACCGCGCCTTCGGGACTGTCGGCCATCATATCCAACTGACCAACCCTTGCCGCTTCAAGGACACGTATATATTTAGCGCTGATCTCAGCATCAAACGCCGCATTTTTAACAAACCATTCAGGGCGATCACGGCCATAATCGTCCGCATCTGTGTTGCCAAACCAGAATTCCAAAATTGCATCAACGACATTGGATAAAACCTTCGTCGACATAGGTTAGCCTCCTCAGTAAGCATCAATATGCGAATTGTTACCGAAATATAGAGCGTTCAGCGACGATTCCCACCGAAATACAGTGTATGAGAAGTGGAACGCAGGCCCCTGTGATTAATGTTCCATATATCGGTGCAAGGTGGTTATTATGCGCCACCGCTTGAAGCCAATCGAATGAAGACTGGGAATATGTTCGACACGTTCCGTCCCGTTATGTTCATCAATGGTCTGTTGCTGATGGTCTTGGCCCTCGGCATGACGCCCCCGATGGTCGCCGACCTGATAACGCACAATCCCGACTGGCATGTCTTTGCCGGCAGCGCATTGGCGACCTTGATGGCGGGCTTGCTGCTGGTTTTGTCCCAGGGCGGGTCGGAACTCGAACTGAACATCAAGCAGGCGTTCATGCTCACCACCACGGGGTGGATTACGCTGGCGGCATTCGCATCCTTGCCATTGCATTTTTCCAATCTCAACATCGACACCACGGATGCCTTTTTCGAGGCCATGTCGGGGCTGACCACCACCGGGTCGACTGTCTTGGCCGGTTTGGACACGATGCCCCCCGGTATTTTGTTGTGGCGGGGCATTTTGCAATGGATCGGCGGCATCGGTATCATCGTCATGGCCATCGCCATTTTGCCGTTCTTACGCTCTGGCGGTATGCAGCTTTTTCGCACCGAATCCTCCGACACCTCCGACACTTCAGACCGTGTGGTGCCGCGTATCAAGCGCATGACGGGCGGTCTGGTTCTCACCTACGCCTTACTGACAACGTCTTGCGCCGTAGCGCTTTGGTCTGCGGGTATGACGCCGCTGGACGCCGTTATTCATGCCATGACCACGCTGTCGACCGGTGGTTTTTCCAGTCACGACGCATCCATCGCCTATTTTGACAGTGCCCTGATCGAATATATCGTGCTGGCGTTTATGGTCTCCAGCTCGATCCCGTTCATCGTTTATCTGAAGTTCGCTCACGGTGACCTAGGGGCTTTTCGGCGTGACCCGCAAATTCGCGGCTTGTTCGCTATTCTCTCTACCATGACCGTAATCCTGTCGACGTGGTTGGTGTTCAAAGGCGACTTCCCAATTTTGGATGCCTTGCGGCTATCCGCTTTCAACATCGTTTCGGTCATTTCAACCACCGGGTTTGCATCTACGGATTACACCCTTTGGGGGTCGTTGCCGCTTGGTGCATTCTTTTTGATGACCTTTATCGGCGGTTGCACGGGATCAACCAGCGGCGGTATTAAAATTTTGCGCTTTCAGGTTCTGCGTATGGTGTTCGCCGGGTATGTGTGGCGGTTGCTGTATCCGCATGGTGTGCGCGCACATACATTTGGCGGCTCAGTCGTTACCGCCGATGTGGCCGTCGGCGTTCTGGTGTTCACGCTGGTGTTTGTGGTTATGACCGGCTTTGTCGGTCTAGTGCTCACAAGTCTGGGGTTGGACTTCGACACCGCCATGAGCGGGGCAGCGACCGCCATCGCCAACGTTGGCCCAGGACTGGGCGACATCATCGGCCCGACCGGCAACTTCCAACCCCTGCCCGATGCTGCCAAATGGGTTCTGGCCTTTTCCATGTTGCTGGGACGGTTGGAGTTTTTCACCGTCTTGGTGCTGTTCACGCCCGGCTATTGGCGCTCATAGGCGTTACAGTGATACCCGGTTACGTCCGCTATCCTTGGCGCGGTAAAGCGCCTGATCTGCGGCTTTTAGAGCAGCGTCAGGAAGTTGTCCTTCCTGACGCTGAGCTACACCTATAGAAATAGTGACGCTAACCGTACCTTGAGCCGCAGCCTTTTTCTGTGCGGCTTGCTTGGCCTTCGGCCCAACGGGCTTTTCTTTGACGCGGTCTTCGGCGCGCAACTTGAACGATGCTGCCTCAATCGCCAAACGCAAGTTATTCAGATGCAAGGCCGCGTCTTTCACATTTTTGCGCGCGAACAGAACCGTAAATTCCTCCCCGCCATAGCGGTACGCCCGCCCCCCACCTGCCACCCGCATCATCTGTGCCGCCACCATTTTCAGCACCTGATCACCAACGTCGTGGCCGTAGGTGTCGTTGAAGGATTTAAAATGATCCACATCCAGCATCGCCACCGAATATGCTCCACCGAGCGACATCTGGTCGTGCATCAGCGCGCGACGACCGGGCAGACCGGTCAATTCATCGATGAACGCCAGACGGTAGCTTTCCTGCGCCACCGCCGCCAACAGGATCAACCCGGCAAGAATAAACAAGATCGACGAATGCGCCCCGTTTGCGGCCATATGCAAAGCCAGCGCGGAAACGGCCACAGCACCAAACAAGCCCCCATCGAGCACCCCGTTTTTCCACATGGCCCGCACCAACAACGTTATGCTTACCCCAACGAACAGAAAGATCGCCGGTTGCGGCAACAATGACCAGTAATCCAGGTCCCGGGAAAAGAACCGCAGATGAAGAACCTCGTCGGCAACCGTGCGCGCCACGTCGCCTGCATCCCACACCACGATCAACGCTGTTAACTGAAGCACAAAAAATAGCAACCGGCTCAACACACCCATTGACAGCAAGCCCCGGTCGGCCTTGATGGCGGTCAACGCTGCGTTGACCGGAAACATCACCGCCACGGCGCCATAGATAACCGTTAGTTCCGGTCCCCGATCATAGATGTTCGAGCCCGCGACAAACGTTTGCACAACCCAATGTGCGCCTGCGATCAGTCCCGCCATCAACACCACGCGGGGACATTTGAACCACCCACCGATGATCGCCGCCAAAATGCACAGGAAATAGGGCGTATACGCCAGCGTAGCGCCCAGAGACCACGGCACTGTGGGCTGTAACGCCGTAACGGCAAAGCCCACCGCCAGCATCAAGACGGGAAACAAAAGAATCATCAGGGTGTTTCTCATAACCATGATTTGGTGATAAACCGAAACGCTCAAGATACGGTTAAAAAGACGCAACCAAAGGGAACTCAACATGAACATCTGGATTTTTTTAGCGGGTCTCAATGCCGCCATGGCTGTTGCTGGCGGAGCATATGGTTGGCACGCCCTGGGGGGTACACCGGACATCCGCGACATTTTCATGATGGGGTCGCAATATCAGATGTGGCATGCGCTAGGCATGATGGGCGTGGGCTTGATGATTGCCCAACAAACCAGCAAAGCGCTGCACTTGGCCGGCGGGCTATTCCAGGTCGGCATACTTTTATTTTCGGGAACGCTTTACAGCTTTGGTGGCCTTTCCCTGGTCCCCATTGAAGGAGCCGCGCCCTTTGGCGGCGGTCTGCTGGTAACGGCGTGGTTGATCCTGGGTATCGTTGGCAGCCGTAAACTGAGACCCGCTTAGCCCCTTTATTTCTTTTTTGATTAACCCCTTTCGCTGTATTCTTGTGTATGGATGATCAAGTACCCCTGAACCTCTATCGACGGACCCGCCTGCGGACCGCGATGCTGTTGTTCACGACCAATCAAGACGATGCTCTGTCTCAGTGGGTAGACATGGGTTTGATCATTCTCATTTCTATGAACATTCTTGCCGTCGTCTTGGAATCCGTTCAGGCCATCCACCATGCGGCCGGGGCATTTTTTTATGTCTTCGAAGTCTTCTCCGTCACGATATTTACACTCGAATACCTCGCCCGCGTGTGGTCGGTGATCGACAACCCCTGGAAACCGCAACTGAACCATCCCATCACCGGGCGCATCCGCTATATGCTCACTTGGATGGCCCTGATTGATCTGCTGGCCATCGCGCCGTTCTATCTCAGCTTTTTTGCCGCAGACGACTTACGTGTGCTGCGCGCCTTGCGCCTCCTGCGGATCTTCAAGCTGACCCGCTATTCCAGCGCCATGACGCTTTTGTTCCAAGTGTTCCGCGAAGAGGCCCGCACCATCGGCGCGGCCATGTTTGTGTCTTTGCTGCTGGTTTTTGTAGCCTCGACGCTTGCATTTATTGTTGAGCATGAAACCCAGCCCGACAAATTTTCCTCCATCCCTGCCGCCATGTACTGGGCCGTGATTACCATGACCACGGTGGGATTTGGCGACGTGGTGCCGATGACGCCATGGGGCAAGGTTTTGGGTGCGTTTATCGGTATCGTCGGCTTGGCCATGGTGGCGTTGCCTGCCGGTATTTTAGCATCCGGTTTCGATAATGCCCTGCACAGACGACGCGCGATGCTCAAAGAACGCGTCCAAGACGCCATGCAGGACGGGGTCATCAGCGCCGAGGAAGAGGCTGAACTGGACAAACTGGTCCGCCATCTCAACCTCAACACCGTCGATGCCAATGCCATCATGTATGCCGTTAAGCACCAGCAGGCCCAAGACCATGCGGTCTGCCCGCACTGCGGCAAGTCAATAAGCCCACCGGACCCTGACCGGCGGGACTAGCCGTTCGTCATAAATATTACACCAATAGCCGACTATATTGTGTACAGTGCGGCTTGGCAGTGTCCACACGCGCCGGCGTAATTTCGGCGCTTTACTGGTGAAGGGGAGCCTTTAATATGTCGTCCGATCGCGATAAGTCACCGTGCAATGTTGTCCATCATATGTCGCGTTTGATGACCCTTGCGCTTAACGATGAGCTGAAAGGGCATGGCGTCGCCCCCGGTCAGTTCCCCGTTTTACAATGCCTGTGGGAACAAGACGGGCTGACCCAGCGTGAATTATACGAACGCGTCAAAATAGAACAGGCGACCATGTCCAATACCCTCAAGCGTATGGAGCGCGACTGCCTGATCTACCGTGAGCCTGACCCGGCCGACCGTCGTTCCATGCGCATTCACCTGACCGGCATGGCCAAAACACTACAAGGCGAACTCAGCCGCGGTGCCAAAAGCGTCAACAAAATGGCCTTTGACGGCATCAAAAAGAAAGACCGCAAGCACTTGATGGAGATGCTCGAGGGCGTGGTTAAGAATCTAGAGCGGGCCACCACTAAATAGTCGCACCCGCCACACCCATTGATACGCAAAGCAAAACCGCCGCCCAGGGACTAACCCCGAGGCGGCGGTTTGCATTTTGAATGAGGCTTGCTTTATTTCGGCAGCTTCCAGACCTCTGGCGCATCGTTCAAACGCTTCATCTGCGCTTGACGCTGGCTTTCCATTTCAGAGGGCAACTTGTCGCCAAAACGAGCGAACAGTTCGGATTGTTCCTCAACGTCGCTTGTCGCGCCCGCGCGGTCGACCTGCATCAACTGCTCGAACGTGTCCTCGGCGTAATCCAAACCATCCCATGTGATGTCGTCGTGGGTTGGCATCAGGCCGATGGGGCTCTCCACCGCATTGGCTTTACCGCCCGCACGCTCAACGATCCATTTCAACACGCGCATGTTCTGACCAAAACCGGGCCACATGAACTTGCCGTTATCGTCTTTGCGGAACCAGTTGACGCGGAAAATGGCTGGCGGATTGGACAGCTTGGCGCCGAAGTCCACCCAGTGTTGCCAGTAGTCGCCCATGTTGTAACCGCAAAACGGCAGCATAGCGAACGGGTCGCGACGAATTGCGGCTTGACCGACCGCCGCTGCGGTGGCTTCCGAACCCATGGTCGCGGCCATATAAACACCGTGGTTCCAGTCAAACGCCTGATAGGCCAGCGGGAAAGTTTTTGACAAACGCCCGCCAAAGATAAAGGCGGAAATCGGCACGCCCTTGGGGTCTTCCCAAGAGGGATCAATCGACGGACACTGCGCGGCGGGCGCGGTGAAGCGCGCGTTCGGGTGTGCTGCCGGGTGGTCCATATCGGGGGTCCAGTCATTACCTTTCCAGTCGATGGCGTGGGCGGGTGGTTCAGACATGTCCTCCCACCACACATCCCCGTCATCGGTCAGCGCAACATTGGTATAGATGCAGTTCTTATTCAGAGCCTTCATCGCCGACGGGTTAGATTTGTTCGAGGTGCCTGGCGCAACGCCGAAGTAACCATACTCGGGGTTGATGGCATAGAGCCGACCGTCCTCGCCCGGCTTGATCCATGCGATGTCATCACCGACGGTCCAGACTTTCCAGCCCTCAAAACCTGCAGGGGGAATCAGCATCGCCAAGTTGGTCTTGCCGCACGCCGACGGGAATGCCGCGGCGACATAAGTTTTTTCACCCTCAGGGCTTTCCAGCCCAACGATCAGCATGTGTTCAGCAAGCCAGCCTTCATCGCGTGCCATCGCAGACGCAATGCGCAACGCGAAGCACTTTTTGCCCAGCAAGGCGTTGCCGCCGTAACCGGAACCAAACGACCAAATTTGACGGGTCTCAGGATAATGCACGATGTATTTTTCGTCGTTACACGGCCAAATGCTGTCTTTTTCGCCATCCGCCAATGGGGCGCCAACCGAATGCACACACGGCACAAATTCGCCATCGTCGCCCAGAACGTCAAGCACCTGCGTGCCCATGCGGGTCATAATGCGCATATTCACGGCGGCATAAGCGGAATCGGTCAACTGCACGCCGATGTGCGCGATGGGCGAGCCCAATGGTCCCATGGAAAACGGCACCACGTACATGGTCCGCCCTTGCATACAACCATCGAACAGGCCGTTCAGGGTCGCACGCATTTCGGCGGGATCCATCCAATTGTTGGTCGGTCCGGCGTCCTCTTCGCGCGCAGAACAAATAAAAGTGCGATCTTCCACTCGCGCCACGTCCGATGGGCTGGAGCGGGCGAGATAACTGCCGGGACGTTTATCCTCGTTGAGCTTAATCAGCGTCCCCGCATCGACCATTTCGGCACACATGCGGTCGAATTCCCCTTGGCTGCCGTCACACCAGTGAACGGCTGCAGGTTTGGTGAGCGCTGCAATTTCATCAATCCAGGCATTGAGTTTGGTGTGCGCCGTAGGCGCATCCACACTGTTAGGCATCTGTAAGTATCCTCCGAACGTAATGTCACAACCTCCCCAGGGGCCATTAAGTTAGCGAGTGAGGCCGCTCCGTCAAAAGGTTTTGTGCAGGTGCAAAAAAACGTTGTTACACAATGTGTTGTGCAGTCGTCGTTTGGACCTTTCCACAGGGAGGGTGTCATAAAACGGAAAAGAACCGCCCAAACGGGGTGGCAAAGTGTGGGATTCGGAGGGGGGGGCCGAACGGCCAGCTTCACTGAATGCTGGGTTTACGGGCATCTTTAGGGTTGGGCTTAACCACCCGCACACGGTAGCGCGGCGGAATCGACTGGTCCAGGTCTTCCACGCGTTCATCCATCATGGCGATCCGTTGCCGCAGCTCGTCTAAAGCCTTGGTCTGCTCGCTCAAGTCCTTACCCAGAACCGCTTGACCTTCGTGATCTTTCGCCACCATGCGCGAAGTTTTTTCAATCAGCTTTTCCAGATCGCGCAGTTCTTCACGCACGGCCCCCATGTGGGCTCGTACGAATTTCTCATTTTGGCTCTCGACCTTTTTGATGACGTCACTGGTCAACCACAAGGCGACGAGAGATATGCCAAAGGCAAGCAATGCAAGAATGGTGACGAGGCCCATGACACAACAACCGCCGAAAAAATTGAAAAATGAGGCTTAAAGCAAAATATCCTGAGCGACTTTACCAGATCAGTTTGATTGAGGCAAAATATGTATACTGCACCGCAATATAATTCATTCTCGGTACTGAATGAACGCGCATTTTAGCTCCCATGCGGCCATACCGCTCAAGCGTACGTCCGCTTGAGCATCGTCTGAAAACGTGATTTCCAGCCCCGCACATCTTGGGCCGCACTGACAAAATCAACCCGCAGAGAAGCGCCTTTTTCATTTCTCAGGCACAGCCCGTCCGCATCAAGGCCAACCGCCTGCCAGCCGCGCCCGACGCGGCCCGCAGATCGGCTCACTGGTCGGCCCATTGCATGAGCTGCAAGGGCGCAAATGTCTGCATTCTTTTCCGCATTTAAGCCGTCAAGAATTTCTGTTTGCGCCCTGACCAGGTTGGGCGCAGAACTTGAGTAGTCCGTACCTTTGAACCATTTAGCGCGGCCAAAGCCGCCCACAAAATGAACTTTCTCAACGTGCATGCGCCACGGGGCAAAATCGCCAAACCCTGCATATCTCGCCGCACCCAGATGACGGGTCAGATAAGTTGCACGCGCCGCATCGACCTCAAAACCAGACAGAAGCTCCACCCGCCCCACCAATGTACAGCGTGCATCTTCCAAAGGATTGCTTGCGGTTATCGGGGCCTCCACCAGCAGCGATGCGCGTGGGTCCACCAGCAAATCTTGGGTATGAGCGGCCAAGGTCGAAAACAAAAATATCGGCGCACCGCCCTGATCCGCCGCCACACCAACCGTAGAGACATAAGGGTGGCCCTGCGCTTGTGGACGGCCCGCACGACGACTGGTGGCCAGTGCACCCTTGAGTGCGCCACGCACAATCAACCGGGCCTCTCGGGCAACGTGCTCAAGTGTTCCGCTCACGCCAGAAGCCCCCGCTCAGTCGTCACTGTGGCGCAGCACCAGGTCGCGCAGGGTCACAATACCAACGGGGGCACGGCGTTCATCCACCACCAATCCGCGGCTGAGGCCGAACTGCACCAACAGGCGCACCGCGTACCGAATGTTCATATCCTTGGGCACCGCCAAAACCGGCTTGGACATGATTTCGTAAACGTTGACGCGTTCCGCCGCGCGATTTTCCGCAATCACCCGTTTGGCGATGTCAGACACCACCACCAGACCGTATTCGTCCGAGGCATCACGGCGTTCCACAACCAGTGAACTGACGCCCGTGTCGCGCATTTTGGCCACGGCTTCTTGAACTGTGGCCGTGGCATCGATGGTCGCAATGGTCGTGGACATGACATCCTCGACTTTGATGTAGCTTTGCTCGGTCATATCTCTTTCTCGACTTCATCAATCAACGTTGGCAATTGGGTAGACAATCCAACCGCATCCTCAAGGGCAATTTGACAAGCAACGCCGGCACCGGGTTCCTCATCGAATTTACCAGCCTTGGCGATCGTTTCCAAAATCTCCCGAGCCTTAGGCTCAGCCACCAAGAACAGTACGATATCGCGCTGGGCGGCGAGGTCCAGACCCAAAAAGGTTTTTTCCTTTTTCAGACCTTCCCCCTGCGCACTGGTGATCACCGTTGCCCCGGTTGCCCCGGCTTCGCGTGCCGCATCGATAATCGTTTGCGTGATCTCGCCATTGACGAGAGCCATAATCATTTTGAGGTTCATGGGCTTGTCTCCTCTTTCCCATCTCGATCTTTAAAATGCCTTCGACGCTGTAGCCATTCCGCCATATTGGCATACGCCAACACCGCCATAATGGGAAACAAACTGGCGAACGCAATCAATCCAAATCCGTCCAAAACCGGACTGCGCCCGGGTATGGTCGATGCCAAACCCAAGCCCAATGCCGTAACCACCGGAACCGTCACCGTCGATGTTGTGACGCCGCCACTGTCATATGCCAAAGCAACAATAAATTTTGAGGCCCAGATGGTTTGTAAAATAACAACTACATAGCCTGCTATAATATACCAGTGCAACGGTGTGCCGCTGACAATACGGAATGCGCCCAGCGACACACCCGCCGCCACTCCAACAGCGACCGCAAGCCGCAGGGCCGTGGCGTTAATTGCACCACCGGAAATTTGTTCTGCCTTCAGCGCCACAGCGATCAATGAGGGTTCAGCCGCCGTAGTGGCGAAGCCGATAGCTGCGGCGAACACGTAAACCCACATGTAATCGCGCCAGTTCACCTTGCCCAACAGTGCATCGCCGCCCAAAAATTGTGGGTCGGTCAGCTGGTGCGCCATGGTTTCACCCACAGGGAACAGAGCCATTTCCAAGCCGACCAAAAACAAGGTCAGCCCAATCAAAACGTACAGAAACCCAACGGCGATACGTTTGGGGTTGGGCGGCATGCGGCGGATTGCGACGACTTGAAAAAATGCCAAGATCGCCGCGATGGGCACGACATCAAACAGCGTCACCCATCCGGTATGAAGAACATGGCTGATCAAGTCCATCATCTCAGTACACCATGCCGTAAACCATGACGAACATCATCGGCGTTAAGCTGGCAAACGCGATCAAGCCGAAACCATCGGTCATCGGGTTGCGCCCGCGGATCGACGTCGCCAAGCCCACGCCTAGCGCAGTAACCAGCGGCACCGTAATGGTCGATGTGGTGACGCCGCCACTGTCGTAAGCGATGCCGACAATTTCTGGCGGGGCAAAAAAGGTCAACACCACGATACACAAATACCCAGCAATGATGACCCAATGGATCGGCCAGCCCTTAATGATACGCACCACGCCGATGACAATGGCCACGCCAACCGACATCGCCACAGTCATGCGCAGACCATAGGCATAATCTTTCAGGCTATCCGCGTTGGCGGCGATCAGGCCGCCTTCGGCCGCGGTTTTTGCTGCCTCTGCGGCGACTGCAATCAGCGCCGGTTCCGCGACTGTCGTGCCAAAACCTAAGGCAAACGCGAAACCCAGCATCCACACCACGCTGCCCTTTTTGGCGAACGCCTGGGCCATGGCTTCGCCCAAGGGGAACAGGCCCATTTCCAGGCCCCGCACAAAAAAGGCGAGCCCCAGCACCACCAATGCCGTGCCGACCAGAATTTCCGTCAAATTGGGAAAGGGTTCGCGAATGACAACGACCTGAAAAAACGCGATCACCGCCACAATAGGCAGCAAGTCGCGCGCGGCTTCCAACAAAAGCCGCGCCAGTCCTTTGGCAATTTTGAATAATTCACTCACGAATTCACCCACGACGGCTCCGCCCACCTATATATTCATGATACCGGTGTCAGGCCTGCTCGTGAGCCGTCAAAATGATTGAAGCATCGCAAGTGCGGCGACAACCAAGCTCAACGCCCCAACCGCCAAGAACATCGGCCCGAATTTGGGAGCCTCAATCGCTTTAGCTCGGGTACGGGAGACGTTTTGCGCCGCAATTCGGCGCATGTGACTGTAACGAGTGTTCTGCATCATCAATCTCCGCTTCGCGCGAACAAACCTAGACTCACCCGAAAAGTCAGAACAAGCTGTTCATGTGGTGCCTTGATAACACTATAATTTTGCCACAAAGCCAAGGTCAATTAACTTTAATATTTTTGCGTATTGTTTTTAATAACCCTCAGTTTTTCTATATTTTTCCTAGGGCACGCTACATTTAGAGTTAGAATCCCCCCAAACCAACTTTGGAATCGCCATGTCCCAAACCATTGCACTGGTCGATGATGACCGCAACATTCTCACCTCCGTCTCCATGACGCTTGAGGCAGAGGGATTCGTGGTTCACACCTATAAGGACGGCCAGGAAGCCCTGCGCGAGATGTCCCGCAATCCGCCGGACCTGGCCGTATTGGACATCAAGATGCCCCGCATGGACGGTATGGAGCTTTTGGGTGAACTGAAAAAACGCAGTGACCTTCCGGTGATCTTTCTCACGTCCAAGGACGATGAACTTGATGAAGCCATGGGCCTGCGTCTGGGCGCCGACGATTATATCAAGAAGCCTTTTTCCCAGCGCCTGTTGATCGAACGCATTCGCGCCGTGTTGCGCCGTCGCGAACCGCAATCCATTCCATCGGAGGTCATTCAGCGCGGAGAGCTGACGCTCGACAGCTCGCGCCACCTGTGCGTCTGGAAAGCTCAGCCGGTGAACCTCACAGTGACCGAGTTCCTGCTGCTTCAAGCCCTGGCGCGCAACCCCGGCCATGTAAAAAACCGCGACCAACTGATCGATGCGGCATATGGCGAGCACATCTACGTCGATGATCGCACCATCGACAGCCACATCAAGCGTCTGCGCCGCAAGTTTCGCGAGGTCGATGGCGAATTTTCTGCGATCGAAACGCTCTACGGTGTCGGCTACCGTTATTCGGACGAGTGATTTAAGCTCCACCCATGACCGAAACACCCACCGCACACAAACCCTGTTCATCATCCGCGCTGGCGAGCCGATTCTCACCGCTGACCCGGCGCATTTTGGCGGTCAATCTGCTGGCGCCTGCCTTGTTGGTGGCGGGATTGTTTTATCTGGGTGAATACCGACGCAATCTGATCGCCACGGAACTGTCTGCCCTGCGCACCCATGCCGAAATTTTCGCCGTGGCCTTGGGCGAAAGTGCGGTGTCCGAAGCGGGTCAACAGCTCTTGCCCGAACTTGCCAGTCAAATCGTGCGCCGTTTGGCGTTCACGGCCGAAACCCGCGCCCGGCTGTTTGCATCCGATGGCGAACTGGTCGCCGATTCCCGTATTCTTTTGGAACCGGGCGGGCAGGTCCAGGCCGAAAGTCTGCCCCCACCGCCCAGCCCTGCGGAAACCGATAGCCTTCTGAACACGCTATTTCGCACCGTCGATATGGTTTACATGTGGTTGCCGGGGATCGAGGAATACCCGCCCTACCGCGAAAAAATCGAACAGTCGGCCCAAGACTACCGCGAAGCCGTCGGCGCGCTGGAAGGCGAAACCTGGGTGGCACGACGCTCGATGCCCGATGGCTCCTTAGTTTTATCGGTGGCGATGCCGGTGACGCGCTACAAACAAACCCTTGGCGTGTTGATGCTGTCCAAAACCTCAGATGAAATTGACGCAGCCCTGTTCGATGTCCGCATTGAAATTTTGAAGGTGTTCGCGTTCACATTGTTGATAACGGTGTTGGTCTCATTCTATCTGGCGGGCACCATCGCAAGGCCGATCCGCATCCTGGCGCGCGCGGCGGACCGGGTACGTAAAGGCCACCACCGCCAACACACCATTCCCGGCATGCGTGGTCGGACTGATGAAATCGGCGAGTTGGCGATCGCACTCAACGACATGACCGAAGCTTTGTGGACCCGCATGGATGCCATTGAAGCCTTTGCCGCCGATGTCAGTCACGAAATCAAAAACCCGCTGACCAGCCTGAAAAGCGCCGTGGAAACGGCGGGCCGCCTCAAAGATCCGGAGCAACAACGAAAATTGATGGCGGTGATTCAGGACGATGTGGAGCGCCTGGACCGGCTCATCAGTGACATCTCGGATGCTTCGCGATTGGATGCGGAACTGTCGAGGGCCGAATCCACACCAGTCAATTTGGGCAAAATGCTCTCCACGCTGGCCGACATCCATACCCACACCAAAGGTATCGACGCGCCCCAACTGATTGTCGAAGCGCAAGACGACTTACAAGTCCCCGGCATGGAAGACCGTCTGGTGCAGGTGTTTCGCAATCTCATCAGCAACGCGGTATCGTTTAGCCCCAAGAGAACGGCTTACAGCGACACGACCATTCGCCTGACGGCGCGTCGTGATGAGGATTTCATCACCGCGACTGTTGAGGACCAAGGCCCGGGCATTCCCGAGGGCAAAGAACAAGACATCTTCAATCGTTTTTACACCGAGCGCCCGGAAAGTGAGGAATTCGGTCGCCATTCCGGGCTAGGCCTGGCCATTTCCAAGCAAATCATCGAAGCCCATGGCGGCATGATCACGGCCGAAACTGTACGTGACGACAGCGCCCGTCCGCTTGGCGCACGCTTTAGCGTGTACCTTCCGGTCGGCTAAGCTCAATATTCATTGACTCCGCGTCACCGCCGTTTCACCCTTTCGCCATGAAACGTATTCATGCCACATCTATCGCTATCAAAGGTCGGGGCGTGCTGCTGCGCGGGGCTTCTGGTAGCGGAAAATCCGACCTGGCGCTACGTCTGATGGACGACGGCGCAGATCTGGTCGCTGACGATTACACCGAAGTCCACGCCGAGCGCGGCGAACTGATCGCCACCGCGCCCAAAACCATTCGGGGCTTGCTGGAGGTACGCGGTGTGGGCATCTTAAATGTTGGCCGTGTCGCGTATGTGCCGGTGGCGGCGATCTTCGACTTGGTCAGCCTCAGCGAAATTGAACGCCTGCCCCAACCGCAGACGGAAAGCATCGAAGGCGTAGACATTGCGCACTATTGCCTGCATGGTTTCGACGCCTCGGCTCCGGCCAAGGTGCGCATCGCCCTCATGGCCCAGGCTGAAAACCTGTTTCAGGCCCCCTGACACCCCACAAAACCCCGTGAAACGCATTCACACCGTAACAATTCCCGGATACTCTGGCCCGCATGACTTTCTCCGACTTAGATACTCCGCACCACGTCGTCTTGGTCACAGGCATGTCCGGCGCCGGAAAAACGACGGTGCTCAAAGCCTTTGAGGACCTGTCTTTTGAAGCCTTGGACAACGTGCCTTTGTCGCTGTTGCCCAACATCGTAGCGCCCTCGCCAAGCATTGTTGCGCAAGATACACGCAATCGCTCCATCGCCGTGGGCGTAGATATCCGAACCCGCGATTTCGCCGCCGATGCGTTCATTCGCCAACTGCGAAGCCTACGCAGCCAACAAGGCGTCGACGTCAAAGTGCTGTTTGTAGATTGCGGCGACGAAGAATTGATGCGTCGCTACACGGAAACCCGCCATCGCCACCCGCTGGCCCATGACCGTCCCGTGCTGGACGGCATCCGGTTGGAACGACGCCTGATTTCACCGCTTCTTGAGGTCGCTGATATTCGCCTCGACACCACCGGCGACACGCCATACGACGTCAAAAGCTTTCTCGCCCATACGTATGGCGAAGGCACCCAAACCGACGCCATGGCCGTCTTCGTCACGTCCTTTTCTTATCGCAAAGGGTTGCCGCGCGACGCGGACATTGTGTTCGATGTTCGCTTTTTACGAAATCCACATTATGATCCTGAACTCAAACCCCTTACCGGGAAAGATTCACGGGTTCAGGCGTACATCCAAGAAGACACCGAATTTAAGGACTTCTTCGCCAGTTTGACCACCTTGTTGGCTCCCATGGTCAAACGCTTCGGCGAAGAGGGAAAGTCCTACCTCACCATTGCGGTGGGCTGTACCGGGGGCAAACATCGTTCCGTCTTCGTTGCCGAGAAACTGGCAGCTTGGCTGGAAAGCACGCATAACCGCGTCCGACTCGCGCATCGCGACATGCCCACGTTGGGATCGGAACAGAGGGAAGAAAGCGGGAAACTCTCATGATCGGCATTGTGCTCGTAACCCATGGCCGCCTGGCCGAAGAACTGGTCGCTGCGATGGAACATGTCGTGGGTCCGCAAGATACGGTCGCCACCGTCTGTATTGGACCGGACGACGACATGGAAGAACGCCGTGGCCAAATTCTCGACAGCATTTCCAAGGTCGACGATGGCGCGGGCGTTATTTTGCTCACCGACATGTTCGGCGGCACGCCATCCAACCTGGCCATCAGCGTGATTGAAAAAGCGAACGTTGAGGTCATCGCCGGGGTCAATCTACCGATGCTCATCAAACTGGCCAGCGTGCGCGTAGAAACTCCGCTTAGAGACGCCGCAATCCAGGCTCAGGACGCCGGGCGCAAATACATCAACATTGCGTCCCAGCTGCTGGGCCAAGACAGCTCCTAACGACGTTAAGGCGTGAAATTTGACCAACACCTCCATTGAGCGCACCCTAACCATTCGCAACCAGCGCGGCTTGCATGCCCGCGCGGCGGCAAAATTTGTCCATCTGGCAGGCACGTTCGATGCTGAAATCACCGTCATCAAAGACGGTCAAGCTGTGTCGGGGCGCTCCATCATGGGCTTGATGATGCTGGCCGCGGGGATCGGCTCAAGCGTTTTTGTTTCCATCACCGGCGCAGACGCCCCCTCAGCCATTGAAGCCATCGCAGCACTTATCGACGACAAGTTCGGCGAGGAGTGCTGAGCGCATGTGCCCCGCATCAAAAGAAATCATCATCAAGGGCCTAGGCGTATCGCCCGGAATCGCCATCGGTACCGTTCACGTCCGGGAGACAGGTGCTATCGCGGTGCCGGAATACAAGGTCCGGGGCAGCAAGGTCGAAGAAGAATGCGCACGGCTTGACGATGCCTTAAGAACGGCGCAACGCCAAATCGGGCGGTTGAAGGCCAAGGCGGCCTCGATGCCGACCACAGCAGCCGAAGAAATGAACTTTTTGCTCAATGCCTACGAGCAGATGTTGGACAATTCGCGGTTGGTGCGCGGCGCATACCGACGTATCCGCGATGACAAAATCAATGCTGAAGCCGCCGTTCAGGCTGAAATCAACGACATCTCGTCCGGTTTTGCGGCGATGGACGATAGCTACATCGCATCGCGCATGGACGACATCCGCGAGGTCGCTAACCGCTTGATCCGCGCGCTCACGAAATCTCATGTAAAGCCCCTGAACACGGTGCCCAAGGGCTCCATCATCATTTCCGAGGAAATGACACCCGCCGACACAGCACAACTCAACCCAACAAAAGTCGAAGGCTTCGCTACCGTTCTCGGCGGCGCACAGGGGCACACCGCAATCATGGCCCGCGCCCTAGGTCTTCCCGCTGTTCTCGGCGCACCCGGTTTGCTGGGTGCCGTCAAATCGGGCGATAGGGTCGTCATCGACGGCGATCAAGGCCGCATCGTCATCAATCCCAAGCCGACGACGTTGGCTGCATTCGAAACCAAACAGATCGCAAACCGTCGCCGTCTGGGTCGATTGACGCGTCTGCGTCGTCAACCCTCGATCACCCGCGACGGCACGGAAATCGCGCTTGGCTGCAACGTCGAACTGCCCATAGAAATGCCCGGTATTTTGGAAACCGGAGCGTCCAGTATCGGTTTGTTGCGCTCTGAGTTCATGTTCATGAACCGCGACGACATCCCCAGTGCAGACGAACAGTACAAAGCACTGCGTGATATCGTCAAAGCCATGGACGGGCGCCCCGTAACCGTGCGCACGCTCGATATCGGCGGCGAAAAACTTGCCCAGTCCATGACCCAAGACATCGGCGACAGCGCACAGAGCGCATTGGGTCTGCGCGGTATCCGCTTGTCCCTAAAAAAACCGGCGTTGTTGGAAAACCAACTTACGGCCATTTTGCGCGCTGGCGTTCACGGCCCGGTGCGCATCCTATTGCCGATGGTCTCAAGCCAACAAGAAGTTCGTAAAACCCGCGAAATTTTGAAAAAATTAGCCGCCAAACTCAAGCGTAAAAAAGTCAAAATCGCCGACCCGCTGCCCCCCGTGGGGGTGATGATCGAAGTGCCGAGCGCGGCACTGACCGCCGACGCGCTGGCCTCGGTGTCTGATTTTTTCGCCGTCGGCTCCAACGATTTGACCATGTATACCATGGCGGTCGATCGCACAGACGAACAGGTGGCGGGTCTTTACAACCCACTACACCCTTCGGTTTTGCGCCTGATCCAGTTCACCACAGAAGCCGCTTTACGCGCCCGCATCCCCATTTCGGTGTGTGGCGAAATGGCCGGTGATCCGCGCTTTACCGCACTTTTGCTGGGTCTCGGCATCCGCGAATTGTCGATGAGCGCGCAAAGCGTCGGCCCGGTCAAACAGCGGGTGCGTGAAATCGAGCTTGCCGCTGCCCAAAACCGCGCCACGGTGATCATGGGCCAGACCGATTCCGGACGCATCGCCATGCTACTGGATGATTTTAATACGCTGGTTTAAGACCCCGGCTGCACCCGAATTATCTCGCACTTGAAACGGTTATTTCCGTTCGTTCTCAGCCTTAACCGTTGCCGCTGTTTGTTCGACCCATGTCACATTATGGGTCGTGTCTGACACAACTGCCGTTTCAGCATCTGTTTCACGCTCTGCAAGCCAGCCTGATTTTTCAATCAGCTGATAAGCCGCTTCAATAGCAACCCCCATATCGTTCATATCTGCTTCGCTCATGCCCGCAGTAACCTCTTCGCGGTGCTCATCAATCCATTTACTGGCAATGATGAGTAAGCGATCGTTCACCCAGCTTTCAAAGCGATCCAACGAACGCATAAGCGTCAGTAAATCAGGATGCTTTAAATTGCTATATTCCAGATGCCCTTCTTCTTGCTCCATTTTCGATACATGCCCGACGGGAAGGACTTTGCAATTTTGCCGTACTTGAGAACCGCCCATTTCATTTCTCCCTCTTTTATACCGTTACCATAGATAGATTTTAGTATATAAGTACTACCTATAGATTATTATCGTACCCTTGCCAACCGCGTCATTGACGGGGTAACGGCTGTGAGACAGTCCCCACCTTAAAAATCGGGTCATTTCCGCCCTTGCCCTTAGGTTTCAGGGCTGGTAAACCCGCTGCTACACAATTCACAGACATTCATTGATTTCCACGTCCAGGAGACACGTCCATGAGCGACGCCCAAGACTATCAAGTTGCCGATATCAGCCTTGCCGAATGGGGTCACAAGGATATCGACCTTTCCAACACGGAAATGCCGGGCCTGATTTCCATCCGCGAAGAACTCAAGGCCGAACAGCCGCTGAAGGGCGCGCGCATCGCCGGTTCTTTACACATGACCGTGCAGACCGCCGTGTTGATTGAAACGCTGGAAGCGCTTGGCGCTGAAGTGCGTTGGGTGTCGTGCAACATTTACTCCACCCAGGACCACGCTGCCGCGGCCATCGCCGACAACGGCACCCCCGTGTTCGCGCACAAGGGCGAAACCCTGGAAGAGTACTGGGACTTCACCCACCGTCTGTTCGCCTGGGGTGACGGCGGCGCACCGAACATGATCTTGGATGACGGCGGCGACGCAACCTTGTTGCTGCATCTGGGCAAAGACGCGGAAAAAGATCTTTCCGTGCTCGACAAACCCGGTACGGAAGAAGAAGAAGTTCTGTTCGCCGCGATCAAAGCGCACATTGCCAAAGATCCCCAGTGGTACACCAAAGCTGCCGCCGACATCATGGGCGTCACCGAAGAAACCACCACCGGCGTGCACCGTTTGTACGAAATGGCCAAAAAGGGCACGCTGATGTTCCCGGCCATCAACGTCAACGATTCCGTCACCAAGTCTAAGTTCGACAACAAGTACGGTTGCCGCGAAAGCCTGGTCGACAGCATCCGCCGCGCCACCGACGTGATGATGGCAGGCAAGGTTGCCGTGGTTTGCGGTTACGGCGACGTGGGCAAAGGCTCCGCCGAATCCCTGCGTTCGTCGGGTTGCCGCGTTCTGGTCACCGAAGTCGATCCAATTTGCGCCCTGCAGGCGTGCATGGAAGGCTTTGAAGTCGTGACCGTGGAACAGGCTCTGCCCGAAGGCGACATCTATGTCACCACCACCGGCAACTTGGACATTCTCTCCGTCGATCAAATGCGCGGCATGAAAGATCGTGCCATCGTCTGCAACATCGGTCACTTTGACAACGAGATCCAAGTCGCGGGTCTGAAGAATATGACGTGGAACAACATCAAGCCGCAGGTTGACGAAGTCACCTTCCCTGATGGTAACCGCATCATCTTGTTGGCTCAGGGCCGCTTGGTGAACCTCGGTTGCGCCACCGGCCACCCAAGCTTCGTCATGTCCGCGTCCTTCACCAACCAGGTGTTGGCGCAAATTGAACTGTACAAGAACAACGCCGACGGCAAGTACGAGAACCAGGTTTACGTTCTGCCCAAGCACCTGGACGAAAAAGTCGCACGTCTGCACTTGGACAAACTGGGCGCAACGCTCACCAAACTGAGCACGGAACAAGCCGATTACATCGGCGTGAGCGTCGACGGTCCGTTCAAGCCCGACAGCTACCGCTACTAAGGCGAGCGGGTATAAACATGAAAAGGGCGCTCCGTTGAGCGCCCTTTTTGTTGCCCTCAAGGCAACGCGCGCATAACATCCCACAAGCGGGGCGGCTCCCTGAATTTTCAGGGCGAATCTATAGGGATAATCTGGCACATCATGGGCGGTTTTACGTTCACCGAAAATTTGGGTTCTGCGTCATCGCTTTTGGCGCTGCTCATGGCGCTGGCCGCACTTGCGCTGGTCGTCTTCGCGCTGCGTCTACGCAAACGTTATAACCAACTCCGTCATGATCATGACCGATTGCTGTCGGATGCCGAAATCAGCCATGAAATTCTCGCCACTGCCCCCGATGGTTTGTTCTTGTGGGTGGTGGCGAATAATTCCGAAGCCTGCTCGCGCCGCCTTGCGGTTCTTTTAGGGCTTCGCGATGGGGTCCGTTCGAGCTTTCGCTCGGTCATGGAATGTTTCACCGGCGACGATGCCAAAGTTCTGATGGGTGCCACCCACAAATTACGCAGCGAAGGTACACCGTTCGAGTGCGTGGTCACCACCAAGGATGGCGCAAGACGCTTGTTGGTGGTTGGCGTGCGTGCCGGCAGCGGTGGTGTAACGGCTGGGGAAACCGATGAATCCTTGGCTGATGTATTGTGGATGCGCGATGTCTCCGACCTTGCGCCCCCGGCGGAAGGGGCAAACATCAGCGCCCGCGACATCATTGAAGCCATGCCTCTACCCGCATGGTTGCGCGGCGGCAAATTAGGCGTACAGGCACTCAACAATGCTGCCCGTCTTCTCGGTGCCGCCGAAGCGGGACACGCAATCGCCGAGCGCGCCTGCACCCATAATAAAGCCATCAACGAGCGCCACTTGGTCACCCTCGAAGACGGTACGCCGCATTTGCTGGACATCACCGAAGCCCCGCTGCCCGGTGGCGGATCATTGGGCATCGCCCAGGATATGACCCATGCCGAAGAGACCGAAAGTGCGTTCAACCGCCACATTCAGGCACAAAACCAGGTTCTCGAAACCCTCGCAACTGCCATCGCCATATACACCAGCGATCAAAAACTCAGTTTTTTCAATTCCGCCTTTGCCAAACTTTGGGGACTCAACCCATCCTGGCTTGAAGATGAACCCACCTATACGGATGTGTTGGAGCGCTTGCGTGAACAACGCCGGCTACCCGAAGTTGCGGATTTCAAGGCGTTCAAGGCAGAGCAAACCGGATTGTTCGGGCATCTTGATGGCCCGGACGAAACCATGATGCATCTGCCTGACGGCGCTGCGCTGCGCTGCGTCGCGAGCCCACACCCCCTCGGCGGTTTAGTTTTCGCCTATGAAGACGTCACTGACCACCTTGACCTGGAACGCAGTTACAAAACCCTATCGGCGGTTCAACGTGAAACTCTCGATAACCTATACGAAGGCGTTGCCGTGTTCGGTGTCGATGGCCAAGTCAAACTGATGAACCCGTCGTTCTCACGCATATGGGCTCTGCCGCCCAGACCCAACGATACGCCCTTGCGCATGAGTGGCTTTATCAAGCACATCAGCGCCCTGATCCAACGCGATGAAGGCGACGGAGAATTTGACGCCATCCATTTGGCAGCCAAGCTGATGAACCGCGATTCCGATCGTGGCCGGGTCCGCCTAACCACGGGCAGCGTGCTTGAATACGCCAAGGTGCCGCTACCCGATGGGGCCGTGTTACTGAGTTATCTGGATGTCACCGACAGTGCCCGGGTTGAAACCGCATTGTTGGAACGCGCCCACGCCATGGCCGAAGCCAACGTGCTGAAATCCGAATTTATGAGCGGCATCAGCCATGAAATTCGCACCCCGCTGAACGCCATCGTCGGTTTCGCATCGGTTCTCAGCGACAATCATTTCGGCGAATTAAACGCCCGCCAGCACGAATATAGTCAGGGCATTGTCGAAAGCGCAGAAGAACTGATCAGCATCATCGACAACATGCTCGATTTGGCCTCGGTCGAGGCGGGATTGATGACACTGGAACTTGATACCGTAGACGTCAACCGTCTGCAGATCACCGCGATGAATTTGGTGCGCGAACGCGCACGGCGCAAAAATGTCGATATTGAATTCAACAGCGCCACGGATATCGGCTGGGTGGTGGCGGATGAGAAACGCCTCAAGCAGGTGCTGTTCACGCTGCTGTCCACCGCCGTCTCCAACACGCCGCCCGGCGGCCAAGTACTGATGGCTGCCTTGCGTGAAGGCGGGAACGTTATCTTCAGCGTCACGGACGGTGGGCCGGGATTAAATGAGGGTGAAGTTCCACCGGGCCTGGCGCTTATTGCGCGCTTTATCGAGCTGCACAACGGCGAAGTTGAATTGACCAACCGCCCCGGACGCGGCACCACGGTAGCCTGCCACCTGCCTGGCGAAACAAACGAGGACGCCCGCCGCCAGCCCGATTTGTTCTCCGGTTTTGTCGATCACACCGACTAGCCGCCCACTGAGAAATACACAGTCTCTATTGTACGGATTACTGCCCCGCGCCCTGACAATCCAGCGCCGTATAATATTGGGCGATAGCATCTATGTCTGTGATTTTAAGGCGCGCTGCCTTGGCCTCCATAATGGGGTGGCTACGCCAGGCCTCGCCTTCCCTTGGGCGAGCGCCCCACGCAGTTTCGCGTAACAACAACAACTGACGACGCAGATAAGAGCGCTGCTGCCCCGCCAAGTTTGGCACTTGATTTTGCACCCCAATGCCATCTTCGCCATGACAAACCACGCACGCTTGCGCCGCCGCTGGGCGCTGTTGAGGAAGTGCTGGAGGGGGCACGCGCGGCGCTTTGTCTGGCTTAGCAGCGCACGCCAATTGAGAAACAGCCTGTGCCAAAGGTGCAAGCAGGTGATCGGGCATTCCTTCGGCCATATGCTCCATCACGGGATCGCGGCGCAATGCTGCACGAGGCGAGTTTTCGGCCCCGCGAGCATCAATACCAGCCTCTTGAAGAGATTTCGTAGCTGAGTTTTTAAAGGCCACAAGTTGACGGCGGATATACTCAGCCTTTTGCCCGGCAATGGTCGGGCGTGTTGGGATCACACTGACACCGCCAGGTCCGTGACACTGAAAGCAGGTTTGCAAGGCATCTTTGACCTGCACCGATACATCTACCGGTGCCGCACTTTGCGCATGAGCACCAGCGCTCATCGCCAGCGTCAATGCGATTGCTGCCATCGCCAATTTGTTCAAGACCGCGACCCGCAAGTCCATGCCCCGTTCACTCTTTCAACTCGCATCACGTTAACCTGCGCCACCGGGCACCCCGCAAGAGGTTGAGTGCTCAAAGTGATATGCCTCGTCCGGATGCACATGGTCGCGCGCGCTGTGCGCAGCCAAGGCGGCTTCGGAAAAGCCCATCAAAATCAGTTTCAGCTTACCCGGATACGAGATGATATCGCCAGCACCAAAAATGCCCGCTCGTGCGGTGCTCATATCGGCCGGGTTCACAGTGATATGGTTGTGCTCAATACCCAGGCCCCAGTCCGCAATCGGGCCAATATTTTGCGACAGGCCGAAAAACGGCAACAGAACATCGGCTTCAAGCATGCGCGTGTTGCCATCCAAATCGGCAACAGAAATCTCAGACAAACCCGAACGGTCGCCTTCGATGCCCGCCAATTGGTAAGGCACGACCAACTCGACATTGCCTTCGCTGGCCAACGTCTGCATCCGCTGCACCGTTTCCGGGGCCGCGCGAAACTTAGGTCGGCGGTGCACCACCTTGATGCTTTCGGCAACCTCAGACAGCGACACCGCCCAGTCAACTGCGGAATCACCACCGCCAGCGATCACAACCTTTTTACCGCGAAAGTCTTCGCGACGCTTGACCAGGTAGTTCACACCCTGACCAGGGCCCATGCCTTCAAAATCCTCAATGCCGTCCAGTGGAGGGCGGTTGGGGCCAAACGCGCCGACGCCAGCAGCGATGATCACCGCGCCGACGTCCAGCTCGACGCCTCGGGTGGTCTTCACCAACCAGCGTCCGCCGGGCTGTTCTTCCAGTGTACTGACCTGCTGGCCCAAATGGTAAGTCGGGCCGAACGGCGCGGCCTGGGCTTCCAGCATAGACACCAACTCACCCGCCAAAATTTCAGGGTGACCGGGAATGTCGTAGATCGGCTTTTCCGGGTACAGCGCCGACAATTGCCCACCCACCTCATCCAAGGCGTCGATGACGTGACAATCGAGTTTCAACATGCCGCACTCAAAAACGGCAAAGAGTCCCACCGGGCCCGCGCCAATAATGGCGACATCGGTGGTGATAGGTGCGTTGGCCATAGCCTCTCCGGGTGATTGAGAGTTAAACTGGTAATGCGAATCTTATTGGGTTTATATCAGGTTCACACTTGAATTTAAGGGAAAATGTCCTCTTTTGGGGCTGGGCGACGTAAGATTGGGACCAATGAACACCGTCAGCGAAACCATCACTATCGAACTTGCCGGGCTGAAAGCAACGCTTCAGCTCGCCCAAAGTTTGGCGCGTGTCGCCAAACCCGGTGATGTGATTGCACTTATGGGCGACTTGGGGGCCGGAAAAACCGAATTCGCTCGCGCCTTTATCCGCGCCCTCACAGATCCCGACGAGGACGTGCCAAGTCCTACGTTCACCTTGGTGCAGACCTACCAGGGTGACGGGCCTGAAATTTGGCATTTTGATCTTTACCGCCTGCAAAATCCGGAAGAAATTTTCGAATTGGGCATCGAAGAGGCTCTGACGGAGGCCATTTCCCTGATCGAATGGCCGGAGCACATGGGAACTTATATTCCTCGCGATCGTTTGGAAGTCCGCCTTAGCGTCACCAAGGGCAAAAATCACCGCCAAGCCAAACTGATCCCACACAATACGGATTGGTCCGAACGATTGCGAGCTTGCGGACATGACTGAAGCCCGTGCTCATCAGCTCAATGCGTTTCTCAAAGATGCCGGCTGGGCGGCGGCTAGACAAACGCCCCTGTCCAGCGACGCTTCGTTTCGCCGCTATATCCGTCTTGTCCTGAATGATCAAAAAGCCATGATGATGGACGCCCCGCCCGCCCACGAAGATGTGCGCCCTTTTGTCCTGGTCGACAAGCATTTGCGCAAGCTGGACTTCAGCGTTCCGGAAATTTTGTTTGAAGACCTCACCAACGGCTTTTTACTATTGGAAGATTTCGGCGACACGACCTTCACCAACTTGCTAGCGTCGGGTGCCGACGAAACTGCGCTTTACACCCTCGCCACCGATGTTTTGATCGCACTGCATGCCATCGACACAGCAACGGCAACGCCCGATTGGCTGCCCCCTTACGACGACACGCGCTTACAAACCGAGGCCGCGTTGCTGTTGGACTGGTTCATGCCCGCCCAAGACCTTGCCGTTTCGACCCAAGCCCGCGCAGACTATGAACGCATCTGGTTAGACCTGTTCGCCCATGTTCACAGTGGCCCACGCACCCTGGTTTTGCGCGACTATCACGTCGATAATCTGATGCAACTTGAGGGCCGCGAAAGCGTCAAATCCTGCGGTTTATTGGATTTTCAGGACGCCCTCGCGGGGCATCCCGCTTATGATCTGATGAGCCTGTTGCAAGACGCCCGACGCGACATCCCCAGCCCCTTACAGGCCGCCATGTTGGAACGTTACCGCGACGCCATGAACATCGCAGGCGCAGACTGGGACGACTTTGAGCGTGCCTACGCCATCCTCGCCGCACAGCGACACGCCAAGGTCATCGGCATCTTCACCCGGCTGGACCGCCGCGACGGAAAGCCCGTGTATCTCAAGCACATCGACCGGCTATGGCGTTTGCTGAACCGGACGCTTGAGCACCCTGCCCTCTGCGACATGAAGGCCTGGATTGATGCGTACATCCCCGCCCATGCTCGCACAGAACCGAGGCTCATTTCATGAAACCATACTCTGCTATGGTTCTTGCTGCGGGCCTTGGGCTGCGCATGCGTCCATTGACCGATACCCAACCTAAGCCAATGATTGACGTTGCCGGTCAACCATTGGTCGATTGGGCCTTGGCGCATATCGCTGACGCGGGTGTCGAGCGAGCAGTGGTGAACCTGCATTATCTGGGTGAGCAGATTGAAGCACACCTGCAACACCGCACATTACCTAGAATAGCGTTCAGTCCCGAAGACCCGGTTTTAGAAACCGGAGGCGGGATTGAGCATGCATTGGTACTGCTTGGACCCGATCCCTTTTTCGCCTGTAACAGTGATGGACTGTGGTTGGATGGTGTGCAAAACGCCCTCACCAGGTTAGCGGAGGCTTGGCAGGACGGGGCTATGGACGGTATTTTGCTGCTGCACGACCCGGCGCGCGCGTTCGGTTATGACGGCCCCGGCGACTTTAACATAGCGAGCGATGGGAAACTTACTCGACGTTCGGATGGACACGCAGATACGACGGACAAGGCCTATGTATTCACCGGGGTGCAACTGCTGCATCCGCGCCTGTTCACCGAAGCTCCCGGCGGGGTCTATTCGCTCAATATCCTTTACGATCGTGCGTTGGCCAACGGTCGCCTTTTCGGGCTGATTCACGACGGCGAGTGGTTCCACGTTGGCACCCCCGAAGCCCGTGATGAAACTGAAAGCTGGCTGATCGCACATAATCTGGGTGTAATCTCATGAGTGCCCCCAAGGTTTTCACCATCACACCGGAGCGCCCCTTCGTCGATGAACTGGCGAAGGGAATCCTCGCCCAAGTTGGCGCCGCCCCGGAAAAGTTAGCGCAAGTTCGCGTGCTATTGCCCACGCGGCGTGCATGTCGCTCCCTGCGCGAGGCCTTTTTGCGTCTGTCGGATGGCGTTCCCATGCTGCTGCCCATCATGACCCCGTTGGGTGATGTGGAGGAAGACGAGTTGGCGCTGGAAAGCGGTGGCGAAATTGTGGGTCTCGAAGACGTGCTCAATCTCCCGCCCGCTATCGGTGGGGCAAAACGCGTGGCGCTTTTGGCCCGACTGGTGATGGCCAAAGACAGTGACACCACGCCCGACCAAGCGATACGGCTGGCCGGGGAATTGGCCGGGTTGGTCGATCAGGTCCACACAGAAGGCCTGGACCTGGCGCGTTTGCCCGAACTGGTCACGCGCGATGACTTATCTGAACACTGGCAGAAAACCGTCGATTTTTTAGAGATTCTCGGCACCCTTTGGCCCGCGCTTCTGGAACAACACGGTCAAATGGACCCCGCGCGCCGCCGCGATGCGTTGCTGCGCGCCCGAGCTCAGACCTGGAGTACCTGCCCACCCGAAACCCCGATCATCGCTGCAGGCTCCACCGGCACCATCCCCGCCACGGCCGAACTTTTGGACGTTGTCGCCCGCCTGCCCAAGGGCGCGCTGGTGCTGCCGGGCCTAGAACGGAACGCACCTGATGAGGTATGGGCAAACCTTGACGCCACCCATCCTCAATACGGTATGGCCCAGTTGCTGGACAAAATCAGCTTGCCCCGCCAAAGCGTCGGCGACTGGGTAGATTCCCCTGACCTTGATGATAAGCATAGCTTGCGTTCCAAAGCGATTGCCCGTGCTTTGGTTCCAGCGGAGGCCACGCACTTGTGGCGTGACAGTGATCCTCTGCCCGAAGACCCACTGGCGGGCGTGGTGCGTATCGATGCGCCCAGCCCGCGTGAAGAAGCCGCCGCCATCGCGCTGATTTTGCGCCGCACGTTGGAGACACCGTACAAGACCGCCGCCTTGATCACCCCCGACCGCACCCTTGCGCGCCGCGTTGTCGCGGAACTGGGGCGTTGGAAAATCGAGGTCGACGATTCGGCCGGCACGCCGCTGGATCAAACCGCGCCCGGTGCCTTTTTCCATCTTCTGGCGGAAATGGCCGCTGGTGGGTTCCAGCCCATCGACCTGCTGGCGTGCCTCAAACACCCTCTCGCGGCGGGTGGCATGCAACCGGCTCACTTACGTGGCGCGGTGCGGGCATTGGAAATCGCCCTTTTGCGCGGGCCGCGTCCGGGCGAAGGGTTGGACGGTTTGGAAAACCAACTTCGGGTTTTTCTTCATGACGAGAATGCCGCCAAGCGGTTCGCCCGTTTCGGCCTGGCCCAAAAAGATGTCCGCGCCGTGCTCGCCATGCTGCATGACATTGTTCAACCGTTCGCCAGCGCTTTGCAGGCTCCACAAGCCGATGCCGCTGAATTGCTTAAACTGCATGCCGACACCGCCGCCAAGATGGCCGAATGGGGCGGGCCAGACGACGAACGCCGCCTGTGGGCCGGGGATGCGGGCGAGGCATTAAGCGCCTTTGTCGCTGAAGCCCACGATGCACTGGGCGCACTGGTCCCCGTGCGCGGCGAACAATATCCCGCCCTCATCCAAGCCCTGATGGCTGGCCGTCCGGTGCGTCCGGGTTATGCACTGCACCCACGCCTGTTCATCTGGGGCTTGCTCGAAGCCCGCCTGCAAAATGCCGACCTGGTGATCTTGGGCGGGCTCAACGAAGGGGTCTGGCCCCCCGAAGCAGACCCCAGCCCGTGGATGAGCCGCCCGATGATGCGTCAATTCGGCTTGCCCATGCCCGAGCGGCGCATCGGCCTGAGCGCCCACGATTTTGCCCAAGCGTTCGCCGCGCCGGAAGTCTATTTGAGCCGCTCTGCCCGCAGCGGCGGCAGCCCGCAAGTGCCGTCGCGCTGGTTGGTGCGGCTTCAAACTCTACTTGGCGAGAGCAATGCCCTGACGGAAGGTGATGACGAAAGCTGGCTGCATTGGGCCGAAGCCTTGACCCGCCCTGACATACATGACGAGGGCGGCCTCGGGCCTCTTTCCGAGCCCCGCCCGACGCCCCCCGTCAGCGCACGGCCTACGCGCATGTCCGTCACCCAGATTGAAATCTGGATTCGCGATCCTTACGCCATCTATGCGCGGCGCATCCTCGGCCTTCAGCCACTCGACGATATTGAAGCAGACCCAGGCGCTGCGGATCGTGGCATCGTTGTGCATAAGGCGTTGGAACGGTTTATCGAACGCCACATGGACGCCCTGCCCGACAACGCCGAAGCTGAGCTTATCGAAATCGGCGCGCAGGTGTTTGACGAATACATCGCCAGCCCCAGCGTTCGGGCATTTTGGTGGCCCCGCTTCAAGCGCATCGCCAGCTGGTTCATCAATTTTGAACAGGAGCGCCGATTGGCTGGAACCCTGCCCGCGCTGATCGAAGCAGACGGGCAGATCGAAATTGACAGCCTTGGCGGTGCGTTCACGCTCACCTGTCAGGCCGACCGTGTCGACCGCGATCTTTCGGGCGGCCTGACCATCATTGATTACAAGACCGGACAACCACCAAGCACCCCGCAAGTCGACAGCGGCCTAACCCCGCAATTACCTTTGGAAGCTGCCATCGCTAAGGGTGGCGGGTTCAAAGGCCTCAGCGGCAATGCACCGATAGCAGGCTTACTGTATTTGCGCCTGTCGGGTGGACGTGTCGCGGGCGAACAAAAGCCCATCAAGCTGGACGCCGAAGAGGCAACGCAAAACGCCTATGAAGGGCTGGTCAAACTGATCGACAAATATGCCGATGAAAAAACCCCCTACCTGTCGCGCCCGCGGCCCATGTTCGAAAGTCGCTTTGGCGATTACGATCATCTGGCGCGGGTCAAGGAATGGTCGGCTGGTAGCGAGGGGTCTGACAACGGATGAGCAGCTTCAAACGCACCGCAGGACAATATGCCGCCGCCCAACCGGGACGGTCAGTGTGGGTATCGGCTAACGCAGGCACCGGCAAAACCCGTGTCCTGGTGGACCGCATCGCCCGACTGTTGTTGGAAGGCGCGCGCCCGGAAAAAATCCTGTGCCTGACGTTCACCAAAACCGCCGCTGCCGAAATGTCGGAACGCATCAACGGTCAACTCGGCCAATGGGCGGTGATGGACGATGCGAGCTTGATCGAAGACATTCGCCTATTGAGCCAAAACGAACCCGACGAAGACACGGTGAAAATCGCGCGCCGCCTGTTTGCACGCGTACTTGATGTGCCGGGCGGTTTGAAGATCCGCACCATCCACGCGTTTTGTGAAAGCCTGATTGCCCGTTTTCCCATCGAAGCGAGCGTCGCGCCGCATTTTTCCGTCATCGATGAACGCACCACCGCCGAGCTGCTGGCGGAATCGCGTGAACGCATGCTGGAGCAAACCGTGCGCGATCCGGATAGCCCTCTGGCTAACGCCATTGAGGCCATCGCTGAACTGGTCGCGGAAAACGATTTCGCCAGTCTGATGCAGGACCTCGCGGGTCACCGCGCGCGTCTTGCCTACACCCTGGCGCAGTATGAGAACCAAGGCGGCATAAACACCGCAGTGACCCAGTTGGTGGGACTGGCGGATCATGAAACCGATAACGACGCCATCTTGTCCGCTGCGAACGCGTTGCTGGATGAGCCAGCCCTTTTGGCTGCGGCGGATGCCCTGGCGCACGGCTCCAAAACCAGCCAGGAGTTTGCCGCCAAGCTACGTTCCTACGTCAAAAATTCCACCCGCACAGCACTGTTCGAAAACACATATGCCCCCCTGTTCATCACCACCACGGGGGAGGCCCGCAAGAGATTGACCACCAAGGGTGCGGAAGCAGGCGAAGCTATTCTGCGCGCCGAACAAGACCGCGTGCTTGGCGTTTTGGAACAACTCAAAGCCCGCGCCACGGCGGATGCGACGGTACATTTGCTCCATGTCGGACAGGCGATGCTGGCGGCTTATGAGCGCCTCAAACAGGTTCGCGCTCATCTGGATTATGACGACCTGATCGACAAGGCCCGCGCTCTGTTGGCGACCGACGGTGGGGTCAGTTGGGTACACTTTAAACTCGACGGCGGGATCGACCACATCCTGGTCGATGAAAGCCAGGACACCAGCCCCGCCCAATGGGACATCGTCAAACGCATCGCGGCGGAATTCTTTTCCGGCCAAGGCGTGCGTGAAGACCGCGACGAAAACATCCAGCCCCGCACTGTGTTTGCGGTGGGCGATGAAAAACAATCCATTTATTCCTTCCAAGGGGCCGACCCCCATGAATTCGGCCGCATGCAGGACCACTTTGAATCCCGCGTAAACGACGCCGGTGGACGCTTCAGCGCGGTGCCGCTAACCACATCGTTTCGCACCACCCGTGCCGTGCTGCGGGTGGTCGACCGCGTGTTCGCCAATCCAGAGGCCGCCGATGGCTTGACCTTTGCCGGGGAACGGGTGGCGCATGATTCCCACCGGCTGGGCGAGGCTGGATTGGTCGAGATCTGGCCCACGGTCAAACCCTTGGAAGCCGCAAGCGCCGACCCGTGGGATGCGCCGCTCGACTACGTAAACGAAGAGCGTCCGGAAATGCGCCTCGCCCGCCAGATCGCCGACACCATCAAGGGTTGGCTCGACGACGGCGAAATTCTCACCTCGCAAAATCGCCCCATTGAGGCTGGCGATGTATTGATTTTGGTGCGCCGTCGCGCCCGCTTTGCCGAAGAAATGGTTCGCCAATTGAAAAGCCGGGGCATTCCTGTGGCCGGGGCCGACAGGATGGTATTGACCGAACAAATGGCGGTGATGGATTTACTCGCAGCCGGACGCTTTGCGGTGCTGCCCGAAGACGACCTCACCTTGGCGGAAGTCTTAAAAAGTCCTCTTATCGGGTTAAGCGAAGAAGATCTGTTCACCCTTGCCCATGGCCGCAAGACCAGCCTGTGGGGTGAACTGAAACGACGCCGCGATGAAACGCCGCGTTTTTTGAGCGCCCATGGCGTGTTGGTCCAGTTGCTTGCGCATGCCGATTTCATGCCGCCATATGAGTTTTACGCGGGCCTGCTGCGCGATGGCGGGCGTTTGGCGCTAACCCGCCGCCTGGGCGTGGATGCCGAAGACCCCATTGATGAGTTTCTCGCCCTGGCGCTGGATTTTGAGCGCACCCACACCCCATCCTTACAGGGCTTCTTGCATTGGGTAACCGCCAGCGCTCAACAGATAAAACGCGATATGGACATCCTCGGCAATCAGGTTCGAGTGATGACGGTGCACGGCGCAAAAGGGCTGGAGGCGAATATCGTGTTCCTGACCGACACCTGCACCAAACCCGACGGACGCCTTGATTCGCGGGTGCAATGGTTGGGCGGTGAAGGTACCGACATCGCGCCGGGATTGTTGTGGGCACCACATAAGGATGCCCGTTGTCAGGCATTTCAGGACCAGGCCGACAAGGGCCGCGAGGAACGCGACCGTGAATACCGCCGCCTTCTGTATGTCGCCATGACCCGTGCCAAAGACCGCCTTTACGTGACTGGATATGAAGACAGCCGCAGCCGGTCAGATGGGTGCTGGTACAACCTGATCCTCCCCATTGTTACAGAGGTGGGCCAAGAGCTTCCCCATTCCAGCGGCGAGCCGCTTTGGCGTTACGAAACCGCGCAAGAAATTGAGCCCAAACATCAGGACGCCAAAACGGCTGTGCGCCCCGCCCCACACCTGCCACCCTGGGCCACATCGCCGCCGCCCATCGACGCCACCCCGCCTAAGCCGCTAACGCCATCGCGCCCGACGATTGAAGCGCCGCCCGCACTGGGACCGTTTGACGGCGATCAGAGTGAGCGGTTCAAACGCGGCCTTTTGGTCCACAAACTGCTAGAAACGCTGCCCGGCGTCCCCCCCGGCAAACGCCGTACGGCGGGTGCCGCCTGGCTGGCAAAACCGGCGCACGAATTGGATGCTGCGTTACAGGCCGATATCTTGTCCGAAACCATGGCGGTGCTCAACAATGCCTCTTTTGCCGATTTGTTCGGTTCCGACAGCCTCGCGGAGGTAAGCCTTTCAGGCGTGATCGGCGATCAGGTGGTTTCAGCACGCCTGGACCGCCTACTGGTCACTGCTGACGAGGTCTGGGTGATTGACTACAAAACCAACCGCCCCGCCCCAACGGACCCAGACCGAGTGCCGGAACAATATCTGACGCAAATGGCCAACTATCGTACCTTGCTCGCGCGAATCTATCCAAACAAGACTGTTCGCTGTATTTTGCTCTGGACGGACGGCCCCCACGTCATGGAGCTGAACGACGCCGTATTAAAGGCTTACGCGACATTGTTACAATCAAATTCCACCGCAACTTGACGCTTTCCTCGCGCACACTTAAATTCGATCTAACGATTCACTTCAAATCACCTATTTTCAGGACCTAAACGCATGAAAGAGATTACCGACGCTACTTTTGACGCCGATGTCCTCCAGTCCGCAAAGCCGGTCCTGATCGATTTCTGGGCCGAATGGTGTGGGCCTTGCAAACAGATTGCTCCGGCACTGGAAGAAATTTCCGCCGAATTGGGCGATAAGGTTGTTATCGCCAAAGTGAACATCGATGATAACCCGATGACCCCGTCCAAGTACGGTGTGCGCGGCATTCCGACGCTGATGATTTTTATTAATGGTCAGCCCGCAGCCGTTAAAATCGGCGCGTTGCCCAAAAACAAGTTGCAGGAATGGGTTGAAAGCTCAATCTGATCCCGACTGCTCATAAAAAGCCCCGCCGTTTTGGCGGGGCTTTTTTTATGACGGCCTACACTTTTTTCTCAATGGCGCTGCGCAGGTGTGCAATCACCTCGTTCACATTGATCGGTTTGGTCAAATACGCATCAAAGCCTTCTTCCAGCCCGCGGTGAACATCGGTCCTCATGGCATCGGCACTGATTGCAATCACGGGAATGTGACCCGTATCGGGATAAGCCCGAATACGCTTCAAAGCCTCATACCCATTAATGCCGGGTAGATTGATATCCATCAAAATCACATCCGGATGATGAATTTCAAACATTTCCACACCCAACTCTCCCGTATGAGCACCAATCAGTTCGACGTTTTCGAACATGGAAATGACGTTTTCCATGAGGCTCATATTGTCCGGGTTGTCCTCGACATAGAGTACGCGGTGCATACCGCTGGGAAGTTGCTGAAAGCCTTCCTCCATCTGGACTACTTCTTGCGGATTGTTTCCCGTGATGTCACCAGGCAAATCGATCCAGAACTTAGAGCCTTGGCCAAGGATACTTTCGAAGCCCAGTTTCCCGCCCATCAAATGGGTCAGTTTGCGCGATATGGTAAGCCCGATGCCCGTTCCTTCAATGTCTGTGGATTCCGCACCCAGACGTGAAAAGGGTTTGAAAATTTCTTCGTGCTTGTCCTCTGCAATTCCATGACCCGTATCGATTACGCTGCACCGCACATGCCCATCGGCTTCATGTTGAACCGTCAGGGCCACGGACCCGCCTTCCACATTGTACTTAACGGCGTTTGACAGAAGGTTCAAAAGCACCTGACGAAACCGCATACGATCAGCGGTGATGTTGATGTGGCCTGATGGATCGTTTTGTACGTCAAGACCGATGCCCCGCCGCTCCGCCAACGGGGCGATATAGGCGATACAATCCTTAATCACATCATGAACATCAAAGGCTTCGATACTTACGCTGACACGACCCGCTTCAATCCGCGATAAGTCGAGGATCTCGTTGATCAAATCCAGCAGGTGATTTCCCGCTTTAAGTATTTGCTTAACGCTGTCACCTTGTACCGGGTGCAGGGGAGCCTTTGGATTGATTTGCAGCAACTGTGCAAAACCCAGCACCGCATTCATTGGTGTGCGCAATTCATGGCTCATGGACGAAAGAAATTCTGACTTTGCCAGGTTGGCTTTTTCCGCCTGCTCTTTCGCGAGTTTCAGTTCACTTTGGACCTCATGACGCGCCCTGCGGCTTTGCACAGCATCGACGACCCGCGCCGTGGCCGTAATCACCGGGTCAATCGCTGTCAGTAACTCAATATCATAACCGCTGGCGCGATTGGCTAGACCGATCATACCCACCATGATGTTGCCCTGATATAAAGGCACACCCATAAAGGACACGACACGATAATGGCCCATAGGAACACCACCCCGGCTTTGATCGCTTTCAATGTCATTTACAAGAATTGGCTCTCCTGCGCTGATGACCTTGCCTATTAATGCTTCTTGACTATGGAACTCTAACTCCATCGCGCCGCTACTCTGAAACGCATTTCGCATTTCGGGGGACCACGAAACGTCACTCACGACAAAAGGTTTCAGGTATGGCTGTCCCCTGTCATCAAGAAGCACTTCGCCAATAAAACCAATTCCGCTTGCGGTTAACTGTAGAACTGTTCCCAGTGTTTCATCAAAAATCGCACCGGGGTTTTGGTCTGCAATAAACAATCCCTGGATTTTAGACACGGCATCCAACACAGCTGTTTTGCGTCGCAACTGAATTTCAATTTTATGTTCTTCCAGCGCCTTGCTTTGTGCATCTTGATTTTCTTGAAACAATCGGTCCGATTTTTCTTCCAAGTTCTGACGCACCACAAAGTTCTGCAGCAAATCATCACGAAAGCGGTTGGCGACATATGCCATATATACCGCTAACAACACCAAAAGCCCGGCCACCAAAAGATTTACGTCTCCGCCGACCATCGCTGTTCGTGCTAGATACAGTAAAACTATAGGCCCAAGAAATAAGATATATGCCGGCAGAACGGGATACATATTGCTCATGGCGCCCGCCGCTATGATGACGATCAATAACGCTGCAAACAGGTGATTTTCCACCGCAGCGATCGGTACAAAAAGCCATGCCGTCGAGCCCCATATCATCCCCATCATGAACAGTGTGCCCATGACGGCATACGACCATTTCTTAATATCATCGGTCTTGGGTGTGTGTTTTACGTAAGCTACGTATAAAGCCAATCGAACCGCCAACACAAACGCCAGCGCACCGCCCCAATACACCAAATGCGGCGCAGCGATTGTTTCTTGTACCCAGACGACGAACAGCACACCCAACGCCGCGTGGACGACAATCTCCCCACGCGTACCCTGGTATAACTTCTCAATCAGATGCTTTTGTAATTCCAAACGCGCAACCCCATTCGGCACCGGCATACAGCCGCCTCCTCACCTGTTATCGACAACTCGTGCAGAGAATGAGACCGCACACGTATGCGCTTCGTTCTCGTTCCCTACATTCATCGTATCAAGTGGTACAGGGGGACCCAAGGTATTTTTACATAAATTTTTAGTAATATACAGTGTGAGTATATTACTTCGGCGGTGGGGCTTTTGGGTGAGCCATGGTTTTAAAGGCGGGAAGCGCACGTTCGTATTGGCGCGGATAAGCGGCTTCGCTCCTCAACGCCTCAGCCGCGCGCCATGTCCAATGCGGATCGACCAACATACCGCGCGCCAGGGCAACCATGTCGGACTGCCCCGAACGCACGATTGTTTCTGCCTGCAAAGCGTCGTTGATCAGGCCCACGGCGATGGTGGTCATCTCAGTTTCTTCGGTGATGGCGGCGCAAAGATCGACCTGATAGCCCGGACCAAGTGGAATTTGCTGATCCGGCGATAGCCCGCCTGAAGAGACGTGAATGTAATCGCAATTGCGCGCTTCCAGCGCGCTTGCCAATTCAATGCTGTCTTGCAGATCCCAACCACTTTCCACCCAATCGGTCGCGGAAATCCGTACACCTACGGGTTTGTCATCGGGGAAAACCGCCCGTACAGCATCGAACACTTCCAACACCAGGCGCATGCGGTTTTCCAACGACCCACCATACACATCATCACGGCGATTGCTGATCGGCGACAGAAATTGATGCAGTAGATAACCATGCGCACTGTGAAGCTCCACCGCGTCAAACCCAGCTTGATCGGCGCGTTTGGCGGCGGCGGCGAAATCGCGCTTGAGCTGCTCGATATCATCGATCGTGAGAGCCTGCGGAGCCGGGCGACTGGCATCAAACGCCACACCCGAAGGCGCCACGGTCTGCCATCCGCCATCCCCCTCGGCGACTTGCCCTCCACCATCCCAAGGCTTACTGCTGGAACCTTTACGCCCCGCATGGCCCAACTGAATACCCACCGGGGTATTGCCCCAAGTCTTGGCAAAATCGACCACCCGTTTCCATGCCGCCATTTGCTCGTCGTTCCACAAGCCCGGACAGTTCAGCGAGATCCGCCCGCGCGGTTCGACCGCCGTGGCTTCGGCAATAAAAAGCCCATGTCCACCGACCACAAACTGACCGACGTGCATCAAATGCCAATCGCCAACGATACCTTCGGATGCTGAGTACTGACACATGGGTGCGACCACCACACGATTGGTAAGCTCAAGGCCGCGCATGCGGATCGGCTGAAACAATTCGCTAGACATGGAATGCCCCCTTTAAGAAAAATGCGAAAGCACCGGCTATTTGTTTAGCCGTTTTCGCTCAAGACGTGCCCGACCAGATAAAGGGACCCGCAAATCAGAATGCGTCCTGAGGGGCCATCTTGTACCTTGTTCATAATAGACGATATTGCATCGCTAACCGAGTCTACGGTTTCAACATCCATGTTGAGATGACGCGCCGTCACTGCCGCTTCTTCGGCGGGCAATGCATTTTCCTGGCCGGGAATGGTGAGGCAGCGCATCCCACGGACTTTACCCTCCAGTGGCTTGAGGAAATCGAGCGGCGGGCGCTGATTGAGCGCCCCGAATACCACCCATAAATCCTCACCGCGCCATTGACGGGTGTGCTGGGCGATCATATCCGCCGCCGCGCGGTTGTGTCCGCCATCCAACCACAGTTCCCAACCGTCAACAAGTTGGGCCGCCAACGGCCCCGTGGTTAAACGCTGCATGCGCCCCGGCCATTCAACGGTCTTCAGGCCCAACTTGATGGCGGTGTCGGGAATATCAAAATCGGGAGCCAAAGCCTCCGCGCATGCCATCGCCAGGGCCGCGTTGCGCACTTGGTGGCGACCTTCCAGACCGGGCATGGGGAATTGACGTTCCAGTTCACCCTGAACGCCATGGCCTTTGTACAGCATGCCTGCGTCGCCTGCGGCTTGCGCCCGACGTCCGCCAGCAGGGCGCGCGAACCAATCATCGCCCTCCCAAATCAGTTGCGCACCGATCTCCTTGGCTTTTTTCTTCAATGTTTTTTCCGCTGCGCGAGTCGATTGCGCGGCCACGATGCACGGTACATCGGCCCTCAAAATACCGGCCTTTTCCGCCATGATCTTTTCGACTGTATCGCCCAAATAATGCTGGTGGTCCAGCGACACCGGGGTGATGCAGGTTAGGCGTGGTTTATCGATTACATTGGTGGCATCCAAGCGTCCGCCCAGCCCGGTTTCCAAGATCACCAGATCGGCCGGAGTGCGCGAGAACGCTAAAAAGGCCGCTGCCGTGGTGATTTCGAAAAAGGTGATCGGCTGACCCGCGTTGGCCTGCTCGCATTCTTCCAACACCGCACTGAGGGTGTCGTCATCGATCAGCTGCCCCGCAATGCGAATGCGTTCATTAAACTTGACCAGATGGGGCGACGTGTAAACGTGCGCCCGATAGCCTGCGGCCTCAGCAAAGGCGCGCAGAAATGCCGCGCTCGACCCTTTGCCGTTGGTGCCCGCAATGTGCACCACGGGTGGCAGGTTGCGCTCGGGATGGCCAAGCGCTTCCAACAGCCTTTCCAGGCGATCGAGGCTGAGGTCGATGGATTTTGGATGCAGCGCCAGAAGGCGTGTCAGAATAGCGTCAGTGCTCATGGTGGCCCTTACGTGGGGCGTGCGCCCTGTTAATTCAACTCCGGCTATTCAAATTGGCCTCTAAACTTGAACCCTTATTTCTTTTTGTCATCCTTGGGCGGACGAGCGCCATGGGGAATGGGCGCATCAATGACCGGCGCTTTTTTCTTGGCGTCGGGCATCTTGACCGGTTCGGTGAGCAATTCGACCACGTCTGCCGGTGCGCCCGTGTTGCGCAACAAAGACAACACACGAATGATGGTGGAGCGCAGTTCTTTACGTTCTGTCACCATGTCCACCATGCCGTGATCCAACAGGTACTCGGCCGTTTGGAAATCATCCGGCAACTGTTCGCGAATGGTTTGTTCGATCACACGCCGCCCCGCAAAGCCAATCACGCAGCCCGGCTCGGCGATCGCAACGTCGCCCAACATGGCGAACGATGCCGACACGCCACCCGTGGTCGGATCGGTCAACAGCACCAAATAGGGCAGACCCTTTTCCTTGACCTCTTCGACTGCGATGGTGGTACGCGCCATCTGCATCAAAGACAAGATGCCTTCTTGCATGCGCGCGCCGCCGGATGCGGGGATGATGATCAGTGACGCGTCCTGGACCTGCGCCAAGCGCGATGCGGTGAGGATGCCTTCACCCACCACCGTGCCCATGGACCCGCCCATAAAGGCAAAGTTAAACGCCGCGATCACGACATTTTGCCCACCCATTTTGCCATGGGCGACGATCAGGGCATCATCTTCGGCAGTCTTGGCTTGGGAGTCCTTGATGCGATCTGCGTACTTTTTCAAATCCTTGAATTTCAGCGGATCAATCACAGGCGATGAAAACTGTGCGGTTTTGTACGCGCCGCCATCGAACAATAGCCCAAGGCGTTTTCCCACGCCGATGCGCATGTGATGGCCACAATGCTGACAGACGTTGAGGTTCGCTTCCAGGTCACGGTGGAAGATCATCTGCTGACAGCTTGGGCACTGGTGCCACAGGTTTTCGGGGATATCTTTACCCCCGCCGACCAGTTCCTTCAGCTTCGGCCTGACGAAATCCTTGAGCCAGTTCATGCGTTATCCTTCAACATTTTGCCCATTACTTTTTGACACGGCGAACGCCGTCTGCCAGTTGTTTGGTGAAGCCTAAAACTTCCCCCACAAGGCCCGGCTTGGCCTTGCCGTTTGCATCCAGATTATCATGGATGCGCTTAATCAATGCCGAACCCACCACGGCGGCGTCAGCCACTTTGGCGACATCGGCGGCGGCTTCGGGTGTTGTGATGCCAAATCCCACCGCAACCGGCAAGTCGGTATGACGCCGAATGCGCGCCACGGCGCTATCCACATCAGCAACGGCGGCGGACGCCGTTCCTGTGATGCCAGTGATAGAGACATAATAAACGAAACCCGACGCATTTTCCAAAACCCTTGGCAGACGCTTGTCGTCCGTGGTGGGTGCGGTTAGGTATATAAAGTTGATGCCGCCACGCAGCGCAGGCAAGCACAGCTCTGATTCTTCTTCTGGCGGCAGGTCAACGATGATCAATCCATCCACGCCCGCTGTCTTGGCGTCAGCGACAAATTTTTCAGAACCATAATGATGAATGGGATTGTAATAGCCCATCAACACGATCGGCGTGGCGTCGTCACCTGTGCGAAAAGTCCGCACCTGATCGAGGGTCTTGCGCAACGTCATACCGTTCGCCAGCGCACGCTGGGAACTGGCTTGAATCGCAGGGCCATCAGCCATAGGGTCGGAAAACGGCATCCCCAGTTCGATGATGTCAGCACCGGCTTCGGGCAGGCCTTTGAGAATCTCAAAGCCCATATCGCCGTCCGGGTCGCCTGCGGTAAGAAACGTCACCAGACCGCCCCGGCCTTCGGCCTTCAGATCGGCAAAGCGTTTGGCGAGGCGCGTCTCAACCGTTTTTGCGTTAACTGTGCTCACAGGTGAACCCCCATCTCCAGACCGAGGCTGGCGGCAACGGTGTTCAAATCCTTATCGCCGCGCCCGGAAAGGTTCACCACCAAGATGTGGTCCTTGGGTAAGTTCGGGGCAATTTTCATAACGTGCGCCAAGGCATGGGACGATTCCAGCGCCGGGATGATGCCTTCCTGTTTGGTCAACGCCTGAAAGGCTTCCAGCGCTTCCGTGTCCGTCACGGGTACGTACTCGACCCGGCCGATGTCATGCAACCAGCAATGCTCCGGCCCGATACCCGGATAATCCAGACCTGCCGAAATGCTATCGGCTTCAAGAACCTGACCATCTTCGTCCTGCAGCAGATACATGCGATTGCCATGCAGCACGCCCGGCGCACCGGCGGTCAGGCTGGCAGCATGTTTGCCGGTCTCAATACCCTTGCCTGCGGCCTCGGTGCCGATCATATGCACGTCCGGGTCATCCAAAAACGGGTGAAACAGGCCGATGGCGTTCGACCCACCGCCGATGCACGCGACCAAGGTGTCGGGCAAGCGGCCTTCGGCTTCCATGCATTGTTCACGCACTTCATTTCCGATGACGCACTGAAAATCGCGCACCATCATCGGGAACGGATGCATACCGGCAGCAGTGCCGACCAGGAAATAGGTGGTGTCGACGTTGGCGACCCAATCGCGAATGGCCTCGTTCATAGCGTCTTTAAGCGAACACGAGCCAACCGTAACCGGCCTCACTTCCGCACCCAGCATTTGCATGCGAAATACGTTGGGCGCTTGGCGTTCGATGTCCTTGGTGCCCATGTAGATCGTGCAGGGGATGTCGAACAGCGCACACACCGTCGCTGTGGCGACGCCGTGCTGGCCTGCGCCGGTTTCAGCGATGATGCGGTTTTTGCCCATACGCTTGGCCAGCAAAATCTGACCGACCGTGTTGTTGACCTTGTGCGCACCCGTGTGGTTGAGGTCTTCGCGCTTGAGATACACCTTGGCCCCGCCGAGCTTTTTGCTGAAGCGTTCGGCGTAATACAGCGGGCTCGGTCGACCGACGTATTGGGCCAGATAATAGGCCTTTTCGCGGGCAAATTCAGGGTCGGCCTTAGCGGCTTCATAAGCCTCGGCGACCTCGTGGACCAGGGGCATCAGGGTTTCTGCGACGAACTGGCCGCCGAAAATCCCAAAATGGCCCGTCTCATCGGGACCTTCGCGGTACGTATTGGGCTTGCTCACAGAATTGACCTCAGGTGTTGCGGAGCGCGGACAATAGCAAGCTCCGCGCCGGATTGCCACCGAATTGAGCCCACAAATGTGGCCCTTAAATGGTCTTATCCTTGGGGCATCACAGTGGCGGCTCGCTGCAAAACCCAACTGCCCCTTACAGGCTGTGGGCGAGGGCCAAGAATTCACGGATTTTTGCCACTGATTTCACCCCCGGCGCATCTTCCACACCGGACGATACATCGACGAATGTGGCACCGCTGACCCTGACCGCCTCGGTCAGATTGCCCGCGTTCAGCCCCCCCGCCAGCAACCACGGCTTGGTCCAGGTTTCGCCCGCGATGAGGTTCCAATCGAAGCTCAACGCGTTACCACCGGGCAGCGCGGCGCCCTCTGGGGCCTTGGCATCGAGCAAGATCCGCGCGCAAATCTCTTCGTATTTATGGGCGCGCGCGATGTCGTCAGGCCCCGCGATGCCGACGGCCTTCATCGCCGGCAGTCCGGTGATGGCTTTCAGCTCCGCCACACGCTCGGGGCTTTCATTGCCGTGCAGTTGAATCATGTCGAACGGAAGCTGGTGACCGATGGAGTGGGCCTTGATATCGTCGGGGCCGACCATCAGCGCCACCTTGAGGATGCTATCCGGCACCCGCGCCAGCAAATCACGCGCTTCATCACGAGTCACAACGCGGGGGGATTTGTCGAAAAACACAAAACCCAGCATCTTCGCGCCGCCTACAACGGCGGCGTCCAGCGCTTCGACACTGTTGATGCCGCAAATTTTTACGTCGACAGGCATTGTGAGTCCTTAAGGATTTCAGTCCACGGCGATTTTAGCCATCCCGGCACCAATCACCAAGCCCAGAAAGGTATTGAGCACATATTCCGGCGCGAGCCGCCCCACGATGCCAAGGTGACCGACGTCCACATCGCCCAGCGCGCCGCTGGCAACCGCCACCACGACAAACAGAACCAGGGCCGCAGGCAGCATCAGCAACAGCGCCTCGCTCACCATGCTGAGCGCGGGCATCACCCCCGGCCAGCGGGGTTGAGGCACGGCCAGACCCAACAGACTCGGCCCCGTCACCGCCCGTTTTGAGGCATAGCTTTGCGCCAGCCGCGAAACCGACGTGATGTAAGACAACAAAAACAAACCATGCAATGCATCGAAACCATACCGCGCCGGAGGCCCCGCCAACCGTGCGATGATCACCACGAACACCGACAGCACAAACGGCAACACCGCAAGGCGAAGTATATCCGTATAAGCCAGCTTCAGCGTTTGAAGGGCTTGGTACGATAGACTGCGGAAGGGTTTTTCCTCCCCGTGCTTGTTTTCAGGTGTCATGCCTTGCCCTGTTGTTCGGCGCTGTTCAATTTGAGTGTTCGGTATGCCATCGCTGACACCACGACCGCCACCGCGTTGAAAAACCATGTCATGACACCGTCAACGACTGAGAAAGCCATCATCGCGGGAACGGATGCACCTGTGGCGATCGGCTCTGCCTCAGACGGCATAACGAGATACATCCAGCCCGCCAAAATCAACATAAGGGGCAGTGATGCCACGTTCAGGGCTAAAAATATGCGAAATGTATTGCCTTTCGCCAGCGCCCAAGCGCTTTGAAAATGCCATTGCAACCCGCCTTTTTGATCGAGCGCGATCGCAGGTAAGACCAACCACAGGCGGACCAAGCCGGTGAGGGTCGCAATCATAACCGCGAAAGCCAGAACTGTGCCTAAAAGACCCGGTCCGATCCCGATAGAACCAAGCAACTGTGACAAAACCAATCCCGCGCCCATAGGCAACAGCACTGCCGCCATAATCGCTAGTGAAAAGCCCACAAAACGCAGCTCACGTTTTTCAAGCATGAACCCAAGCTGAGGCGGTTTTTCATCCAACAACATGAAACGATACAGGCTGACAAAGGCTAGGCTCAGCACAACCCACTGCACCACCGTGTAACCAACAAATACCACGTTTGTGGAGATATCCATTGGCGCTTGCAAGGCTGCGGGATCATTCAGAGATTCAAAACGAAAACTGATCATCGCCATCAACGCGATCGGCAACCACGATATGCGCGCCATTACGCCCAGATTTCTGAACACGGCGCGGTAGCTGTCCCCCACCAGGTCGAAGATCTTCAATTTAACCGTGGTTTGGGAAACGTCGTTCTCGCTCATAAGGCCCCCTCAGGCGATGATTGAACGCCCACTATAAGAAGTGAAATAGGGAGAAGCTAGAACAAAGCGTGTGAAGACTACGCCAGTTCTTCGGCGATCAGGCGGGCGGCTTCGGTGGGGTCTTTGTGGCCGGTGATGGGGCGACCGATGACCAGATAATCGGCACCGAGATCAATGGCGTCGCGCGGCGTCACCACCCGGCGCTGATCGTCAGCGCTGGCCCACACGGGACGGATGCCCGGCACCATCAACATAAAATCGCGGCCCACGGAACCGCGCAGAGCGACCACTTCCTTGGCTGAACACACCACGCCGTCCAAGCCGCTGGCCTTGGCCAGACGGCCGAGGCGCAAAACATGTTCAAGCGGTTCTTCGTCGATGCCGACATCGACCAGGTCTTCACGCGCCATCGAGGTCAGCACGGTCACACCGATGATGCTGGGTCGATTGCCTGGCTCGGCGTCATCGGCGGCGGCGGCGGCGGCTTCCATCATGCGCCGTCCACCACCCGCATGAACGTTGACGACGAATGGGTTCAACGCCAACGCGGCGCGGACTGCGCCCGCAACGGTATTCGGAATGTCGTGAAATTTGAGATCGAGAAACAGCGGCAGGCCGGACTCGGTAACCCGGTGTACGCCTTCGGGTCCGTTGGCGGTGAAAAATTCCTTGCCGATTTTCACCCCGCCGACCGAACCCTTGAGCCCGCGCGCAAGTTCAACCGCGCGCCCGACATCCGTGGTGTCGAGTGCGACGAAAATGCGTTGCCATGCGTGTTCAATCCCAATCATGAGACTCTTTTACCTCGCACTTGCGACACGACAAAGGCTTAATTCTATAAAAAATATGCAGATCGATATCTTACGATCAATCAGGCTGCATTTTGCGGTTTGGGCAGTTGCCCTGCTGACCCAGGTGAAGAGCTATGCTCGATGGTTCTGGCATCGGGTTCTTGCACATGGTCGTTAGCGTGTTCATGCAAACCCTTAAGCGCCTTCAGTTCGGCTTGGAGCGCCGTGATTTTTTCGCGCTCCGTCTTCAGTTCACGCCGGGCAACCTCGCCCTCGTAGCTACGTTTACGCAATTGCGAACGAATTCGTCCGCCGCCTGCCCATGACACCACGCCACCCAACACCACGCCCGTACCGAGCACTGCGGTCAGCAACAAATAGAGTTGCACCTCGATCACTATGGCGAACGGCCACAGATTGAGAGCGATAGGCTCTTTATTGTTGAGCGCGAAGACAACCACGGCCACCGCTGTCGGCACCATGATCAGCCATGAGATTAGACGTCGCAAAGGCTTGCTCCCGTCATCATTGAAGACGCATCACGGACAAACAAATCAGGCCGTGTTCAGCTTTTCACGAAGCTGCTTACCGGTTTTGAAATACGGAATGTACTTAGACGGCACATCTACGGCTTCGCCGGTGCGCGGGTTGCGCCCGGTGCGCGATCCACGCTCCTTAACTGAAAATGCACCAAAGCCACGCAACTCAACCCGGTCACCCTGTGACAAAGCATCGGTAATTTCGTCGAAGATCGTTGTCACAATGCGTTCCACATCCCGCAAATAGAGATGCGGGTTGGCTTCCGCGAGCCGTTGAATCAATTCAGATTTCGTCATGCTTTCACCTCCTGCCGAACCCCCACCTTATGGCGTAATCTCATGCGCACCGGGGGTTCGTTACCGGTTAAAACGCTGAGCTAATTTCTTGGGCCAGTCGCCGAAGCTGGGTACGGTTGCCCGTACCAGCATCCTTTGTTTGGCAGCTATAGATTAGGGTGCCAAACCGCGAGCAGCCCGTCAAGTGTAAGTCGTTCTGAAACCAGAGCTTTTCCAAATGCCCCAAAAAGGCGTTCGCTCAGGGCTTCACGCGGATAATCCGGCTTTTGATCAACCACGGGCAAATCGGCCTCCAGGGCCTTCTCCGTTTCCAACCATTCAATCGCCTGTGCTTCGCCGCCAATGGCATCAATAAGCCCCGCTTCCAGCGCTTTTTTACCGGTGAACACGCGCCCGTCCGCAAGCTCTTTGGTTGCATCCAGGTCCATCGCACGGCGTTCTGATACCATCCCGACGAACAGGTCGTACATGTCCATCACCACGCTTTCAATGTGCCGACGGGCATCTGGAGATAAGGGTTCCATCGGGTTGGGCTGGGCTTTCAGCGGGCCACTTTTGATGATTTCCGGCTTCAGGCCAATTTTATCGAGTAATCCGGTTATGTCAGCCGTTTGCATAATCACACCGATGGAGCCCGTAAGCGTGCCCTGACGGGCAAAAATTCGGTCCGTCCCGATGGCGGTCATGTAGGCTGCAGACGTCGCCGTCGAGCCCATCACTGCGACCACCGGCTTTTCAGTCGCGACGTCTCGCAAGCCGAGATACAGGTTCTCCCCACCGACCACCGTGCCGCCGGGGCTGTTGATCTTGACGATGACAGCTTTGACCTTGTCGTCGTCTTTGAGGTCTTGGAGCATTTCATCGCGGTAGCGATCTTCGATGATCACCCCCGAGACTTCCACGCGTGCGATGTGCTCTCCGTCAAAAAGCTGGCTTGTGCCGAGCCCACTGCCAACCTCCGGCCCCACTGTGCGCGCCACCAAGATCGCCACAAACGCGGTGGCGAAAAGTGCTGCAACCACTTTCCAAAGCGTCGCCTGACGCCGTTGGCGGCGGCGTTCCATAAGCTTGTCAGTATCAAGGGACATTTGCGGACCTAAGCTCCATTCGCTGAATTCGCGCGCAGTCTAGCACAACCTCCTGATAGAAATGGGGCAAAAAAACACCCCCGGCAAGTTTGCCGGGGGTGCATTTCTTGTCACGTCACAAAGAGGAATTAGTCCTCGGATGAGCCGCTCTTTTCTTGCAGGGCTGCACCCAGGATATCGCCCAAGGAAGCGCCGGAGTTGGAGGAGCCATAGTCCTGCATCGCCTGCTTTTCTTCCTGGAACTCAAGAGCCTTAATGGACAGCGTCAGCTTGCGGCTGGATGCGTCGATCTGCATGATCTTGGCATCGACCTTTTCGCCGACCGCAAAACGGTCAGGACGCTGTTCACCACGTTCACGGCTCAGTTCAGCCTTACGGATGAAGCCCGGTACGCCGTCGCCGGCGGTGACTTCAACGCCACCATCGGTGATCGCGGTAACCGCGCAGGTGACAACGGTGCCACGCTTGAGACCGGACATACCTTCTTCAAACGGATCTTTGGTGAGCTGTTTGATACCCAGCGAGATGCGCTCTTTGGCAACATCCACGTCGAGGACCTTGGCTTTGACCATATCGCCCTTTTTGAAGTTCTTGATGGCTTCTTCGCCGGACTGATCCCAGCTGAGATCGGACAGGTGAACCATGCCGTCGATTTCTTCGGTGAGACCAATGAACAGACCGAATTCGGTGATGTTCTTGATTTCGCCTTCGACTTCGGTACCCGCCGTATGGGTGGTGAGGAAGCTGTCCCACGGGTTGTCGCCACACTGCTTGAGGCCGAGCGAGATGCGGCGTTTGTCGGGATCGACATCCAGCACCATGACTTCGACTTCCTGCGAGGTGGAAACGATTTTGCCCGGGTGGACGTTTTTCTTGGTCCAGGACATTTCGGAAACGTGAACCAAACCTTCGACACCGGCTTCCAATTCGACGAATGCGCCGTAGTCGGTGATGTTGGTGACGCGGCCTTTGAGCTTGGTGCCGACCGGGTATTTGGCGCCAACGCCTTCCCAAGGATCGGATTCCAGCTGTTTCATGCCCAGCGAGATACGCTGTGTTTCGGCATTGAAACGGATGACCTGAACCTTAACGGTCTCGCCAACCTGCAATGCTTCGGACGGATGGTTGATACGCTTCCAAGCGATGTCGGTCACATGCAACAGACCATCGACGCCTCCGAGATCCACAAACGCACCGTAATCGGTGATGTTCTTGACCACGCCTTCGAGCACATCGCCTTCTTTGAGCTGACTGATCAGTTCCGAACGGGCTTCTGCGCGGGTTTCTTCCAACACGGCGCGGCGCGAAACCACGATGTTGTTGCGCGCACGATCCATCTTCAAGATCTGGAATGGCTGCGGCATGTTCATCAACGGGGTGACGTCGCGAACCGGACGGATGTCAACCTGGCTGCCCGGCAGGAAGGCCACGGCGCCGTTAAGGTCGACGATGAAGCCGCCTTTGACGCGGCCGAAGATCGTACCGTTGACGCGCTCTTGAGCTTCGAACAGTTTTTCGAGCTGGATCCAGGCTTCTTCACGACGCGCTTTTTCGCGCGATAGGCGGATCATGCCGTCACGGTCTTCGTAACGTTCGATAAACACGTCGACCTGATCACCCATGGTGATGCTCGGTGCGTCTGTGCCAACGCCGAATTCCTTCAGCGGAATGCGGCCTTCGGACTTCATGCCGACGTCGACGAGAACGGCATCGCCGTCTACACGCAGCACGGTGCCGGTGACGACGCTGCCTTCTTGCATTGAATTATTGGCAAAGGACTCTTCGAGAAGGTCCGCAAAATTTTCCATAGTCATAAGTCTGGGTATTCCTTTTTTTTCACATTACTGGCCTGCCGGTTGGTTCCGGCGGTCTACGTTAAAATCAAAATCCGTTCCCCTGTTGCGGGGGCCGGGGCTCAGTACACTTCTTCTAACCGCAGGCAATCAAAGCCGCCGCGGCGCTCAGAAGAGATTCTTATCAGCGATGAAGTTGAGCGCCGCGGCGTAAGCCTGGTCGGCATCCATTTCACTGGTATCCAACAACAACGCATCGTCAGCGGCAACCAGTGGTGACGCGCTGCGAGACGTATCGCGAGCGTCACGTTCCTTCATCTCGTCTAGAACGCGCGCATATATAGCTTCAAGACCGCGTTCCTGCAACTCTTTAAAGCGCCGTTTTGCGCGGATTTCCGTGCTTGCCGTCACGAACAACTTCACATTGGCGTCGGGACACACTGTAGTACCTATGTCGCGACCGTCCAAAATCGCTCCCTGAGCGGGGCTACCATCGGCTAAATTCGGCGGATTTTTGGCGAAATTACGTTGAAAATCCAACAACGCCGCGCGGACGCCCGGCACGGCGGAAACCTTGGACGCGGCTTGTGCTGCCTCGTCGGTGCGCAGTTCGGAATTCGACAATTCTGCTGGGTCCAGGGTCCGTGCAGCGGCCTCTGCCGCCTTTGCATCTTCAAGATCGCCACCCGCGGCCAGAACCTTGTATCCTGTGGCGCGATACAGCAGCCCGGTATCGAGCTTAGCGAGCTTGAATTGAGTTTCCAGCCGCTGGGCCAGGGTTCCTTTACCCGCAGCCGCGGGTCCATCAATGGCTATCACGATCGACATTTCATACTGATCCTTCGCTAAACGATGCGCCAAGACTTTCCATCAAACTCCGAAAACCTGGAAAACTGGTGTCGATGGGACTGGCGTCATCCACCGTGATCGGCTTTTCCGCGGCAAAACCCAGCACCAAGAACGACATGGCAATGCGGTGATCAAGCTTAGACGCCACCTCTGCGCCCCCCGGCACACGTTTGTCCGTGCCGCCTACGCCGCGGATCAGCAGCCAGTCATCGCCTTCTTCGAGATCCACGCCACAGGCCCTTAAACCCTCGGCCATGACGCTCAAGCGATCACTTTCTTTGACGCGCAGCTCCTCCAGCCCCTCAAAACGGCTTTCCCCCTGGGCATACGCAGCGGCGGCGAACAGAACCGGGTATTCGTCAATTTGCGCAGGCGCGCGGCTGGCGGGCACGATGCAGCCCCGCAACGGTCCCGAAACAACGCGTACATCGCCGACGATTTCGCCCGCTTCGGTGCGCTGATTGAAGATTTCGATGTTCGCGCCAAAGTCTTTCAACGTCTCGACGACGCCCGCCCGCAGGGGATTTAGCCCTACGTTGGTCACCGTGATGTCGCTGCCCTCGATAATGCAGGCCGCGACCAGCGGAAAGGCAGCGGACGAGATATCCGCAGGCACGGTTACATCACGACCGACCAACTCAGGCTGACCCTTCAACGTGATCCGCCGCGCCCCGCCGTCCAATTCTTCAACCGTGACCTGGGCACCAAAATGGGTGAGCATTTTTTCCGAATGATCGCGGGTCGGTTTCGGCTCAACCACAACGGTTTCCCCGGGTGCGTTCAAGCCCGCCAGCAACACCGCCGATTTCACCTGGGCCGAGGCCACGGGCAATTCATAGGTGATCGGCATTGGGTCTTCGGCGCCATGCATGGTGAGCGGCAGACGCCCTCCCTCGGCAGCCTCGAACACTGCCCCCACCTGAGCCAACGGGGTGGTCACCCGGTTCATCGGACGCGACGATAGGGATGCGTCTCCCTTGAACGTTGCCTTGATGCCTTGGCCCGCGACCAGGCCCATCAGCAACCGAACAGCGGTGCCGGAATTGCCCATATCGAGATCACGGTCCGGTGGCAACAATCCGCCGACCCCCATGCCGTTCACGATCCACTCACCACTTTCAAGCCGTTCCACCTTCGCGCCCATGGCCCGCATGGCTTCGGCCGTGCACAGCACGTCTTCGCCTTCAAGCAACCCGGCGATTCGGGTTTGCCCCAGTGCAACCGCACCTAGCATCAATGCACGGTGCGAAATGGATTTATCGCCGGGAACACGCACAGCCCCCGAAAGCGGGCTGGAGAGATAAGATGTCAAGGAAGGCAAGCGTTTAAGCCTCTAAATAAATTGAGGAGAAAAAGTTAAGCGCTCTCTAGCACATTTTTCCTTTTGACAGAACCCGCGGAACGTGGCAATTCCGATTGTCATATCCTTCACGTCAAATTAACTGCGGAGACTGCCCCCGTGGCGAAGCCAAACTTAGGTACAAAACAAGACTGCCCGAACTGTGAAACGCGGTTTTTTGATCTGGGCAAAGTACCCCCGGTCTGCCCCAAGTGTGCAACTGTGGTTGAACTGGGGAAACCAAAACCAAAACCAAAACCCAAAGCAGAACCCATCCCGGAACCCGTATCCGAGAAAAAGGTTGCTGTAGTCAGCGATGACAACAGTGACGATATTGATATCGATTTGGGCATTGATGTCGATGACGATGATGTTGACGACGACCTTGACGACGACGATGACGACGACTTGATTGAAGATACCTCCGATCTGGGTGATGACGACGACGTTAGTGGTGTGATCAAACACGTTGATGGGGACAGTTCAGACGGCTAAAGCAGCCGGTTTTTTGGGTGCTTGCTCAATTGCAAAGCGCTCGCCTGAGAAATTGCCGCAAAAATGTTGCGTTCGCGTCACTTTCCTCTTGCGCAAATATAGTCACGCCTATAAGTTCCCGCCGCACACGCTCCCTCGTCCATTTCAATATGGTCACCCCAAAACGGGGCGTTAAACATTAAGTCTGGGGCTGTAGCTCAGTTGGGAGAGCGCTACAATGGCATTGTAGAGGTCATCGGTTCGATCCCGTTCAGCTCCACCAGTTTAAAGCGCCACTGTCTGAACAAGACAGTGGCGCTTTTTTTCGTCCGGAAGGCCATTGCGTTAGCCGAAGCTGCGGCCCATGGCGTAGAATTCGTCGTTCGGACGCATGGACATAAAGTTCGCCATGCGGTTGGACAACCCGAAAAATGCCGTGATGCCCGCGATGTCCCAGATGTCTTCGTCGCTGAAACCATGACCATGTAGAGTTTCGAAATCCGCATTGCCGATGGTGCCGGCGTCATTGCTCACCTTCATGGCGAAATCCAGCATCGCCATCTGTTTGCTTGTGATATCGGCTTTACGGTAATTGACCGCCACCTGATCCGCGATCAACGCGTTCTTGGCCCGAATGCGCAAGATCGCACCATGCGCCACCACGCAGTACTGACAGGCGTTAGCATTTGAGGTGGCGACGACGATCATTTCCATTTCGGCTTTCGTCAGGCCACTGTCGCGTTCCATCAGGGCGTCGTGGTAGGCGAAAAATGCGCGAAACTCAGCCGGACGATGCGCCAAGGTCAAAAACACATTTGGAACGAACCCGGCTTTGTCCTGAACTGCCAAAATTTTTTCGCGAATATCGTCCGGCAGGTCGGGCAATTGCGGCACTGGGTAACGGCTGATCGGCTTGTCGCTCATGTTCGTGTCCTCTTGTTCGGTGGAACTGTCGTGCGCTCCCGCGCTGCGATAACCTGTAGAAACCTATTCCGTAGAGCATATCCATTTAAACCATGGGACGCCAGATTCGGGCGAATTCAGCGGATGCCGATATACGCACCACCCAAAATTTATGATTACGCCACAGCTGCACGAACCAACTGACTTAAAGCCTTAACACCAGCATGCAGCCACCCACACTAAAGGGTAGACTGCGTGAGCTTTGCCCTATATTGTGCGGCGCAACATCGGCACCTTATTGCACCATCTGTGCGACGGTACTTCTGGTCTAAGATCGTCAATTCGTTGCACATTTGATCGCCATAACGAAACCAAAAGCACCACGCCGATTGTACAATTTTCCCGACGACGCCTGTATTCGTCGTGTGTGTTACAGCATAGAGAAAGTGGACCTCCCCCCATGAATTCTATCACGCTCCAATCCGTTGCATCCTCCAGCACCCTGATTGATGTAAAGGGGTCTGAAAACCCTATTGCGGTTCTTAAGTTGAAAAGCGCTCTCAAAAAGGCCGCCGAGCACAAGGTGTTTGGCGTGATGACCACCGACACCTTTGCCGAATCCAGTCTGCGTGATTTCTGCACCGGCACCGGCAATGAGTTCTTGGGCACCAAGGCGTTCGACGGCTACGCCATTCACTACATCAAAAAACACACCGTCGAATGCCAGCGCTGTTCAAAAATGCGCGTGGCGTTCATGGGGCTGGTCGCTCTGGGAACGCTCGCTTACACCGCCCCACAAGTGCTCAATTCGAGCCCATCGAACTTCACCACTATACTGTTTTTGGCCGCATTGGTTTCCCTGCCGCCGGTGTCGATCAATGCTCTTCGTGTGTTCAAGGATATCGTCCACAGGCTCCGCACCCCAACCCACGGCGGTGCGGCGAAGTAATCGCGCGTTCCCAACGCGCTCAACCCTGTATTTTATGTGCCGCCCAACTTCTTTGCGGCTCACACGCTCACAACGGCAGCCGTTGACAGGTCTTAATCACAAGCCCACATTACATGGGTCGTAGGCGGTGCCATGAGGGCCGCCTGTGAGGCGCCCCGGATCGGGGGCCAAAAGAACCATACACAGACCGGACTCGCTCACAGAGGAGGACGAACCATGTCCCGCAGCATCGCCTTCAACAGCCCCTTTTTGTTGGGCTTCGATCACTTGGAGCAAATGTTGGACCGCGCCGCCAAGGCCTCCAACGAAGGCTACCCCCCCTACAATATTGAACAGACGGGCGAGCATAAGCTCCGCATCAGTCTCGCCGTGGCCGGCTTTGCGATGGAGGACTTGGCCGTCACCGTCGAAGACAATCAACTCGTGGTGCGCGGCCGACCGTCTGACGATGATCGAGAGCGAGTCTATCTGCACCGCGGAATTGGCAAACGACAGTTTCAACGCGCCTTTGTGTTGGCCGAAGGCATCGAGATCTCCAAGGCACACTTGGACAGCGGGCTTTTGCATATTGATCTGGAACGCCCCGTACACGAACCCGAAGTGCGCACCATCGAGATCGAAAACCCGACGAACCAACCCGGTGATGGTGCAAAAACCATCAATGTGGATAGCGATTAAATCATAAAATCCTGATCACTCTTAACCGGGTATTAGGAATAACGAGGTCTACTTGTGCTCATAAGGCGCAACACGGAGCATGGACAAATGAACATCTATCCGACCCACGCCTACGCCGCCATCGGCTCCTCTACCGGCAAAAACTGGGCAACCCAGTTTGACCTCGCTGCTTGGGGAATGGAAGATGTCGCGTACGTCAAACCTGTCGAGCTCGAAGGCGAAGCTGTTTATGGCATCTTCGCCGCTGATGGCACTGAATTGGCCACGGTGGACAATCGCGATGAGGCCTTTGTCACCATTCGTCAAAATGAACTTGAAGGCTTAAGCGTTCACTGAACCGATGCTTAAACGGCATGCGTGAGCCTCTGGTGGATTGCCGAGGTTCGCCTTCAGGAAATCCAAAAAAACACGCACCTTCATTGGGAGGTGCGAACGGCTTGGGTACAGCGCCCATATAGCTGTTTCAAAATCCGACGCCGTTACACGGTGAGACGGAAACAAATTCACCAATTCCCCTCGCTCAAGATTGTCCCTTACGACCCAGTCCGCCAGCAACACCGGCCCCATCCCGTTCAGTGCGCAATAGCGCAGCGCTTCCATATTTGAAATAACGACATTGCCCTGTACTGGAACCGTGATCTCGGCGTTTGCCTCATCCTTGAACAGCCACCGGGTTTTAAATCCAGGCAGGTCGACCAATAGACAATCACGATGGGAGAGCTCTTCCGGTCTTTCAAGAGCACCATATTGCTCGATATATGACGGTGCTGCGCATACGAAATGCTTCATTTCCGCCAATTTCACACCGACGAAGCCGTTGTCTTGTCTGGGGCCAAGGCGGACCGCAATATCAATGCGTTCCGCAACCAAATCAACGTATTTGTCGGTTAATATCAACTCGAGCGATACGTCGGGATACAGCACCCGAAATCGTTTCAACAGCGGCGTGATAAGCCGCTGACCACAGGTAATCGAGGTCGTAACACGAAGCTTTCCGGACGGGGCGGAGCTGACATCTTTTGCCGAATACTGGGCAGCTTCCAACTCCGTAATCAAAGGTTCCACCCGCGCCAGATAAATTTGTCCGGCCTCGGTCAGTGACAGGCGTCGTGTCGAGCGATGAAACAGGCGCACGCCCAGTTCATCTTCCAGCCCTGAAATAACGCGCGATATAGAAGAAGGGTCAGCATCCCGACTGCGGGCCACGGCAGCAAAACTACCATGCCCCGTCACTTCGACAAATAATTTAAGAGCCTCCAAATTCATTCATGTAAATTACGCATGAATGTTATGGATAACAACATCTTTCATGATCCATTTGCACCGACCATCTTGGTGTCATCTCTTACTCACAGGTCTCATGAATGGAAACACAGATGATGATTCAAGACACAACAGCTTTTGTAACCGGTGCAAATCGCGGGATCGGCCTCGCCCTGATCAACATATTGCTGAAAAAGGGGGTTGGGAAAGTCTACGCCAGCGCCCGCGAGCAGAGGGGCCTAAATGTGCTCGCAGACCTCAACAATCCGAAGGTGATCCCCATCACGCTCGACATTACCGATGCGGCACAAGTCGCCCACGCTGCCACACAAGCCAAAGACGCTCAATTGCTCATCAACAATGCCGGCACCATTAATTTTGGCTCTATTCTAGAGGCTCCAGACGAAGACCTCCGCGCGAATATGGAAACAAATTACTACGGTACGCTCAATGTCACGCGTGCATTTGCCCCTGTGATCGCGGGCAACGGCGGTGGCGCCATCGTCAATCAACTTTCCATCGTGGCCCTGGCGAGTATGCCAGGTCTGGCCGCGTACAACGCCTCCAAGGCCGCAGCTTGGTCCATGACGCAATCAATTCGCGCCAACCTCAGTTCACAAAACATTGCTGTTCATGGTGTATACCCAGGGCCGGTCGACACCGACATGACCAGCGCCCTTAACATTCCCAAGGCGCACCCTTCTGATGTCGCCTTAGCAATTTTGAATGGTGTTGAAGCCGGGGTCGAAGATATTTTTCCTGATGATACATCACGGGGAGCCTATGAAGCCTGGCGCCAAGATCATAAGGCCATTGAGGCGCAATTTGCACAAATGTAATTCAACAAAAAAAGGCATGTGCGAAAGCACATGCCTTAGTTTTTTGGGGTTCCTGCCGAAGCGGGAACCTCCCCCGAAACTGTTGTGCTTAGCCGCCCCCGATTACTCGGCAGCTTGAGAGGCGCTTGATTCCGTCAAGAGCACATAGAGAGCCTCTGACTCGTCGGTCCCGCGCAATTTTTCACACACCGAAGCATCCCGCAACAAGCGTGAAACCCGGGCCAGCGCCTTCAAATGATCCGCACCCGCGGTTTCCGGTGCCAGCAACAAGAATACCAAATCCACCGGTTGTTCATCGATAGAATGAAAGTCGATTGGCGTTTCCAAGCGCGCGAACAGGCCATGCAAACGGTCCAACGGTGCCAATTTGCCATGGGGGATGGCAATACCATTGCCAACCCCTGTGGTGCCGAGACGTTCGCGCTCCATCAACACATCGAAGATCGCCCGCTCATGCTGGCCCGTTATTTCTGCAGCGCGCTTTGACAGCTCCTGCAGGGCCTGCTTTTTGCTGGTGACACGGAGGTTTGCCTCCACACCTTCGACCGAGATCAGGTCACTGATTTCCATGGCCGTTTCCTTAAAGCTCAATTGCGCTTAAAATAGCGCTTAGCTCGCAGCTTCGTCCGCCGTAGAGGCGTGCGGGTCAATCCAACCCACATTGCCGTCCTGGCGACGATAAACAACATTCAGGCCACCGTGGCCGCCGTTTTTAAACATAACCACTGGCAAATTGCCAAGATCAAGCCGCATCACGGCTTCGCTCACACTCATGGTGGCGATTTCGTGGGGCATCTCTGCGACGATGGCGGGGTGGTGCTCTTCGTTAACTTCTTCTTCCTCGGTCTGGCCGAGGATCGAATACTGCCCCTGGGTCACTTCCGTATCAGCATTGGCATGGTGGTTGACCAGCTTGCGATGATAGCGGCGCAGTTGCTTGGAGATGCGCTCCATCGCGGCATCAAGCGCCGGATATGCGTCGCCTGCTTCACCCTGGCCCTGCACGGTGATGCCGCGGCCTGCATGAACGATAATGTCAGCGTGAAAGCCAGACTGAACCTTGGAAAAAACCACGGTTGCATCAAGCGCACGATCAAAATATTTGCTAACGGCAGTGGAGAGGGTGTCTTCCGTATGGGTCCGCAGGGCATCGCCCACGTCCATCTGTTTCCCCTTGACGGTGATGTCCATTGAAAAGCAGGTCCTTAAGTGTTCTTTTCAGGGGGCCCCAGCCCACGAAGTCTTGTCCGTGTGCCAGCAACCAATTCAATCGAGTCTTCTTCACGTTCCTCAGGCCCACACAGGGGCAAAACGAGGTCATAAACTTCCACCTCGACACGCACAATTGACGCGCATCTGAAGTGGTGCGGAAATTAGTTCTCAAGCCCGGCGAAGTCAAGGGGGGAGTCACCCTCAGCCACCGCAGCTATTCGTGTTTCCCTTACCTCAGAAGCGCGAAGACTTTTCCCGGCGCCTTTGTACTGAGGACGCTATACCCAGTGAATCGCGATACTTGGCAACAGTTCTGCGTGCAACTTCAATGCCTTCTGCTCGCAACAGGGTAACAATTTTATCATCTGACAGAACTTTTTTTGGATCTTCCGCGTCCACCATGGTCTTAATTCTCTGGCGCACGGACTCAGAAGAATGTCCCTCGCCGCCATTATTTCCGCCTACGGATGAGGTGAAAAAGTACTTCAACTCAAAGATGCCCCGCGGTGTCGCCATATACTTATTCGATGTCACCCGCGAAACCGTACTTTCATGCATTTCGATCACATCTGCGATATCGCGCAGCACCAACGGTTTCAGGGCCGACACGCCATGTCGGAAAAAGCCATCTTGTTGGCGCACGATCTCGCTGGCGACTTTCAAGATGGTGGTGGCGCGTTGATGCAGCGATTTAACCAGCCAATTGGCGGTTTGCAGGCAATCTTGGATGTAGCGCTTGTCTTTATCGCTGTGGGCGCTCTGGTTGATCTCGGCGTAATAGACATTGTTGACCAACACCCGGGGCAATGTATCTGCGTTAAGTTCCACCACCCAACTGCCATCGGGGCCGGAACGCATCAAAACGTCCGGCACCACCGGTTGGGCGACGTCATGGTTGAACGCGCGCCCCGGACGGGGATCAAGGGCGCGGATCTCCCCGGCCATGTCCTGAATGTCTTCTTCATCAACACCACAGACTTTCATCAAGCCTTTAAGGTCGCGCTTGGCCAACAATTCGAGATTGTCCAGCAGCGCCTGCATTGCTGGATCAAGGCGGTCTTTTTCTTTCAGCTGCAAGGCCAGACACTCGGACAAATTGCGTGCAAACAGACCCGCCGGCTCAACGCCTTGCAATTTGATCAGCACCGTCTCAATCTCGGTCACCGCGCAGCCCAGCCGCTCGGCCAAAGCGTCAAGCTCACCGTATACATAACCCGCCTCATCAAGCATATCGATCAGGTGCACGCCGATTAGACGTTCCATAGGCGTGTCGATGATCATGCCCAGTTCAGTGAGCAGATGCTCGCGCATGGATTCTTCACTGGCGAGAGTTTGATCGATGCCCGGTAAGTCGTCTCCGCCGGATGGGCCAGATGACGTGCTCCACGTTTCACCGCCGCTGTCCGAACTCTGCTCAGGCCTGGATTCCGCCCCAGATGCAGGCCCACCCGCATCCTCGTCGCTGGACCAGTCGTTGTTCACGTCTGTGTCCATGGAATTGCCACCATCGATATTTTCGCCGGTTTCAGCGCTGCGCGTCAGCGTATCCGCCGTATCTGAAGATTGGGCAACGGAAATTTCACTTTCCGGCAGAGCGTCGGAAGCAACCTCGTCGATGCCTTCGCCGCGCACCTCACCGGCTTCGCGCGCACCGGCCTCCGTGCGTTCAAGCAAAGGATTCTGTTCCAATTCTTGTTCGACGTAGGCGCTAAGCTCAATATTGCTCAGCTGCAACAATTTGATCGCCTGCTGCAGCTGCGGCGTCATCACCAGGGACTGGGATTGTCTGAGATCAAGCCTTGGAGCTAGAACCATCGTGGATGCTCCATCGCGGATGCCCAACCGGCCACCCAGACCTGTCGAAAGGATGTTTTCGAACTCAAATCTATATGTTCATTACAAACTGAAGCGATCACCAAGATATACACGTCGCACATCTTCGTTGCCGACGATGTCCGATGGCGTGCCCTCCATCAACATCATGCCGTTGTGGATGATGTAAGCTCGGTCGATCACGTCGAGGGTCTCACGCACATTGTGGTCCGTGATCAAAACGCCAATCCCGCGGTTTTTCAAATGACCGACAAGATCGCGAATATCGCCAACCGCGATCGGGTCGATACCGGCAAACGGTTCGTCGAGCAGGACGAAATGCGGATTGGAAGCTAGGCACCTAGCAATCTCAACACGGCGACGCTCGCCCCCCGACAATGCCAGCGAAGGTGTGCGGCGCAGATGCGTGATGGAAAATTCGGCCAACAGCGCATCCAACGATGCCTCGCGAATATGACGGTCGGGCTCAACCACCTCCAGCACCGCACGGATGTTTTCTTCCACACTCAAGCCCCTGAAAATAGAAGCTTCCTGCGGCAAATAGCCAATGCCAAGCCGCGCGCGACGGTACATGGGCAAGCCCGTAATGTCATCGCCATCCAAAACGATACGCCCGTAATCAGGCTGCACCAAGCCCGTAATCATATAAAAGCAGGTGGTTTTGCCCGCCCCGTTGGGGCCCAGAAGGCCAACGGCCTCGCCACGCTGGATGGTCATGGACACGTCGGAAACCACGGGGCGCTTTTTATAACGCTTGCCCAGCGTTTGCGCCACAAGACCACGCGCCGGTGCCGTGTCCGCATCTGCAACCACTTTGAAGGCCGGCTTGGCCTCGGATGTTCGGGTCTCGTCCATTACGGTTTACTCTTAATATCTTTTCAGCAGCCGCATGGCCGCACCTTGATTATTCACGGTCCTTCGGCGTTAGCACACCGTGCACGCGTCCCGAACCAGCTGCCCCCGGTTTCACGGAACCTACCGGGCCACCCGTTTTGCCAGCGGTCGTGCCGGTTACGGCGCCACCAGTCCCGGCACAACTGTTCAAGCGGCTGATCCCAGTGTTCAGGTCAATGTCTGCGCTACAGCCATTGATCACGTTGCCGCCTCGTTCAATCTTAACCGAACCTGTAAGCCGGGCAAGCCCACTTGGCACATTATATGCAGCACGGTCAGAAAACACCTGTTCTTTTGCCGTGTCAATACGAACACTATCAAAGGCTTCAATCAATTCGATCTGGGATTTCCCCACGGAATCCTTGATGAAGTGCGCGGTCAAAACATTCGCACGTATGCGTTTATCAGCTCGGGTCGCCTGCGCGCCGCCGCGGGCCACAGCCAAATTGCGCTGATCCCAAAATTCCAATTGCCCATTTGCGATAATCACATCTGCGCCGGAAACCAACTTCACTGGGTTTCCTTCCTTCAGCACCACTACAGATTTATCGACATCATAAACGGCAAGCCCCCCTGTAGCGACACGCCCCGGAGACGTAATGCGTACATTGCCAATAGCATCCAAACGAAAAATTTCACTACTGCCCGTGGCTGCATCGCGATAAAAAGCCCGCAATTCATCGGCATAAAGCACCAGGTCTCCCTGGGTTGCTTTTGCAGGCCCACTGGCAATAAAAATCTTTTCTTCTTGGTTCCACTCAACCCCCCCGCTCGCGTCAATAGCGATAGGCAGAGCGTCCTTGCTCCCCTTCAGGTCGAGCCCTTGGGCATATATCGGTCCTGCGTCCAACACGACTGACACGAACATGACCGCAGAGAGACTTAAAACAAACTGACTTATGCTGCGCATTCTCTCTCCACTCCGATTCATTTGGCATCTCCCTGACCACCTTGCGACGGATACAGGATTAAATTTGTCTGGCCGGTAAAATAGATAATCCGGCCTTTATCAACGAGCTTAAGGCCTTCGGACTTCAGCTCGCCGAACGGTCCGTGTCCAGCAACCTGCGTTTTACTTTCGGCCACGTTGCTTTTCAAATTCACCCGCAACTCCTCAGTCAATATCTCATAACCCGTGTCATGAAACAGATTCACATGACCATCCAGTTCCAAGGTTTGCCGGCCTTCAAAATAGCGGCCGTTGTCAGCCGTCAGAACCAGCCAGGTTCCATCTTCCAACGTTAAATCGGCTTTGGGCATTTCCAGACTGACCAGCCCGTCAACCTTGCTGTCGATACGGGCCAGATCGGCGGTGATGCTATAAGGCTGACGATTTTCATCCGTGCCCATAAAGCGTGCATTATCGACGCCGGGTTCGGCAGAACCGGACAAGCGCACCGTTGAAAACCCGATGCTAAACGTGTCTTCCGATTTCAGCCGGGGCCAGATGATGATCAAGGTGATCAGTCCCAATGCCAAGAACGGCAGGATGATTTTCATGGAGGCGACAAAACGCGAATACCCGCCTCCCGACCGCAACCGCGGTGGTCGATGACCATCTCCGCGCCTTGTGTAGCCACCAACCAAATTGGCGGCAAGCGGGCTAGCGCTCCGTTCGACGTCAAGGCTATCGTCGGGGGTATCCTGCGTGGGGCCGAAACCGCCGCTCATCACGCCACGCCGGCCCGCAGGCAATCGTGAATATGAATAATGCCCACAGGTTTCTGATCATCGACGCAAAACAGTGACGTAATTTTGCGTTCATTCATCACCGCCAAGGCCTCACTGGCAATTTGCGATGGTTTGACTGAAACACACCCCTTGGTCATAACATCGCCCGCGCGCTGGTTGATGAGCTCAGGGCTCATGTGGCGGCGCAAATCACCATCGGTAATCACTCCGGCCAACGCGCCGCTGCCGTCAACCACACCGACCACGCCAAAGCTTTTTTGCGTCATCACGATTAAGGCATCCGACATAGGCATTTCTAGGTCGATCAGAGGAACTTGATCGCCTGCATGCATCAGATCCGCCACCTTCAACAAGCGCTGTCCCAATTTGCCGCCGGGATGGAAGTTTTGGAAATCCTGAGCGGAAAAGCCCTTACGCTCCAGCAAACACACAGCCAAAGCATCGCCCAAAGCCAGCATCACCGTGGTGGATGTGGTCGGTGCTAACCCCATGGGACAGGCCTCGGGGCTGGATGGGATCACCAATGCCACGTCGGAGGCTTCGGCCAAGGTCGATCCCGCGCGCCCGGTCATACCGATCAATCCGATGCGGTGGCGGCGCGTGAAGGCAATGATGTCTGAAAGTTCGCTGGTTTCACCCGAATTCGATAACGCGATCACCACGTCATCCAACTGCACCATACCAAGGTCGCCATGGCTGGCTTCGCCAGGGTGAACAAAGAAGGCTGGCTGACCGGTCGACGCCATCGTCGCCACGATTTTGTTGCCGACGTGGCCACTTTTGCCCATACCCGTGACGACCACCCGACCGCTGGCATTGTCGATCAGGTCAAGCGCATCCGTAAACGGACCATCCAGACTGCTGGCCAGCGTATTGATCGCGTCCGCCTCGGTCTTAAGCACCCGGCGTGCGGATTCCAGATCCGAGTTTGTCGCTGTCATCGTCTTGGTGTTGCTTTGCGCCATTCTGGGCGATGCTCCAACGCTTTGGTCAATGGTCGATACCGTCTGTTGGCAATCCTATACCCAAAGTCTTGCCAGCCCCTTAAAGGGTATCAAGACATATGGGGCGCCCGGTGCTAACCGTCAATGTAGACCAGTGCGCCAGACGCGGGGACAAACCGCGAGTCCAGACAAAACCTACTTGTGGGCGAAAATATCGTTTTCAGCCCAGCCGGCCAGATCCAGATCGGTGCGCGTGTGCAGAAAATCGAAACAGCTCTGCGCTAGCTCGCTACGTCCTTCGCGTTCCAGCATGGCCATCAACTTTTCACGAACCGTGTGCAGATACAGCACATCCGTCGCCGCATACAGAAGCTGCTCGTCGCTCAACGTTTCCTGACCCCAATCCGAAGACTGCTGTTCCTTGGAAATGTCCACCCCGGCCAGCTCACGGCAAACTTCCTTATAACCGTGACGATCCGTATATGTCCGCGCAATTTTAGAAGCGATTTTGGTGCAAAACACCGGATTGGTGTGAATGCCCAAAGCATGCTTGAGGATCATCACATCAAAACGCGCGAAGTGGAAAATTTTGACGACCTTGTCGTCTTCCATTAGGCGCTTCAGATTAGGCGCTTCGGTTTGCCCTTGGGCAATTTGCACCAGATGGCACACCCCATCACCGCCGGAAAGCTGCACGACGCAGAGCCTGTCTCGCATCGAGTACAAGCCCATGGCTTCGGAATCGACCGCTATGGCATCTTCGAAGACCAGCCCATCGGGCAAGTCTCTTTTATGGAGATGAATTTCGGGTATTTTCACTATGGTCGTCATTATGCGGCCTTTCCGTTTATTACCGGTGAGCCGCGTACTCGCCATATCGAACCGGCCCCCCGATGCGTATTCAATGCCTCGTCAACGTGTGACTGTAAAGCATCGAGAGGATGGTGCCCAGGAGAAGACTCGAACTTCCACGACCTTGCGGTCACAGGTACCTGAAACCTGCGCGTCTACCAATTCCGCCACCTGGGCTGACAAGCTATCGGTCTTACGACCTAAATTACCGTCCGGCGCATGAACTAAAGCTACCCGTCGACGATGTCAACCAGATAACGGACGCTTTGTAAGATTTCTCATTTTACAGTCTCTCTGGCCCTCAGGCTGCAGCAGGCGTATGGTGGGATCATGTCCTTGCGCGAACACTATGACCGTCACGTTTTGCCGCACCTGATCGATTTGGTCATGCGAGCGCCCATGGCCACCCGCGAGCGAGAGCAATTGATCCCCCGTGCTCATGGTACTGTTTTGGAAATCGGTGCGGGTTCCGGCCTGAATATGCCCTTTTACGGCGGTTCAGTGACAAAACTTTTTGCCCTTGAACCCAACGTCAAGCTGCTCCGCAAGGCTCAAAGTACCGCTAGAGCATCCCCATTTGGTGTTGAGTTCATCGGCCTAAAAGGTGAAGACATCCCGCTTGATGATCAAAGTGTCGATACAGTCGTCACCACTTGGACGCTGTGTTCCATCCCCGACCCGGCTAAAGCATTGCAAGGTATGTTTAGAGTTCTCAAGCCCGGCGGGTCGCTTCTGTTCGTTGAACACGGACGCACGCCAAACATCCCTATTTCCCGTTGGCAGGACCGCCTGACGCCCGCTTGGTCGTGTTGTGCAGGCGGCTGTCATCTGAACCGCCGCCCCGATCATTTGATCCAAAATGCGGGTTTCCACCTCGAACATCTGGAAGAAGGCTTCCTTAATGGACCAAAATTGCTCAGCTATCACTACAAGGGACTTGCCCGACGTGCCGAGTGAGGCGAGTATCGTTTTATCTAGTGGATATCATTCAATTTTGCGAGGGACACCATGGCACAACGTCTGATCACCGTATTCGGTGGAAATGGATTTGTAGGTCGGCATATTGTGCAAAGACTGGCGAGTCGCGGCGACCGCGTGCGTGTGGCTTGCCGGGACCCGGAAAGTGCTGCGTTTCTCAAGCCATTAGGTGACCCGGGACAGATCATAACGGTCAAAGCCAATGTTGCCGTAATGGCAGAGGTCGAACGCGCTATCAAAGGTGCAGATGCAGTTGTGAATTGTGTCGGCCTTCTTGCCCCTTTTGGTCGAAATTCTTTCCAGCGTATCCACGTTGAAGGTGCGGACAACGTCGCCAAGGCCACCAAGGCCGCGGGGATTGAATCCTTGGTGCACCTTTCGGCCCTGGGTGCGGACCTTGATTCCAAATCTGTCTATGCCCGAACCAAGGCCGAAGGTGAAAACGCAGTTCTGAGTGCATTTCCAGATGCGATAATTTTACGCCCCTCCATCATTCTTGGTCCCGAAGACGGATTCATGAATATGTTTGCCGCCATCGCGCGATGGAGCCCCGTGGTCCCCATCATCGGCTGCCCCTTCATGCCCAAGTTCAAGATGGAAGCCGGACAAGATACCGCATGGCGCTTTCCCACCTTTGATTTTTGCGATTTTGGGGGCACCCGCTTCCAACCGATCTACGTCGGCGATGTGGCTGATGCCGCGATCAAGGGCCTTGATGGTCTGGCGGATGCATGCGGCAAGGTGTTTGAACTTACCGGGTCGCGCGTCTACACGTTCCGTCAATTGATGGAGTTGATGCTCAAAAACACCGGGCGCAAACGCTTTATCGTGCCTTATCCGATCCCATTGGCCTACATCAGCGCCTTTTTCATGGAACTCATCCCTGGCAAACCACTGACTCGCGATCAAGTCCGTCTGCTCAAGACCGACAATGTGCTCAGCGGTGAGAACCCCACCATCAAGGACCTTGGGATTACACCGTGCGGGATCGAATCGATCCTGCCCAGCTACCTGCACACCTATAAGCCGCCATCGGGGCGGCGCGTACGCATTCGCGAAGCCTAATCCGCGATCACAACGCAAAGCCGCGCCTTAAAACCTTGCCTCAAATCCTGGGGCACGGCTTTTTTGTATGCATCATGCCGTGATCGTGCTTTGTCCCGCATCCAGCAAGGCATCGAGAATGGCACATTGGGGTTGATCGCCACGGTGGCATTGCGCCAGTGTGTTTGACAGTGTGCGCTCCAGTTTTTTCAAGTCTGCAATTCTCTGGCGCACGCCCAAGAGGTGCCGCTCTGCCTCATCAGCAACTTTTGCACATTCCGGATGCTCCGCATCCACCATAGATAGCAGGCTATTTATTTGCTCCATGGAAAAACCGAGCGCCCTTGCTTTGCGAATAAAGGCCAAGCGCTGTAGATGCGCCTGGCCGTAAACTCGATGACCGCCCTCAGTTCGTGGTGGGTTTGCCAACAACCCTGTACTTTCGTAATAGCGAATGGTTTCCACCTTGCAACCGGTCAGACGCGCCAGCACCCCGATGCTCATGGACGCCATCGGCGCAGCTTTGGCTGTCATTGAGAAAACCCCTTGAACCTATAGTCACTATAGGTAGTAGCATGCACCTTGTTCCCCGAATGCACAAGGAGACTGAGATGCACGATGCCACCACCGCCAGAACTTCAAGGACTGAGCAGTCGAAATTGTCACCCTTGAGGGGCACAGCATCTGTCGGCGCCCTCATGGGGGGGCTGCTGGCTTCGTCGTGCTGCATTTTACCGTTGGTTTTGGTTAGCCTTGGCGCAGGTGGTGCATGGATGAGCAATCTCACCGCACTTGCGCCCTACCAGCCGGTTTTCCTGGGCCTTGCCGTCATGTCCATTACTGGGGGTGTTTGGCTTTCCCGACGGGCCCGAAACCAAGCCTGTGCTCTTGATGGCCCGTGCGCCAAAACCATTACACAAAAGCGCTACACCATTGGCCTGTGGGTTGGTGGAACATTGGCACTCACAGCTGTCGCCGTTAACACACTGGTCCCCCTGTTTTATTGAGGAAATGAATATGAAAACCGCACTCTTTGCCATCGTCACGATTTTGGCCTTAAGCACTCAACCTGCTCAGGCCGGTGAGAAAACCGTCACACTCAATGTCCAAAACATGACCTGTGCGCTCTGCCCGATCACGGTTTCCACGGCCATTAAGACCATTCCCGGCGTGCATTCGGTCAACGTCAGCGTCGAAGATAAATCTGCCATTGTTGTGTTTGACGATGATGTATCCAACGTAGACAGTATTGCGCAGGCTTCCACCAATGCCGGTTACCCTGCCAGTCAACGTATGTGAAACTTGAGTACCGCACGCCATGACCATCAAACTGACATCAGCCATCACCTGTCCCGAATGTGGGCACATCGAGACCGAGACCATGCCGACCGATGCCTGTCAGTTCTTTTACGACTGCAAGGGATGCGGCGCAGTACTCAAACCCAAACCCGGTGATTGCTGCGTGTTTTGTTCATACGCAGATACACCTTGCCCGCCGATCCAGGCCGATACGCCATGTTGCGGTGGATAATAAGTTTCAGCTTTGCGATTTCTGCGTGCTCAAACCGCGAGCTGCGGCAACGATCAGTTCACCATACTCACGCAAGAACACCGAACCGCGCACAGTACGTTGAATCAAAACCGAACGGCGGTCTTCCTCATCGACCTTACGTCGCACCAGCTCCATATCACCCAGACGATCAATAGCGCGGGTGATTGCGGGCTTGGACACCTTTAAGGTTTGCGCCAAACCGCGCACGGTGTGTGGCGGGGGGGTCAGATAAACTGTCAGCAACAACGCCATTTGGCGCGCTGTGAGGTCCGGTGCATCAAGGCGCACGCTGCTGACGATGGCGCGCCGCCACAAATCCAAGGCATCCAGTTCTGAAAGGTCGATGGACATGTTAACGATGCTTCCCCTCATCCACGAATCTGTTCGTTACGATAGCGGTCTATTTGTAACCGAGGCTGAGTCTCGGAGCAAGCCCTCAAACACGTTTTGCGATTTGTTTAAGGGTGAATTTGTTTAAGATCCGTAACGTTTTGCCAACACCGAGAATATGGCGCGCATGGACATGGCTTCCCCACCTTCTGGTTTTCCGGGCTGGGCCGAGAGATTCCACCCCATCAAATCCACATGTGCCCAGGACACGCCCTCACCAACAAACGCCTGCAAAAACAACGCCGCTGTAATGGCGCCGCCATACGAACTGTCTGTATCATTGCGCAAGTCGGCGATCTTGCTTTTGGTTTGTTTTTTATAGGGCTGGTAGATGGGCAAGCGCCACATCTGATCCGCAGTAGCTACGCCAGCTCGAAGAATATCATCTGCCCAACCATCGTCGTTACAAAACAGCCCTGGAAGTTCAGAACCAAGCGCAACCCGTGCCGCACCCGTCAAGGTCGCAAAGTCCAAAATAATATCTGGCTGGTTCTCACTCGCCAAAGCCAAGGCATCGGCCAGGATTACTCGACCTTCTGCATCCGTATTGCCAATCTCGACACTCAAGCCCTTACGCGTTCCAATTACGTCCAACGGACGCATGGCGGTACCGGAAACACTGTTTTCCACCGCCGCGACGATGACACGCAACCGCACATCCAGTTTTGCTGCCATCACCATGGACGCCAAGCCCAAGGCATGTGCTGCACCGCCCATGTCTTTTTTCATCAATTTCATGCCAGAGGACGATTTGATGTCCAGGCCACCGGTGTCGAACGTCACGCCCTTACCCACCAAGGTTACCTCTGGTGCGTCTTCGCGGCCCCAGGTGAATTCCACCAGCCGCGGCGCACGACTCTCTTCCGCCCCGCGCCCAACCGCATAAACAGCAGGATAATCTTCGCGGATCAAATCAACGCCGACGACTTCGCGGTACGTCGCCCCCGATGCTTCCGCCAATTCCCTGGCCGCCGCGGCCAGCTCTGCCGGCCCCATATCAGATGCCGGGGTGTTGATCAAATCCCGCACCAGCACGCTCGCGCCATGAGCACCACGCACGCTGTCGCGATCGCAACCTTCGGGCCACACCAAGAAAGGCCTGTTTGCAGCTTCCTTTTCGAGGTCTTCGGGATTGCGGTAACGCTCAAAGCGATAAGACGCCAAGGCAAAGCCCAAAGCGGCGTCATAGGCATCCGTCGCACTGAGTTCGGTGTCGATATGGTAGCAACCGCCCGGCAAACCGTCCCAAAGGCTCGCCCAGGCCCACAACCCGCCACGGTCATCGTTGCCGCCGATAACATACACGGCCCCCGATGGTCCGCCGTCTCCCGGCAACAGCGCCGTGTCGCCGCCCTTACCCTTAAAACCTGTCGCCGCCAGCCAACTCTGAACAGTACCATCTTGAGCATCGCGCCATTTTTTATAGGCATCTTCACGCACAGCTTGAATGGGCAGCGCCGTTTCCAAGGGATCGATAAGACAGTTGGGCATAATCTGGAAATCCTGAATGTTGGTCATCTCAATAGTATGAATCTACTCTCACCCGGCGGGCACCGCTAGGGGTTCACCCTTAAAAAAACGCGCAAAATAAAACCGGGCCCCTTTGTGGGGCCCGGTTCATTTCAAATGTGCCACAAGGAATTAGGCGACGCACAATTTATTTGCCCTTGATGGTCAGCGTTTTACGCTTCAAAGGTGCCGAACCGGGCTTTGCCGAACCGCTTGATTTCGGAGCACCGGGCTTCGAACCGCCGGGCTTTGGGCCACCCTTACCAGGTTTGGGTGTGTACTTGGTACCGGACTTCGATTTAAAGGGTTTTTTGCCTCCCTTCTCCCAAGGCTTAGCATCGCTCTTGGCACCACCGGGCTTGTCACCAAACTTACGTTTTTCTGACGGCTTCGTGTCACCGTGGGGCTTTTTTGGCTCGTATGGCTTCTTAACCGACTTAGCCGCTGGCTCACCGGGCTTTTCATCGAACTTACGTTTCGGCGCGGGCGCATCGAGGCTGTCATACCCGCCGGGCTTCGCATCACCGTAGGATTTTTTCGATTCGTACGGCTTTTTGCCGAAAGGACGTTTTTTTGCATATGGGTTCGCAGGTGGAGCCGCTTTGGGCGTATCTGGAACACCTGCAAGGCGATCCACCGTAATGCTTTTTTCAACCTTGCGGCTAGGGCCCAACTCTTCAAGAAACTTGTCCACGCATCCGGGCGCAAGTTCCACATGGGTTTCATTTTGATGGATTCGAATTGCACCGATGTCACGCTTGGTGATGTGACCTGCGCGACACAGCATAGGTAACAGCCAGCGCGGCTCAGCATTGTGCTTGCGCCCGACGGTGAGAGAGAACCACACACCGTTCTTAAAGTCATCGCGAGAGGACTTTTGTTGTTCTGCCGGTCCCGCATCAATCAATTCTTCTGGTGCGGGCTGATCAGTGCGATGCAAACGCAGATACGCCGCAGCGATTTGTTCAGCACCGTGTTTGGCAAGCAGTTCTTTGGCAAACGCAAGTTCGTCCTCGCTCAAAGGCTCATTCAGCGCAGGGGCGTCGAGAATGCGTTGATGGTCGCGTGATGCAATTTCTTCCAAAGACGGCGGCTTGGCCCATGTGGCCTCGATGTTCGCACTTGAAAATAAGCGTTCGGTGCGCTTGCGCCAGTTGTGCGGAACGATCAGCACACTGGTGCCCTTGCGTCCGGCACGGCCCGTACGACCACTTCGATGCAGCAATGGCTCGCGGCTTTTGGGAATGTCGGCGTGAATCACCAGTTCAAGGTTGGGTAAATCAATGCCCCGTGCCGCCACGTCGGTAGCGACACACACCCGTGCACGGCCATCACGCATGGCCTGCAAAGCGTGGGTACGCTCGTTTTGGCTCAGCTCGCCCGACAAAGCGACCACGGAAAAGCCGCGGTTGTTGAAGCGGCTGGTCATGTGGTTGACGGTGGCACGGGTGGCGCAAAAAACAATGGCGCTTTTGGCCTCATAATAGCGCAGCACGTTGATGATGGCATTTTCCCGATCATTGGGCGCGATCGTCAGGGCACGGTAGTCAATGTCGATGTGCTGGTCGCGTTCCGACGTGGTGGATACGCGGACCGCATCGCGTTGGAATTTCTTGGCCAGCGTTGCAATGGGACGCGATACGGTTGCGGAAAACAGCAGCGTGCGGCGGTCCGCAGGCGCTGAGTCCAAAATGTATTCCAGATCGTCGCGAAAGCCGAGGTCGAGCATTTCATCCGCTTCGTCCAGCACCACGCCCTTAAGACCTGAGGTGTCAAACGAACCGCGCTCAATATGGTCGCGCAACCGTCCTGGTGTACCAACCACAATGTGCGCGCCATTTTGCAGATTGCGACGTTCGGTTCGCATATCCATGCCACCGACGCACGAAACGACAACGGCACCCGTCTCTGCATAAAGCCATTCCAGCTCACGCATTACCTGGAGTGCCAGTTCGCGGGTTGGCGCGACGGCCAGCGCCACGGGCCTTTGCGCCCGACTGAAACGCTCTGCGCCATCCAGAAGTGTCGGCGCAAGCGCTAGGCCGAATGCAACGGTTTTTCCCGATCCGGTTTGCGCCGACACAAGTGCATCCGCGTCTTTCAGTTCAGGAGCCAAAACTGCTTTTTGCACTGGGGTCAATTCGGTATAGCCGCGCTTGTTCAACGCTTGGCCAAGCGCCGGAACGACGCCTTCGAAATCTATCATTTTTTTTCTTTCGGAATGCGGGTTTCGTGCGCCGGGTAGCGGCATTCCGCTTTGGCGGGCGCACGTCGCCGCGACCAAGTGCACGGCGGAAAAATTTACCTATTCTGTGTTCTATAGAGCCACGGGGCCCGCGTAAACTTATATTTCCAATCAGCCTCGGACATTCGGGACCAAAGGGCTGCCAAAAGCAAGGGGGTGGCCCGCTAGAGCCACCCCACATCGCTACTGACTTTGCTGAACATACACAGCCAGCTTATATTGGCGGAGAGAGAGGGATTCGAACCCTCGATACGGTTTCCCGCATACACGCTTTCCAAGCGTGCGCCTTCAGCCACTCGGCCACCTCTCCACATGGAACGAGCGCAACCTAACGAAGCGCGAGATGAAATACAAGCGCTACTCGCTTTAAATCTACGTGCTTTTCATATCTTTTTTAAATTCCCGTGCGCTTTGTCGGTGACCGCCCATACCTGCCCTCGTAAGATAGCCCGATGAAACGAGTCGCGTTCCTCATCGGTATCGGCCTTTTGGCCATGGCATTCCTCGTCACCAGCGCGGAACTGGCGGCGCGTGTCATCCTTGGCGGTAAAGACGGTGGAGGCAGCGCTTTCATGTCCACCCAACTGGTGTGGCGCACAGTTGCCCCGCATAGTTTTTTACTGATCCACAACAATACGTACTGGCCAATCGTGAAACATCTACTTGTTTTACCCGGCTGGCTGTTGTTCGGTGTGCCCGGCCTAGCCTTGGGCATTGTCTTTCGCAAGCGAGAAAGCGAGGAGCTAATCCGTCAGCACGACCGGGCATACGAAGATTCATTATTTTTGTACGAGCAATTGGCTGATGCCGCGCAAAGGGAAGGCTTCAAAGGCGAGCCTGATGATTTCACCCCCAGCGCGCTGGAAGATACAATTCCCGCGGAACAGCACTTTGCCGCAGATCTGGTCGAAGGCGAGTTCCTGCCTGAGCGTGATTTTCTTCTCGGTCCGGCTCAGCCTCCTAGTCGGGATCGCTCACACGACAATTGACCCAAGCTCATTTGCATTTTGCATTCCTAAATTGCACACAATTGCGTGCGCGCATGAATGTGCGCCGACATTTGCGAATTAAATGCCATTTAAATCAATTGGTTAGTATTTTTATGCCCACGCAACAAACTGGCATACGTCCTGCTAAGTGTCCGGAGTAACGCCTCAGATAAAAAACAATCGAAACTCGAGATACTGGACCCGCCATGAATATCGCGCAGACTTCCGCCAACCAAAACCACGGCCCGCGAATTCTTGTCGCAAGCGAACACCCTGTTGAAGCCCTCGCACTCGAAAGTTTGTTACGTGCGGAACATTACCTGGATGTGCGCGTAACCACGGACGTACGCGAAATTAGCCCCATGTACGTTCGCTGGCCCTTCGATATTTTGGTTCTCGATATGCACAGCAAATTGCTGGATGGCATCACGGTACTGCAAAATTTGACCCAGTCTATCAGCAGTTCACAACTTTCAGTTCTTGCGCTGATCAACCCTGATGCAGAACAAGAACGCATAGCAGCGCTCGCCGCAGGTGCTGTAGACACACTCATCAGGCCGCTTCGCCATGAAGATGTGCTTCCTCGTATCAAGCAAGTCACAGATCAGATGCATAATTTAGAGGCCTGAGCGTACTCAGTCGTCGCTCATCTTAAGAGCATTGATGAAGGCGCTTTGCGGGATTTCCACCTTACCGAACTGGCGCATCTTCTTTTTGCCCTTTTTCTGCTTATCCAGCAACTTGCGTTTGCGCGAAATATCGCCGCCATAACATTTGGCGGTCACATCTTTGCGCATGGCCGCAATGGTTTCACGAGCAATGACTTTTCCACCGATGGCCGCCTGAATGGGAATTTTAAACAGCTGACGAGGGATCAAATCTTTCAGGCGTTCGCACACCTGACGGCCGCGGTTTTCGGACTGGCTACGGTGCGAGATGAAAGACAGCGCATCGACCGGTTCCGCATTGACCAGGATTTGAATTTTCACCAAGTCGTTTTCCGCATACCCATCCATTTCATAATCAAACGAAGCATAACCCCGTGAGATGGATTTGAGCCGGTCGTAAAAATCGAACACCACTTCGTTCAGCGGCAAACGGTAAACCGCCATCGCGCGGGTGCCGATATAGGTCAGTTCCACCTGTTCGCCACGCCGTTCGGTGCACAAACCCAAGATCGCACCTAAATACTCATCAGGCACCAAAATGGTGGCCTTGATCCACGGCTCTTCAATGGCTGTAATCTGGCTAGGGTCGGGCATGTCGGCAGGATTGTGCAGATCGATCAGACGCCCATCGTTCATTTGCAGCTTATAAGCCACGCTTGGTGCCGTGGTGATCAGATCGAGATCGAATTCACGCTCCAGTCGTTCCTGGATGATTTCCAGGTGCAACAGGCCCAAAAAGCCGCAGCGAAAGCCCTGGCCCAAGGCAGCCGAAGTTTCCGGCTCGAATTCAAAACTGGCGTCGTTCAAGCGCAACTTACCCATAGAATCGCGCAAGTCTTCATAGTCCGCAGCATCAACCGGGAACAGCGAACAAAACACCACCGGCACACTCGGCTGGAAACCTGACAACGGCTCGGCTGCAGGGTTTCTGTCATCGGTGATGGTGTCACCCACGTTCGTGTCGGCAACGGTCTTAATTGATGCGGTGAAATAGCCCATCTCGCCCGGGCCCAGCTCGTTCAGTTTGGCGATTTTCGGCGTAAAGATGCCAACTTGGTCCACCTGATGCGAAGATCCTGCAGCCATCATGCGAATTTTCTGGCCCTTTTTGATGACGCCGTCAATCACGCGCACCAAAATCATCACCCCCAGATATGGATCATACCAACTGTCCACCAGCAGAGCTTTCAGCGGCGCGGTGCGGTCACCTGTCGGCGCCGGCAGACGGGTCACGATGGCTTCCAGGGTTTCTTCGATGCCGATGCCGGATTTGGCCGAAGCCAGCACAGCGTCCGAGGCGTCCAGGCCGATCACGTCTTCAATCTGCTCGCGCACGCGCTCGGGTTCGGCAGCAGGCAGATCGATCTTGTTCAAGACCGGGATAATTTCCAAATTGTTGTCGAGCGCCAGATAAACGTTGGCGAGCGTCTGAGCTTCCACACCCTGGGAGGCGTCAACCACCAAGAGCGCGCCCTCGCATGCCGCCAGCGAACGCGAAACCTCATAGGCAAAATCGACGTGACCGGGCGTGTCCATCAAGTTGATCTGATAGATTTCACCGTCTTTAGCCTTGTATAGCAAGCGCACGGCCTGAGCCTTGATGGTGATGCCGCGCTCGCGTTCGATATCCATGGAATCGAGCACCTGCTCGGACATCTCACGATCAGTGAGGCCGCCGCAGAATTGAATCAAACGATCCGCCAACGTCGACTTGCCATGGTCGATGTGTGCGATGATGGAAAAGTTGCGAATGTGTGAAAGATCAGTCATAGCGGGGCTTGTAGCACCCCTTGCGGCCCTTGAGAAGATGGGGAATTGCATGCATCGCGGTTTTCAGCCACGCGACCAGCGCCGACGCAGATCACGCCAGAGGCTGAGAATGAAAAATGGAGTGAGCACAACGGCCGAGCCCCACACGGCCCACGCAGGAAGCGTTTCGCCTGCCGCCGCCATTTGCACCGCAATATCAACGCCCCAAACAGCCAGCAGAGCATCGAGGGCTAGGCCCGAAGCGATGGCGCTTAAACTTATGCCCAGCAGATACCCTGCCAAGGCGCGGGCACCCAAGTCTTTGCCCACCACACCCAACGTCGCAATGTTGGTCGCGGGACCGGCCAGTAAAAACACCAGCGCCGCGCCCGGCGACACGCCCACCGCAATCAACCCGGCCGCAATGGGGGTGCTTGCCGTGGCGCACACATATATCGGCACACCGACCACCAGCATCACCACCATTGCGCCAATGCCGCCGCCATAAGTGCCCAACACTTCAGGCTCCACCAGGGCCGATAACAGCCCTGCGACAACTAGGCCGACAGCCAACCACAGAGCGATGTCATCAAGAATATCGGTAAATGCGTAACGAACGCCGCCCCACGTTCGCACACCCAGTCCACCGGTGGGCTCAACATGTTCCGTGGAACAACGGTCGGTGCAACATGTCGCGGCGGCCGCTGGCAGCGGCGACACACGGGTTTCTCCGCGCACAAAAACATTGGTGAGCAGGCCACTAAAAATGGCGCTCATCACCGCGGCAAAGGGGCGAGCGACCGCCATGACCGGTCCCAGCAACGCGTAGCTGATGGCCACTGAATCCGGACCCGTCTCCGGGGTGGCAATGAGAAACGATACAGTTGCTCCCTTGCTGGCGCCGTCGCGGCGGAGCTCCACCGCGGCGGGCAGTACCCCACACGAACACAGTGGCAGCGGCGCGCCGATCAGCGCAGCCCTGATCACCGATCCGACCTTATTCTCACCCAACCATTTCATCATCAAACCGCTCGGCATCAAGGCATGGATCAAACCCGCCGCCACGATGCCGACGATCAGCCACGGCACAGCCTCAAGGTACATGTCCCAAGTGGCGCTCAGAATGGCGATGAACGTATCCATAGTGACCCCATCAAAAAGGCAAAGCGTAAACGCCGATAACATCAGGATGAAGCAACACCAGCCCCACGTATAGCGCTAACGCGCTCGCCATACGCAGCCAGCCGATGCCGCGCACATCCAACCGCATACGCCCTCTAATTACAGCCCAAAAGGGCACGCTTGAGGTAGGTGCGCTCAGTTCGCGCCACCTGTCCTCACCGAGACTGTGACGCATTTTTTTATCCAGGCTCCACAACCCTGCCAATGCCAAAGCGAGAAACAGACCAAACAGCAGCACACTGGCGGTGTCCCCATTGGGCGCTAGATGCGCCGCCGCCCACAGTCCCAACGCCCAAATCAGCGGATGACGGGTAACGGACACGATGCCCGGATGATCCGGATCAAATGAGTTGGCCTTAACACCAACCGACAACGGGTTGGCTTCCGTTAAGGTGCCAATCAAAAGCAAGCATACGAACGGCATGACCACCACGGGTACCCAGCGCGTCCACGGCCATTGCGACCACAAGATATCGGTATCGGCATTTGCGTAGGCCAGTCCCACCAAAGTCAGCAGCCCGATGGACACTGCGGAGTAAAGGCCGACATACATCCTCAGCCCCATCGCCCGGACCAAAAACCGGCGCACCGGGCCGATAGCCGGGACAAGGTGAAAGACAATGAACACGCCCATGCTCAACAGCAGATCACTCATAAGCTGGCCTCCAGGCGCAGGACATAAAAGCGCGTATCGACCACCATGCGCGGAAACGTTTCCGGCAATTCAGCCTCGTCTATCCGTTCAAAACCGTGTTTTTCATAAAAGCGATGCGCCGCCAGAAACTTTGCCGTGGTACCTAAATAGATAGTGGTCATACCCGACGTTCTGGCGTGATCCAGCAAAGCGTCGAGGAGCGTTTTTGCGGCCCCTTTATTCCGCCCGCGATGGCTTGGCGCAACGAACATTTTACGCAACGCGCCCGCGCCATGCCCGAGGTCTTTGAGCGCGATAGAGCCGATCACTTGCTCACCTTCCAGCGCCAGCCAAAACTCCCCACGCCCCTGTTGGTAAAATACCGGGATGTTCGTCAGATCGGGCTGGTCTTGGTAAGTGATCTCAATCTGAAACTCTTCGCGCTGAATGGGTACGATTAGATCGGCAACGCCTTGGCTGTAATGCGGGCTGTAACTTTCGATGCGCACGGCCCCTCTCCCCGCTCAGGCTTCGGGCTCATCTATACCCAGACTGCGGCAACACGCCGTGACCGTGTTGGCCAGCAACACCGCGATGGTCATAGGACCGACGCCACCCGGCACTGGGGTGATGGACCCCGCGACCTGCTGGGCGGATTCAAAATCCACATCGCCGACCAGACGGGTTTTGCCCTCACCCTTTTCGGGGGCGGGAATGCGGTTGATACCAACGTCGATGACACATGCGCCCGGCTTGATCCAATCTCCCTGAATCATTCGCGGGCGGCCCACCGCAGCAACCACAATGTCGGCACGGCGGCATTCGCCCGGCAGATCCTGAGTGCGTGAATGAGCGATGGTGACGGTGCAATTTGCATCCAGCAACAACTGAGCCATTGGCTTGCCGACGATGTTCGATCGCCCGACCACGATGGCGCGCTTACCGCTGAGGTCATCGCCCAACGTATCTTTGATCATCATCAGACACCCCATCGGGGTGCAGGGAACCATCGCTTCCTGACCGGTCATCAGACGGCCGGAATTGATGACGTGAAAACCATCCACATCTTTGTCGGGATTGATGGCGTTGATCACTTTGGCCTCATCGATGTGAGTAGGCAGCGGCAACTGCACCAAGATGCCATGCACACGATCATCACGGTTAAGCTCTTCAACCTTCGCCAAGACATCGGCCTCGGAGGTGTCGGCGCTCATTTTGTGTTCAAACGAATTCATGCCACATGCAACGGTCTGCGTGCCCTTGTTACGCACATAGACCTGAGATGCCGGATCTTCGCCCACCAACACCACCGCCAAGCCCGGAACGACACCGTTTGTGTCTTTCAGTTTTGCGACCTTACACGCCACATTGCCGCGGAGGTTCTCGGCAAAGGCTTTGCCGTCAATCAATTTCGCTTGGGTCATGTGCCGGTTTCTCCTTTAGGCGAAACCCTGGGCGCTGGCCCAGTCGCCAATATTTTTTTGCAAGGTGGCCGCGTCGCCTGAAAGCAACAGAACCTTGTTGCGGCTGGTTTGGCCCTGAATAACCTCGATGGTGGATTTTGCCACCCTCCATTCCTTGGCCAGCATCTTAATGAGCGCCTGATTGGCCTTGCCGTCTTCCGGGGCCTTGGTGACGCTGGCCTTAAGCACGCCGTTTGCGTCCGCATCCATCATCATACCGTCAACGCCATCCCGACGCCCCGATGGCGTCAACCTTATGCGGACACGAAGGCCTTGGGATGTCATCTCATAAAAAGGGGCAGAGCCTCCGTCAGACAAGGCTCATGACCAGGCGATTAATAAAATTCTGCAGGAACATAATGCCGAGAATCAAAACGATCGGTGACAGATCCACCGTGCCCAAACTCGGCAATATATTGCGGATTGGACGCAACACCGGTTCCGTCACCCGGTAAACAAAATCACCGATCATATAGACAGCCTTGTTGCTGGTGTTGAGAACACCAAACACCGTCAACCAACTCAACACAACGCCAGCGATAATGACCCAAACATAGAGGTCCAGCACAACGTTAAACACTTGAAGAAGGGGAATGAGCACCACGTCCATAAACGGCCACCGATCTGTTTGTCAAAATGCCATCAGAACTTATGCCCCCCAGCCCCGGCACGCAAGGCCCGCACGCGATAAACGGTCATAATTCTCAGCCCGGTCCCGTCTTGACAGTCGCTCACGCAACACGCAAATATCGCTCACTGCTTATGCTTGGGCATAAGGGCTTTACATCTTGGGGCCGTAACTCAGTTGGGAGAGCGCGTCGTTCGCAATGATGAGGCCGTCGGTTCGATCCTGATCGGCTCCACCAATTTAAAAATGCCGCAACCCGAGAGAACAGCGGCGCCTTTTTTGCACAACAGATAGCAACAGCTACTTTATTAATTGCTGCGCCTTATGCTGCGCAGCAATTGTTTTATAACAGTATGTTAGATCGGTGCCGCATGAAATGCTCTCCGAGCATCAACCTTCACGCACATTTGTGACAAATGTATCCGCTTTTTCAGCCAACGCTGTCATCTGCCGGGCCAGATCGTCAACGGTGGCCAGCATTTCATGAGCGGCGAAACCCGTTTGTTCGATGGCGTCGCCCACTTCGCGAATGTAGGTCAGAGACTGCCCCGTGGCATCAGCCGTTTCGCGTGCGTTCACGGAAATCTCGGAGATCGAATTGTTTTGTTCATCCGCGGCCTGCGTTACCTCGCCGGCGATGGTGTTGATTTCCTCGATGGACTTGCCCACCTCGACCATTGCCGAACGCGCGCGCACACCTGCACCACGAATATTGTCGATGTGTGACGTGATTTGATCCGTCGCCTGGGCTGTTTGATTGGCCAAATTTTTGACCTCCACCGCAACCACGGCAAAGCCTTTTCCGGCAGTGCCGGCGCGTGCGGCCTCGATGGTCGCGTTGAGCGCCAACATATTGGTTTGATCGGCGATGTCGGTGATCAGCTCTGCAACATTTTCAATGCGCGCCGTGACCTCACCCAATTCAGCCACCATGGCGTCTGCCTGGCTGACACGTTCAACGGCTTCTTGCGACATTTGGCTTGAGCGGCGCATCCGCGCGCTAAGTTCACGCACCGTTTCGGACAAAGTTTCCGCCGCTTGCGCAACAGCACCCACACCTTGGGTAGCGGCATCGGACAACTCGATGGCGGATTGAGCTTGCGCAAAGCTGGACTCCGCACTTTCTCCCATGGCCCGAGCGGCCTGCTGTAAGGATTGGGTGTCTTTTTGTGCATCGACCATGGTGCTTTTTACGCCAGCATCAAAGTCACCCGCTAGGGCTTCACGTTCCGCAGACTTGTCCGTCTCGACGCGGCGGGCTTCCTCACTTTGATCCAGTTCCAGAACGCGCTTTTGTTCAACATGATCGCGAAAAACACCAATAGACCGGGCCATTTCCCCAAACACATCATTGTTTGCAGCGCAGGGGATTTCCGCCACCGGGTGTTCATCGGCCAATTCCTGCATAACATCTTTAAGAGTTGCAATGCGCCGTCCAATTTGGATGCGCGCCAACACGATATTGCAGGCGCCAAGAGCTACTCCACAGGCAACAGTCGCCACAAAAACAGAGGGCCGCAACGCAATGTCCACCGGAACGCCGAGCAAGAGCATAAAGGGGGGGAAGACCATGCCCACTCCGACCCCAAGTCCGGTCATCATCAGGCCCAGTCTACCAAATTCATTGCGTGCTCTCATAAAAACGGCATCTCCAGAATGTATTTAACGCAGCATCCCACCGCACAAATTGGGCCTTAGGTTTACCCCTTAAGTAAACTTAGAGGCAATCTAAGAAAGCGCGACAGGGGCAAGTTTGAACAATCGATATTTATTATTCACAAATCACACTGCCGAGCGTCCCTCTGTTAAGGCGCGCTTTGGTGAGAAATTTGCGTATGAACTTAGCATATACGCTGGCGATGACGGCACCACCTGAACCAACTCGCCCCTTTTAAGTCACACGCCCCGGTTCAACTTTGATCACCGTACTGGTCGGCGCAGGAGCTTGGCCCATGCTGAATGCATGTACCTTGTCAGCGAATTGACGCAGGACACGCGACACCGCTCGGTTGACACTGCCAATGGGATATACCCCGTTGCTGCTGGCTTCGCCAGCGGACAGGCCGGTCAGAATTTCAAGCCCTTGGTCAATCGTCTCCACCGCCCATATGTTAAACAGCCCCGCCTTAACGGCGTCAACCACGTCGCTGCGCAACATCAGATGTTTGACATTGGTGGCGGGAATGATCACACCGTGATCTGCGGTTAAACCCCGCGCCGCACAAATATCGAAATAACCTTCGATTTTATCGTTCACACCGCCGATGGCCTGAACTCGGCCGAATTGGTCGACAGATCCCGTCACAGCGATGGACTGTTTGATCGGCACCTTGGCGATCGCTGACATCAAGGCATAAAGTTCCGTTGAAGATGCACTGTCGCCATCAATGCCGCCGTAGGACTGCTCAAACACGATCCGCGCACTCAATGCCAGTGGCCCATCTTGCCCAAAGCGGCCATGGAGAAAGCTTTCCAGGATCATCATCCCCTTGGAATGAAGCCGGCCGCCCAGTTCGACCTGGCGTTCTATATCCACCAACTCACCTTTGCCGATGCTCACGCTGGCCGTAATTCGGCTCGGGCGACCGAATGAAAAACTGTCGAGCTGCAAAACGGAAAGGCCGTTAATTTGACCGACTTTCTCGCCTTCGGTTTCGATCACGAAGGTTCCGCGTTGAATTTCTTCTTGCAAACGCTCGCGGTAGCGGTCTGAGCGATAAATTTTAGCGTCAATGGCTTCTTGAACATGACGAGCGGAAATCAGCTTTTCAGATTCAACCCCGGCCCAGTAATCGGCCTCACGCACCAAATCGACAATCGACGCCATATGCGCTGTGAGCTTTTCAGCATCTTCTGCCATGCGCGCGCCTTGTTCGATAATCCGCGCCACGGCGCTCTGGTCTAGGTGACGCAAGCCTTCTTGTTCCACCTGGCCGGCGAGCACGCGCGCGAAATCGAAAACATTGGCCTCATCACGGTCCATCGAGTTGGCAAAGTCAGCCGCAACCTTAAACAGTTCCTTAAAATCGGGATCATACATGCTAAGCAAATAGTAAAGCATCGGCTCGCCTAGCATCACCACCTTTACCTTTAAGGGGATGGGTTCCGGCTCCAAAGAAACCGTGCTAGCCCAACCTAAGGATTCAGCCGGACTTTCGATGCGCACATGGCCAGCGCGCAAAGCCCGTTTCAGGGTTTCCCACGCGAACGGCTGCATCAAAACACGACGGGCATCCAAAACCAGATACCCCCCGTTGGCGCGGTGCAGGGCCCCGGCCTTGATCAAATTGAAGTCCGTCACCAAGGTGCCCATTTGGCTGAGATGTTCGACCCGCCCGACCAGATTGGGTTGCGTTGGGTGCTCTTCTTCGACAACCGGCGCGCCTTTTTTATCCTCAACGCTGGCTGCGTTATCAACAACCACGTTGACTTGGTAGCGCCGAAACGTGCCCGTCCCACCGGATGGGCGGCGTTGACCGGGGGAACTGATGGGTTGTTGAGCCTGGTCCGAGGAGGGCAAAAAATCGGCGGCATGCTCGATCACATCCTGACGAACAGCTTCCAAATATGCCATCACATTTTCGAAATCCTGCCAGCGTTTTTCCAGTTCTTCAATTAAGTGCCCGACTGAGCGCATGGTCACATCGCGATTAAGCTCACGGACCTTCTCGCGGTGCTCCTTTTCCCACTTCGGAATTTGAGCGAGAATTCCTTCAAGCTCAGCCTGCAAATCGGCGAGACCATCTTTACGGGTTTTTTGGTCTTTATCTGGCAGCGCTTCAAAATCCTGCGGTGTGAGCACCTCCCCGTCCCGCACCGGCGCCAGACCCAAGCCCATTGGGGTGCGAACCAAGGCAACGCCCTTGGCTTCTGCACGTTCCTGTAGCTTGGAAAATGCCCCCTCGTGCTGGGTCTTAAGTTCTTCGTCGAGCGCCTCCTTGCGCTGGCTATACTCCTCACCTTCAAAGGCTGCGGGCAAAGCACCCTGCAATTCATCCACCAACCGCTCCATATCGTCGCGCAACGGGCAAGCTTTTCCTGCCGGCAAAGCCAACGTACGCGGCTTATGTGACTCATCGAAATTATTGACGTAAATCCAATCTTGGGGTTGCGCCTGTTTTTCAGCTTCACGCTGCAAGAACCGCAAAACGGTACTGGATTTCCCAGTCCCCTCAGGGCCGAAGGCAAACAAGTTATAGCCATCATGGCGCATGCCGATGGCGAAGCGAATGGCCTCCACCGCCCGGGCTTGACCAATCACGCTGTCTTGTGGCTTGAGCGACGCGGTCGTTTTAAATTTCAAATGCGATTTGGGGCACGCCGTATATAGAGCTAATGGTTCAAGAGGACGGATCGGGGTGTTCACAGGTTTTCTCCCTTGTGTTGAACCCATATTTTACATCATGGGCTCGTCGGCGGTGGCTTCTATACGCTCCATGTCCGCATCGCTAAGACCGAAATGATGGCCAATCTCATGGATCAGAACATGCCGAATAAGGTGTTGCAAATCTTCACCGCTTTCACACCAGTATTCAAGAATGGGACGGCGATACAAAAAGATCATGTCCACATCCGCTACGGTGTCGGCAAGACTTTTTTCACCCCATGCCACCCCATGGTATAAACCCAACAAATCGAACGGACTTTCCAGGTCCATAGCGTGCTCAGTTTCAGTATCCGGAAAATCATCAACGCGAATGACCACGCCATCAGCAAACCGCGCTAATTCCTGCGGTAAGCCTTCATAAACCTCCCGCGCAATTGCTTCAAAATCATTAAGTGAGGGCGAAAATCTGAAACGTTTATCCATATTGAAAGACTAACGTCTCTTGAGGTGTTCGCCAAGAGACGCCACATATCCAAAACACGGGCAAGATCCTTTAATGACCTGATGGGAGACTCAATCATGAGAGCCTTACTCAACGCCGAGCAAATTGATGCGCACCTCACGCAACTTTCAGGGTGGTGTTTAGGTGCGGATCGACGCGCTATTGAAAAAAGTTACACCTTTCGTGACTTTCCTTCTGCCTTTGCCTTTATGACGCATGCTGCCTTTCTGGCCGAGCGAATGAACCACCACCCCGATTGGAGTAACCTCTTCAACCGTGTCGATGTTCGCCTGAGTACACATGACGCCGGAGGACTGACGGCACTGGACTTCGGTCTAGCGCAAGCGCTGGATGGCACACTCCCGTCTGAGTAAAGCGTTACTTTGCTCGTTGCCTCCATAAAATAAATACCAAAGCGCCTGCACGCTTTACATCTAATACCTTGATGGACTTGATGTTAGGCGCACTTTGGCCGATAGTTTTAGTGGTGGCGTTTAAATAAGTACGATATTTTAAAGTCCCCCCCCCCATTCGGCCCAAATGTGGTGGGAGGACTTAAGGATACGAGATGGATTTTGCCACATTGATTGGCTTATTGGTTGGTGTCGGCGTTGTCGTTGGCGCCATCCTAGTGGGCTCGGGTCTGGACTTATTTCTCAATCTACCTGGCTTCCTGATCGTGGTCGGCGGCACGTTAGCGGCGACGTTTGTAAAGTTTCCACTACAAGATGTTTTTACCGCCTTCAAAATTGGCGCGTCTTCCGCACTCAAGAACGTCCGCGAAGATCCTCGCAACCTGATCGAAGTGTCCTTGGAACTGGCCGAGATTGCCCGCAAAAGCGGCCTTCTGGCGCTGGAAAGCGTCGAGGTCAACAACCTGTTTTTCAAACGAGGTATTAGGCTGTGTGTTGACGGTCACCCCTTAGATGTGGTTCGCAACGCCCTTACTCGCGACATGGAGCTATCCATTCATCGCCATGATGAAGGCGCGCACATTTTTAAGGCCATCGGTGATTCAGCCCCTGCGTTTGGCATGATCGGCACCCTAGTTGGTCTTGTGCAAATGCTCGCCAACATGGACGACCCCCAATCTATCGGCCCGGCAATGGCTGTGGCACTACTCACCACGCTTTACGGCGCAATCATTGCCAATCTGATTGCTCTACCGATCGCCGACAAATTGGAAAGCAAAACAGAAGAAGAGCGCCTCACCAAGGAGCTCATTCTTGAAGCCATCACACAGATCCACGCCCGCCAAAGCGCCATGATTTTGGCAGACATTCTCGAAGGCTTTTTACCAGAGAACCAACGCAATCGTTCTGATGGGGATGATGAAGAAGAGGAAAAACAAGAGGCCCCTGCATAATGGCGGCACCCAAAAAGAAAAGTGAGACCGGAGCACCAGCATGGATCGTTACTTTCGCTGACTTGATGAGCCTGCTGCTGACTTTTTTCGTGTTGCTTTTGTCATTCTCCGTGATGGAAACCGACAAGTTCAAAAAAATTGCCGGCGCGATGAGTGACGCCTTCGGCCTTCAGTCCATGGATCGAAAGGCTGGCATTATTGAATTGGATGGCGTCCCTGCTGCCGGGGCCACAAAACACGTTGTGCCGATTCCGATTCCAGAAATGGAGGTCACCGATCTGGTTATACCCGATGAAGAGGACGTTCAGGACGGCCCGCAAGAGCCCGTGCAAGAGGTGCCTGAGGTCGACGTTGTTGCGGATAGTGCCAAACGCACTTTCAATGACATACAAACCGTGATGGCGAGTGAAATCGCAAGCGATGTAATGGATATCGTGCGTGCAGGCAACACCACCGTTGTGCGCTTTCCCGACAGTGTCTCTTTCCCGTCCGGTAGCGGTGAATTCAAGGACGAATTTCTGCCCATTTTATCAAAATTTCTGCATGTTCTGGAAGAAGCTGAGGGACAAATTCTAATTTCAGGTCACACTGACGACCTGCCTATTTCCACCGATAAATATAGATCCAATTGGGAATTGTCCGCAGGCCGCGCAATATCCGTGGCCCATTACATTTTGCAATACACAACGATCGATCCAAGCCGCATCACTGTGCAAGGGTTTGCTGATTCACGACCCTTGCGCCCCAATGACAGCCCGGAAAACCGCGCCAAAAATCGCCGTGTCGAAATCACCATTAATGCCGCTTCAGATAAACCCGAAAATCTCGCAGGCCCTGCAAACTAGGCATTTTCTACGGCAACGGCGGCAACGCACGATAAGGGTTGCCCCTCCTCTTCTTTAGCGCGCCGGGCTTCACGCCGGGCGATGTAGACCCCCGACGACACAATCACGGCCGAACCAACCCAAGTCCAAATATCGGGCATTTCGGCATAGGCGATGAAGCCGACCCCGGCCACAAACGGGATTTGTGCAAAACCAAATGGGGCTATGTAAGATGCATCTGCCGCGCCAAACGCCCGATTGATAGCCAAATGCGCCGCAGTGGCAACAACACCGAGTGCCAGCAACCAGGGCCATACATGAGCCGCAGGCCACGTCCACACGGAAAGCGCTGGCGGCAGGGAAAACAGGCTCATAAACACGCCCATCCACAACACCATAGCGTTGGGAGATTCCGTCCGCGCGAGAGATTTGTTCGACAGCATGGACCCCGCAATGAAGGCCGCCGCCAAAAGCGCCAAAAGCTGTGGCTGACCCACCTCGTGAAAGCCGGGGCGAATGATCAGCAAAACGCCGAAAAAACCAACCGCCGTGGCAAACCAACGTCGCACGCCGACCTTTTCACCTAAAAATAATGCCGCACCCGCCGTTGTGAACAACGGGGCGGAGAAACTGATCGCTGTAGCTTCGGCGATGGGCATCATGGTCAACACGGAAAACCATGTCAGCATGGCACAAATACCGAAAGAAGACCGCCGCACATGTGCCCATGTCCTTTGGGTGCTGATGACCGCGATCCCGGCCATCATGACCCACGGCAACATCAAAGCAAGCTGCGCGGCGTTGCGAAAAAATGCGATCTCAAAAGGATGCAGATCGGCGGATATATTGCGCACCAAAACGCTCAATGCCCCTAAAAGGCACGCCGCAAGGCTCATCCACAACGCGCCGATGACGGCGGGCGGCAAAGCCAAAAAACGGGCTCGAAGAACCTTGGGCGACATAAAGCATCCTCAATTTGGGTCAAGCGTGACACCGTATGTGGATTTTACAAGTTCTACTACAAGTACGTGCGCACAGCAGGAATGCGCTCATTGCATTCGTTCGGTATCTTGCACTCGATACCGCAATGCTGATTATTTTTCGTCGTCCTGCACCGCGGTTGATACGGCTTCCGCGGCCCGTTGGCGCGCGCGGAAGTAAACAGCCACGGCTAGCAACCCGCCACTGGAGTGCGCAACAATATCGAACCAATCGATGGGTTGCAGCGCCAAGCCGTTCATCAACATGACTGCTTTTTGCACGAGATGGGGTTCCGGCAGGATCGGCATGATCACATAGATCGCACCAAAAAACATCGTTAGCCCCGGCGGAAATTTATCAAGAATGGCGTTCAGCATCATCGTTCCCATTGATCAAAATGTTCTGGCACAGGCGCTCGCCATTACGGCCTTCCCTGGAATTGTTGTTAGTCCTAAACTGCGCACACCACAAACGCAAACAGAACTCCGCTTTCCCACACAAACGCTCCCTCTAGGTTTATGCTGTGCCTCAAAATACAATTTCACTTTATGCCATCACGGTCCTGATTTGGGGTTCAACATGGTATGCCATCAAACTGCAATTGGGTGTGGTCGAGCCTCAGCTCTCGGTCGCCTATCGCTTTGCCTTGGCGGCCGCAGTACTGATGGTGTGGTGTATCGTCAAAGGTAAAGACATGCGCTATGTCCGGCGTGATCACCTATGGATGGCGGCTCAGGGCCTATTTTTGTTTTGCGCGAATTATGCCGTATTTTACCTCGCAACCGGTTTGCTCACCACCGGGCTGGTCGCGGTGGTGTTTTCCACCATCGTCGGCTGGAATATTTTCTTTGGGCGACTGTTCTTTGCAACCCCGATTACGCCGCAAATGGTGGTGGGCGCGACAACCGGTATCGGCGGTCTTACTTTGGTCTTTTGGCCTGAATTTTACACACTTGGTCTCCGCGATGAGAGTGTCTACGGGTTGCTTCTTTGTGTAATCGCCACCGTACTTGCAAGCCTTGGCAATATGATCTCTGCGCGCAACCAGCAACGTGGCCTGCCCGTTTTGCAAGTCAACGCCTATGGCATGGCGTATGGTGCTGCGTTTATGTTTCTATATGCTTGGTGGGCGGATTTGCCCTTCAATTGGGACAGCTCCGCTCAGTACATTTCATCACTTTTGTATCTTTCCGTTCTGGGTTCCGTCATCGCGTTCGGAACGTACTTGACCTTGCTGGGGCGCATTGGCGCCGGGCGGGCCGCTTATGCCACGGTGCTTTTTCCTGTCGTGGCGCTGAGTTTATCTGTGTGGCTGGAAGGGTATGTTTTTACCCCCGTTGCCATTGTGGGGGCCGTACTGGTTTTAGCGGGTAACATTCTGGTACTAGCCAAACCCAGTCATCTCAAGTTTCTGCGTCGTTCCTAAACACCCCGATCAATCGCACTAATTTGTCCAACCTTGCAAAAGGTCGCCATTTCGGCCATTTTGCGCAGCCACAAACCACTGGTCACTTGCAGGCAGAGGATTTCGCCATGAGGGGATATTTTGGTGTTGGCGTCGAAAGCGTCAGCAAGTCCATGAATGCAGGCGCTATTTTTCGCACTGCCCACGCCTTTGGCGCCAGCTTCGTTTACACCGTTGCGGCAACATACAAGCGCCAACAAGGCGCGCTGGCGGACACATCCAACGCGCTTGAGCATGTACCGTTTTATGGCTTTCCCACCATCAACACGATGATATTGCCCGAAGGCTGTCGCCTGGTCGGCGTTGAGCTGACCGACGACGCTGTCGATCTGCCCAGTTTTCGCCACCCCAGTCAGTGTGCGTATATATTGGGGCCGGAGCGAGGGTCGCTCTCGCCTGAAATGGTTGAAAAGTGCGAGTTTATCGTAAAAATCCCCACCAGCTTTTGTATCAACGTTTCCGTTGCCGCAGCCTTGGTGATGTATGACCGCTCCCTTTCCATGGGTCGGTTTGCCGAACGCCCGGTGCGTCCAGGCGGTCCACACACACCACGCGATGAGCACCAGCACGGTGGCCCAATTTTGCGCAGCTTGGATCAATTTCGCCAAGACCCACCCGTGGGTGAGGGTTTCGACCCTAAAGGATTCAGCGCTTAACTCTCACTCAGAACGTAAGATCTGACCCCCGACGAATTTCCCCGACCTGGTCCCCTAGCGTGTTTAAGATCGGTTTTTCGATTAAGTCCGCAAGGCTGGTGCGGGCAGCCTCGTTGAACAAGCCTAAGCCATCGAGCACACAACCCATAGCTAGCTCTGAAGCACGTATTGTGCCGTCATCGACCTTAAGGGCGATACCCACGCGGCGGCTTGGGATAATTGCGATGTGGACCCCTTCTGCCCCGCCCTTGACCAAAACTTCGCCGCCACATGCTTGCATCACGCGGGTATCGAACCGGTCGCTGCCCGCCACACACTGTGGGAAGGCCGCCATGGCGTTGAGTACGCGGCGCGCGGCCGCTGTTCGTACCGGCCCCAAACCGTCCGATGTCATCCGCGCCATACCCCGAGCCAAAGCGACCAGTGGAAAAGCAAACACTGGAATACCGCAACCGTCCGCACCGCACGGTACCGACGAGAGCTTTATCCCCGTCAATTCTTCGACCGTCTGCGTCACCCGCTTTTGCACCGGATGGTCCGGCAGGATGTAATCCTTTGTCGGCTCGCCCATATACAGGGCCGTGCTTAAAAATCCCGAATGCTTGCCGGAGCAATTGTTGTGTGCCCGGGTAAACATTTCACCGTGACGGCTCATATCCTTGGTGACATCGGGCGATAGGGACTCACTTACGCCGCACTCCAAGTCATCAACCGTCAATCCAACGCGTTGCAACCAAGCCGTCACCCGCGCGACATGAAACGCTTCGCTGCTGTGCGATGCGCACGCCAGTGCGATTTCTTCATCACTCAGATCAAAATGATCTGCGGCGCCGCTTTCAATCAACGGCAGAGCCTGGATTGGCTTAAGTGATGAGCGCGGATACACCAGCGCATCAACATCACCCCAGGACTGAAGGATTTTGCCATCCGCATCGACCACTGCACATGCTCCGCGATGTCGGCTTTCGACAAAACCGCCGCGCGTGACCTCAATAAACACTGGGTTGGATTTGGTCATTTAAGTATGGTCCTTTTGCAGCGGGTGTTTTCAACTGAGACTTGCCCGATTTTTCACACTGAGTAAACTGACACCATGATTCGCAATCGATCTCTTTTCAACTCAGTTTTTTTGATCGCCCTCGGTGCGTCGGTGGCGCATGCCGAAACGTTGCTTGAAAGTGGCGACTGGCAAGCCATTCTTGAAACGGAAAATGGCAAGCCCGTTTGCGTCATGTCTGCCGAACCCCAAAAGTCCGCAGGCAAATACACCCAACGCGGTACCGTGCTGGCAATCATTTCCCACCGACCAAAAGAAAAACGCTTTGGCGAAGTTGGCTTCCAGGCTGGTTATGCGTTTATGCCAAAAAGCGAGCCTACCGCAATCATCGACGGAACCCAAAGCTTCAAACTGTTTACCCAAGGTGGCCATGCTTGGGCGTTGGACGCAAAAGCCGATAAAAAATTGGCCGCCGCCATGCGTGCGGGTACTTTGATGGTTGTTAAGGGCAGATCGTCGCGCGGCACATTAACCACCGATACGTATTCCCTAAAAGGTTTCACCGCCGCACTCAATGCCATCAACAAGGCCTGTGGCGTCAAATAATCATCTCTGGGCGCTCTGAATCTTTGCGATTTGGCCCAAAAGCCCTTATATGAGGGCCATCATGACAGACACACGCATCAATTTGATCGGCCTGAGCCGCGAAGAACTTACAGATGCCATGGCGGCCATCGGTGAAAAGCCTTTCCGCGCCAAGCAGGTATGGCATTGGCTTTACCATCAAGGCGTCAAAGACTTCACCGACATGACCACCGTGCCCAAATCAATGCACGCAAAGCTGGCCGAGCATTTTTACATTGGTCGGCTTGAAGTTGTCCGTCACCTAACCAGCATGGACGGCTCACAAAAGTGGCTTTTCCGCCTCGAAGATGGCAATGAGATTGAAACCGTGCTGATCCCCGATGAGGGTCGCGGCGCGCTGTGTATTTCCAGCCAGGTTGGCTGCTCTCTTAATTGTGATTTCTGTAACACCGGTACCCAGCGCATCGTGCGTAACCTGACCCCCGCCGAAATCATCGGCCAGTTGATGGCTGCGCGTGATAGCCAGGGCGAATGGCCGTCCGGTGTGGACGGGCGCCTGCTCACCAACATCGTGATGATGGGCATGGGCGAGCCGTTGATGAATTTCGACAACGTGAAGAAGGCCATCATCATCATCAAAGATGGGGAAGGTATTGCCATTTCTCGCCGCCGCATCACGTTGTCTACCTCTGGTGTTGTGCCGATGATTGCGCGCTGCGGTGATGAAATTGAAGTCGATTTAGCGATCAGCCTGCACGCTGCCCGCGATGAATTGCGCGATATTTTGATCCCCATCAACAAAAAATATCCGCTCGACCAACTGCTCAAAGCCTGCGCTGCGTATCCAGGAGCGCGCAATTCACGCCGTATCACCATGGAGTACGTGATGCTTAAGGATGTGAATGACAGTGAAACCGATGCTCGCCTTTTGGTTAAATTGATGGACCAGTATCAGATTCCCGCCAAGTTCAACTTGATCCCTTTCAACCCTTGGCCGGGCAGCAATTACGAAACCTCATCCAACAATGCGGTTCATCGTTTTTCCCGTATCTTGAATGACTTGGGCTATTCCGCACCGATCCGTCAGCCGCGGGGCCGCGATATCATGGCGGCCTGCGGTCAGTTGAAGTCCGATAGCGAGAATCAGAAACTCAAGGCCATTGCCGACAAGCGCAAGTTAGGCAATTCCGACACCGATTCTCTTACAGCTTAATTTTTTGTTTTCAATTCGGCCATTTATGCTTATTTTTGTACGTATGTTCAAAAACAAACATCTGGCTTAATCTCATGGCACGCCCCCAAGAATTTGACAAAGACGACGTCCTAGACCGCGCCACGCAGGTGTTTTGGCAAAAGGGTTTCGACGACACGTCCGTACAAGATTTGGTTGAAGCAACGGGCCTTAACCGGGGCAGCCTGTATAACTCCTTTGGCGATAAGGCCGCGTTTTTTGCCGCCGTAATGGACCGTTACCGCGCTACGTCACCAACGCGCATTCTCGCCGCAGCTCCCGATGATGCGTCGCCCCGTCAAGTGATCGTTGATTTTCTCGACTCCCTTGTCCAGCGGGCCCGTACAGATATTGAGCACAAGGGTTGCCTCTTCACCAACACCGCTGCTGGGCTTTATGGCTGCAACGATGCAATGACCAAATGGATTCGTGATAGCCTGGTGATGCTTGAGGACGTCCTCATGAATGTCGTCGAGCGTGGCCAGGATCGAGGCGAAATATCCTCTGCCCACAGCGCCCGATCTCTCGCACGTTTCATTGTTGCCGCCGCTCAAGGCATCAATGTTATGGCCCGCGTCCATCCTGACCCACAGGTTCTCGTCGATATTGTGGATAATACCCTTTGTGCCTTAGGCGACAGCTCGCTCTAATCCTTTCTCTTCAATGCCTCCCCAATAGTTAAACGATCGTTCAATTATTGTTTGACAGTACGTCATCTTGGTAATACAGTCATGATTATTGAATGAACGTTCCATAATTAGGGAGGCCTCATGCCTAACTTCACACTACACACAAAAGAGACTGCGCCAACTCAATCGCATGGTGTTATGGACGCCTACACTGAACGCTTTGGGTTCGTTCCCAACCTGATTGGCATCTTAGCTGAATCCCCAGCCGCAACTAAAGGCTATGCGCAAACGTACGGCCTGTTGGCGGAAACAGATTTTACCCCCGCGGAACAACAGCTGCTGTTTTTGACCGTCAGTCAGGAAAATGGCTGCACGTATTGCGTAGCGGCTCATACCGTCGCGGGGCAAATGTCAGGTCTTGATGACGCGTCTATCGTTGCCATACGCGAGGGCCGCCCGCTTTTAGATCCTAAACTGGGGGCATTGTCTGATTTTGCCCGCAAGGTGGTTGAAACTCGCGGACATTTAAGTCGTGATTCCATCAACGACTTTTTCACCGCTGGTTACAGCAAGGCGCAACTTCTCGAAGTTCTATTGGCCGTCGCAACCAAGACCATCAGTAATTATATGAACCATCTTGCCAGCACGCCCTTGGATGATGCCTTTCTACCCGCTGAATGGTCACCAGTCGCCGATGTGGCTTGATCGCTACCCTTCTTTTCTTTTGATGACGCCACGGAGCACATAAAATGTCAGACGTTTGCACGATTGATGGAACAGACGCTTCCATTTCTGACAAGCAGGCGATTGACCCGGGTCCCGGAAAACATGTTTTGTTTTTCGGTGACCCGATGTGCTCTTGGTGTTGGGGGTTTGAGCCGGAGCTACAGCGCCTTACCGGTCTAAGCGCTGGCCGTGCACACTTTCATGTCATTATGGGAGGGCTGCGGCCAGGGACCCGCACGCCCTGGGATGCCCCCATGCGATCATACATCCGTCATCATTGGGAAGAGGTTCAAGCTAAAACAGGCCAGCCATTCGATTTTGCGCGATTTAATGATCCGGGTTTTATCTATGACACCGAGCCTGCCTGCCGTGCCGTAACCACCGCCCGCCATCTAAACCCGCAACGCGCCCTGGCCATGTATGAAGCCTTACAGCGCGCTTTTTATGCCGAAAATAAAGACATCAACTCACCCGATGTTTTAGCCGAACTCGCATCACAGATCGGTCTAGATGGAGGCCAATTTCTCAGCCAGTTCCACGCTGATGATGCCCGCAAGCAAGTCGCATTTGACTTCAAGCGCACCCAAGCTTTTGGCGTTCAGGGTTTCCCGTCTGTGCTCTGTGCCGAAGATGGTCAGTTTGCTTTTTTGGCATTGGGCTACCGAACCTTTGCTTCTATGCAAGACGACTTCAACTCTTGGCTTGATGCTTAATCTATTCCACCTCACCCGCCCCTTGCCCGCGCCGTATTTATGCTTATAGTGCGCGGGTTATAGGGGCATGAGCGCCCTAAATCTTGAACTTTTAGGGACACCCATCATGGCGGACGATATCAAAAAAGTTGTTCTGGCCTACAGTGGCGGATTGGATACATCCATCATTTTGCGCTGGCTTCAGGAAACCTATAACTGCGAGGTGGTGACCTTCACCGCAGATCTCGGCCAGGGTGAAGAACTTGAACCAGCCCGTGAGAAGGCTGAGATGATGGGTATCAAGGATATCTTCATCGAAGATCTCCGCGAAGAATTTGTCCGTGATTATGTCTTTCCGATGTTCCGCGCCAATGCCCTTTATGAAGGCACTTATCTGCTCGGCACATCCATCGCGCGGCCACTGATCGCCAAGCGTCAAATCGAAATTGCCCGCGAAGTCGGCGCTGATGCCGTCAGCCACGGCGCAACGGGCAAGGGTAACGATCAAGTCCGCTTTGAACTTGGTTACTACGCCTGCAACCCCGATATCAAAATTATCGCGCCTTGGCGTGAGTGGGATTTATCGTCGCGTTCTGACCTAATTGCCTACGCCGAGCAACACCAAATTCCCGTTCCCACGGATAAGCGCGGTGAATCACCGTTTTCCCAAGATGCCAACCTGCTACACATCTCCTCCGAGGGCAAAATTCTCGAAGACCCTTGGCAAGAACCCGATTACGACTTGATCCTCACGCGCATGGTCACCCCCATGGCAGCCCCCGATCAGCCGACCGAAATCACCATCGATTTTGAAGCCGGTGACCCCGTTGCTATCAATGGCGAGAAAATGACCCCAGCAACTTTGCTGACCAAACTCAACGACCTGGGTGGCGCAAACGGTGTCGGCGCCATTGATATTGTTGAAAATCGCTTTGTCGGCATGAAATCCCGCGGCGTATATGAAACCCCTGGGGGAACCATTCTGTCCCACGCGCGGCGTGCCATGGAAAGCCTGACGCTGGACCGCGGCGCAGCGCATCAAAAAGACGAATTGATGCCGCGTTATGCCGAGATCGTATATAACGGCTTCTGGTTCGCCTCGGAACGCGAGATGCTTCAGGCTGCTATCGATAAAGCCAGCGAACGGGTTACCGGCACAGTTCGCCTTAAACTTTATAAGGGCAATGTCATCATCACCGGCCGCAAGTCTCCTTATTCGCTCTATGATATGGATATTGTGACGTTCGAAGAAGATAGCGTTTACGACCAGCACGATGCCGAAGGCTTTATCCGCCTCAATGCTCTGCGCTTACGTCTCGGCGCCAAATTTAATAAATAAGCATAGTTTTATGCGCTTAATACAAAAGGGGCCCTTGTGCCCCTTTTTTTATATCCGACACCATGCAAACACACCGCCGCAATCCTTGATATCCCGGCTTATTTTGGTGTGCATATAAGCAATATTCGATGGTTCTATGGGACCAATGGTGCTGAGAAATCAGCCCGTTTTCTTCGCCGGCCCCACCAACAGCACTTGCCCCACGGCATAACACCACACCGAAACAGGCATGAAACCGATTTCGTGCTCACCGACAAAGCGCTTGCCGGACATATTGCGGGTCAAAACTTTAGACGGCGTAGACGGCCTGTTCTCATCGAGAAACTCCAGCATATCGCCCATAGCCTCATGAGGGCGGGAGGCGGCCTTGTTCGACCAATCGAGCTCGATACATTTCACCGGCGTGTTGCCTTTCGCTGGCATTTCCACCAACGACACATGTTTATGTTTCCGGCCCTTTTTCCAAAATGCGTAATAAAGGCGTTCAAAAGTCGGAGAATGCATGAACTGAGAAATCACCGCAGTCTCAGCCAACCTGGCCATAACGTCATCTGCGATGCCGACCGGGCCAACCAGGCCGGCCCGCAATGCTGGCGAGGTCAGATAAACTTTAAACCGGGTTTGCCTCTGGAACCGTTTGGCTTCCCCGTCAACGCGCCAAATGCGCTTAATCAAATACGCCGCTTCCAAAAACTCCAAATACTTGCGTAGCGTATTTTTAGCCACGCTCATATCTTTAGAGAGATTTTCGATGCTGGTCTCAATGCCTGTTTCCAAGGCTAGGCGCGTCATCAGTTTAGCCACCTCGCGCTGATCGGCGATCCCACACAAACCTGCCAAATCGCGGTGCAAGATTTTGGACACAACATCTACCGGACTTTCGCCCGGACCGTCGGTCACAAATGCGACCTCTGGGAACCCGCCTGAATTCACGTAATCAACAAAAGCATCGTTCAATGCATCTAGGTCCGTCAAGCGGCCTTCGGTGTCGAACAGCTTTTCCCGAATCCGCTTTATGTGGAGATATTCTGCGAACAATACCGGCGGCAAAACAACATGTGCAAAAGGGCCGGGACCTTTATGTTTGCCGCCCTGCGCCGCAGCCGACATCACATCCATATTGGCCTCGGGCACAAGTGCGGTAACGGCGGAAACACGACATGATGGGCGCGCGCGCGCCAACTCGTCCAAGCGCGCCTCCCACTCAGGAATATTGTGCACATCGTCCAAGAAAACAAAAGCGCCTGCACCACCCGCGTCAACACCAGCGGTTGATAAGGCATGGTCGACCAAATCGATTAGCCCCATATTGGCAAAAGCAGGGTTATCAAGGCGGAGGTAAACCAAAAACTGTGGTTCCACCCCTGAATCCAACAACAGCTGAATGACCTGCTTAATGAGAATGGACTTACCAGCCCGGCCCGGCCCGGAAAGAACCGCTGCAACCCCACCACCGGAACGGACATGCCTGAGAAACGGATGCACAAAGGCTCGACGTGCCGCGCGCCTTACAGACGCCTCGACAGTCCCAGTTGTCCACCAGGCGTTGTCGAGTATTATGCGATTTTTTAGTTCGACATCAAACACTTACAGACCTCAAGAGTGAATAAGATTATGGTTATCTTATTAATTGCGCCCCACTCAAGTTAAGGAAATCTATATGATTTTATTTGCTAGGGCAATCGTTAACCCACGATTTGGGTGAAGCTGTGCATAAATTTCCCTCCAAAACATTAACGTGAAACACTCGTACATATCTGGGCACGGCAGCCCTATGCATCATCCACACGTCGAAGTTCCATAACGCTCGCGATTGGTTCATCATAGCCGAACGCTCATCGTACGGATCACGCTAAAGAAGTCATTGCCTCATGGTTCGCCTCCACAAAAATCTTTTGGTCACAAAGCCCATCACGTTGATTCTAATCGTGGCCAGCGGTTGTGCCCTTTTTGCTCTCGTGCTGTTGATTTTTTGGCCGAAACCTAATCTTGAAGCACAGGTGCTTGTGGCCCGCGCCACCCTTCAAAATGCCCGCCAGACGCACACCATTCGCGCCGAACACCGCCAGGCCATTCCCCAAGCACCCGAAGAACCGCAATCTCATGCGCAAAGGCTTCTGTTTCTGGCAACAATGCTCCCGCTGATCGCCATGGAGAATGACCGTATCCGCAATCAACGCGAACTCGTCAAAAGGGCCACACTGCCCGTTCACCTCAGCACATTAGCCCTCGAATACGGGCTGAAGCCCACCAATGTGGGCAAAAGTGAGCTGCTTAAGCGCGTCGATGTACTCCCTGAATCTCTCGTTCTGGCCCAAGCCGCTATTGAATCTGCCTGGGGCACGTCACGGTTCGCACGCGAGGGTAACGCGTTATTTGGCGAACGCACTTACAACCCTGACATACCCGGCATGACACCTAAACGCGCCAGCGGTTTCAAAGTCAAAAGCTTTGCTTCTGCGCAATTGTCGATACGCTCCTACATGCTCACCATCAATAACCACCCGGCCTACCAGGCATTTCGCCATCGTCGCGCCACTCTGCGCACATTAGATGAGCCACTGACTGGGCACGTCCTGGCGCTCCATCTCAAAGCCTACTCGGAATTGGGTTCGGTCTACATTAAGCGCATCACCGACACCATTTCCGCCAATGACCTCAGTGACTTTGACGGCATCAAGATCACTTTGAAATAACGCAGGCTTGATTTCGTCGCCAACGTGGGTTGCCAGCGGATGAACACACCCGGATAATTCGACCTTAATCTCTGTTCATTTCAACCCGGCTCGCTTCAACTAAGCCCCTTTCAAACAGGAAAAGCATCCCATGGTCAGCGTTTTGTTTGTTTGCCTTGGCAACATTTGTCGCTCCCCCACCGCAGAAGGCGTCTTTCGCGATTTGGTCGAACGCGAAGGGCTTGGTGACGAAATCCGCATCGACAGCGCCGGCACCCACGCTTACCACGTCGGTTCGCCCCCGGATGCACGGGCGCAGAGCGAAGCAAAACGCCGCGGCATCGACATCAGCGGTCTACGTGGACGCCAGGCGCGCACAGAAGATTTTAAGCTTTTTGACTACGTGCTGGCGATGGATCGCTCCAACCACCAAAACTTGCTGAGCATTTGTCCGCCGGATGCACAAGACAGACTGGCCATGTTTTTGGATTTTGCACCCGACTTGGGCCGCCGGGAGGTCCCCGACCCGTATTACGACGGCGGTTTTGAGCCCGTTTACGATATGATCGTACAAGCGGCACACGGCTTACTTAGTGACATTCGACAAAAGCACCTCTAGACCCGAATCAGGGAAAGCAGGGCCATGCAAGATGACGTAAGCAGACGCATCGAGGCAATCACAGGCGAACGCCCAGATCAAATATCCCCACTTTCCGGCGGGTGCGTCGACAGAGTCTATCGCATCCACATGCCCTCCGGTCGTGATTTGGTCGCGAAAGTCGGCGCCCGTGGACAGATTGATGGAGTTGAATCTGGACTTAAGCTGGAAGGCTTCATGCTCAATTACTTGAGTGAGAATACTCAATTGCCTGTACCCGCCGTCATCAGCGCAGAGTCTGACATGCTGTTGATGCCCATGCTGGAAACTGGTGGCGGCATAGGAACCGTGGTGCAGCGTGACGCAGCATGCCACGTAGCTGCATTGCACAACCACACAGGCCTTCAGGGTTTTGGTTTTGAACGTGACACCGTCATCGGGGGCCTGTACCAGCCCAACCCATGGACACTTAAGTGGAGCGACTTTTTCCGTGACCAGCGCCTTATGCATATGGGCCAGGAAGCCCTGCGCGTCGGACACTTACCCGCCACTGTGCTGTCACGCTTGACGCACTTTTGCGAGGTCCTTGATCGCTGGATCGAACAGCCTTACCGCGCGTCCCTTATTCACGGCGACATGTGGACGGGCAACGTGCTCAGCGCCCATGAGCGGATCACCGGATTTATCGACCCCGCCATTTATTATGCCGACGCCGAGATTGAATTGGCCTTCACGACCCTTTTCGGTACCTTCGGCGACGCATTTTTCAGCCGCTACCATGAACTACGGCCCATCCGCCCTGGTTTTTTCGAAGAACGCCGCGATATCTACAATCTGTACCCCCTTTTGGTGCACGTCCGACTGTTTGGCGGCTCATACGTGGCATCGGTGGACCACACGCTCAAGAAATTTGGATATTAAACATGCCTCCCCAGTTGGTTATTTTTGATTGCGACGGCGTCTTAGTCGACAGCGAAATGATCGCGTCGCGTGAATTGGCCGCGTACCTCAGCGATCTCGGTCACCCCACCGACGGGGCCGAATGCCGCGCCGCTTTTACCGGCATGTCGATCAAATCCGTCGCCGACAGGGTTCGCCGGGATTGGGACCTTGATCTGCCCCACGATTTTGTCGAACAGTTGCGCACCCGTGACCGTATCGCGTTCGAGCGAGACTTAAACGTCATTCCCGGTGTGGCCGATGTATTGGGCCGTCTCAGTCACTCACAAACAAACTTCTGTGTCGCATCCAGCGGAACGCCGGAAAAAATCCGTCCCTCATTGACCATCACCGGGCTTTTGAATCATTTCGGTGGGCACCTGTTCAGCGCCACTCAGGTTACCCATGGCAAGCCCGCGCCGGACCTCTTTGAGCTGGCGGCCTATGAGATGAACGTCGCGCCCAAGCATTGCGTCGTTATCGAAGATGCTACCGCGGGCGTGCGCGGTGGCGTCGCCGCAGGCATGGCCGTATTGGGCTTCACCGGCGGCAGTCACACAAACCCGGACACAGATGGCGCGCTCAGGTCGGCAGGAGCGCAGCGCGTTTTCGCGGACATGAGCGAATTGCCCGAACTGCTCAGTCTTTAAAAATCGTATCCGGCAAAGGGTTCGTAATGCGCTCCTTGGTGACCGAGGTGGCTTTGAAACAGAGTAAAACCCTGCACCTCAAACGGTGGCAAAGCAAACCCTGCGTGAGTCGACAAGTGTTGTGCCAACCGCGCCTGATTCACGGAACGTCTAAAGCGCACCAAGGTCACATGAGGGGTAAATTTTCGCCCTTCCGGGTCTAGGCCCGCACGCACCAACGCGCTTTCAACATTCGTTTGCAGATACTTCAAGGCCCCCGTCGGCTTGTCATCAACCCCCACCCACAGGCTGTGGGGCGGGCTTCCAAAGGTGCCGACGCCTTTCAACGCGATCTCAAACGGTTCCGCCGCCACGTCGTTCAGAGCCGCGGCCAATTCCGCCGCCACGTCTTCATCCACTTCGCCGATAAAACGTAGCGTGACATGCAAATTTTCCGGCGAAATCCAGCGTGCATCCTTGACCCCGTTTTGGATCAAAGCCAAGTCCTCGCGATGAGCTTTGGGTATCGTGAGCCCCGCAAACAGTCGAATCATATTTTATACCTTATCCCGTAAGCCAAAGCCCACATGAGCATATCAGATTGTTAAGGCGCAGGGTTGGGTGTTGCATGGTGAATATCTTCAATCCCTTGCAAAACCTCATCACTCAAAACCAGGTCCAGTGAATTGATATTGGATTCAAGTTGCTCCATGGTCGTCGCGCCAATGATATTGGCGGTCAAAAAAGGCTGGCGATTGACGAAAGCCAGCGCCATTTGCGCCGGATTCAAACCATGATCGCGGGCCAGTTGCACATACTTTTCCGTCGCCTGTTCAGTCAAAGCGCGCACATAACGATCAAAATACGGAAAAAGGCTTAAGCGCGCGCCTTCGGGGCGCGCACCGCCCAGGTACTTGCCGCTCAAAACGCCGAACGCCAGCGGTGAATAGGCCAACAGACCGCACTCTTCACGTAGCGACACTTCCGCGAGGCCAATCTCGTAGGTCCGATTGAGCAACGAATATGGATTCTGCACGCTGGCCACGCGAGGCAGGCCTTTTTGCTCCGCCAATGCCAGGTGCTTCATCACCCCCCACGGCGTATCATTGGAAAGGCCAATGGCCCGCACCTTGCCTGCCTTGACCATCCCAGCCAAGACCCCCAACGTTTCTTCGAGCGGCGTTGAGGTATCGGCGTCATCGTGCTCGTAACCCAGGCGACCAAAAAAATTTGAGCGCCGCTCCGGAAAGTGCACCTGATAGAGATCGAGGTAATCCGTTTGCAGGCGCTTAAGGCTGGCATCCACCGCAGCCACGATGTTGGCCCGGTCGAGTTTCATATTGCCGTCACGCACATGATCAACAGGCGGATTCTGGCCGTTCACGTTTTTGCAGGCAATCTTGGAGGCTAAAAAGACCTTGTCGCGATTGCCCCTCGCCTTAAACCAATTGCCGATAATGGTTTCGGTTGCACCGTACGTTTCGGCCGATGGCGGAACCGAATACAATTCGGCGGTATCAAAAAAATTGACGCCCCGATCAAGCGCATAATCCATTTGCGCAAAGGCTTCATCTTGCGAATTCTGACGGCCCCACGTCATGGTGCCCAGGCAAATGTGGCTCACCTGCATACCGGTGCGGCCAAGTTCGTTATAAATCATCAGTCGTCCTGTTTTGTTCGTTTTAAGAGGTCTCTAACCTTGGGCAGCATCCGTTTAACGATGATCGCCACACCGTCCGCATTAGGATGAATACCATCGCCTTGATTCAACGCCGGGATTGCCGCTGCACCTTCGAGAAAAAATGGATCGAGCACAACATCGTATTTATGAGCTAAATCTGGATAGATCGTGTTGAACTCAGCACCGTAATCTTCCCCCAAATTAGGCGGCGCCAGCATGCCGCTGAGCAATGCGGGTATGGCGCGCTCTTTTAACGTGGCCAAAATCCATTCGATATTGTCCCGAGTTTGCCCCGGGTCAAGGCCACGCAGGCCGTCGTTGGCACCCAATTCCACAATCACCGCATCCACCGGCGACAACAAAAGCCATTCCAGCCGAGTCCGCCCCCCTGCGGACGTATCACCCGACACGCCGCCGTTCACGACTGTAACGTTTTCCCCGGCAGAGATCAGCGCCGCCTGTAACTGAACTGGAAAGGCATCCGGTTGCGCCAACCCATAACCCGCCGTAAGACTGTCACCCAACGCCAGCACAATTTTGGGATCCGATGCATGTGCCTGCACGCTGGACAGCATCAAGACCCCGACCAGCGCGTTGACAAGTCGGGCCACAAGGCCATATCCGAAAGAACGCCCTCTGTCGCTGTCGGATCGGGTGTACCATGATCGTTTGGTGAATAACTGCATTCAGGTGCCCTTTATGATCGACCCACAATTTATGACATCGGCCACATCTTCGCCAGCCATTGAGCTTGATGATATCCATCTCAGACTTAACAGCGATGCGGGCGAGGTCAATATCCTTCGTGGTATTAATCTCACTATAAAGCGTGGCGAAGCCGTCGGACTGGTGGGGCCGAGCGGTTCGGGCAAGACCTCTATGCTCATGGTGGTCGCTGGCCTGGAACGTCCGACCGAAGGCAATGTTCGCATTGCTGATAATGACATCACGCATTTGAACGAAGACAAGCTGGCGCTGTTTCGCCGTGAACATACCGGTATTGTGTTCCAGAATTTTCATCTGGTGCCGACCATGACCGCGCTGGAAAATGTCGCGCTGCCGCTTGAATTCGCCGGACGCGCGAACGCCTTCGATGCCGCACGCGATCAGCTTTGCGCTGTTGGTTTAGACCACCGGCTTGAGCATTACCCTGGCCAGTTGTCCGGTGGCGAGCAACAGCGCGTGGCTTTGGCGCGGGCATTCGTTACGGAACCGACCATTTTACTGGCCGACGAGCCGACGGGTAATCTTGATGGTCATACTGGTGAGACCGTCATGGACCTGTTGTTCGACCTGCACCAACGTAAAGGCACCACGCTGTTGCTGATCACACACGCACCGGAGTTGGCCAAACGGTGCAGCCGCACACTCACGATGGCCGATGGCAACATCATTGCCGACGCGTATACGAGCTAAGACCGTGGCACCCAGCACCAACACCGGGCTGTTACTGGCGTGGCGCATTGCGCGTCGTGAGATGCGTGCTGGCCTCAAGGGCTTTCGTATATTTATTGCCTGCTTGGCACTGGGCGTTACAGCCATCGCTGCGGTTGGCAGTCTTTCTGCATCTGTGAAATCAGGTCTTTTGGCCGACGCTCGCAATCTGTTGGGTGGCGACGTTGACCTTAGAACCCAGCACCAACCGGTCTCTGATAACCAGCGGCTTTATTTGCAAGCGCACACCACCCACATGTCATCAACCATCGAAATGAAGGCCATGGCGCAAACTGATGACAGCCGGGCACTCGTTGAGCTCAAAGGCGTTGATGCGCTTTATCCGCTCATGGGTTCAGTTGAACTTGACCCACCCTCCGTGCTGCAAGATCAACTTGCCATATCCAATGGCATTTGGGGTGCTGTGGTGGAATCGGGGCTACTCGCCAAACTTGGACTTGCGATCGGTGACACCGTGCGTATCGGAAAAGCAACGTTCCAGTTGCGGGCTGTGATAAAAAAAGAGCCTGATCGCGTCGCCTCAATACTCAACTTCGGACCGCGTTTTATGGTTTCCAGTGCAGCGTTGCCGGATACCGGGCTTATACAGCTGGGCAGCCAAATCCGCTATCATGAACGTCTTGCTCTCGCGCCTGGTAAGCAGCCGGATGCATTTATTGAGCAACTTAAAGCTGACTTTCCACATGCTGGCTGGCGTATCCACGGTCCAGATAATGCGGCACCGGGGCTGCAACGCTTTATCGAAAGATTGACCCTGTTTCTCACCTTCGCCGGTCTCACCGCGCTGTTGGTTGGCGGTATCGGTGTTTTGGGTGCTGTACGCAGTTATCTAGAAACCAAAACCGAAACCATCGCCACACTCAAATGTTTAGGGGCCCCTGCTCATTTAATTTTCCAAATTTACCTCTTGCAGGTTTTTGTTCTAAGCCTGCTTGGCATTTGTATTGGTTTGTTTTTGGGGGCCGTGTTGCCGCTTGTGGGCATCGAACTGGTTCGTGACCTTTTACCCGTTGCGCCCAAGGCCGGTCTCTATCCGCTTGCGCTGGTTAAAGCCGCATCCTTTGGTTTGATGGTGTCGCTGACATTTGCCCTGTGGCCCCTGGCACAGGCCCAAGAAACACCCGCCGCCAATCTGTTTCGCACCAATGTCATGCCTGTCACAACTCGGCCTAAAGCTCGTTATATTCTTGCCGTGTTTGGTGGTGTTATCGCGTTGGGAGTTTTGGTCATTTATTGGGCTGAGGAGCGTAACTTTGCGTACTGGTTTGTTGGCGTCAGCATCTTCACTGTTTTTTTACTTCACCTGTGCGCCCTTGCTGTGATGAAAATCGCCAAGATCGCACCACACCCCAAAAACGCTGTGACCCGCTTGGCACTCACCAACCTGCACCGCCCCGGCACGTCTACTCCCGGTATCATTCAAGCGTTGGGCGTGGGCCTTTCCGTCCTGGTCGGTGTTGCGTTGATTCAAGGCAACATCGCCAAACAAGTTAAAGATACGATCCCCGACCAAGCGCCGGCGCTTTTCTTTATCGATATTCAGCCCGACCAAGTTAGTCTTTTCGATAAAACCGTTAGCGGCGTGTCTGGGGCCTCTGATCTCATGCGCCGCCCGTCTCTCAGGGGCCGCATCGTCAAAATTAATGGTGTTGATGTTGGTGATGTCAATATCGAACCCGGCGTGCGTTGGGCCGTGCGGGGTGACCGCGCCTTATCTTATGCCGTCAGCCCCCCCGACGGCACCGAATTTGTCGGTGGAACGTGGTGGGCTAAAGATTATTCTGGACCGCCACAAATTTCGTTCGATGCCAATGTGGCTCGTGGGTTTGGTGTGGGTTTGGGCGATACTCTGACCCTCAATGTTCTGGGCCGAGACATCACAGCTGAGATTACGTCGCTGCGTAAGATTGATTGGCGCAGTCTTCGTTTCGATTTCGCCATCATTTTTTCGCCCGGCACCCTCGAAGGTGCGCCTCATACTCATATTGCCGCCGTTAAGGCTACACCCAAGGCTGAAGCTGAAATTGAACGTGTTGTTGCACAACGTTTTGCCAATGTTTCGTCCATCCGTGTGCGAGAGGCGCTGGAAGCTGCCAACCGGATCATTGCCGGTATTGGCGCTGCGGTTACGGGCACCGCATCACTGACGGTTCTTGCCGGTATCATCGTGTTGGGCGGAACTGTCGCCGCCGCGCGTACCCGCCGCGTGTTTGATTCCGTCGTCTTCAAGGTGCTTGGCGCAACCCGGCGACAGATCATGAAAGCTTTTCTGTTTGAGTATGGTTTGCTTGGGATGTTCACGGGACTGGTCGGCGCGCTTGTCGGTACGCTCATCTCATGGGCCGTGATTCACTTTATCATGGGCATGACATGGGTTTTCTTGCCGCTTGATGCTTTTATTACGGTGGCAGCGGCCATTGCCTTAACCTTGATGGCGGGGTTTTTCGGTACCTGGCGAGCGCTTGGTGAAAAGGCCAGTCGTCATTTGCGCAATGAATAAAAGCGCACCTTAATTTTCCTTTGCGAATAAACCCTCAGTTGCCCTTGATTCGCCCCAATTTCCTGACATATTAGAGCCATTGAGTTTTTTGTACTTAACCTGAACATATGGAGTGAACGCCAGATGGCCTTCGACCCCCAAAACCAAACCGTTTTGCGCACAGGATCGCGCGCCGAATCGCTTAATATCGATCAAGGCCTGCGCGCTCATATGCTCAAAGTGTACAACTACATGGCTTCCGGCCTTGCGCTGACGGGCATTGTCGCGCTGCTCACCGCAAGTTCTCCGGCCATGGTCAATGTCATCTTCGGCACCCCTCTTTCATGGGTCGTGATGCTTGCTCCGCTTGCGTTTATGCTGGTGCTTTCTTTTGGCATCAACAAGCTCAGCACCACAACGGCTCAGGCTTTGTTCTGGGCCTTTGCCACCGTTATGGGCCTTTCCATGGCGTCTATTTTCCTGATGTATACGGGCACATCCATCGCGCGCGTTTTCTTCATTTCGGCATCCATGTTTGCTGGCATGAGCCTGTATGGCTACACGACCAAACGTGACCTTTCGGGCTTTGGCTCGTTTTTGGTCATGGGCGTAATCGGCCTCATCATCGCGATGGTGGTCAATATTTTCTTACAATCCACAGCGCTTGAATTCGTGATTTCTGCTGCTGGTGTTCTGATCTTTGTGGGCCTCACCGCTTACGACACGCAAAAGATTAAATCCATTTATGACGAAATGGATAGCCATGGGGTGGCCACCAAAAAGGCCATCATGGGTGCGCTGACGCTGTATCTTGACTTCATCAACTTGTTCTTGATGATGCTGCGCTTGTTTGGCGATCGCCGCTAATCCTGCAAGTGAGCGAAGACATTAAGCCGCCCAGGGCAACTTGGGCGGCTTTGTTTTGTCTAAGTATAGCGAGCACCTAATGGCCGCTTCGGCGCAGCAGCTCCATCGCTGCATTAATCTGGCTCATGCGCTGGTGACACCCGTCCTTGCCGTCTGGATGATACACCGTTGCAAGACGGCGAAAGCGTAGGCGTACAGTACTAACATCTGGACGCGATCCCGGGGGAAACCCAAGAATATGTAGAGCCTGTTCGCGACTATGGACGCCCTCATCCAGTGGCTCGAAACGCAAGGCCTGAACAACATTGCCCAGTCGCTCCATCTCGTCGTGCGTGTCGCGCAGTAAGGCGTGCTGTGCGTCACGTTCCAGCTCTGCCTCAGATATGGCGACCTCTGATTCAACGCCTACATTCATGTGTCCACGGTCGATCGCCAACGCCAGTGCCAGCGCCTTACGAATGGTTCCGGTTTCATAACCGGGGGCCATTCGCACCTGCAGACGCGGCTTTCTTCGCCACGGCTTGCCCATGGATCGGCCCGACTTCAACACCACCGTTTCCCGATCGTCACGGGCGGGCTCTCCTGGGTCCTCAAATGAATTTATAGTGCTGATCGGCACCACCAACACAACTGACCGTGCGAGATCGGCAACATTACAGTGTTTTGATTTTGCAAGCGCCATGACCTCGTCACGAAATCGACTGGCACAGGGTACTGTATATGATTTTTTGTTGACCAGTTGGTCCGTCATGGTTTCATACACCAAAGCCCATAAATTCGGAGAAAGGACGGGCCGCTGTATCCCTTGCTAGGACTTTGAGCTCCACAATCCTGCATTTCCGCTTCTTGTGTTCACATGCGTGCGCGACAGTGTAGGTGCTATCTCCTTTTGGTCAACTGCGGTTGTTGTTTTTTTATTCTTTCTCGTCAATTTCACGCTATATTCCGGTTTTTTTCTTTATTTTCATTAATGTTTTATATAAGAAAAATCTAGTAACTATATGTAATATAATAAATTATATTTGATTAAATCTTTCTTAGGAATATTACCCAGCATACCCATTTTTTGTTTAAATGGTTCTTTTTCCCCTTTCAAAAGCCTGCTTCAAGACTATTGTGGGCCAAATTAGACGCTATATCATCTCTATCAACTTCATACGTTGTTTCTAGTCTCTGAACCACAAGCCGTTTTTTTTAATTTTAATCTGCTCCCAATCAGCACGGTTTTTTTTCATCGTTGTAGACCATATTCATTTGCTTTTTACGGCCTCAAGATTCTTATGAAAGCAATTCACTCGCACCGCCACTGGCCATCAGCTGTTAAGAATGACTTAACCATAGCTCTAGCGAAACAGAACTTATGCCTACTTTGAGTTTTTAGACTGACAACACCAAATCCACTTCACCTTAAACCCACGCTGCACAGACAGCCCAATTTTCCATCTCATCAGGTGCTGCAAATATATCGATGCCGATATGGTTTATATATGTATTTATATCAATAGGTTTTAACGCACTGGCTAGTTTTTTTATCACTTGTTTCACAGTGGTTTGCATAAATAATTTGGCCTGCCTGCCCATACAATCAAAGTGTTGTGCACTGTGATGCGTAGGCCTAAACGTTTTCGTTTACGACTGTGAACATCATAAACGAAAATTCATTTCTTTTTACATATTCACACTGCATTAACCATATGTAGGGACGTTGATGAACCGTTCATAAAGGGCCCAATCGCGACGAAGGTGGCGTGTCATTACCAATCCATCATTATGCAAATGAGGTGTCATTCTAAACGCTACGCAGGCGTTATGGACTTAAACGGCGGGGGACGGAGCGCGCATCCGTGCCGTGCCCCAACCATAAATAATCAAGCCCAACCAAATCAGTGCAAAAGACGCCAAATGAACGCGCGTGAAGGGTTCGTCAAAGACAAATACCGCCAATATGAACTGAGCTGTCGGTACGATGTACATCAACAACCCAATGGTCGAGAGACGTAAAATTCTCGTTGCGCGGGCAAACAACAACAGCGGTAACGCTGTGACAAGCCCCGTCCCCGCGAGCAAGGCGCTATCGATAATCTCGCCGCCAAATATCCCCGTGCCCTCATAGAACCCAAGCCAGAAGATGTACCCGAGCGCCAATGGCAACAGCAGCAATGTTTCCAAATACAGGCCTGGTAAAGAGCCCACAGGTGCGGTTTTTCGCGCCAAGCCATAAAGTGCCCAAGACACACCCAGCCCAAGAGACACCCAAGGCACCATGCCAAAATTAAAGATCATCACCAAAACCCCAAGTGTCGCCATGCCCACAGCGGTCCAGGCAGCAATCCCTAAACGCTCGCGCAGCAGCACAACACCCAACACAACGCTGACCAGCGGGCTGATGTAATAACCAAGACTAGATTGCAGCACCACATTATGAGACACGGCCCAGATAAAAATACCCCAGTTGACGGCAACCGCCGTTGCAGACAGAAACATCGCAACGAGCGTTCGTGGGGCGTAAAGCGACCGCGAGATAATTTCGCGGCGGCGGCCAACCGCAAGCATGATCAGCACCACAAACACCAATGACCAAGCAGAACGATGGGCAAGCACCTCCAACGCAGGAATATGCGCTACGGTCTTAAACACCAATGGAAACATGCCCCAGCAGCAGGTTGCGGTCAGCGTCAACATCACGCCTTCCGTCGTATGCGCAGCGTGTGCTGTGTCGTGCCTCACTGCTGAGTCCGATCGATCGTGCATAATTTTACCTTATTCAAACTAAAACCAAATGGCCCAAGGACTTTTCATCGGAACCCAGGTCAAATACACTATTATTTGGTAACCATTCTTAAAAAATCGGAGATGCTATGAAAGCTTTCCAAAAATTTGCGCAACTGCCTGCCTTCATGCGTTCTGTTCAGGGCTCCACGGCCATCGAATACGCCCTGATCGCCAGCTTGATTTTCGTAGCGATCGTGGGCGGGCTGACACTCTTTACCGATACCGTGGGTAACCTGTTCACGACCGTCTCAAACGCCGTAACCGGGGCTTAGGCTCAAGACATGCTCATGCCCCAGTGGATCTAGCTTCACATATCGGAAGTATGACCCGAAAAGTTGAACCAACGCCAAGCTCGGATTCAAGGCCGATACTGCCCCCCATGACCTCCACTATGGACTTAGCGATAGCTAAGCCTAAGCCCGAACCATTTTGTTGACGACTATCCGTTGAGTCTGCCTGAAAAAACCGTTCAAAAATCTTTTCTTTGTCATCGTCTGCAATTCCAGGGCCTTGATCTTTAATTTCAACATGCACCTTGTGATCTGCGGCATAAACACAAATCTCAACCTTCCCTTCTTTCGGTGAAAATTTTGCGCCATTCGACAAAAGATTGCGCATGACCTGACCATAGCGAAGCGCGTCAACATTTGCCCAAACGTGTTCTTGAGGCTCCACGAGGGACAATTGAACGGTGCGTTTCTGGGCAAGAGCCTGGGTTAACTCAACTGCATTGCGAGTCAGGATCAAAATATCGTGCGGACAGGCCTCGATGGACATTTCCCCCGAAATGATTTTTTCATAGTCCAAAAGGTCGTTAATCAATTCAAGTAGCGTATCGCTGTTACGTATTGCGATATCCATCAACAATTGAGACTCTTGGGAGAATTCGCTCGGCATATGGCCACGCAACAGTCCCAGGCCTCCTTTTATGGACGTCAAAGGGGTCCGCAGCTCATGACTGACTGATGCTAAAAATTCTGATTTCGCTTGGCTGGCTTGGTCGGCCTTTTCTTTGGCCTCTATAAGTGACGCATTGGATCTGATCAGGTCTCGGTTACGGCTGTCAATCCGCTCTGACAGGGCTTGAACATTTGGTATCCACTTCACCATGCCGATAAAAATGAAAACAAATCCGCCCAGAAAACCAATAAATTTTTCCAGAAAGGCTTCCGTTTCCGTATCACCTATGACGACAAAGCGGCTCAGCCCCTCAAAATTGTCTGTAAAATCAAGGATGCTGCCAAACAACAGCAGCATGAACCCGAACAGCACAATTCGCCAGCCGTTCCTGAGGTTTTCAAATCGATTTTTCCCCGCTCGCCAGAGGAACAAAACCAGCCCCGCCAAGACAACTGCCCGGATAAACTCCAACACAATATCGACCACAAATACTCCCCCAGATTTTCTGCCGCTATAAGCTAACACCCATTCAAGCGCCACCTATAAAGATGGAGTTTCTTTCGTTGTACAACAAACGATTTCAAGCTCTCCTTCTGCATAAACCAGTGTCCTGATGATAACGGGATGCACCCCTCCAATGAAGCGCGTAGCTCTATACTATTTAAGCAAAAAAATTCGGGCCCCCATAAGGGAGCCCGAACCGCGCAGTAACCTGCGAAATAATGGTGCCGATGCGCAGATTTGAACTGCGGACCTACGCATTACGAATGCGTTGCTCTACCACTGAGCTACATCGGCCTAAAAGAGAGTGATCTTAAGACGCGCTCTTTTAATCCGCCCGGGCGCGCACGTCAACGCGTTTCAGCTTTCCCAACACCAGCATCATGGAGCAAATCAATCTGCCAGCAATAACCGCGCCGATTTATTGGTCGTGGAAAGACCAGAAATTCCCTGTGGTGTACTCCACGTCATCTGATCAAAAGTCCTGCATTTCGGACAATATGGCGACCAACTCGCATCGACGTGGCCACAAGCGCCGCATACCCATGCTGGATCGTCGGTGGCCGTTGCGGCGCGCGCCAGCCAGTGGCGCGCTTGGTCCTTATCGCCGCGGTCCTGATCTTCCAGTTCTGCCATAAGGGTGTACACCTTACGGGTCAGGCATCCAGCCTCCATCGCTGCGCCCAAATGTGTGCGAGCCTGCCCCCACAACTGTGCTTCCAGCGCAGCCTCAGCCAGCGCAATATGCCCTTCAGGTGCACCGGGCTTGAGCAGCATCAGTTTTTGCGCTGCCGTAACTTTTTTCAGTCCATCATCAGCCTTGCAGGCTTGAAAATAGAGTGCTGCCAGATCTGGATGCGGCATCAAGGCCCAGGCTTTTTCCGCCACGCCCTGAGCCTTGCTGGTGTCACCTCGGCCCAAATAGAGCTCTCCCAAACGCAGTGCCGCGGCGGTCAGTGAGGTGTCGAGAGAAACTGCCTTTTCGGCCGACTTCAATGCCTTGACCGGGTCACCATTTTTCTCTGCATCCAAGCTTTCGCCCAACGCAACTACGGCTTCACGGTGGCGATATTGTCCTTTACTGGCAGATGTCAGTTTGCCCACATGTTTCAACGCTTCGCCCGCCGCCAACCATGTGCCCGCGCGTGCCTCCAAATCAAATAGGGTTTGTGCCAGCCATTCGCTTTTTGGTTTTAAAGCTTGAGCCCGACGTGCCAGTTCCAAGGCACTCGCATCATCACCGCATTTTACAGCCTGATTCAACAAACCGCGTAAACCGAGGAATTCCATTTCCGGGTCAGTTAGCATCGTGGTGAAAAATCGTTCCGCCGCCAATTCATCCCCGTTCAACTGCGCCGACTGTGCCTTTAACAGTAGCGTCAGCGGTGGCTCCCCCAAAAGCCCATCAGCCTTTTGGACCTGACGGCGAGATTCTTCGCCGTCACCCGCTGCGACCGCGACCATACCTTTGGTCAATGCCACGTAGCCTTTGCGTGATCGCCGTTCACGGTATGCACTGGTAATTTGTCCCGGCGCGCGCGTCAAAAACAGCCACAAACGGTAGCCCAGCGCCACAGCGGCGGCAAGAACCGCCACGCCACCAGCAAGAACGCCGGCGCTGGTTTCAACTTGCCAGCCACCCCAATTGAGGCTCACTTGACCGGGGTTGTCACTCACCCAGATCACGCCCCAAGCCAGCGCCACGGCGGCGATCAGAAAAAGTATCAGGCGCAGCATGCCGATCTCCTCATGCCCCACCCGTGGCCGCCAGGGCGGTAAGGGCGTAGTTATGCAAAATGTCCATGGCTTCACGAACCTCAACGCGGGCTCGAGCGCTGTCGCGCCAACTACGGGCCGCAGTGCCTTCCGCGCCTTGGATTGTGTCCAAGGCTGCCAAGGCCGTTTTCAAATCGTTGTCGTGAAGCGCAATTTCTGCCACTGCAAGGGCGCGCTCAATGGGGTCTTCAATGCGTGTAGGGTCGGTTTGGCGAATTGTCACAAGTGAAGACGCCGCACCCACGACCTCATCCCACCAGCCATGACGTTGCGTTGCTCCATGCGCCTTCATAACGCTTACAGCCACATTTTTGAATTGCGCCGTGAGAGCCGACTGAGTTGGGGCGCCAGCACCTGAGTAGGTGCTCAAGCGTTGGACCGCGGCGGCGACAACTGGTTGCGCGCCGCCAATACGCGCCATCGCATCAAGCTCAGTGATAAATGGTCGATCACTTTCCGTGGCGGAGCCCAGCTGAGTGACGGACAAAACCAAGGCCTGCGCCGAGGCGCTGGGATCAATTTGCGTACGCGGCGTACTTTCCAGAACCGCCACACGGGTTTTCAGTGTGGCCAGGTCTGCCTTCAGTTCTGAGAGTGTTCGCACCAAATCGCCCGTGACTGCCATAGCTGCACGGTTTTCACCGGCTGCTCCTTCACTGGCCGCAGTCAAAAGTTGAGCCTCCAATAAGTTCAAACGATCCGTCAGGCTCTGAACCATCGGCACGACGCCTGATACGGTTTCGCCACTTTGCCCGAGGGCCTGTTGCGATGTGGCGTTAGACGGTGCAGACGGGCGCATATCCAAAATGGGCTGGTCTGTGCTGGGCGGTGCTTGTCTAACTAAACCCTGCGGTGCCCTGTCCGGGGCGTACGAAGGCTGTTGATCGGACAGTGCCGGGACAACGGGTTCCGACGGCAAACGATTTTCCAGCGTCGCGTCCGCCGAGCGGAGTTCGGAGGCTGGCGCAGACACGGTGCTATCCACCGAAGCGGTTGGATGCGCAGGCTGCGTTCGTTCAATCTGCAAAGACCCCGGTAACGACGGTTGCGTTGGGCGGGTCTCTAATCCCAGAATGGCCCGCGCATCTTTAATTGCGGGGTCAACCTCCGGCGCAACGTACGGCCATACCGCGTAGCCACCGCCGCCAATAACCAAAAACACGGCCAACAGCCACACAAAGCCGCCACCCTTGGATGACTCCTCCAGTGTGCGTTCCGACTGAGGCGTGTCCTCTGCTGGAGAGCCTGACGAATCAGCCTCAATTTCCACCAGATTCGCATCTGAATTCTTATTTTCGTTGTCCATCATCGCCAGATCATGTCCCCAATTCGATTTGGGCCAATTTACAATATGTCCGCTAGGACATTCCTATCATGTGTCGAGCAAAGCCAAAAGCGAAGCCTGATCGGGTTGCTCGGCGATCAATATCTTTTTCCAAGGCAGCGCACTGATTTCTTCAGCCACGGCCGAACTTAAACAATAAGCGCTTACATTCATGAGGTGCGCGCGCAGGTCCGGCTTGTCAATCAGCCGTACAAACGCTGCACCGGTGCGGGGTGAAAACAGCAATACTCCGTCCGCCGTATTCGTTGACAATGCTTCTATCGCGACCTCTGGCAAGTTTTCTGCTTTTATCGCCCGATAGAGAACTTCTCGTCTGTAAACAAAACCCGCTGCCTGCACCAATTCCGCCAGATCACCTGCTACTCGTGAGCCTGCGGGGTGTAACAGCGCCCCCAATGCTGGGTTCAGTTCCGCAATCGCCAGCTCGGCCAAAGCAGTCACATCGCCCGAGGCACTTTTGACTTGTTCAAACCCAAGCGCAAAGGCCTCGCGAGCTGTGGCATCACCAACGCACAACGCTGGCAATTCACGCTCATGTGAGCGTGCCGCAAAAGCCCGCGCGCCGTTCGCCGACGTAAACAGTATTGCCTGAACCCCATCCAGCTTCAGTTGTTCACCAGCGATCAGATCAACTTTGAGCAACGGTGCAGCCACACCTTCGTGGCCTAATCGCGCCAGTGCGGCCATTAGCGGGGCGGCGTCCTCAACGGGTCTGGTCACCAGGACGCGCATGGCCGGCCCCTATCCGACAGTCGCTAAAAAATCGGGGCCAATTTTATCTTTGATCTCTTGCCCCGCTTCGCGGCCCATGTTTTCTGCCGCCACCAAATCCGCGGCACAGGTGCGAGAAATACGGTGAACTTCGGAGCCATCAGGCTTTGCCACCAGACCGGTGAATTGCAATGCGCCATCATCCGCGAACCAAGTGTTGGCCGCGATCGGTGTGCGGCAAGAGCCATCCAGCACCGCGAGAAAGGCCCGTTCGGCATTTACGCGCACAACTGTCGGCGCGTGGTTCAGGGCGGCCAAAAGCCGATTGGCGCGTTCGTCATTTTCCAGGCACGTAATGCCGATGGCGCCTTGTCCCACGGCTGGGACAAAGTCTTCTGCATCCATTACGTCGGTGCTGACCTCTTGCATACCGAGACGCTTGAGGCCTGCAGCCGCCAAAAGCGTGCCGTCGACATCGCCCGCATTGAGCTTTTTCATTCGCGTTTGTACATTGCCGCGAAATGTAATGACCTTAAGGTCAGGACGACGAGCGAGAATTTGTGATTGGCGGCGCAACGAGGCTGACCCGACCACCGCACCTTCGGGCAAATCCCAAACTGTTTTCGCCTTGTTGGAAATGAACACATCGCGCACGTCTTCGCGTTCCATCATGCACGGCAAATGGATGCTATCGGGTAAATACGTGGGCACGTCTTTCATAGAGTGCACAGCGATGTCGATGTCGTGCGCCAACATGGCCTCGTCTATTTCCTTGGTGAACAGGCCCTTGCCGCCAATGTCTTGTAATGCGCGGTCCAGCACGACGTCGCCGGTGGTTTTGATGACCACAATCTCAATCGCGCCCTCGGCACTCAATTCGGGAAAGGCGGCAATCAGCTTTTCCTTGGTCTCATAGGCTTGCGCCAGGGCGAGGGGGCTGCCGCGTGTACCGATACGCAATGGGGTGTCGTTCATAAGCTGTGTCCGTCTCTGTTCTTGGATTGGCCGATCTAGAAATGGCCCGTCTTAGATTTAAGTTCGTTACTTCTGGTTTCTTGTGTCCGCCTTAGAGTAAAGTTCGCTCAGTGCGAAACAAGGGTTTTATACATGATCGTTCTGGGCATCGAAACCAGTTGTGACGAAACAGCTGCTGCTGTTATCCGCTGTGATGAAGGCGGCGTTGGTGAAATCCTCTCCGACGTGGTTTTGTCGCAGATTGAGGTACATCGCCCGTTCGGCGGTATCGTGCCCGAAGTGGCTGCGCGCGCGCACCTAGAATTTGCCGATCATGTGGTCAAACAGGCGATGGAACAAGCCGGTCTCAATTTTGACCAGCTGGACGCCGTCGCCGCCACCGGCGGGCCGGGGCTGATTGGCGGCGTGATCGTTGGCGTAATGACCGCTAAAGCCATCGCCGCCGCGCATTCCATTCCGTTTGTCGCCGTCAATCACCTTGAAGGCCATGCGTTAACCGCCCGCCTGACCAACCAAGTGGGTTTTCCTTATCTATTGCTGCTGGTGTCTGGTGGGCACAGCCAATTGCTGATCGTGCGTGGCGTCGGTGACTATACACGCCTCGGCACCACCATTGACGATGCGGTAGGCGAGGCGTTCGATAAATCCGCCAAACTCTTGGGGCTCGGCTATCCGGGAGGCCCCCCCATCGAAGCGGCAGCTAAAAACGGTGACGCAACGCGCTTCTCCCTGCCCCGTCCTTTGCGTGGCAAGCCTGGGTGCCATTTTTCGTTTTCCGGCCTCAAGGCAGCCGTGAAGCGCACGATTGATGCCTTACCGCCCGGTGAGCTGCAAGCCCAAGACGTCAACGATATGGCCGCCAGCTTCCAGACCGCCGTGGCGGATGTTATTGGTGACCGTACGCGTCGTGCCATCCAAGAGTTTCGTGATCAATGCCCTCACGGGACCGCCCTGGTGGTTGCCGGTGGTGTGGCTGCGAACACGGCGTTGCGTACAAAGCTTGAATTCGTAACTAAGATTGAACAAATGCGCTTAATTGCTCCTCCACCGCATCTTTGTACCGATAATGGTGCCATGATTGCCTGGACAGGCATCGAGCACCTAAAACTAGGTCATACTGATAGTCTTAATTTTGCGCCGCGCCCTCGGTGGCCTTTAGACCCAAATGCCCCCAAAGCCGCCGGTGCTGGCGTTAAAGCATAAGCACTACTCGCCCAAGCTTGCGCCCGCCATATGTAGAGAACATATAGATTGTCACATCAAGCAGGAGAAAACGCTGTGCAAACCATCGGTATCATCGGTGCAGGTGCTTGGGGAACGGCGCTGGCTGCGGCGGTCCAGCGTGCGGGACCAAACATAGTTTTGCAAGCGCATGAACCTGAAGTAGCTTCCACCATCAATGCACAGCACGAAAATAGCATTTTTTTACCTGGCGTGCCGTTAGACGAGGGCATTAGAGCAACCGCCAATATTGCCGAGGCCGTCAATGCAGAAGCCGTTTTGCTTGTCGCACCTGCGCAGTTCCTGCGTGCCGCCTGCGAACTTGCCAAACCACACTGGAGACCCGGCACCCCCGCCATTATTTGTGCCAAAGGCATCGAACAGGGTTCCTATAAGCTGATGAGTGACGTTGTTGCGGAAACCCTCGGCGACGCCGCGCCCATCGCGGTACTGTCCGGGCCAACCTTCGCCATTGAGGTTGCACGCGATATGCCCACCGCGATCACGCTCGCCTGCGCCGATGAAATGTTGGGGCTGAAACTTTGCGAAACCCTATCAAGCCGCTGTTTTCGTTCCTATTATTCCGGTGACGTCGTCGGGGCCCAGCTGGGCGGTGCGGTAAAAAACGTTTTGGCCATCGCCTGCGGCATCGTCGAAGGCCGTTCTATGGGCGACAACGCCCGCGCCGCATTGGTCACGCGCGGCTTGGCGGAAATTGCAAGGCTTGGTGAAGTTCTCGGTGCGGACGAACACACGCTTATGGGCCTATCCGGATTGGGCGATCTAACTTTAACCTGTAACGCCATGCAATCGCGTAACTTTTCCCTTGGCGTGCAATTGGGCCAGGGCCGCACCCTTGCCGATATTCTGGCGGAGCGTAATGCTGTCACCGAGGGCGTGTTCACTGCCGCCGCCGTCACAGAATTGGCGCGCCGATTACAGGTGGATATGCCGATTTGCCTTGCCGTCGATGGCGTGCTCAATCACGGTGTCGATCTGGACGCCATTATCACCGGACTATTGAGCCGCCCGCTGAATATTGAGTAACCCTCTCCGCCAAATCACATAACCACAAGGGGCACCCCATGTTGTTTGCCATTTTCTGCACTGACAAAGAAGATTACCTTGATGTACGCCTTGATAACCGTCCAGCCCATGTCAAACATTTAAACTCCTTGGGCGATCATCTGGTTTTTGCCGGACCGACTTTAGCTGACGATAACGCGACCATGAACGGCAGCCTCATCGTTGTCGATTTTGGCACTCGTGCCGAAGCCGAAACATTTGCCGCGAACGACCCTTATGCGAAGGCCAAGCTTTTCGATAGTGTTGTCATTCGCCCCTGGAAAAAAGTCCTCCCCTAAACATGTATACTTGAGAACTGAGCAATGGCTTATTGGCTCGTCAAATCCGAACCGAACTGCTGGTCCTGGAGCGACCACGTCAAGGTGGGCGTGGAGCCGTGGACGGGCGTGCGCAATCACCAAGCCGCCAATTATATGAAGTCAATGGCCATTGGCGACTCCGTCTTTTTTTATCATTCCGTAAGTGAAAAGAAAATTGTTGGGGTGCTAGAAGTTACCCGTGATGCCTATCTCGACCCCACCGACGAGAACGGTAAATTTGTTTGTGTTGATCTCAAAGCAATTGCAGACGTCAACAATCCCGTTTCGCTAGCGGATATTAAAACCAACCCTCATCTTGAGAGCATGGTGTTACTGCGTCAGTCTCGGCTTTCCGTCGTACCGCTCCAGAATGCAGAATGGGCTGAAATTATGTCTATGGCCGAGGGGGTGGCGCACCTATGAAGGCTAACTCTCTGTGTCAACTTGAAGATATCGAAGATGGCGAGTCTGCTAGCTTCACTGCTGTTATTGAGGAAAGGCCAACCCGCTTGCTAGCCGTTCGCAATGGTGATCGCGTTTATCTTTACGTTAATTCCTGCCCGCATATTTTGGCCCCGCTGGATTTTATGCCTGGGCGTTTCCTTACCCCAGAAAAAGATATGATCCTGTGCTCAAGCCACGGGGCTTTGTTTCGTATCGAAGACGGTCATTGTGTTCAAGGTCCGTGCATTGGTAAGCATCTTGATGCTGTGCCTTGCACCGTACGAGACGGGTCTGTTTGGCTTGATTGAATATCCGATTTAACCCGACTATCTTCTCTTGCACAGGGTCTTAATTTCCTCAATACTCTCCACCTTACGCTGCATTGCAGCATGTGCCGCTGTACAGCACTAAGCGCCCCGTCTCACAGCCATAACAAGACCGCGGTTTATATTTTATCCGACGGAACAGGCCAGGGCCGGACAATCTAAAACAGTCCTCACCCCAGGGAGGGAAACACAAAATGACTGACACCAATATTTTTCCGGTTCCAGACGAACTGGCCAAAACCGCATGGGCCGATAATGCCAAGTACCTAGAAATGTATAAGAAATCTGTCGAAGATTCCGAAGGATTTTGGGGTGAGCACGGTAAACGCCTTGATTGGATTAAGCCTTACACTCAGGTTAAGGACGTCAATTACAACGCGCCCGGAGTCTCCATCAAATGGTATGCCGACGGCACCTTGAACGCTTCCGCGAACTGCATTGACCGCCATCTGAAGACCCGCGCCAACCAGACCGCAATCATTTGGGAGGGCGACGACCCGGCTGATTCTAAGCACATCACTTATCAAAAACTGCATGATGAGGTTTGTAAGCTCGCCAATGCAATGAAAGCCCGTGGCGTCAAAAAAGGCGATGTTGTCACCCTGTATATGCCGATGATCCCCGAAGCAGCCTATGCAATGCTTGCCTGTACACGCATCGGTGCAGTCCACTCCATCGTTTTTGGCGGGTTCTCGCCGGATGCTTTGGCTGGCCGCATCCAGGGCTGCTCTTCCAGTTGCGTGATCACCGCCGACGAAGGCCTGCGCGGCAAAAAAGGCATCCCGCTCAAAGCCAACGTCGATGCGGCCCTTAAAAGCTGCCCGTCCGTCGGAACTGTATTCGTTGTGAAGCGCACCGGTGCCGACGTCCATTGGCAAGACGGCCGCGATGTCTGGTATGAAGACGCTGTTGCCACAGAGCCAGCCACCTGCGAACCGGAAGAGATGAACGCCGAGGACCCGATGTTCATTCTCTATACATCCGGGTCCACCGGGGCACCAAAAGGCGTTTTGCACACCACTGGTGGATATATGGTCTATGCGTCCATGACCCATCAGTATGTTTTCGATTATCACGAGGGCGATGTTTATTGGTGCACAGCCGATGTGGGTTGGGTCACCGGACACAGCTACATCGTGTACGGGCCATTGGCTAACGGCGCGATAACATTGATGTTCGAAGGCGTGCCCAATTATCCAGATACCTCGCGTTTTTGGCAGGTATGCGACAAGCACAGCGTCAACATTTTCTACACTGCGCCAACTGCAATTCGCGCCCTGATGCGCGACGGTGATGAGCCGGTAAAGAAAACCTCCCGCAAATCATTGCGTTTGTTGGGTTCGGTGGGTGAACCGATCAATCCTGAAGCGTGGATGTGGTATTACAATGTGGTTGGCGAGGGCCGTTGCCCGATCGTCGATACCTGGTGGCAGACCGAAACCGGTGGCATTTTGATTACGCCTCTACCCGGAGCCACGGCACTCAAGCCCGGCTCTGCCACCCGCCCGTTCTTTGGCATCCAGCCACAGATCGTTGACAATGACGGCAACCCGATGGAAGGGGCTACCGAGGGAAACCTCTGTATTGTTAACAGCTGGCCCGGACAAATGCGTACCGTGTTCGGTGACCACGATCGCTTTGAACAGACTTATTTCTCCACCTATCCCGGCAAGTATTTCACGGGTGATGGATGCCGTCGCGACGACGACGGCTATTATTGGATCACCGGTCGCGTTGATGATGTGATCAATGTTTCCGGGCACCGCATGGGCACTGCTGAAGTCGAAAGTGCCTTAGTCGCCCACCCGCAAGTCGCCGAGGCCGCCGTTGTTGGCGCACCGCACGACATCAAAGGCCAGGGTATCTACGCGTACGTTACTCTAAACGCAGGGATAGAACCTTCAGATGAGCTGAAAAAGGAGCTTGCTACTTGGGTGCGTAAGGAAATCGGCCCCATCGCCACGCCTGATTGGCTTCAGTGGGCACCTGGGCTACCTAAAACCCGCTCGGGTAAGATCATGCGCCGGATCCTGCGCAAAATTGCGGAAAATAACTATGGCTCTCTTGGCGATACATCAACCCTTGCCGATCCTAGCGTTGTTGATGATCTGATAGACAAGCGTCAGAACCGCTAACGCCAGCTCCATAATTGACCAACGGCGGGGCTTCGTGGCTCCGCCGTTTTTATGCTTTTTCCTAACTCACTGATATATAATCGTTAGTTTCTATATTTATTAAGCAATTATTATTAATCTTAAATTTTGAATAGCTTTTACTCCGTAATTTTAAGGTAAGTGCCGTTACCATTTATGCCAATGTGTCTAAATAATGCGGGTTTTATAATAGGTTGTTGATCACCGACAACACCCGCTGTTGTCACATTTAGACACAACCACGCACTCCTCGTCCGCATTAGCAAAGCGCCTGTCTCTGCTGTGGCGCATTACTGGCGATAACTTCATGTTTGACTGCCCAAATTCGCCATCTCAAATTTAGATTAAACTAATTTTATGATCTTATTTATTTCTACATTCCGCAACGGTGCTCCCCGCCTACGCGTGTAGGCTTTTTCAAATCCAATAATGATATTTGTAGCCATACCGAAATGCATCGCACGGGTCAGTGGCCTGACAAATGGTTCTTGTAGGGCTTTGTTACCCCCTCGGTAACTCGCCCAACAATAAACCGATAACTAATCGGTATGATTTTGACGGCCAGGATGTGAGCTCAAAAAATTTCAAACTGATTTCGAAACTTTTCCATTCGACGCGCCATTGTGTCTAATTCAAAAGGCTGGTTATGGATATTAACCCTTAAAAATCAATGCACCGGCCCTTATTTTCCCAATCGCCATAACGAACAGGGTCGGGCCCAGTGCGCCCGCCGTGCTCTTTGGCTTTAGCAGCATCTTGATTGGTTGTTTTTGCTACGGATTGTTTTTCGTCATCGCCACCCGCCGTGCCTTTGTCCAAAATTGACATTTCGGATGTGGATTTAATACTCACCTCAAACGTCGACATTATGTATATGACCTTTCCAGAACTCAGCGTAGCTTGCACCTTTCAGTGTAACCCGTGGCCCTATCGTGGTATAGGGGCGGCTAAGCACCCCTTACATGGGGCTACCACGCACTCTACACAACCAATTGAGCTTAAGCCCCATGCCCCGCACAGCTGCGCTAAATCTTCTCGACGCCATTCTCGACCACAAGCAGCAGCTAGACGATGCTCTTGCACAGACCGAGGGGTTTTATAAGCTGCCTGAACGCGACCGGGCACTCGCACAGCAAATCACCCGCACCACTCTGCGTCATTTAGGTGAAATAAATATCCTAATTTCTGCATTCCTGGATAAGCCTTTGGGAAAAAAGGGGCTTGCTGCCCAGAACGTCATGCGCATTGGCTTAGCACAGCTCTTTTTCCTCAACATTGCCGATCATGCAGCCATCGATACTGCCGTTGATCTGTGTGTTGGAGGACATTTGGCACCCTACCGCAAACTGGTCAACGCCATTTTGCGCCGTGCCCAGCGTGAAGGCCCCGCGCTATTGGCCGCCCAAGATACCGCACAAGTGAATACACCGGCCTGGTTATGGGAAAAACTGGTCGCCGCTTATGGCGAAGAGACTGCGCGTGCCATTACGGCGCAGCATATGATCGAAGCGCCGCTCGATATTACGGCTAAAGAAGACCCCGCGAGTTGGGCGGAACAGCTCGAGGCCCAGCTGATGCCCACCGGAACCTTACGCCTAAGCGAACATAAGGGAATCATCACCACACTTCCCGGTTTTGACAAGGGCGCATGGTGGATTCAAGACCTCGCCGCCAGCTTGCCAGCGCGGCTTTTGGGCAACGTGCGCGATCTTGATGTTATTGATTTATGCGCCGCTCCTGGCGGTAAAACCATGGAGCTTGCCGCTGCCGGCGCGCGAGTCACCGCCGTTGACCGATCAGAAAAACGTTTGATGTGCGTAACGGAAAATCTCAAGCGTACCAATCTTCCCGCTCAACTCATCACCGCTGATGCGACTGAATGGCGTCCGGCCATATTGGCAGATGCGGTTTTGCTTGATGCGCCTTGCTCCGCCACCGGCACCGCCCGACGTCACCCAGACGTTTTGCAACTGAAACAACCTGCAGACGTTCACAAGCTCGCTGGTCTGCAAGCACGTCTGCTTAGGTCTGCTGTTGAAGTGGTTCGCCCCGGTGGATTGATTGTGTACTGCACCTGCTCGCTTCTCCCCGAAGAGGGTGAGGCACAAATTCAGGCGCTACTGGCAGCCGGTGCCCCTGTTTGTCTTGATCCCCTGCAACCTGCAGAGGCCGGCACACTCACGGAAATCGTTACCGCGGAGGGATACTTGCGCACCTTGCCCTGTCATTTGAGTGAGCTTGGCGGCATGGACGGATTTTTTGCAGCCCGCTTGCGTCGCCTTTAAGGGCGTATGCACCCACCTCATATAGACACTCATGATTATTGCAGTTCATTTTGCGAATCCATGAATTCAGCATTTCTAGCAGACTGCCCACACCAGCGCACAGTCCCTAGAGCGGTAAATGTTTGAAGCTTTCAAGTGAGTTGGCGCACTGTGATGCTGGTTCTTGCCCGCCCCGGGCATTACTGTTACCCATCATGATTATGAGCCTCATCCCAACACCATTCGCTGATGCGGCACCTGCGTCAGCACCGATGAGAGAGAGCCGATTCAGAGCATCCACTCTTTATCGCCTGATGCTAATTGGGCGCTCGCCCAAAAGCACGCGGCTGCAAGTCCCGGAACTTTGGCCGGGCGACCCTGAAATTGGCCGTACAATTCTGAACGGTGATTTTCACCACCTCGAGGAGAGCCACGTCTTAAGTTCTGCTGCGGCGTTGCCCGCCCAGGCATCAACGACCTGGTTAGCCTGGTTTCACGGTCACAGTTGGCTTAAGGACCTTTGCGCCATAGGCGGCGGTGAAGTCCCATATTTTGCCCGCGAATGGCTGTCAACTTGGATAGACGCCAACCACACTTGGAGCGCCATAGCATGGGCCCCCGAGGTCGTCGCCGAGCGTTTGGTGAACTGGAGTCAGTACTGGAGCTTTCTGGTTCGCGATGACGGCAGCAGCCCCTTTGAGCGCATGCTCTGTAAGCGGGCCGGTCGCGATGCCCGCCACTTGTTCCTGACCGTTCCCGCATCCAATCTCGGTTTCAAGCGGTTTCATGCCATAAAAGGCCAGATTTATGGCGCGTACGCCCTTCTGGGCGGGGAGGGCCGCATGGCCCGGTCTCTCGCCCACCTGGAACAAGAAATTAGGGCACAAATTTTACCTGATGGTGGGCATATCGAACGCAACCCAGAGCGCCTCGCCGAAGTTCTAAAGGACCTGCTGGAACTTAAAGCATTACTCAGCGCCGCTACGGGCGATGTGCCCAGGTTTATACAGAATGCAATTGACCGCACCGCGCCGATGTTACGCGCCCTGCGCCATAATGACGGCGGACTGACCCTGTTCAACGGCGGCCTTGAAAACGACCCTGCATGGCTAGACCTTCTTCTGGCACAAACCGCATCCACCGCCAAGGCACCACAAAATGCACCACATGCCGGGTTTCAACGGCTAAACGCCGGCGCTGTTCACATCATCATGGATTGCGGCCAACCAACATCCATTGGTCACGCTCAACATGCCGGGACCCTGAGCTTCGAGCTGAGCGTCGGCAAACACCGACTGTTCGTCAATTGCGGTGCTAGAAAAGTCCGAAGCGATCCATGGCGCACAGCGCTTGCAAGCACAGCCGCACATTCAACCCTGACCGTCAACGACACATCCAGCTCCATGTTTGACCTGAACGGCGAGCTGCGGAGCGGCCCTGAGCAAGTCACCTGCACGCGCCAGGACATCGAAGAAGGTACGTTGGTTGAAGCCAGTCATGACGGCTACATGAGCGCATTTGGCCTCGTGCATCACCGGGCCTTATTTGTTGCTTCTCACGGGACAAATATTCGGGGCGAGGACAGGCTGGTCGGCACCGGCGGCACACACTTTACCCTTCGGTTTCACCTCCACCCCAAAGTTAAGGCTTCGTTGCTTGGCGATGGTCATGGGGTTTTGTTGCGCCTGCCTGGCAAGGACGTATGGCGCTTGCGCACCTCGACAGACACCGTAACCCTTGAAAACAGCGTCTACGTGGGCAACGCTGGCGAGCATCGTCGCACAGAACAGATCGTTATATCCGGCCCGTTGTCTGGTAACGGCACCCTGATCAAGTGGGCGCTAACGCGAGATGGAGCTTAACCCAGACCCCGGCCCATTTCGACACAAAAAAGACTGCCGTCACAAAACGTTGGTGTGATACCCTCCCGAACCAAGCTCGACACTCGACCCAGGTAATTCCAACCATGGCCCTCCTGCCCAAAGCCCTAATGATGCGGCCCCGCAACCAGATCGCGTTTATCCACGATGTGATCATGGCGGCATTGTCGTTCGGTATATCCATGGCTTTGCGCGTCGGTGATGTTTTCGCACCTTTTCACGGCAACGTCATTTTCACCGGCACGGCCATTTTCACCGCGACAGCCGCCGTGGTGTTTCTAAGCCTGCGCATGTACCGGGGCATCTGGCGCTACGCATCCATGAACGATCTGGTGACGCTGGCCAAGGCCGTAACCATTTTAATGGTGGTCTTTTCGCTGGAGATGTTCCTGTTTTTCCGCCTCGAAGGGGTGCCGCGCTCTGTTCCCATCATAAACTGGTTTGTCTTGCTCGCCATGCTTGGTGGCCCGCGGTTTCTTTACCGTATGATCAAGGACCGCCGCTTCGATTGGCACCTTGACCTAAGCGCGCCCTCAAAAATTCCCGTCTTGCTGGTTGGTGCAGGCGATGAAGCAGAACTGTTTATTCGCGCCGTCGCTCGTTCCTCAACATCGACATACCGCCCCATTGGGATCATTGCCGAGAACCCCGACCGTGTGGGCAGGCTGATCCACGATGTCACGGTGCTCGGAACAGTAGCCGATATAGAACAAATCGTTCCCGGTCTTTCTGGCGAGGACCGCCCGCAACGCTTGGTGCTGACCAAGGATGCGATTGTGGGTGCCGGTGTGCGTGAATTGTTGGAAACAGCCCACCGCCTCGGCATGACCATCGCACGCACCCCCCGGGTAGACGACTTGAAATCGGGTGACGACCAAGATGTGCGTATTCGCCCCATCGCCATCGAAGACCTACTCGGCCGACCACAGCAACCGCTGGATCGAGATGCGATGACCGCCCTCGTCAAAAATAAGCGTGTCTTAGTGACGGGTGCCGGTGGGTCAATTGGCTCGGAGCTGACCAGACAAATTGCGGCAATCGGCCCACAAGAACTCATCTTGCTTGAAAATTCTGAGTTCGCACTATATCAAATCGATCGTGAAATGACGGAGCAGTTCCCCGAAATGGCTCGTCAGGCCATGATTGCCGACGTTCGTGACCGCACCCGTATCGAACATATTTTTGCACACCACAAACCGCAGCTGGTCTTTCACGCCGCAGCCCTCAAACATGTTCCGCTGGTGGAAGAAAATATCTTTGAGGGCATTCTCACCAACGCCACCGGCACCCGCAACGTCGCCGATGCCTGCGAGGCAGCCAACGTTGACATGATGGTGATGATCTCTACCGACAAGGCCGTCAATCCCACCAATATCATGGGCACGACCAAACGCATTGCTGAAACATATGTGCAGGCCCTAGACCTTCGCCGCGGCATCGATAAAGGCACTCGTTTCGTTACCGTACGATTTGGCAATGTCCTGGGTTCCACCGGATCGGTCGTACCGCTGTTTCAAAGGCAACTGGAAGCAGGCGGCCCGCTGACTGTTACTCATCCGGATATGACCCGGTATTTCATGACCATTCGCGAAGCGGTCGAATTGGTACTACAGGCATCGGCACTCGGCGCAACCAACCACGCCACCGATGGCAAGCTGTTCGTTCTGGATATGGGCGAGCCGGTGAAGATCGTCGAACTGGCACGTCAAATGATCCGCTTGGCCGGATTGAGGCCTGATGAAGACATCGAAATTCAGTTCACCGGTACGCGACCCGGTGAAAAATTGTTTGAAGAAATTTTCCACGGCTCTGAGCCGCTTGTCCCCACCCAGTCCCCAGGCATTTTGCTGGCTTCGCCGCGCACCCGTGATGTTGAAGACGTACGCAGTACTCTGGATGCCCTCGATGCCGCCGCCCATGCCGAAGATCGCAGTGGCTTGATGGCCTTAATAGCAAAATTGGTCCCCGAGTACGCTCCCCCACCCGCCGACCAAGGCGGGCTTGACTAACGCACGAGCCGGTGCGGAGCTGGCTTGAGCACGGACAAAGTGGTGCTTGCACTTCAACCGGGACTAGCCTTACACGCTCGAGGCTGGTATATCGCCAAGACCTCTTCATCCAGCTGTCATATTTCAGGGAACCGTTCTCATGTCCGAACCCATCCGCCGCGCGTTGCTTTCCGTTTCCGACAAAACCGGCATTGTTGAATTTGGCCGTTTCCTCGCCGACCAAGGTGCCGAAGTGTTGTCCACCGGCGGCACCGCCAAAATGCTCGCCGACGCAGGCGTGCCGGTGACCGAGGTATCCGAACATACCGGTTTTCCCGAAATCATGGACGGACGAGTCAAAACCCTGCAGCCCGCAATCCACGGCGGTCTGCTGGCAGTGCGCGACAATGCCGAACACATCAAAGCAATGGAAGAGCACAACATTGCGCCCATCGATTTGCTGTGCGTGAACCTTTATCCGTTTGAGGAAACACTTGCCGGTGGCGCGAGCTACGATGATTGCGTTGAAAATATCGACATCGGCGGCCCGGCGATGATCCGTGCCGCGGCGAAAAACCACGGCGACGTCACCGTGGTGGTCGAGCCCGAAGATTATGAGCGCGTCATGACGGAGATGAAAACCAACTCCGGCGCAACCACGCTGGACACCCGCAAGTTTTTGGCTCAACGCGCCTATGCTCGCACCGCCGCATACGACACGGCTATCTCCACATGGTTCGCAGATGAAACCGACCAAACCTGGCCCAAGCGCCTGAGCTTTGCCGGAGAACTGAAACAAACCATGCGTTACGGTGAAAACCCCCACCAGGCTGCGGCGTTCTATGTAAACGGTGACCCGCGCCCCGGTGTGGCATCCGCCACCCAATTGCAGGGCAAGGAACTCAGCTACAACAATCTCAACGATACCGATGCGGCATTTGAGCTGGTCGCCGAATTCGACGACACAGCCTGCGCCATCATCAAACATGCCAACCCTTGCGGCGTGGCCACAGGTAAGACGCTGGCGGATGCTTACCGCGACGCTTACATGTGTGACACTGAAAGCGCCTTCGGTGGCATCATCGCTTTGAACCGCCCCCTGGACGGTGAAACAGCGGAAGAGATCACCAAAATTTTTACCGAGGTGATCATCGCCCCTTCGATCAACGACGACGCACTAAAAATTCTCGCGGGCAAGAAGAACCTACGCGTACTGACCACCGGCACGATGCCGGACCCAAGCGCAGGCGGTCGCACGGTCAAGATGCTGGCAGGCGGCTTGTTGGTCCAGGGACGCGACAACGCGATCTTCGATGATCTAAAAGTCGTCACCGAAAAAGCCCCAACTGACGCACAATTGGCCGACATGAAATTCGCCTACACCGTCGGAAAACACATCAAGTCCAACGCGATTGTTTACGTCAAGGACGGCCGCACTGTCGGTGTCGGCGCAGGACAGATGAGCCGCGTGAACTCATGTCGCATTGCCGCTTTCCGCGCGGAACAGGCCGCTAAGGCCGCTGGTGCGGACCAAAGCTGGGCCATTGGTTCCGTCGTCGCATCAGACGCATTCTTCCCCTTTGCCGACGGTCTTTTGGAAGCCGTTGAAGCCGGTGCCCTGGCCGTAATCCAGCCGGGCGGTTCCATGCGCGACGAAGAAGTCATCGAAGCCGCCAACAAAGCTGGTGTTGCAATGGTCTTCACCGGCATGCGTCACTTCCGTCATTAAGTGATGGAGCCTAAAAAGCGCCGGGTGCGGAAAATCGCCCCGGCGCTTTTATATGTCGAAACTAACACATGCGTTGGGGTCAACGGTAGCAAACCATAAACGATGCGAAGCGCCGCGGTCTTGCCTGCCCCATTAAGGGCAGATCAAATCTGGTCCCGATTGAAACGCTTGATGAGATTGTCAATCTCAACCATGGACCAAGCCTAACATCGGTTATTGCCAGATCAATCGTTATATAGAACCTCTCAGGCCTTGCGTTCATCAATCAATGATTTCAACGCACGGCTGGCAACAGCGATCATCGAAATATCGTTGATGTCCCCAGCCCACAGTTCAGTCAGCAATTGTTCCGCCCGATCAATCGCACCTTGGTGTGCACCTGACCACACCTTGAATGCCTTGTCGGGATCCGTCACATTTTTCGACGTCTCAAGAACATGTGCGGTGAGATTAAATTGATGGCCGAACAGCTCTTCCATTAATGCCGCGACCGCCAATTTTTGCCAATGGCTTTCACTCCTCAGTGCCTCACACGCTGCACGCAAGCGACCGAGGCGGAACCGTGCACCAACCGCAAAATACAACCTCGCCACATCACACACCTTCAAGCCGCGCTCTTGCGCCAGCAGCACAATATCGGTACCGGATGCTAGATTTACGAACCCAGAGATACGTAACGCCAGGTCTTTGGGCACACCCTGATCGACGTAGACCTGTGCCCGCTTTTCCATGTCCTCGCGATAATGCCCCGGCACCACAGAGGTCAACCCCACCGCCAACTGGCTTAATCCGCTTTGAAACCGCTCCACGCTTGCCGCCAGGGGCTGGGCCCCGATGCCGTTTCGCAAAAACCACATGGTGGCGCGATCCAGCAGCTTGTTGACGTCCAGCAACATGGAAATTTGTGCGCTTGCTGGAACTTTGGCATCCAGGCTTTCAATCGGGTGCCACACATCCCTAACTGAAAAAACCTCTCGACCAATGATGAAAGCGCGGGCGATGGCGCTCGGCCCCATACCGGTTTTTTCCATAAATTGAGTGACGAATGTTCCCCCAACCCGGTTGATCATAGAATTGGTTACACGCGTCGCAACAATTTCACGGCGCAGTCGGTGCTGACCAATTTCATCCTTGTATTTGCTCTGCAGTGGTGTCGGGAAATACCGTATCAAATCCCGCACCAAGAAAGGATCATCCGGCAAGTCGCTCAGCAGTAATTCATCGTACAGCCATATTTTAGAATATGACATCAGCACCGAAATTTCCGGGCGTGTGAGGCCTTGTCCGCCAAGGGCGCGGTCGTTGAGCGTTTCATCATCTGGCAAAAACTCAACATCCCGGTTAAGGCGATCCGATTTTTCAAGCATCCGCATCAAACGAATTTGATGATCCACCAAATCCGTACCTCGGGTTTGTATGATTGAGATGGCCTGAGTTTGTTCATAATTGTCCCACAATACGAGCTTTCCCAGTTCGTCCGTCATCCGCTCCAGCAACGTGTTCCGGGTGCGCTGGGTGAGTTTTTTCTGCACCACCAAAGCATCCAACAAAATCTTAATGTTGACCTCATGGTCCGAACAATCCACGCCTGCGGAATTGTCGATGGCATCCGAATTGAGACGCCCCCCCGCAAGCGCATACTCTATACGCGCACGCTGGGTGACGCCCAAGTTGGCGCCCTCACCGATCACTTGTGCGCGCACTTCATGACCGTTGACGCGCACCGCATCGTTGGTGCGATCACCTGCATCAGCATGACTTTCAGTGCTTGCCTTGATGTATGTACCGATACCGCCAAACCACAACAACCCAACATCCAGTTTAAGGATCAATTTGATCAGTTCGTTGGGTGTAATTTTCTCCACACTCACGCCAAAGAATGCCTTCATCTCCTTGGACATCACAATCCATTTTGCCTGGCGCTCGAAGATCCCACCACCTTTTGAAATCAACTTGGTGTTGTAATCGCTCCACGTTGAGCCGGGCAGGTCGAACAAGCGCTGGCGCTCCGCAATGGTTTTTTGAGCATCGGGATTGGGGTCGATAAAGATGTGCATATGGTTAAAGGCAGCGACGAGACGAATGTGGTTGCTAAGCAACATGCCGTTGCCAAACACATCGCCCGACATATCGCCGACACCGGCCACCGTGAAATCATCTGTCTGGGTGTTGTGGCCCATCTCACGGAAGTGGCGCATCACGGACTCCCAACCGCCGCGCGCGGTGATGCCCATTTTTTTATGATCGTACCCAACGCTGCCGCCTGATGCAAAAGCATCGCCCAACCAGAACCCGTAATCAGCTGAAACCGAGTTCGCTATATCGGAAAACGTAGCCGTACCCTTATCAGCAGCAACCACAAGATAAGGGTCATCCGGGTCGTAGCGAACCACCCGCACAGGTGACACCACCTTGCCTTGGCTGTCGAAGTTATCCGTTAAGTCGAGTAGCCCGCGAATAAGAATTTTATAGCACTCGATGCCTTCTGCTAACATCGCCGCCCGCCCCCCTTCGGTGGGAGGGTTCTTAACCACAAAGCCACCCTTGGAGCCGACCGGAACAATAACCGCATTCTTCACCTGCTGGGCCTTAACTAGACCCAGAATTTCTGTACGAAAATCTTCGCGGCGATCAGACCAGCGCAAGCCACCGCGAGCAACATTGCCAAAGCGAAGGTGGATACCTTCGACCCGTGGTGAATAGACAAAAATTTCAAATTTTGGACGTGGCAGCGGTAAATCTTCAACATCATGGCTCGACAATTTAAATGACAGCCAGCTTTTCAATTCGCCGTCGGCGTTCAACTGGAAGAAATTAGTCCGCAACGTCGCATCCACCAAGTTGATGTAACGGCGTAAAATACGATCCTCATCAGCGCTACTGACATCTTCCAACAACGCAAATAGTTTTTTACGTAACCTTGCCACTTTGCGCGTCGCTTGTGCCGCACCGTCTTTGCTATGCGCAGCGCCATTTAAAGGTTCAAACCGTGCGACAAACATGTCGACAATGCCCCGCGTAATCGCGGCATTATCCATCAAGGTGCGAGCCATATAATTTTCTGAGAAGGTAATCCCGGCTTGACGCAAATATTTTGTGAAAGCCCGCAGCACCGTGACTTCTCGCCAATTCAAGCCGGCGGATAATATCAGAGCGTTCAGCGCATCACTTTCCATTTCACCGGACCAAATCTGATCAAACGCCGCATGAAAACGCGAGCGTACATCATCGCCGCTGCCCATAAGCTTACCGCGCGGCTCTAGCCCGAAATCATGAAGAATGATTTTATAAGGTGCCCCCTTTGGCCGTGCGCGGAAGGGAATTTCCTCCAATACCCTCAGGCCAAGGTTTTCAAGCATCGGCAGAATATCAGACAACGCAACTGGACCTTCAGGGTTGTAGATCTTAAATCGAAGCGGTGGTCCGGAGGGTGCGTCGAGCTGATAGAGGTGCAGACCCAGACGTGCAAAAATATATGTAAGCTCGATACGTTTGATGTCGTTTAAGGTTTCTTCCGTGGTAAAGCTTTCTTCGTAATTGCGATTGAACGCATCTTCATAGTTGTCCAGAAGACGCATGCCTTCCATCTCACCATATTCGGCAATCAGCGCCCCACCAAGCCGATCGCTCCAAGAGCGAGTCAACTCCTCGATGCTGGACTCAATCGCTTTCAGGTCATAACCAGGAATTTTACCCGGTGAGGTTTTAATCACCACATGTAATCTGGTTAGAGCCTCATCACCTAAGCGGGCGTAATGTGCTGAAACAGAACCAGAAAAAGCCTCTTCCAATTGCGTCTGAATTTTTTTGCGCAGATCCGTGCTGTAACGATCCCGCGGCACGTAAATCAAGCAACTGATAAAGCGTTCAAAATCATCCTTGCGCAAAAACAACGATACCTTTTGACGGTCTTGCAGGCGCAAAATACCAAGGCTGATTTCCAGTAATTTATCAGAAGATATCTGAAACAATTCATCGCGCGGAAATGTCTCCAAAATATTCAAAAGCGTCTTGCCGTTGTGGCTGTTGGACGGCAAACCAGCGCGATCAAAGGTTCCCTGAATTTTACGCCGCAGCAATGGAATGTCGCGTGGGCTTCTGTTGTAGGCCCCCGCCGTAAACAGGCCGACAAAAATTCTCTGCCCGACCACACGGCCTTTTGCATCCAGACGCTTGATACCAATCGAGTCCATCTGTACCGGACGGTGCACGCGGGAATACATATCCGTTTTGGTAACCGACAACAGATCGGGGCGATTGACGAAGCTGCGAACCTCGTCAGGCATTTTTGCCAAATCGCGCAATTCTTGAATCACCACCCGTGAGAGATCACTCAACACACCCATACTGCTGTTCTTGGCCACCGTGACGCCAGCTTTGCTTCCCGTCCCGGTAAATTCGTACTCGCGGTAACCCAGAAAAGTGAAATTATCGTCATGCAGCCAACGCAAAAAATCCCGCACCTCACTGACTTCTTCTAGAGGCAGGCTAACGGTCAAGGTCTCCAGTTCGTCGACAAGGGCGGCCAGTGTCGCGCGCATGTTACGCCAATCCCGGACAGCCAACCCAACATCCGCTAAGACCTCCATTAGGCCGGCCTTAATGTTTTCATGACGAATCAACGGTTGTTCGTCGATTTGAAGATGAATAAAGCTTTCTGCCGTCACGCCCTTTTCGGCACCAAGAATTCCTGGTTCCAAAATATCAGTCAGTGCGCCCGCACCCGTGCGGCGCACACGCATTACAGGGTGGATCGAAATATGTACGCCAAACCCATGGCGATTGATTTCTGCTGTCACGCTATCGATGAGGAACGGTTTGTCAGAGGTGATGATTTCCACCACCGTGTGGCCGAGCCCCCAGCCTTCTTTTGCGATGGCCGGGTTATATATATTAATCAGTGGCTTACCGGGTTTGTGGGTCGCTGCAGATTTTAAATGGTGCAAGGCGAGACCGACGAGGACGTCAGCCTCCATGGTTTCTAAATCGTCTATGGCAAGGTGGTTGAAATACTGACCAACGAAATTTTTAACCCGCGCTCGATCACCCTTTTTACTTTGCTCTACGGCTACCGCAACAATCTTATCTATAATTTTCTTACGGCGACCACGTTCTGCATCGAGTGGCATGGTTAATGTACTCCCACCATTGAATGAGCCAGCCCCCAGAACAAGCTAGTTCATTCACGTAAAAATACAAATTAATTTCGTCCAAAACTGCATTTTAACAACAGGTTGGTTGACCCGAGCCGATTGCTATGGGACGCTTAATTGTTCTTTCGTGTGTAGGAGTAATGCTCAACATGAACGGCGAGGCTTCTTCCGAACCGCAACACACTGTGCTGTCAGGCCAGCAGAACCCCGCGACTTGGGTGAGCCACCCCGTTGATGTCCGCATTTCCGTACCGTTTCTTCACACCCGCTTTTACCTAACCATTGTCGCGGGGCGTGAACGTCGCCCGTCCCACCGCCGCAAGGCGGAACGACAGGATTGCCCAATTCTCACAATTGGCAATGCGCTCTTCGCTTTTGGACTGACGACGCTGGTGACTCTTGTCGCTCTCTCGATCCTGATTGCACGTAGCGCCATCATAGAATAGACGTATCCATTGAACGATGAGCGCCAAACGCAAAAAAACCGGACATAAGTCCGGCTTTTTTGTTCCTTTAGGAGGAGGATGGAGCGGGCGATGAGATTCGAACTCACGACTTCAACCTTGGCAAGGTTGCGCTCTACCCCTGAGCTACGCCCGCGCACCGCCCTCTAAAAGGCGAGGCGGATAATACCCACCCATTCCGGCAATGCAAGCCCTCTTTTATACTTTTTTTCATCCCATTGCATTATTTGCTCCCAACCTGAAAGCGCGATATGACCACCACGCCATTTAAAACGCCTGAACAACTTCTCACCGCACTTGAAAACCTAAACATTCAGTCCCGCACCATCACGCATGAGGCTGTTATGACGGTTGAGGATAATCAAGCCCAGCGCGGTGCCGTTCCTGGACGCCATAGTAAAAATTTATTTTTAAAAGATAAGAAAAAGCAGCTCTGGCTTGTGGTTGCAGATGAGGACTGTCCGGTCGATCTGAAACGCTTGCGCCGTCAGCTTGGCGTCAGCAATCTTTCCTTCGCCAAGGCAGACGCCCTTCTTGATGCTCTGGGCGTGCTTCCAGGTTCCGTTACCCCTTTTGCCGTGATCAACGATCCCGACCAGCAAGTTCGCGTGGTCCTAGACAAAAACCTGACAGGCCCAGGGTCCGTGAGCTTTCATCCTTTGGTCAACACCATGACCACGACCATCACTGGTGATGATTTATTGATTTTTTTGCGCGCCACGTCCCACGAACCGCTTGTGATTGATTTTGCAAACGATGATGAAAACACTTAAATTTACGCACTCTGCCCTTGCGATGCGTCGCGTTTCCCGCCATTTATGGGGCACGAGACCACCCACCCCCCGACTTTGATCGAGAGATACTTACTGATGAGCGACATCATTCTTGGTTCTGGGCAGACCCCTTCTGCCAACCCAAACAAACCCGCTCTTGATATGGGTACCGCCAACGTCACCAGCCCACCGGCGCAAACGGCGACAGCAAATTTGGTCAAAGACAGTGACACCAATAGTTTTGTCCAAGACGTGATTGAGGCGTCTGCTCATACACCGGTCATCGTTGACTTCTGGGCACCTTGGTGTGGACCATGCAAGACGCTCGGCCCACTGTTGGAAAAACTGGTCAAACGCGCCGGTGGTCTGATCAAAATGGTTAAGATCAACGTCGATGAAAACCAAGGGCTCGCAGGCCAACTGCGTGTTCAGTCTGTCCCCACCGTGTTTGCTTTCAAAGATGGGCGCCCGGTTGACGCCTTTGCGGGCGCACTTGCTGAAAGTCAAATTCAGTCCTTTATCGATAAACTCATTGGGGATGCGAAGCCACCCATCGAGGCCGCGCTCGAGCAAGCGCAAGAAGCCTTAAAGGCCGGCGATGCCTTGGCTGCTGAAAATATGTATACCGCTGTGCTGTCTGAGGATCCGACGATGGTTCCCGCTTTTGCAGGCATTATTCGCGCGATTGCCGCACAGGGTGAATTCGACCGGGCGCGGGAAATGTTGACCAGCCTGGACGCAAAGACCCTCGCTAGCTCCGAAGTACAGCAGGCTATTTCCGCCCTCGAACTTGCTGAAGAAGGTGCGGGCACCCAACAAACCGACACCACTATCCTGCAAGCCAAAGTTGACAAGAACCCGAAAGACTTAGAGGCTCGTTTTGCCCTAGCCCAGAGCCTCTTTGCCTTAGGTCAAACCGAAGGCGCAATCAATAATCTATTGGAACTTGTGCGCATTGACCGTAACTGGAACGATGAGGCTGGCCGCAAGCAGCTCGTCAAAATATTCAATACGCTTGGCCCGGCCGACCCACTAACCGTGGATGCTCGAAAACGCCTCTCCGCTACTTTGTTTTCTTAAATCCAACTCGTAGGTTTTTATGCTCGGCTCACGTAACCCTTTCGATATGCCAGAAAAACTACCCGTTTTTCCTTTAACGGGTGCTGTGCTGATGCCGTTCGGTCACCTGCCACTGAATATATTCGAACCGCGCTATATTCAGATGATTGATGATGCCTTAGGGATGGAACGCATCATCGGCATGATCCAGCCCCGCCTAGCCCAAGGTGACCCCGTTCCCGATGACGCAGCACTTTACGACATTGGAACGGTCGGGCGTATCATCCAGTTTCAGGACTCTGGTGACGGCCATTACCTTATAACCCTTGAGGGCCTTGCCCGTTTTCGTGTGGCGTCCGTTTACCCCGCCAGCGATGGCTTGTACGGCTACCGTTGCGTAGAGGCCGAGTATGAATGTTTTCAACACGACCTGACCCCCACCGAGCATGACGATGGCCCTGGTCGGGGGCGTATCCTGGAGCTTGTGCACGACTACTTCGGCGATAAAGACATCGATGCCGACTGGAATGCCGTTTCACAAGCGCCCTACGAAGCCTTGGTTGCATCACTCGCCATGAGTTGCCCCTTTGCACCTGAAGAAAAGCAGGCTCTTTTGGAATGTGACACCCACGAAGATCGTGCACATATGCTAATCTCACTTTTCGAAATGAGCACCATGACCACTCAAGATCATGGCATGTTCAAGCACTGAGGAACCCGTTGGATGATCAACCAACAAAACACTGTGGACCGTAAATTATTAGAAATTTTGGTGTGCCCCCTCACCAAAGGCCCCCTTACGTACGACCCCGACACTCAGGAATTGATCAGTAAACAGGCTGGTCTAGCTTATCCAATTCGCGATGGAATCCCCATCATGCTTGAAAGTGAAGCGCGGGAACTCTAAGTCTCAACAAACGCTAATATACACTGGCCTGTTCCAGCAGCCCGCCAAGGGTCCGAACATCACTTGTAAATCCAAGTAACCCAGCCCTGGCCCTTAACGCGCAAAGGATAATTTGATGATTGCCGCCACTCGTGAATTTGGCCAAAGCCACACACCCACCGAAATTCGCTTGAATCGCGAAGAAAAACTGCTCGACCTTACATTCGATGATGGTCAGACCTTCAAAATCAGCGCTGAACTGCTTCGTGTTGAGAGCCCTTCTGCAGAAGTCCAAGGTCATAGCCCCGATCAGAAAAAAGTCGTCGCCGGGCGTCGCCATGTCAACATCATGGAAATCATACCCGTCGGTAATTATGCCGTGGCGCTCAAATTCGATGACCTGCATGACAGTGGCATCTACACTTGGGATTTCTTCTACAACATGGGCCAGAACCAAGAGGCCATTTTTGCCAATTATTTGCAGGAACTTGAGGCCGCTGGCTTGAGCCGTGACCCGTCATAATGATTGTTTCTTATTCGTACTAAAAAAAGCCGCCGAAAATGATCGGCGGCTTTTTTAATGTGCTCAAAATGCGGTAGCCGAGCACCTACAGGGATTCTCCCCGCATTAAGCGAGGCAATTCACCCACCGTGCCCATGGCATGACGCATGAAAAATCGTTTTAAATCAGGTAACTGATCCACTGCAGCCATGCCAAGGTCACGCGCCAACTTGACCGGCTCTATATCATTGGAAAATAATTTCACTAACGCATCAGTTACGCCGAGCATGAGATCGTTGTCAAACCGACGCCAGCGTTCATACTTTTCCAGCACCATACGTGCGCCAATATCCTGACCCGTTCGCCGTGCCTCAACAAGAACCTCCGCCAGCGCAGCAACGTCCCGCAAACCCATATTCAGACCCTGTCCGGCGATGGGGTGCATGCCATGGGCGCTGTCAGCCACCAGCGCCAGTCGCTCGGCAATATAGGTTTCTGCATACTGCAGCGATAATGGATAGGCAAAGCGCGGGCCAACCACTTTTATTTCGCCAAGAAAGTCACCGAAGCGTAGCTCTAGCTCTTCGAGAAAGTCGTCGTCATCCAGTTCCATCATGATTGGCCACAAATCTGAGCGTTCGGTCCACACGATAGACGATCGACAAGCCGGTTTTTCCGCCGTACCCGTCAACGGCAAAATAGCAAACGGGCCCGAGGGTAAAAAATGTTCCTGAGCGCAAAAGTCATGAGGGCGCTCGTGCTCTACCGTGCAAACGATGCCAGCTTGTTTGTAATCCCATTTGGTCAGCTTAATGCCCGCCCCTTCACGCGTTGGGGACCCGCGACCATCGCAGGCTATCACCAGTTTTGCCTCGATTTTGGTTCCGTCCTTTAATGTGGCATGAATCCCGTTTGTGTCGCGCCCCAATGTTTTCACTTCATTGGGGGCAAAGTAGGTCAGACCCTTAGTTTTCCCGACCTGGGCGTTCAGGCCTTTGCGGATAGAGCGGTTTTCCACCATGTAGCCAAACGGCTCATCGCCAAGCTCTTCATGGTCATAATGCAAAAATAGTGGCGAGCCGCCATCCGCGACGCGAATATCGTGAATGGGCGCAGTTTCATCTTTAATCACATCCCAAATGCCAACGCTTTGCAAAACCCGCTGTGATGACAAAGCGATCGCCGAGGCACGACCGTCAAAACCCCGATTGATCCAGCCCGCCATGTCTTCTTTATCAACAGTGGCAACCAAAAAGCCGTTTTGCGCCAGGGCCAATGACAAAGTTCCCCCCGCTAGCCCGCCGCCGATCACCAAAATGTCAACCTCCGTATTATGTGCGTTATCGCTTTGATCTTGCGCGGTGACATTCATGGGACCGTTTCCTGACAGAGCCACAATTCGTGCGGCGTGTTCATATGCCTCCCTAGAATCCATGTACGGCGGTCATTTGTCCAGAGGCTAGGCACGCTTCCTTTATTATGCATCAAATATAGGCATCTGGTGATATTTGCCTATTAATTAGTCAATATAGTTCGGCTTTTACGGTCAGCCCCACACAGGTGAATTTCTATAACATGATGATAAATATAATTAAATTATCTCTGTAACCGACTCTGGCACGGCCCTTGTAATGGATGTGATGCCGGACCATTGGTCTAGGCACGAACTTATCCGAGGCGCTTGTGCGTCATAACAGGGGAATTAGAGCGATGAAACTTATCATGGCCATCATCAAGCCCTTTAAGCTCGATGACGTCCGCGAGGCCCTCACGGGTCTCGGCGTCGAGGGTATGACCGTCACCGAGGTCAAGGGTTACGGTCGTCAAAAAGGCCAAACGGAAATCTACCGTGGAGCCGAATACGAAATTCACTTCCTACCCAAGGTCAAGGTCGAGGTCGCCGTGGCGAACGATCAAGCTGAGCGCACGGTCGAAGCCATCAGCACTGCCGCTGGCACAGGCAAAATTGGTGACGGAAAGATATTTGTCATCGATTTGGAAAAAGCCATGCGCATCCGCACTGGCGAAACCGACGACCAGGCCCTGTAAGGAGATTTACACATGAAAAATCGTCTGATCATTCCCGGTCTGGCCGCCACCATCGCATTGATGGCTGCTCCGGCCTATGCTGTGGACTCGGAAACCGCATACATCCTCAACAGTTTTTCCTTTTTGGTAAACGGTGCTCTGGTCATGTTCATGGCCGCAGGCTTCGCGATGCTGGAATCGGGCTTGGTACGGTCCAAAAACACCGCCACCATCTGCCTGAAAAACATCACCCTTTATGCCATCGCAGGCATCATGTTCTATGCTCTCGGCTATAACCTGATGTATATGGACGTTACCGGCTACATCGGCTCCTTGATGCCGTGGGCTGCAGATGATGCTGCCGCATTGGCGGAAGCCGGCGCTAACTTCGAAGCTGGCTACTCCGCTTCTTCGGATTGGTTCTTCCAAATGGTGTTTGTCGCAACGGCCGCATCGATCGTTTCGGGCACCGTCGCCGAACGCATCAAACTGTGGCCGTTCCTGATCTTCACAGTCGTTTTGACCTCCATCATCTATCCGATCCAGGGTTCCTGGACATGGGGTGGCGGCTGGTTGACCGAAATGGGCTTTCTGGATTTCGCTGGCTCGTCCATCGTTCACTCCGTCGGTGGCTGGGCCGCCCTGACTGGAGCCATCATCCTTGGCGCGCGCAAAGGCAAGTACGGCGCCAACGGTTCTGTACACCCGATCCCGGGCGCAAATTTGCCGCTGGCGACGCTGGGTACCTTTATTCTGTGGCTCGGCTGGTTTGGCTTTAACGGCGGTTCGGTGCTGGCGCTGGACTCAGCTAGCAATGCAGTCGCTATGGCGAACGTCTTTGCCAACACCAACATGGCTGCTGCCGGTGGCGTGGTCGCCGCGGTGATCCTCACTCAGCTGGTGTACAAAAAGGTCGATCTGTCCATGGCGCTTAACGGCGCAATCGGTGGCTTGGTTTCCATCACCGCCGGTCCTGACACACCAACCCTGGGATCTGCAATCTTGATCGGTGGCGTCGGTGGCGCGATCGTCGTGTTTGCCGTGCCGCTGCTCGACAAGCTGAGAATCGATGACGTAGTCGGCGCGATTCCCGCTCACTTGATGTGCGGTATCTGGGGCACCATGGCGGTTCCCCTCACCAATACCGACGCCAGTTTCGTGACCCAGCTGATCGGCGTTGTCGGCATCGGTTCTTTCGTTATCGTGACCTCAACCATCGCATGGATGGTTCTGAAGTTCACGGTTGGTATCCGGGCTAGCGAGGAAGACGAAGTTTCAGGTCTCGACAAGGCCGAGCTTGGCCTCGAAGCCTATCCGGAGTTTGGACGGGGCGCCCACAGCATCTGATTCCCCAACCACCCCGTTCAAGCAGAGGGTCGGAGGCTTCGGTCTCCGGCCCTTTTCTTTTGCAATTTTATTAGGCAATTGCTTCTTTCGTACGCAAAATTAGCCCTATACCGAATTGCCCAAAATTCACGCAATCGTGCCTTTTAGTCGTCAAATCAATCTATTATGCCAATTCACCAAAAGTGGCATAAAACTTGAGACGGAGATACCGGCCCAATTGGGGGGCCTTTTAAGATGCTGTGACATTAACGGTTAGGGGTTTATCGCCATGCAAGCGGGTATGGACGTTTTTTTTGTGCTGATCGGTGCCGCCATGGTGCTGGCCATGCATGCTGGGTTTGCGTTTCTTGAAGTCGGCACCGTGCGCCGCAAAAACCAGGTAAATGCCCTGGTCAAAATCATCACCGATTTTGCCGTATCAACATTAGCTTATTTCTTCATTGGTTATTCGGTGGCTTATGGCGTTAACTTTTTCTCCTCCGCCGCGGTGCTGACCGGTGCCGTTCCTGGCGAAAGCATGAGCTTTGCCAAAAATGGCTATGACCTAGTCAAGTTCTTCTTTTTGCTCACTTTTGCAGCTGCCATTCCGGCTATCATTTCCGGCGGTATCGCAGAACGCGCCCGCTTTTGGCCGCAATTGATCGCTACAGCTATCTTGGTGGCGCTCGTTTACCCGGTGTTTGAAGGCATGGTGTGGGGCTCCCGTTTGGGCTTTCAAGACTTTGTCGTAAGCATCGCCGGGGCACCCTTTCACGATTTTGCAGGCTCTATCGTTGTTCACGCCGTCGGCGGCTGGCTGGCGCTGGGTGCGGTGGTGATGCTTGGTGCGCGCCAGGGACGCTATAAAAAAGACGGTCGACTGGTCGGAATCCCCCCATCGAACATTCCGTTTCTGGCTTTGGGGTCATGGATATTGGTGGTCGGCTGGTTCGGCTTCAACGTTATGAGCGCTCAATCCGTTGAAGGTATCACCGGTTTGGTGGCTATCAACTCGCTTATGGCAATGGCAGGCGGCACCCTCGCCGCCGTTGTTGCGGGGCGCAATGACCCAGGCTTCATTCACAACGGCGCCTTGGCCGGATTGGTTGCCGTGTGCGCCGGCTCTGACATCATGCACCCGTTGAGCGCACTAGTCGTTGGTGGCGTTGCGGGAGCCTTGTTCGTTTGGGGCTTTAATCAATGCCAAGAAAAATGGAAAATTGATGATGTCCTCGGCGTTTGGCCTCTGCATGGCATGTGCGGCCTATGGGGTGGTATTGCATCCGGCATCTTTGGGCTTGAGGCCTTGGGCGGCCTAGGTGGGGTGACATTCTTGGGCCAATTGATCGGTTCACTTTCCGGCGTTCTCTTCGCCCTAGTCGGCGGGTTTCTCGTTTACGGCGGGCTTAAGGCCGCAATTGGCATTCGCTTGAATCCGGAAGACGAGTTTCGCGGCGCTGATCTCAGCCTTCATCATGTCACCGCATACCCCGAAGAAGATACCCACGCTTAACACAACTGGTCGTGATGCGTAGAAAGGGCTGGATGCTTATACATCCGGCCTTTTTACGTCTCAGACATGCCCCATTTGTTCATCATCATATTAGCCTGTGTTAAGGTCTTATAAATTCTCCCGGTGTACAAAAAGGCATGGCTTGGTTAACCGATAAAATGGGATCGGGCCCCCTTCTGCCCGAAGGCAGTTCGGCCTTTTTCGCCCGCCGGGTTTATGAACTCACCGGCGCAGGACTTGTCGTGCTTGGCGCTTCGCAGCTTGCCGCACTGGTTTCTTACGCCCCGACCGACCCGTCCTGGAACGCCGCTGCAAATGGCCCCGTACAAAACTGGCTGGGAACGACCGGTGCGATTGTCGCTGATGTCATGACCCAAAGCCTGGGTCTAACCGCAATTTTGCCTGCGCTTATTATGATAGTCTGGGGCATTTTACTGATCCGCAAACTGGGCATAAATCAACTGTGGTTACGGGTCATTTGTGTGCTGACAGGAACTGTCCTGCTGTCCGTATCCGCCGCGAACCTGCCTAACTTTGCCAGCTGGCCGTTGGCGACAGGACTTGGTGGCGTTGCTGGGGCTGTTTTGCTTGAACGCCTTGCCCATCTGTTACAAGCACTGGGCTCAACCCGGGCGGAGTTAAATGCTCTTATCGTAGCGAGCGTCGTTATCTTACCGGGCCTTTTTACTCTGGTCTGGTCACTGGCGCTGCCTGCATCTGACTGGAAATCCATCGGCCGCGGGCTTTCCGCCACAAACCATAGAATCGGCGCTTTGTTCCTCACGGCCTTCGCTTATATCCTCGGTCGCGCACCCCTGACCCGTCGTCACTTTACAGATGATGATGATGAACGCAATGAAACCTACCCTCCACATGCAGGGGTCCAGCCCGCTGCCAAGCGCCGAGCTCGCCGCGTTAAGACGACTGACACTGTTAACCCCAAGCCAAACATGAAGGGCCTGGTCGAAGACAAGCCGACCCAAGCCAAGCCCGGCCGTAAGGCGCAGGCGGCACGTCAGCGCACCCTGGATCTCGGTGTCAACGGTGCCTATCAGCTCCCATCGCTAGACATTCTCGACTCACCTGACCCCGTTAATCACGCCCATCAGCATTCCAAAGAGGCGCTGGCGCAAAACGCGATGATGCTGTCCACAGTGCTTGAGGATTTCGGTGTTAAGGGCGAAATTGTTAAGGTGCGCCCCGGACCCGTGGTAACCTTGTACGAACTGGAACCCGCGCCTGGCACCAAAACATCCCGTGTGATCGGACTGTCTGACGACATCGCCCGGTCCATGAGCGCAATTTCCGTACGCGTTGCAACCATTCCCGGTCGCAATGTCATCGGCATCGAAATGCCCAACCAGACCCGCGAAATGGTTCACCTGCGCGAACTGATTGCATCGCAGGATTTTGAAAAAGCCAAGGGTGCACTCAATTTGGCGCTGGGCAAAGACATCGGCGGCCATCCCGTAATCGTCGATTTGGCGCGCATGCCCCATCTTTTGGTTTCCGGCACCACCGGTTCAGGCAAGTCGGTGGGCGTGAACACCATGATTTGTTCGTTGTTGTACCAATACGCACCCGACCAATGCCGCTTCATCATGATCGATCCGAAAATGCTGGAACTCAGCGTTTACGATGGCATCCCTCACCTGCTTAGCCCTGTGGTGACCGAGCCCGGAAAAGCCGTTGTGGCGCTGAAATGGGCCGTGCGTGAAATGGAAGACCGTTACCGCTTGATGAGCCAGCTGGGAGTACGCAACATCACCGGCTACAACCAGCGCCTTGCCGACGCCGGTAAGCGCGGTGAAGTCCTGACCCGCACCGTGCAAACGGGCTTCGATGTTGACGGCAAACCGATCAATGAAGATCAGCCCCTGTCCATGGACCCGCTACCCTACATCGTTGTTGTGGTTGACGAGATGGCCGACTTGATGATGGTTGCGGGCAAGGATGTTGAAGGCGCGATCCAGCGTCTGGCGCAGATGGCCCGAGCGGCGGGTATTCACCTCATCATGGCCACCCAGCGCCCATCGGTCGATGTGATCACCGGCACCATCAAGGCCAACTTCCCGACCCGTATCAGCTTCCAGGTGACGTCAAAAATTGATTCCCGCACAATTCTCGGCGAGCAGGGCGCAGAACAGCTCCTCGGCCAAGGTGACATGCTATACATGGCTGGCGGCGGACGGATCACACGCGTACATGGTCCTTTCGTATCTGATGAGGAAGTTGAAGAGATTGTTCTCCATCTCAAAGACCAAGGCACACCCGAATACATCGAATCCGTCACTCAAGAACCCAGTGCCGGACCGGACGATATGTTCACAGCGGGTGGCGGGACCAAGCAAGATGAGCTATATGACCAAGCAGTGGCGCTGGTCGCACGCGAAGGCAAGGCGTCAACCAGCTTTGTTCAACGCCACCTGCAAATCGGCTATAACCGTGCGGCCCGTATTATCGAACGTATGGAAGCCGAAGGGGTGGTCAGCAAAGCTAACCGTGTCGGTCGGCGAGAGGTTCTTATAGGCGATGTCAGCGCAGCATAAACACTCCCCAGTCACGACAGAACTGTCCGAAACTGGCATTCCTAATCGTGCGTTTCCTCTAAGGAGCGTTGTAGCCAGTCTTTTGATTGTCGCCCTCAGCTTTTTTGCGGCCGCCCTGTTATGGCCCAAACAGGCCAGCGCAAAAGACGCCATTGGACTGGAAAAAGAGCAAAAAGCGCAAATCATCAAAGTTCAGGATTACCTCAACGCCATATCCACGTTGCGCTCACACTTTATGCAGGTCACCAGTCAGGGAAATTTTGCGCAGGGTGAATTTCTGTTGTCCAAGCCCGGCCGCATGCGCATTGATTATGATCCCCCCGTACCGATCTTGATCGTCTCCGACGGCCAATTGGTGATGTACAAGGATGAAGAGCTCGCCCAAACGAGCTTCGTGCCGTTAAGCAGCCTGCCTGCGTCGATGTTTATCGGCGACAACGTCAATTTTTTTGGTGATGATCTTTTGATCACCGACTATGAACACTCCAAGGGCGCTCTACGGCTATCGTTACAGCGTGCCGAGGACCCTGCCGAGGGCAGCTTAACCCTGGTGTTTCAAACTCGGCCCCTCGTATTAAAAAAATGGTCTGTGCTGGACGCACAGGGCATAACCACCACGGTATCTCTGCTCGGGCCTGCCTTTGGTGAAGCGCTGGATGAAAAGCTATTCAAGGTCGAAAACCGTCCGCTACAGCGTAAGCAGAACTAGCCCTGCATCTCCACATTTTCACGTACCACTGGCAAACGCAGTATCGCATTCCCATATCTACTATGGTCATAGTGTAATGCCTTGACCAACCCGTTGGGTGGTTTCTCCCCCCCAATACCCTCAACGGATCCCCCCAAGGGATAAAAGCCCGGCCACTCCCCCTGGCCGGGCTTTTTGCGCAATATTCTCGTTACTCTGAATTCTGAATGACGTGGGCTACGACACTAACTTACCAGACGATACCCGCCCGGTTCCGTTACAAGAATTTTTGCCTGAGAAGGATCTTCTTCCATTTTTTGGCGCAGCCTATACACATGGGTTTCCAGCGTGTGTGTCGTTACCCCTGCGTTGTAGCCCCACACCTCATCCAGCAATTCATCCCTGCTGATCACGCGATCGCCATGCAAATACAGAAATTTAAGAATTTGTGCCTCTTTATCCGTTAGACGAATTTGTTCACGGGCGCGGTTTTCGCTTGAGATGCCTTCTGGAAACAAGAGCTTAGACCCTGGTTGAAAGTGGTACCGACCGATGCACAGCACCGCATCATCACTCTGCTCGAACTGGCGTATATGGGCGCGAATTCGGGCAAGCAAAACGCCCAGCTTGAACGGCTTGGTCACATAATCCGTGGCCCCCGCATCAAGCCCCTGGATAGCGTCGCTGTCACTATCCGCCGCAGTAAGCATAATAATCGGCGCAACCAACCCGTCAGCGCGTAACAATTTGCATGTTTCGCGGCCATCCATGCCCGGCATCTCGACGTCAAGAATTACCAAATCAAAATAATGATCTTTAGAGAGCTCGCGACCCTCCTCACCACTGTGGGCGCAGACACACTGGAAACCTTCCAGTGCCTCAAATTGTTCGCTCAGCATATCCGTCAACATCGAGTCATCGTCAATAATCAGTATGCGCTTGCCTTCGCTCATATTCATGTCCCACCAGTCAATCCACACTCCCATATCACACTCTACGTGTTATTATATCGGTACCCGATCGCCACTCGGCAATATTCGTCTTCAATCGATTCGCTCTTTTCTTGCATTCATGGCTTGGAGTAAGGTCCATGAATGGCCGTGCACCGCTTCGTACAGGCCGTTTCCCGCCCCAAGAGGTTTGTTCTATCCTATGCCCCACCGCCAAACACCTCCGAACATGCCAACCACGCGCGAGCCAGTATCTCTACTGGCCGTTGACCGCGCTGTTTTTGAGCTTCGCCGTGGTCGTATCATTGCCGTTGCCGCCGCAGAGGGAGCACGGGCGCTGGTTATGGCTGCCGAAGGTGCCAGCCCCGATAGCCTGGCTGAATTATCCACGTTGGCGTGCGCTGATTCCATTTTGTGTATCACGCGAACGCGTGCTGAAGTCTTGGGGTTAAGTGACAAGCTCGATACTGATGATGCCACCGTTTTATCCCTCAACCTGAGTGGAGGCCTTAATGCCGAAGCCGCTCTCCGCCTTGCCGACCCCCTTACGCAAGACCCATCAGGTGATTTAGAACGTGCCACCGTGCAACATGTCGCTAAGCATGGACCGGAAAGTGCAGCCGTAGGCCTGACTAAGATTGCGCGCCTGTTGCCTGCCGCCGTGGTTGCGCCCATTGTGCATCCTGATAGTACCGATTTGGCTAGGTGGGCTGCTCGCCATAATTTGATACTGGTTGATGCGGGCGATATTTTTCAGTACGAACACACCGCTGCGCGAACGCTTAAGCGTGTTTCAGAAGCCCGCGTCCCCTTAGAAAATGCCGAGCTTACCCGCATCATCGCTTATCGGCCGCAAGATGGTGGCCTTGAGCACCTTGCCATCGTCATCGGAGACCCCCAGCCTGGCTCAACAGCGCTGGTGCGTATTCACAGTGAATGCTTCACTGGGGATCTGCTTAGTTCACTGCGTTGCGATTGTGGCGATCAATTGCGCGGTGCCATCCAGGCGATTGGCGCCAGCGGCTCAGGTGTTTTGCTCTATCTTGCTCAGGAGGGGCGCGGTATTGGATTGGTCAATAAGCTACGTGCCTACACGCTTCAGGACCGTGGGCTCGACACGCTCGATGCCAATGAAATGCTTGGTTACGATGCTGATGAACGCGTGTACCTACCCGCCGCCCAAATGCTCAAAGACCTTGGTCTGCAGACCGTACGCCTGCTTACAAACAATCCAGATAAAGTCTCGGCGTTGTCGCGTTTTGGCATCCAAATCGAAGCCCGAGTTCAGCACGCCTTTCCATCCAACAAGCACAATGAAAGCTACCTTCAAACCAAAAAGGCCAAAGGCGGTCACCTGTTTTGACCTCGCTTTAACTCGGCAAATCCAGCCTCTTACAAAATATAACGGCAAATTATGCCGCGTTTGGTCATCGTTGCTTATTCAAAATAATGCCTAACCTATTGATTATAAATATCTAACATCTTGGCATGTCGCTTGCTTGGTTCCGTGCAGGGCCACAGGTGCGTTTTGCCTGTTGTAAAACTGATTACGGAACGAACTCATGGATATATCCCAATACCGTGCCGACAATCTTTTAACATCAAGAGACCCCGCGCGAGAGCTCGCCTCAGCGCCGGTGAGTCCTGTTAGCGCCATTTCCAAAGAACAAGTTGGCCCACAGCCAACAAACCCTGAAGAAGACGGCCTAAATCTTTTTGATACCCTTTTGGATACGGTTAACCCCTTACAGAATATTCCCGGCGTTTCTACAGCGTATCAAGCGGTTACCGGTGATGAAAGTGGTGCCGTTGCCAAAATGGCGGGCGGTTTTCTTTTTGGTGGCCCCGTCGGGCTTGCGGCTGGGGCTGCAACCTCCTTTTTTGAATTCCTGACCGGCAAAAGTCTAATGGAGCATGCTCATGCCTTTTTTGGTGAGGGTCAAAATGCAGACCCAGTTGAGCACTTTACCACCGCTACCGTTGAGGATGCCCGCCCCCTAAGTGCGCCCAAGGGCACATCTCTTAGTGTTGTGCATTATCAGGAGTTTGCATCTGCCAAATCTGCACAAAGCCCTGGCATTGGCGCTAACGCTAACGATGTCGCGTGGTCATCGAATATGTGGACGGACAGCGCCTTGAGAAATGCCGCCGACCAATATGAGCAAAATCAAAATTTTGGCGAGCAGCAAAGGCAGCGTTCACAGGTCTCTGCATAGTTTTTAAGCGATGACACAATTTATGAACGTACAGATTGACCCCGCAGGTTATGTGCTGTTTGGCGATCATACATTTCGCTGTGCGTTGGGGCGAAGCGGGATCAGCGACACCAAACACGAAGGCGATGGGATGACGCCGGTGGGTACGCTCCCCCTTGGTCGAGTCTTTTACCGCGCCGACAGACTTGAAAACCCACCCCGTACTGGCCTGGATATCGTACCTATCCATCAAAACATGGGCTGGTGTGATGATTCTGAACATTCTGACTACAACACACTGATCGCCCTACCACACATCGCGCGCCACGAAAAATTATGGCGCGACGACCATGTTTATGATGTTGTCGTCGAGGTTTTATACAACACCAACCCAGTTCTACCTCACCGGGGAAGTGCGATCTTCATGCACGTCGCAAAGCCTGACTTTACGCCAACTGAAGGCTGTATTGCTTTAAAAATAAAAGATCTTTTGCAATTGTTGTCACACTGCAACAAAGGCGATTTTTTACATGTCCCAAGCCCGGAACAAGCGTAACTAACCCCTTAGGCTTGGCGAAGCTTTACACTTCATGTATGGGTGGACGGGTTCCAAATATGGCCGTTCCGACGCGAACATGCGTCGCGCCAAACTGGATTGCCGTTTCAAAATCTCCGCTCATGCCCATGCTGAGGGCTGCCAGGCCATTTCGCGCAGCAATTTTAGCCAACAGTGCAAAATGTAAAGCGGGTTCCTCATCTGCTGGTGGAATGCACATTAAACCTCGCACATCCAGACCCAGTTCATCACGGCACAATTGAATAAAGGCGTCGCCCTCTCGCGGTAAAATGCCGGCTTTCTGTGGCTCTTCACCCGTATTGATTTGAATAAATACCGGCAGGTTTTTACCCGTGCGCGCAATTTCGCCCGCCAGAGCGCGGGCAAGTTTTTCGCGATCTACGCTTTCTATAACGTCAAAAACAGCGACTGCTTGCTTGATCTTGTTGGTTTGCAGCGGCCCAATCAGGTGCAAGGTTATGTCAGGATAGCTTTCACGCAATTCGGGCCATTTCTGTTCTGCTTCCTGCACCCGATTTTCACCGAAAACTCTTTGCCCCGCCTCAAGGATAGGGTGGATTTGCTCAACCGCGTGTGTTTTCGAGACCGCAACAAGGCAAACGCCGTCAGCAGTGCGGCCCGCCTTTTTTCCCGCAACATCAATCCTAGCCCGCACCTCTGCTAAACCGGGTGCACTTAAGATGTTGTTCTGTGTCGGCATATGGACTTGCTCCGGCTAGGCTGAAAGGCGATCGGATGATACAAGGATGATCATGAAGAAACTAGCAAAGCTGTGCACCCGGCACAATTGGCCGCGACAACACCATCTGCATAAATCGTTGCCACAGTTCTACCTGTTCAGCGACGCAGAACGCTTGCCTGACCCTAGTTCGCTGCTTTTTCGTCTGCCCAGAGGCGCCTGTGTGGTACTGCGTCACACTGACCGACAGTCGCTTGTCTCTTTGGCGCAGCTCATCATTCCGCAAGCCCGAAAACTGGGTCTTAAGGTTATCGTCGCCGGAGATATTCGGTTGGCTTTGCACGTCGGTGCGGACGGCGCGCACCTGTCTGAGGCCACAGCCCGGTGCGAGCGGCCGCGCACAAAAACCGTCAAGCGTGGGTTTTTTATAACGGCAACGGCTCACACCCGTATGGCCATATGGCGTGCCCGACAGGCTGGGGCTGATCTTATATTTTTATCGCCTGTTTTTGAGACAAAAAGCCATCCGAGGGCACGCAGGCTGGGGGCATTGCGTTTTGCCGTACTGGCACGAACAAGCCAAATCCCCATAGTCGCCCTTGGCGGGATCACGCACAACAACGCAACGCGCCTGGCTTTTGGGCCGGCATATGGACTTGCGGCCATTGGCGCATGGCGGGACTGATGCGTTTTGTTGCTCGTGATTTATGTGGTGAGCAGACAAAAAGAAAGGGCGGCCGAAGCCGCCCTTTCAAAGTCCGAAGACCAAAGTTTACTTCAAATTAGAAGCCAACTTCGATACCGGCGATCACACCGCTGATCGTGCGAGCTTTGTTGGCTTCCGTACCGGTGCCTTCCAAGTTCGCTTTAGCGTTGTAGTAGTTAGCCGTCAAAGCAACGCTTGCTCCGAGGTCGTAAGCAGCAGCAACGCTCCATTTGGTGTCTTTGTCGTCACCAGCGATGCCGGACTGACCGGAACGCTTAGCCGACAAGTAACCAGCAGCAACGCTGTACGGACCGGTTTTGTATGCAACGCCGAGTTCCCAAGCGTTACCGTCCTGACGTTCGTCCGTAGTAAGGAGCGTGCCGGAACGCGTGTCCTCAAAGTCTCTGTAACCACCGCCGACGGTGAAGCCAGCCATGCTCAGGTTCAAACCGGCGTAGTTGAACGAGTAGTCGGTGTCAACGTCACTGTGGCTGAGGCTAGCAGAAATGCCAACGCCGCTCATTTCGCCGGAGTAGCTTGCGCCGTAGCTGTAACCGTCCTGAGCAGCAACAACCAAACGTGCTTCGGAAGCGTTACCAGCTTCAGCAGCAGAGTAGGATGCGCCAACGGAGAAACCGCTGAAGCTCGGGGAGGTGTACTTCAATTTCACGGAGTCACCACCAAGGGTATCCATGACGCGGCTGCCGGTACCCGTAGCGTTGGCGAAGGTGGTGGTCGTGGTCGTGGATGAGGTTGCAGTGCCGCCCCAGCCATCGGTGTCACCCCAGTCGAGGCCGGTAACCTGTGGCACGCGAACAGCAGATGAGTTGCTGTAATGCGGAGCGTGACCAACAACAACGCTGCCCATTGCGTCGGAGCTGACGGTCAGGTAGGAGCGATCGATGTTGTTCGTTGCAGCGCCATCGGCTTCCATTTCGATGCGGGCAGCAACTTTGATGCCGTTGTCGAGGGTCGTGGAACCGGTGAAGTAAACTTCGGTGTTGGATTTCTGACCAATGTCTTTACCGCGCTCAGCAGCAGAAGAAGTCGAAGCGACTTCGTCGTTTTTGCCAATACCAACATAGTGCTTCATGAAGCCGCCGAGGCCCAGAGCAATTTTGTCAGCTGCGAAAGCTTCGGTGGTCATGGTGCCCAGGGCGATAACGGCCGTGGTACCGAGCAGAATCTTTTTCATGGTTTCTCCTTAACGTTAGTTTTTTCTATCGTTCCGTTCCCGATGCTTGGTTTCAATAACCATTGAGCAGCATCACGTTTCGATAGACGTTTAACCCCAAATTGGATGCTGCATGCTGAACCTGTATGTATTGGAAATCAAGAAACTCTCTTCAGTGCTGACCGCATATCTTTCCGAGCGTGATATTTTTGTCACATAGTTTCTCCTGTACGGGCTTTATACTGTATAAATATCCGATGTTCCTACGTGAATAGGCCCCAGTCCGCTCCCCCACTTTGTGTGACTTCGCTGTTACACTCACGTAATTCAGAATATGAATATGCCTTTTTCAACGCCATCTTTAAGTCATCATCGCTTTTTATATAACTTATTACCCTGCTATTGTGCGGATCTTGCCATTTCGAGCGTTGCTGATCGCGCCAAGCTGCGTATGATGTGCTACTTTTTATCAAATTTACTTGATGCAGGATCGCCTGTGGAGTTTTAGGACGCTATGAAAAAGACCACACTGTTTTTCGCTGTTACGAGCACTGTTTTAGTATCCCTTGCACTTGGGGCCTGCTCTGGCGGCAAAGTGTTGACGCCGCGTAAGCGTGCCGCCGGTGAGGTTGGCAAGCAATATGAAGAAACAAATCCGCGCAAAACAATTTTTGGCGAGGGCGGCTTAACGTTGGGCGACCAGGGGAAAAAGCAATCCAACGCTGACCAGGGCGGCGGTATTGGCGTTAACTCATATCTTTGGCGTGCAACCCTAGACACCATTGCCTTTATGCCGGTCACCAGCGCCGATCCATTTGGTGGCGTCATCATCACCGATTGGTATTCGCCCAGTGAAACGCCCATGGAGCGGTTTAAGCTCAACGTTTATGTTTTGGGCCGCGCGCTCCGTGCCGATGGCGTACGCGTTTCCGTGTTCCGCCAGGTTTATGATAACGCCGGAACATGGCGTGACGCCGCCGTAGAAGAAGACGCAGGCCGCAAACTCGAAGACGCCGTCCTCACGCGCGCACGCCAACTTCGCAACGAAACCCGTCTTCAGCAGAACTAAGCCTATCGTTCTTGCCGCTTACTAATTAAATCTAAGCTCATCACTCTCAATAGGAATGCTCACGTCCATGTCGCGCTATAACTTCAAAGAAGCCGAAGCCAAGTGGCAAAAGGCCTGGGAAGACAAAAGTACATTTACGGTCACGGAAGATCCAGATCGTGAAAAATATTACGTGCTCGAAATGTTTCCATACCCATCGGGGCGTATTCACATGGGACATGTGCGTAACTATACCCTCGGTGATGTTGTCGCCCGCTTTAAGCGCGCGCAGGGCTTGAATGTTTTGCACCCCATGGGCTGGGACGCCTTTGGTTTACCTGCAGAAAATGCGGCTATCCAAAACAATACCCACCCGGCCAAATGGACGCAGCAAAACATCGCGACGATGAAAGCGCAGCTTAAAACCATGGGCCTGTCCTATGACTGGGGCCGAGAAATCGCCACCTGCACGCCGCAGTACTATAAGCATGAACAAAAAATGTTCCTCGACTTTCTAAAGGCAGGCCTCGCGTACAAGAAGGAATCCTGGGTCAATTGGGATCCGGTTGAAAACACCGTCTTGGCAAACGAGCAGGTGATTGACGGAAAGGGCTGGCGGTCCGGCGCACCTGTTGAAAAACGCCAGCTATCGCAGTGGTTTCTCAAAATCACTCAGTATGGTGATGATCTGTTGCGTGAGCTTAAAACACTTGAGCGCTGGCCCGAAAAAGTCCGCATCATGCAGGAAAACTGGATCGGTCGCTCTGAGGGTGCCCGGGTCTTTTTTGAGCGTGCAGATAAGCCTGAAACGCTGGAGATTTACACCACGCGCCCCGATACGCTTTTCGGCGCGTCATTTATGGCGATTGCAGCCAATCACCCCTTAGCACTTGAATTGGCTCAATCCGACCCTGAGTTGAGGCAGTTTATCAGTGATTGCAATGCTCTCGGCACGTCTGAGGCTGCCATCGAAAGTGCAGAAAAAAAGGGCTTTAAGACTCCGCTTAGCGTCAAACACCCCCTCATCCATGACCATGCCCTACCCATTTATGTCGCCAATTTTGTGTTGATGGAGTACGGCACCGGGGCCATTTTCGGCTGCCCGGCCCACGACCAGCGCGATATGGATTTTGCGCGCAAATATAATCTGCCCATCATCCCCGTCGTCGCACCCCAAGACATTGCGGGCACGGATCAAGAGGCCGCCTGGCTAAGCGATTTTTGCGCGAATGCCGTTGAAGCCTTTTCGGAAAACGGAGTTGCCGTAAATTCCGATTTTCTCAACGGACTGAATGTAACCGAAGCAAAAAACGTCGTTATCAAGCGTCTTGAGGACATGAACCTTGGCAAAGGTACGGTTCAGTACCGACTTCGTGACTGGGGCGTGTCGCGCCAGCGCTACTGGGGTTGCCCTATCCCGATTATTCATTGTGATGACTGCGGCGCTGTCCCCGTACCGGAAAGTCAGCTGCCTGTAGAGCTGCCCGATGATGTGCTTTTGGGCGAGGCCGGCAATCCGCTCGATAACCACCCCAGCTGGAAGCACACCGCGTGCCCTTCCTGTGGAAAGGCTGCCGTACGCGAAACAGACACTTTTGATACGTTTTTCGAATCATCTTGGTATTTTGCGCGCTTTACCGATGCTCAATCCGAACAGGCCTTCAGTAAAAGCGCGGTCAATTATTGGCTACCGGTCGATCAGTACATTGGTGGAATTGAGCATGCTGTTTTGCACCTTCTGTACTCCCGTTTTTTCACCAGGGCGCTTAAGGATTGCGGTTATCTGGACATCAAGGAGCCCTTCGCGGGCCTGATGACCCAGGGCATGATCTGCCATGAAACGTATCAAGACAAAAACGGCAAATGGCTTACGCCCGAAGAGGCCGCGACCCTTGGTGATGACCAAGTTAATATCGGTCGCTCCGAAAAAATGTCCAAGTCTAAGAAGAATGTCGTTGATCCCGAAATTATCATCGGGAACTACGGCGCTGACACGGCCCGTTTGTTTATGCTATCCGATAGCCCGCCGGATCGTGATTTGGACTGGACCGACGCAGGGGTCGAGGGCGCTTGGCGCTATGTCGGTCGTGTATGGCGGCTCATAGAGGGCGCATCCGATCAGGTGGCGCCCGCCGGTAGCGCCATGCCCGGCAAGTTTTCTGATGAAACTCTAAAAATACGCAGCCTTGTCCACAAAACCGCACATGCCGTTACACGCGACCTCAACAATTTTCATTTTAACAAAGCTGTAGCCCGCATTCGTGAGCTGACCAATGCACTCGAGTCCTTCATCGCATCCGATGACGCATCGAACTGGGTGCGACGAGAAGCTTTCGAGTTTGTTGCTAAGCTTATCAACCCAATGATGCCTCATTTAGCCGAGGAGCTGTGGCAACATTTGGGGCACACCAATTTAATCGCCAATGAAACATGGCCGACCGTAGATGAAAGTCTTCTGGTCGATGACACTGTGACCATTGCCGTGCAGGTTAACGGTAAAATGCGTGGAACAGTTGAATTACCTATCGATTGCCCGCAAGATCAAGCCCAATCGGCTGCACTCGCACTTGAAACTGCGATCGCAGCCATGAATGGCAAATCACCGCGCAAGGTTATTGTGGTGCCCAACAGGATTATTAATATTGTTGTCTAAGCCCCTCATCGCCCGTTTCTCAATCCTGTCGAGCCTTGTTATAGCCGGAGCGGCCTTAAGCGGTTGCGGATACAGCCCGCTTTATGGGCACGGTGCTACCTCCGCGAACACGCAAGGTTATCTTTCTCTCATCCATGTCCGCCCTATACCCAATCGTGTCGGGCAGGTGATGCACAGCTCGCTAACGCATTTGCTCAAGCCAAGATCAAACAACGCGCCGCAGGCCTATGATTTGAGCATCAATCTCAGCGAATCTTTGGCGACGTTGGCCGTCGAAAAAAATGCGTTTGCAACGCGTGCTAACTTAACTCTGACGGCAGATTATAAGCTCTCCCGTAAATCGGACGGTTACCTCTTGACCTCCGGATCGGCCAAGTCCGTTTCCAGCTACAACATATTGGTATCAGATTTTGCGACGTTGGCCGCCAAGGAGGACTCCCGTGCACGCGTTGTTCAAGATCTTGCCGAAGCTCTTCGCACCCGGCTCGCGGTCTATTTCCAAGGACCAGGGCAAAAGCAGCCTCCGCTGATCAGCAAAAGCGTCCGCCCGTGAAAATCGCGGGCGGCAAAATTGAAGGCTTTCTGCGCTCACCAGACCCGGTCGCCCGCGCCATTCTTGTTTTTGGCCCTGACGAGGGACTTGTGCGCGAGCGCGCAATGCGTCTGGCAAAAACTGTTGTGGAAGATCTCAGCGACCCCTTCCGTGTCGTCGAGCTCAGCGGCCCTGATCTCAAGTCGGACCCGGCCAGGCTATCAGATGAAGCCGCCTCGATGTCATTTGGTGGCGGCTCGCGTGTTATCCGTGTTCGTCAAGCTGGGGACGTCGTCACCCCTGCATGCCAAACCTTACTCGCGATGAGCACGCCCGCGGATGCCCTTGTTGTTATCGATGCCGGCGACTTACCACCCCGTTCAAAATTACGCAAAATGTTCGAAACCGCCAAAAACGGCGCCTCCATCGCGTGCTACGCAGACGATCTGCGCTCCCTACCCGATGTTATCCGTGAATCTTTAAACAGCTTTGGCCTAAGCGCCGACCGTGACGCCATGTCCCTCTTGGTGCAAAGCCTCGGCGTTGATCGCTCTGTCACCCGCGGCGAGCTGGAAAAATTGGCTATTTATATGGATTCGCCCAGCTCGAATACTACCAGTGGCACAACGCCCGTACCCGTCAGTGAGGCCGACGTTCGCGCCGCTATTGGCGATACCGCCGCCAGCGGTATCGATGATGTGATTTACGGCGCCGCGAGCGGTGATGCGACAAAGCTGGAGACATCCTTAAGCCGCGTTCTGTCCGATGGCACCAATCCTGTCCAGTTGGTGCGGGCTGCAGAACGCCACTTTCAGCGTCTGCATATTGCCCGCGGCCAGATGGCCCAGGGCATGAGTGCGGATCAAGCCACCAAAACAATGCGTCCGCCCATCATGTTTAAGCTGGCTGATGCATTTCGGATGCAACTTAGCTTATGGCCTGAAGCAAAACTATCGCGCGCTTTTGAGATTCTGACTCAGGCTGAGATTGACTGTAAAACGACAGGACTGCCCGCCAACGCCATTTGCAGCCGCGCTATGCTCACCATTGCACAGGCCGCAAAGGCCGGACAGCGCCGTCGCCAGCCTTAACAAATCATTTATATCAATGTGCTATATGCCATTCCTCACAAATGACATCCCTACCCATGATACATTCCGTTTAATCAACGAAAAACGCTGTCAATCATCTGTAACGGCTAAGGAATGCGTCAACCGTGCCAAAATACCATCCAGCTGCTCAAGGTTTTCATAGTGAATCACAACTTGGCCGCGACCTTTTTTGTCTTTTATATCAACCTTTAAGCCCAGTAAGTTCGCTAGGTCATGTTCCAGGGCTACCGTATCCGCATCCTTTGTTGGCTTTGCCCCTTTAGGCTTGGCATCTTGCTGACCGCCAGCCTTAACCAACTGCTCCGTTTGACGCACGTTAAGGCCCTTGTGCACAATCTCTTTGGCCAGATAGGCAGCCCCCGCCACGCCCACCAGGCAGCGGGCATGTCCAGCGCTCAAAGCGCCGCCCGCCAAAAGCTCTTTGACGTCGCCCGGCAGCGTCAGCAAGCGTAACGTATTCGCAACATGCGAGCGACTTTTGCCAAGTGCCTGCGCCAGCTGTTCCTGCGTGTGGCTGAATTCATGCATCAGGCGATGATAGCCTTCCGCCTCCTCAAGTGCTGAAAGGTCTTGGCGCTGAAGATTCTCCACCAAGGCAACTTCAAGCGTTTCCCGATCATCAAAATCACGAATAATAACGGGCACTTCATGGAGTTGCGCCAGCTGAGCCGCGCGCCAACGCCGCTCTCCGGCGATAATTTCAAATTCACCAACCTGCTTAGGGTGCGGACGTACCAGCAACGGCTGCAAGACGCCTTTTTCACGAATAGAATCTGACAGATCGCGCAACTGGTCGTCACTGAAATTATGACGTGGCTGATATTTTCCGGGATGCAGATGAACAACGGCAACGACTTTTGCCCCCTCCCCTGCATCCAGTTCAGAAAATTCTGCCTCGTCCCGACCCAAAAGCGCCGACAGACCCATACCTAATTTTTTCTCAGCCATCATATTTTCCTCGGTCAAGCCTTAAACGCTGACGTGGCCTTCCCGGCGCAACACTTCCCCAGCCAAATGCAAATAGGCTTGCGATCCAGCACACTTCATATCGTACATCAAAACCGGACGTCCATGAGACGGCGCTTCGGATACCCGTACATTGCGAGGAATGACGGTTTTGTAGACCTTATCGCCAAAATACTCACGGACATCGGCCGCCACCTGATCGGACAACTTGTTGCGCTTGTCAAACATGGTCAGCACAATGCCCTGAATTTCAAGTTCGGGATTGAGCGCATTCTTTACCCGCTCCACCGTTTTGAGTAAATGACTCAAGCCTTCCAAGGCAAAGAACTCACACTGCAGTGGCACCAATACGGCCTGGGCAGCGACCATGGCGTTCAGCGTCAATAAACCCAACGCTGGCGGGCAATCGATCAGCACGTAATCATAGTCCTGCGCACCATCACCGATCGCGTTTTTCAGCTGGTATTCACGGGCGTCCATGGCCACCAATTCCAGCTCCGCACCGGATAGGTCCATGCCTGCCGGAACGATGTCCAGGCCGGGAACCGCAGATTTTTGAACCGCCGCGGCCAAGGTAGTTCCGCCGATCAACATCTGGTAGGTATCCAGCCGGCGGCTTTTGCGATCAACGCCTAAACCGGTCGAGGCATTACCCTGTGGGTCCAGGTCGATCAGCAAGATTTTTTGTTTCACCGCCGCTAGTGCTGTTGCCAGATTGATGGCGGTGGTGGTTTTGCCTACACCACCCTTCTGATTGGCCACCGCAATGATGCGTGGTCCTTTTTCCGGTACGGGCAGGTTCATGATGTCCCCTATGGTGCTTTTGCGCATTTTATTCCAGATGCTCATGACGTTGGATGCACTCTCTCAACTCTAGGATCATGCCTGCCGGATCAGTCCGACTAGGGTGATGACGAACGTGCATACTCCAGCCTTTTTGTGCTTCGGTCAATTCCTCGGACCACCGTTTACCCTTAAGAAACAGGTATATCCCTGTGGATAAGCTGTGCATCTGTGCGTACGAAAGAAGTTTATCCAGCGGTGCTAGGGCGCGCGATGTCACAATATCCGCGTTCAAGGGCTGTAGCAGTTCAATGCGCTCATTGTGAACAGTGACCCCGCACCCCACGGTACGGTTGACTTCTCGCAGAAAAGAGCATTTTCGCTGATCACTTTCTATCAGATGAACATCCAGCGTGGGATCTAGACAGGCCAGCACCAAACCCGGAAATCCCGCGCCGCTGCCGAAATCCACAACTTTTTTTCCACTGGGGATCAGCAGAGCAATTTGAGCACTGTCCAACATGTGCCGTTGCCATAGCGATGAAATGGTATCCGGGCCAACCAAATTTATCTTAGCCTGCCACTTGACCAACAGATCAGCATACGTTCGCAGGCGCGCGAGGACCTCATCCACAACGCCTGTCGCCGCCTGAAAGTCAGCTGCGTCCAAGACGGGCATCACGGCGTTATTGCCACAAGACGATCCATCAGCCGTCCTATTCATGCCTGCTTCCTCATTAAATTTAGCCTTTTCGATATGGCAATGTTTCACGTGAAACATTGTGTACCAGCATTAGCCAACAAACTATTAAGCCGACTTGCGGCGCGAACTACGCTGAACATAGGCAAGAAGCAACGTCAACGCTGCGGGCGTAACCCCAGAAATCCGTGCCGCCTGACCCAAAGACGCGGGACAAACAGACTTTAACTTCGCCCGGACTTCGTTCGACAGGCCATTGATGCTCTCATAATCCAAATCCGTCGGGATAGCCAAAGCCTCATCCTTACGAAACGCATGAATATCAACTTCCTGACGCTCTAGGTATACCGCATAACTAGCTTCGATTTCCGCCTGTGCCTTGGCACCTGGTGAAACATCCCTTAGCTCTGGCCATATCGGCTCCAGTGTCACCCAGTCCAATCCAGGATACGACAACAGTTGCTTGACCGAACGACGCTGACCATCTTGATTGATTTTAAGGCCGTGCTTATCCAGTTCCGTAGGGGTTGCACCAAGCTGTTCGGTCAACTTCAGGGCAGAAATGATCTCTGCCTCCTTGCGCTTAAACAGTTCAGCACGCTCAGGACTGACACAACCGACTGCGGCACCCCTCAATGTTAGCCGACGATCAGCATTGTCGGCCCGCAGCTTAAGGCGATACTCAGCACGGGATGTAAACATACGGTAAGGTTCTTGCGTTCCCAGGGTGACCAAATCATCGATCATGACACCAATATATGCTTCCGAGCGATCCAACACGAAGGTGTCAGCCGAACCCCCTGCCTTCAACGCCGCATTCACGCCAGCCATCAAACCCAGAGCTGCAGCTTCTTCATAACCTGTTGTCCCATTGATTTGACCGGCCAGAAACAAACCAGCCGCGCCGCGAGTCTCCAGTGTAGGCCCGAGTTCCCGCGGATCAACGAAATCATACTCGATGGCATAGCCCGGTTGGATCATGCGGGTCTGTTCAAGGCCAGGGATCGTCTTCAAAAAGGCCAGCTGCACATCGCGCGGCAAAGACGTTGAGATACCGTTTGGATAAACGGTCGCATCATCGTAACCCTCTGGCTCAAGAAAAATCTGATGATTGTCACGACCAGAAAACCGCACCACCTTGTCTTCGATTGACGGACAATAGCGCGGCCCAATACTCTCGATTTGACCGGAATACATGGGGCTGCGCTGAAGATTGGCATTGATAAGAGCATGGCCGGCAGGTGTGGTTCCCGTGATATAGCAGTCAATTTGGCGCTGCGTGATGGCCTTGGTCAAAAAAGAGAATGGCTCTGGCACCTCATCACCGGGTTGGCGCTGTAAACTCTGCCAATCGATAGTGTTTCCGTCCAGGCGCGGTGGCGTCCCCGTTTTCAGGCGTCCTGTTTTCAAACCCAAGCGGCGTAGCGTGTAAGCAAGCCCGACAGCCCGCGGGTCCCCTGCCCGTCCAGCCGGAAACGTCTGGTCGCCCAGATGGATAAGGCCGCGCAGAAAAGTACCCGTGGTCAAAACCACTGCACCCGCAGTGATCAAGGCTCCGTCCGCAAGACGCACGCCCGTAACGACATCATCTTTGTCTATCACGATGTCATCAACGGCAGCCTCTAGCACCTTCAGATTTTCCTGCTCTGCCAAAAGCTCCTGTACCGCTTGGCGGTACAATTTACGATCCGCCTGTGCCCGGGGGCCGCGCACAGCAGGACCCTTCGAACGATTCAGCATACGAAACTGAATGCCACCCCGGTCAGCGGCACGCCCCATGAGGCCATCCAGGGCATCGATCTCCTTGACCAGTTGACCCTTAGCCAGACCACCGATTGCGGGGTTACAGGACATTTCTCCAACCGTACCGAGGCGATGGGTAACAAGAACCGTACGCGCGCCCATACGCGCGGCCGCCGCGGCCGCCTCCGCGCCTGCATGCCCGCCGCCAATGACGACGACATCAAAATCGTGGGTGTTGATTGGATCCATAAACGGAACTTAGGTGTGGCGCCAGCACAAGTCAAACAAGCAGTACGTTGAGGGCCGTGAAATGTTTCACGTGAAACATTGCGAAAAAGAAACAGGGTAAGCCGCCAGCGCCTGACGGGGCTAAATTTACTTGCCGATGCAGAAGTCTCGGAAAATAACATCCAGCAAATCTTCGACATCTACCCGCCCGGTAATACGGCCGAGCTCACGCGCTGCCATGCGTAAATCTTCAGCTTCCAACTCTGCCCCCAAATGTTCTGCGTTATCGCGACCCAAAAACCGCTCCAACGACTCTACGGTACGCGTCAAGGCTTCGCGGTGCCGAGACCGCGTAGGGGCCGGTCCATCACTACCAACGCGACAGCACTCCGCAACCATATCCGACAAGCGCAAAACAAGGGCATCCAGCCCCTGCCCCGTGGCAACAGACAATGTCATAACAGCATGATCATCAATGCGCTTGGGAACGTCCCGCGGTGTAACATCTGACTTATTGATCACAACCAGCGTATCCGCCTCCAACAAAGACCGGGTACTGGGGTCAAGATCAGGCAGCGCCGCGCCATCGAAAACAGCGAGCTTCAGGTCAGCACCCTCAGCCCACAGGCGAGCACGGCGCACACCCTCTTGTTCAATGGCATCTCCACTTTCGCGCAACCCGGCCGTATCAGCCACCAAAAGCGGGTAACCACCAAGGTTCAGGTGAACCTCGACCACATCTCGGGTCGTGCCCGCAATGTCGGAAACAATGGCCGCATCGCGCCGGGCCAGCGCATTCATAAGCGACGACTTCCCCGCGTTAGGCGGCCCGATGATGGCAAGACGTACGCCCTCGCGCAAACGCTCGCCTCGTCGCCCATCAACCAAGTGCGCCTGAATTGCGATGTAAAGCTTCCGCACGCCAGCCACCAGACGGTCGTGAATATCTTCCGGCAGATCCTCATCGCTAAAGTCGAGCTCTGCCTCAAAATGCGCAAGAGCACGGACCAGACTTACGCGCCAACCATCATAAAGGCGGCCAAGCTCGCCTTCAGATTGACGCAGGGCCTGCTTTTTTTGGGCCTCGGTTTCCGCCTCAATCAAATCTGCAAGGCCCTCGACCTGGGTCAAATCAAGCTTGGCATTTTCAAACGCACGGCGTGTAAACTCCCCCGCTTCAGCCAGACGCAAGCCATCAAGATCAGACAAGGCCGCCAGAACACCCTCAACAACAGCCGTCCCCCCATGCACATGCAACTCAGCAACATCCTCACCAGTAAAACTCGCTGGGGCGCTAAACCACAAAACCAACGCATCATCCAAAATATCACCGGACACGGGATGACGAAGGCGCAACAGTCTTACGACACGCGGCTGCGGCAAATCATTCCCGCTAAGCAATTGCAGCGCAAATCCTGCCCGCGACCCGGAAATGCGGATCACCGCAACACCCGAACGACCAGTACCACTGGCCAGGGCATAAATCGTATCGCTCACAAAGCTATTCATCATACTGCATACCTACTGGTCCGCACGCATCATCAAATGCTCGATACGCTTTCCCTGCTGAACGTGCTGAATGAGAATCTCATCAACATCCTCAAAGGTTTCCATTTTGTACCACACGCCTTCTGGATAAATCACAACAGCCGGGCCTAACTCACAGCGGTCCAGGCAACCCGCGGAATTAATCCGCACGTCGCCAAGACCCAACTCCTTGGCGCGGGCCTTCATGTAATCTCGCAACCTCGCAGACCCCGCGCGGGCACATGAGCCCCTGGGGTGGGCCTCTGGTCGTTCATTTGTACAGCAAAAAACATGAACACGATAAAAGGGCTCAAACTCAGTCATCACAAAAAATCTCGTTGTTAAACGGACAAAGACCCAAATAAATTTGGGGTTGTATCAGGTCCCGGCTCACACAAAGTAAGCAAGCATAGATCATTTCACAACGCCACAGTCATCCATCGTCACAGATCGTACATTACCAAGCAGAGTTCAGATATCATAAGGCGCTATATCATGCCTAAAAACAAACTGGCCCTAGAGACCAGTCCCTATCTTTTGCAACACCAGGACAACCCGGTAGACTGGTACCCATGGGGAGAAGAGGCCGTTACTGCCGCCAAGGAAAGCGGAAAGGCCATACTGCTTTCGATCGGTTACTCATCATGTCATTGGTGCCATGTGATGGCTCATGAAAGCTTTGAAAACCAAGAAATCGCCGCCCTGATGAACGAGCTGTTCATTAACGTAAAGCTCGACCGTGAAGAACGCCCGGACCTTGATGTTATATATCAATCGTCACTGGCGCTGATGCGTCAACCGGGCGGCTGGCCACTCACCATGTTCCTCACCCCCGATGGAGAACCGTTTTGGGGCGGAACTTACTTCCCCCCCGAAGAGCGCCATGGTCGCCCTGGCTTTAAACAAGTCCTGAGCGGCATCTCAAGCGCATGGCAAGACAACCGCGAACAGGTAACCAGCAATGTTGCCGTCATTCGCGAAGCGCTCGAGGCACTATCGATCGCGCAATCTGGCACCGAACTGACCCTCAGCTACGTTGATGAAGTGGCCAGCACCACGCTGCGCGCCATCGACCCAAGCTATGGCGGCTTTCGCAATGCCCCCAAATTTCCCCAGATACCTTTGCTGGGTCTTTTGTGGCGTGCTTGGCGCCGCACCGGGCTGAACTTGTACTACGACGCCGTTTGCAACAGTCTCAACCACATGTGTCAGGGCGGCATTTATGATCACATCGGTGGCGGTTTTGCCCGATACTCGACCGATGAAAAATGGCTGGTGCCGCATTTTGAAAAAATGCTCTACGACAATGCTCAGCTGATCGATTTTCTTACGGAAGTCTGGAAAGAAACCAAAACACCTCTGTATGAGGCTCGCATTCGCGAAACCATAAACTGGGTACTGCGCGAGATGAAAATCACCGCAGATGACGAACATTTTGGCTTCGCATCCGCCTTAGATGCCGACACTCAGGACGAAGACGGCCATAGTGTCGAAGGTAGCTTCTATGTGTGGACAGAGGCCGAAATCGATGATCTGCTCACCGACGTCGCGCCCCTGTTCAAAAGAACCTACGCCATCACAGAGCGAGGCAACTGGAGCGAAGGTGGTTTCGGTGTAAACGTCATATCCCGTGTTACCCCCTATCCGCTGGATCCAGCTGTTGAAGGCATGCTTGAAGATGCTCGCACAAGTCTATTCAAACAGCGTGAAAAACGCGCCTTGCCTGGGCGTGATGACAAGGTTTTGGCTGACCTCAACGGACTGATGATCCAAGCCCTCGCCAAGGCCGCAACCGTCTTCAACGAACCCGCATGGCTGGGCGCTGCCGAAGGTGTTTTTTCCTTTGTTTCCAGATACATGGTCACAGATGGACGGCTATCGCGCAGTTGGGCCGCAGGCGAAGCTAAACACAACGCCGTGCTTGATGACCTCGCACAGATGAGCCGGGCGGCCCTTCAACTGTACGAGGCCACGGGCGATAGCACCTACCTTGTTCAGTCAGAGGCCTGGGTTCATCAGGCAGACGACTTGTTTTGGTGTGCGGATGACGGCGGATATTGCCTCAGCGCACGCGACGTTACCGACGTCATCACCCGAACCCGCCAGTGTGCGGATAACGTGATGCCCAGCGGCAACGGTACAATGGCTGATGTGCTGGCGCGCCTTTACCTGATCACGGGCGAAAATCGCTACCGCGAACGCGCCGAGGGGGTCATCGACGCCTTCCCCGCCGAAAACGCCACTGCGATCACCAACATGCCGACATTGATGAACGCCTTTGAACTGTTAACCCAAGGTGCCCAAGTCATTATTGCTGGTGCAAACGGGACTACACATAAGTTGCTGCGCGCAGCCCACACAGCTCCCGGAGCCCTCCACGTCGTGATTCGCTCAGATAGCGACAATACTTATGCTCAGGGTCACCCAGCGCACGGCAAAACCTCAATAGACGGCAAAGCTGCGGCCTATATTTGCCGCGCGGCTACGTGCTCGGAACCTGTTGTAGACGAGGATGCCTTGATTGCAGCGCTCAAGGCACTGTAGAGTTCCGCTCATGGAAACGCTCTGCTTAAAAACGCTGGTTGGCGACATAACGTTGTTTGAGAACGATAGCAAAATCATCGCACTCGACTGGGGACTTGGTATGGAAGCCCCGCGCACCAGCAATAACCCCGCCCTCGCCAAAACGGCCGAGGCCCTAAGGGACTACTTTCGCACTGGTCTTGAAGACTTTAAGTCACTGAACCTTGATCCGGGCGGCACCCCTTTTCAAAAACGAGTGTGGAAAGAAATGCAAAACATTCCACCCGGCCAGGTCAAAACATACAGTGACATCGCCAAGACACTCAAATCCTCCCCGCGGGCCGTTGGCACGGCGTGTGGCGCAAACCCCATACCCATACTCATCCCCTGCCACCGTGTGGTGGGGCAAAACGCTCTTGGCGGCTATTCCGGTGACGGAGGGCTGGATACCAAGACAGATCTTTTACGCCTTGAAGGCTATCTTTAGGAGACCTCCCACATGACGATTACCAGCAAGGCCATCCGCATACATACGTATGGTGGACCTGAAGCCCTAACCTATGAAGATGTAAGCGTCGGCGAGCCGGGCCCCGGTGAAATCCTTATCCGTCACACGGCCATCGGTCTCAACTACATCGATGTATACATGCGCACCGGGCTATATCCACTACCCACCCTGCCCGGCACCATCGGTATGGAGGGTGCTGGCGTGGTTGAAGCCATCGGGGGCGGCGTACAAACTGTGAGTGTTGGTGATCGTGTTGCCTACGCCTCACGCCCGCCCGGATCGTACGCTCAACACCGCGTCATTTCCGCCGACCGTGTCGTAAAAGTACCCGATGGGATCGAAGACAAAACCGCTGCGGCCATGATGCTCCAGGGGCTCACCGCGCAATACCTACTGCGCCAAACGTACCCAGTTCAATCCGGTGACGCGGTCTTAATGCACGCTGCGGCTGGCGGCGTTGGCTTGATTGTCTGCCAGTGGGCTAAGCATCTTGGCGCCACCGTCATCGGGACCGTAGGAAGCCCCGAAAAAGCGGCCATCGCCAAAACTCATGGCTGCGATCACACGATCTTATACCGTGAAGAAAACTTCAAAGATCGCGTGATGGAATTGACCAACAACCAAGGCGTTAACGTCATTTACGATTCAATTGGCAAAGACACATTTATGGACAGCCTTGATTGCCTCAAAAAGCGCGGCACCATGGTCACCTTTGGCAATGCCTCAGGCCCAGTTGAGCCTTTTGATCCCGGGCTCTTGGGTAAAAAAGGTTCGCTGTTTCTCACCCGGCCAACGCTTTTCGACTTTATCGCGGATCACGAAAGCCTCTCCAAAATGGCCGATGAGTTGTTCGCGGTGGTAAAATCGAACGTGGTCAAAATTGAGATTAATCAGGAATACCCACTGGCCGATGCTGCTAAGGCCCATGCCGACCTAGAAGCACGCAAGACGACTGGGTCGACCATATTAATCCCATAAGAAATTGATATTTATATATAAAACACCGGCCCCACAATCGTGAGGCCGGTGTTTTTATGTTTGTATCAATCCAGAACTAGGTGTTCATGGTATCAAAGAAATCGTTGTTATTTTTGGTTTCGCGCATTTTACCCATGAGGAATTCCATCGCGTCGGTGACACCCATCGGCATGAGGATGCGGCGCAATACCCACATCTTGGACAACGTACCTTTGTCGACCAGCAGCTCTTCCTTGCGCGTGCCAGACTTGGTGATGTCGATCGCCGGAAAGATGCGTTTGTCGCTGACTTTGCGGTCCAAGATGATTTCCGAGTTACCGGTACCCTTGAATTCTTCGAAAATAACTTCGTCCATACGCGAACCCGTATCGATCAGCGCCGTTGCGATGATGGTCATAGAGCCACCCTCTTCAACATTACGCGCGGCACCAAAGAAGCGCTTAGGCCGCTGCAGCGCATTGGCATCAACACCACCGGTCAAGACCTTACCAGAGCTTGGCACAACGGTGTTGTACGCGCGCGCCAGACGGGTGATGGAATCCAACAAAATGATCACGTCACGTTTGTGCTCAACTAAGCGCTTGGCTTTCTGAATAACCATTTCCGCGACCTGAACGTGGCGCGAAGCGGGCTCATCAAAGGTCGAGCTGATAACCTCGCCCTTCACCGAACGCGCCATATCGGTCACTTCTTCGGGACGCTCATCGATCAGCAAAACGATCAGATAGCTTTCCGGATGATTGGCCGCCAAGGCATGAGCAATGTTTTGCAGCATCACGGTTTTACCGGTCCGCGGCGGAGCAACCACTAGGGCACGCTGGCCTTTACCAATTGGCGTGATCAAATCCATAATCCGGCCGGTGTATTCTTTACTTTCCGGATTTTCGACTTCCATAATCAAACGCTCGTCGGGATAGAGCGGCGTTAGGTTGTCGAAGTTGATACGGTGACGCACTGCGCCCGGATCTTCGAAATTGATGGTGTTGACCTTTAGCAGGGCAAAATAACGCTCGCCATCTTTTGGGCTGCGAATTTCTCCTTCGACGGTATCGCCGGTGCGCAAACCAAAGCGCCGCACTTGACTTGGAGAAACATAAATATCATCGGGACCAGGCAGATAGTTTGCCTCGGGACTACGGAGAAATCCGAACCCGTCCTGCAAAACTTCCAACACGCCCTCACCGTAGATCGCGGTGCCTTGCTCTGCCAAGCGCTTCAAAATGACAAACATGATGTCTTGTTTGCGTAGCGAACTGGCATTTTCGATGTCCAGGCTTTCGGCAAAAGCCAAAAGGTCTGCGGGTGACTTTTGTTTGAGTTCTTTAAGATTCATATCAGAACCAATATGTTAATCGTGGAAAGGAGGGGGGGCCGTCGAATGAATTGGGCGCAAAACAACGCGGCAAGAAAAGAATGAGTTTAGAAATCCGCCTGAACTTGGGTGGGAATATTTAATCAGGCTGGAGGATGGCCACTTATGGAAGGAACAGGTGCGGGCCATTTGACTTTCTGCTCAACAAATACATGAAGCGCGATTTGAAGTCAAAGGTGATTTATTCAACGGTGCTGAAGGTATAAATCAGAACGGCTTAACGATAACCAAGATAACAATGGCGATCATAATGACCGTCGGCACTTCATTTGCAACCCGGTAGAAACTTTCAGCGTGTTTGTTTTCATCGCGCTCAAAATCTTTACGCCACTTGCCCATAACCATATGAAAAATAGTCAGCACCACAACCAGCGATATTTTGGCGTGTGCCCAACCCTCGGTCCAGGCCCCAAGGCTGTAATACATCCAGCCCCCGAAAATCCATGTAAAAACCATTGCCGGATTCATAATTGCCCGCAACAAACGTCGTTCCATGATTTTGAAAGTCTGTGATTGGTTCGATCCCACTTGCGACTGGCTGTGATAAACGAACAACCTTGGCAAATAAAGCAAGCCGGCCATCCAGGCGATCACCGAAATAACGTGCAGAGCTTTCACCCAATTGTACGCTTCACCTTCGAGCACCAGATTTCCAAGCATGGATAGATCCATTTGAAGTTCGACCTTTTCATATTTTTCCGATGGAGGAGTTTACTCGTTCCAGCGTTTAGGGCAAGTCTGCCAAACAGGCCTTTACTGTATTTGGGCATACGCGTGACATACCCCCGGCCGGACATAAAGATTGGGATTGCAGCAACGTCGTTCCGACCATTTTTGCCAACCCATCGATAAAGTCTTTATGGGTGCAAACCGCCGGAACTCTCACGTAAGTGGTCACGCCGACTTGATTGGCAAGGTTTTTATATTCGATATCCAACTCAACCAAAGTTTCAGAATGTTCGGAAACAAAGGCAATTGGTAGGATTACCAATCCCACACCGTCCAAACCAGCGCGGCGAATTTCATCTTCAGTGGAAGGACCAACCCATTCCAAGGGCCCGACACGGCTTTGATAACTGACCAACCAATCATCTAGCACAATACCCAACGCCTTCATCTCAGTCACAATTTGATCCGCGCCTTGTTTAACGTGAATGGGATAGGGATCACCTTTGTTATCGACAATTTTTTTCGGTAAACCGTGAGCGGAAAACAAAACACGAATAGGTTTTCCAGCCGCTTGTTTATGAGCTTCATCCAAAGCATTTTGAAGAAGTTTGACTTGCGCTAAAACGAAACCTGGATTGTCTGGATAACAACATATGCGCTTGGTTGAAACATCAAGTCCGGCTGCTTTTGCAGCGCGGTCCCAGTCTGTGAATGAGCTTTCTGTGGTGGTGGTTGAAAACTGCGGATACAGCGGCAACATGACAATCTGGTCTGGACCAAACGCTTTCACCGCTTGAGCCGTTTGGGTACTCATTGGGTGCCAATACCGCATGCAGACAAATGCCTTAATTTCAGCATCTGGATGTTGAACGCGTAAAACCTGCTCTAAAGCACAAGCCTGATCGTTGGTTTGCTCTAAAAGTGGCGATTTACCACCAATATGCTTATAAATATCCTGGGCAAATGAGCGGCGACGTTTAGAAATAAGCTTTGCCAACATCCATCTAACAGGCAACGGTGAACTGATAATTGCTGGATCCATAAACAAGTTGTAGAGAAACGGCTCAACCGCTTCCAAACGGTCAGGGCCGCCCAGGTTATAAAGTACAATTGCCAAGCGTTTCATTTAAAGCCTCAATCTGACTTAACGTTCTCCGCGCACCAACGCACAAAGTCGCTCAACATGTTCAGGTGGAGTTTGTGGCACAATGCCATGACCCAAGTTGAAGATAAAAGGACCCTTGTCCAAAATTTCAAGGATACGCTTCACCTCAGCATCCATTTGTTCGCCACCAGCAACCAGCAAAAGATTATCCAACGTACCCTGAACCGGACAAAGCGGTTGAAGAACATCACGCGCCCATTCCAATGGCACGGTATGATCCAAACCAACACCATCGATTTTGGTTTCACGGATATAGGCTTCATAAAGCGGGCCAGCACCGCGAGGAAAACCAATAATTGGCACATCGGGATGAACCGCTTTCACACGCTCAACAATGCGCGCCATCGGTTCGATCGACCATTTGTAAAACTGTTGTTCTGATAACACACCAGCCCAACTGTCAAACAACTGCAGACATTCCGCACCGTGGTGAACCTGTTCAATCAAATACATCGAGGTGCTCTGCACCAACATATCAATCAAACGCTGGAAAAAAATCGGATCGGAATACGCAATAGAACGTACATCGGCGTAATCTTTACTACCCTTACCTTCGACCATGTAAGTCGCAACCGTCCACGGCGCACCTGCAAAACCAATCAGCGCGGTGGTGTCGGGAATTTCCTGAGACAACCGGCGAACAGTTTCATAAACCGGTGCCAAGTGCGTGTGCAGATTGCTGGGGTCTAAGGTGGCTTCCAACTGAGCTTCGTTGGTGATCGGTTCCAATTGTGGACCTTGACCGGATACAAATTCTACTTTTTGGCCCAAGGCATCGGGTATCACCAAAATGTCTGAAAACAAAATCGCAGCATCAAAATTATAACGGCGCAAAGGCTGCAGAGTCACTTCAACAGCCAAATCGGGCGTATAACAAAAATGCAGGAAGTTCTTCGCGCCTGAGCGGATTTCCCGATATTCCGGAAGGTATCGCCCAGCTTGGCGCATAAGCCACATAGGCGGAGGGCTCAGCGTTTCGCCCTTAAGAGCTTGAAGGAAGCGTTTCGTCACGTTTGATAGATCCTGATTTCTGATGAGTTATCCCGTCGAAAAGCGTCCCTAACAAACAATATATTTGGATAAATAAAAAGGATGTTGTTGTAGTAGTAGCGTGGATATCGGGGATTTCTTTTTACCCACGGGTTATTCCAGCTTTCATACACAACCCTCATAACTCTTAAGCAAACACTGTTGAAGGTGTCTGTATGAAGTGCGTAGCGCCTTTGAAACGGTAAAAAGTTAATAAAGTGTAAATATGTGAATCGTGGGGATAAATTGCTTAGAAATGGGCAGAGTTTTGAAGGTTCAGTTGTCAGTGGAGAATGTTGTACACTGAGGACCAAGGGACTAATAAAGACATAGTTATACAGGCAAAACTGTAAAGACCTGATCAAAGATCCTTTTATCCACATTTAATCCCGGCAAAAAAACCATCTGAAAAAACCGTTTTTCGACCCAAAGAAACAGGGCTCACATGACGTCTTTAATCCTGCATAAAATTTCCGACAGCACCGGTGAAACACTAGATGTGGTGGCGCGGGCCTGTTTGGTGCAATTCCCAGATATTGAGGTGATTGAAAAACGCTGGACCATGGTCCGCAATCCCCAACAAATTGACGATATTCTTGCGGAAATTGAAGCCAGTCCAGGATTTGTTATTTTTACACTGGTTGATGACGGTCTGACTGAAAAATTGGTGTACGGCTGTAAAAAAATGAAACTGCCCTGTATTGATTTGCTCAATCCGGTGCTGGGTCAGCTTGGCAATTATTTGGGAGTGGAACGCGAACATCGCCCCGGTAGTCAGCATGTGATGGATGCGGATTATTTTTCTAAAATTGCCGCTCTTCATTTTGTTTTGGCCCACGATGACGGTCAATCCATGCATGATGTAAACGATGCCGATGTGGTGTTGATGGGCGTTTCCCGAACCACCAAAACGCCAACGTGCATCTATCTCGCCAACCGCGGCATCAAGGCGGCAAATATTCCGATTGTTCCAGGAATATCTTTGTCGGGTGAAATTTTTGAGGCCAGTCGCCCTTTGATTGTCGGTTTAACCAAGGACCCTCGTCGTTTGGTTCAAATCCGTCGCCAACGTTTGAAAATGCAGGGTCACACGGAAGACACCGATTACATTGATCCAGATGCGGTGGCACAGGAAATCCGCGAAGCCAAACGTCTTTATGATGAACACAAGTGGCCGGTGATCGACGTAACGCGAAAATCCGTGGAAGAAACAGCGGCAACCATCATGCATCTTTATAATGATCGAATTGACGCGGTGTCATAACGTGAGCGTAGATCTGATCCTAGCCTCCGCCAGCCAAGCACGGACGCGCTTGCTTGCTGGGGCGGGCATAAATCATCATTGCGATGCTGCGCATATTGATGAAACAGCCATTAAAAAAACTTGGTCTGGGACTGCAAAAGGCCTTGCCGAAAAACTTGCTCGGGAAAAAGCTCAAGTGGTCAGCACGCGTCACCCGGGTGCCTTAGTGATCGGGTCGGATCAAGTTTTAGCATTCGGCGATGAAATATTCGACAAACCTGAAAGCGTACAGCGTGCGCGTCAAAATCTTGAACAGCTACGCGGGCATGAACATAAATTGATATCTGCCGTGAGTGTGGTTTGTGACGGTCAAGAACTCTGGACTCATACAGATAGTGCAGTTTTAATCATGCGGTCATTTTCAGATGCATTTTTAGAAGATTATTTGAACCGTGTCGGTGGGGATGTAATCCATAGCGTTGGCGCTTATCATCTGGAAGGTCGGGGTGCACAATTGTTTGAGACCGTGACGGGTGATTTTTTCACCGTTTTAGGGTTACCATTAATCCCGTTGTTGAGTTTTTTGCGCACTCAAAAATTTTTGAAAAGTTAGCATCCACATGACGAAAATCGACCCTTCTGCACAATCGAAATTTATACGCGCAGGCGTTATGGGTTGGCCGGTGGATCATTCCCTATCGCCAAAAGTTCACGGATATTGGTTGCACCACTACGCGATTGAAGGTGAATACGTACGCATCCCCGTTTCGCCGGATGAATTTACTGCACGGCTCAGGAACCTTCAAAAAAATGGCTTTGCCGGAGTTAATGTGACCGTTCCGCACAAAGAAGCCGCGCTCGTCACCATTGATGAGGCCCATCCATTGGCCCGGCGCATCGGTGCGGTGAACACGGTCGTGGTGCGCAAAGATGGTTCGTTGTACGGCTTTAACACCGACGGTTTTGGTTTTTTGGAAAATTTAAAAGCCGGCTTTGCCGACTTTAAGGCCGCAACAGGCCCGGCTATGGTTCTTGGTGCTGGCGGTGCGGCACGCGCAATCGTTGTCACATTACTGGATGCAGGCGCACCCGAGGTTCGCATTTTGAATCGAACAAAATCACGCGCTGAACAGCTTGCCGATGAACTCCACGGTATCGGTGGGGGCTCACTCATTGTTGGTGATTGGACCCGGCGCGCGGATTATTTGGATGGTGTCACATTGTTGGTCAATACCACCACTTTGGGCATGAAAAACCAGCATCCCTTGGATTTGGATTTAACGGCCCTGCCCTCCACCGCCCTAGTGAACGATATCGTTTATGTTCCATTGGAAACCGATTTGCTGGCCCGTGCACGGATACGTAATAATCCCACAGTCGATGGGTTGGGCATGCTTTTACATCAGGCCCGCCCTGGATTTGAGGCTTGGTTTGGTCGTCTGCCGGATGTAACGGATGAGCTCCGCGCCCAAGTGCTCGCGGGGGTGTAGGCTATGTATATTCTTGGCCTCACAGGATCCATCGGCATGGGTAAAACCTGGGGAGCAAGGTGTTTTCGGCGCCTGGGTGTTCCCGTGCATGATGCGGACGCCTGTGTTCATCGTTTGATGGGGTCTCAGGGCGCAGCAACCCAAAAGATAGGCATGAATTTTTCAGGAGTTATTGGTGCGGATGGCGCTGTTGATCGACAAAAATTAGCGAATTGCGTTTTGGGTGATGATGTTGCCCTTGAACGGTTAGAGGCTATTGTGCACCCCCTGGTTCATCAACAGCAGCGCCGGTATTTACAGCGTTGCCGCCGCCGCTCAGCGCCCTTGGTGGTTCTCGATATCCCCCTGTTGTACGAAACAGGAAGCCGCGCTCGAGTGGATGCTGTGGTGGTGGTGTCCGCACCGCAAACACTGCAGCGCCAGCGCGTCTTGCGCCGTGCTGGCATGACTGCCAAAAAGTTAAATGCCATTCAAAACCGTCAAATGCCAGACAGCATAAAACGCAAGCTGGCGGAATTTGTGGTCAGCACTGCGGGAACGCGCGGGCAATCCTTGCGTCAAATTGAGAAGGTCGTCAAAATATGCCGAACCCGTAAGGGTCAGGTTTGGGGTCCGCATTGGGGCTGTTAACTTACAAATCGGATAGCTGAATGCGTGAAATAGCACTGGATACGGAAACCACGGGCCTGAACCCAAAATCTGGGCACCGGGTGGTGGAAATCGGTTGCGTGGAAATGATCAATCACATCGCCACTGGCGAGGTTTTTCATGCCTATATCAACCCAAAGAGAGACATGCCCGAAGAGGCCTTTAAGGTTCACGGGCTATCGGAAGAATTTCTCAAGGATCACCCCGTGTTTGCGGATGTCACCGACAGCTTTATCGATTTCATTGGTGATGCACCGCTGGTGATCCACAACGCAGCCTTTGATATGGGGTTTTTGAATTGGGAATTGGAAAACCTCAAAAAACCACCTCTGGATATGAGCCGCGCCATCGATACGGTGAAGATGGCGCGCAAAAAATTTCCGGGGGCCCAGGCCAATTTGGATGCTCTTTGTCGGCGTTTTGGCATTGATAATTCCAACCGTGAGCTTCACGGTGCCTTGCTTGATGCGCAATTGTTGGCTGATGTTTACTTAGAACTGATGGGTGGCCGTCAAACAGGGTTTGGCTTGAATGTTGAGAAAACAGATGAGGGTGATGCGGAAATTAAAGTTGAAAAACCTCAACAGCGCGAGGCACGCCGTTTTGCCCCGACCTCAGACGAGTTAACTGCACATGCTGAGTTTATCGAAAAACTGACCGATCCATTGTGGCGTGCTTAAACGAAAAAACGCCCCTATGAAGGGGCGCTTAAACTCGCAACACACATAAAGTGATATGCTTTAGTTTTTAGATTTTACCAACTCGGCAACATCCGCATCGGCCTGCTTGACCTGTTGCGCCAGGTTGGCTTGATACATGGCCGCAAAATCGATTGGCTGCAGCAAGAGCGGCACAAAGCCACCATCACGCGTAGCGTCGGCAAGAATGTTGCGTGCAAATGGGAACAGAATGCGGGGGCATTCGATCAACAGCATCGCGCTGAGATGTTCTTCGGGAACGTTGATGGTGAACACGCCAGCATATTTGAGTTCGACAATGAAACCTGTTTTTTCACCAAGCTTCAATTCGGCGCGAACATCCAGGATAACTTCATACATATTGTTCGCGGGCTGGCCCTCAAGTTTGGCGGCCTGAACATCGACATTGACATTGACGTCGGGCTGCTGGTTTTGCAGTTCGGCCAAAATGCCAGGCGCGTTCGGCGATTCAAAGGACAGATCTTTGATGTATTGGCCATTGACGGCTAGGGGAGCTTGTTGGGCGGTTTCGCCGCCGTTACCGGAATTGTCGCTCATATGAATGGTCCTTAGATAGCTGGGGTTTGCGGGAGGCCCGAAAAACCACGAAAAATAGGTGGTCTTCGCTAACATGGATTTTCAAATTGAACAACCCTGCGGGATGCCTCAAATCGTTGTGGGTTACTGTTGTGCCCTACTTACCAGACCCACGATCATTCAGTTTGGGCCGGTTTTCCGTGTCCGTAACGTCCTGGAAATCGCCATCGATGACATGGTCCTGCCCAGCCGATCCCATTTCTGGGCCGCGCCAATGAAACTCGTTTGCTCCACCCTGCGAAGATGAGGCCTGCGTGCTCACCCGGACCCGGCTAGCAACTAGGCGTTTTAATGCAGCGCGCAGCGGTGGCGTGAACAGCAAAAACCCAAGCATATCGGTGAAAAATCCGGGTGTTAACAACAGCATGCCGGCCGCCAAAAGGCAAAAACCATCGAACACAGGATCAAGTGGTGGCTCGCCCCGGTCCAGACTTTCTTGCAATCTGGCAAGGGTGCCGAGACCCTGGTGACGCAGCAGTGTGGCGCCGGCGACGGCGGTCAGAAAAACAACCATGATGGTCGGCCACACACCGATCAGGCCGCCGACTTGAATGAACAGTGCGATCTCAATCGTGGGAATGCCAATGAGTGTGGCGAGTAAAACGAAACCCATATTAGTCCTTATGCCTTGCCCTTATGATGCCATCAGCCTATCTAACGGATAGCGTAAAGCAGCATTTTGCGTATAGTTAAGCGTAGAAACAGTATTTATTAATGTAGGGCAGAAGTGGGGTCCAGCTCGGGACCACGCAAGTCAGCCCTCTTTATGAACAAAAGTGACGGAAACGGCATGCAATTTTTTGACATTGTTCTTTTTGCCTTGATTGCGATTTTTCTGGTTTTACGGCTCCGCGGTGTGCTGGGAAATCGTGACGGCCATGAAGGCGGCTACAACGACCGATTTAAGGGCAAAAGCGATCAAGGCCGGTCTCCGCTCGATGATAACGGCAATGTGGTTGAGCTGCCGAATGCGCGCGCACCTCAGTCAGCTTCGTTAGATGATGAAGCGCCTGTCCCTGCAGCCAAAGCCGAAGAGCCAATACCCGAAGGCCCGCTTGGTGATGGCGTTCGCGCCATTCGTGAATATGACCCAAGCTTTTCGCCTAAAGAATTTGTGGGTGGCGCAAGCATGGCATTTGAAATGATCCTGAATGCTTATGCTGATGGCGATGTTAAAACGCTGAAAAATTTGCTCAGTCCAGAAGTATTTGGAGGTTTTGCTCAGGCCATCGAGCAACGCAATGGCGCAGGTCAAACTCTGGACGAAACTCTGGTTGGCATTAAAGCGGCAGAGGCGGTTGAGGCCTACATGGACGGCAAGGACGCCCTTGTAACGGTCAAATTCGTGTCGGAACAGATCAGTGCGCTTTTGGATAGTGATGGAACGGTGATCGATGGCGATCCAATCAAGGTGATTGAGGCAACCGATTTCTGGACGTTTGCTCGTCCTGCAAAATCGCGTGACCCAAACTGGACCTTGGTCGGCACAGGCAGCCTGGAATAAGAGTGTTCTTATGAAAATGCGTGCGGTTTTATCTACGGGGGCCCTTTTTATGTTCACCGTGAGCTGTGCGCCGGTGCCAAAAGTTACGAGCGTCCCCCCGCCTGTTGAAGACGCAAAAACCACAAAGATTGAACTTCGCAGCACTGGTTTCAGCGCCCTACCCGGTTGGGCGGACGATCAGCATGGGGCGGCCCTGGTTGCTTTTCGAAAGTCCTGCGCGAGGATGCTGACTTTGCCCGCGACCCGCAACGTCGCAGCCAATGATGCCGCGCCGGGTGGGACAATTGCGAACTGGAAAGGCCCGTGTACGGCGGCCTTGGCCGTGGACCACCAAGATGATGCGCTAGCCAGACGATTTTTTGAAACATGGTTTGTTCCCTACGAAGTCGCCGATGCGGGCGTAACGAAGGGTCTATTCACCGGATATTATGAACCGGAACTCAATGGTGCATGGAACCGCGGTGGTAAGTTTCAAACGCCCCTTTACGCTCGCCCCGATGACTTGGTCAGTGTCAGTCTTGGCGCATTCGATGATGAACTGGGCGGGAATACGATTTGGGGGCGGGTTGTCGGCGGCAAACTGAAACCCTATGCCGCGCGTACCGGTATTGAGTCCGGGAAAGTGAGCAATCTACGGCCCCTGCTGTGGGTTGATGACGCGGTCGATGCATTTTTCCTGCATATTCAAGGTTCCGGCAGGGTGCGCATGAAAGACGGCGGCATTGTCCATGTAGGCTTTGCCGGCAAAAACGGCCGTACTTATAAATCTGTCGGGCGCGTCCTGATCGATAGTGGCGAAATTCCTGCGAACCGTTTGACCATGAACGCCATTCGAAATTGGGTCCAACAAAGACCCAAGGCCGGGCCTGAGCTGTTACGACAAAATCCAAGCTATGTTTTTTTCCGTCTGCTAAAAGGTGATGGCCCGTTGGGTGCGCAGGGTGTTGCGCTGACAGCTGGGCGATCTCTGGCGGTAGATCGGCGCTATGTGCCGCTGGGTGCACCGCTTTGGTTGATGACCCATGATCCACTGGACGCGGCGAAGCCGTTCCAGCGCTTGATGGTCGCGCAAGACACTGGCGGTGCCATCCGCGGAGTGGTGCGCGGGGACATTTTCTTTGGCCCCGGTGATCGGGCAGCCAAGCGTGCGGGTAATATGAAACGACCGGGACGCTACTTTATTTTGTTGCCCCTGTCGGTGGTTCCGCTTCAAGCGAAGGCCCGATAGCTTCTGAAAGGGCGCAGCAAGCAGCGCAGGCTTAAGGATGAGTGAAGCTTTGACCCCCTCTGACGTACTTCCGGCAAAACCGCGTATTGGTTTGTTTGTCACATGCTTGGTCGATTTGATGCGGCCGTCCGTTGGTTTCGCCGCGTTGCGATTGTTAGAACGCGCCGGCGCCGAAGTTGTGGTGCCTGAAAAACAAACCTGTTGCGGACAACCGGCCTACAATTCCGGCGACATGGCGGACGCGCGAGGTATCGCCCAAAACGTAATCGAAGCCTTCGCTGATTTTGATCATGTGGTCGCGCCGTCGGGCTCGTGCACGGGCATGATCGTCGAGCATTATGCAAAGTTGTTTGCCGATGACGAACCGTGGCGGGCAAGGGCGGAAGACTTGGCGGCGCGTACCTATGAGCTCACCGCCTATCTGGTTGATCACCTGGACTTGAACAATACCGGGGCGGCGTTTGATGGCAGTGCAACCTATCACGACAGCTGTGCGGGCCTGCGTGAGCTGGGGGTTAAAAAACAGCCGCGAACCTTGTTGGCTACGGTGGACGGCTTAACACTGAACGAAATGGATGAAGCCGAAGCATGTTGTGGTTTTGGCGGGCTGTTTTCCATCAAATATCCTGACATTTCTGGGGCAATCGTCGATAAAAAGGCCACCTCCGCCGAGCAGGCGGAAAGTGATCTGCTGTTGGGTGGGGACCTGGGTTGTTTGATGAATGTGGCGGGCAAGCTCGCACGACGCGGCTCAAAAGTGCGGGTGTTTCATATCGCTGAAGTTCTCGCCAACATGACCTATGTGCCCGCCATTGGCGAGGTCCCGAGTGGGTCACCCAATGAGGGTGGGTCCACATGAGCCACGTCCCTCATTGTCATGATTTTCAAGCGGGGGCAAAAAAGGCCCTGGATGACGAGCATTTGCAAGCGTTGCTGGAACGTACACTCAAAGACGGGTTCCAAAAAAAGCGTGTACAGGGCATGTCGCGGCTGCCCGAATACGATCAATTGCGTGATGCGGCGCGGGACCTGAAAGATCATGTGCTCGAGTATCTTGATGTGTATCTGGAGCGTTTTGAGGCCGAGGTGATTAAGGCCGGGGGCCATGTGCACTGGGCGCGGGATGCGCAAGACGCGCGTGAGATTATTTTGAATATTTGCCGCAGCGTAGACGCCAAAACCGCCAGCAAGGGCAAGTCGATGGTCGCGGAAGAAATCGCCCTTAACGACCATCTTGAAGCCAACGGCATTGTGCCCATTGAAACGGATCTGGGTGAATACATCGTCCAGCTCCGCCATGAGCTTCCCAGCCACATCATCGCACCCGCATTTCATATTTCAAAAGAACAGGTCGCAGATACCTTTCGTGAAAACCACACGCACCTTGACCATAAGCGTGACCTGTCTGAACCCACGACACTGTTGACGGAAGCGCGCGGTGAATTGCGCGACAAGTTCTTGCAGGCTGACGTCGGCATTACGGGTGCGAACATCTTGGTGGCGGAAACGGGCACAGCGATGATCGTGACCAACGAAGGCAACGGCGATCTAACCCAGAACTTGCCCCCGGTACATATCGCAATCACATCGATTGAAAAGGTGGTGCCAACCCTGGATGACGCAACTTTGATTTTGCGGTTATTAGCGCGTACTGCTACGGGCCAGGAACAAAGTGTCTACAACACGTTTTTCACCGGGCCGAAACGACCGGGTGATCTGGACGGGCCGGAACAATTTCATGTGGTGCTGTTGGACAATGGTCGCTCCGAACTTCTGGGGTCGGAGTTCCGCGATATTTTGCGCTGTATTCGCTGTGGTGCATGCATCAACCATTGTCCCGTGTATGGCGTGACCAGCGGTCATGCTTACGGCTGGGTTTATCCCGGCCCTATGGGTTCGGTTTTGACGCCACACTTTGTCGGCATTGAAGAGGCCCACTTGCTGCCCGGCGCCTCGACATTTTGTGGTCGCTGCGAAGAGGTTTGCCCTGTGCGCATCCCCCTGCCCGACCTGTTGCGCAAGTGGCGGGTACGAGCTTTCAACGTTGGTAAGCCCGGCGGATTTGCGGGTCTAGCCTTGCGCGTCTGGGCGGTGTTGGCACGCCGGCCGAGACTTTATCAGCCCGTAATGAATCTTGCTGTTGGGGTGCTCAAGATGCTTGCGGGGGACAAGGGTGCGTTTACGTCATTGCCGGGCGCTGGCGGCTGGACCAAGACGCGGGATTTGCCCGCCCCGCAAGGCGGTACGTTTCAGGCCCGCTACAAAAGGGGCGAACGATGAGCGCCCGTAGTGAAATTTTCGCTCGTTTGAAAGCGACCCTGGATACCGTGCAAGATGCAGGGGAGCGGGCCGCTCAGGTCGACCAGCGTATTGCGGATGGTGCACCGGATTTGATACCGCTGCGCGGGCGCGCACACGGCCCGGCGCGGACGGTACTGTTTGTGACGGAGGCCGAAAGCGCTCAGGCCGATGTGCGTAGCCTCGCCCGGCTCGATGAGGTGCCGAGCGTTGTGAAAGATATTCTCGTTAGGGCCAACTGCGGGGCGCTTAAAGCCACCCCCCATAAAACACTGCAAGCTATGAACTGGGATGGAGTCGACGTCGCCTATGGACGCGGAGAGGGTGCCGACCAGGTTGGTTTATCGGTTGCCTACGCAGGCATCGCCGAAACCGGAACCTTGGTGATGGCGTCGGGACCCAACTCACCAACCACGGTGAATTTTCTGCCTGACATACATATAGTGGTGGTTTCTGAAGATGATATTGCCGCCAACTATGAAGAAGTATGGGCGCGGTTAAGCCGGGATGTTAAACCGGGCGGCACCAAGCTGCCGCGCACGGTGAACTGGATTACCGGGCCGTCGCGGACGGCGGATATTGAACAAACCTTGCTGCTTGGTGCACACGGCCCGCGCAAACTGGTGATATTGTTGATCGATGGCGAACACACGTAAACCCCGCCCCACAAAAAAGAAAAAGGCCGAGACGCCCGATGAGGATCTCGGTCTGTGGCGGGCGGTGGCAAAAACTGTGGAGCCACTTAAAAAGCGTGATATTGCGCCGGAACAATTTGGGGCAAAGCCACCGGTTAAGGGCGCGGTTTCTCCCTCACCCACTCTGCCGAAAGTGCGCAATTCCACAACACGCCCTGTCGCCGCTACTCAGCCCACTCCACCGCCACCCACGCTGCCTGATCTGAGCCATGCGGACCAACCGGGCCTGGACAAAGCCACCGCCAAGCGCATGCGCCGCGGCAAGGTGAATGTAACCGGGCGGATCGATTTGCACGGGATGACGCAGGCCGAAGCACACCCGGCGCTGGATGCATTTTTAGAATCAGCGCATCTTGCGGGCAAACGAGAGGTGCTGGTGATCACGGGCAAAGGAACCCGCGCAGATGGTTCTATCGGTGTTTTGCGCGAACAAGTGCCGCGCTGGTTGAACTCATTTCCAAATCGCGCCAAGGTGGTTGCATTCCAGTACGCCTCGCCTAAGGATGGCGGTGAGGGCGCGCTGTATGTGCGTTTAAAAAAGCGCTGAGATGCGCGGCCTTGTCGGTTGGGCGAACTGAAGTACGGAGAATTCCATGCACCCCTATGCCCTACTGGGCTTTGCGATTATGACTGAGGTGGTCGGCACGACCGCGCTGAAAATCTCTGATGGGATGACAAAACTGGGTCCGGCGCTTTTGGTTGTGGTTGGCTATGGGCTTTCTTTTTGGCTGTTGTCTTTGACCCTTAAGACAATGCCGGTGGGGCTGGTTTATGCAATTTGGAGCGGTGTCGGTGTGGCCTCTATCGCGCTGATCGGACAATTTATGTTTAACGAGCCACTGACGCTGGGCGCTGTCGTCGGTATGGCGCTGATCGTTGGCGGAATAGTGGTCTTGCAGGTGTCCGGTTCGGGCGCATATTAGGCTGCTTGACGGGAATTTAACCCCTCTGCACTATTTTGGGTACACACTGATCCCCGCTGCGACGAGGGCGTAGTCATGACACCATTTGGACAAAAAATGCGGGCTTTGCGAGACGCTAAAGGGGTGTCGCAAAAAGAAATGGCCTTGGCGCTTGGGGTGTCTGGGGCATATCTTTCTGCCCTGGAGCACGGCAACCGCGGTCGCCCCGGTTCCGGTATGATCATGCAAATTTGCGGCTACTTTGGCCTGATTTGGGACGACAGTGAAGAGCTGAAGCGTTTGGCGCGTCTGTCACATCCGCGCGTCACGGTAGACACGGGCGGAATGAGTGCGCGCGCGACGGAGCTGGCCAACGAGTTAGCCCAGTCCATTGGCGACCTAGATGAGCAGACATTGCAGTGGATTTTGGATGAAATTCGCGCGCATAAACCCGGAAAGAGTAGCGGCCCTGTCTACTAGTCGACTGAAAAACAGCTAGTTCCGGATAAAGTGACGATTCCTGTGTGACATGTCGACAGAATATTCATACAATTATAAGGGGCGCTTTGAAGGAGAGCTGGACATGCTGATTCAGTGGTCCAAGGCGCTAGAGGTTGGCCACCCGATTATTGATTATGACCACCAAATGCTGGTGAACATCGCCAATGATCTGCATCATGCGGTGGGGCTTGAGCAAAGTGATGAAATCGTCGCTGGCGGGTTGCGGCGTCTCGTGCAGTATATCGAAACTCACTTTGCGCGCGAAGAGGCTCTGTTTTCGGACACGCGCTACCCTCATATCGAAAAGCATAAGCAAAATCATCGCGATATTGAAAGCTTGGTGCGTGGATTTCTCGTTGCGTTTGAGACAAATCCGCAGACCGTGGATCTGGAGAAGCTTCTGAGCTTTTTAAAGGAATGGCTGGTTAAGCACATAGGGAAGCTAGACAAGGGCTTTGCGTCGTATGTAATCAAAGCTGAAAAAGATACGGTATGTGGTCAGCGTAGGGGGTTTGTTTAGATTTGTAGGGTAATTTTGCTAGATGACATTATATCGTGTGTAGGCGCAGGTTTGTGGGCCAAAAACGGGATGATCGGTAAATAATGGCAATAGCCAAAGAAAAACCCGAAGGCTTAATCGGTAAAATCGCAGGTGCGTTTCGCAGAAATAAAGCGAAGCCTGCTCCCAAGAAGGGTGCCTCACTTAAAAAAACTGATGCCCCAAACGCCTCTCAAAAGTCACACGAGGAAACGGTCCATTGGCCGCCCAATCGTCTCAACGTGATCGAAAAACTTTGGGGTCTGGGCTATACGACCCCCGGTGGAGCAGAGAGTGTAAAGCTTCTATTGCCGCTTTTGGGTTTGGATGAAAAGAAAAGTTTGTTGTTGTTGGGTGCCGGGCTTGGCGGCATTTCCGAGACTATGGTCGAAGAGACCGGGGTTTGGGTCACGGGTTACGAGCCAGACAAGGAGCTTGCCGCGCTCGGTCAGGAAAGCATGAAACGCGCCGGCCTTCAGCGCAAGGCGCCGATCCGTTTCGATACTTTGGAAAGCCTCAAACTCAAGCCGAAATCCTTCGACGCCATGATGGCGTTCGACGCGATTCATACCGTGACGGATAAAAAGGCGCTGTTCAGCGCGGTGACCGATTCGCTTAGGTTAGATGGTGAAATGAGGTTCGTCAGCTACGTGTTGCCGGATACGAACCCGCCCAATCAAAAAGTTCAAGTCTGGGCGCGGCATCAAAGTTTGGTGCCGAGCCTATGGCCGCAAGGGGCCATGTTGGCGATGCTGAATTCCCTGAACCTGGATGTGCGTCCCCCCGACGACATTACCCATGAGTTTCGCGTGCGGGTGCTGAAGGCATGGATGGATTTTCTTTCGACCATGAAGAAAGACGAACTGCTCAGGATCGCCGGGGATCTGGTCGGCGAGTGCGAGCGCTGGGCGGACCTCATCACCGCCATAGATACCGGCGGAATCAAGGTATTGAGATATCATTGCATCAAGTTACCGGACCAGCGTAAGTCCATATCGGAGCTGATGGGGACGCCTAAAGGATAAATTTCCGCAAGTCGGAATCCTTAGCAAGGCTGGAAACCGTTTCACGTACGACGTCATCATCAATATCGATAACCTCGCCGGAACGCTCAGAAGCCTCGAAGCTGATCACCTCCAGCAACTTTTCCATCACGGTGTGCAAACGACGTGCGCCAATGTTTTCAACTGAACCATTAACCTCGGCAGCAACGGTTGCGATCTCTTCGATGGCGTTGTCGGTGAAGTTCAGGGTCACGTCTTCAACAGCCATCAGTGCTGTGTATTGACGGATCAAGCTGGATTCAGGCTCTTTGAGAATGCGCACCAAATCATCACGGGTCAGAGCCTGAAGCTCGACGCGGATGGGCAGACGCCCTTGCAGCTCCGGCAGCAAATCGCTGGGCTTGGTGACATGAAATGCACCGCTTGCTATGAACAAGATATGATCGGTTTTTACCGGCCCACGTTTGGTTGAAACCGTGGTGCCCTCGATCAGTGGCAACAGGTCGCGCTGCACACCTTCACGGGAAACGTCGCCTCCGGACCGTTCAGCACGGACGGCGATTTTGTCGATTTCATCCAAAAATACGATGCCACCCATTTCAACTTTGTCGATGGCCTCCTTGGTCAGGGCTTCTTCATCGACCAGTTTGTCGGCCTCCTCGGCGATCAAAGTCGTGTAACTGGATGCCACGCTCAGTTTTTTTGGTTTCAGTTGGCTACCAAAAGCACCGCCGAACATTTCCGACAGATTGATCATAGAAACCTGGGAACCAGGCATGCCGGGCACATCGAATGATGGCGCACCCCCTGCCCCTGCATCGCGGACCTGAATTTCAATTTCCTTGTCGTCAAGTTGGCCTTCACGGAGCATTTTGCGGAATTTCTGACGGGTGGCGTCGGATGCGTTGTCGCCGACCAGCGCGTCAAGCACGCGTTCTTCGGCAGCCATTTCCGCCTTGGCATGAACCTGGGTCTTATGTTTGTCGCGCACCATGTGTACGGCGCTTTCGACCAGATCACGTACAATTTGTTCCACGTCGCGTCCGACGTAACCGACCTCGGTAAATTTGGTGGCCTCGACCTTGATGAACGGTGCATCGGCCAGCTTGGCCAGACGGCGGGCGATTTCGGTCTTGCCGACGCCGGTCGGCCCGATCATCAAAATGTTTTTTGGCACGATTTCATCGCGCATATCGTCTGAAATTTGCTGACGACGCCAACGGTTGCGCAGCGCCACAGCAACGGCACGCTTGGCATCGTTTTGGCCGACGATAAAACGATCCAGTTCAGAGACAATCTCGCGGGGGGTGAAGCTGCTCATGAGTGGTCAGTCTTTCAGAGTTTTTCGAGGGTAAAGTTGGAATTAGTAAAGACACAAATCTCAGCAGCGATTTCCATGGCGCGGCGCGCTGTTTGTTCGGCACTGACGCCGTCCTGGTCCACCAGCGCACGGGCTGCTGCCAAGGCGTAATTGCCACCGGAGCCAATAGCCGTCACACCGTCGTCTGGCTCCAAAACGTCACCGGTTCCGGTCAGGACCAAAGACACGCTTTTGTCAGCAACCAACATCATGGCTTCAAGTTTGCGCAGATAACGATCCGTGCGCCAGTCCTTGGCCAGCTCGACACACGCGCGGGTCAATTGGTTGGGGTACTGTTCAAGCTTGGCCTCCAAGCGTTCGAACAGCGTGAAAGCGTCTGCCGTGGCACCGGCAAAACCAGCCACCACCGAGCCATCGCCGATCCGCCGAACCTTGCGTGCGGTGCCTTTGATCACGGTGTTACCAAGGCTTACTTGACCATCGCCGATCATTACCACGTCATCGTCTTTACGAACACTCAGGATGGTGGTGCCGTGCCATGTGGGCTGGCGGTCGTTGCTCATGATATGGATCCGATCGTTGTTTGACGAGAGCTCTGACGGATGTAAGCCGACGCGACGAACGGGTCAAGGGCTCGCGTAAATTTGCACAGATCACATAGATTAGCTTGATGCTGGTACTGATAGGGCGATCCTGTTAAAAGAAGGCGTCTATAAACGCTTTTACTGGAGGACGTCCAATGCGCACAGGCCGCGTTGAGCGCAAGACCCACGAGACCCAGATTTTGGTCGAACTGAACCTTGACGGTACGGGGACATATAACGTGTCCACGGGCATCGGGTTTCTCGACCATATGCTGGAGCAGTTGTCGCGCCACTCCCTGATCGATCTCAAGGTCGAGGCGAAAGGCGACCTCCACATTGATTACCACCACACAACCGAAGACGTGGGCATCGCCATTGGCGAAGCCTTTAATCAGGCGCTGGGCGACCGCAAGGGCATTGCGCGCTACGGCTCGGCCCTGTCACCTATGGATGAAACCCTCACCCGTGTGGCGTTGGATGCATCCAACCGCCCTTATCTGGTGTGGAAGGTTGAGTTCGTGCGTGACAAGTTGGGCGAGATGGACACCGAACTGTTTAAGGAATGGTTCTCTGGCTTCGCGCAGGCTGCGGGTTTGACGCTGCACGTCGAAACTTTTTATGGCGAAAACAACCACCACATTGTCGAGAGCTGCTACAAGGGCCTCGCGCGGTCTTTGCGTCAGGCCGTCGAGATCGACCCGCGCAAGGCTGATCAGGTTCCGTCGACCAAAGGCGTTTTGGGCGGCTCACTCTAAGCGCATAAGGCTGGGGCACACATGACCGTTTATACCGTGCACGTCCGTGATACCGGGTTAAAGCCAAGCTTGGCTTTGGTTAAGGATGGCTTCTCATGGCCGGCTGCCGCCTTCGGTTTCGTGTGGGCTTTGGTTGTTGGCGCGTGGGATGTGGCGGTGGTGCTGCTCCTTTTGCAGCTTGCGGTGAGCGTGGCGATGCCGCTGCTGATCGGCGATCCAACATCCCAAGCGGTGATCCATTTGGGCGTCGCGGTGGTGACCGGCTTGATTGCCAATGAATTGCGACGCTGGTCCCTGGACCGCCGCAACATGTTTGAAGAGGCCGTCGTCACGGCACACGATAAAGAAGAGGCGGAGCGGCGTTATCTCGACGCCAATCCCTACATGACATCGAAATTGCTGAGGAACATATGAAGGTTGCCATTATCGATTACGGCTCCGGCAATCTGCGTTCAGTCGCGAAATCGTTTGAGCGTGCTGCGAACGAGCAAGGTTTAAGCGCCGACATTCTGGTCACCGGTAAAACGGATGACATTAAAAGTGCGGACCGTATCGTACTGCCCGGCGTTGGCGCGTTCGCTGACTGCAAGGCGGGGCTAGAGGCTGTTGGTGGTTTGCATGCGGCTCTAACCGAGATGGTTATTGAGAAGGCTCGACCATTTTTCGGCATTTGCGTCGGCATGCAGCTGATGAGCGATGTCGGTCACGAATTCGGCGACACCCCGGGCTTAGGCTGGATTACAGGCGACGTAACGGCGCTTGAGCCAAATGATCCAGCATTGAAAATTCCCCACATGGGTTGGAACGATCTTGAAGTTGTCAATCCGCACCCGGTTTTTGACGGCGTTGAAAACGGCGAGCACGCCTATTTTGTTCACAGCTTTCATTACAAGCCAGCCAATCCGGCCCACGTTTTGGCGCGGGTGAACTACGGTGGCCCGGTGACGGCGGCCATCGGTCGCGACAATATGATCGGGACCCAGTTTCACCCGGAAAAAAGTCAGGCCCTCGGTCTGCACATCATTGCAAACTTTCTGAAGTGGGCGCCTTAAGGCGCGCATACGGACTTAAGGTAGTAAGAGACGGATTATGATATTTTTTCCCGCCATTGATCTAAAGGACGGCAAATGCGTGCGCTTGTTGCGTGGCGAGATGGACCAGGCCACAGTGTTTAATGACGACCCCGGCGCGCAGGCACGGGCCTTTGTCACGCAGGGCTGTCGGTGGATTCATGTTGTTGATCTGAACGGCGCGTTTGAAGGCCGTCCGGTTAATGCCGATGCGGTGGATGCAATTCTCGATGATGTCAGCGTGCCGATTGAGCTGGGTGGTGGTATTCGCAGTATGGAAACCATTCGCTTTTGGCTCGACAAGGGCGTGCGCCGGGTGATCTTGGGAACTGTGGCGTTGCGCGACCCCGATTTGGTGATTGAGGCCTGTAAGGCCTATCCCGGACGTATCGTCGTTGGTGTGGACGCCAAGGGCGGCTTGGTCGCGGTAGAAGGCTGGGCGGAAGTGTCCGACATCACCGCCATCGAGCTTGCCAAAAAATTCGAAGGTGTCGGCGTTGCCGCTATCATCTTTACAGATATTGCTCGTGACGGATTAATGCAGGGCCCGAACATCGATTCAACCCTGGAATTGGCGCAGGCCGTATCCATCCCGGTGATTGCTTCGGGCGGGGTATCGTCGATGGAAGATCTGGGGGCGTTGAAAGCACGCGGCGGTGATCTTTTGGAAGGTGTGATCAGTGGCCGCGCAGTATATGACGGACAGATCGAGGTGCGCGAAGCCGTCGATCTTCTTCAGTCCAGAGGGGCCTAAGCGCTATGCTTAAGGCACGCATCATTCCCTGTCTCGACGTCGAAGGCGGACGTGTGGTCAAAGGTGTCAACTTTGTCGATTTGATCGATGCGGGTGATCCGGTGGAACAGGCCCGCCTGTACGATGCCGCTGGTGCGGATGAGCTGACATTTCTCGATATCACGGCCAGCGTGGAAAACCGAGACACCATTTTTGACGTTGTGAACCGTACCGCCGAACAGTGCTTTATGCCATTGACGGTTGGTGGCGGCGTACGGACCACCGAAGATATTCGCAAGTTATTGCTGGCGGGTGCCGATAAGGCTTCGATCAATACTGCGGCCGTGAAAAACCCTGAATTTGTCAAAGAAGCCGCGGAAAAATTCGGCTCTCAGTGCATTGTCGTCGCGATCGACGCAAAGACGGTTGCGCCGGGTAAGTTTGAAATCTTTACCCACGGCGGACGAGAGCCCACCGGCCTAGATGCTGTTGCATGGGCGCAGCGTATGGCCGCCTACGGTGCAGGCGAAATTTTGCTGACATCCATGGATCGTGACGGCACCAAGCAGGGTTTTAATATCGAACTTACCCGCGCCATCGCTGATGCCGTCAGTATTCCGGTGATCGCATCGGGCGGGGTCGGCACGCTGGAACATTTGGTCGAGGGTGTGCGTGACGGTCATGCATCGGCGGTGCTTGCGGCTTCGATTTTTCACTTCGGCACCTTCACCATTGGTGAAGCCAAGCGCTATATGGCCGCGCATGGTGTTGATGTGCGCCTGGACGGCCTTGATGAGGAAACCACTCGATGAGCAATAGCAATCTGGATATTTTGCCGCGCCTGTTTGAAACCATCGTCAGTCGCAAGGGCGCGGACCCTGAAACGTCTTATACAGCTAAGCTGCTGCACAAGGGCCGAACCGCCATTGCGCAGAAGGTTGGCGAAGAGGCTGTTGAGGTGAACATCGCGGCCCTGGTCGAGGGGCCGGAAGCGTTGGCTGCGGAAAGCGCGGATCTGCTTTACCACTTGATGGTGCTGTGGGCCGATGTGGGTATTACCCCTGATGACGTTTATCGTGAATTGGCCAAACGTGAGGGCATGTCCGGTATCGAAGAAAAGCGCGCCCGCGGCGAGCTGTAAGGGACGTTCACATGGTTTACGACGACAACAATATCTTCGCCAAAATCCTGCGTGGGGAAATTCCCTGCGATAAAATCTATGAAGACGATTGGGCGTTGGCGTTTCACGATATCGCCCCGCAAACCCCGGTGCACGCACTGGTGATCCCCAAGGGCGCGTACGTGTCCTTGGATGACTTCAGCGCGAACGCGTCAGATGCGGAAATCGCCGGACTGTACCGCGCGGTGGGTAAGGTTGCGCGCGATTTAGGTCTGGCGTCCCCGGGCTTTCGTAGTATCCAAAACACTGGTCCCGACGCTCGCCAAGAGGTGGCGCATCTGCATGTGCACATTTGCGGCGGACGCGACATGGGGCGGATGATTCCAGAATAAGTTTCCAGCGCGCGTTTTCAGGAGTGTGCATGAACAGGCCTGAAGTATCGGATAACGGTGCGTTTCTCATCTGCACGCTGACCTGTCCCGTTTGCGGGCAGGCGCAAGATGTGGACATGCCGGAACACGGCTGCGTGACATTTCACGATCGCATCGACTGTAAGGCACGCTTACAGGCACGAAAGGGCGAATGTTGCGTGTTCTGTTCCTATGGCGAGGTGCCTTGCCCACCGGTGCAGATCAGCGCGAAGAGCTGCCGTTCCAACGATTAAGTTTAGCTCATATTTTCCAAAATCGACGTGGCACGTTGCAAAATGACCAGTGATGGGCAACCGTCGTCACAAGGCTTGGGCTGATTTTGGCCACGCAATACGGTTAAGCCGCATTTGCTGCAGAGTTGCTGGCTCTGACGCATCAGTTTTGCGCTTAGGGCTGGATAATCTGGTTTACTCATCTCTTGAGGTTACATGCTTAAGTTGACGGTGAGGAGCGCACAGAATGCATAACACGTCTGCGCAGAGGTTCATGGCTGCGAGTAAAATACACTTAGGCGCTTAGTGCCACGGTTTGCCGGCCCGGCGCCCGGCGACGATAAGACAAAGCCTCCGCCACATGCAGTTTGAGAACATCCGGTGCACCTTCAAGATCGGCAATGGTGCGGGCGACTTTCAAGATGCGGTGATAGCCTCGTGCACTCAGGCGCATGCGGCCTGCGGCATCAGCCAACAGGGCCTTGGCGGCATTGTCCATTTGGGTGGTCTGCTCCAAAACTTGGCCATCGGCCTCAGCATTGGTTCGCGCCACGGCGCCGAGGGCTTTAAATCGATTTAACTGGCGGTCGCGGGCTTTGATAACGCGTTGGCGCACAAGGGCCGAGGTTTCCGACGATGGCGGTAGGCTGAGATCAGATGCAGGCACCATCGGCACCTCAACATGAAGGTCGATGCGATCCAAAAGGGGGCCGGACAGGCGGTTTTGATAGTCTTCTGCGCACTTGGGCGCACGCGAACAGGCTTGGCCCGGATCATCCAGGTATCCACACCGGCACGGGTTCATCGCCGCGATCAGCTGAAATCGTGCCGGATACGAAACGTGGGCGCTGGCCCGCGCGATCACGGCGGCCCCGGATTCGATTGGCTGGCGCAGGGCCTCCAGCGCAGGGCGTTGAAATTCCGGTAGTTCATCTAAAAACAACACTCCCAAATGGGCCAATGAAACCTCACCGGGGCGAACCTGAACACCGCCACCGACCAACGCCGCTTGGGATGCAGAATGGTGTGGATCGCGAAAGGGGCGGGTGCGCATCAGGCCACCTTCCGGTAATATTCCGGCCAAGGAATGAATCATCGACACATCTAGGGCTTCGGCGGGAGAAAGGTCGGGTAAAAGGCCGGGAAGTCGTCTCGCCAGCAGCGATTTGCCCGCACCGGGCGGGCCGCTCATCAATAGATTATGGCCCCCTGCAGCGGCGATTTCCAGCGCCCGCTTGGCGCTTTCCTGGCCCTTGATATCTACTAGGTCCAGATTTGCTAGGGTGCCGGGTGCCACCGTGGAAATTTGCGCCTGAGGACGGCTTAGAACCTGTGTCCCTTTGAAATGATTGATCAAATCGATCAGGGACCTGGGGGCTAAGACCTCCAATTCGCCAGCCCACACGGCCTCGCCACCCTGGGCGGCAGGACAGATGAGGCCAAGACCGTGGGCGTTGGCATGAATAGCGCTGGGCAGCACGCCAGACACGCCGGTAAGGGTGCCGTCCAACGCCAATTCGCCAAGCGCGAGGAACCCGTCCATTTGATCCGTAGGCAAAACATTCATCGCCGCCAGTACACCCAGCGCGATGGGCAGATCAAAGTGCGAGCCTTCTTTCACTGTATCGGCAGGCGACAGGTTCACGGTGATGCGCTTGGGCGGCAGCGCAAGCCCCAAAGCGGACAGCGCCGCACGCACCCGTTCGCGGGCCTCGCTGACGGCCTTGTTGGGCAGGCCAACGACCGAAAACGATGGCAAACCCTGAGCGATGTGCACTTGAACATCGACGGGTAGAACCTCGATACCCCGAAATGCAGCGGTGTTGATACGTGCGACCATAGATACCCCTATCCATAAATTACATCCCAAATGAGTGTAGGGCGCGTGCAGTTACGTGCAAGCGATTATTGGCCTGTTGTGGTGGTGGCGAGCATGTGGAAGCCTGGATTCAGGCGGCTGTTGGTGATGCAGTTTGCAGAAATAGCCAAAGTGTATCTTTTGCTACAGAACGTACGTTGTTGGCGATTTATGTTGGAGAGACACAATATGGCAAAGGATGAAACCCCAGGCGGTTTTTAGAAAAATGCGGATCATTTGCATAGTTGCTGGTGCGATCAAGGCTGGATATCAACGCGCCGGGGGCAGGTTACGCTGCTCAATATTAGTGCGCTGACTGTGTTCTGTGCGCCGGATGAAACCGTCGCTGGACGGTAATAGCTTGATGGCCTGTTTTCTGAATGAAAAAGCCCTGAAATCATGATGGCTTGTGACCGACAAAGACGTCGATCGGAACTGTATACATGACTTTGTTGTGGACGTTTCTTGCATTTATGTCGAGGCGGTCCACACCGATGTCATGCGTAATGTTTTGCCTAATTTTTTCTTCATCGCCCGGTTTTGGGAAAGAGGCTTTCAGCTGAGCCTCTAATTCAATGTCAACGCTGTACATACATTGGCGGCAATGTGTTAGGGGGGAATTGTGGAACAACGCAAAGAACTCATCGTGCGTTAACGCATGAGTGTGCGATGGGTCACGCATTACTTCCAAATGATCAAAAGCCACAGATTTATCAGTTGCGATTGCAATGTCAGCAACCAAGACTCTGCCGCCGGGCTGACAAACGCGGATCATTTCTTGCATAACGCTACGTGGGTCAAGCAAGTGGTGGAAGCTGTATCGCGATATAACCAGCGAATAGAAATTGTCGGGAAATGGTAGGGGTGTGGCGGTGCCCAAAACCCAATCCAAATTCATCAGTTGTTCTTGTCTTTGCCGTTTCTGAGCTTCTTCAAGCATGGCTGGCGTAATATCGATCCCGGTGACCTGTTTTACGGTGCGAGCGAATTCGCAAGCCACAAGACCGGGTCCAGAGGCGACATCAAGAACCGTATCAAGCGGGCCTGCTTTCGACATTTCGATCAAAGTTTGAATTGAATCCAAATGGCTGGGGACTTGTGTGAAAGGGATAGCCTGGCGCGAGAACTGGCCTATGACCGTGTCGAGGTGTTGTTTTTCGGTTTTGATATTCATGATGGCCTCATTTGTTGATTAAATTTGTGGCTATCATAGTTTGTAGAGAATTGTCTTTCTCACTATATTCAGACAATGACTATCGGAAAATCGACAAAACTATCACCTATAGAAATTGGCTATAAAATTGATGCTCGGTTGCCCGTGATCCCGCTGGCAATGCAGATTAAGCGGGCAGCCTGTGCAGGTCCTCACGCCCATCCGCGAGGTCAATTTATTTATGCAAGCAACGGCACTATGCGTGTCATTTGTGATGGTAACATTTGGGTGGTTCCGCCATCTCAAGCTGTCTGGGTGCCACCTAACACGGACCATGAAGTGCATTTTCCGGCTGAGGTGTCTCTTCGTAACCTCTTTATTGATCCGTCAGCAACATCGTGCCTGCCATCATATGTTATGGTGCTTGAGGTATCTTCCTTGCTACGAGAATTGGTTTTAAAAGCTGTGAGGATTGGAGACGCGTATACACCGGGTTGTTCTGGCTGGCGCTTGATGCAGGTGCTTATTGATGAGATTGGTGATGCACGACAAGCCGCGTTACGCTTACCAATGGGGCGCGATGAAAGGATCGTGCGTGTTATTGAGGTGTTGCTAAATGCACCGGGAGACGCGCGTAAATTAGACGACTGGGCGGCGATCGGGTGCGTTAGTTCACGTACATTATCTCGATTATTTGTGAGTGAGACCGGGTTAAGTTTTGGCGCTTGGCGAAAACAGTTGAGACTAATTAACGCGATCGAGGACTTGGGGAATGGTCGCAGCGTAACCGAAATAGCATATGATTTGGGCTACAAGAGCCCGAGCGCTTTTATTGAAATGTTCAGGCAGTCTCTAGGAACGCCACCGGGGCAGTATTTCCGCGGACAACGCAGGGGATAGTCTTGCCAGTATGCTCGGGAATTTGGGTGAGCCGTGCGAACCAGCTTAGAATCAAATGACGCCAGTCTCTGGCACTAACCCCACAATGAGCAAGATTAAACAAACGGTGGGACGGTTGTCATGAAAAACTACTTCAGTCGCTACGCCCAAGGCTACATTGATCAGGACTTCACCAAAATTGAGGAATACTTCGCCTACCCGTGCATACTCACTAATGAATGCGGTACGGATTTAATATGTGCGGCGGCGGACCTTGAGCGGCACATCGCTGGATTTCTTGCTCAGCTTAAGGTCGGGGGGCTGGCGCAGGCTTTACCCACTATTTTGCATGATCGCCTGTATGGCCAGAAGGGCCGGGTGGTGTCGGTTAACTGGAAGCTGAAAAATGCAGATGGACAGCGGCTTGTTGATGCAAATTTTCTATATGTCCTGATCGACGATGAGGGGGCTTGGAAAATTAGCCTCGTCAACTTGCTTTAAGAGCCAAGCTTGGCTTCGATCGCGTCCCAGATGTTTTGTTCCAGCGCCACGCCATCAAAACGGCTGATTTCTTGTAGGCCGGTGGGTGACGTGACGTTGATTTCGGTCAGATAGCCGCCGATGACATCGATGCCAGCAAAAACGAGCCCACGGGCTTTCAGGTCTGCGCCGATGGTCGCGCAAATTTCCAGATCGCGCGGCGTCAGCTTGCTGGGCTCGGGTGTGCCGCCCGCGTGCATGTTGGAGCGCGCCTCGCCCTCTTGCGGAACGCGGTTGATTGCGCCGACGGGCTCCCCATCGACCAAGATGATGCGCTTGTCGCCCTGGCGTACATCCTTCAAGTAAGCCTGAATCACGATCGGCTCGCGCGACCCCTGTAAAAACATTTCCAATAGTGAGCCTAAGTTCTCATCGTCGGGCTTGAGGTGGAAGACGCCCGCCCCGCCATTGCCGTAAAGCGGCTTGACGATGATATCGGTGTGTTTATCGCGGAACGCTTTGATTTGCGCGATATTGCGTGTCACCAGCGTGGGCGGCACCAATTGGGGAAAGCGAGCGATGTAAAGCTTTTCAGGGTTTGCACGCACGGCGGTGGGGTTGTTCACCACCAATGTTGTGGCGGGCAACATGTCCAGCAAATAAGTGGTGGTCAGGTACGCCATGTCGAACGGCGGGTCCTGGCGCAGCCAGATAACGTCCAACGTTGCCAGGTCAACAAGTTCTGGCGTGCCCAGGGTGAAGTGGTTGCCCAGTTCGCGGCGCAGTTCCAAGCGCGGGGCAACGGCCATCACGCGGCCTTCGTCGTACATCAGGTCGTCCGGGTGATAATAGAACAACTCATGCCCGCGTTTTTGTGCTTCGAGACCGATGACAAAAGTACTGTCGGCATCAATGTCGACGTCTTGGACTGGGTCCATCTGCAGGGCGACTTTGAGGTTCATGCGTGAAATTCCTTAGTCCGCAGGCGTGATACGACGGAAGGCATATTAGGGTTCGCCATGCTCAAAGCGTTGGCGCAACTGCTGCAACAGTTGAGATGCTGTATAGCGGTGTGACCCGCTTTCAGGCAATTGTAAAAAGTGCTCCAGTGCGGCCATCGCATCGCCAATGTGATCAAGACGCATATGCAAAAACCCCAACTCACGCCATAAACGGGCATCATTGGGCGCAATCAGTAATGCGCCTTCGACGCTCAACAATGCGGCTTCGGGTGCGGCATGGCGCAGATGATAGGTTTTGATTTCATGCTGGAGGTTGACCAGAACTTGACGTAGGTCGAGAGTGCAAAGTTGATCCGGGTTAAGCACGGCGTCGCCGCCGCGGTGATCATTGAGCAATCGCCGCAGATCGCGCGCATCCAACAATCGTCCACCATCACAGGGGTCGAGCAGAACGCGTCCACCACCCGTATACACCGCGACAAGCGTGCGGGGTGCGAATGCAATAATCTCTACGGTACGTCCAAGTGCAATCAGCACATGACGATACAAGATCGCCAAGATCATGCTGTCGCCCCGACGATGGTCAATGGTGTCGGCAAGGTTAAGGGTTTCACAGGTCACGCAGGCCCCGGCAGTGGCACCATAACCGTAGCGCCGCGATATGATTTGCTGTGCGGCTTCAAGAATCAAGGTGTCATCAGAAACATCCGTTGCAACGTAATCGAGGGCGGCCTGCACCAGGGCCTCAAGGTGACGCCGATAGACATCCAGTTTGAGCCTCGGGTTGGCCCACTTGGCCAGCCACAATGCGGCCTCACAAAGATCGATAGCACTGGTATCGAGCAAGCCAATCCGGCGAAGCGCCTGTTGTGCGGTTTGCTCGACGCCGCTGCTCATGACTTAGCTGCCTTGACCCGGGGTGGGTTCGGTGATGAGGGCTGCGGGCATTTTGACGCGGACGTGGCTGACGATGTGATGCACATAATCGATGGAGCGGGCATGGTTTTTAACCCGCGCCAACTCATCGTCGCTTTGGGCGATGCCGATCAGGTACACTGTGCCGCCAACCGTTTCGATGGAATAGTTGATGGCGAGAATTTTTTCATCGAACGTGAGTTTGGTTTCCAATTGCGCTGAAATCCATGTGTCGCGAGCGGTGTCGAGAAGGCCGCCATCAGATGTGACATGAATTTCATTGATGACATCGGCAATGCCGTCGACTTTCCACGCTAAATTTACGGCATCGGCGCGTTTGTCTTCTGTGTCCACCTGCCCGGTCAACAGGGCGCGACCTTCGTAGACGTCAACACCAATGCCGGTCACCAAGGTGTGATCGTGACGGGCGTATTGATCCAGGATGCGGCTGGTCAGTCCCAAGTCGCGGGCCACACCGTCTACGCCACGCTCTTGGTAAGCGGCGATGCCCGTGCCTGCACCCAGGCCGATTACCACGCCCACCGGTGTGCAGCCTGCGGTCATGATCAACAAGCCGATTAAGGCTGTAACCGACATGGTGATCCGACCGGAACGCTTCTCAAAATATTTAACTGTCATCTCAACTACTCTATGTAACGGGGTGCGCATATGGAGAGCTTAGGACACCTTGGTTAATAAAGGTTCAGTACACGGGCAATGGGGCATGATTGTGGTGCCGGCTTGGGGCTGTCAGGTATCTACGCGCCAGGCGTCGCGCACGATGGTGAACCGCAGTGGCCCACTTACCAGCGAAACATCAAAGCGGATGTCGCAGGTGTTCAAGTTGGGGTGCTGGGCTAAAAACAATTCGGCGGCGCGCTGGATGCGGCGGCGTTGGCGAGGGCTGATGGCCTCAGCGGCGATGGTGATGTTTGGGCGGGCCTTGACCTCAACAAAACTGAGAGTATCGCCACGCCGAACGATGAGGTCGACCTCACCAACCTTGGTCCTGAAATTGCGGGCCAGCACTCGGTGACCGGTCAAACGCAAGTATAGGGCGGTCAGCTGTTCCGCCCACCGCCCGCGCTTTTGCGCACGCACCTTTGCCGGCGGCGCTTTTATGTGCTGATTTGTGCGATCTGGCGGTTTACTCATTGGATGCTGCCCGCTACGCTTCAACAAAATTTAGTCGTTTTTATCGTTTAGCCGTTATGTTCGGCGAAAGAGTATCAGTTTTTGCAGGAGGCTCCAGGCCGCAAATGATCAACATCACTTTAAATCGTACCGGAATTCGGGCGGGTGTGGTTTTTGCGTTGATGAGCATGGCGCTTGTCGGTTGCGACAAGGTGGGCCTTGGGGAAAAACCAAAGCTGACCAACCCCCCTCAGGCACAAGCTCAAGATCGGGCCCCAGCTCCGGTATCTCATGCAGCGTCAGGTGGTGTTGGTGGGCAGCTGGCCAACCGCGGCGTGGATGCGCCCGTGGTGCGGCCTCCGGTTTTGCCGTCCCTGGATGATTTGATTGGGCGTATCCCGCAGGCCACGATGCAAACCGGTGTGCCCGGAACGCCGGGTGTCGGCGCTGAGCCGCCGGCCGTACCGCAAGCGCGTGGGTTGCGCGTCGCGATATTGTTACCCCTGTCAGGTCCCAATCAGCGTGTCGGTTCGGCTATGTTGAGTGCGGCGCAGATGGCTTTCTTTGAGTTTGCGGGGTCTAATTTTGAACTGCTGGTGCATGATACGCTCGGCACACCCGAAGGCGCTACGGAAGCTGCGCGCTTGGCCATCGGTGATGGCGCACGGTTGATCGTTGGGCCGCTGTTGTCCACATCCGTGCGCGCGGTGTCCGATTTGGCGCGCGCCGCAGATGTACCCGTGGTGGCGTTTTCGTCTGATCGCACAGTGGCGGGTCCGGGTGTCTACACCATGGGCTTTTTCCCCGGCGATGAGGTTCGGCGCGTGATCAAATATGCTGCCGATAAGGGGGCGCGTCGGTTTGCTTTGCTGGCACCGCGCGGTGCGTATGGCGACACGGTGTCTGCAGCCATGAACGCGGCGGTGTGGGATGCAGGCGGCTTTGTGGTGCAAAGCGAGTTTTACGACCCTCAGGTGAGCGATTTTTCTGAACCGGTGAAGCGTATCGCGCACTACAATGCACGTAGAGGGGCACTGCTGGAACAGCGTCGGACCCTTAAAGCGCGCGGCGATGAGGTTTCACAATTAGCGCTGAAGCGGCTGAGTAATCTGGAGACACTGGGTGAGGTGCCGTTCGATGCCCTGTTGTTGGCAGATGGCGGCAAGCGCTTGATCGCAGTGGCGGCGTTGCTGCCGTTTTACGATGTCGATCCGAAAAAGGTAAGAATTCTCGGCACCGGGCAGTGGGATGAGGTAGGGCTTGGCGCGGAACCCGCGCTGGTCGGTGCGTGGTTCGCCGCCCCCGACCCCAGCGCACGCAAGGCATTTTCAGACAAATATCTGACGGCTTACGGTAATCGTCCACATCGCTTGGCGACGTTGGCTTACGATGCGACGGCGCTGGCCGTTGTGCTGGGTTCCCAAGCCACGCCGCAGCCCTACAGCGTAGATGTGCTGGCCCAGCCGGGCGGATTTGCCGGGCGTGACGGGATTTTCCGATTTTTGGGGACGGGTGTTGCGGAACGTGGGCTTGCCGTGATGCAAGTTCGGGACAGGGACGCAAGCGTCATTGAGGCTGCGCCGCAAGCCTTTCCATAGCATAGACTTAAATCGCCGGAGTGACGGGCGGCTGATCTTCAAGCAGACGGTTGATGATCGTGTTCAGGACTAGGCGCCCTTCGGTTGTGGTGCGCAAGCCCAGGTCGTCGACGGTGATCAGTTGTGCATTTTGCAGTTCTAAAATGGCGTTACTGTTGAGCGCATTGAAAAGCTCTTGCCCACATTGGCGGGCGAACCGCGCCCGGTTCAGACCTTCGGTGAGACGCAGGCCGGACAGTACTATTTCTTCAAGGCGTTCCTGACGGCTCAGATCCCAAACCTTAGCGGTGGCGTGGCCCTTGGCGCTAATGCCATTCAACCAGCGCGCCGGGTCGGCGATTTGATAGGTTGCGCGGGTTGTCAGGGGTCCGTTTTCCATTCCGGCAGTTGGGGCGCTGAGACGTCCATGCGCGCCGGGGCCGATGCCGATGTAGTCGCTGCCGGTCCAGTACGTGATGTTGTGACGGCTTTCTTGGCCAGGGCGGGCGTGGTTTGAAACCTCATAAGCCGGCATCCCGGCGTCGAGGCACATTTCCTGGGTCATCAGATACAGATCGGCGGCGAGGTTTTCTTCCGCCTCAGGAATACGTTGGCGGAAATAGGGGGTGCCGGGCTCGATGGTGAGCTGATAAAGCGAGATGTGGCCGTTGGTCAATTCCAGCGCCTGTTCCAATTCGTCAGCCCAGTCACCTTGGCCTTGACCGGGGCGGGCGTAGATCAAATCGAATGTGAAACGATCAAAAATGGCGCTCGCGATATTGAGGGCGTGAAGGGCTTCTTCGACCGAATGCTCGCGGCCCAATGCATGTAAGGCTTCATCGTTAAGCGCTTGCACACCAACGGATACGCGGTTGATGCCTGCATCACGAAAGCCACGAAATTTGGAGGCTTCTATGGAGGTTGGATTGGCTTCCAAGGTGATTTCACAATCACTTTGTAGGTTCCAATGCTGGGACGCGGACGCGATGATGGCGTTGATGGTTTCGGGGACGATCAGGCTGGGTGTGCCGCCACCGAAGAAAATGCTACTGAGCGCCCGGCCTTTCGTTTGCTCAGCGTAATGATCCAGTTCGTGCAAGATGGCGTCGCGGTACGCATCCTGGTCGGCCTTTGCGGGACTGAGGGCGCGGGAATTGAAATCGCAATAGGGACATTTGGCTAGGCACCAGGGCCAATGGACATACAATGCCAACGGGTCTTGTGCGGTCATGCAATCCGTCCTTGGTTGAAACCGGGCACTCAATCCCGGCTTGGGGCCACCTAAATATGCATCTCCGATAGCTTAGTCTTTGAAACAGGCGGCGACGAGTTTTTCAAACGCCTTGGCACGGTGGCTCATGGCGTGTTTTTGCACCTGCTCCATTTCGGCGAAGGTCACGTCGAAGCCATCTGGAACAAAGGTTGGATCATAGCCAAAGCCTCTTTCACCACGAGCTGGCCACGCCATCGTGCCGTACACTTGACCTTCAAAGTTTTCCACATGCCCGTCGGGCCAAGCCAGGGTCAGGGCACAAGCAAAGTGCGCGGAGCGATCTTCGGCCCCGGCTTCGCTCAGCGCCTGTTCGACTTTTTGCATGGCGACAGTGAAGTCTTTGCTCGGTCCGGCCCAGCGTGCAGACAAAATGCCCGGTTCGCCGTTCAGGGCGTGCACGCATAGGCCCGAATCGTCGGCCAGCGCGATATGGCCGGACGTCTTAGCCGCGGCTACGGCCTTGATGATCGCGTTGGCGATGAAGGTGTCACCGTCTTCAATGGGTTCGTCCAAATCCAGTTCACTCGCTGAAATCACGTCCGCACCAAATGGCGCCAGCAAGTCGCCGATTTCGCGTACCTTGCCGGGATTATGGCTGGCGATGACCAGCTTGCCGCCTGTGAACTTGCGCGCCATGGGGATTTACTCCAATCCCAGCACTTGGCGTTGCAGTATCACCAGTTCGGCCACGCCTTTTTTCGCCAGACCCATCAGTTCCATGAACTGGTCCTCGGAAAACGGATAGTCTTCGGCGGTACCCTGAATTTCGACAATTCCCTTGGCGCCGGTGAGAACGAAGTTGGTATCGGCTTCAGCCGCGCTGTCTTCCAGATAATCCAGATCCAGTACCGCATTGCCTTTATAGAGGCCGCAGCTGACCGCTGCGACCTGATCGATCAGCGGCACGCTCGGCAAGACGCCGCGCTCCACCGCGCTGCGTAGCGCCAGATACAACGCCACGTATGCGCCGGTGATGGATGCCGTGCGGGTGCCGCCATCGGCCTGGATTACATCGCAATCCACCGTGATCTGCATTTCGCCCATGGCTTCCAAATCGGTAACGGCACGCAATGAGCGCCCGATCAGACGTTGGATTTCCTGGGTGCGGCCCGATTGCTTGCCGCGAGCGGCTTCGCGCTGCATGCGCGAATTGGTGGCGCGTGGCAGCATGCCGTATTCCGCCGTGACCCAGCCTTTGCCCTGACCGCGCAGCCATGGCGGCACCCGTTCTTCGACGGTGGCGGCGCACAAAACGTGGGTGTCGCCAAATTTGATTAGGCACGATCCTTCGGCATGTTTGGCAAAGCCGGTTTCCAGGGTTACGGAACGCATTTGGTCGAGTGCGCGGTCACTGGGTCTCATGGTCTTGTATCCTCAAATGGTCCGTAAATGGTCCACGAATGGCCCACAGATGGGTTGTGATTTGGTTGAGCGCCAAGCTACCTGCCATGTTCGCTCCCGTAAAGCGCCCAATTGACGAAAATCGTCGGCGCGACTACCTTTCGGTAACATTCCTTTAAAAGGCGAAAAGCCACATGATCACCGAGTTGAACGAGCGCTCGCGCGAAATTTTCCGCCGTATCGTCGACGCCTATCTAGAAACCGGCGATCCGGTCGGCTCGCGTACGCTCAGCCGGCAATCGGGTTTGGATATATCGCCTGCCACCATTCGCAACGTGATGGCCGACCTTGAAGACACCGGGCTGTTGTTTTCCCCTCACACCTCGGCCGGGCGGCTGCCGACCGAGGCGGGTCTGAAGCTGTTTGTCGATGGTATTTTGGAGGTTGGCAACCTGACCAGCGCGGAACGTCACGCGATTGAGGGTGAATGCAAGTCGTCCGGCAGCAGTATCGAGGGCATGCTGGAAAATGCCACCCAGGCGTTGTCGGGGCTGTCATCGTTGACGGGCCTGGTGGTTGCGCCGAAAACCCAAGCACCGCTCAAGCACATCGAATTCGTCGCCCTTAGCCCCGGCCGGGCGCTGGTGGTGCTGGTGACGGAAAATGGCGTGGTGGAAAACCGCATCATTGAAATTCCCATGACCGTGCTGCCCAGTGCGCTGGTTGAGGCCACAAATTATCTGTCTGCCCGCTTGGTGGGGCGTACCCTTGATGACGCTCTCGGCGAAATCAAGGTCGAGCTGAACAACCATCAGGCCCAGCTGGACGCCCTGACCACCAAGGTGGTGGAAGAGGGTATCGCCGTGTGGGCAGGTGGGCGCGGCAAAGGTTCGCTGATCGTACGTGGTCAAGCACATTTGATTGAAGACCGTGACGCAGCGGCGGACCTGGAACACATCCGCTCTCTGTTTGAGGCTATGGAAACCAAAGAGACCATGGCGCGCCTGATCGAAAGCGCCGACATAGCCAACGGCGTGCAGATCTTCATCGGTGCGGACAACAATCTGTTCGGTATGTCGGGCTGCTCATTGATCGTGGGGCCCTACCACGACAGCCGAGAACGCATCATCGGCACCATTGGCGTGATCGGGCCGACGCGCATGAATTACGCACGTATTATTCCGATGGTCGATTTCACCGCCAAGCTGGTGGGGCGTCTTATCGGGTAATGGGCGCACGCGGTGGGTTGATTGATCTGTAAAATAGGCTAAATACCTGTGCAACACGGAGCAACGCTGTGAGGCGGAGCTATATCGGCCGTCAACGCGGCCCTCAGATAAAAACCAGGTGTGCGATGAATCCAGAGAACGAACTTCCCGCTGACGAACCCTCAAACTTGAACGACGAAAACGTCGAAACATCAGAGGCTGCTGCACAGGCCGAGCAAGATGCGATGGCCGATGCCGCCCGCGAATTGCAGGCCGAGGCCGAAGAAGCTGAGTTGGAAGCGCAAAACGCAGACCAGGAAAGCACGGGCCAGGACGGCCCTGAGCTTGAAGCCGAAGTGGCGGAACTCAAAGATAAAGTGCTGCGCACCATGGCCGAGCTGGAAAACACGCGTCGTATCGCGGCGCGTGAAAAAGCCGATGCCAGCAAGTACGCTGCAGCCAACTTCGCACGCGATATAGTGCGCGTCGCCGACAACCTCGGCATGGCAATGATGATGGTGACGGACGAGGCGCGCAAGGAAGACAAAAACCTGGACAACTTGTGCGTCGGCATCGATATGACCATGAAGGAGTTGTTAAGCATTTTTGAAAGCCACGGCATCAAACCGGTGCCCGCCGAAGGCAAGCCGTTTGACCACAACGTCCACGAAGCCGTGCAACAGGTTGAGAACGCCGAAGTACCGCACAACACGGTCATGCAGGTTCTGCGTGGCGGTTTCACCATTCAGGACCGATTGCTGCGTCCGGCGCAGGTGATTGTGTCGACGGGTGGCGTGAAATCCACAGAGAGCGCGGCAAAAACCTCGGAGACCTCGGCGGAAGGCGGCCAGCAGGCCTACGAGCCCGGCGAGACGGAGCCCGGTCAGCAGGTTGATCAAGAAACCTAAAACATCCGTGTCTTAAACATGGTTTTTCCGCATAACAAGCGTTGCATGGCGAAAAACACGGGCTTATATACCATCCGGCGCGGATTTTTGAGTGCGCCGCCACAATTGAACGAACGTAAAACACCAATGTCGGGCAAATGCCCCTTTAAACCCGAGGGGACAGACGCGGAGCTTATGCACTAAGGCCGCAGATGTCCGCCTGAGACGGAGAATGAGAGAGATGAGTAAGGTTATCGGTATCGATTTGGGCACCACGAACTCGTGCGTGGCCATCATGGAAGGTTCGGACGTCAAGGTCCTGGAAAACGCTGAAGGCACGCGCACCACGCCGTCCATCGTTGCGTTCACAGAGGGCGGCGAACGCCTGGTGGGGCAGCCGGCCAAACGCCAGGCCGTCACCAACCCCGAAGATACGTTGTTCGCCATCAAGCGTTTGATCGGCCGCCGTTTCAACGACCCGCTCACCAAAAAAGATATGGGTCTGGTGCCGTACAAGATTGTCGACGGCGACAACAACGATGCTTGGGTCGAGGCGCACGGTAAAAAATATAGCCCCTCGCAGATTTCCGCCTTCATCCTGCAAAAGATGAAAGAAACCGCTGAAAGCTATTTGGGCACCGCAGTCACCCAGGCCGTGATCACGGTTCCGGCTTACTTCAACGACAGCCAGCGCCAGGCAACCAAGGATGCGGGCAAGATCGCCGGTCTGGAAGTTCTGCGCATCATCAACGAACCGACCGCCGCTGCACTCGCCTACGGGCTCGAGAAAAAAGAAGGCGGCGTGGTTGCGGTTTATGATTTGGGCGGTGGCACGTTCGACGTATCCATCTTGGAAATCGGCGATGGCGTGTTTGAGGTGAAATCCACCAACGGCGACACCTTCCTCGGTGGTGAAGATTTCGATCACACCATTGTTGAGTACCTTGCCGAAGAATTCAAAAAAGAAAGCGGTATCGATCTGCGTCAGGACCGTCTGGCTCTGCAGCGTCTCAAGGAAGCTGCTGAAAAAGCTAAAATTGAACTGTCCAGCTCGACCCAGACCGAAGTCAACTTGCCGTTCATCACCGCCGACGCCTCGGGGCCGAAGCACCTCAACGTCAAGATGACCCGGGCCAAACTGGAATCCCTGGTTGGCGATCTTATTAAGCGCACCATCAACCCCTGTAAGGCGGCGTTGAAGGATGCCGGCTTGAAGGCATCTGAAATTGATGAAGTGATCTTGGTTGGCGGTATGACCCGCATGCCGAAGGTGCAAGAAGTGGTCAAAGAAATCTTCGGCCGCGACCCGCACAAGGGTGTAAACCCGGATGAAGTGGTTGCCATTGGTGCGGCCATTCAGGGCGGCGTGCTCAAGGGCGAAGTTAAAGACGTTCTGTTGCTCGACGTGACACCGTTGTCGCTGGGCATTGAAACGCTGGGCGGCGTGTTCACGCGTCTTATCGATCGCAACACGACCATCCCAACGCGTAAAGCACAGGTGTTTTCGACTGCCGAAGACAGCCAGACGGCTGTGACCATTCGTGTGTTCCAGGGCGAACGTGAGATGGCCGCGGATAATAAAATCCTCGGTCAGTTTGACTTGGTCGGCATCCCCCCTGCACCGCGCGGTATGCCGCAGATCGAAGTGACTTTTGACATCGACGCCAACGGTATCGTTAACGTGTCGGCTAAGGACAAGGCGACTGGCAAGGAACAGCAGGTCTCCATTCAGGCGTCCGGCGGTCTTGACGATGCCAGCATTGAACAGATGGTTAAGGATGCTGAAGCCCACGCGGAAGAAGACAAAAACCGTCGCGCTTTGGTCGATGCCAAAAACCATGCCGAAAGCCTGATCCACGACACCGAAAAGAACCTCACGGAATTCGGTGAGAAGGTCTCGCCGGAAGACAAGTCTGCGATCGAAGCCGCCATTCAGGACACCAAGACCGTTCTGGAAGACGAAAGCGCCGACGCCGAGGCTATCAAGGCCAAAACCGACGCCTTGATGCAGGCCGCCATGAAGCTGGGCGAAGCCATGTATAAGGACAGTCAGGCCGAAGCTGATGGCGCTGCACCGGAAGATGGCGTTGCAGCGGAAGATGGCAGCGGCGAAGAAAATGTGGTCGATGCCGATTTTGAAGAAATCGATCCCGATCAAGATAAGAAATAAACTGAGGTAAGCCTACAAGCTCCAGTGTCCGGCGGGCTCCCGATTATCCGGTGCCCGCCGGATGCGTTAACGGGCTGTGTGGCTCAGACTAAGTGGGTAGAACAATGGCGAAGCAGGATTACTACGAGCTGCTTGGGGTCTCGAAAGGCGCTGATGGCGACGAGATCAAAAAGGCGTACCGCAAGCTCGCCATGAAATATCATCCGGATCGTAATCCGGACGATGAGGTCGCCGAACAAAACTTTAAAGACGCTAACGAGGCTTACGAAGTCCTCAAGGATGATGAAAAGCGTGCCGCGTACGACCGTTTCGGTCATGCCGCATTTGAGCAAGGTGGCGGCGGCGGCGGCGGTTTCGAAGGCTTTGGCGGCGGTTTTTCCGACATATTCGAAGAAATGTTCGGCGGCGGCGGCGGTGGTCGCGGTCGCGGTCAGGAACAGTCGGGTCGCGGTTCGGACCTGCGGTTCAACATGGAAATCACGCTGGAAGAAGCCTTTAACGGCAAATCAACGGAAATCCATGTGCCGGGCTCGGTCGCTTGCGACACCTGCCACGGCAGCGGCGCGACGCCGGGCTCACAAGCGGTTAACTGTTCGACCTGTAGCGGCCATGGTCGGGTGCGCAGTCAGCAGGGCTTTTTCACCGTCGAACGCATCTGCCCGTCCTGTCACGGACAGGGCAAGGTGATCAAGGATCCGTGCCGCAATTGTTCCGGTACAGGGCGCGTGCACAAGGAAAAGACCCTTGCGGTCAACATTCCTGCGGGTGTCGAGGACGGCACCCGCATCCGTTTGACGGGTGAAGGCGAAGCGGGCTTGCGTGGCGCGCCGACGGGCGATCTTTATATTTTCCTGTCCATCAAACCACACCGGATTTTCCAGCGTGAAGGCGCAAATGTTTACGTGCGCGTTCCTGTGCCGATGACCACCGCAGCGTTGGGCGGCTCGGTCGAAGTTCCGTCCGTGGACGGATCACGCGCACGCATCAACATTCCGTCCGGCACCCAGTCGGGCCAGCAGTTCCGACTGCGCGGCAAGGGTATGAGCGTTTTGCGCTCTAGCTCCCGTGGCGACATGCTGGTGGAACTGTCGGTGGAAACCCCGGTGAACCTGACCAAGAAGCAAAAAGAACTGATGCAGGAATTCCGCGCCGAAGGCGGCGACGAAAACAAGCATAGCCCACAGTCCGGCGGCTTCTTCTCCAAGGTCAAAGACTTATGGGATGATCTGAAGGATTGATTGGACGAACGCGTTCTGCGACCAAAGCCAGCGGTGCCCAATAGTCGCCCGCCCGGCGCTTGCGGATGCTCCCTGAGATGATGTTGAGGCGGTGGTTCCTGCCGCCCAAGCTGGTGCGCCAACCTTCCAGGTGTTCGCGAAATTGTGCGACACGGGCTTTCAAGACGTGGTGGCCATGGGTGCTTTCCGCCATAGTGTTGAACATTACGGCACCAAACTGCAACGTGTTGCCATCGATACCGCCCCCCATGAGATAAAGAATACGTTCGACGTCGCTTTTGATTTTATTGAGAGACTGTACATCACGCTTGATCTCAAACGCGGCGCGTGGCTCTTTGCTGGCAGCCCAACACATTAAGATGTCGCAACGCCCGTTTTGGTGCGCGGAAACTTTGGCGCGTGAGGTCTTTGGCGGGTGACCGCGCACGTCGGAGCGCGCTTGGCTCAGTTGGAACTCCAGCCATGTCAGATGATTTGGTGCAGATTTACCAAGCTTTTCAGCAACATTTACGGTTAACAGGTACTCAGGCGCGCGGTTGAGGTGCACGCTGTTGGAGGTCAGTGAACTGAACTTGCGCTCAGCCGTCTGCATGCCGTTGAAGGCGGCGCGGATGAGTTCTTGTTTGGTAACCCGTTTCATGAAGATATTCCTTATTGGCCCTGTTGAATACACGTAGTGAGCTGCAAATGTCATAAGCCATAAATCATAAGATGTGTATCCTTGAGTGATGATACGGCCTTAACTCAGGGGTAAGGGTGTGGTGTTTGTTTGGTGTTGGTGATAAAGCTGGCGCAGGGAAACGCTTTGGCTCAGATTGCTAAAGTGGACATACATCAAGACGGATATAGAGCATGAAGATCGGAATTGTCGGTGCCGCGGGGCGCATGGGTCGAATGTTGATCGCTGCCGTACAAGCCGCCGAAGGTGTTGAACTTGCGGGCGGAACTGAGGCCCCAAATCACCCGGACATGGGCCGCGACATGGCTGAGATCATCGGTGATGAGGCCGCTGGTGTCGTGTTGACGTCGGATGGCGATGCGTTGTTTGCTGCTGCCGACGTGGTTATCGATTTTACCGTGCCTGCCATCACCGTGGCGCACGCGGCGTTGGCTGCACAGCATGGCACCGCGCTGGTGATCGGCACCACGGGCTTGGATGCGGCGCAACAAAGCACGATTGATGCGGCGGGCCAGAAGGCGGCTATTGTACAGGCAGCGAACTATTCCGTCGGGGTTAACGTCTTGTTGGGTCTGGTGGAAAAGGCCGCCCAAATCTTGCCCGATGCTTACGATATTGAAGTGCTTGAAATGCACCATCATCACAAGGTGGATGCGCCATCGGGCACGGCGTTGGCGCTCGGCCATGCAGCGGCGGCGGGGCGCGGTGTGGCGCTTGACGATGTGGCGTGTAAGGCCCGCGACGGAATTGTCGGCGCACGACCGCGGGGCGAAATCGGATTTGCGACCCTGCGCGGCGGCGATGTGGTTGGTGATCACACCGTGATGTACGCAGGCCCCGGCGAACGGGTGGAAGTCACCCACAAGGCATCATCGCGGGAGGTCTTCGCCAACGGTGCTGTGCGTGCAGCGTTGTGGAGCGGCACTCAGCCCCCAGGGCTATATACGATGAAAGATGTGTTGGGTCTTTAAGCCGGTTTTGTCAGCGCGCTGGCATGCCAGCGGCTCACCGCCAGCGGCTGGGTGCGGCCCTTGACCTGGATGGGGTCTTCATTGGTAAAGTCTTGCGACGCGGCTGCCTCAACGGTGGCGACATCGGCGACAATTTCCCCGGCGAGAGCCTGGGAGCATAACCTTGCCGACATGTTGACACTGTCGCCGATCACCGTGAAATCGCGTCGTGAGGTTGGGCCGATTGCACCGGAAATCACCTGACCGGTATAAATGCCGATGCCCAAGCCGCGGGCCAAGGTGGCGCGACGCACGGCATCCAAGATGGCTTTGGCGGCATCGATGGCTCGTTTTTCGGCATTCTCGCCTTCAAATCGCACCAATAGTGCATCGCCAATCATCTTGTCTACATCGCCGCCAAAACCGCTGATGATTTTGACTTGAATGGTCATGAGATCGTTGAGGAAGAACACTACGCGTTCTGGCGAGTTATCCTCTGCGTAGCTGGTGAAGTCGCGCACATCGGAATGAAACAGCGTGCAGGTGATTTTGCGCGATGGAATGTTGTCCAGTCCCCCGGCATTTTTCGCAGCGGAAATCGCACTGGCGGAGACGAAAGTTTCCAGCTGTTGGCTGAGTTGGCCGATGGCGGCGGTGCGTTGGTCAATATCGTGTTGTGCCCGGCGCACCAAAACACCCATCAGCACGATCAAAATAATTTGGAGGATCACAGGGACGGAAATTGCGGGGACCACGGTTTCAAGCAACAAGGTATCAAGATAGGTAACTTCTTCGTAAAGCTCGAAGATCGCCCGCAAGTTGCCGTTCTGATCCAGGTAGGGTGCATAAATTTCATAGGCTAAACTACCGTCGCTAGCGACCTTTCGCACTAAGGTCGCCGTGTTGCTGACAATCACTTTGCGCAGGGATTGAGATGTTTCCAGGGTCCCAATCAAAAGCGGATCTGGATCATAAATTACGGACCCACGTAGATCATAGACCTTGAGATTAATCAGTTTTTGACGCTCAACCTCTTCACGGAACACGGTGCTGAGCACCTCAAGGTCGGTGTCGGTTATGTGACCGGCAAGAAAAGTGTGCCAAGCATCGGGCGCGGCATCTTTGAGAGAGTCGACAATCAATTCAGCTCGATTTTGGGCCTGCTCTAAATAAATGTGGCGGGTGACTTGCTCGAAAGCGAACCACATCAACACGCTGAGCAGCACCATGAACAACACGATGGCCGGGATAACGCGCCTGTAATAATACAGTTGAAGCGGGAAGGATTCGCTGGCAACGCTGGGCGTTTTGAGTGCGGAAGGCGACATGAATTCGGGCCAAAAGAGGGGTTGTCGGAAAAACCGTATTGTCAGTATGGAATGCCATATAGCCGTTAAAGTGCGGCTAAGAAAAGGCGAATATATAAGTATTGAAATCTGGCTCAATCCACTGAGGCTAATTTAATACGGTTCAGAACATCTGTAATTATCTACGCGATCGGATCGTTTCGGAGCTGATAAAGGTGTCCGGTCGGGCTTTGCAGCCGGGGTTTCTTGTTCTAGTCTTCGGGCTATGAAAAAAGCCGCCGTACAAGAATTTTTCACCCGCCTGCGGGCCGCCGATCCAGCGCCCAAATCAGAGCTGAACTGGACCAATCCGTACACCTTGGTGGTGGCGGTGTCGCTGTCCGCGCAGGCCACGGATGTGGGCGTCAACAAGGCCACGGAAAAGCTGTTTGCGATCGCCGATACGTCGCAAAAAATGCTTAAGTTGGGGCTGGGCGGGCTGAAGGACCATATCAAGACCATCGGGCTTTACAACAATAAGGCCAAAAACGTGATCGCTATGAGCCAGATGCTCATCGACGATTACGATGGCGAGGTGCCGCGCGATCGGGCCCAATTGGAGCGTCTGCCCGGCGTTGGCCGTAAAACCGCCAATGTGGTTTTGAATGTTTGTTGGGGTGAGCCGACTATGGCTGTGGATACGCATATCTTTCGCGTCTCCAACCGAACGGGTCTGGCCCCCGGAAAAAATGTGCTTGAGGTGGAAAAAAAACTGCTGAAAGCGGTGCCCCATGAATTCATGGTCTACGCACATCATTGGCTGATTTTGCACGGGCGTTATGTGTGCAAGGCGCGTAAGCCCGAGTGTGCGGTTTGCACGGTGCGCGACTTGTGCGCGTTTAAAGGTAAGACGCTCTGATCAATCTTGCAGCGCGGCGAGGCAGTGGTCTCGGTCGGTGTTGCCGCCGACACTGTTGCGTGCGTCGAAATGCAGCACGCGGGGTGCACTGCCCTCGTCGGGGTATAAAAAGACGTTCAACACGCATGAGCCGTTTTTGTATTGCCACAGATACGCGCTTTGATCTGTCCGCACAAACCCCGGATCGCCCAGCTGCGCACGGACCCATGCGTCACCTTGGCCGAGCAATTGCTGGCTGGTGATTTTGGGTTTGGCGCGTTCGACCGCGACGGTTGGTGCCGCCGTCGGCGCAAGGTTGACCGTTTCGGGCGTGACGGCGGGCGCGATTCTGGCGGGCGGTGCGGCGCAGGCGGCAAGCGCCAAGGCCGTCATAAGGATTGGGAGGATGCGCATCAGCTTTCCGTCGGTGTGGTGTTGGTGTTGGACAAGGTGACGCCGCCCGCATTTGAAGGCAACGGTTTGTCGGCAAGTTTATCTTTCGCGCGCCAAGCCTCAAACAAATGCACGGTGGCGGCGGTGGCGAGAACGGGCGCGATCAGGTTCAAAATCGGCACGGTGAGCATAAATGCAAACCCTGCACCGGCCAAAAACAAGGGTGTGCGCCAGCGCAAGCGCATCAACTGGGCGTCTTGAACCGTCAAACGGCGCAATGCCACCAGCTCGAAATATTCCCGGCTCAGCAAATATCCATTCAAGCCGTAATACACGAACGGAAACAGCGGCGGGATCAACAACAGCGGCAGGCACAAGATGTTAAGCCCCACCGTCACGCCCAAAAACTTGATCGCCGGACCGATGCTTTCTTTCAGGCTGGTCCCCGGCGCTATGGACAGGTGCGGGTAGTGGCGCTGTTCGACCGCATCGACGACTTTGTCCAGCATCAACGCGCCGATGGCGGTGACCACGGCGGGAAATAACAGCCACGTCAGAACCGGCGCACCCAAAACCGTGACGACGTCAAAAAACATCTCCAACGGGCCAATGGCGACAAACGTGGTGGCCTTCAACAGCACCACCAATCCCACAAACAATCCCACAAAGATCGCCACCGACCACCCGATCGAGGCCCACACCACCGAACGGGTCTTGGGGTCCGACAGTTGCTCGAACGCTCTGTAGTAGGCGGAAAGAATACGACCCATGCGGTAAATCCCCAAATTGGCTCAACATTTCGCGTTTCCCAGAGATAACCGCGAAACGGTGCTTTCGCAAGGGTCACCCCGCACGCGGGATATATACCGCCAATTTCAGATTCCAAGGAGGCGGCGTCTAAGGGCTTATTCCCGGGCTTGTTTGCTAGGGCTTGCCCCGGCGGACTTGGTCGCTATACTGCGCCAAAATTAAGGCTCCCAGCTTTGGGGGCTTATTTCTGTTTTGAGGAGCTTTAGACATGTCGGACGCGCGTTTTGATGTGGTCGGGATCGGCAATGCCATCGTGGACGTTTTGAGCCACGAGGACGACGCCTTTTTGGCCCACCACGGCATGACCAAGGGCACCATGGCGCTGATCGATGCGGATGCGGCCGATAAGCTGTATGGCGAGATGAGCACCGGCGTTGAATGTTCCGGTGGGTCAGCCGCCAACACCATCGCCGGATTGGCCAGCATGGGCGGTCGCGGCGCGTTTATCGGCAAGGTTCGCGATGACGAGCTGGGCAAGGTGTTCCATCACGATATCGAAGCCATCGGCGTGCATTTTCCGACCACCGCCGCCACCGACGGCGCATCCACCGCGCGCTGTTTGATTAACGTCACCCCCGATGCCGAGCGCACCATGAACACGTTCTTGGGCGCTTGTGTCGAATTGGGGCCGAACGATGTCGATGCCGACGTGGTGCGTGCATCCAGCGTGACGTATCTGGAAGGATATCTGTGGGACAAGGAAGACGCGAAAGCCGCGTTTGTCGCCGCAGCCGAATTGGCGCATGAGGCCGGACGTGAAGTGTCGTTGAGCCTATCCGATCCATTCTGCGTCGGTCGTCACCGCGATAGTTTCCTGGCGCTGGTCGAAGGTCACGTCGACATTTTGTTTGCCAACGAAGAAGAAATCTTGGCGCTGTACCAAGTCGAAACATTTGATGAAGCGTTGCAGCATGTGCGCGGACATTGCAAAGTCGCTGCGTTGACCCGCGGCGAAAAGGGTTCGGTCGTCATCAGTGGCGATGAAGTTCACGTTGTCGACTGCGATCCGGTCGACCACGTCGCAGACACCACCGGCGCGGGCGACGCGTACGCTGCCGGGTTCCTGTTTGGTTATACCAACGGCCACGCGGATGATTTGGCGCATTGCGCGCGCCTCGGCGGCATCGCTGCGGCAGAGATCATCAGCCACTTTGGCGCGCGTCCGCAAACCCCCCTTAACGAAGTCGTCGCCGCCAAACTCGGCTGACGCATATAAAAAGGCATACCCCGATGAAACTTCGCAACATCGCGATCATCGCACACGTCGATCACGGCAAAACCACCCTGGTCGATGTGCTGTTGAAACAATCCGGTACCTTCCGCGACAACGAAAAAGTCTCGGAACGGGCCATGGACTCCGGCGAGCTGGAACGCGAGCGCGGTATCACCATCACCGCCAAGCCGACCTCGGTCGAATGGAAAGGCACGCGCATCAACATCGTCGATACACCGGGTCACGCTGACTTCGGCGGCGAAGTGGAACGTATCCTGTCCATGGTTGACGGCGTTTTGCTGTTGGTCGATGCGGCTGAAGGCGCAATGCCGCAGACCAAGTTTGTCACCGGCAAGGCATTGAAGCTGGGCCTCAAGCCCATCGTGGTGGTCAACAAGGTCGATAAGCCCGAGCAGCGCGCGTTTGAAGTCCAAGACGAAATTTTCGACTTGTTCTCCGCCATGGATGCAAACGAAGAGCAGCTCGATTTCCCAACCATTTTCGCCTCGGCGAAAAATGGCTGGGCGGCGTTGGAGCCGGACGGCGAGCAACTCAACATGGACGTCATCTTCGACGCCATCCTGGAACATGTACCAGCCCCTGAGGTCAATGACGAAGCACCGTTCTCGATGCTCGTCACCACCTTGGAAAGCGACCCGTTTTTGGGCCGCATTCTGACCGGACGCATCGAAACCGGCATCGCCAAACCGAACATGACCATCAAGGTCTTGAACCGCGAGGGTGAACTGGTTGAAACGGGCCGTATTTCCAAGCTGTTGGGTTTCCGCGGTTTGGACCGTACCCCCGTCACGGAAGCAGGTTCGGGCGAACTGGTCGCGGTTGCCGGTCTGGTGAAAGCTACTGTGGCTGATACCTTGTGCGACCCGCAGGTGGCCGAGCCGATCTCGTCTCAGCCTGTCGATCCGCCGACCCTGTCGATGATGTTCGCTGTTAACGATAGCCCGCTGGCCGGCACCGAAGGCTCTAAGGTCACCAGCCGTATGATCCGCGACCGCTTGTTTGCCGAAGCCGAAGGTAACGTTGCACTGCGCATCACCGAATCAGAAAACAACGATGCTTATGACGTTGCCGGTCGTGGCGAATTGCAGTTGGGCGTTTTGATCGAACAGATGCGCCGCGAAGGCTTTGAACTTTCCGTGTCACGCCCCCGCGTGGTGATGCAGGAAATTGACGGCAAGCGCCATGAGCCACTGGAAGAAGTCAGCGTCGATGTGGATGAAGAATATTCCGGCATCGTGGTCGAGGCCTTATCCTTGCGCAAAGGCCAGATGAAGGAAATGAAACCTTCCGGTGGCGGCAAGACGCGTTTGGTGTTCCATGTGCCCGCACGCGGCATGATCGGTTATTTGGGTGAGTTCCTCACCGAAACCCGCGGCACCGGCATCATGGCCCGGATTTTCCATTCTTATATTCCCTACGCCGGCCCGCTTCCGGGTCGTCGCAACGGGGTGCTGATTTCCAACTGTGGTGGCGCGACGGTGCCTTACGCTTTGTTCAACCTTGAAGGCCGTGGCCCGCTGTTTGTCGGTGCCCAGGTGAAGGTCTATGAAGGCATGATCATCGGCGAACACTCGCGCCCCGGCGATCTGGAAGTGAACCCGCTGAAGGGCAAGCAATTGACCAACGTGCGTTCGTCCGGTACCGACGAAGCCGTTCGCTTGACCACACCGCGCCGTATGAGCTTGGAGCAAATGATCTCCTACATTCAGGACGACGAACAGGTGGAAGTCACACCGAAAAGCGTGCGTATGCGCAAACGCTATCTCGACCCGAACATCCGCAAGCGGGAATCGCGCAAAGCCGATAGCGTGGATTGATAGATTTCATGTCTGAAAAAACCCGGAGCCGATTGCTCCGGGTTTTTTTGTAGCCCTTAACAACTGACCTTGGAAACAGTAAGGTTTTGTCGGTTCTGGAAAAGAGGGCCATTCCATTGGGGGCGGTCCTGAATTGAGATGTTTGAATGACCACGCTTGAACTGTTGTTGTACATTTTACTGGGTGCACTGGTGCAGGTGGCCATTGCCGCCTTTGTGGTTCTGGTGCGGCGGTGGCGTGACTATCTGTTTATGAAAAAGCGCATGGCGGGACTCGAGGTCGCCACGCCGGATGGGTCGTATTCTGAAGGCGAAGCGACGGGCGGCGTGGCGGGGCCGTGGCGGGGGGCTCGCGCTTTTCGCGTTGCCAAGCGCGAGGCGGAATCGCCAGACGGTGCCATTTGTTCGTTTTATCTGGAAGCCGAGGACGGCGGCCCTCTCGCGAGTTTCAAGCCGGGCCAGTTTCTGACCTTCGATCTGGATATCGACGGCGTGGCCAAACCTGTGACGCGGTGTTATTCCCTGTCCGACGCGCCGGGGGGCGAGCGTTATCGGGTGTCGATCAAGCGTGTGACCGCGCCGTCCGATCAACCGGACATGCCACCGGGGCTATCGTCGAACCATTTTCATGGTCATGTGCACGAAGGGGATGTGCTTAAAGTCAAAGCGCCCAGCGGTCATTTTTATCTGGAGCGCGGTACCAGTCCCGTGGTTTTGGTTGCGGGCGGGATCGGAATCACGCCGATGATTTCCATGCTTAACGACACTCTGGTGCATGATCCGGGACGCGAGGTGTGGTTATTTTACGGTGTCGGGAATTCTCACGAGCAGGCGATGAAGGACCATCTGGAATGTTTGGCCGTGCGCTATCCGAATTTCAATCTGCACGTTTGTTATAGTCGTCCGTTGCCAGGCGATGAACTGGGCCGCGATTATCAGCATGCAGGCCGTGTGGGTGTGGGGCTGATGCGCCAGACCTTGTCGTTCCAAGTTTACGACTTTTACATCTGTGGCCCCCGCGCCATGATGGAAACAGTGGTTCCCGCGCTTGACGATTGGGGCGTGCCCGACCAGCACATTCATTATGAGGCGTTTGGCCCGGCGTCAATCTCCCGGCCGAAACGCCAAAAGGCGGGGCCGACACAGGAACAAGAACAGGAACAAGGCCCGATCAATGTGACGTTCGGCACGTCTGGAAAAACACTGGTGTGGGACCCTTCGTGCGATAGCTTGTTAGAGTTCGCCGAACAAAACGGTGTTGAGATTGAATCCGGTTGTCGTGCCGGTGGCTGCGGCACCTGCCAAACCACCATCGCGAACGGCGAGGTCAGCTACAACCACAGCCCGGATTTCGACCCGGAGCCGGGTACATGTCTGGTGTGCGTCGCGCGCCCCAAGCGCGATGTAACGTTGGAGGCGTAGGCGATGGAAATGAAATCTCTGCTGCGTCAGGAAGTGCTGCCCTTTATCTTGCAGTTTGCGTTGCTGGTGGCCACGGCGATCGCGTCGGACCGGTTGTTGCACGCGTTTGATTTGGTGTGGGTGGGGCGCTATCTGGGCATTCCCGGCACACTGATGATCGTACTGTCGTTTCTATATTCCTTACGCAAACGCAAGATGATCTCCATCGGCAGTCCCAAGGGGCTGTTGTGGCTACACGAAACCCTGACCTGGGCGGGTTCATTACTGGTGTTGGTCCATGTGGGCGTTCATTTCAACGCGGTACTGGCATGGCTGGCGATGATTTTCATGGTGTTGAACGTGCTCAGCGGCATGGTCGGTCAGCGTTTGCTGCACCGCTCACGACTGCACCTGAAAGAGAGAGAGGAACGCTATCGCTCCCACGGGCTCAATAAGGAAGAGGTCGAACGCGAGGTGTTCTGGGATTCCGTCACCTATGATTTGATGGCGAAATGGCGGGTGGTTCACTTTCCCATCTCGTTCGTGTTTGGGGTTTTGGCGCTCGGCCACATTCTGAGCATCTTCATGTTCTGGGGGTGGAAATGAGCCGTCTGGTAAAGAACATCCTGTGGCTAAATATGGCGGTGGTCGCGGTGCTGACGTTCGTCTACGCCGATCTGATGGTTAGCCCGGGTCATGTGATCACAGGTCATAAAGACATTCAGGGCGACTGTTTTGCCTGTCACACGTTGTTCGTCGGCGCGACGGACAGCAAGTGCATCGAATGCCACAAGGTTAAGGATATCGGCATCCGCACCACCCGTGGTGCGGTGATGTTCAAAGACCTGGGCAAGGTCCCTGTCGCATTTCATCAAAAATTGCCGGAACAAGAATGCGTGGCGTGTCATTCCGACCATGCGGGCATTGCAATTTATCGTGCGCGGTTCAAGTTTTCGCATGCTCTGCTGGACGGAGAGACGCGCAAAGACTGCGTGGCCTGTCATGCGAAACCTCAAGATAAAATTCACGAAAAGGCCTCAACCAAATGTAGCCAATGCCACACGGACGAGAAATGGAAACCGGCGACGTTCAAACATGAACTTTTGGCTGCCGCCGATTTGGCCCAGTGCACAAGCTGTCACCAAGCCAGCACGCCCAAGGACAAATTGCATGAAACCAGCAGCAAGAAATGCGGTTTGTGCCACCTGACCGATAAGTGGAAGCCGGTGGATTTTAAGCATGAGAAATTGCCCAGGGCCGATCTGGAACAATGTGGCGCGTGCCATACCGCGCATAAACCGAAAGACAAGGTGCATGAAAAAGCATCCGACAAATGCGGGCTGTGTCATTTGACGGAAAAGTGGAAACCGGCCACCTTTAAGCACGACCTTTTGCCTAAGGCCGAATTGGAACAGTGCGCGAGCTGTCATAAAAAGCCCACAGATAAGCTGCACCAAAGTGCGTCTGAAAAATGTGGGCAGTGCCATGTGACGGAAAAATGGAAGCCCGCGATCTTTAAGCATGAAGCATTGCCGCGCGCTGAATTGCGCCAGTGTGTGAATTGTCACGCGAACAAAGCGCCCAATGACGAACGCCACCGCGCGGCGTCGAAACGCTGTGGCAATTGTCACTATACGAATCGATGGGAACCGGCCAAGCGTCGCGATGTTGATCCCCTGGGCGCACGGTCTACCGCGCCAGCCAATGGCGGTGGCGGCTGGTTCGGGGGCAATGGTGGTGATGACGATTGAGGTCGCGCGTGCTTCCGTCTTAACGCGATCTCAAGACCCCGGCCCGACACTGGCGCTTCGGGTTTCAACGCGGGGTCATCTATGCGCACTTGGCTAAGTTCAATGCAGGTTTACCGCGACCGCCGCGTGCTGTCGTTGTTGTTTTTGGGTTTTTCCAGCGGTCTGCCGTTTGGCGTCTTGGCCGATCCCTTGAGTGCGTGGCTGGTGGACGAAGGCGTCAGCAAGACCACCATAGGCCTGTTTGCTCTGGTTAGCTTGCCCTACGCGGTTAAATTTCTGTGGGCACCCTTGATGGATAAGCTTGCCGTGCCGGTGTTTACGCCCCTGTTTGGGCGCAGGCGCGGCTGGGTGCTGCTCACGCAGTTGCTGTTGTTGGCGGCCATTTTTGTTATGGGACTGACCCAGCCGGGTTTGGACACCTGGTGGACGGCGGTATTCGCCCTGGCGGTGGCGTTTTCATCCGCGTCCCAAGACATCGTGGTGGATGCCTACCGCATCGAAATTCTTAAAGACGATCAATTGGCTGCGGGTGCGGCCACGGCGGTGTTTGGCTGGCGGCTGGGCCAAGTGGGCACGGCGGCGGTGGGCTTGATTCTTGCCGATATGTTTGCTTGGCAAACGGTGTTTTTTATTATGGCGGCACTGGTGGGGGTCGGCATCATTGCGATTTTACTCAACCCGGAACCGGACGTGGTCGTTACGCCGGAGGCGGAACAACGCGAACAGGCGGTCGAAGATTTTCTTGAGCGCAAACAGCACCTGTCGCCAAAACTGGCTGGTGCGATGGCATGGCTTTATGGCGCGGTGGTGTGCCCCTTTGCCGATTTCATGACCCGACGTGGCTGGGTCCATATCGTGCTGTTTATTTTGCTGTACAAGTATGGCGACGCCATTTTGAGCGTGATGAAAACCCCGTTTTTTCTGGAGCTGGGCTTTACCAAAACCGAAATTGCCGCTGTCGCCAAGGTGTTCGGCTTCAACGCCATCATCGCGGGCGGTATTTTGGGTGGGGTGGTGTTGGCGCGGTTTGGCGTCATGCGCGGGTTGCTGGTGTGCGGCGTGTTGATGGCCGCTTCCAACCTTGTGTTTGTCGCACAGGCCTGGGTCGGGCCTGAAACGTGGATGCTGGCGATCACCATCGCAGTGGAAAACATCACCACCGGCATGGGTACAACGGCGTTCGTGGCGTATTTGTCCAGCCTGTGCAATGTCGCATACACGGCGACGCAATATGCGTTGCTGACCTCGTTCATGGCATTTTCGCGCACCATCATGTCATCGGGTAGCGGATGGCTGGCTGACCGTGTGGATTGGGTGACGTTTTTCATTTTCACCACCGTTGCGGCGGTGCCGGGGCTTATTTTGTTGATGTGGATGATGCGGCGCTTCCCGCCCGAGGGTGAGGGTGGAAAGGATCATCCGGCGACCTCTGTGCCTTAAAACCGTTCTGAAAAAACTAGACGGCTGGCGCAATCCGTGGCATACAGCCCCCGATTGTGCGCCGCAACATGGCGGCCGCCCACTCCAAATCATCAGACCCAAATCATCCACCGAAATCACCAGGTAAAAAGCGGCACAGATATGGACATTAACAAACTCCCCATCGGCGACAACGCCCCTGAAGAATTCAACGTCGTCATCGAAGTGCCCATGGGCGGCAATCCGGTGAAGTACGAGTTGGACAAAGACTCCGGCGCCATGTTTGTCGATCGTTTCCTGCACACCGCGATGCATTATCCGTGTAACTACGGCTTTATCCCCCACACCCTGTCCGACGATGGCGACCCCGTCGATGCCGCGGTTTTGGGCCAACACACGGTTAGCCCCGGCGTTGTGATTACGTCGCGTCCCATCGGTGTTTTGATGATGGAAGACGAAAGTGGCGTGGATGAGAAAATTCTCTGCGTGCCAGTGCATCGTTTGCACCCTTACTATGAAAACGTCGAATCTTATACCGACGTGCGCCCGATCCTGGTCGAACAGATCGCGCACTTTTTCACCCACTACAAAGACCTCGAAGACGGTAAGTGGGTAAAAGTCACGGGCTGGGAAGGCCCAGAGCGCGCCAAGGAACTGATCCGTGAAGGCATCGCTCGCGCCGGCAACTGATACACCGGCCAATTGTTGATAAGAGGGCGACCTCCCGGTGAGGTCGCCCTTTTGCTTTGAGTCCCGAGATAGGCTTGATAAGCTGGTGCAAATAATCATCCGGGGAGATTTTGAGCCGATGACATTCACTGCACTGCGCCGCGTCCTTTTGACCACGGTCTTGGTCGCCCTGCCACTTACAGCACAGGCCCAAACCAGCCGTTATGAAACTTGGGCGCCGCCGGGTTCGGCGACGGCGTCATCCTCAGTGGGTGCGGAAAACCTTCTTAAGGACCTCAAATCTTTGGTCGATGAGGCTGAAAAAGCCCGCGCCGCGGATCGAATGTTTTTGCGTGACCTGCGTGATTTGATGGCGCGTTATGAACGCCCCTGGACCGAACGGCTGTTGTTTGATGATTTCGCCGATGGCGACGTCACCCGCAACCCGACCTGGACCATCGTTGCCGGTGAATATTGGGTTGAGCAAGGCTATGGCCTGCGGTCTAAGGCGGTTGCGGGGTCATCGGGCACTGCGGCGGCGACCCAAAACGGTAAAATTACCAAGGAACAACTGGCGATTTCGATCCTTGGCGCGGTGCTGCAGGGGGCGAACAAGAATAACACCAACACCAATACCGCTCCGGCGGCTCCGGCCGTCAAGGCTGAGCCCGCGGTGCTGAGTTCACGGGCGCGCATTTCCAACGCCTTTGCACTGACGGCAAACTTTTCGTCGTGGAAGGGCGAGGGCAGTTTCGCTTATGGACTGACCCAGGGCACTGGTGATTCTGGTTATCGTTTGGTCTATACGCCCAAGCAAGTTGCCCGCGGCGCATCTCTGGATTTGGTGCGCGTGACCAAGCGCGGCCAAGGCACCATCGACAGCGTTTCGATCGATGGCCTGGAAGACAAGAAAAATCATAGCCTAGAATGGACTCGCACAAAAGACGGCCAAATGGCAGTCAGCCTGGACGGCAAAAAAGTCCTCAGCGCTCGCGATGCCAACTTCCGCGACCCGTTCGATGCCGTCGCAATCATCAATAACGGTGCCGATGTGATCGTCAAATCCGTCGAAGTTCTGGGTATGCGCTAAGCCTAAGCGCCGGGCGCTTAATTCCGTTGTTTCGTTGAGGTGGAGGTCATCGCCGCAAGAGTATTTGCCCGGGCCTCCTCACCATCGATAAACTGTGGCAAGCTTTCGCGGTTGCAGCCACTCTTTATGGGTGCACGCCCATTTTGATCATTGCGAAGTAAAGGCCTGCGGCCAACAGTGCGGCCAGCGGTACGGTGATGACCCACGCCGCGGCGATCGTCCACGCATGGGTGCGGCGCACCAGCTTGCGCTGGTTGGCTTTGCGAACGGCTTTGTTGGGTGTTGGTTCTGGTGCTGCGGCGTTGCCCGGCAGGTGTTGCAGTGGCGGTGCGGCCTCTTCGATGGTGTGCAGGCCTTGGGTCATGCCCGCACCGGCGGCGGCCAATGGGGAAAGGCGGCGCTGACGCGTTTCGCGGCGGCTGAGGTATTCACGTAAAAATCCGACACCGAACACGCCACCCACCGCAATGTGGGTGGAACTCACAGGCAATCCCAGCGCCGATGCGATGATCACGGTGATGGCTGCCGACAGCGCCACGCAGAAAGCGCGCACCGGGTTGAGCTTGGTGATTTCCTGGCCGACGGTTTTGATCAAACGCGGCCCAAACAACATCAGGCCAAGGGAAATACCAACCGCACCGACCAACATGACCCACAGCGGAATGCCCGCCTTGGTGACAATTTCACCGCTGCTGGCGGCGGAAACGATCGCTGCCAGTGGGCCGACGGCGTTGGCGACATCATTGGCGCCATGGGCAAATGACAGCAATGCGGCGGAAATGATCAGCGGCAGCACGAATAGCGCGTTGACAGATTTGCGGCGATTTTCCATATGTTGGGATACGGACTGAATGCGCGCGCGGGTGGCATACCACGCCAGGGCATAGATGGCGATGCCTGCTGCGATGGTTTCCATCCAGTTGGATTTGTATACTTTTTTGATGCCCTTGGTCATCAGGTACATGGTAAATGCACCGGCCATGATGGCGACCACAACCGGAACCCAGCGTTTGGCAGCCGTGATTTTATCGGCCTTGTACAACACGTTGACCTTCAGAAAATACAAGAACAAGGCGGCAATGACGCCACCCATAATCGGGGAAATCACCCAGCTGGCAGCGATCTTGCTCATGGTGCTCCAGTTCACCGCACCAAACCCGGTGGCGGCAATGCCTGCGCCCATGACGCCACCAACGATGGCGTGGGTGGTGGATACGGGTGCACCCAGATACGTTGCGAGGTTGAGCCACAATGCAGCGGCCAGCAGCGCCGCGAGCATTGTGGTCATGAACGTCGCCGCATCGGGCATCAGACTGGGGTCGATGATGCCGCTTTTGATGGTGGAAACCACATCGCCACCCGCGATCAATGCACCGCCCGCCTCGAAAATCGAGGCGATTAAAATTGCGCCGGTTAGGGTTAGGGCTTTCGAGCCCACCGCCGGGCCGACATTGTTGGCGACGTCGTTGGCCCCGATGTTGATGGCCATGTAACCGCCGATGACCGCTGCAGCGATTACGAATGGGCTGAAGGCCATGCCCTGGGTGGAGGTGAATATCCACACCGCGACCAAAAACAAAAAGCCCAGCCCAACGCGCGCCATGGCTTGGCTTTGGACCTGCGCGGCGGCTTCGACCTTGGTGATCTTTTTCAGATCTTTGTCGAGCGTGGTTTTGGGTTTGGGCGGGGTGGGGGTATTTGTCATGGTCTCAAGTTTCCTTCATGAGGCCGTCCTGGGCATGGAACCGTCAGGAACATAAATAAAAGCGCACCCATAAAGCCGGGTACGTAAAAGTTTATGTATCAGATTTGTGACAAACAGGACAGGCGCGATTTTGTCGTTTGATCATTGGGCAAATGAAAAACCCCTTTGATCCGTCCATCAAAGGAAATGGGTCAAGTTCATGGATGCTTTTGGCGCTGCGTTTTCGGCAGTGCGCCCGCACTCGGGCCTGCGCGTGCAATTCCCTTAAATGGCGTCGTGCGCTGCCAATGCCGCCAAATTGACCAAGTCCGAAACGGTGGCGCCCATTGGCACAATCTGCGCCGGTTTTGAAAGACCCAAAAGCAGCGGCCCGATCACCGTTCCACCGCCCAACTGCTGCACCAGGCCAGAGGCGATACTGGCGGCATTCATGCCCGGCAATACAAGAATATTGGCGGCACCGGACAGGCGCGTAAATGGATAAAAACGACGCTGTAGATCGTAGTCGAGCGCGATTTCGGCGCTCATCTCGCCCTCGTACTCAAACGAAACGTGGGATTCATCGAGGATTTTAACGGCGTCGCGCATCACCTGTGTAAGTTCAGGCTTAGGGTTGCCGAAATTGGCGAACGACAAAAGTGCCACGCGGGGGTCCTGGCCCAGATGGCGCACCTTGGCGGCTGCCTGGATGGCGGTGTCGGCCAACTGCTGTGCATCGGGTTTCACATTGACGGCGGTGTCGGCCATAAACACCGTACGTCCTTGCGCCACCATCAGCGTCAGGCCGACAACGGACTGGTCCGGAGACGGATCGATCACATTGGTGATGTCTTTGAGCACGGCGTGGTAGTTGCGCGTCAGGCCTGTGACCATGGCGTCGGCGTCACCTTGAGAAACCATACAAGCCGCAAAGACGTTGCGGTTCTGATTGACCATACGCTGGCAGTCACGGAACAATTTGCCGTGGCGTTGTAGGCGTTCGTAGACTTCATCCGTATATCTTTCGGTGGCGTCGGATAATTTGGCATTGGTGATTTCCACGCCGTCCAGTTTGGGCAGGCCAAGATCGCGCATGGTGGCGAGAACCTGTTCTTCGCGGCCGACCAAAACGGGGTATCCATAGCCTGCATTGTAAAATGCGACGGCAGCGCGGATTGACTTTTCTTCTTCGCCCTCAGCGAACACAACGCGGCGCGGGTGCAGGTGCACGTCTTCAAAAATGGCCTGCAAGCTGGGCGCGGTGGGGTCCAGGCGCGCGGTTAGTTCATTGCGGTACGCATCCATGTCGATGAGTGGGCGGCGAGCAACACCGGACTCCATCGCCGCCTGGGCGACAGCGGGTGGCACCGTAGTAATCAGACGCGGATCAAATGGGGCGGGAATGATGTATTCAGGCCCGTATTGTAGGTGCTTTCCAGAATAGGCCATGTCCACTTCGTCGGGAACGTCTTCACGCGCCAGCGATGCGATGGCGTGGGCGGCGGCGGTTTTCATGTCCTCGTTGATGGTGGTGGCGCGTACATCCAGGGCACCGCGGAAAATGTATGGGAACCCCAGTACATTGTTGATCTGGTTGGGATAATCTGAGCGCCCGGTGGCGATGATGGCGTCGGGGCGCACAGCTTTGGCGTCTTCCGGGGTGATTTCGGGATCGGGGTTGGCCATGGCGAAAATGATCGGTCGTTCGGCCATGCCTTCAACCATCTGGGGGGTCAGCGCCCCTTTGACCGACAGGCCTAAGAACACGTCGGCGCCCTTGAGTGCATCTTCCAAGGTGCGCGCGTCGGTGGCGGCGGCGTGGGCGGCTTTCCACTGGTTCATACCGGCTTCACGGCCTTGATAAATGACGCCTTTGCTGTCGCACATGATGGTGTTGTCGGCACGCACGCCCAGGCACTGGGCCAGTTCGATGCAGGCAATGGCCGCAGCGCCCGCGCCGTTGACGACGATCTTGATGTCGGACATTTCCCGGCCGGTCAGCTGACAGGCGTTGATCAGGCCCGCGGCGGTGATGATCGCGGTGCCGTGCTGATCGTCGTGAAAGACCGGAATGTCCATCAATTCGCGCAATTGCTGTTCGATGATGAAGCAATCGGGCGCGGCGATGTCTTCGAGGTTGATGCCGCCAAAGGTGGGACCCAGCAACTTGACGCAATTGACGAACTCATCGACGTCGTGGGTGTCGACTTCCAAATCGATGCCGTCGATGTCGGCGAAGCGCTTGAACAGAACCGCCTTGCCTTCCATCACCGGTTTGGATGCCTGTGCGCCCAAATCGCCAAGGCCGAGAACCGCGGTGCCGTTGGAAATGATCGCCACCAGGTTGCCCTTGGCGGTGTAGTCATAGGCCAAGTGTGGATCGCGCTGGATTTCCCGGCACGGCGCGGCGACGCCGGGGCTGTAGGCCAGGGACAAGTCGCGCTGGGTGGTCAGGGGCTTGGTCGCGCGGATTTCAAATTTTCCAGGGCGACCACTGGCGTGCATGACCAAGGCTTCTTGGTCCATGGCGCTCATTTTATCATCATCGTGCATGGGGAGATCTCTCAGATGGGGTACGGGGCGCGCTTTAAGATGTGCGCTCGTGAATGTGGACGTTGGCGGCGTCGAATTGTCCAAGCAGCTTTAGTGCGGCAGTTTCCCGGCTCGCATCTGTGCAGGTAACCCACAAGATCAGGCCGCCTGCAGCCAAGGCGTTGGCGAAATCTTCGCTGTTGGGGGTCGAGGTGACTTCGTCGAGCACCTCTTTCGCCGCCGCACCCGCCGTGGCCGCACCGATGATGCTGGCGATCAGCGCTGCGGTTGGGCCACCGGCAAGCAAGATTGCACCGGCAGCGACCAACGAGCCTTCGTATTTGATTTCACCGACCATGGCGGACAAAACGTCTTTCCACGGTTTGCCCGGTTCGCCTGCGACGTCGAGGGATTCATGGCCGTCGAGCACCGACAGGTCTGTGCGCTCAAACCCACCATCCAACAGATGATGAACCGCAGCTTCAAAGCTGGTGCGGTCTTTGAAAACGCCGACGGCTTCACGGGAGATTTGTGGTGTGGTGTTCACGAGGGGCCTCCAGGCTTAGGTCTTTTTGATTTTGAACGTTCATGTTAAGCCGCTTCTGCCTCGAGGCCAAGGTGCTTTGGGCCTTAGGACTTGAGAATATAGGTGTTTCGCGTGTTGATCTCGCCCCTGCGGGGTGGGTATGGTGGGGAACCTTTTAACGCCGGATTGCCCCATAACCAATATGAACCAAAACAGCCCCGCAACGGCCCCCAGCCCAGACCCGAGTACGGCCCCAAACACGGCCTCTTCCGATACGCCTGTAACGCCGATGATGGCGCAGTTTTTGTCCATCAAAGCGGACCACCCGGACGCCGTGTTGTTCTATCGCATGGGCGATTTTTACGAGATGTTTTTCGCCGACGCCGAAAAGGCCGCCGCCGCGCTGGACATCACGTTGACCAAGCGCGGTAAACACAACGGCGACGATATCCCCATGTGCGGCGTGCCGGTACACAGCCACGAGCAGTATCTGTCGCGTCTGATCCGCAAGGGCTTTCGCGTCGCGGTTTGCGAACAAACCGAAGACCCGGCGGAAGCCAAAAAGCGTGGCGCAAAATCGGTTGTGCGGCGCGAAGTGGTGCGGGTCGTCACGCCCGGCACCATCACCGAAGACTCTTTGCTGGATGCGCGCTCCAATAACTATCTGGCCGCTGTCGCCGAAGCTCAGGGGGCGTTGGGCCTGGCGTGGATCGACGTGTCCACCGGGCAGTTTTTTGCTCAGGCCTCCGCCCCCGATCAACTGGGCGCGCAGCTCGCAAGGCTAAGGCCCGGCGAAGTGCTGCACCCCGACAGCTTGATGCATCGTGATGCCTTTCGTTTTGTTCTGGACGACTGGCAGGATGCGCTAACCCCACAACCGGCGGCGCGGTTTGACAGCTCTAACGGGGCCAAACGTCTGGAAACCCTGTTCGGAGTGAAGACACTGGAATCCTTTGGTGGCTTCACCCGTGCCGAGGTGGCGGCGGCGGGCGCGTTGATCGATTACGTAGAACTGACACAAAAGGGTAAATTGCCGCGTATTGCCCCACCGGTGCGGATCGCGGCGGGCGGGGTGATGGAAATCGACGCCGCGACCCGGCGCAATCTGGAACTGGCTGAAACCCTCACAGGGACACGCAAGGGTTCGTTGTTGTCGGTGATTGACCGCACCGTTACGGGTGCCGGGGCGCGTCTGCTGGCGGACCGCTTGGCCGCGCCGTTGACCGATGTCGCCGTGATCGAAGGCCGCTTTTGCGATGTGCAATTTTGCGTCGATGACAGCCGCGTGCGCGAAGACGTGCGCGCCTTGTTGGTGCGCTGCCCCGACCTTGAGCGCGCTCTGACCCGTGTCACCTTGGGTCGCGGCGGGCCGCGTGATTTGGCGGCTGTGCGCGATGGGCTGGCGTTGAGCGCCGTCGCGCGGAATTTATTTGACGGCAAGGCGATCTCGGCGGGTCTTGGCCAGAGTTTGGAAAACCTCGGCGCGCATGGCGAGCTGGTGAGTGAATTGAACATTGCGCTCGGCGATGATTTGCCTGTGCTGGTGCGAGACGGTGGTTTCGTTCGTTCGGGCTATCGCGCCGATCTGGACGAACTGCGCATGATGCGCGACGAAAGCCGCCGTCTGATCGCGGGCTTGCAGGGCAATTACCAAACCGATACCGGGCTGAGTGCGCTGAAGGTCAAGCACAACAACGTATTGGGCTATTTTATCGAGGTCTCGGCCAAGCACGGCGACAAATTGATGGGCGCGGATGGGCCTTACATCCACCGTCAGACCATGGCCAACGCCGTGCGTTTTTCGACAGTTGAACTGTCCGAACTGGAAGGCAAGATCGCCCGCGCCGCAGATGGCGCGGTGGCGTTGGAACAAGACGTGTTCGAACACCTCGCCGCCCGTGTGATGGATCGCGCCGATGCAATCGCCCTGGCGGCACGGGCGCTGGCGCAATTGGATGTGGCGACGGGACTGGCCCAATTGGCGGTAGAACGCCGCCTGACCCGGCCGTCGATCGACAATAGCTTGGACTTTGACATTGCTCAGGGCCGCCACCCGGTGGTTGAAGCCGCATTGGAAGCGGGCGCGGGGGGGAAATTCGTCGCCAACGATTGCGCTCAGGATGACGAGCTGGGGCGGCTGTGGTTGCTGACGGGCCCCAACATGGCGGGTAAATCGACCTTTTTACGGCAAAATGCGCTGATCGCGGTGATGGCGCAAATGGGTTCGTTCGTTCCGGCTGGGCGTGCGCGCATCGGTGTGGTGGACCGCCTGTTTTCGCGTGTTGGCGCGGCGGATGATCTGGCGCGTGGGCGTTCGACGTTCATGGTCGAAATGGTTGAAACCGCGGCGATTCTCAATCAGGCGGGCGAACGGGCGCTGGTGATCTTGGACGAAATCGGCCGGGGCACCTCGACGTTCGATGGCCTGTCCATCGCCTGGGCGGTGATCGAACACCTGCATGAAGTTAACAAATGCCGATCATTATTTGCCACCCATTATCACGAACTGACCGCGCTGCAAGCCAAGCTCGATGGACTTTCATGCCATGCTATGAAAGTGAAAGAATGGCAAGGCGACGTAGTATTCCTGCATGAAGTCGGCCCCGGCGCAGCGGATCGGTCTTACGGCATTCACGTCGGTCAGTTGGCAGGCTTGCCCGCCGCCGTGATCAGCCGCGCCGAACAGATTTTGAAGTCTTTGGAAGAGGGCGAGCAATCGTCCACGGTCACCAAGCTGGCCGACGACCTGCCGCTGTTTTCCCACGCCCCCGCAAGCCCCAGGGCCGCGACGTCCGCACCGCACAAAGCATCCGAGGTCGAAGGCGCGGTGAAGGCTGTTCTGCCCGATGAAATGACGCCCCGTGAAGCCTTGGACTTTCTCTATAGATTGAAAGCTATGGATATTGAAAATTAAGCTGCTGTCTGCGGATAAATAATGATGTCCTCATCACCCGGTTTCCACGGCCCGACCTTATCCATTACGGCGGTGAACGGCGGGTTGGCGATGAATGCGTTCAGCCAGCGGTGCACGTTGGGAAAGGGCGTGGCGAAAAACCAATCCCAGTCGGCGAGGGCAAACTGGCGCACGAACGGCGCGATGGCGATGTCGGCCAGCGTGGCATGATCGCCAAATAGGTAAGGGTGCGGGCCAAGGCGTGTTTCCAGTTGTCGTAAAAATTCCGATCCGGCCTGGCGATGAACCAATGGGTCGGAATGTTCATAGCGGCTGGCGTATTTGTAGCGATCAAGATGGGTCTTGAATTCACTGTCGCAGGTATGGGCCAGCGCGGTCACGGTCTCGGCGTTGTCGCTTTGCGGCTTCAACCAACCTAGGGGGTCATTGTGACCCAGCGCCCAGCGCATCACATCAAGGCTTTCGTCTATCACCTGTCCGCTGGGCAGCTGCAGCACGGGCACCGTGCCTTTCGGCGACAGGGCCAGCATGTCGGCGGGCTTGTCGCGCAACACCACTTCGCGCAGCACATAGGGCGTGGCGCTGGCGAACAACGCCATGCGCGCCCGCATGGCATAGGGGCAGCGGCGAAAGCTGTATAGGATGGGTAAGGCTTGATCGATCACGCTTCTTCCTGAATGGGCGCGGTGGATTTTTTGGCCGCGATTTGCGGATAGGCGGCGCGCAACGCGGCAAAATCGGGATAGGCGGCAAGGTCTTGAAATAGCTTGATCACGCCGGACTTGGACGGGCCGTTTCGCGCCCCCATGGCAACGCGCAGGGTGCTGTTTTTGAGGCCGCGGGCAAAGCCCATTTCAAAACGGTGGCCGCGAAAGCCGAAGCTGCTGCCCGATTGGAACGTGAGGGTTCGGGCGCGGGCCTCAAACAGCAAGACTTCGTGCAGAAACGCCCGTGCCGTGTCGTCATCGGGGCGGTAGTGCAGATTGATATAGGGGGCTTCGGCCCAAGACAGATGCTTGTGCTTGCCCAGACCCGGATGTGCGACATGACTGAACAACGTACCATCTGGTTTGATCGTGCGGGACAGCGCCTCGGCCAAGTCACGGTTGTTGGCGAACACGGCGGCGGCGTGGCGCGTCAGTGCGTCCGGGTCGAGAAAAAAGGGTGCGCTGAGCGCTGCGTATTCATTTTGCGACAGGTTAGCGCCCACGGTGGTGCGTGAAACCTCCAAGATGTCGGTGAGTTGGTCGAACCGCTTGGCGTTGTCGGGATCATCCGCCATCCACAGGTTTAGTAGCCCGGCGTTGGACAGCTCCAGCCCTTCCTGATCGAGCTTCAACCCCGAGCGCACCAGGATCACCATTGCGGGCGGGTTCTGCGCAAGATCAAGACACAGCCTTTCGATGGGAAATATTCCGGCGCTTAAAGACGCATCGATAATGATGGAGCAAGGCCGCGCGGTCGCGGGGCGGCGTTTCCAGGCGTGGATGAAGGCGTCGAGGTCGAACACTTCAAGGTCGATGTTGGCGGCGATCGGTTCGATCAGCACCACATCCGCGACGCCGCGTTCGACCGCTGCACACAGGTCCTGCTGACGGGTGTGCTTGCGGCCGTGCAGATGGTCGTCGCAAACTAGGTGTAGCGTCTTGATGATTTCAAAATATCCACCGAACCAGTGCAGGGACAGGGGAGATCGGGGGGTGGCTGCTAATTGGGGCCAGGTTTTGCGGGCGAACGCACGGTAGACCTGCAAGGTCGTAGTGATTGCCGCCATGGCGTTGGCAAAAAGATACGCACGCCCAAGCCAGCCCTTTGGCGCAGAGTGCAACGCGCTTAGGCGGTGCTCCAATATTTGGGGCTTTAGCCAGCGGTCGTAGGGAAACCCGATGCGAGCGCCATCGGGCAGGTATTTGCGCTGGGTGTGTGGGGGCGACATCATATAGGCGCTGGAATGGGCATAGGCATATTGCAACCACAAACGACGCAGCTCCAGTGATAGGTTCTCCAATGCCAATTCTCCGCCAAGAGACTCCAGTGTCGGGTTGTCGCGCATGGCTTCAGCCTGGGCGCGCCAGTCGTCCAAGAAATGCGCCTCGTCTTGTGACGGTGATGCGTTGAGCATGGCAGTCATCTCTTTCGCCAGCGCGATAAGATGGCTGCATTCTTCTTTGCAGGGTTGGCTGGGCCTTGGCGGAGTGGGCATTGAGGATTGGCACCAATTGTTGTCGAAACGGTTGAGTGTCATTAGAGCGAAAACAGTGCCGCGATACAAGAAATGCGAGAGCTTTTGAGTTGCGGTCGGACAGGAAGGTGAATTGCCTCTCGTTCACGGGCTTCATCTCTTCTATAAAGATCAGACAGCAGGCTGCGATGGTTGGGGAATCAAAACGGCAGGTGGACAACATAAATGCGTTTGAAGATCAAAGACCCACGCGGCGTTATTTGTCGGAAAACCTTCATGGCGGAGCTGTGTGCGATTGCACACGCGGGCAACGTTAGAAAACCCAAAGCACGGGCCAGCGCCCTTAAAGTATTCAAGCGTGCACTTGAAGCGGGACGTGCTGAGGTCCAGAGGCGTTTTGAGACCCGTGAGGCCACCGGTGCCAGGACCCTGCGCGAGGGCGCGTTCTTGCTCGACCAATTGATCCGCACTTTGCATGAATTCACCATCACTCACGTTTTCGAGATGCCCGATGAAGCCATCAGCTTGATCGCCACTGGCGGGTATGGGCGGGCGGAAATTTCGCCGCACTCCGATCTGGATTTGATGTTTCTGCTGCCGAAAACCCCCCACCCCGCCACCACCGATGCGGTGGAATGGATGCTTTACATGTTGTGGGACATGGGTCTCAAAGTCGGTCATGCCACGCGCACCATTGATGAAGCCATCCGCATGGCCAAGGGCGACATCACCATTTCCACCAGCTTGTTGGAAGCGCGCTGGATCAGCGGCGATCATGATTTGTTCGTGGTGTTTGAAAAGCGCTTTGAACGTGACGTCATTCGCGGCCAAGAAGCAGAGTTCGTTAAAGCCAAGCTGGAAGAGCGCGATCAGCGTCACGATCGCATGGGCGATTCCCGCTATGTGTTGGAACCTAACATTAAGGACGGCAAGGGCGGCTTGCGCGATCTACAAACCTTGTTTTGGATCGCTAAATTTTTGTACCGCGTCGACGACATTTCCGGTCTGGTGGAAAAAGGCGTTTTGCACAAGGACGATGCGCGGCGGTTCAATAAGGCGCAGAAATTCTTGTGGACGGTGCGTTGCCATCTGCATTACCTCAGCGGTCGCCCGGACGAAACCATCAGCTTCAACGTTCAAAACGATTTGGCCCAACGCATGGACTATTCGGATCGCAGAGGCGTCAGCGCGGTCGAGCGTTTTATGAAGCACTACTTTCTGGTCGCCAAGGATGTCGGCGACCTGACACGGGTGATTTGTGCAGTGCTGGAACATCAGCACACCAAAAAACCCCGTATCACCATGCCGTCGTTTAACTTTCGCAAACGTAAGTTTCCCGGTTTCAAAGTCGACAGCGGGCGGTTGACCTTTGAGCACCCTAAGGTCTTCAAAGAAGATCCGGTCAATTTGTTGCGGTTATTTTATGAAGCAGAGAAATACGACCTCGACATTCATCCCGAAGCCTTGCGTCTGGTGAGCCGAAATCTGAAGCTCATCGATAAAAAGATCCAAAACGACCCGACCGCAAATGCCTTGTTTCTTGAGATTCTGACTCTGCCCAAGGGTCCGAAGCAAGTGCTGATGCGGCTCAACGAGTCGGGCGTGCTCGGGCGTTTTGTCCCCGATTTCGGGCGCGTGGTGGCGCAGATGCAATACGACATGTATCACGTCTATACCGTTGACGAGCATACCATCCGCGCTATTGATATCGTGAGCCAGATCGAGCGCGGATTGTTGGCCGAAGATCACCCACTCAGCTGCGAAGTGTTCAAAGACCTTCAATCGCGTCGGGTTTTGTACGTCGCGGTGCTGTTGCACGATATCGCCAAAGGCCGTGGCGGGGATCATTCTGTGGTGGGGGCGGAGGTTGCCAAGAAACTTTGCCCGCGTTTTGGTTTGAACGAATGGGAAACCGAAACCGTGGCCTGGTTGGTGCTGCATCACCTGGACATGAACCGCAACGCCTACAAGCGCGATCTGGACGACCCCAAAACCATCAAGGATTTTGTCGCCTTGGTGCAGTCACCGGAATGGCTGCGCTTGTTGCTGATTTTGACCGTCGCCGACACTCGCGCGGTGGGGCCGACGGTGTGGAACGGGTGGAAGGCATCGTTGTTGCGAGAGCTGTATTACGGTGCGCAGGAACTGATGACCGGTGGTCTGCCCGCCCAGCGCCGTGAAGCGCGTGCCGATCGGGTGCGTAAGAAATTGATCGACAATCTGGATCATTGGTCAAACGATGATGTGGATTGGCTCCTCGCCCAAGGTCATGCCAATTACTTCTTGGCCTACAGCGCCGAAGACTTGGCGCACCACGCTGAAATTGTGCGTGATGCGGAACGTAGTGGCCAGAAACTGGTCCTTGAAACCCGCGTTGCCGAAGATATCGACGTTACCGAAGTTTTGATTCACACCCTTGATCATCCAGGCCTGTTCGCATCCATCGCCGGGGCGATGTCGCTTGCAGGGGCAAACGTTGTAGATGCCAAAATTGCCACGCTGGGCAACGGCATGGCGCTGGATACGTTCTGGGTTCAAAACGTCGAAGAACATGCCGTGAGAGGCACGGAAAAACTTGCGCGTCTGAAAAAACGCATTGAAGAAGCGCTGACAGGGCAAGTTCGTCCTGAACGTGAATTGGCCACGGAACGCAAGCGTCAGATGAAGCTGCGCACAAGCGTGTTCGAAGTGCCGCCCCGTGTGCTGGTGAACAATGAAGCCTCGCAATCGGCGACTGTGGTCGAAGTCAACGGCCGTAATCGCCAGGGTTTTTTGCATGATGTCACCCGGGCGTTGACGGACTTGGGGGTGCAAATCACCTCGGCGCATATTTCGACGTACGGAGAGCGCGCGGTTGATGTTTTTTACGTGCGCGACGTGTTTGGCCTGAAGGTGGATTCAGAAACCAAGATCAAATCCCTGACCACGGCTTTGCTGCGCGCCATCGGCACGTCGAGAGGCGCTCCGATTCCTGAAAACGAAGCCCCCCCGTAGTGCCTTGGCTACTCAGTCGAGCATCTGCACTACATACTCGCCGATCGCAAGCGACGAGGTGAGGCCCGGCGATTCAATGCCGAACAGGTTCACCCAGCCCGCGACACCGTGGTGTTTTGGGCCTTCGATCTTGAAGTCTTGGGCGGGTTCGCCGGGGGCTTGAAGCTTCGGTCGCATGCCTGAATAGGCCGGGCTGAGGGCGTCATCGGGCAAGCCCGGCCAATACCGGCGAATTTGCTCATAAAAAGAATCGCCCCTGGCGGGATCGACCTCGTAATTGATTTCATCGACCCATTCCGCGTCGGGACCAAAGCGGCCCTGCCCGCCCAGGTCGCGGGTGTAATGGCAACCCAATGACGCCGCGCCGGGAACCGGGTAAACCAATTGTGAGAACGGCGCTTTGCCGCTCAGCGTGAAATAGTTGCCCTTGCACAGGTAACGCTCGGGGATACGTTCGCAGGGAAAGCCGCTTAATGCATGGGCCACGGATTGGGCGTTTAGTCCGGCGCTGTTGATGACGGTTTTGCACAGCACCTCCATGGGCTCGGCTCCGCCTATGCGCAGCAAGATGCCCTCAGCGCGAACCTCGCCGTCGATCAAGGGGCTTGCCATAACCACCGCACCGCCGTGGGCCTCAATCTCGCCTTGCAGGCTCAGCATATAGCCGTGGCTGTCGACAATGCCGGTGGTCGGCGACGACAGGGCTTTCAAGCACTTCAGTTCCGGTTCAAGCGCCGTGGCTTCAGCGCCGTCCAGCCAATCGAGTTCGGTACAGCCGTTGGCGGCGGCCTTCTTTATGACGCTGTGCAAAATATCGACTTCGGCGTCGTTGGTGGCGACCACCAGTTTGCCGCAGCGTTGGTGGTCAACCCCGTGCTGCTCCAGGTAGTCGTACAGCATCCACTTGCCCTGCACGCAGAGCCGCCCCTTGAGGCTGCCTTCGGGATAGTAAATTCCAGCGTGGATAACCTCGGAATTGCGTGAACTTGTGACGGTGCCGATGGCGGTTTCGGCCTCCAGCACAATCACCTCTCGCCCACGCAGGGCCATGGCTCGACCAACAGCCAAACCGACCACGCCCGCGCCGATCACAACGCAATCAAGGGTATCTGTCATATTCGATGCCTTTTCCGGTCAGCTGTGCACACGCCAGTCATTGCTATGCCAGTCTTTATTACGTCAGGATCAGGCGATAAAAAAGCATCTCGTTTTTTCGTATGCTTTTGGACGCCATCAAAAAAAGTATACTGGGTTTAGAGTGGCAGATTCTCTCGTGTCTTCAACGCCTCTCTTGTGAACGTCCTGGGGGTCAGGTCCATCGTGCTTATTCGTGCTATTGCCACCGTCGGTTCCATGACCTTGATCTCAAGGCTGTTGGGTTTCGTCCGCGATGTCGCCGTGGCCTGGGTGCTGGGTGCGGGTTGGATGGCGGATGTCTTTTTTGTCGCGTTCAAGCTGCCCAATCTGTTTCGCCGTTTGTTTGCCGAGGGCGCGTTCAATCTTGCTTTCGTACCCATTTTTGCGGGCAAACTGGAAACCGAAGCAGACCCCGACAGCGCGCACGGTGCACGGACTTTTGCTGCCCAGGCGCAAAGTGGGCTGCTTGTGGTGTTGTTGCTCTTTACCATTTTGATCGAGCTGACCATGCCCTGGGTGGTGAGGGTCATCGCTCCCGGTTTTGTCGATGAGCCGCAAAAATACCAACTTGCCGTTGATCTGATGCGCATCACTTTTCCCTATCTGGTGTTCATTTCACTGGTTTCGCTGCTGGGCGGGATCCTCAATTCGTTGGGAAAATTTTGGGCCGCGGCAGCCACCCCGATTTTGTTGAATTTAACGCTGATCACCGCCGTGTTCGCACTGACCCCGGTGATGCCGTCCCCGGCCCATGCGCTCAGTTGGGGGATCGCAGGTGCGGGCGTGGTGCAGTTGGCGTGGATGATCTGGCATACCGGGCGTGCGGGGTGGATGCCGCGTCTGGTGCGCCCAAGCATGACCGACGATGTCAAACGCCTGCTCAAGCGTATTGCTCCGGTGGCCGTCGGGGCGGGCATTTATCAGATCAGCTTGTTGATCGACACTGTGATCGCGTCGTTGTTGGTGTCGGGTTCGATTTCTTATCTATTTTATGCCGACCGCTTGGTGCAGTTGCCGTTGGGGGTCGTGGGCGTCGCGGTGGGCACGGCGTTGCTGCCGCTTTTGGCGCGCCAAATCAAATCCGGCGATGAGGCTGGCGCGATGAACAGCCAAAACCGTGCGGTGGAGTTTGCTTTGCTGCTGACCCTACCTGCCGCTGTGGCGTTATTTGTGATTCCCGATACGATCGTGTCGGTGTTGTTCGAGCGCGGAGAGTTCACGGCGGATGCCACCGCAAAGACGGCTATGGCGCTGATGGTGTTTGCCTGTGGTCTGCCGGCCTATGTGCTGGTTAAAGCACTGGCACCGGGCTATTTTGCCCGCGAAGACATGTCCACTCCGATCAAAATCGGCGGGCTGTGCGTGGCGGTGAACATTGTGATTGCCTTGGCATTGATGGGGCCGCTGGCACATGTGGGTTTGGCGGCGGCGACGGTGGTCAGCCAGTGGCTCAATGCGGGATTGTTGACATTTTTTCTGGTTCGGCGCGGCCAGTTTCATTTTGACGGGCGTTTGCGCCGCCGTTTGTGGCGTACGCTGTCGGCAACCGCGGTGATGGCCGCGGCAGTGGCGATGCTCAATTGGTTGTTGATGGTGGAGCTTAAAGGCTGGCTTGGCGGCGGCTCGTCAGAAAAAGCGCTGGGCTTGGCGGTGATTGTTGGTGGCGGTATGGTGACGTATGCCGTTTGCGCCCATGTTTTCGGTGCGGCGAGGCTTGGCGACGTCAAAGGCTGGATGCGCCGCCCGGCAAAGGATGCTTCGAAGGCTTGACCGGATCAAAACGGCAGTTCATAACGCCAGCACACGATTGAATTCCTTGTATTTACACACCGGCACATTCTCATCCGGTCCAAACGGAAGGGCTTTGACTTTATGTCACGCATTTTTTCGGGCGTTCAGCCCACGGGTAATCTTCATCTCGGCAACTACCTGGGCGCGGTGCGCAATTGGGTCAAATTGCAGCACGACTATGAGTGCCTCTTTTGCGTTGTCGATATGCACGCGATCACCCAGTGGCAAGACCCCAAGGCGCTGACCGCATCGACCCGTGAAGTGGCGGCGGCGATGATCGCGTCGGGTGTTGATGCGAAAAAGCACATCATTTTCAACCAGTCTCAGGTGCCTGGGCACGCGGAATTGGCGTGGATTTTCAACTGTGTGGCTCGGCTTGGCTGGCTCAACCGCATGACCCAGTTTAAGGACAAGGCGGGTAAAAACAGCGAGAACGCTTCGGTTGGGCTTTATGCGTACCCCAACCTGATGGCGGCCGACATCTTGTTGTACAAGGCCACCCACGTTCCTGTGGGCGAGGACCAAAAGCAACATTTGGAACTGACACGCGACATCGCCGCCAAGTTCAACAATGATTTCGGCGTGGAAGATTTCTTTCCGATGCCCGAACCATTGATTTTGGGCACCGCGACGCGGGTGATGAGCCTTAAGGACGGCACTAAGAAAATGTCTAAGTCCGACCCGTCGGAACTGTCGCGTATTAACATGACCGATGATGCCGGTACGATTTTGAAGAAAATCCGCAAGGCCAAGACCGATACCGAACCGTTGCCGAATGACGCCAAGGGTCTGGAGGGGCGCGCCGAAGCGGCAAACCTGTTGGGCATTTACGCCGCGCTCAGTGATACCAACCGCGACGACGCCATTGCCAAGTTTGCGGGCGAAGGTTTCGGCACCTTTAAACAGCATCTCGCTGACCTAGCGGTGGCCAAACTTGGCCCCATTCAGAACGAAATGCGCCGCCTGATGGCAGACCCCGGTCACGTCGATGCGGTGCTAAAAGACGGGGCAGAACGCGCCCGCGCCATTGCTGAACCGATCATCGCCGAGATTAAGGAAACAGTCGGTTTTCTGAACGTTTGACCGGCAGGGCTTCATGCCCCTACTGCCGTCCGGGTTGAACCTGGGCTTATTTAGGCCCATATTCCGGCCAACACTTTCCGTTTAACGAAGATAGAGAACAACCATGTTCATTCAAACTGAAGCGACCCCAAACCCCGCCACGCTCAAGTTTCTGCCAGGCACACAGGTTATGGGCGCTGGTACCGCGAACTTCACCGACGCAGCCGCCGCTGGCGCCTCTCCGCTGGCGACGCGCTTGTTTGAAATTCAGGGCGTCGATGGCGTATTTCTCGGCGGCGATTTTGTCACCGTGACCAAAGTCGAGGAAGAAGCCTGGGATGTGGTTAAACCCCGCGTTCTGGCCGCCGTGATGGATCACTTCACCCAAGGTCTGCCGATTATGACCGATGCGGTTGAAACGGCTGAGGGCGGGGAAGACGATTCCGACGTCGTTAAACAAATCAAAGAGCTGATCGAAACGCGGGTCCGTCCGGCGGTGGCTCAGGACGGCGGCGACATCGTGTTCCGCTCGTTCGAAGAAGGCGTGGTTTACCTGCATATGCAAGGTGCTTGCGCGGGTTGCCCCAGTTCCACGGCAACGCTGAAGAACGGTATTGAAAACATGCTGCGTCACTATGTTCCCGAAGTGACCGAGGTTCGCGCGGTTAACTGACGATTTTTTACGCGAATCGCGTAAATTGAGCTGACTTTGAAATCGCCCTGGGCCCCTTTGGCTTGGGGCGATTTGATTTTCCACAAAGTTCTCAGAGACTTCTGGGTTGTGGAAAAAAGGGGCTAGAACAGCCCGAAAATTTCACGTAAAAGAGCCGCCATATTTCAGGATTCAGAGCAGGCGCTAAGACCAAGCTCGAACCTGAAACACGGATCGGTCGATTAAACGTCTTAGATATAAAGGGCGGATCGAGGAGGGGTCGGGCCCGCTTAACGGCATATGGGCCCTTCGGCTTTAACAGCGACCTTTGGTGCGGTAGATCGAGACAAAAACGATATGAAAACATTTCACTGGAGCTCTTTGGGCGCCGCGGCTTCTATGGTTGCGGTCTTGTTCAGCACAGCGTGGCTTATGCCCGCGCCCAGCGGCACGTCCGTGGCGCAAGCCAGCTTTTCCCCTCAAGACGCGGCATCGACCGTCTTGTCTCAGGAAAGTGAGATATTTTCGGCCGATGCCCTGGCGGCGATAGATGAGTTCGCCAGTGCAGACGACCTCGCATCCATGGAAACCGCCTCGGGTCCCGAGGATGGCGGCCTGGATTACGATTTGAGCGCAGTTCTTGAAGGTTCTGCGGGCGTTCCTCGTGTGAAGTTTGTCAGCCTACCCGGTAACATGGCTGAAATCCGCGAAACCGAAGAGCGCAAGGCGGTGTTTTTCAAAACCGTTCTGCCACTGGTTTTGCAGGTGAACGAACAGATCGTTGAAGATCGCTCGCGCTTGTGGGGACTGCAGGCTCAAAAGCAAACCGGTTCCAAGATCAATGCGCTGGACCGTCTTTGGTTGGCGGCGATGGCAGATCGTTATCGTACGCGGCGTGGCGACATCGGTGCGCTTTTGCGACATCATGATATGGTTCCGCCATCCTTGGCGCTGGCTCAGGCGGCCACCGAAAGCGCCTGGGGCACGTCGCGTTTTGTGCGGGAAGGCAACGCCATGTTTGGTGAGTGGACCTTCGTCAGCGACCACAAAGGGATCGTGCCCAGTGGACGCGAGAGCGGAAAATCACATCGCGTGCGGGCCTTTGATAGCCTTTATGATTCGGTTCAGTCCTACATCACCAACCTGAATAAACATCGCGCCTATAAAGAATTCCGCGCCATGCGGGCTGAAATGCGGGCGAAGGGGCAACCCGTGAGTGGCTCACGCTTGGCCAACACGCTGCATCGCTATTCTGAGCGTGGCGCCGTTTACGTTTCGGAACTGCACGCCATCATTTCCGGCAACGAACTGGAGCTTCTGGATGGTGCACGTCTTAGCCAAAACGGTGGTTTTGAACCGGTGATCTGAGCGTTCTCAAAATCTTTTATAAAAGCCCGCCTCAACAAACGATGAGAGCGGGCTTTTTTATGTCGTGAGAGGACGGTGCGGTTCGTCCGGATCGAGGCCCAATTCGGATCGTTGTTTTTTCGTCAGACCTTGAGAAACGATGCGGTGAGACTGCGCCAAATAGTCTTTCAATTCGGCGACTGAAAGCCCGGGCTTTGCATAATTTTGGATCCATTTTAGGCCGCGAGACGCCAGGTAAGGTGCGGGGCGCAGCCCAGGTGCATCACGTAAAATTTCATAGACCATGTCCGACACCTTGAAGGTGATGCCGGGGTATTTACCGCCGCCCCAACCCCCGATGGCGAACACTTTACCGCCGACTTTCCAGACGTGAGAACCGCCCCATTGAACGACATAGGTCGTCGCGGGCAGAGACTGGCAGTACGCGTTGAAATCCTCTGTGTTCATCAAGAGCCACCGGTGTCAGAGAGGGGTTACTTTACGTACAGCAGTTGTCCGAACCAGCGCCAACGACCATCGTTGCCTGCGGGCAAAGTGCAATTGAGACGCGTGCGGCCTGCGGGCAGCTTGTGGCTCATACGCACCTCGATGCGCGGCCCCAGCCGTTCGAGCTTGAGCTTGCCCTCCTGATTGGAAAAGCAGGCCAATTGATCGGCGCGGGGCAGGTCGGCGGGAATCGTAAAGCCGACGTAAGGGGGGTTGTTGTTGGGATCGACTAGGGTGTCCTGCGGGACGAGGTCTTGAACCGGAATGGGCAAAGCACCTGCCGCTGTTTTTAGGCGCGAGACTTCGCCGTACGTTTCGTTCATGGCGAAACGCGGCAGACGGTAGATGTCATCTAGGGCTGTGTCGCTGGACCCGAATGCCCCCGAATGCTGGCCGAAGCCGGCGATGAACCCGGCTTTTTTGACCGCGGCGATGGCCGCGTTGGAAAACTCGCCATAAGGATATGCAATCAACGTGGGGGTATAGCCCAGCTCTTCGCGAAAGCGTTGGTTTGATGTTTTGAGTTCAGCCATGTTTTGTGCGTTGGAACTGTCGGCCATATGCAGATGACTTGCCGTCTGGCTACCAATGGTGACCAACGGGTCGGCGGCCATCTCGCGGATTTGATCCCAGGACATGTATCGGCTCAGACCTTGGTCAACGGGGTCCGTGGCGACAAACAGGGTGAGCGGGATCCCCGCTTTTTTGAAGCGCGGCCAAGCCTCGGCGTAAACGGATCGATAGGCGTCATCAATGGTGACGCCGACAGATTTGTGGGGAAAGTTCTCGCCGTTCTTGAGCCGGGCGACAATGCCCGTGAGGGGCAATATGTTGTAATTTCCGTTCTTCAGCTCTGCGATGTGAGCGTCGAGTTGCTCCAACCGGGTATTGGTTGTGGGATAATCATTTTCGCCGAAACGGTGGTACATAATAATCGAAGCACCGTCATCCGGCGTGGGTTCCTGCGCCCACGCTGGCGTGAATACGGATGCAAAAGCACACGCCACAGCCATCGTTAGAGACAAGAATCGGTATGAAATCAACATTTTGTGGGCCCCATAAACTTGATCTTTGAGGCTATTGTTTCCATTTAGGGTTAAAGCTCAAGTGATATTCATCACGCACCACGTTAAAGATTGAGGGATTTCTTCATGATTTTCAAAAATAAACAGGTCGTTGTTACTGGTGGAACCGGCGCTTTGGGCCGGGCTGTGGTCGGGCGCTTGCTCGATAAGGGCGCAACCGTGCACATCCCGGTATTTAATGAAGATGAGATTGGGCACTTCCCCCACAACGAACATGAGCGGGTGGTGATGGTCACGCACGTCGATTTGACTGACGAGAATTTGGTGCAACGATTTTACGATGGTGTGGGCGCGGTATGGGCCTCCATCCATATTGCGGGCGGTTTTGATATGTCCCCGGTGGGCGAGACTTCGGCCAAGGCATTTGATGCGCAAATGGCGATGAACGCCAAGACCTGCTTTTTGTGTTCACGCGAGGCCGTTAAAGCGATGCGCGGGCCGGGCGTGGGTGGGCGCATCGTCAACGTCGCCGCGCGTCCGGGATTGGAGCCGCGCCAGGGTGCGGGCATGGTGGCGTACACGGCATCCAAAGCCGCAGTTGTCGCGATGACTCAGGCCATGGGCGAAGAATTGGCGGAGCAAGGCATTTGGGTTAACGCCGTGGCACCGTCGATCCTTGACACCCCGGCCAATCGCACAGCCATGCCGGATGCTGATTACGCAACCTGGCCAAAGCCTGATGAGGTCGCGGCGACCATCGTCCATCTCGCCTCGCCCGACAATGGTGCGGCGCGCGGCGCGGTGGTGCCCGTGTACGGCAAGGTCTAAGGGCGATCAGGCGGTCATGGGTTCGGGTAGGTCGGCATCGCCATACAGCTGATAGTCACGGCTGTCGAACAGTTGATAGTGCCACCACTCATTGCGGTAAAAATCCCACCCCGCCGTGGTCATCAGACCCATGAGCAAAAGACGGTTTTTCTGCGCTTGAGGACTCACCGAGGTGTTGGCGTGATGGCTTTGGGGGGTGAAGGCATCGAAATGGGTGCCCATGTCGAGGGCTTTGCCGGTTTTCATATCGATCAGCGTCAAGTCCACCGCGACCCCCCGCGAATGGGGTGAGCCGCGCCGGGGGTCGGCCAGGAAGTCGGGATCGGGTGTGTGCTCCCACAGCCTCCATTGGACCTCGGATGGGCGGAAGGCATCGAATATGCGCAACCGCCAGCCTTGGGTATGGGCGAGGTCGCGGGCCACGACCAGCATTTTTTCCGCTTGCGGATGCAGGTAGCACGCGGCGCGTTTGTAAACGGGCTTGGCGGTGAAATTGTCAGATGTCGCGTACTTGAGGTCCAGCTCCACATTATGGCTGGCTTCGGTGATTTCTATCAAAGACATATACGCTTCCTGAACCTGTGTTTCACAAACTGGCATCCTGACGATCTGCAGAGTATAACGGGTGTAAGATCGAAAAAAGGATAAACCGTGACGTCACAACCTCTCACTTTCTTGGCGCTGGACACGGCCACCACCGGCTGCTCCGTCACGGTGCGCCATGGCGACGCCGTGCTGGCCCATGATGCACGGGAAATGTCGCGGGGGCAGGCCGAGGTGTTGGTGCCCATAGCGGTGGAGGCTTTAAAGTCGGCCGGTATTGCGCCTAAAGACCTGAGCGCCATTGCGGTCACCCGCGGCCCCGGCGCGTTCACCGGCATGCGCATCGGCCTTGCGACGGCGCGTGCTTACGCGCTGGCGTTGGGCATTCCCTGTATCGGCGTGACGACGTTGGAAGCGGTAGCCCATGGCATCGCCGTGGATCAACGCCAAGGTCAGATCATATTGGCGGCGGTGGAAAGCAAGCGCGAAGATATTTATGTGCAGATTTTCGATGCGGATTTGATGCCGTTGTGCGATGCGGTGGCTGCAGACGGACCGGCGCTTGCAGCTTTGCTGGGTCAAACGAAGGCCGTTCTTGCGGTGGGAGATGCAGCAGGCCGGGCCGCGGAGATGTTGGCGGGTTACAATATTGAAGTGCATATAAGCTCGGCGGCGGCGTTGCCCGATACGCGCATCGTCGCTGAAATTGCTGCCGAGCGGTTTGAGCGGGACAAAACCGCGCCTCCGCCAGAGCCCCTGTACCTGCGCCCGCCAGACGCCAAGCTGCCGAAAAATGCCGGTCGGGCGAGGCCATAACGTCATGGCGCTGAACGCTTCACACTATGTGGTCGCTGTGGGCCTCAGTTATGTAGAGGTTCTGGCGGCGTTACACGGGGAGAGTTTCAGTGAGGGATGGAGCGCATCGTCTTTTGATACAGCGCTGCGCATGCCCGGAACCTATGGCTATCTGATTTTACGCGAAGACGACGACGCGCCGCTGGGTTTTGCTTTGTTTCGCGCGGTAAAATTTAGCGACGGGGGTGGTGAGGCGGAGGTTTTGACCATCACCACGCGACCGATCGAGCGCGGACAAGGCGTCGCCAGGGCTTTAATGGTGCAGGGCCTGGACTTGGCCGCGGATATGGGTTTGGAAACGATGTTTCTGGAAGTCGCCACTGATAATGCGCCCGCGATCAGTCTTTACCAGGCGCTGGGGTTTCGGGAAACGGGGCGACGCAAAGGCTATTATACAGGGCCTGACGGTGCCAGCGTCGATGCACTGGTTATGGCGTTTCATGCACCGGGGCGTTCGCACTCAGAGTGATTTTCGGATGACCAGTAGGTGCACGCCGTCGGCCACGCCGTTTGAGTCTTCCGGTACAAGCGAAACAACCTCGTGACCGATTTCGCGCACGCTGCGCGGGACGTTTTCTAACGGCTCGGTGTTTTTCAAGCGCACCTGAGCAGTTTGGCCCGGTTTCATGTTCTCGATCATTAATTTCGTGCGCACGAAGGTCATTGGACAAACATCGTTTGTAATGTCTAAAAAGTAATCGGCACCAATATTGTCAGTTGTTTTTGTCATTGTAGTTCCGTGACTTTTTCTTGCATGTTTATATAAGTGTCATTTATATAAGTGTCGTAATTTTAAAGTTAAACACTTCGCTCCCGTTCTCGCATGAACGCATCAGGATTGGTTGAGAGAAAACAAATGACCGAGAAAATGGAAACCGCTGAAATTCTTGAGCTGACGACCGAGATCGTCGCCTCTTATGTCAGCAACAACGCCGTCGCCACTGCTGAATTGCCCTCCGTGATCCAAGACATTTACAAGACCTTGATCGGTTTGGGTACCCAGGCGATCTTGCCCGAACGCCCAAAACCCGCGCTTCCCGTCAAGAAATCGGTGACGCCTGACTATATCATCTGCCTCGAAGACGGCAAGCAACTGAAAATGCTCAAGCGTCACTTGAAGACGGCTTATAATATGACCCCGGAAGAATACCGCGAACGCTGGGGCTTGCCTGCTGACTATCCGATGGTCGCGCCGAACTATGCCAAGCACCGCAGCGCACTGGCGAAGAAAATTGGCCTCGGCACCAAGCCGCGCAAGCCCGTGACCCGTGCACGCAAGAAATAAAGTTCAAGAAATAATTACCTGACTTTTGCGCTAAGGCTTTACCTTGGCGTGTGAGGGTGGAAAGATACCAGACGGCATCCGGCATCGGGTGCCGTCGGTCTTTGTCTAGGCTGGCTTTGAGTTCAGTTTGGGCTGCATTGCCAAGATACGCAGAAATACGAACAAGCAGGGAAGGGGCGGAACATGGGTTCCGAGACACGGTCACGGATTGAGGAGCTCTGTCAGGAACAGGGCATGAAGATGACCGGTCAGCGCCGGGTCATTGCGCGTGTCCTCTCCAACGCGACAGACCATCCCGATGTTGAAGAACTTCACCGCCGTGCGATTGGGGAAGACCCGAACATTTCTATCGCCACGGTGTATCGCACCGTGCGGTTGTTTGAAGAAGCCGGAATTTTGGAACGTCTTGATTTCGGCGATGGCCGGGCGCGCTACGAAGAAGCCAGTGGCGATCACCACGATCATCTGATCGACATTAACTCCGGTCGGGTGATCGAGTTTCACAACGCCGCTATCGAAGCGCTTCAAGAAAAAATTGCGGCGGAGCATGGGTTCCGTCTTGTCGGGCACAAGTTGGAACTGTACGGGGTGCCAATGGACGTTGATGCGGGTGTCGATACGAATACCGGTATGGATAACAGTCCCGGTGAAGACGCGGATGGGGATTGACCCCACACTTGACTTGCGCCCACTTGGTGCTAATTTCCCAGAAATGTGGGGGCTTCGGCCCCTGCTTGCGTTTTGTCCCCGGCATATTTTGAGCACACTTTGCTGTGGGTTTTATGAAAAAGGAAAAAACTGGCGTGGCGAAGAAGCTGCACATCAAAACCTATGGCTGTCAGATGAACGTCTACGATTCTGAACGAATCGCGGAGGTCTTGAGCCCGTTGGGTTACGTGGCGGCGGACACGTCCGAGGGCGCGGATATGGTGATCTTGAACACCTGCCACATCCGCGAAAAGGCGGCAGAAAAGGTTTATTCCGAACTGGGTCGTTTGCGCCGACAAAAAGAAAAAATGGCGCATGAAGGCAAGCGCATGGTGCTGGCCGTGACCGGATGTGTCGCTCAGGCCGAGGGTGAGGAAGTGCTGCGGCGCGCGCCTTACGTCGATATGGTGTTCGGCCCGCAGACCTACCACCGTCTGCCGCAAATGGTTGCCGAAGCGGCTCGCGCTACGGGTCAGGTGCTTGACACCGAGTTTCCCGAAGAAAGTAAATTCGACTCCCTGCCATCTGAACGTACGGTCGATGGCGCATCGGCATTTTTGTCCATTCAGGAAGGCTGTGACAAGTTCTGTACCTATTGTGTGGTGCCCTATACGCGGGGTGCCGAATTTTCTCGCCCCGCCGCGGATGTTTTGGCCGAAGCGAAACAGCTGGCGGCAGCAGGTGCGCAGGAAATCACGTTCCTGGGTCAGAACGTCAACAGCTATCACGGCGTCGCCCCCGAGGGGTCGGGTGACGGCTCGGAATGGAATCTCGCACGTTTGATGCATGCAGCGGCTGAAATCGACGGTCTGCAACGGCTGCGCTACATGACCAGCTATCCGGCGGAAGTCGACGACGACCTGATTGCCGCGCACCGCGGTGTTGAAAAATTGATGCCGTATCTGCATCTGCCGATCCAGTCGGGTTCCGACCGTGTGCTGACGGCGATGAACCGCCAACACGGTGCCGATGACTACCGCACCCTGATTGAAAAATTACGCGCCGCTCGGCCCGATATCGCCATGTCATCGGATTTTATTGTCGGCTTTCCCGGCGAGACCGATGAAGATTTCCGCGCCACGTTGCAGTTGGTCGAGGATGTGGGTTTTTTCCAGGCCTTTTCCTTCAAGTACTCACCGCGTCCGGGAACGCCTGCAGCGTTGATGGATTTTCAGGTTGATGAAGCGGTGAAAGCGGAGCGCCTGGCCGAACTGCAGGCGGTGCTCGACGCGCAGACCATGCACTTCAACAAGCAGAGCGTCGGCAAAATCATGCCGGTGCTGTTCGACCGCCCGGGTAAAAAGCCCGATCAGCTGGTCGGACGTACGCCCTATATGCAGGCGGTGGTGGTCGAAGCCTCCTCTGTGGTTTCGCAAAAACTGATGAACACAACGGTTGATGTCACCATCACATCGGCAGGCCCCTATTCGCTTATGGGGTCGTTGGTGGGTGAATTGGGCCAAGACAATCGGAAAGCCTGCGCGTGAGCAAACAACCCAAACCGCCGAGTAAAGTCAAAGCAAAACCCAAGCTGAAAATGGGCACGCAAAAAGATGATTCCGCCCGTGCCCCAGCCCGTGCCGGGAGTACCGCAGGTGAGGCAAAGATGGCGAAGCTAACCTTTGCCGACAACCAGCTGGCGCAAGCCTTGTTTGGCCCTCATTCGGTACACCTTGTTCAGGTTGAGACGGAATTGGGTGTGAGCATCGATGCTCGCGGTGCGGATCTCAGCATCAGCGGTGTGTCCGGTGCGGTGGATATGGCGGAACGGATTCTTTTCAGTCTCTATGATCGTCTGAGCCGCGGCGCGGAAATCGGCGCGGCTGAAGTGTCTGCGGCGCTGCGTATTGCGCGCCAGCCAGGCGGCAAGCTATCCGACGCCAATGTTGAGGTGCACACCAAACGCAGGGTAATTTCCCCGCGCTCGGCAACCCAGGCGACGTATCTGAAAGCCATCGACGATTGCGAACTGGTGTTCGGGTCCGGCCCGGCGGGCACTGGCAAGACTTATCTTGCGGTGGCCAAGGCGGTTGAGCTTTTGGTGCGCGGCGATGTGGACCGCATTATTTTGTCGCGTCCAGCCGTCGAAGCGGGCGAACAGCTGGGTTTCTTGCCCGGTGACATGCAAGAAAAAGTCGATCCTTATTTGCGTCCGCTCTATGACGCGCTGTATGACATGCTGCCCGCTGATCAGGTCGTGAAGCGGTTGGAAAATGGGGAAATCGAAGTCGCCCCGCTGGCGTTTATGCGCGGACGCACCTTGGCCAATGCGTTCGTGATTTTGGATGAAGCGCAAAACACCACCGCTGTGCAAATGAAGATGTTCCTCACCCGTCTGGGTGAAAACGCGCGCATGGTGGTGACGGGCGATTTGTCCCAAGTGGATCTGCCGCGCGGTATTCGTTCGGGTCTGCGTGATGCGTGGGATGTTCTCGCCGGGGTCGAAGGTATGGCGTTTGTCGAATTCAATGCATCCGACGTGGTGCGTCATAAAATTGTGACGCGCATCGTCAATGCTTACGATACTGCTGAAAAAAGCCGCCGTGCCAGCGCGCGTTATGAGCAGGCCGAAATAAAGACGGAACCGCGATGAGCGCCGAACCCTCATTGGATATGATGATCGATATTGCCGTGGAGGCGGGTGACTGGGTGAGGGCCCTGCCCGATCATGAAGCGATTTGTCACCGCGCCCTAGAGGCCGCCCTGAAGGCTGTGGTCGAACTGGATGGTGCTTTCGATGGCCCGGTGGAAGTCAGTGTGCTGCTCACTGATGATGGAGCGGTTCAGGTTTTGAATCGTGATTGGCGGGGTAAAGACAAGCCCACCAACGTGCTTTCATTTCCGACCAACGATGAAGACACGCCCACGACCCTTCCCGAAGGCGCACCAATTTTGCTGGGCGATATTGCGGTGGCGTTCGAGACGTTGAGCCGCGAAGCGGACGAGCAACAAAAGTCCGTCGCGGATCATTATTCTCATTTGCTGGTTCATGGTATGCTCCATTTGCTAGGGTTCGATCACGAAACCGATGAACAGGCCGACGAGATGGAACCATTGGAAATTGAAATCCTGGCGGGTTTGGGGATCGACAGCCCCTATCCCGACCGAACGACGCTGTCATAGTAAAAGGACAACCTGTTTCTGATGAACGAAGAGTCATCTTCTTCCAAGCCGGATCGTTTTGAACTCACAGAGGATGTTGATACCCTCAACGCCAATGATCCGGCGGAAAGTGCCCAAGACGGGCGACGTGATAAGTCACCGATCAAGTCCATGTTGGATTGGTTGAGGGGTCGCAACGGGGAAACGGCGCGTGATGTGCTGGAAGACCTGATTGAAGAACCCGAAGAGGGCGAGGCCTCTCTTGGCGCCGACGAGCGCCAGCTGTTGCTCAACATTCTCGAACTCAAAGATCAGACCGTCGCCGACGTGATGATTCCGCGCGCCGACATTATTGCGGTTAAAATCGATGCACCGCTGAACGTGTTGATCGGTCTTATTGCGGAAGAAGCGCACTCGCGTATGCCGCTCTACCGTGAAACGCTGGATGATGCGTTTGGTATCGTTCATGTCAAGGATCTGCTGGTCTGGCGTGGTCGAGAAGAGGAGTTTAACGCCTCGTCCATCGTGCGCCCGGTTCTGTTCGTCGCCCCCTCTATGCAGGTTTTGGAATTGCTGTTGGAGATGCGTGCTAAGCGCGTTCACATGGCGTTGGTGGTGGATGAATTCGGCGGTATCGACGGTTTGGTGACGATCGAGGATCTGGTCGAAGAAATCGTCGGTGAGATCGAAGATGAGTTTGATGAAGCTGAAAAACCGGTGTTGGAAAAACGCGCCGACGGCAGTTGGAGTGCAGGTGCACGCGCGCCGTTGGAAAGTTTGGAAGAAGCACTGAGTATGGTCTTGTTCAGCGAGGAAGAACACGACGAGATTGACACCCTGGGTGGGTTGGTATTTTCCATTGCGGGCCGGGTGCCGTCACGCGGTGAGCTGCTGACCCACTCAAGCGGCCTGGAATTTGAAGTCCTAGATGTCGATCCGCGGCGCATCAAGCGATTGCGCATTCGCGCACCGATGATGACGACAGGCGATAAAGCCGATATCGTCGATGCCCGGGCTGTGGATCAACTGTTTATCGACAGTGATGGCGGCAAAAACAAATCCCAACAAGACGAGGTGTAATCGTTGGAATTCGCGCATGTCGTGATCGCCAAGGCGCTGGCCAGACTTCGTGCCCGCGTGCGCGGCTTGGGTGTTTGGCAAGCTCGGATGCTGGCGTTCGCGCTTGGGTTGTCGGCGGTGTTCGCGATGCCGCCCACCTATCAGATCTATCTACTGATCCCTGCTTTTAGCGGGTTGTTGTGGATGAGCGCCGATGCGCCCACCCGGTGGCGCGCTTTTGCCGTGGGGTGGTGGTTCGGCGCGGGTTTTTTTGCCGCAGGGCTTTATTGGGTCTCATTTGCACTGCTGGTCGATGCCGATAAGTTCGCCTGGTTAATTCCGTTTGCCATACTGGGTTTCGCTTTTGGCATTGGCTTGTTTACCGCGGTGGCAGCATTGATCGTGCGCATGGTGCCGGGGTCCTTGACGGCCCGGGCTTTGGTGCTGGCGGGCGCGTGGGCGTTTTTGGAATGGGTTCGTGGATGGCTGTTTACAGGCTTGCCGTGGAATCCCGTCGGTAGCGTGTGGGCGGTGTCCGATGCAACTTTGCAGGGGGCGGCGCTGTTCGGTGTGTACGGGCAAAGCCTGCTGACCGTCCTGGCAGCGGCATCGGTCGGTGCCGTGGCGGACGATGCACCGCAGGCCGGCCGCAAAATGGGTTGGGCAGTGCGCAGGTTGACCGGGTTTGCCTTTTTGGCGCTGATCGGCATGTGGGGTCTGGGGGCGAACCGTCTGAGCCACGCCAGCGACGAGGTGGTGCCCGATGTGCGGTTGCGCTTGGTTCAACCCAACATTCCCCAAAGTGAAAAATGGAAACCTGAGCTGCGCGAGCGTAACATGCTGTCACAGATTGATTTAGGCACGGCCCCCCCTATTGGCGGAGCATCCCCACCCACGCATATCATTTGGGCTGAAACATCGGCGCCGTTTTTCATTGAAAACCATGCAGCGTGGCGGAAATTCGTGGGCGATATGACCCCGCAAGGCGGCCTCACTATTTTGGGTGCACCGCGCGTGGTCCCCGCCCGGAACCCGACCAAAGACCCGCTCAGGGTCGCCAATTCGATGCTCGCGCTTGATGATCTGGGGGCAGTCACCGCGTCTTACGATAAGTTTCATTTGGTGCCGTTCGGTGAGTACGTGCCGTTTTCCAGTTGGTTGCCGTTGGACAAAATCACCCAGGGCCAGGGTGCCTTCACGCCCGGCCCCGGTCCGCAGACGTTGCGGCTCAAGGGTTTGCCGCCAGTCAGTGTGCTGATCTGCTATGAGATTATTTTTCCCCACGCGGTCACCGATCCAGCGGATCGACCCGCGTGGCTGCTGAACCTCACCAACGATGCGTGGTACGGCAAAACGGCTGGGCCACATCAACACTTCGTGAGCGCCAGATTGCGAGCGGTGGAAGAAGGCCTGCCCACCGTGCGGGTTGCATACACCGGAATTTCGGGCATCGTGGATGGCTATGGGCGCGTGCGCCAGCGGCTCTCATTAGGGGAAAAAGGGTTTATAGACGGGGACTTACCCAAGCCACTGAATGACATAGGCGTGTATGCGCGGGTGGGGAACGCCTTGCCGGTTGGCCTTGCCATTGTGGTTTTCTTGATAGGCTTGTTGCTTGGGCGGCGACAGCATAAATTTTGTGGCGTATAAAGAAAACTATATTACACTAAAGATTGCATACCATATAATGGACTACAATGTCATGTCTGCTCTTGACCGGTACACGCGTCAGGGGTAAGAGATGCGACAAATGCTAAGCAAAACTTAGCATCGTTACAAAAACCAAATTCCTGAATAACAAGGACCCTCCCCTTATGACTTCCAGTTCTACCGCTCTTAAAGCTGCCGATCGCCCCCCGCTCGGCACTCCGCGCCCCGTTGACGTTCACGTTGGTGCGCGTCTGCGTCAGCGTCGCACGCTGCTTGGCATGAGCCAGGAAAAGCTCGGCGAAGCCGTCGGCTTGACGTTTCAGCAGATCCAGAAATACGAACGTGGCGCCAACCGTATTGGTGCGAGCCGTCTTTATCAGCTCAGCAACGTACTTGATGTTTCTGTGAGCTACTTTTTTGAAGAAATGCCCGGTGAAGTGCAGCGCACGCGTGGCGATTATGCGATGTCCAGCCGTGTTGACGACATCGAAGCCGTGCAAACGGCCGACCCGATGGCGCGCCGCGAAACCTTGGAGCTGGTGCGCGCATATTACCGCATCGAAGACCCCAAGGTACGCAAACGCGTGTTTGAGCTGACCAAATCCATCGCAAATGCTACTGACCCGGACGTTGATTCCGTAGCCTAAGTTGTAAGAGCAATTGCGCAGCGCTTATAAAATATGCAAGAAGTACGGGCGCCGGGCTTGAAAACGCGGCGTCCGTGCTTTATTTGCATGTGATTGTGGATGGATTTGGACCGCTTGCCACCACGTTAAAAAAGGCTAAGTGGGTGCGGCACGGTACCGGACGCTTGTCCCTTGTTCCGCCCGCCCCGGGTCCAGTGGACTTAAACCTGATACGGGGAGCACACCGTGGCAAAGAACAATTATCTTTTTACCTCTGAATCCGTTTCCGAAGGCCATCCCGATAAGGTCTGCGATCGCATCTCCGATGCTGTGGTCGATGCCTTTTTGACGGCCGACCCGGAAGCCCGCGTGGCTTGCGAGACACTGGCCACCACCAATCGTATCGTGTTGGCGGGTGAAGTTCGCGGCCCTGCACCGTTGGTGAATGCGGATGGCAGTGTTGACAAAGCACGCCTTGAAGAAGTCGCACGCGATTGCGTGAAAGACATCGGTTACGAACAGGATGGCTTCCACTGGAAAAATGCCAGTGTTGAAATTCATCTGCACGCTCAGTCCGTGGACATCGCCCAAGGCGTTGACGCAGCGGGCAACAAGGACGAAGGCGCTGGCGATCAAGGTATCATGTTTGGATTTGCGTGCCGTGAAACCGAAGTTTTGATGCCTGCGCCGATTTACTTTAGCCATGAAATCTTGCGCTCCATGGCCGATGCGCGCCACTCCGGCGCAGACATTGGCTTAGGCCCGGATTCCAAAAGCCAGGTGACGCTGCGTTACGAAAATGGCGTGCCGGTCACCGCGACTTCGGTGGTGGTTTCGACCCAGCACAACGAAGGCCTTTCCAGTGATGACGTCGCGTCCATCGTTATGCCGCACATCAAGCATGTGTTGCCCGATGGCTGGATGCCGCCGGAAAACGAAATTTACATCAACCCGACCGGTAATTTTGTGATCGGCGGACCTGACGGCGATTGCGGTCTGACGGGTCGTAAAATTATCGTCGATACCTACGGCGGCGCGGCTCCGCACGGCGGCGGCGCGTTCTCGGGTAAAGATCCCACCAAGGTTGACCGTTCGGCTGCTTACGTTTCGCGCTATTTGGCGAAAAACGTGGTGGCGTCCGGGGTGGCGGATAAATGCACCATCCAGCTGGCGTACGCCATCGGCGTGTCGCATCCGTTGTCGGTCTATGTCGATACCCACGGCACTGGCCAGGTGGATGAAGATCAGTTGTCGACGGTTCTCCAGGGCCTGGTTGATTTGTCGCCGCGCGGCATTCGCACCCATCTGGGTTTGAACCGTCCGGTCTATGCGCGCACGGCGGCTTATGGTCACTTTGGCCGCCAGCCGGATGGCGACGGTGGTTTCTCTTGGGAAAAAACCGACATCGTAGCCGCGATCAAAGCTGCGTTTTAAGCAACGCATTGATGATGACCGCAGACAACGATAGTCCTGAACCGGGATATCTACGTTCTTACGGCCGGCGGCGTGGCAAGAAGCTACGCCCCGGCCGCGAACGCTTGATGGAAGAACTGCTGCCGCGCATTTCTGTCCAACCGGGCACGCCCATTCGCGACCAATTCGACCTGAATGTACAGGCTATATGGTTAGAAATTGGCTTTGGTGGCGGCGAACATCTAGCCGCTCAGGCTCAGGCAAACCCGGATGTGGGCATTGTCGGATGCGAGCCATTTTTGAATGGTGTGGCCAAGTTGCTGCGTCAAATTGACGATGCGGGCAGTGAAAACGTGCGCATCCGCGCAGACGATGCGCGCGATATTTTCCCCGATTTTACAGACGGTTCCGTAGAGCGGGTGTTTGTTCTGTTTCCAGACCCCTGGCCCAAGACCAAGCATCACAAGCGGCGTTTTATTCAGACCGATATCCTCGACGAGTTTGCGCGTATGCTCTCAGATGGTGGAGAATTGCGGATTGCCTCGGATCACATGGGCTACATTCGTTGGTCGCTCAGCAAGGTCTTGCCCCACGATGATTTTGAGTGGGTGGCCGAAGGCCCTGCGGATTGGCGCGACCCACCCCAGGACTGGATCCGAACACGTTATGAGCAAAAGGCTCTGGTCAAAGGCGATACCTGCGTTTATTTGCGTTTTCGGCGCAAACCGCGAAGCTGAGAGTGGCGTGCGCCGCAACAAAACCTTGCGCCCCGCGGCGCTTGGGTGTAAAAGCCTTTTCAAGTTGTTAAGTCTCGCTGTTCGACAGGATCGAACAATGAGGTGGGTCCCCAGCGGGAACCCGCCTTTTTTGTTACCTTTTCCAGGTTGACGACGAGGCGCTGAAACGACCAAAGAAAACGTTAAAACGGACGTGTCATGGATCAGGCGAAGCACATCGAGGGCCTTATAGCCCCAACAGTTGAAGAACTGGGTTATGAGCTCGTGCGGGTTCAGGTGACAGGCACCCAGCAGCCAAGGTTGCAGATCATGGCCGAACGCGTGGATGGCAGCGGTATGGACGTAGAAGATTGTGCGACCATCAGTCGCGCCATTTCCGCCACTTTGGATGTGGAAGACCCGATCGCCGGGGAATTCACGTTGGAGGTGAGCTCACCGGGTATTGATCGTCCGCTGACCCGGCTCAAGGATTTTCAAGACTGGGCCGGTTTTGACGTTAGGGTCGAACTGAAGGGTGAAGCCGCCGGGCGCAAGCGCTATACGGGCCGCCTTTTGGGGCTTGATGAAGAAGAGAAAATTTTGATCGAAACGTCAGAAGGCGAAGATTACGCCCTGGATTTCGATGATGTCCAACGTGCAAAACTGTTACTGACCGACGAGCTGATCGCGGCGGCCACCACGGAGCAGACCAAATGAACACTACCATGCACACCACCGGCGTTCATGTACGCCCAGAGCTTCTCACCGTTGCCGACACGGTCGCCCGTGATAAGGGCATCGACCGCAACGAAGTCCTGGAAGCCATGGAACAAGCCATCCAGCGCGCCGGTCGTTCGAAATACGGTAACGAGCACGACATCCGCGCCCACATCGACCGCAACACCGGCGAGATCACGCTGGCGCGTTATATCGAAGTGGTCGCCGACGATGCGGAAATCGAAAATGAGCACATGCAGCAGCCGCTGTCGCGCGCAACACGCAAAAAAGAAGACGCTGAGGTCGGTGAATTTATCATCGATCCATTGCCGCCTATCGATTTTGGCCGTATAGCCGCGCAGACCGCCAAGCAGGTCATCGTGCAGAAAGTTCGCGAAGCTGAGCGCAAGCGCCAGTATGCAGAATACAAGAGCCGCATCGGCGAAGTGGTCAACGGCATCGTCAAGCGCATCGAGTTCGGCAATGTGATCGTTGATTTGGGCCGTGGCGAAGCACTGCTGCGCCGCGACGAGACCATTCCGCGTGAACACTTCAACAATGGTGATCGTGTGCGCGCCTACATCATGGACGTGCGCGAAGAGCAGCGCGGCCCGCAGATTTTCCTGTCGCGCACCCACCCAGACTTTATGGTCAAACTGTTTGCCCAGGAAGTGCCGGAAATCTACGATGGTGTGATCGAAATCATGGCTGCGGCCCGCGATCCGGGATCGCGCGCCAAGATCGCGGTCAAAAGCAACGACAGTTCCATCGATCCGGTGGGTCCGTGTATCGGTATGCGCGGTTCGCGCGTTCAGGCTGTGGTCGGCGAGTTGCAGGGTGAAAAAATCGACATCATCCAGCACTCTGTTGATCCTGCGACCTTCATCGTTAACGCGCTCGCCCCGGCCGAAGTGGTCAAGGTGGTGCTGGACGAAGAAAAGAACACCATCGAAGTGGTGGTGCCGGACGATCAGTTGTCGCTGGCCATCGGCCGTCGCGGTCAGAACGTACGTCTGGCGTCGCAACTTTCGGGTTGGAACATCGACATCCTGACCGAGGCCGAGGAATCGGAACGTCGTCAGCAGGAATTCCAGGCCCGTACCCAGTTGATCATCACCGCGCTCGACGTTGACGACGTGATCGCGCATCTGCTGGTCACCGAAGGCTTCACCTCGATCGAGGAAGTTGCTTTTGTGCCTGTGGATGAATTGGCTACGATCGAAGGCTTCGATGAAGATGTGGCCGAAGAGTTGCGGGCTCGCGCCCGCGGTTATCTGGAACGCCGCGATGAAGAGCTGAACGTGAAACGCGTCGAACTGGGTGTCAACGACGACATTCTTGAAGTTGAAGGCGTCAATGCCGAGATGGCGGTTGCGCTTGGTGAGCAGGGCGTGAAAACGCGCGACGATCTGGCCGATCTGGCTGGTGATGAGTTGGTTGAAATGTTGCCGCCATTGCTCAAAATGAGCGCGGACCAAGCCAACGAACTGATCATGTCCGCCCGTGCGCACTGGTTCGCCGCAGAAGATGAAGCCGCCGCAGAAGACGAAACCGCTGCGGAAGGCGGAACTGAATAAGGCCGGTGGCTGCGACGATGAGCTCGAAGGAGGGCCCAGAACGCCGCTGCATCGTTTCCGGTGAGACAAAATCGTGTGCAGAAATGCTCCGTTTTGTCATTGGTCCGGACGACGAAGTGGTGTTTGATGCCGCCGGTAAATTGCCGGGTCGGGGATTATGGTTGTCCGCACGGCTGGATATGCTAAAAACGGCGGCGGCCAAGGGGGCATTTGCCCGTGCGGCCAAAGCCAGAGCCAAGGTATCGGATACCTTGGTTGACGACGTGGCGAGACTACTGAGGGCGCGTTGCCTGGACCGTGTGGGTCTGGCGCGCCGCTCCGGCGATTTGGTGCAGGGCTTTGATAATGTCCGCACCAGCGTCAAGGGTCGCTCCCCGGGCGTCCTCATTGAAGCCTCGGATGGCGGAGATGACGGACGCGAAAAAATCATGCGCCTTGCCCCCGGTGTTCCGGTGGTGGCGTTGTTTACGGCCGAAGAGATCGGCCATGCCATTGGCCGCGACAACGCGGTGCACACGCTGATTGCGTCGGGCAACATGGCGAAAGAATTTTTGCGGGATGCTAGCCGGTTGGCGGGTGTTCTGGACCGGCCGCTGACGGGTGACGTGAATCCGGGCGGCGTAAAAGATTAAAGAGCCGACCAATTCGGGCCAAGCTCGAAAACGGAGTGACATGAGCGATACAAATGACACCGAGAAAAAGCCGCTGACCCTTAAACGTCCCGGCAAGCTCGAGCTTAAGAAGACTGTTGACGCCGGATCGGTGAAGCAGAACTTCTCGCACGGCCGTTCCAAAATGGTCGCGGTCGAGGTGAAGAAAAAGCGGACCTACGCTCAAGACGCCAGCGGTAAGATGGCTCAGGTGCGCGAAGGTCAGGCTGCGCCCGCCGAAGCTGCTGAAACGGCTGAAGTTGCCGCGCCCGTTGTTAAGCCCGCACCTGCGGCACCGGAGGCGATGAGTGCTCACAAATTTGTCCAGCGCGACGACAAGCTAACCGACGGAGAACGTCAAGCTCGCGTCCGGGCGTTGGAGGAATCCAAAGTCCGCGCTGTTGAAGTGGCAAAGCGTGAAGCTGAAGTCCAGGCCAAACGTGAACTGGAAGAAGCTGAGAAAGCTAAGCACGCGGCTGAGGAAGCCAAACGTGCGGCAGAAACTGCTGCTGCAGCTCCTGTAGTCGCAGATGCTCCGGCTCCTGCCGCGGCCCCTGAAGCAACGCGCAGTGCTCCTGCTCCCTCGCGTCCTGCACAGCGCCCTCAAGACCGGCCCGCAGCCAGTCTCGGCCAGCCGGCGAAGGAAGACAGCAAGAAGGGCAAAAAAGTCAAAAAGCCCAAAGCTGGCGAAGACAAGTCGGCCGCACCTACGCGTGGTCGCGACGATTCTCGCCGCCGTTCTGGCAAACTGACCATTTCCTCCGCCCTGTCGGGTGGCGGTAATGAAGAACGCCAGCGTTCACTTGCTTCGGTTCGTCGCAAACGCGAGAAAGAAAAACAGCAGCAGCAACAGGCGCGTGCCGCGAACAGGAAGATTGTGCGCGATGTGATCGTTCCGGAAACCATTACGGTTCAGGACCTCGCGAACCGCATGGCCGAACGGGCCGTGGATCTTATTCGCGAATTGATGAAGATGGGCGTCATGGCGACTCCCAGTCAGTTTATCGACGCTGATACAGCTGAACTGCTTGTCACGGAATTTGGTCATAACTTGTTGCGCGTTGCCGATGCCGATGTTGAATCGGGTCTTGGCGGCGGTGGTGATGATGACGTGGATATGGAACGTCGTCCCCCAGTTGTGACGGTTATGGGACACGTCGATCATGGTAAAACGTCGTTGCTTGATGCGCTGCGCACTACGGATGTGGCCAGCGGTGAAGCCGGTGGCATCACCCAGCACATCGGCGCCTATCAGGTGAACTTGGCAAGCGGTGCGAAGATCACATTCGTCGACACCCCGGGTCACGCTGCATTTACCGACATGCGCGCACGCGGCGCCAAGGTTACCGACATCGTTATCTTGGTGGTGGCCGCCGACGACAGCGTCATGCCGCAAACCATTGAAGCTATCCACCACGCGAAGGCCGCACAGGTGCCGATCATTGTCGCCATCAACAAATGCGACAAACCCGACGCCGATGCCGCCAAAGTGCGTATGGAACTGCTGCAACACGAAATCGTGGTCGAGGAAATGGGCGGCGACGTCTTGGCCGTGGAAGTGTCCGCCAAGGCGCGTACCGGGCTCGATAAACTTGAAGAAGCGATCTTGTTGCAGGCTGAATTGCTCGACTTGAAAGCCAACCCCAACCGTGCGGCGGAAGGCATCATTGTTGAAGCCAAGGTCGAACAAGGTCGGGGCTCGGTTGCGACGGCACTGATCCAGCGCGGGACGTTGCGCAAGGGTGACATCTTTGTCGCCGGCTGCGAATGGGGCCGTGTGCGGGCACTTGTTGACGATCACGGCAAGCAGATTGATGAAGCGTTCCCAGGGATGCCAGTGGAAATTCTCGGCCTCAGCGGCACGCCCGATGCGGGTGACGATGTGGTGGTGGTCGGTGACGATGCACGAGCGCGTGAAGTCACCGAATATCGCCAGCGCATGAAACGCGACAAGCGTTCTGCCGCTGCGACCCGTGGCACGCTGGAAGAAATGTTTGAGAAAATTAAGGAGGGCGTGGCCCAAACGTTGCCGATCGTCGTCAAGGCGGACGTGCACGGTTCTTTGGAAGCCATCACGGCGGCCCTGGATAAGATGGGCACTGACGAAGTCAAAGCTCAAATTCTGCATGGCGCTGTTGGCGGCATCAATGAATCCGACGTGATTTTGGCTCGCGCCTCCGGTGGCTTCATCATGGGCTTTAATGTTCGCGCCAATGCTCAGGCACGCGATCTGGCCAAGCGTGATGGCGTCGACATTCGTTATTATTCGATCATCTACGATGCCATCGACGATATGCGTAATGCGCTGTCGGGGATGTTGGCGCCGACCCTTAAGGAAGAATTTTTGGGTTACGCACAAATTCGTGAGGTGTTCTCGGTCTCCAAGGTCGGCAAGGTTGCGGGCTGCATGATCACCGACGGCATGGTCAAGCGCGGCGCCAAGGTGCGTTTGTTGCGCGACGATGTGGTGGTCCATGAGGGCGAATTGAGCCAGCTCAAGCGCTTTAAAGATGACGTCAAAGAGGTCAAGGAAGGCACCGAATGCGGTATGTCCTTTGCCAATTATGACGACATCAAGGAAGGCGACATGATCGAATGCTTTGAAGTGATCGAGATTGCGCGTCAGCTTGAAGAATAAGCTGAGCGTCTTTCCCGTATAACAGGGCAATTGCTATGACACGCCACGGCACCCATAATTCTGCCAAGGGTCCAAGCCAGCGTCAGCTGCGCGTGGGCGAAGAACTTCGTCACGCCTTGGCGTGGATTTTGGAGCGCGGTGAGTTGCGCGATCCGTCCTTGGCCACCACACCGGTCACCGTGACCGAGGTGCGCGTCAGTCCCGACCTGAAAAATGCCACATGTTTCGTCACCCCGTTGGGCGGTGGCGATGCCGAAGCAGTGAAGACCGTGGTCGATGCATTGGGTCGGGCGCGCAAGTTTCTGCGCCATGCGGTGGTCAGCAAAGTGAACCTCAAGTACGCGCCGCAATTGCATTTTGAACATGACACATCGTTCGATTTTGCCGGTCACATCGACACGTTGTTGCATCGTCCCGATGTCGCCCGCGATCTGGTGTCTGAAGACGCCGCCGTCGACAATCTCGCCGAAAACGGCGAGGATGAAAACACCATCTGATGGCGCGCAAACGTAAGGGTCAGCCGGTTCACGGTTGGGTCGTTATCGATAAACCCAAAGGCATGAGCTCTTCCCAGGTTGTGGGGAAGGTGCGGTTCTTGATGAACGCACAAAAGGCGGGGCATGGCGGTACACTCGACCCGCTCGCCACCGGTATTTTGCCGATTGCCTTGGGCGAAGCCACCAAAACTGTCGGTTTCGTCATGGATGGTAAGAAAGCCTATCGCTGTTGGGTGCGCTTTGGCGAAGCGCGCAGCACCGACGATGCGGAAGGTAACGTGATCGAAACATCCGACGTGCGCCCCTTGGCGGCCGAAATTGAAGCTGTTTTGGGGGAATTCGAGGGCGATGTTGAACAGACCCCACCAATCTATTCCGCCATTAAAGTGAACGGCCAGCGGGCTTATAAGCTGGCACGGGACAATCAAGACTTCGAGATCAAGTCGCGCATCGTGCGCATTGACAGTGTGCGGCTGGCGGAGATGCCCGAGCCGGACCTCGCAATCATCGACGTTGAGTGCGGAAAAGGCACTTATATCAGGTCGTTAGCACGCGATTTGGCGGTGAGGTTGGGGACCGTTGCCTATGTCGCCGATTTACGCCGCACACAGGCCGGACCATTTGGCGAAAACCGGGCGATTTCTCTGGATTCGTTGGAGTCCTTGGGGCATAGTGCGCGCCTTGAAGAAGCAGTGCTTCCGATTATGACCGTGCTGGACGACATCCCGGCGCTGGCCTTGACGGAAGATGAGGCTGGAAACATGCGGCATGGTATGCCCGCACCGGCGCTCACCGTATTGAATCGAACCCCGGATTTAAAGGTGGTTCCAGGCGAAACGGTGGTCGTGATGGATGGGGATGTGCCGCTGGCTCTGGCCAGGATCGAAGGTGGAGAAATCCGCCCGATCCGTGTCCTTAATTTATAAAAACAGGAGTACACGATGTCGATTACCGCAGAGCGCAAACAAGAGCTCATTAAAGAATATGCAATCAAGCCGGAAGACACCGGTTCCCCCGAGGTGCAGGTTGCCGTTCTGACCGAACGCATTGTTAACCTGACCGAACATCTCAAGATCCACAAAAAAGATCACCACTCGCGTCGCGGGCTGTTGATCATGGTTGGCCTGCGTCGCCGCCTGTTGGATTATACCAAAAAGAAAAATACCGCGCGCTACGAGAGCTTGATCAAGCGCCTCGGCCTGCGCCGCTAAAGCACACACGGCCAGTCCTCATGATGGGGACTGGCCGTTGGTCTTTTTGTTGTCATGCGTATGGCGTTCAATATCCCACGCACGGATGCACGACCGAAAAGACAAGGCCCACAATCGGATGGCCGATGTGGGTTAAGGCAGGAACTGTTGGTAGGCAAAAAACGAATAGGCCTGCCGTTCACTTTGAAGGAATGTAAGTATGTTTAAGGAATTCAGGAAAGAACTCGAATGGGGTGGCCGCACGCTGGTGCTGGAAACCGGTAAGATCGCTCGCCAGGCAAGCGGCGCCGTGATGGCGACCTATGGCGAAACGAAGGTGCTGTGCACCGTTGTTGCTATGGACTCCGAACGTCCCGGCATCGACTTCTTCCCCCTCTCGGTTCATTACCAAGAAAAAACCTATGCCGCCGGTCGTATCCCGGGTGGCTTCTTCAAGCGCGAAGGCCGTCCTTCCGAAAAGGAAACGCTGACCTCGCGCTTGATCGATCGTCCGATCCGCCCGCTGTTTGCCAAGGGCTTCAAAAATGAAGTTCAGGTCATCTGTACCGTTGTGCAGCACGACATGGAAAACGATCCCGATATGGTTGCCATGGTCGGCACCTCGGCTGCGATGTGCATTTCCGGCGCGCCTTTCATGGGCCCCATCGGTGGTGCACGCGTGGGCCGCATCAACGGCGAATACGTTCTCAACCCGTTGATTGAAGACATGGCTGACTCGGACCTCGACCTGGTGGTCGCTGGTACCAAAGAAGGCGTGTTGATGGTTGAATCCGAAGCCTCCGAACTCAGCGAAGAAGTCATGCTGGGCGCCGTGGCTTTCGGTCACGCCGGGTTCCAGCCGGTGATCGACGCGATCATCGAATTGGCCGAACATTGCGCCAAAGAGCCAATGGAACTGGCTTCTGCTCCGGAAGGTACGGACGACGTTAAAGCCAAGGTCAAGGAATTGGCCGAAGCCGGTTTGCGCGACGCCTACAAGATTTCCGATAAGTTGGAACGTCAAGCTGCTGTAGCTGCAACCAAAAATGCTGCTTCCGCTGCCATCAAAGGCGAGTTTGATGCCGATTTGTTGGATAAAGTTTTGGGCGATGCGTTCAAATCTTTGGAAAAAAGCATCGTGCGTCTGTCCATTTTGGAAACCGGCGTGCGTATCGATGGCCGCGACACCAAGACGGTTCGCCCCATCAACACCGAAGTGGGCATCTTGCCGCGTTCGCACGGTTCCGCCCTGTTCACACGCGGTGAAACGCAGTCCATCGGTGTTGCCACGTTGGGCACCGGTTCGGATGAGCAGATCATCGATGCGCTTGAAGGCTCTTACCGCTCCAACTTCATGTTGCACTACAACTTCCCACCATACTCGGTCGGTGAAGCTGGTCGCTTTGGTGCCACCGGTCGTCGTGAAGTCGGCCATGGCAAACTGGCATGGCGCGCGGTTCACCCGGTGATGCCAACCAAGGAAGATTTCCCCTACACCATTCGCGTGGTGTCGGAAATCACCGAATCCAACGGTTCTTCGTCGATGGCCACCGTGTGCTCGACTTCTTTGGCGCTGATGGATGCGGGCGTTCCGCTGAAACGCCCTGTAGCCGGTATCGCTATGGGTTTGATCAAAGAAGACGTCGGCGTTGCGATCTTGTCGGACATCTTGGGTGACGAAGATCACCTCGGTGACATGGACTTCAAGGTTGCCGGTACCGATCAGGGCATCACGTCCTTGCAGATGGATATCAAGATCACGTCCATCACATCCGACATCATGGAAACGGCGTTGGATCAAGCTAAGGCTGGGCGTTTGCACATCCTCGGCGAAATGGGTCACACCATCGATCATGGTCGCGATAGCGTTGCCGCCACGGCACCGCGCATCGAAACCTTCCAGATCGACAAAGACAAAATCCGCGACGTCATCGGCGCGGGCGGCAAGGTGATTCGCGAAATTTGCGAAACCACCGGCGCCAAAATTGATCTGGACGACGACGGTACCGTGAAAGTGGCTGCCGTGGACGCGGAAGCTATGCAAGCGGCCATCGACTGGGTCAAGGGCATCACGGCAGTGCCGGAAGTCGGTGTGATCTACACCGGTAAGGTTGTCAAGATCATGGACTTCGGCGCATTCGTGAACTTCATGGGTCCGCGCGATGGTCTTGTGCATATTTCCGAATTGGCCCCGCAGCGGGTCGAAAAAGTTGGCGATATTGTCAAAGAAGGCCAGTCGGTGAAGGTCAAATTGATCGGCATTGATGATCGCGGCAAAGTGAAGCTGTCGATGAAAGTTGTTGATCAAGAAACCGGGGAAGAGATTGCTCCGGCGAAGAAAGACGACTAAATCCAATGCATGAGTCCGGAGCGGCCCCCGCGGTTGGCGAGGGCCGCTCCGCCTCATTTGGATAAGCAAAAAAGTGACCACACTCGTTTGGCATATATGTGTATGCTCACGCTACAGCCCCATTTGTTCGCCGATTTGGCGTAGGGGGCGGTTGATCCGGAGGTTCCGTGAAAGCGCTCAATTCCTTTAAGATGTCCGGTAAGGACGTGTTGCCCTTGGTTGAAGGTGGCAAAGGCGTCGCCGTGTCGAATGGCACGACTGCGGGTGCTTGGGCCAAAGCTGGCGGCATTGGTACGTTTTCGTGCGTTAACCCCGATAGCTACGCCGAAGACGGCACCTATATTCCGCAGGATTATCACGGCAAAACCCGTCGGGACCGTTTTGAAGAATTGAAAGCCTACGCCATCCGCGGCGGTATCGAGCAGGCGAAAATCGCCCGCGATGTGTCCGGTGGCGAGGGGCGTATTCATATGAATGTGTTGTGGGAAGCGGGCGGCACCGTTCCAATTCTCCACGGCGTTTTGGACGAAGTGGCCGAACTGGTCAACGGCATCACCTGCGGCGCGGGCATGCCTTACAAAGTTGCAGAAATTGCCGCTCAATACGGCATCCATTACTATCCGATCGTTTCTTCGGGAAGAGCTTTTAACGCTTTGTGGCGTCGCTCGTACAAAAATTACGCCGACCTGCTGGGTGGCGTGGTGTATGAGGATCCCTGGTTGGCCGGTGGGCATAACGGCTTGTCCAATGCCGAAGACCCGACCGTACCGCAAGACCCGTACGCACGCTGTGTTGACTTGCGCAAAGTCATGAACGGCTACGGCTTGAACCATGTGCCGATCATCATGGCGGGCGGCGTTTGGTATCTGCGTGAATGGGAAGACTGGATCGACAACGATGAACTGGGCCCGGTGGCGTTTCAGTTTGGTACGCGCCCGTTGTTGACGCAAGAAAGCCCGATCTTGAACGAATGGAAAGATCGTCTTTTGAACCTTAAAGACGGCGATGTTTACCTCAATCAGTTCAGCCCAACGGGTTTTTACTCGTCCGCGATCCGCAACCCGTTCCTCGAAGATTTGGTGGGCCGTACAGAGCGTCAGGTTGAATATCGCTCGAAGCCGGGCGAAGCCCCGTTTACCGCGGAATTGCCCCTGGGCCCGCGCGGACGTCCTGTGTATCTCAAGCCCGAAGACCTGCCCCGCGCCCAAGGCTGGATTGCGGCAGGCCAGACCGAAGGCATGAAAACCCCCGACAGCACGATCGTGTTCGTCACCGCAGAGAAATCCCAGCAAGTCCTGCAGAGTCAGGCTGAATGCATGTGCTGTTTGTCGCAGTGCCGCTTTTCCAACTGGGCAGACAACGAAGAAGGCACCAACGGCAAACGTGCCGACCCCCGGTCTTTTTGCATTCAAAAAGCCTTGCAGCGCGCTGCCCACGGCGGCGACCTGGACAAGAGCCTGATGTTCGCGGGTCACAATGCCTATAAGTTTGCCGAGGACCCTTTCTATGAGGGTGGATTTATCCCGACCGTCAAACAGCTGGTGGAGCGCATCAAAACCGGCAATTGACATGCGCGCATAAAACCCACAAAAAAAATAATGTTTTTGTGTTTTGCGCGTGAAATCAAGTTATGCTTAACTGGTCTATAATCAATATAAACTGAAACAACCTCGTAAGGGGTTGTGAATGTAGGCTTGCTTCTCTTCTTCTTCATTTGACCAATATCAAGGACGGGGGGAGCCCAATTCAAGCAGGATGTGTCAGCATCAATTGGGAGTCATCATGAGACCTTACGCACAAGTCCTCGATCAGCTTCGCACCGCAGGTTTGCGGCCGACCCGTCAACGTCTTGCCCTGGCCAAGCTGCTGTTTGAAAACGGCGCACGTCATGTCACGGCAGAACTACTTCACGCTGAGGCGCAGGAGGCCACCATCCGCGTGTCGCTCGCGACGGTGTACAACACTTTGCACCAATTCACCGATGCAGGCTTGTTGCGTGAAATCGTTGTTGACCCGACGCGGTCCTATTTCGACACCACCACACATGAGCACGGTCACTTCTTTCACGAAACGACCGGACGCCTGGAAGATATTCCCGGTGGGCGCATGCAACTGGCGTCGATACCCAGCGCTCCAGAAGGTACAAAAATTGCGGGAATTGATATTGTCGTGCGCCTAACATCGAACTAGAAGTTACATATTTCAGATAGTTATATAACTGTTTAGAATAATGACAACTTTGCCTTGACCCTGCATTTCAAAGGGCTATAGTTTGGCAACCGGCGGCGAAATATTCAGTCGCCCACCGCTTATATTTTTGAATTCATCTGTTCAGAGGAGGCCTCCATGGGCTTGAAAGACAGCAAAACCGAAGACAACCTGAAAGCCGCATTTGCCGGCGAATCTCAGGCTAACCGTCGTTATCTGTACTTCGCACAGAAGGCCGACATCGAAGGTTACAACGATGTTGCTACCGTGTTCCGTTCCACCGCCGAAGGTGAAACCGGTCACGCCCACGGCCACTTGGAATTCCTTGAAGAAACCGGCGATCCCGCAACGGGCCTGCCCATCGGCGGCACCGGCGACAATCTGAAGGCTTCCATCGCAGGCGAAACCCACGAGTACACTGACATGTACCCGGGCATGGCGAAGACCGCACGCGAAGAAGGCTTCGACGAAATCGCCGATTGGTTTGAAACCCTGGCGAAAGCTGAAAAGTCTCACGCCGGTCGCTTCCAGAAAGCGTTCGACAGCCTGGACTAATTTCGTCCCGGTCTGAAAGTATTGCGGCGCGGGGGGCTTTGTAGTGAAGCCTCCCGCGTTGTTTTTAGAAGATGAACATTAAGCGTTAGATCATTTTCGGGAGTTGGGGACATGAGTGAAGGTAGTCTGAGCGCACCGACGCGCCACACAATCAATTGGCAAGACGCAGACTTTCTCAACGAAGACAAACTGTTCACAGAGTTGGAGCGGGTGTTCGACTTGTGCCACGGCTGTCGTCGTTGCTTTAACCTGTGCGATAGCTTCCCACGTCTGTTCGATATGATCGACGAGTCCGAAAGTGGCGAAATCGACGGTGTTGACAAGGCCAACTACTGGAAAGTGGTCGATGCGTGCACGCTCTGTGATCTCTGTTTCATGACCAAGTGCCCGTATGTGCCGCCGCATGACTGGGACCTGGATTTTCCACATCTGATGCTGCGCGCGCGCGCTCTGCAATTCAAGCAGGGCAAGACCAACAAAAAGCAGGATAAACTGACTGAGATGGACAAGAACGGTCCGCTCGGTGTGAAGATGTCCGGCCTCGCCAATTGGGCGTCCAAACGCGAAAACGCTCTGACGCGCCCGATCATGCAAGCTGTTCTCGACGTCCACAAAGACGCCGCCTTGCCAGAATTTTCAAAGCAATCATGTCGAGATCGCGCCAAAGCGGAGGCGGTTGAGGTCAACACCGCAGCGCCCGCATACGGCAAGCGCAAAGCGGTGATTTATGCGTCATGCTTTGGTGAATACAACGATCCGGATATCGTGCTCGATACCCGCGCGGTGTTGGCAAAAAATGGCGTTGAAGCTGAAATTGTCTATCCCGAATGCTGCGGCATGCCGCAACTGGAAAAGGGTGACATTGCCCAGGTGGCGGGCAAAGCACGCGCTATTGCCGCGACTTTGAAGCCCTACGTCCAAGACGGTTACGATGTGGTGGTTCCGGTGGCCAGTTGTACGTTGATGTTGAAATTTGAATGGCCGTTGATCGAACCAAGCGATGAAAACGTCAAAGCCCTCAGCATCGCCACCTATGATGCGACGGAGTACGTGGTCGACATCGCCACCAAAGAAGGTCTGGCTGAAGGCCTCAAACCGCTAGAAGGTGGCGTCACCGCACACATCGCGTGCCACGCTCGCGCCCAGAATATAGGCCGCAAGGCGCAAGAGCTTCTCAAGCTGATCCCAGAAACGAAAACGACTGTGATTGAACGCTGCTCTGGTCACGGCGGTTCCTGGGGTGTGACCAAGGAATTCTTTGAAGTCGGCATGAAAGTCGGCTCCCGAGTATTTAACGATGCGGTTAAGGCGGACAATGCCTACGTGGTATCCGAATGCCCGTTGGCGCGTGACCAGATCATTCAAGGTATGGAACGCAAAGACAAAACCCTTGAGGGTCCCGGCAAGGCGCTGCGTCACCCGGTGCAATTGATGGCCCGCGCTTACGGTCTGTAAAGTCGAAGGAAATAAATCTATGTCCCGTGAAGCTCACGAAATCACCCGCGACGACATTATGCCCATGACCGAGTACGACGGTGTGCGTAAAGAACGACGTCAGGCGATCACGCAATTGAAGAAAAACCGCCGCCTGCACATCGGTCCCGATGCGACGGCGTACTTCGAAAGCTATGACACCATGTGGCATCAGGTGCATGAGATGCTCTACATCGAAAAGGGTGGCGATGAGCAAATCGAAGACGAATTGAGCGCATATAACCCGCTGATTCCAAAGGGTCGCGAACTGGTCTGCACCTTGATGTTCGAAATCGATGATCCGGATCGCCGCGCCAACGTCTTGGCCAAGCTCGGCGGGGTCGAAGAAACGGTGACGCTGTCGTTCGGCAGCGAAAAAATCCTGGCCGTACCCGAAGCGGACGTCGACCGCACCAATGCCGAGGGCAAGGCATCGTCGATCCAGTTCCTCCACTTCAATTTCACCGACACGCAGGTCGAGGCCTTTAAACAGCCGGGTTGCGAGGCCATCATGGCTATCGGTCATGAGGCTTATGGGCACATGGTGAAGCTGCCACAGGCAGTCCGCGAGGCGTTAGCCGCTGATTTGGACTAATCGGCGTTATAGCTTCTGACAAGGGGTTGCCCAGACAGGTGACGGCTCCGCGCCGCCATCGCGCGCAGAATTAGTTTCGATATCAAATTGAAGTAGAACTTTTGCCGACGAATAAGTCTGTGATGGCCCTTTCGATTTTGCGGTCCAGCATTAACATGTTGATTTTAAGCCCGTAACAAAATTGAAAATAAAATACAGGCCATGCGCCGAAGTGGACCAAAAGTGGTTTCTCATTCGAAATAGCGATGGATTCGTGCGCCCGTAAGTGGGGTCGGCACGATATAAGGTTGGGTAAATCAATCCACAAAGCCGTGCAGATGAGCCGCCACGCGGGTGTAGTTGTACACATGCCCGCGATCCGGAATTTCTGAAATGGGCGGGGATATGCTCAACCCGAGTGAGACGAGGAATTTTGCTTAAATTTCAGGTCATTAACATTGATTTTTATGTAAATGCGATGAGGATAAGAAAAAGTTATTCTATGGTCTCGCCCTTGAGAACGCCCCAAAAATCAAGCCGACTGAGCCAGCCATCGAAGCCTTCAACCTCAACACGGCAATATTCGGTTCCGCTCGGGCATGCCACTAGCTGACCCGAGACACCCGGTTGCACTTTGGCGACGGGGCGAGATGTGGGGTCGGACTTGGCGCGGATGTCGCGGGTGCCAGTGGTGACGATGAATGTACGTTTGGATGACAACATGGTTTGGTGGACCCAACCTTGGCTACCTTCCCAGTCGCGGACTTTGCGCCAGGTCTTGTATTCGGCAATCACTTCCAGGGGCAGGCCGGTTTTGCGGTAAACCCATTCGACGGGATACTGAACACCGGGGCCAGTGCGCAGGTTGACCTCTCCCGCGCGTAAAGAAACGAAACGCGGTAGCGCTAGCCCAGAACCGGTAGATTGGGCGAGGGCGCCACCTGTGGAAAATAAAATGGCTGCCAATACGATAAATAAACTTAACCTATACATTCCTAAGGCGCCTCCTGGGCGAAGTGCGTAAAGCGAACGCAAAATCAACGATTCTAACAAAATCCATTAGAGAGCCCCCTGCCCGGCCGGTCAATCCCTTGTCGGGCCGTGCGTCAGGTGATCGCGCATGGGCGGACAAAATGGCGGAAATGCAAACTGGGAATTAGGGTCTATGCTAAATACTAGGCAGTAAGATGAGGCGAATGTGTCGCGTTTGTGGACCGATGGTTGAATGACTGAATGTGTGTTGGTTCTGGACAGGTTAACACTTTGCTGTTACCCAAATATTGACGATGTTGTACTGATAGCGACGTTTGTCTCCGGTTTTGAAAATAAGCCCTATGAGGGGTAGATTACGATGAACAAAACTCAAAAGCCAAAAGTTGTCGTTACGCGAAAACTACCGGACCCTGTTGAGACGCGCATGATGGAATTGTTCGATGTTCGCTTGAACTTGGACGATGCCCCCATGACGCAGGAACAACTGGCCGATGCAGTGAAAACGTGCGACGTGCTTGTCCCAACGGTGACGGACAATATTGATGCCGCCGTCTTGGCCCAGGCTGGCGAGCAATTTCGTCTGGTCGCCAATTACGGCACCGGCGTAGATCACATAGATTTGGCAACAGCGCGACAACGCGGCATCTTGGTGACCAATACCCCTGATGTCCTGACAGAAGACACCGCAGACATGACCATGTCGCTGCTGTTGGCTGTGCCGCGCCGCTTGGTCGAAGGCGAACATGCGCTGCGTGAGGGCAAGTGGACGGGTTGGTCGCCAACTTGGATGCTGGGCCATCGCATACACGGCAAGCGCCTTGGCATCGTCGGCATGGGCCGCATTGGCCGGGCCGTGGCCAAACGGGCCAAGGGTTTTGGTCTTTCTATCCATTATCACAATCGCACCCGCGTTCACGAAGATGTCGAGCGTGAACTGGAAGCCACATACTGGGAAAGCCTTGATCAAATGTTGGCTCGGATGGATATCATTTCCGTGAATTGCCCGCACACACCGGCGACCTATCATTTGTTGTCGGCCCGGCGTTTGAAGCTGATGCAGCCGCACTCGTTCATCGTCAACACCGCACGCGGTGAAATCATTGATGAGAATGCCCTGATCCGCATGTTGAAGGCTGGGCAAATTGCAGGCGCGGGCCTTGATGTTTATGAAAATGAACCGGCAATCAATCCGAAGTTCTTGGAGCTGACCAATGTCACATTGCTGCCGCACATGGGTTCGGCAACCTGCGAAGGGCGCATTGATATGGGTGAAAAGGTACTGATCAATATCAAAACCTTCGCCGACGGACATTCTCCACCCGATCGGGTTCTGGTTGATTTATGATCTCAGGACGAAAAATAAAAAGCGGCGCCCGTATAAGAGCGCCGCTTTTTTTATGGAATCCAAGCAAGGTGCTAAACGAAGATGACGGAGCCGTCGCTGCGCGCATCGTTGAGGAACGTAACCACGCCGCCGATTTCAAATTGAATATCGGGGCGGAGGTCGCCTTTGGGTATATTCAGGGCCTTTAAGCCCATTTCACACACCATGAACCGAACACCGAGTTCGCGACAGGCACTCAAGAGCGTTTCAAAGTCAGCAACGCCATTGGATTTATAGGTGTCGTCCATGTCGGCACCAGTTTCAAAACCACTGCTGGTGGGTTGAAGTGACCACGCAGGGATGTTGTCGACGCCCTGTCGGAGCAAGGTGCGCGCACCTTCCATGGTGAAAAACAAAGTCACCGGGGTATCCGTTGCTGCGGCCGCACTGGCCATCACCAACGCATAATGCACCTTGTCGTAATCGCCGGAAAATACCACGACGGAAAGCTTTTGCGGACGATCGGGGTTCAGCGCTTCAGCCACGACAGGGCTCCGGGCTAGGCTTCAGATGGATGGACAAGTCCGTGATGGTCGGGTGATCGCCACATAGCGGGCAACCGGGGTCACGTTTGACCTTGATGGTGCGAAATTGAGTCGCGAGCGCATCGTAAATCAACAAGGACCCGGAAAGACTCTCACCAATGCCCAAAATTTCCTTAATAATTTCCGTGGCTTGTAGAGAGCCAACGGTGCCGCACAGTGCGCCGAGCACGCCAGCCTCGGAACAGCTGGGGACTTGGCCCGGGGGGGGCGGTTCGCGAAAAATACACCGGTAGCAGGGACCGTCTTGGTGACCGCCCGGGAAATTTTTGAATGTTGCAAGCTGACCATCAAACCGCAAAATTGCGCCTGTCACCAATGGGGTTTTGGTAAAGTACGCTGCATCGTTGATGAGAAAACGGGTGGCGAAATTATCGGATCCGTCGGTGACCACATCATAAGGGGCCATTAAGGCTTCGGCATTGGCGGCGGTGATGCGCTCTTGATGCAAATTCAAGTTGATATCGGGATTAATGGCGCGCAGAGCCACCGCGGCGCTTTCAACTTTGGCTACGCCGACCCGGTCCGTGGTGTGAACGATCTGGCGTTGTAAGTTGGATAGATCGACGCTGTCGTCATCGACAATGCCGATGGTACCAACCCCTGCAGCGGCAAGGTACAGCAGGACCGGCGAACCAAGCCCGCCCGCCCCGATCACCAGAACCTTAGCATTGAGCAACTTTTCCTGTCCCTGACCGCCAACTTGGGGCAGCAAGATATGACGGGCATAGCGTTGAATTTGGTCTTCCGTGAAATCAAGGCTCATGGCGAATTCCGGCTTGGGGAGGGTCCTTAAGAGTAGACGCAAAATATAGCGACGAGGTGCACGCGATCATTATCTCGGGAATAACATAGCGCATTGTTATATATGAAACGGCATGAATACAATGTGCTGCATCAGGCGAGTAAAGTGAACATGAGTTGATTTAGGGTCTGGGCACGTAAACGGCAAGGACTCTCTCGCGAGAGCGCTGCTACGCCACAAACGTTGGAAAGATCAATCTTGCCCCAAGCCCTCAAACAACGGCGTGGATAAATACCGTTCCGCAAAGGACGGCAAGATCACAACGATGACCTTTCCAGCCATGTCATCACGTTGGCCCAATTCCAGCGCCGTCGCCAGCGCCGCACCCGATGATATGCCGATAGGCAGACCTTCAAGTCGGGCGGCCTTGCGCGCGGTGGCGAACGCAGTTTCATTTCCGATCTGAATGACTTCATCGATCAGATTGAGGTCGAGCACCTCGGGGACAAAGCCCGCACCGATGCCCTGAATTTTATGGGGACCGGGTACGCCGCCGGACAAAACCGCGCTGTCTTCGGGTTCAACGGCAATCATTTTAAGGCTGGGTTTGCGCTGTTTGAGCGCTTCGCCAATGCCGCTGAGCGTGCCACCGGTTCCAACGCCGCTGATGACAACATCAACGTTGCCCTGGGTGTCTTCCCAGATTTCTTCGGCAGTGGTATCGCGGTGCGCGGCCGGGTTGGCGGGATTGGTGAACTGTTGGAGCATGCGATAGCCTTGGGTATCGACAAGTTCCTGTGCGCGGTCGATGGCGCCCTGCATGCCTTGCGCAGCAGGGGTCAGCTCAATCTCAGCACCCAGAAAGGCCAGCATCTTGCGTCGTTCGGATGACATGCTTTCAGGCATGGTTAGAACCAGTTTGTAGCCTTTGGCGGCGCAAACAAAAGCCAGTGCGATACCGGTGTTGCCCGAAGTCGGTTCGACAAGCGTGTCACCGGACTTGATCAAGCCAAGTTCTTCAGCGTTATCGACCATGGCGAGGCCGATACGGTCCTTGACCGAGGCCAACGGATTGAAAAATTCGCATTTACCGAGAATTGTTGCTTTGCACTTTTCAGCTTTCGCCAGGCGCGACAGTTTGATCAATGGCGTCGCACCGACGGTGTCCAAAATGCTGTCGTAAACGCGGCCCCGAAAGCGGGGGTTCGAATTTTTGCTGCTCATGGTCTCGATCATCCTCCCGGGCAGGAGCGCTGTATTATTTTATTATTGTGCACGCCTGGGCTGTTCATAAGAATTAAGGTTTATCGCGCTTTTGGCGGATCAACAAGCTCGCTGTTTTCAGCGCAGTTATAAAAAGGGGATGTCAAATGGTGAAATCTAGGCTTTTTCGGCCTTCGCTCTCGATGCCGGACTTGTGCGCACGGTTGCACATGTCGTCGATGCTGACCTGATCGAGTTGCTTCATCACCTCGCCTTGCATTTCAAGCCACAGCGGCCGCACAACGCGAATGCCCAGCTCAGATCCGGTTTCATCTTGAAGCGGGTCGTCTGCTGTTTCCATCCGGCGCACCGAACGGACGATATCACCAATGGAAATGCGTCGCCGTTCCCGCGCTAAGCGGTAGCCGCCGCGGGGGCCACGGACACCAATGAGAATATCCTCGCGTACAAGCTGTTGTAGGGCTTGTTCCAGATATCGTCTGGGGATGTCTTGACGGCGGGTAATTTCGCGGCTTTGCACGGGTTCACTGCCAGCGTGATAGGCGATGTCCAGCACCGCCTCAATCGCAAACAGCATTTTTTTTGATAATCGAAGCATAACCAAAGATTCCCTAAATAGGCTTTTACTTTATGTGTTGGCCGTTATCGGCGTGTGCTGTTGTTCCTGTCGACCCAAAGCCACCCGTTCCGCGCATGGATGCGTTAAGGCTCTCGCTTTCACGCCAGTTCACGAACGAAACCGGGGCGACGACCATTTGCGCAATACGCATGCCGCGTTCAATGGTGAACGGTACGGTTCCGTGGTTGATCAAAAGGACACTGACCTCGCCACGGTAATCTGCATCAATTGTACCCGGTGCATTTAAAACGGTCACGCCGTGCTTGTTGGCCAGGCCTGAACGAGGGCGTACTTGGGCTTCAAAGCCGACAGGCAATTCGATGGCAAGGCCCGTTGGCACCAGGACACGCTGCTGCGGCTCAAGCACCAAATTCTGGGTGACAGCCGCTTGCAGATCGACACCGGCACTGGACGGCGTGGCATGTTGAGGCAGCGGCAAATCGGCACCGTGCTCAAGGCGCTGAACACCGATTTCGACTGCACCAACGGCAATTGTGGAAGGCGTGCTGATGTTCTTCATCCGGTTTCTCCGGGGGTTTGTGCGTCACTGTGAGCAGCCATGTAACCGGCTATGCGAATAGCCAGTTGTTTGGCAACTGCATGTTTGGATTGGGTTGGCCAGTCTTCGATACCTGTGCGGGTGACGAGATGAACCGTGTTGGCGTCGCCGCCGAAAGTCCCGCTGGCGGGTGAGACATCGTTGGCGCAAATCCAATCGCAGCCTTTTTTGGCCAGCTTGGCGCGCGCATATTCGATGACATTTTCGGTTTCTGCGGCAAAGCCGATCACCAAACGTGGGCGATTCGCACCGGGTTTGGATAGGGCCGCGAGGATGTCGGGGTTCTCAACCATATCCAGGCTGGTGGCCCGCGCTTCCGATGTGGCGTCGGCAGACTTTTTGAGTTTTTGATCTGACGCGTTCGCAACACGCCAATCGGCCACGGCGGCGGCGCACACGGCGATGTCGGCGGGCAACAGATCCTCAACGGCCAATTTCATGTCGCGGGCACTTTCGACGTGGATAGTTTTCACTCCAGCAGGATCGGGCAACTCAACGGGGCCGGACACAAGGGTTACATGCGCACCCAGGTCCCTGAGGGCGAGCGCGATGGCGTGACCCTGTTTACCGCTGGATCGATTGGCGATGTAGCGCACCGGGTCGATGGCCTCAACCGTTGGGCCGCTGGTGACAATAGCCGAGTACTCGCTCAACGGCGCGCTGGCGACAAAAAAGGCCCGCAGCGCCATCACGATGTCTTCGGGTTCGGACATACGTCCTTCGCCAAACTCACCGCAGGCCATTTCGCCCTCATCCGGGCCGATGACGCGCACGCCACGCGCCTTGAGCAATGCAACGTTGGCCCGTGTGGCGGCATGTTCCCACATACGAACATTCATCGCGGGCGCGATCAGTACGGATTTGTCTGTGGCGAGCAAAAGCGTCAACGCAAGATTATCGGCAAGGCCATGGGCCATTTTTGCAAGCGTATTGGCCGTTGCTGGGGCGACCAACACAACGTCGGCCTGACGCGATAAGTTGATGTGGCCCATTTCGTGTTCGTCGGTCAGCGAAAACAAGTCGCTGTAAACCTTATCGCCGGAAAGGCTGGCCAAGGTCAGCGGTGTGACGAACTGTTCAGCACCTGGGGTCATCACGCACCGCACACTTGCGCCGGACTTGATCAGCTGGCGAACAAGTTCCGGGGTCTTATAGGCGGCGATGCCACCTGTGACGATCAATAAGATACGTTTACCGTTCAGCACGATTTAAAATCCACACGCAACACTAGGAATTACGAAAAAATGGTGTGGATAAGGTAGTATCGAATAACCCACCGTGCAAGTGTTATTTATTCGGGAATACAAAAAAAGTGGAATTAAAAATCAGCACATCGGAACGACGTTAAAGAACGGCCAAACCGACTATAACGGCAGCGAAAATTGCACCGATCAATAGGGGTCCCGAAACCGGGGCGCGGCGGCGATTGCCCCGCAATTGTGCGACCGTATCGGGGTGAAGCTTAAGGCCGTGTTCGTCAAACAGGGTCAATGCATCCTCAACACCTTTGACAATGCCGGGCAGACGCTTGAGGGCATCAAGACCTTGTTGTGCGGTTTCTTTGATGCGGGCTTCGGGTCCGAGGTTGGCGCGCATCCACGCTTCAATCAACGGCCGGGCAATCACCCACATGTTAGCGTCGGGGGCCAAACGCCGCCCGGTGCCTTCGGCCACCAGCATGGTTTTTTGCAGCAACAACAGTTGCGGCTGAGTTTCCATGGAGAACGTCTCGGTGATCTGAAACAACTGCCCCAACAAACGGGCAATGGAAATTTCGTTTTGCGGGCGGTCCAAGATCGGCTCGGCGATGGAGCGGCAAGCCTGGGTGAATTCGTCAATGGGTTGGTTCTTGGGAATCCAACCCGCTTCGAAATGGACTTCGGCCACGCGGCGATAATCGCGGGTTAGAAACGACATCAAAAGTTCCGCCAGGTGGCGCCGCGATGCCCGGTCCAGGCGTCCCATGATACCGAAATCAACGATCGCCACCGCGCCGTCGGGCAACACGAACAGGTTGCCCGGGTGCATGTCGCCGTGGAAAAAACCGTCGCGGAAGGCCTGATAAAAGAACGTCTCAGCCGTTTTGCGCAACACCTCATGCGGATCGTGCCCGGCAGCCTTGATGGCGTCGATATCGCCGAACGAAATGCCGTGCACGCGCTCGGTGCACATGATGCGCTGGCCGGTGCGCAGCCAGTTGATGCGCGGTATGAATATGGACGAATCACCTTGGAAGTTTTCGCGCAGCTCATCGGCGGCGGCGGCTTCAAAGCGCAAATCCATTTCCATTTCGACGGAGCGCGCCAAGGTGGCGACGGTTTCCATCGGTTTCAGGCGGCGCAGTTCGGGGCGGGTGCGTTGCAAAATCCGCGCGCCCCAGAAAAACAGCTCCAAATCGTCTTGAAACGCGCTTTCGATATCGGGGCGGAGAATTTTAACCGCGACCTTTTCGCCGTCTTTGGTGACGGCAAAATGCACCTGTGCGATGGACGCGGCGGCGATGGCCTCGTCATCGAACTGGGAAAACAGTTCATCCACGGGCTGACCGAATTCGGCCTCGATGGCGGCGCGAGCCTTTGCGCCGGAAAAAGGCGGCAGCTTGTCTTGCAGCTTGGAAAGGTCAGCCGCCATTTCCTCGCCCAGCAGGTCTGAGCGTGTGGACAGCATTTGCCCAACCTTGATGAAGCTTGGCCCCATGTCCTGGAAGGCACGCGCCAGACGTTCGCCAGGACGGCCAGGGGCGCTGCGGGTGGAAATCAGCTTGGCGAACAACACAATGCTGGGCGCCAGTTTCAGTTGCTCGAGAATGAACAACGCGTCATGGCGCGCCAAAGTGCGCGCGATAGACAGAAGACGGAGAATATGACGAAGGGATTCCAACGGTTTACTCGCTTAAGTGCGCCACGCGCTGTGAATACAGGCGATCCCGCCGGTCAAGTTTTCATAATTCGCAACGTCCAACCCGGCGTCTTCGATCATCGCCTTGAAGGTTTCCTGATCGGGGAACCGGCGAATGGATTCGGCCAGATACTGATATGATTCGCGGTCGTCCGCGACGATCTCACCAATTTTGGGCAGCAGCGAAAACGAATAGGTGTCGTAAATCGGGCCAAGACCGGGGGCAACCACCTTGGAAAATTCCAAACACAAAAAATGCCCGCCCGGTTTCAGCACGCGGCGCGCTTCGCGTAGCGCGCGGTCGATGTGGGTGACGTTGCGAATGCAAAATGCGATGGTGTAGGCATCGAACGTGGCATCTTCGAACGGCAATTCTTCGGCGTTGCCCTGCATCCATTGAATGCCGGTCAGTGAACCTCGGTCGATGGCGCGATCGCGTCCGACCTGAAGCATTTCATCGTTGATGTCGAACACCGTCACATCATCACCGCTGCGGTCGAGATACTTAAACGCGATGTCGCCGGTACCGCCGCCGACGTCGAGCAGTTTCTGCCCGGCGTGCGGGCGCAGCTTTTCCATCAGGCGGTTTTTCCACAGGCGGTGCACGCCCATGCTCATCAAATCGTTCATCAGGTCGTATTTGGATGCGACGTTGTTGAAAACGCCCCGCACCATTTCGACCTTTTCCTCCTCGCGCACGGTTTTGTAGCCGAAGTGCGTGGTGGACTCGCCAGGCTGAATGCGCTCGGGTTCGATGACCTCTGGTTCAGGTGTGATGTGTGTTTCGGTGCTCATGCGCTGGACCATAAACCCATATTGGTTTGTAAAAAAGCCTCTCGCCGCACGTCGAGCATACTTTTTACGCTCAGGCGTACGCCATAGCTCTCAGATCAGGAGTGTGCTAGCAACATCCTATGCCTGAATTGCCTGAAGTTGAAACCGTTCGCCGTGGCCTGGCCTCCATTATGGAGGGGGCCGCGTTCACACGCGTCGATTTGCGCCGGGCAGATTTACGGAGGCCGTTTCCGGTCGATTTTGTGCAACGGCTGGACGGTGCCAGCGTTGTGCGTGTGGGTCGGCGGTCCAAATACCTTATTATAGAGACGGAGCAAGATACGTTGATCTGGCATCTTGGCATGTCGGGTCAGGTGCGCATTTATGCACTCGGGGATACGGTTGGCCCGGTGGGCAAGCACGACCATGTGCAGTTTGACTTAGATAACGGCGCAGCTATCGTTTTTACCGATCCACGCCGTTTTGGCTTGATGGACTTGTGTAAAACCGAGGAACTTGCCGATCATGCGCTGATCCGCGCCATTGGCCCCGAACCGCTGGGCAACGCGTTTTCCGGCCCGGTGTTGGCCAAGGCGCTGAAAGGCAAGCGTGTCGCCATCAAGCCGGCGATCATGGATGCCCATGTGGTGGCCGGGGTGGGCAACATCTATGCGTCGGAAAGTTTGTTTCGCGCCGGTATTTCACCCAAGCGCACCGCCGGGAGTGTTCAGGGAGGTCGGGCGGAAAAACTGGCCCATGCCATTAAAGAAGTCCTGACGGAAGCCATTGCTGCGGGGGGCTCGACCCTCAAAGACCACCGCACCACGGATGGCGGACTTGGTTATTTCCAGCATAATTTCGCGGTATATGACCGTGCGGGCGTGGCATGTCCGGGCTGCGATTGCGATGTTTTGAAGACTGGGGGCATTCAGCGCTTGGAACAAGGTGGGCGCTCCACGTATTATTGTCCCAGACGGCAACGATGAATCATTAACGACAAGGGTTTTTCATGCGGGTACTGCTTACCTTATGTTTTGTTGCGGTGTTGACGATGGTGAACGCGCCTGCGTTTGCCGAGGGGGCTACCCGTTTCACCAGCATCATTGACGACCTGCCCCTTATGGCGGGCATCACCGAGGTGGGCGAGGGTGTAGAGTTTTCGACCCCAGATGGGCGCATTGCCGAAGTCGCCGCCGAAGGCGCCGTCGCGCGAGCTGACGTGTTGGCCTTTTACGCCGCCACCTTGCCGCAATTGGGTTGGACCGCTACGGATGCGACCCACTTCGTGCGCGAAGCCGAATCTCTGGAATTAATTTTTAAACAGGTGGGGAACATTTTGCAGGTGCAATTCACTTTGGCACCTGAGAAAAAGTAGAGCCACGACCTTCTTTATGCATAAGCCCACTTTCTACCCTCTTTTAAATGTCCCGGAATAAGGAACGCGGCACCATGGCGTTTGAAACCATTCTGACCGAAATCAAAGACAGCGTTGGCATCATCACATTTAACAGGCCCGAAGCCCTCAATGCGCTTAATGCTCAGATGATCGGGGAAATGGCTCAGGCTTTAGATCAGTATGAAGCCGACGACAGCGTGCATGTGATCGTGCTGACGGGTTCTGAAAAAGTCTTTGCCGCGGGTGCCGACATCAAAGAGATGGCGGACAAGAGCTTTAGCGACGCCTATGGGGGTAACTTTATTTCCGGCCCCTGGGAGCGAATCGACAAGTGTCGCAAACCGGTGATCGCGGCGGTATCGGGTTATGCGCTCGGCGGCGGTTGCGAAATGGCGATGATGTGCGATTTGATCGTCGCGTCCGAGACGGCAAAATTCGGCCAGCCTGAAATTACGCTTGGCATCATTCCCGGAATTGGCGGCACCCAGCGCCTGGCCCGTGCGGTGGGCAAGGCTAAGGCCATGGATATGGTTCTGACGGGGCGCATGATGGATGCCCGCGAGGCTGAAGCCTCCGGACTGGCGGCACGCGTGGTGGCAAAAGATAAGCTGATGGAAGAAGCCATGGCCATGGCCGTGACGATGGCATCGTTCTCGCGCTCTGCCGTGATGATGGCCAAAGAATCCGTAACGCGTGCTTTTGAAACCACTTTGAGCGAGGGTGTGCACTTTGAACGGCGCTTGTTCCACGCCTGTTTCGCCACTCACGACCAAAAAGAAGGCATGGCCGCTTTTGTTGAGAAGCGAAAAGCCAAATTCGAAAATCGTTAAGTATCGGCGTGCGCCGGGGGCATGTGCATCGGCGGCGATGAAATAAGGGTTAAAAAACAGCTCCGTTAAGGCTTGACGGGTCGCACAGGTCCCTATATAAACCGCGCTTCCGTCGAACATGCGTTCAACGCAAAGGTTTTAAAAAAATGGCAAATCACAAGTCCGCTAAAAAGCGTATCCGTCAGACCGCCCGCCGCACCGATGTGAACGGCTCTCGCCGTACCAGCATCCGCTCTGCGGTCAAACAGGTCGAAGCTGCAATCACCTCCGGCGACAAAGCTGTTGCTGAGGTTGCTCTGAAAAGCGCAGAGCCGAAAATGGTGCGCGGCGCACAATTGGGCGTGTTCCACAAGAACACCGTCTCGCGCAAGATTTCGCGTCTCAGCGCTGGCATCAAAGCGATGGGCTGAGGCTTTTAGCCTCTCCCGACGTTTGTATGCTCTGCCCCTGGCCGTAAAGCCGGGCGCGATACAAAATAAGGCCGCACTTGGGTCACCAGGTGCGGCTTTTTGTGTGCCTGTTAAGGTGCGGGGATGATGGCTGACAGCGCGATCGCGGCGCCGCTGTACAAATGACCGTGCCGCCGAGAAAAATCCATGACGGTATTGAGAGTGTCTGGGTCTGTGCGCCCGCACCATAAAGTCAACCCGAAGTATTGAGACAGCTCTAGTCCGAACATTCTAATCCTCGGTATGTTGTCAGGATGTGGCGTCTTGGGTGGGGTGCGTGGTCCATATGTAGTGGTTGGGCGCAGGTCAAGTTTATACGTCGATTTAATCAAAGTTTCCCACAGTTTTTTGCCCCCTGTGGATAGCGTGGATGGAATGAAAAGGGTCGATTGAGTCAAGCTAATTTTTTTGCCTGTTCCCCTTTCGGTCTTGTTGAAACATAGACAAGAGGGCTCTAAGATCACTGCTATCGACAGGGCTGGAGGGGCCTTGAAGATGAGCTGTAAAAGTATTTACTTAGAATTTGCATCAATACGGGTTCGCAAGTTAATGCTTTATATTAAATCACGGGTCTGGGGCGGTTGGTTTTACTTGCTGTCTCCAAGTAATTAAAAGCTATCTTAAGAAAATAAAAAAACACGCTCATGTGCCTTGTTCAAGGCGAGTCCGGCGTTTCTAGTCCGATGTTTATCGGTGCCGGCGGGGAAAATAACGTTCTATTTTGAGGCACCTTGTAACAATGACGAAACGTGACGCGTTGGCTGTAATGTTGGCCTGCCCCATTGGCACACACATCGATCTGCAAGACTTAAAATTTTCGAAGCTGCACCGGGCTGACGCTAACGTCGGCACGTTCCGGAATGCACACGCCAAGAAGGTGGGCACACCTTTAGCCGATGGCAGGGGGATGAATTTATGAGCGGGGCTAGCGTAGACGCCCAGGTGACAGCACAGTGGGATGATGTGCTGAGCAGCCTGCGCGATGAAATTGGCGAGGCTGCATTTCAAAGCTGGTTGAAGCCGATGACCGTACGTGAAATGAACGAAGGCAAGGTGCGTATTTCCGTGCCGACGCGTTTCATGAAGGACTGGGTGATCGCCCATTATGCCGACCGTCTCGGTGAATTGTGGAGCTCCATCAATACCGATGTGAAAGATGTGGATGTGTTCGTGCAGGCCGATTATGGCAATTCGGACGATAAGACTCATCACGGCGCGCCATTTGGTGCAGAGGCCCCTGCCCGTCCCGTCGCCACACAAGCGTCGCCGTCTCACGCGATGGTTAAGAATAACCCAAGTGTGGATGCCGGTATGCCGATGGCGCCGTCGCGCATGGCCTCCAGCCACCTTGCCAATGTGCGTCCGGCCAATGACACGGCACTGGAAATCAGCGCGCCGCTGGATATGCGTTATACCTTCGAAAACTTTGTGGTCGGCAAGCCTAACGAATTTGCTTATGCCGCCGCCAAGCGCATCGCCGAAAGTCCTACGGCGCAGTTCAATCCGTTGTTTTTATACGGCGGTGTGGGACTTGGCAAAACGCACTTGATGCATGCCATCGCCTGGAACATCCGCGAAGTCGATCCCAACCGCACGGTCATTTACATGTCGGCGGAAAAGTTCATGTACCGCTTCATTCGTGCGCTGCGCGAACAGAACACGGTCGATTTCAAGGACCAATTCCGCAATGTCGATGTGTTGATGATCGACGATGTGCAGTTCATTTCAGGCAAGGATTCCACCCAGGAAGAATTTTTCCACACCTTTAACGCGCTGGTCGATCAAGGCCGCCAGATCGTCATTTCCGCGGATAAGTCCCCGTCTGATCTGGAAGGCATGGAAGAACGCCTTAAATCACGTCTCAATTGTGGCCTGGTGGCCGATATTCATGCCACAACGTACGAGTTGCGTCTTGGCATTTTGCAAACCAAGGCCGAGCGCATGGGCGTTGAGATTCCTCACAAGGTGATGGAATTCCTCGCTCACAAGATCACCTCGAACGTACGTGAGCTTGAAGGCGCTTTGAACCGTGTTGCTGCACACGCATCGTTGGTGGGTCGCGATATTACGTTGGAAAGCGCCCAGGATGTTCTGCACGATCTGATCCGTGCCCATGATCGTCGCGTGACCATTGAAGAAATCCAGAAGAAAGTCGCCGCGCACTTCAATATCCGCACGTCCGATATGCATTCGGCACGTCGTGCACGCTCCGTCGCCCGCCCCCGTCAGGTGGCCATGTACCTAGCCAAGCAATTGACCAGTCGCTCATTGCCGGAAATCGGCCGTAAGTTCGGCGGTCGCGATCACACCACGGTGATGCACGCGGTCAAAAAAGTCGATGAGCTGCGCGAACGCGACGCAAGCTTTGCCGAAGACGTTGAATTGCTGCGCCGTATGCTGGAAGGCTGAGGTCGCATTTAGGCTCTCAAACGCCCTCGTCGGCGCAAACTTCATTCAGCCCCCGTTGGTCTCTCACGACCCGGGGGCTGAGCGTTTTCTAGGCTCGTTTGCGGGCTGTGGGCGCATCTGTGTGATGGACGCGCGAATCGACTGTGCACTCAATTTACACGCGTGCTGTTTACGGCGCTTGAGACGGGCCGCCATATGACATGTAACATATTGATAATAAATTGTTATTTATGCTATTTTCGGGCTGAGAAAAGGCTTCGGATTTAGGCCCGCTTTGTTATAATGACTTCCCTTCTTTGCAGAGGGCTCCTGGGGGCTGTCAGGCACCTGAGATGCCAAGACTGCCCGCGCAACCGCAAACGAACAGTATGTTGGACGAAATATGAAGCTGATCATCGAAAGAGCGGCCCTTTTGAAATCCTTGGGCCATGTGCAAAATGTCGTTGAACGGCGCAACACCATTCCGATTTTGTCTAATGTGAAAATGAGCGCGGGTGATGGCAAATTGCGCCTCAACGCCACCGACATGGACTTGGACGTCGTCGATGCGACCACCGCTCAGGTTGCCGAGCCGGGCGAAACAACCGCTCCGGCCCACACACTTTATGAAATTGTGCGCAAGCTGCCGGATGGCGCGGACGTCGAACTGGACGCCACATCCGGCGACGGGCAGATGGTTCTGCGCTCGGGGCGTTCGCGCTTTTCGCTGTCGTGCTTGCCTGCCGGTGAATTTCCGGTCATGACGGGCGGCGAGTTGCCGGTCAACTTCGATTTGGCTGCAGGCCAACTCAAGGACCTGATCGACAAAACCCGTTTTGCCATCTCCACCGAAGAAACCCGCTACTACCTGAACGGCATCTACCTGCACGCCGCAGAGCAAGACGGTGTGCCGGTGTTGCGTGCGGTTGCCACCGATGGCCACCGTCTAGCCAGCGCGGAAACGGCTTTGCCCGATGGCGCAGAGTCTATGCCCGGCATCATCGTGCCGCGCAAAACGGTTCAGGAACTGCACAAGCTGATCGAAGAGACCGAAGCAGAAGTGCGTATTTCCATGTCGGATGCAAAAATTCAGTTTTCGTTCGACGGCGTGGTGCTGACCTCGAAACTGATCGATGGCACCTTCCCCGATTACGAACGGGTCATTCCCCAGGGCAACGACAAGGAAATGATGGTTGCGCGCAAGGCGTTCGGCGATGCTGTTGACCGTGTGTCCGCCATCTCGACCGAAAAATCGCGCGCCGTGAAGCTGACCTTGGACAAGGGTAAGTTGGTCTTGTCGGCTTCCAGCCCCGATAGCGGCAGTGCGACGGATGAGCTGGAAACCGATTATGCGGGCGAGCGCTTGGAAATTGGCTTTAATTCGGCCTACCTGTTGGAAATCATGCGTCAGGTTGTTGGTGACAACATTTCAATGTCTCTTTCCGACGCCGCGTCGCCAACCATCATCCGCGAAGAGGGTGACGACAGCGCGCTTTATGTGCTGATGCCGATGCGGGTTTAAGAGCTCAGCGTGATTGTCGAGCAAACTCGGAGCTTGGGTGGACAACAGGGCAGAAGAGCAAACGTGACACAAAGTTTGGCTTCAGTTGGTTTCAACGGCCCGGATCTAAGGGGAAGCAACCTGTCCCAGGGCGACATGACCCAAAATGATGTTGGGCGGCTTGCATGTGCGCGCCTCACCCTCACAAATTTTCGGTGCTATGAACAGTTGCGTATTACGCCAGGCGGGGGGCCCGTCGTGCTAACCGGTGCCAATGGGGCCGGCAAGACCAATGTTTTGGAGGCACTTTCGTTCCTCGTTCCCGGCAGCGGTTTGCGCCGCGCCAAGCTCACCGATGTTGGGCGGCGCGATTTGACGTTGGGCGATCCGCACGGGCGGGCTTGGGCGGTCGCTGCCGATATCGAAGGCGGCGCATTTCCAGTATCTGTCGGCACCGGCCTTGAGACGGCGCAAGGCTCAAAACGTGTTGTCCGTGTGGATGGCGAAGCGCAACGCGCGCTTGCGGTGCTCAGTCAACATTTCGCGGCCCACTGGCTGACGCCCCAAATGGACCGCTTGTTTCTGGATGGCAGTCAGGAACGCCGGCGTTTCCTGGACCGTTTGGTGTATGGCTTCGATCCTGCTCATGCGGGCCGCATTACGGCTTATAATCACGCGCTTCGTGAACGCGCCCGGTTGTTGGCGGATGGCAAAATGGATGATGCGTGGCTGAGTGCGCTGGAAGACACGATGGCGACGCGCGGCATGTCCGTCGCGGCGGCGCGTCTTGGCGTCGCGGAACGCTTGGCTGGGGCCGCAACGGAAACGAACAGCCTGTTTCCTGCCGGGACCCTCGCCATCGATGGGTTGGCGGAAAGTTGGTTGATAGAATTGCCGGCGTTGGAGGTTGAAGACCGCCTGCGCGCCACGCTTAAGGCGTCGCGTATCCGCGATGCGGACACAGGCGGAGCGGGAAACGCCGTTGTCGGTCGTTTGCCGCATCAAAGCGATTTGCTGGTCACCCATGCGGCCAAAATGATGCCCGCGGGGCAATGTTCGACCGGCGAACAAAAAATGCTGTTGGTGGGTCTGGTGCTGGCGGCGGCGCGGCTGAGCGTTACGGACGAAGGACGGGTGCCGGTGTTGCTGCTGGACGAAGTCGCCGCGCACCTGGATGCCAAACACCGAGATGCCCTGTTCAGCGAAGTTCTGGCGCTGGGCTGTCAGGCATGGTTCACCGGAACGGATGCGGAGCTGTTTGCACCGCTGCAAGGCAAAGCCAAATTCTATAGCGTCGACGATGCCGCATTAGCGGATGCAGATTAAACATGTCGCGGGCGCGCGTGACGAACACATTGTAAAGCCAATAGGCAGAGACCGAATATGAGCGATCAAACTGAAAACCAAGATCTCGATACCCCACAGGCCAGTGCCGCATACGATGCGGATTCGATTAAGGTTCTGAAAGGACTTGAGGCTGTGCGCAAGCGCCCCGGCATGTACATCGGCGATACCGATGACGGCACCGGTTTGCATCACATGGTTTATGAAGTCGTGGACAACGGCATTGACGAGGCACTGGGTGGTTGGTGCGATTTGGTCACGGTGTCGCTCAATGCCGATGGTTCGATTACGGTTACTGACAATGGGCGCGGCATTCCAGTCGACATGCACACCGAAGAAGGCGTCTCGGCGGCTGAGGTCATCATGACCCAACTGCACGCAGGTGGTAAGTTCGATCAAAACTCCTACAAAGTTTCCGGTGGGCTGCACGGCGTCGGTGTTTCGGTGGTCAATGCGTTGTCCGATTGGTTGGAGCTCACCATTCACCGCAATGGCAAAGAGCACAGCTGCCGATTTGAAAACGGCGACACAGTCAGATCTCTGGCAGTGGTCGGCGACTCGCCCATTAAAGACGACGGTACGCCACACACGGGAACTGAGGTGATGTTCCACCCCAGCGTCGCGACGTTCACCATGACCGATTTTGATTTTGCCACGTTGGAACACCGCCTGCGCGAACTGGCGTTCTTGAATTCCGGCGTGCACATGGTGCTCACCGACGACCGCCATGTGGATAAGGTCGAGGTCGATCTGCACTACGAAGGTGGTCTGGTTGAATTCGTCAAATACCTCGACCGCGCCAAGAGCGCGTTGATCGGCGAAACCATCTTGGTGGTTGGCGAAAAAGACGACATCACAGTGGAAATGTCGATGCAGTGGAATGACAGCTATCATGAACAAACGCTGTGCTTCACCAACAACATCCCGCAACGCGATGGCGGCACGCACTTGGCCGGGTTCCGGGGCGCGCTGACGCGGACCATCAACTCGTACTTTACCAAGTCGGGTATGTCGAAAAAAGAAAAGTTCGCCCTCACCGGTGATGATGCGCGCGAAGGCTTGACCTGCGTGTTGTCGGTCAAGGTTCCTGATCCTAAGTTCTCGTCCCAAACCAAAGATAAACTGGTCAGTTCCGAAGTACGGCCAGTGGTGGAAAGCGTTTTGAGCGAAGGCCTGGATCGCTGGTTCGAAGAACACCCCACTGAGGCGAAACAGGTGATCGGCAAAATCATCGAAGCCGCCGCCGCTCGTGAAGCGGCGCGTAAGGCGCGGGAACTGACCCGGCGCAAAGGTGTGCTCGACATCACCTCGTTGCCCGGCAAGTTGGCCGATTGTCAGGAACGCGATCCCGTCAATTCCGAACTGTTCCTGGTCGAAGGTGACTCCGCCGGTGGATCGGCGAAGCAAGGCCGCGATCGTTCCAATCAGGCGATCTTGCCGTTGAAGGGTAAAATCCTCAACGTCGAACGCGCCCGCTTTGACAAGATGCTCGGTTCCGCTGAAATCGGTACTTTGATTGCGGCGCTTGGCACCAGTATCGGGCGTGACGATTTCAATATCGAAAAATGCCGCTACCACAAAATTATCATTATGACCGATGCTGATGTGGACGGCAGTCACATCCGCACGCTGTTGCTGACGTTCTTTTACCGCCAGATGCCCGAAATTATCGAGCGCGGTTATCTGTATATCGCCCAACCGCCGCTCTATCGCGTCAAGCGCGGCAATTCCGAGGTCTATCTTAAAGACGATAACGGCCTGGAAGATTACCTGTTCAATGCGGCGGTGGACGAAGGCACGGTGTTCACCACCCATGACGGTAGTCAGGTGGCAGGCAAGGACCTGCGCAGCTTGGTCGAAGATGCACGAGTCGCTCGGAATATGCTGATTGATCTTTCCAAGCATGTGCCGCTGAAAATGGTTGAACAGGCGGCGATTTTGGGCGCGTTGAACGTCCAGGTGCTGACGGACCCAAAACATGCTGGCGAAGTCGGTGGTTATCTCGCCAAACGCATGAACGCCCTGGAAAACGAATTGGAGCGCGGCTGGGTCGGCAGCGTCGAGGAAGATGGCGGGTTGCGTCTGACACGCACCTTGCGCGGCGTTACAAATACACACCTGATCGATAGCGGTTTGATCAAAAGCGCGGAGGCCCGACGCCTCGACGCCATGGCGGGAAGCTTGCAGAAAACTTACGTGCGCCACGGCGTGCTGACGGCCAAAGAGAAAGACCACCCCATCACCGGGCCTGTGGATTTGATCGACCGGGTCACGGAAATGGGTCGTAAAGGCCTGTCGGTTCAACGCTACAAAGGATTGGGCGAAATGAACCCCGGTCAGCTGTGGGAAACCACGTTGGACCCCAACGTGAGAATTTTGTTGCAGGTTAAGGTGGCGCACACGGAAGAAGCAGGCGAAGTGTTCTCGACCCTGATGGGCGATAACGTCGAGCCGCGGCGCGACTTTATCCAAGACAACGCACTCAAGGTCGCCAACCTGGACGTTTAGCCCAGGCCTATTCTGCAAGACGTGTGAGCAAAGACGCCTGAGTTAAGGTTGCGGCCGATCGTCGTCTTTTTCTTCGGCCGCGTATTCGGCGGCTTGCCCAGCCATTTCCATAGCCTGCGCCGTGGTCCGCGGTACGGAGATAAAGTCTTCCTTGTCAGCGGTTATAACGGTGTGACCGGCATACATGCGGAAAACAGCAAATGCCGTCAGTAAGGCACTGACGGCGGCGGTGTAGTAAAACAAGCCCGGTGCCCCCAGCATGTCCATGGCGCTGCCGCCGATGAACGGTCCGCACATTGCACCAACGGCGTAAACCAGCAGCAGCGCACTGCTGGCGGGGACGAAATCCTCGCTTGGGATAACATCGTTTATGTGGGCGATGGAAATTGCGTAGAGCGGAAACGCCACGGCGCCAAAGACCCAACCCAAAAGAAACATCGTTTCAAGCGACAGATCACCGGCAATGGCAAGGCCAAGACTTGATGCCGTATTGGCGACAGCCAATCCAGCGAGCACCCAACGACGGTCGATGCGATCAGATAAGCGGCCCAGGGGCCATTGGAACATAATGCCGCCCAAAACGACCACAGCCATGAACAGAGAAATACCTTCGGTGTCCAACCCGGCTGTGTGCGCATAGACCGCACCCATTCCCCAGAATGCGCCGTTGATCAACCCGGTGGCAAAGCAGCCAATCGTGCCCATCGGGGAAATGGAAAACAACTTAAGCACTTTCATACGCGGCGTGAAATGCAGCACGGGAACCGCACGCGATGTCAGGACAACCGGAACCAAGGCCAGCGATATCAAAATCGACACAAGAATGAACAATTCCATTCCATCCACCGGTGCAGCGTTCAGCAGCAATTGCCCCAGCGCCGTTGCGCCCAAGCTCACCACCATATAGATCGAAAGCACACTGCCGCGATTTTGGTTGGTGCTGGTATGGTTGAGCCAGCTCTCAGAAACGATCAACAGTCCGGCCAGACAAAACCCGGTCAACATCCGAAACAGGGTCCATGTGATGGGGCTGACAAATACGGCATGAAGGAGCGCCGCAGCACTGGCCAGTGACGCAAATGCAGCAAAAACGCGGATGTGCCCAGCATTGTGCACCATGCGTGGGGCTTGAATTGAACCGACAACATAACCAGCATAGTAGGTTGCCATGATAAAACCGGTGAGGGTCACGGGGAAATGTTCCACGCCCGCGCGCACACCTAACAAAGTCGCCTGAAGGCCAAAGCCAAGGTTCATAGCGAACACGCCCACCAACAAGGCGGAAATACTGATTAATGTGCCGTACATCGCGTCTCCCGTTCACAATTCATATGAAGCACTTTTATGCGCATGGCAAGGTATCTTCGGGCACACTACGTTCGGGCAGGAGCGCCGTGCAAAACGTTCACGGCCTGTTAATGGGCACACCTTACATATATGTAGATCATGAGTAAAAAAACCAAACACGATGCTTCATTCCTCGACGGTGGGGATGGGAAGTCACCAAAACGCTGGAAACGTGCGGCCTATTGGGTTGCTGTGTTGGGGACTTGGGGCTTGATTGTGGTGGGTATCGGGGCGGCCTACATCGCGTGGGATCTACCCGATATTGACGAAGCCATCGCGGCGACCCGCGAGCCAACCATCCGTGTGGTAACGCGCAGCGGTGTCGAATTGACGCGCCGGGGTGATCGCTATGGGGCAGCGGTGCGGCTGAAAGAACTCCCGCCTGAATTGCCCCATGCGATCTTGGCGACCGAAGATCGTCGTTTTTATGATCACTGGGGCGTAGATCCCGTGGGCATCGCGCGTGCCATGTGGGTGAATTTGCGGGCCGGCGGTATCCGTCAGGGGGGCTCGACCCTGACCCAACAGGCGGCGAAAAATTTGTTTCTCAGCCCCCAGCGCACGTTGAAGCGTAAACTTCAGGAAGTGGTATTGGCGCTGTGGCTGGAAGCAAAATTCAGCAAGGATGATATCCTCACAATTTATCTTAACCGGGTATATTTCGGCCAAGGCGTTTATGGCGTCGAGGGTGCGGCGCAGTTTTATTTTGGTGTCCACGCCCGCGACATGTCTCCATATGAAGCGGCCATGCTGGCGGGAATGCTCAAAGGGCCCAATAAATACAATCCCATGATCAATCCAAAATTGGCGAAGGCCCGCACCGAAGTGGTGCTCGCCAATATGGTTGCGGCGGGCTATCTCAGCGCAGCAGATCGTAAAACCATCACCCCACCGACCAAATGGTGGCGCTATAAACGCAAAACCGGCAAACCGCTGGCGCGTCATTATGCCGACTGGGTTTTGGATCAGGTGGGCGACTATGTGACCTTGGATCAGGACGTGACGGTGATTGTCAGTCTGGACCCGCGCATGCAGCGTGCCGCGGAGCGCCTGATTAAGAACACCATGAAAAAGGGCGGAGTGGCGCATAAGCGCGATGTGTCCGAAGTCGCCCTGGTGGCGCTGGCACCCGATGGAGCAGTTCTGGCCATGGTGGGTGGGGCGAACTACGCCAAAAGCAAATTCAATCGTGCGGTACAGGCTAAGCGCCAGCCGGGTTCGGCATTTAAGCCGGTGGTATTTTTGGCTGGCTTCGACGCAGGGCTGGGGCCAGATACGGTGATGCGCGATGAGCCAATCACCATTGATAAATGGTCACCTCGCAATTTTAAGAAAGAATATCTTGGTGACATAACCCTGACCGAGGCGATGACCAGGTCCATCAACACCGTGGCGGTCAAGGTGTCTGAGAAAGCCGGGCGCAACCGCGTGCAAGACACCGCCCGCAAACTTGGCATCACAGCGACTTTGACGGGGGAACCATCCTTGGCCCTGGGGGTGAGCGAGCTTAGCCTTCTGGAGATGACGGCTGCGTATGGGCCGTTTGCTACCGGTGGGCTGGGCGTTTGGCCTTACGCCATTTCAGAAATTCAAGATAGTAAGGGGCGTCCGCTGTATGTGCGCTCCGGCGGTGGTCCGGGGCGGGTTATCCCTACCGGATATGCCGGGGCTATGAATGCCATGTTATCCAATGTCGTTGCCAGCCCCCATGGCACAGGAAAAAAGGCCCGGATAAAGCGCCCGTCGGCAGGCAAAACCGGGACATCGCAAGGCTACAGGGATGCTTGGTTTATTGGTTACACACCGGACCTGATCGCTGGGGTATGGATGGGTAACGACAACGGTCAGGCGATGAAGGGTGTCACCGGGGGCAGCCTGCCGGCACGATTGTGGCGTGATTTTGCGACCGTAGCGTTGGAAAACACAGCGCCCAAAAATCTGCCCATCGCAGAACTTCCCACACAAGGACGTGAGGGTGACGGCACGTCGGAACCAAACCCGTTTGAAACGCTCATCAAGGACCTCTTCGAATCGGTGTTTGGAAACTGATCTAGGGTTGTTTGATGCGCAAGGAAAAAGCCCAGGCGATGAGGCCGCATGTGGCGATGGTCATCATCATGGGCAGGGATGTTCCATTATAAGCCCACCCGACCACGGCGCCGAAACAGGCCGCCAACGCCATCTGGATAAAGCCCATAAAGGCCGATGCCGCCCCCGCCATCTGGGGAAAGGGACCCAGGGCGCCCGCCATGGAATTGGGCATCACAAAACCGACCGACAGGGCATAGAAAAACATAGGTGCGATCACCGCAATCACGGATGCGGGCGCAAGCCAGGCGGTGAGCACACCGACCAGTCCTGCGATCAACCCGATGCGCCCACCAATGGTGATCAAATGTTCGATCTCGTTGGATTTGAGAAGCCGCGCGGCCAACTGCGTCCCGGTGATGTAGCCGAGAACGGAAACGGCAAAGGCAAAACCGAACGTCTCCGGTGTCATGCCCAGGCTGTCAATCAGCACGAAACTTGAACCGGATATGAAAGCGAACAGACCGGCGAAACTAAACCCGTTAACCAACACGAAGGTCCGATACTGGCGGTTCAGGCTAAGGCACGTATAGTTCGCGATCATGCGTCGGGGCGACAGGGCGCTGAAATCAGGACGGGTGTGCGTTTCGGGTAATGTGAGAGTTGCCAAGATCAAAATCAGTACGCCCATAACGGTCAGCAAAGCAAAATTAGCCTGCCAGCCAAAAGCGGCTGTGAGTTGACCGCCGATCAGGGGCGCGACCAACGGCCCTATGGCCATGGCGGAACCCATGTGTGCGAGAAGGCGCGCGGCATTTTTAGGCTCGTGAATGTCACGGACGACCGCGCGACCGACGGCGGCCCCGGTGCAGGCGCCGAGGGCCTGGAAAAAGCGCGCGACGATCAACAAGGTGATGGTGTTCGACAGCAGGCACGCAATCGACGTCAAAACAAAAACAACCAGTCCGCCGACCAGAACGGGTCTGCGACCCACCCGGTCGGATAAAGGGCCGACAATCAATTGCGCCACGGCAAAACCGATCAGGTAGACGCTGAGTGTGAGCTGCACATCCGCCGTGCTCGCGCCCAAATGTGCGCCGATGGCGGGCAACGCGGGTAAGTACATGTCGGTGGACAAAGGCGCAATGGCGACCATTGCGGTGAGCAAGGCTGCCATTGCAAAAGATGCAGGCTGAAGGCGCATTGGGGAAGTCCTTCGAAACGAGCGGTTGGGGGGCGTGAGCAGTCCGTAGCGTTTATAGCGCGATCATTGACCAAGGCGCTTGATGGTGTTGGTGGTGCTGTGTCCGTCGAGCAGTTGGGCCAAGACCACACGCCCACCATAGCCGTGTACGATGTCCGCGCCGACCACGGTGTCGATCGTGTAATCCGCACCCTTGACCAGAACATCGGGGTGTAGGGCTTCGATCAACTGGATCGGGGTTTCATCGCTGAACAAAACAATCAGGTCCACCGCCGATAGGGCACCCAGAACCGCGGCGCGGGCAGCCTCGGACTGAACCGGACGCGTTTCCCCCTTGAGGCCGCGCACGGAACTGTCGGAATTCAGGCCCACAACCAGACGGTCGCAGGCGGCGCGGGCCTGAGTCAGCAAGGTGATGTGACCGGGGTGTAACAGATCGAAACAGCCGTTGGTGAAACCGACGCTCAGTCCTTGGTCGCGCCAGTCGGATACGGTACTCGCGGCGTGCTCAAGATCGGAAAGTTTAGCCTCGGCCAATCCCAGATCCTGATGATGCAGAGCGCGCGCAAGTTCCGAAGCGCTCACTGTCGCGGTGCCGGATTTGCCGACCACGATACCGGCCGCGGTGTTGGCCAAGCGTGCGGCGTCTTTGGCATCGGCACCGCCGGCCAGTGCCAAAGCCAAGGTCGCGACGACTGTGTCGCCGGCACCGGAAACATCAAAAACTTCCCGCGCTTCGGCTTTGAAGTGGCGAGGGTCTTGGCCTTTGACGACCAGCGTCATGCCATCCGCGCTGCGGGTCGCCAACACACCGCCAACCCCGCATGTGTCAATCAGATGGTTGCACGCCGCGATGACTTCGGCATCGGTCTGCGCGGCCATGGCGGTGGCATCCATCAATTCTTTTTTATTGGGCGTGATGATGTCGGCACCACGGTAGCGGCTGTAATCAGTGCCTTTGGGATCGATGATGACGGGAGCGTTGGTGCGATGGGCTTCAGCAATGACACCTTGAATGACGGTATCGCTCAACACCCCCTTGCCATAATCGGACAACACCACAGCACCGAAAGCCTGGGAAGGGTGCGTGACATGTTCAAGGATCTGGCCCTGAATGACGGCAGACAGAGGATCGGTCGCTTCCACATCGGCGCGCATCATTTGCTGGCCTGCACCGACGAAGCGGGTTTTCAATGTCGTGCGCCGCCCACTGGAGGAAATTAGACCTGTTTCGATGGCACTCAAATTTTTCAGAAGGCTCGAAATTTCATCACCGGCATCATCATCACCGATAACGGAGACGAAGTGACCGCCACCACCTAGCGCCGCGAGATTGCTGGCGACATTGCCCGCACCGCCCAACATGATGGTTTCGCGTTCCACGCGCAGCACCGGGATCGGCGCTTCGGGCGAGATACGCTCAACCGCGCCGATGACGTAGCGGTCCAACATGACATCGCCCACGCACAACACCTGCGCACCGGACAAACGCTCGATCAACTCAGCCAAAGTGGACAGTGTGGTCATAAAGTCTCTCAAACCAGATGGCAAAAACAATACCTTTGTAGCGCGTTGCGGCGGTGTCGCCAAGGACCAGGAACCCTATATAGGTAAGGAAAATACTTTCATCCCAGGTTGATCGCGCCGTCGGCATGCCAGCACACAGGATTATGTTAACATGATCATGAGAAAGCCCTTTGTTCACCACAATTTTTCACTCAAATTAATAGAACAATTGAAATGAGTGTTCACATGGCCCAATTGGTGACTGTGACAAACTTCATCATGAGCCCACTAGGACTGTACATTATGTTTCTTAAAACTCTACGCCGTCGCCATCCCTTGCTGCTTGTGACCCTGGTTCTGGCGGGGCTGTACCTTACGGCTGACATGTATATGAGCGTGGACATGTTGGATTGGGTGATGAGAGCCCTGTCGATTTTTGACAACCTGAAGGCCCACGAAATTATTCAGCTGGCTCTTTTTATCGTGTTGGCCGCTGCGATCGATCAATATCGCAATGCCGTGCGCAGCCGCTTCGAGCGTCAATTGGACCGGGATCGTGTTCGGGTGGTGCAAAGCACCATGTCGACGGTTCAAGACATTGTGAACAACGCGCTGAACAATCTCGTCTTTATTCAGATCGAAGCGGAGAAAAGCGCGGCCCTGTCGCGGGAGACTTTGCAGACGTTCGATACGATCATCACCGGTACAGCAGAAAAATTAAAAGACATTCGCGAGCTGGAGCATGTTTCCGAGCGTGCACTGGGTTCGGATATCCATAGCCTGAAGGTAGGATAGCGAGCATTCCGTTGCAATTGGCTCAGGTGGAAAGAAAGCGTTGTTCCGCGCCTTCCAGAACCAATGCGGTTAAGGTTCCCGACGCCCAGGCCCGCGTGTCGATGCCGATACGGTTATCCAACACATCAGGGATGTCTACAGGGGTGTGACCGTGCACGATGACGGCCCCAAAGTCGGTTGTCGCATTTAAAAATCGGGCGCGAATCCACAACACATCTTCAGCGGCCTGTTTGCTCAATCCGACACCAGGACGCACACCCGCATGGGCGAAAGCATAATCGCCTTCGCGCGACATCAGCACCATTTTGGATAAAAATTGGCGGTGATGCTTGGGTAGACGTTTGGTGATGCTGTGTGCGCTGAGCTTCGCGCCATAACTGTTGAGAGTTTCTCGTCCGCCACAGTTCATCCACAAGTGACCATCGTTTTCGCCGTTGATAAACTGTTCCATCAATTGCTCGTGATTGCCTTTGAGGAAACAAAGCGAGAAGTCTTGGAACGGAGGGGATGTATGCAGGCCCGCAAGCCGCTCGATCACGCCGCAGCTGTCCGGTCCGCGGTCGATATAGTCGCCCAAGGTCACCAGAACGCGCCGCTTGGGTGCATCGACGCAATCTTTGGCGATGGTCGCCAACAGACGGTCCAGCAGGTCCCTGCGACCATGAATGTCGCCAATGGCGTAAACCCGGGTGTTATCGGGCACGCGCGGCGGGGTGGTGTGGATCAGGGCAGGCTGTGCTTTGTTCATAATGCTTTACATGTATAACTTGTGGGTGTGAGTGCAAGGTTAACTTGGCCTTGTACTTATTTTCGGTCATTGCCTATTAACCACTTATCCGTACCATGTCAGAATCATTTTCGAGGAGGCCCTGCGTCAATTATGGCGGACTATTCTGAGGCATACAGCGGCACACAGGAGCTCACTCCACCCAGTCAGGAAAAACGGCTGTTGGATGTGCTCAGTCGTATGCGCAATAACATGACTGGGGTCTATGTCGTGCATCTGCACTTGTCTGAAATGCGTCCCAGTCACCGCCAGCCGCATTTTCTGCGCATGGTGGGGCGCTCGCTCGATAGCCTTGCGGCTAATCAGGACGTTCAGGTGTTCAGTTTCGCCAATGACGACGTTGTGCTCTTGTGCCGTAATACCCCCGTCGATGAAGTCGATGATGCGGTATTTCGCGTGCGGGCGCTGTTCAATGAAGACCCACTGACAATGACCGAAGACGGCTCCGCTGAGGACCGCTTTTCAACCTGGTATGACCTTAGCCAGCCTCGCGATGTAAAGGATTTTGGTGCCGCCGTTACCGAAGCGCTGGCGCACCGTGAAGAGGTTAAGAACCAACCGACCGAAAGCATGTCCACCGGTCGAGCCTCGAAAGTCATGACCGGAACACCCTTGGTGCCGGATCTGTTGCAGGGGATTTTGCAAAAATTGCTGGAGGTCCGGGTCGGTGATTTGGTTCACCGCCAGCCTGCTGTGATGGTGGGGGGAGGCAAGGGCCAAAATCTGGCCTTTCGCGAACACTATGTGACGATGGAAGAATTGCGCACCCGCATTGCGCCGGACGTTAACATCTTTTCCAGTCACTGGTTGTTCCAGTTTTTATCCGAAACCATCGATGCGCGCGTGTTGGAGGTGCTTTCCCGTCTCGACTATACGAACATGGACGCGCCTCTTAGCATAAACCTGAACGTCTCGACGGTGATGTCGCGTCCGTTTCAAAATTTTCATGCCCTGATTGGCGAAAACACTCACAACGTGATTGTTGAAATCCAGATCACGGATGTGTTCGCCAACATGGGGGCCTATGCCGCGGCGCGGGAATGGCTGCACGAACATGGTTATCGGGTATTGATCGACGGCCTTAATCCGCTGACCTTGTATTTTTTCGATCCGTCTCTGTTGGGTGCGGATTATATAAAGATCACTTGGGGGCCGGAGGTGCGCGGCGGTATCGGTCAGGAACAAACCCGTCAGATTAGCGACGTGGTCTCCAAAATGCCGGAAGGCGGGGTTGTGTTGTCGCGGGTGGACTCCGAAGAAGGGGTGAGCTGGGGGCTTGAACTGGGTATACGCTGTTACCAAGGCCATTACATTGACAAGGTGGTCGAGGCCATGGCGCAAAAAGGTCTGATTTGATGAGCGGTTTGATAGACAACGCGCAAGATGTACGGGGGGGGCGCTGACATGGCCGTTCGCTCGTCGTCCTCTACGCCCACACACATGCATCGCCGTACGCAAGAGCAGTTGCTGTTGGAATACCTGCGTCGATTGGAAAACCGCCGCGAGGGGCGCAAGGCCGTGCGCATCAACATTTCCAGCCTGATGCCTGCAAACCGTCGTGAACACCATATTCGCGCCGCCACCAACAGCTTTGAAGCGTTGGTCAGCGAATTGATGGGGCAGCTGTTTCAGCTGAAAAACCTCGACATCTTTTTTGTCTATAAATCGCAAGCCCACAGTCGTGTCGAAGACACGGTGCAAAAAGTCAAATTCCTGTTTTCCGATGATCCGTTGTTTGACGAAAAATCACGTTCCGAATCTGATTTCGTCTCTTGGTACGATGTGGAAACCGGCTACGACGACCTGATCAAAATGGTCCGTGAAATGAGCGACGATGGTCGTCAGGTCAAGCGCCCGATTACTCGTTCCAATGTTCGTGCGGCGCTGAAATCTCGCCAGGACCATGGTGATCCTTTGTCACCGGAAATTTTGGGCCGTGCGGTTAAGGCGCTTTTGCGCACCGACCTGACGTCGTTGGTGCGCCGCCAGTTCGTGTGCGGGGTCAGCAAAAAGTTGGTGCCCGAGCCAATTTTTTCGGAACTCTATATCTCCATCACGGATCTGCGCGAGACCATGATGCCGGGCATCAATTTGACCTCCAACCGCTGGCTGTTTCAGTATCTGACCGAAAGTTTGGACAAGCGCGTTTTGTCACTGTTGTCGAAAACCGATCGCTTTTCGATCACCGGTGATATCAGCTTCAACGTCAATGTTTCGACCTTGATGTCGCCCGAATTCATGGCGTTCGACGACAGCATTTCGGCGGCGCGGCGTGGCTCGATGGTGTTGGAACTACAAAAAGTCGATATTTTCGCCGATCTCGGCGCGTTTTTGTTTGTACGTGAATTCTGCCAAGAAAAAGGCTACCGCATCTGTCTGGACGGCCTGACCTACCAAAATCTGTCGATGATCAACCGCGAACGTTTGGGCGTCGATTATGTCAAGGTGATGTGGAACCCGGAATTGGTCGATGGCGGACAAACGATCCGCAAAGAATTACGCGATCTGGTGCAAGAAGCCGGACGCACCCATGTCATCATGGCGCGTTGCGACAACCGCGAAGCCATCGACTTCGGGCGTTCCGTCGGCATCACGATGTTTCAGGGCCACTACGTCGAACACCTTATCGCCGAAGATGAGCGCCGCCGTCAGCTGTTGAAAATCAAGCACCGCATTGAACGGGACACGACCTGAGCGCATGAATTTGCCTGTAGCGCCCGCGATTCCAGCGGCCTTTTTGGCGCTGGCATTGCCCAGCGCATGGTCGAGGTGGTGCGCATCAAGGGTTTGTTGATGCAGCAGGGGGAATAGCCGCTTAAGCTGTTTTGTCGGAAACACCCGCTTCGGCAAACGTCGCCATGTCGTTGTGACATGCCACAGCGGCTTTCAGTAAGCCCACGGCAAGCACCGCGCCAGAAGCCTCTCCCAAGCGCATGTTGTGATCTTGCAGGGCGTTCTTGCCGATCTTTTCCAACAACAATTTATGGCCGGGTTCCTGGCTGACGTGGCCGACTTTGCAGTGATCCAGCGCGCGTTTGTTGATGCTGGGCAGAACTGCGGCGGCAGCGGTGGACACATAGCCATCCAAAATCACCGGAACTTTTTTCAGACGTGCACCGATGACGCCGCCCACGATGGCGGCCAATTCTCGCCCGCCGAGGCAGCGCATCACGTCCAAACCGTCGAGCATCTCGGCCTTGTGCAGGTTCACAGCCAGTCCCACAACTTCCGCCTTGCGGCCGATGCCGGGTTTGTCCAATCCGGTACCGGGTCCAACCCAAGACAGGGCGTTGCCGCCAAATAAAGCTAGACACATCGCCGCGGCCGAGGTCGTGTTGCCGATGCCCATTTCGCCAAGGCAAGCCAGATCGGAGCTGTCGTCGATTACGCTCATGCCGAACGCGATGGCTTCGGCGCATTCAGCGTCGGTCATCGCAGGTTTCTGGGTGAAGTCCTGGGTGGGGTTGTCGAGGTCCATTTGCTCGACGCACAAGCCGACGCCAAAGGTCTTGCACAGTTGATTGATGGCGGCGCCGCCATGTTCAAAATTCGCCACCATCTGTTTGGTGACATCGGCTGGAAAGGCCGATACGCCTTGCGCTACAACACCATGGTTGCCCGCAAAGACATGTGCGTTGGGGTTTTTCATGCGCGGTGGGTAACGATTTTGCCATGTCGCAGTCCAGGCGGCGAGCTGTTCAAGACGTCCCAACGACCCGGCGGGTTTGGTCAGCTGCGGTTCGCGCGCCTGTGCAGCGCGGGCGGCCTCGACATCGGGGCCAGGCAGTTCGGTCAAAATCTGACGCACATCGTCGAGGGTGGAGATGGCGGGTATTTTATTCATGGAACGGACTCGCAGCCTGAAAAGAAAAAACATAAGATTTGCAATGTGTATCCTAGTCTATACACCCAGGTGTGCGCGTCACATAAACGAAAAGAGAGAGCCATGGCGAAAAAGGACAATTTCCTGAGCACGGACCCGTTACACGGCGGTGGCCCATCGACATCGTATTTTCGTTGCATGATGAACCGCTTTAGCGTGGCGTGGCTGTTTCTCACCCGCGTGCCGTTGCCCCGGTGGTGGAACGCGCCGTTGCCGGATGAAGACGCCGAAACGGACGTCGCCGTCGACGTAACGGATAAGGGCCAAGGCATGGTGGCGCTGGCTGATACCGTGCGTGCGTGGCCGGTGGTGGGCTTGTTGGTGGGGGCGTTCGCCGGGTTGGTGTTGTGGGGCGGCGCTCATTTGGGCCTGCATCCCTTGGCGGCGGCTGTTTTGGCCCTGATTGTTGGCGTATTGATTACGGGCGCGTTGCACGAAGACGGTTTGGCCGATGTCGCCGACGGCTTTGGCGGTGGAGCCAGTAAGGCGAAAAAACTCGCCATCATGAAAGACAGTCACATCGGCACCTATGGTGCGCTGGCGCTGGTTCTGGGCATCGGCTTCAAGGCCACCAGCCTCGGCAGCTTCAACGGGCCGGGTATGGCGGCGGGCGCGTTGGTTGGGGCACATGTGTTGTCGCGGGCCATGATGCCGCTGATGATGGTGGTGATGAGCCCGGCGCGCACCGGGGGACTTGGCCGGGGTGCCGGGGTGCCCAGCCGCGACGATGCGGTGATCGCCGCAATATTGGGTGTGTTGATCGCCTTTTTGGTGTTGGGACTTGGGCCGGGGCTTCTCGCCGCGGGTCTGGCGGCGGGCGGTATGGCTATGGTCGGCTGGCTGGCGCAGCGCCAAATCGGCGGTTTTACGGGCGACGTGCTGGGTGCGGCTCAACAGGTGGCCGAGGCATTGGTGCTGGCGGGTATGGCGGTCGCCTTTCGCACGGTCTTTTATATATGAGTACAGAGCACACGATGGACGTGACGCGCTGGTGGTTTGTCCGTCATGCGCCGGTGGTGGACGCCCCCCTGGGCAAATTGTCGGGGCAGGCGGATATTGCGGCGGACGTTTCTGATCAGGCATCGTTTGCCGCGTTGGCGGCGAAGCTCCCCCTCGGTGCTGTGTGGCTGACCAGCCATCTTCAACGCACCCACCAAACGGCGGAGGCTCTGTTTGCTGCGGGTGCCGAACGTGTTGAACCGCTGATCGATCCCGATTTCGCCGAACAGGCTTTTGGTGCATGGACCAGCCTGACCTGGGCGGAAATCGGTGCGATGGATGATGCCTTAACCAAGGCATTTTGGGAGACACCGGATATCACCGCGCCGCCACCAAGCCCCAAATATACATCGGAAAGCGCCGCAGATGTGTGCGCTCGCGTCGCGTCGCGGATGGAAAGTTTGACGCTGGATTATGCTGGGCGCGATATCGTTTGCGTAGCCCACGCAGGGTCGATTCGCGCCGCTGTGGCGCTTGCACTGGGCCTGACGGCGAACCAGACGCTGGCGCTGGATGTGAAAAACACCTCGCTCACGCGCCTCGACCACATTGCGGATGGCTTGCGGGTTAAGCGCGGCGGCAGTTGGCGGGTGGTCGGCCTTAATATGATTTGATAACGTGCCCCCCAATTAGGAGCAACACATTGACGCACACCCCAAATACACTGCCGCCGCTGACACTGGTTCTGGGCGGTCAACGCTCGGGCAAGAGCGCTTACGCTGAAAAACTCATGCTGGATGGCGGGGTTTACCTCGCCACCGGTCACGCCTCGGACGATGAAATGTCCGAACGCATCACGGCCCATCAAGAGCGTCGCGGCGAGGGCTGGACGACGGTTGAAGAGCGCTTCGATATTCCCAAGGCGCTCAAACGCGCAGAGAAATTTCACCCAAACAAGCCTGTGTTGATCGACAGTCTCGGCATGTGGGTTTCCAACATGCTGCACGATGGCCGCACCCCGGTGCTTGATGCGGAGCGTATGGTGTGGGCCATGCACAATCATCCCGCCCCGGTGATTGTGGTGTCGGAAGAAGCCGGCCTTGGCGTGATCCCAATGAACGCGGTTGCACGGTCTTTTGTTGACGCGCTGGGTATTGTGAACCAAATAACAGCTGCGCGGGCCGAACGCGTGGCGTTGGTGGTGGCCGGATTGCCGCAAACCCTCAAAGATATTTAACAAAACCAAAAAGGATGCCCCTCCCCATGAGCCTGCCCCCAAAGCTTTCCAAGATTCCTGCCACCGTCATCACCGGGTTTCTTGGTGCGGGCAAGACGACCTTGATCCGGCACATGCTGGAACATGCGGGTGGGCGGCGGATCGCACTGATCATCAATGAATTTGGTGATCTCGGCATCGATCGCCAGATCGTCAATGGCTGCGGCATCGAAGGCTGTGCTGAAGACGACGTGGTGGAATTGGCCAATGGTTGCATTTGCTGCACCGTGGCCGACGATTTTTTGCCGGTGATCGAAGCCTTGGTCAGCCGGGACAATCCGCCGGAACACATTGTCATTGAAACCTCAGGCTTGGCACTGCCCAAGCCCTTGGTTCGCGCGTTCAACTGGCCTGAAATTAAGACCCGCGTGACTGTGGACGGCGTGATCGCGGTTGTCGATGGCCCCGCACTGGCCGCTGGGCAATTCGCGTCGAATGAGGTTGCGGTGCAGGCCCAGCGTGAAGCCGATGACAATTTGGATCATGATAATCCGCTGGAAGAAGTCTTCACCGACCAGCTGCTGTGCGCCGATATGGTGCTGTTGAACAAGGCCGACGTGATCGGCGAGAGCGAAACCCAGCGCCTGATTCAGGACCTCACCGCCAAATTGCGCCCCGGCGTGCATATGGTCGCCACCAGCCACGGTAACGTCGGTGTCGATGTGTTGTTGGGTCTGGACGCGGCTGCAGAGGACGATCTGGATGCGCGTCCTTCTCATCATGAGCATCACGACGACGACCATGATGGTGACGATCATGACCATGACGACCACCATCACGATGATTTCGAAAGTTTCATCGTCAATGTTGGCGTACAGGCCGATCCCGCGGCGCTCGAAACGCGGCTGATTGAAATTGTCGAAGCGCACAATGTTTTGCGCATCAAAGGCTTCATCGAAGTCGCGGGCAAGCCCATGCGCCATGTGGTGCAGGGCGTCGGCACGCGCTTTACCCGCTATTTCGACCGCGCCTGGGCGGATGGCGAAGACCGCCAGGGCCGCTTGGTGGTGATCGGTCAGGCGGGACTGGACCAAGGCGCCATTGCCGCACAGCTGGCTATTGATTTCGGCGAAAGCGCTGCCTGATGCATCTGCTGGCCGCACAACCGGGAAGCGTTCAGGACGGTTCCGAAGCCATCGATCTGGGTCAAAGCCCTGCGGACGTTGTCGTGATCACCGCTGCCGACACGGAAATTTCCGTGCTGGCGTTGGCGTACCGGGGTGCGTGTGAAGATCAAAGCGACTTCCCCACACTACGCCTTGCGGGCATGCTGCACCTTGGTCACAACATGTCGGTGGATTTGTACGTGGAAAACGTGGTGCGCCACGCCAAGCTGGTGGTGGTGCGTGTTTTGGGCGGGCGGGGCTATTGGCCCTACGGTGTTGACGAGGTTGCAGCGGCTTGCCGCCTAGCGAAAATCCCGGTGGCGTTTTTGCCCGGCGACGACCAGCCGGATGCCGAACTAACCAGCTATTCGACCTTGCCCAAGGAAGACGCCCACCGTTTGTGGCAGTACTTGGTGCTGGGCGGCCCGGACAACGCCGGCGGCTTTATCGACTGTGCAGCCAGTTTGGTCGGTTATGACACGGATTTTACCCAACCGCGCCCGGTGCTGCCGGCGGGTCTGTACTGGCCCGGCCGTGGCGGAGTGGCGCTCTCAGATATCAAGTATCCCCTATGGCGAGAAGGGCTGCCCGTCACACCTGTGATTTTTTATCGTGCCTTGTTTCTCAGCGGCAATCTGGAAGTCATCGACGATCTGGTGGATGGTTTGCAGCACGCGGGTCTCAACCCGTTGCCGATTTACGTTGCCAGCCTTAAGGACTTGGTGAGCAAAGCCACGGCGGCTGATATCTTGGAACGGGCCTTCGACGCCGAGGTCTTTCCGCTCGGCTGCGTGCTTAACACCACCGGGTTTTCAGCCTCCAGCCCCGGTGCGGTGCGCGCCGAGACGCCGTTCGATGCCTACGATCTACCCATTTTGCAGGCGGTTCTATCGGGCGGAAACCGTGAAGGCTGGGTGAAAAATACTTGGGGCTTAGGCCCCCGCGACATCGCCATGAACGTGGCATTGCCCGAAGTCGACGGGCGCATCCTCAGCCGCGCCATATCGTTTAAGGATTTGTCGGAACGCGACGAACACACCCAGTGCGATCTGGTGACCTACAAGCCCGAAGCCGATCGTATCAGCTTCGTTGCCGATCTGGCCCAACGCTGGTCGTGGTTGCGCACTCAGGAAAATTGGTCCAAGCGCGTCGCCATCGTTCTGGCCAATTACCCCAACCGCGATGCCCGTTTGGGTAACGGCGTGGGGTTGGATACACCCGCAGGCATCATCAATACATTGCATGCAATGCAAGCTGCCGGTTTTGAAGTCGAAGACATCCCCGAAGACGGCAACGCCCTGATCGAACGCATTAAGGCCGGCCCCACCAACGCCCACAAAACAGAAAACATAGCCACGGCGGACGTCACCTTGTCGCTGGATGCCTACCGCGCATTTTTCGCCACATTGCCGGAATCGATACGCCGCCGCGTGACCAAGCAATGGGGCAATCCCGAGGCCGACCCGTTCATGCGCAGTGACATGCACTTCGCCATTTCGGTGTTCATGTGCGGCGAGGTGGCGATCGGTTTGCAGCCCGCACGCGGCTACAACATCGACCCGGAAAAGACTTATCACGACCCCGATCTGGTGCCGCCGCACGGCTATCTGGCGTTTTATGCCTGGATTCGTGAAGAATTCGACGCCGACGCGATCATCCATTTCGGCAAGCACGGCAATTTGGAATGGCTACCGGGTAAGGCCTTGGCGCTCAGTTCCGAGTGTTTCCCCGAGGCTGCGCTGGGACCGTTACCGCATTTGTATCCGTTCATCGTCAACGACCCGGGCGAAGGCACCCAGGCCAAGCGCCGCGCTCAGGCGGTGATCATCGATCACCTGACCCCGCCGCTGGCGCGCGCTGAAAGCTATGGCCCGCTGCGCGATCTGGAACAGTTGGTGGATGAGTATTTCGAAGCCGTGGGCACGGACCCGCGCCGCACCAAGGTGCTACGCCGTGATATTTTGGACCTCTGTCACGTCACCGGATTGGCGCAAGATGCTGGCATGGACGAAACGGCAGCGGATGACACGCGCCTTGCCCAATTGGACGCCTATTTGTGCGAACTGAAAGAAATGCAAATCCGCGATGGGCTGCATATTTTTGGCAGTTCGCCGACAGGAGATTTGCTGCATGCGCTGTTGGTCGCCCTGGTGCGGGTGTCACGCGGCACAGAACCCAAAGACGCCTCGCTGATCCGCGCCCTGGCGGACGATTTGAGTCTGGACTTCGATCCCTTGGATTGCGATATGGCGGCACCCTGGACGGGCGCAAAACCAGATGCATTGCAAGGTATGCAAGATGCATGGCGTAGTACCGGTGATACGGTGGAACGATTGGAATTTTTGGCGCTCGCGTTGGTCAAAGGTGATGTCGATGTGCACGCGGACTGGACCCGCACGGCATTGGTGATGGGGGAAGTCGAAACCCGCATCCGCCCTGCCGTTGAGGCCTGTGGCGACGCAGAGATTCAAGGCATCATTCGGGGACTGGAGGGGCGGTTTATTGAGCCCGCACCGTCTGGCGCACCGACCCGCGGCCGCCCCGACGTGTTGCCCACTGGGCGCAATTTTTATTCCGTCGATACCCGCGCTGTACCGACGCCCGCGGCGTGGACGTTGGGCTGGAAATCGGCAGGCATTTTGCTGGATGCGCACCTACAAGCCCATGGCGAGTGGCCGAAAACCATGGCGATCACCGCGTGGGGCACATCGAACATGCGCACCGGCGGCGACGATATCGCTCAGGCGCTGGCGCTGATGGGTGTACGCCCGACTTGGGACGCGGCCAGTCGCCGTGTGACCGGGTTTGAGGTTCTGCCCGCCGAAATTTTGGGCCGTCCCCGCGTCGACGTGACGCTGCGCATTTCAGGATTTTTCCGCGATGCCTTTCCCGGCCTGATCGACCTGTTCGATAGCGCGGTGCGCGCCGTCGCCGCGTTGGATGAAGACATGGCGCAAAACCCGCTGGCCGCACGGGTTCAAGATGAAACGGCTGAATTCATAGCTAATGGTGTAGACGCCGCAGAAGCCACCCGCCGTGCCGGGTTCCGCGTGTTCGGTTCCATGCCCGGCGCTTACGGTGCGGGCTTGCAGGCGCTGATGGATGAAAAAGGCTGGAAGACCGAAGCCGATCTGGCCAAGGCCTACGTCGCTTGGGGCGGCTATGCCTACGGCTCGGGGGCGGAGGGTGAAGCCCGCCACGGCCTGTTTGAAACCCGCATCAAATCCGTGCAGGCGGTGGTGCAAAACCAGGACAATCGCGAGCACGACTTGCTCGATTCCGATGATTATTACCAGTTCGAAGGCGGCATGACTGCCGCTGTGCGGGTGCTGTCCGGTCAGCAACCCGCCACCTGGCACGTCGATCATTCGCGCCCGGAAACGCCCAAAGCCCGCACGTTGGAAGACGAAATCGGTCGGGTGGTGCGTGCGCGCGTGGTCAATCCCAAATGGATCGACGGCGTGATGCGCCACGGCTACAAGGGCGCGTTCGAAATGGCTGCAACGGTGGATTATCTGGTGTCGTTCGCCGCCACCGCAAGGTGCGTCAAAGACCACCATTTCGATGCGGTGTTCCAGGCCTATCTGGAAGACGACAAAGTGCGCGCGTTCTTAGCCGACAACAACCCCGACGCCCTCAAAGACATGGCCGATCGCCTGATTGAAGCCCAAGACCGGGGCCTGTGGACCCCACGCCTCAATTCCACGCGGGCGGTGTTGGAAAGTTTGTTGGGCTCGTGACGGCTTAGATAATTTCGTCTTCGTCGAACAGCGGGTCGACGTCGAAATCTTTTTCGGCTTGGTTGACGAACTTTTCCACCCCGCCGCTACGGCGTACGTGGGCGATGTGAAACAGTGCATCGCCCTGGTTGACGCCGGGCAGGTTGGTGCGGCCGATGATCACGCCGTCGGTTTTGATGATCAGGTCCATTTCATTATCGCCGATGGGGTCGGAAATGACGCCGATCACGTCGCCTTCCTGCACCGCATCGCCGATGGTGCGAAACGTGCGCAGCATGCCACCGCGTGGTGCGCGAATCCAATGGCTGGAATTGGAAAAGTGCGGCTTGGTGCGGCTGTCACTGACGCTTTTGGGGCCGATCATGGCCATGGCTTTCATCACCCTGAGCACGCCCTTGACGCCGACGCGCACGGCGAATTCATCGAATCTCAGGGCTTCGCCAGCCTCATATACCAAGACATCAACGTTGGCTTCATGTGCGGCCATGCGCAATGAGCCTTCGCGCAGTGCGGCTTCCAGAACCACCGGCGCGCCGAACGCGCTGGCCAGTTCATAGGCGCGCATGCCTTCGCCTGAAACGCGAATTTGCGGCAGGTTGAGACGATGCAAGGCGGCGGAATGCAAATCGATGCCGATGTCGGCGCGGTTCACCACCTCGGTCATGAACAGGTTGGCGAGTTGCCCGGCCAGCGGTCCCTTTGGCGATCCGGGAAAGCTGCGGTTGAGGTCGCGGCGATCGGGCAGGTAGCGGCTTTGATTGATAAAGCCGAACGCGTTGACGATGGGCACGCACAACAAGGTGCCCTTCATGCGCCGAAGAGCCGGGGCCTTCAGCAGTCGACGCACGATTTCAACTCCGATGATTTCATCACCGTGGATGGCGGCGGAAACAAACATCACCGGCCCCGATTTTTTGCCGTGGACCACATGCACCGACATGTTCATGGGCGTGTGGTTGGACAGCAGACTGACGGGGATATCGACGGTGCGTCGCTCCCCTGGCTGAATGGTCTCGCCGTTGATGATGAAAGGCGGGTTCATGGCTTAGCCCTTGCCCTTGGTTTTGGTTTTGTTGGGCTTGGCGTTTTTTTCCAGAAACTCGATGATCTTGCCCGCAACGTCGATGTTGGTGGCTTTTTCCACGCCTTCCAAACCGGGGGAGGAATTCACCTCCATCACCACCGGGCCGTGGTTGGAGCGTAGCATGTCCACACCGCAGACATTCAGGCCCATGGCTTTGGCGGCGCGAATAGCGGTGGAGCGTTCTTCCGCCGTGATCTTGATGCTGTCGGCGCTGCCGCCACGGTGCAGGTTGGAGCGAAAATCGTCGCCCGCCCCGGTGCGCTGCATGGAAGCCACGACCTTGCCGCCCACCACCAAAACGCGGATGTCTTTGTTTCCGGCTTCTTTGATAAATTCTTGAACCAAGATATTGACCTTGGCACCGCGAAAAGCCTCGATCACGGATTTGGCGGATCGGGGTGTTTCCGCCAGCACCACGCCAACGCCCTGGGTGCCTTCCAGCAACTTGATCACCACCGGTGTGCCCCCGGCAATTTTGATGACTTCGTCGGTTTTGTTGGTGTCGTGGGCGAACGCAGTCACGGGTAGGCCGATGCCGTCGCGCGCCAGCAGCTGCATGGATCGCAGCTTGTCGCGCGAACGGCCGATCGCCACCGACTCGTTCAACGGGTAAACGCCCATCATTTCCAGCTGGCGCAGAACGGCGGTGCCGTAAAAGGTGATCGATGCGCCAATGCGTGGGATCACGGCGTCATAGCCTTCGACCTTTTCACCGCCATAGCGCAGCTCGGGGCGGTGCGAGGTGATGTTCATATAGCAGCGAAGCGTATCGAAGATATCAATCTGGTGGCCGCGTATTTCTGCGGCTTCAATCAAACGCTGATGCGAATAGAGTTCGGCATTACGGGCCAGCATCATAATTTTCATCGGATGAAACTCCACTCTATCGGATTGATTCAGCTGACCAGCGTTTGCGCTGCCAGATATGAGCTGCCGGAATTGATCAAGAAGCGGTTTTTCACCGCGGTGCGCCCCAATAGCAGGCGGAACCCCATCTTGTCACGGTTTGTGAGCGTGACCTCGATGGGCCAACTGACATTGCCCAGCGTTACACTCGTTTTAATGACGTAACGCATTTCTTGTTTGCCGCCGGTGTTGCGGATGGCGCGCCGGTCGACAACGGCGGTTTCGCACGCGATAACGATCTGGTTATTGCTCTGGTCGGGGTGCAGTTGAAAACGGACCCACGGCTCGCCGTCGTGCTCAAAAGGTTCGATTTTCCAGGCATGCAACGCCGAGGTGCGCGCGCCGGTGTCAATTTTGGCTTTGATCTCATCGACGCCCAACTGGGGAAGCGATACCCATTCGCGCCAGCCGATAATCGGTTTGGCCGTCTTTGCACGCTTGAGTGCCGAGGTGGATTTTTTGTCGCGGCTGACCATGGGCGCACAATTCTATCTGGGATCGATGATAAGCTGAGCCTAGCAAATTAAGAGCGGGTGGATAGAGGGAAAATCCATCAGGCGGTTGCGGAAGGCGCGTCCTGTATGTCTTGTGCAGGCGCTTCAAGCGGCAGGGTGAAGCGGAACGTTGAACCCTTGTTTGGTAAACTGTCGACCTCGATATGTCCGCCGTTGCGCTCCACCAATTCCTTGCACAGCAAAAGGCCGAGGCCCGTGCCCTTTTCGCCATCGGTGCCCTGGGTTGTGATGTTATCGGACAAGGTGAATATCTTGTTGGCGATTTCAGGCGTCATGCCGACGCCGGTGTCGGTGATGTCGACGCGCACGAAATTGGTAGGGGTGACGTCATAGGTGATGGTGATGGCACCGCCGCGGGGCGTGAACTTGATGGCGTTGTTGACCAGGTTGCGGATAACGGCGTCGACCATATGTGGATCTGCGAAAACATGCGGGGCACTGCCGCTTTCACGCAGAGTGAGGTCTTTGTCCCTAACGACAGGCTCAAAAATATCGATGGTTTTGCCCGCGATGTCGCCAAGGGGGAAATCGACGGGTTTGTGCTCGATGCGGTCCATTTGCAGGCGCGACCATTCCAGTAGGTTTTCTAGCAATTTGAACACGCGGGTCGCGCTGTCATTGATGGTTTCGGCATATTCTTTGACTTTAGCCGGTTCCATCGTGTCGACACGCTGGGCCAACAGTGTGGTAAACCCCAACAATGCGGTGAACGGGCTGCGCAAGTCATGGGCGATGATGGAAAAAAACTTATTCTTTTCCTGGTTCAGCTTTTCCAATTCTTCCTTGGCGATGGCGTAGTTTTCCGCCAGTTCGACATACTGGCCGTTTATGGATTCTGCGCGCTCGCGTTCATCTTGGATGGTGAGCATTTCCTGCACCAAGCGGTCGTTGGTTTTACGGAGATTTTCTTCAGATTGACGTAAAATCACGGTCAGGCGCACGAAATTGCGCAACATTGCGTCTTGGCTGCCATCCCAAGGCATGGCAGCCAATGCGCCAGCGTTGAGGTATTCGTTTTCAGACTGGCGGCTGGCGATATCCATTAAAATGATGATGGGCACGCGCACACCGGCTTCGCGTGCGCCTGAGCATACAGAAATGGCAAATTCCGGGTGGTCTGAAATACCTCGTATCACGCACAGCTGGAATTTCTGGCTGACCAGTTCCGTAAGGGCATCATCGGCACTGGGTGCGTGGGCGAGATCAATGCTGATACCATCGCCCGCAAAGGCTTTGTGCAGCGCAGCTTTTGTTTCTTCGCCACCGCCGGCCAGAAGTATTTTTGCGGAAGCCATGTGTCTTCAACATCCCTTTTTGGATTTTTGCTTAAGCTATCACTTGATTAATATAATAATGCCTCAATCTATTGCCTAACTCTAAATCATTATGAGCCAAACAGCCCCCCAAGAGGAGATTTTACGATGTCCGGTAGTGATGATGTGGAACGCCATAAATCAAAGATGGAAAAAAAGAAGGCCGCCCGCGATAAAATCATGGCGGCAAAGACCGACGCGCGAGGGCTGGTGATTGTTCATACAGGCAAGGGTAAGGGCAAATCGACGGCGGCCTGGGGTATGGCGTTGCGTATGTTGGGCTATGGCCGACGCGTTGGCATCGTGCAGTTCGTCAAAGGCAAGTGGGACACCGGTGAGCGGGTTGTGTTTGAAAAATTTGGCGACCAATGCACGATCGAGGCCCACGGCGAAGGTTTCAGCTGGGAAAGTCAGGATTTGGACCGCGACAAGGCCGCCGCTATGCGGGCCTGGGACGCGGCGACCAAGATGATGGCGGATGAAACCGTTTCTTTGGTGATTATGGATGAAATTAACATCGCGTTGCGTTACGGGCAACTGGATGCAGCGATGGTGGTGGAGGCATTGAAGTCCAAACGCAAAGACCTGCATGTGGTGCTAACCGGGCGCAATGCGCTGGATGAGGTGATTGACGCGGCCGATCTGGTCACGGAAATGACCTTGGTGAAACACCCCTTTCGCTCCGGCATCAAAGCGCAAGAGGGTATTGAATTTTAACCGCCCGTACAGAACTTGTGTGATACCACTGGGGTTGAAGCACAAAAGGGGATATGGCGATGATTTTACGTGTGATGGCGGTGCTGATGGTGGTGTTGGCGATGCCCTTGGCGGCTTGTGCCACTCGGCCGATGACGGACGGCGAGCGCGCCAATCAAATTGTGCAGGGCGCAGAGATGACGCTGAAGAAATTCAAGGCTTCGCAAGAAGAACCGATGGATCGCTTTCGCGCCCTTTTGCCCAAGGCTCAAGGCATTCTCATCCTGCCCGGCGTGATCAAAGGTGGCTTCATCCTCGCTGCCGAAGGCGGAAACGGCGTGTTGCTCGCCAAGGATGCGGCAGGACGTTGGGGTTATCCCGGATTTTATCTGATGGCTGCGGGCAGTGTCGGCTTGCAGGCCGGTGCGCAGGTGGGCGACATGGTCATCTTGGTGTTCAGCCAAGATGCGATCCGCTCCATCATCGAACATCAGGGTAAGTTGGGTGCGGACTTAGGTTTGATCGTCGGCACCGTCGGCGCGGGGGTTGAGGCTTCGACCACCACCAATGCCGGAGCGGACCTTCTGGCTTTTACCCAGGGTGTTGGGGTGTTCGCGGGCGGGTCGTTGGAAGCCGCGGCACTGGTCAAACGCAATGATTTGAATCTGGCCTATTACGGTCAGGCGCTTGCACCCGCGGATATTGTGTTGCAAGGCCGCGGACAAAACCCGGCTGCGGACGGCTTGCGCAAGGTGCTCGATGCCCAATGAGGATCATAAAACCCGCGCCCTGATGATACAGGGCACGGGGTCGGATTCCGGTAAATCGTTGATTGTCGCGGGGTTGTGCCGTGCGTTTGCTAGGCGTGGCCTCACCGTGCGCCCGTTCAAGCCGCAAAATATGTCCAACAATGCTGCCGTCACCGAAGATGGCGGTGAAATCGGTCGCGCCCAGGCGCTTCAGGCGCGTGCGTGTCGGGTGCCGGCCCATACCGATATGAACCCGGTACTGCTCAAGCCCGAAGGAGAAACCGGCGCTCAACTGGTTGTCGGCGGTCGGATGCGCGGTCAGGTCACGGCGAAAGATTTCCGCACCTTTAAAGAAACCTTGTTGCCGGAAGTTTTGGCCGCGTTTGAACGACTTAAAACCACCTGCGATTTGGTCATCGTTGAGGGTGCGGGCAGCCCGTCCGAAGTCAACCTGCGCGTCGGTGATATTGCCAACATGGGTTTCGCCCAGGCAGCGCGTGTGCCGGTGGTGCTGGCGGGCGACATTGAAAAAGGTGGTGTAATCGCCCAGATCGTCGGCACTCACGCGGTGCTGATGCCCTCGGAGCAGGCACGTATCAAGGGCTTCCTGATCAACAAGTTTCGCGGTGACATGTCACTTTTCACCACCGCTATGACCGACATCGAAGCGCGCACCGGCTGGGTTGGGCTGGGCATCATCCCCTGGTTTGAAGGCGCCGCAAAGCTGCCCAAGGAAGACAGCGCGTCTCTGGGGCATTGGGCGGAAACTGGGCGGGGTGCAGAACGGGGAAACGGTGCGGGGAAAATTCGCATCGCCGTGCTGCGCCTGACACGCATTGCCAACTTCGACGATTTAGATCCTTTGATGGCGGAAGACGATGTCGAAGTGCTGATGATCGAGCCCGGCCAAGCCATTCCCGGCGATGTGGACGTGGTCATTGTACCCGGCTCTAAATCGGTAATTTCCGATCTGCGCGCTCTCAAAACCGAAGACTGGGACGTCGACATCGCCGCCCATGTCCACCGTGGTGGGCTGGTGGTGGGTCTGTGTGGTGGTTATCAAATGCTCGGTGTGCGCATTGCCGACCCGGACGGGACCGAAGGCGACGCGGGGGAAGAACTCGGCCTTGGTTTGCTGGATGTGGAAACGGTGCTCACCGGTGACAAAACTTTGGAACAGGTCAGCGGCCTGGAACCTTGTAGCGGCATGTCCATTGCTGGCTATGAAATGCACATCGGCTTGACCGAAGGCCCCGATCGCCATACCCCGTGGTTCCACTTGGAGGACGGCCGAGAAGAGGGCGCAATCAGCTCAAACGCGCGCGTCATGGGCACCTACCTGCACGGTGTGTTCGCCACGGACGCCTTTCGCCACGACTTCTTATCCCGGCTGCGCGAAGGCCGTAGCGGCGGCACAGCCTATGAGGCGGGTGTGGAACAGGCCCTCAATGATCTAGCCGATCACCTGGAAACCTGTCTCGACCTTGATGCGCTGTTGGCGCTGGCGGAATAATCCCGCCCAGCCGTCGTTATAAAAACGCCAACCATCCACCGACGCCGACCATCAGGGTGCCTGCCGTGCGGTTGAGGATACGGACGTTGCCGCTGTTTTGCAGCAGCTTTTTGAGCGATTTCCCGCCCGTGGCGTAGATCACCAGACAGGTAAATTCGATCAATAAAATCAGGCTCACCAGCATCACCAGTTGTGGTGCGACAGGGTGTCCCAGGTCGATAAATGGGGGCAGCAGTGCGATCATGAACGCCCAGGCCTTGGGATTGGCGATGGCGGTGATGAACCCCTGCAGGGCCAATTCCGTGCGGCGCGGTTGGGGCATGATTTCACTGTCGATACGCATCGCCATGCGGCCCTTGGACATCCACAACTGTACGCCCAAATAGGCTAAATACGCGCCACCGCCGTATTTCAAAAACACAAACACCTCTGGGCTTTGAGTGATGATCGCAGCGACGCCCAGAACCGCTGCCGTGGCGACGACGCCAACGCCTATCAACTCGCCCCACATCATCCAAAATGTTTTGCGCACGCCAATGGTCATGCCCATCGTCAAGGCCAGCGTCATGCACAGGCCGGGCGTCAGCGAAACGAAAAAGAAAGTCGGGATGAAGACGGCAAGTAGAGTTAAATCAGCCATGATGGTCCGGGGCGTTAGGGTTGGGTGAGGCCACTGCCTGATCTAAATAAACTTTCGCAAACAAGAGTCGAGAAAATAAAAAAGACCTGAAATCAGCTCCCGATCTGAAAACGAAACACCGCGATCACCGTGACGATCAGGGCGTTGAGCAGGCAGGCGACCATAAACAAATACAAGGCCCGGTGGATGTGTGCGGGTGTAGCCTTGGCGGTCCCGCTGCCGATCCAGGGTGCGTCTACGGTGTGGTGGGGATATTTACGTGGCCCAGCCAGCGCCAAGCCCAATGCGCCCGCCGTGGCAGCCTCGGGCCACCCGGCATTGGGTGAATTGTGCTTGGACGCATCACGCCACATGGTGCCAAAGGCCCGCGCTGGATTGCCGTGCGGCGTGACAAGGGCCGCGATGGAAAGAAGCAACCCCGACAATCGCGCGGGGATCAGGTTCAACACATCATCCAGGCGCGCAGCGGTGAACCCAAACGCGCGGTAGTGATCGTTTTTGTAGCCGATCATGGAATCGAGCGTATTGACCGCCTTGTAGATCAACAACCCCGGAAAGCCGAACAGCACATACCAAAACACCGGCGCGACGACGCCGTCGGAAAAATTTTCGGCCAAACTTTCAATGGCGGCGCGCGCGACACCGTGTTCGTCCAGTTGTGCCGGGTCGCGACCGACGATTTCGCCTACGGCGCGTCGGCCGGCCTCTGTTCCATCGTTCTTAAGCGTCAGCCATACCCGTTGCACGGCGGTATAAAGTTCGCGTTGGGCCAGCAAGGCGATCAACAAAAACAGTTCCACCGCCCAGCCGAAATCGTGATGCATGGTCAGCCACTGCACGCCCACGCCGACGGCACCGGCCAATACGATGACCACAACCACCGCCAACGCGCCACGGATGGCGCGGTCCATTTGGCTGCGGCTTGGGCGGTTGAGCTTTTTGTCCAGCCAACTGATTAGCGACCCGATCACCACCACGGGGTGCGGTAAAATTTTGAACACCGGCCCCATGCCGCCTACTGCCGCGTCCAGGACCAGCGCCAAGACCAACAAGATGAACGGATCGAATGCGGTGTCCGCGTGAAGGATTCCAAAGCTAAACATGGCCGCAGTCTAACGTCCTGATCATGAGAGAAGAATTAAAATTGTGCATTGCGATGACTGCGCATATAAACTCTTCTCACCGATAAACGGAGTGTCCGGGGGACGGAGGCGATGACCACCCCTCACCGTTTTAAACGCCGAAGGCTATGCACCAGCGTCAGGAAAACCAATGACAGACTCTATTTCTCCAGTAAGTTCCCCAGTAAGCTCCCCAGAACGGCCCGCCATCATGATTTGCGGCCACGGTTCTCGCGACCGCGGTGCGGTGGAAGAATTCAATCAATTGGCCGTGCGTATCAAGGAACGTCTGCCCGATCACCACGTCGAGAGCGGTTTTTTGGAGTTCGCCACGCCGGTGATCCGCGAGGGCCTGGATAAGCTGCGCGACGCAGGGGCGAAAAAAATAATTTGTTTGCCGGGGATGCTATTCGCCGCCGGTCATGTGAAAAACGATCTGCCGTCAGAAGTGAACAACTATGCGGCGGAAAACGGTGGTCTCGATCTGGTGTTTGCCGCCGATTTGGGCATTGATGCGCGCTTGCTGGACGCCGCAAAGCAGCGCATCGAAGAGGCCTTGGCGGGCACCGAAACAGACGTCGCGCGCGAGGACACTTTGTTGTTGGTGGTCGGACGTGGGACCAACGATTCGGACGCCAATTCCAACGTCGCCAAGGTCACCCGGATGCTGTGGGAAGGGCTTCAGGTGGGCTGGGCGGAAACGGCCTATTCGGGCGTTGCGTTTCCGTTGGTCGATCAGGCCCTGGCGCGGGTCACGAAAATGGGCTTTAAGCGCATTGTGGTGTTTCCGTACTTCTTATTTTCCGGGATTTTGGTGACCCGTATCTACAATTGGGCCGATGAAGCCCAGGCGGTGAACCCGGATGTTGAAATTCTCAAGGCCTCGTACCTAAACGACCACCCCCTGGTGATCGATGCATTTATCGGTCGCATGGAAGATGCGCTCAACGGCGCGGGCGTGATGAATTGCCAGTTGTGCAAATACCGTGAACAGATTATCGGGCACGAACATGACCACGGCGCGCCGCAAGTCGGCCACCACCACCATGTGCAGGGCGCGGGGACCGAAGAAAACGCACAAGATCACGGTGTTCACCACGGTCATGGTCATCACCACCCCCACACACATGGAGACGGGGAGGGCTGAGCATGACGTCGTCCTCGCCGTTCGAATACATTCACGACCCCGACGCCATTTCACGCGAAAGCTTCGTGCGCATTCGGGCTGAGGCTGAACTCGGTCATCTTCCGGGGCTTATGGAAGCGGTGGCGGAACGCGTGATCCATGCCACGGCGCTTGTTGAGGCCGCAGATCACCTGCGTTTTAGCGTCGATGCGGCAGAACGCACCCGCTCGGCATTGCAAGCGGGTGCGCCGATTCTGGTCGATGCGCAAATGGTCGCGCGGGGCATCACGCCGCGTTTTTTACCGGCAAACAACCGTGTAATATGTTGCCTGACCGACGATGGCGTGGATACGGACGCCAAGGCTCGTGGGGAAACCCGCTCTGCGGTCGCCGTGGAACGCTGGGCGGATCATTTGGACGGTGCGGTGTGCGTGTTCGGCAATGCGCCGACGGCGCTGTTCCGGCTTTTGGAAATGCTGCTGGCGGACGCACCTAAGCCCGCAGCGATTTTGGGCTTTCCAGTCGGTTTCGTGGGTGCAGCGGAAAGCAAACAAGCGCTGGTCGAGATGATTTCACAAGATGAGCAAAACGATATCGCCTTTATCACCATGGCGGGGCGTCTGGGTGGCAGCGCCGTCGCGGCGGGTGCGCTGAATGCCATCGCGCTGGGGGGCAATCCTTAATGAAAATGGGCATGATCACGGTTGTCGGCATCGGCGAAGACGGTCTGGACGGTCTCAGCCCCGCAGCGCGGGCGCTGGTTGAGGGTGCCGAGGTTTTGATCGGTGGCGAACGCCATCTGGACAAAGTGCCGGATATCAAAGCGGAACGGTTGGACTGGTCGGCGGGTTTCGATGCCGCGTTGGACGAACTTGAGGCACGGCTTGGCAAACGCATCGTGGTGTTGGCCTCTGGCGATCCGTTGTATTTCGGCGTTGGTGCGACGCTGATCCGACGCTTTGGGGCAGAACGTGTGTTTGTGTTGCCCGCTCCCGGCGCGGTGAGCTTGACGTGTGCGCGCATGGGCTGGTCAATCCCCGACACGGACGTTGTGACCATTCACGGGCGTGCACTGGAGAGCCTAAACCTGCATTTGGCCCCAAATGCGCGCTTGGTGGTGCTCTTGCGCGATGGCGACAGTCCGGCTGAGGTTGCGGACTTGCTGGTTCGGCGCGGTTTTGGCCCCAGTCGCCTGACGGTGTTGGAACATCTTGGTGGCTCAGCCGAGAACCACATCGAAGGCGTTGCCGAAAGCTGGTCCGGTGAGCGGTGCGCCAATCTTGCGACCTTGGCGCTTGAATGTCTTGCTGGGCCCAAGGCGCGATCACTGTCGCGCATGGCCGGGTTACCTGATGATGCGTACGAACACGATGGACAGCTGACCAAACGCGAAGTGCGCGCCGTGACGCTGGCGCGCCTTGCCCCTCTGGCGGGTGAAATGCTTTGGGATGTTGGCGCGGGTGCAGGGTCGGTCGCCATTGAGTGGATGCGGGCAAATCGCGCAAACACCGCAGTGGCTATTGAGCGCGATCCGGACCGGGCCGCGTGTATCGCCCGCAATGCGACAGCACTGGGTGTGCCGCGCCTCGATATCGTCACCGGCAATGCCCTTGAGCTGCTGAAAACACAGTCGGGCAGCCCAGATGCGGTTTTTGTCGGCGGTGGCGTCGGCGTGCCGGGTCTGGTTCAGGCGGCTTGGTCAAGGTTGAAGCCCGGTGGGCGGCTGGTAGCCAACGCGGTTACCGTGGAAGGCACCGCTGAACTGGCCAAAATGAAACAGAAGCACGGCGGTGATCTTATTCAAATTTCGATCTCACGCGATGATAATAAAATTAATAATCTAACCCTATTTACGCCAATGCGCACCGTAACGCAATATTTGGCTAATAAGCCATTGGAAATAAACGATGAGTGAAAAAACACAAAACATCAAATTTGGCAAGCTGATCGGCGTGAGCGTTGGTCCCGGCGCACCAGATTTGATGACTGTGCGCGCCCTGACCCTGTTAGAAGGTGCTGGAGTGGTCGCGCACATGCATGCCAACGGCAAAGACGGCGTAGCACTGGGGATCGCCCGACCATTCCTGCGTAGTGACGTCAAGGTCCTCGCTGTGCCTGTAGAGATGGCGGCTACAGCTGCGGAGCGCCAGGAAAGCTACGAACAGGCTGTCCCGGCTTTTCGCATGCATTTGGACGAAGGTCGCGATGTGGTCTTTATTTGCGAAGGCGACGCCCTTTTTTATGGTTCGTTCCAATATGTGATGGACCGCCTGATCGACGATTATGTGGTTGAGGTCGTCCCCGGCGTGACCTCGGTTCAGGCGTGCAGTGCAGCGGCAAATGTGAGCCTCACCCGTGGTGACGATATCTTTCAAGCCTTGCCCGCGACGTTGCCAGAAGGCGTTCTTGCAGCCCGGTCGCGCGATACCCACATGGCCATCGCTTTCATGAAAATCGGCCGTCATATTAATAAGGTTAAACGCATACTCTTAAAGTCAGGCCGCATGGACGGTGCCATGTGGGTAGAACGTGCAACGCAAAATGAGCAAAAAATAGTAAAATTAGACGATTTTGAGGGCGAAGCATCCTATTTTTCGATGATTCTGTCTCCGGCGGTACGTAAGGATATCGCCGTCTCCGCATGCACGGTACGCGAGGGTGCCGTGATCTTGTGTTTGAACGGGGCAGGACTGTCGACAGCAAAAATCCTTAAATCGACATTGCCGGGTGCGGCGTTGTGGGGCCGTCAGGGGCGGGTCGACGCGGCGGATGTTGACCGGCTGTTCGCCGATACGGCACAAACGCTACGCGATCTTTATCAAGACGGAACGCCGATCGTGGCGGTGATGTCGGCGGGCATCGTGGTGCGCGTTTTGGCACCGTTGTTGGCTGATAAACGCGAAGAACCCCCCGTTGTCGCGGTGTCGCCGGACGGCGCATTTGCGGTTCCGCTTTTGGGTGGACATCGGGGTGCAAACCGCCTCGCCGGGGCTATCGCCCAGGCCAGCCAAGGGTTTGCCGCTGTGACCACGGCAGGGGACGCGGGATTGGGCATCGCGTTGGATGAACCACCCCATGGATGGTCCGTGGCCAATCCGGAACGGGCAAAGGATATCGCGACAGCACTTTTGAGCGGTGATGCGGTGGGCCTGGATGTGGACAGCGGAGATGCGGGGTGGCTAGCGCCGGCGGGTTTCACAGATCTGGCCGACGTTGGCGTGCGCGTCACACACAAGAATGCCGATGGGGATAAGGCGCTTGTGTTGCATCCGCCAACCTTGGTGTTGGGCGTCGGCTGCGAGCGTGACTGTCCCCCGGATGACTTGGCGACGCTGGTTGATGAGATGCTGAAAACGGCGGGCCTGGCGCGGCAATCGATCGCCTGCGTGGCGTCCATCGACGTGAAATCGGATGAAGCCGCCGTGCTGCGTGTGGCGAGCGAGCTGGGTGTGCCTGCGCGGTTCTTTACCGCCGCTGAATTGGAGGCACAAACCCCCAATCTTAAAAACCCATCCGATGTAGTGTTCGCCGAAGTTGGCTGTCACGGCGTGTCGGAAGGCGCGGCCTTGGCAGCGACCCAAGGGGGGCGACTGATTGTCGCGAAAAACAAGTCAAAACGGGCCACATGTGCCGTTGCCGTATCTGATCATGACATTAAGCCTATCTCAGTTGGTAAGGGTCAAGGACGCCTGTTTGTGGTTGGTATCGGCCCAGGAACCGATGTGTGGCGCACCCCGGCGGTGACAAAAATACTCAGTGAAGTCAGCGATATAGTTGGTTATGGATTTTACCTTGATCTTATTCCTGACTTAATCAAAGGCAAGACCCGGCACACGTCAATTTTGTCTGAAGAAGAGGCCCGGGTGCGCCAGTCTTTGGAGCTGGCTGCCGAAGGCCGTGATGTGGCGCTGGTGAGTTCCGGTGACATCGGTATTTATGCCATGGCGTCGTTGGTATTTGAGTTGCTGGACCGTGAAAATCGCGCAGATTGGAACCGCCTGCACATTCAGGTCGAACCGGGCATCAGCGCCTTTCAGGCCGCCGCCGCGCGCATCGGCGCACCGGTCGGCCATGATTTTTGTTTGATTTCCTTGTCCGACTTGTTGACACCGTGGACGGTGATTGAACGACGTTTGCAGGCTGCAGCAGATGGCGGGTTTGTGGTGTCGTTCTACAACCCCGTATCTAAACGCCGCCGCACCCAACTGGCCGAGGCACGCGATATTTTGCTGACCAAACGCAGCCCCGATACCCCGGTGGTGCTGGCGCGCCAATTGGGTCGCCCCGATGAACATATTGATGTTATCCGTCTTGCCGATTTGACTCCGGATCATGCCGATATGCTGACGCTGGTGATGGTGGGCGGCGAAGACACGCGGGTGATTGAGCGCGGACAAAATCGCTGGGTCTATACGCCACGCGGTTATGGCGGCAAAATGGACGCGAAAGCAGGAGGAAACGTCTAATGCACGCGATTAAATATGCAATTGTCTTTGCAATAATGACCATGACATCGACGGCCTTTGCCCAAAGTGCATCCGATGTACTACGTGATGCGGTGTTCAGCGAAATTGAAAAGCGCATCATTGGCGAGCACTTCGGCATCGACGTGAAAGACGTGGTGCAGAACGGTGCCATGCCGGAGTGGGCCGTGAAAAGCGACGAGCGCGATGAAGATGATCTCGACGAGGACGACGAAGGCAAACGGGATAAGAAAGACAAGGTTCGCAAGGAAAAGGGCAAGAAAGACAAAGACCACAAGAACAAGGGTAAGTCCAAGGGCTTGCCACCCGGCCTAGCCAAGCGTGAGTCCTTGCCACCCGGATTGCAAAAACAGCTGGATGAAAAAGGCCGCCTACCGCACGGTCTGGCCAAGCGCGACCTGCCTGACGATCTTGCCGCTAAATTACCCAAACGCCCGGACGACCAGAGTGTCGTCGTGGTCGACAAGGACGTGGTGCTGATCGATAAGGCAACGGGCGTTATCCTTGATGTGCTCAAGGACGTGGTGCGCGGTAAACCCGCCCCAGTGCAGAACCCGGATGGAACCCTGAGCAGTCCGGGATCTCAAACGCAGAACGGCGCGGGGGCGAGCGTCATCGATACACTTCTTAAAACCATATTCGGAGGCCAGTGAGCCCATGACTGTCCACTTCATCGGCGCGGGGCCGGGCGCACCCGACCTCATCACCGTGCGCGCGCTTAAACTGATCAAATCGTGCCCGGTGGTGCTGTACGCGGGTTCGCTTGTGCCCGCGGAAATCGTCGCCGAGGCCAACGACGACGCCCGCGTCGTGGACACCGCGCCACTACATTTGGACGAAATCATTACCGAAATCGAAGCCGCACATGCAAAGGGCTTAAGTGTCGCCAGGGTGCATTCGGGCGATCCGTCCATTTACGGCGCCATTGCGGAACAAATGCGTCGTCTGGATGCGCTGGGTATCGATTACGACATTACGCCGGGCGTGCCCGCATTCGCTGCAGCTGCGGCGTTGTTGAAACGCGAATTGACCTTGCCCGATATCAGCCAAAGCATCGTGTTGACCCGCACCTCGGTGCGCGCCAGCTCCATGCCCGAAGGCGAGACCCTGGAAAATTTCGCCAAAACCGGTGCGACGCTGGCGGTGCATCTGTCGGTCAATAACTTAGGCCCGGTGATCAAGCAACTGAGCCCCTATTATGGTGATGATTGCCCCGTTGCCGTGGTCTACCGCGCCAGTTGGCCGGACGAAGCGGTGGTCACGGGCACGCTTTCGGACATACGCGCCAAGGTGAAAAAAGCGGGCTTTACCCGCACGGCGTTGATATTGGTTGGCCGCGTTCTGGCGGCGGAAGGGTTCACGGACAGTAAATTATACGACGCGACCCACAGCCATGTGCTGCGTGAGGTTAAAGCTTCATAGGCTTCTTATTAGGCGTGGGTATACAGCCAGCCCAGCGTGTCTTCGATGCTGCTGGTGCGCTCGCCGTCCGGCGGTACGGGGCGGCGGATCAGAATGATGCGGGCGCCGACTTTGGCGGCGGCATCGATTTTGGCGCGGGTGGCATCGCCGCCGCTGGCCTTGCTGACAAGGGTGTCGATCTGGTGTTCGCGCATCAGGGCTTCTTCATGGGCGAGGTCAAACGGCGGGCGTCCGGTGACGAGGGTGCAGTTTTCAAGGCCGAGCACATGATCGCTCTGGGCGTCGGCTTCGTCCATCAAACGCACCAGCAATTTCACATCGCGTACGCCGTCGAACGCCGACAGGTTGTTGCGGCCGATGGTCAGGAACGCGCTTGATGACGTGCGTGCGATCAACCGCGCGGCTTCGATAAAATCGGGCACGAACACCACGTCGGTGTCTGGCGGTAGAATCCATTGTGGCCGTTCAAAATGCAACAGAGCCACGCCAGCGGCTCGACAGGCCTGGACGGCGTGTTGGGTCATGGTGGCGGCGAACGGGTGGGTGGCGTCGATTACGGCCTTGATGCCCTGTTCTTGGATATAAGCCGTTAGACCTTCGGTCCCACCAAAAGAACCGGTTCGCACATGGCAGGGCATATAGGCCGGGGAGCGGGTGACGCCGGCGAGGGATAGGGTGACGTCCAGTTCCGGGCGTTGTTTGTGTATGGCATGGGCGAGATGCTTTGCTTCAGCCGTGCCACCGAGGATTAGAATTTTGGTGCTCATGACGCATCACCAATGCGCTTGCCATCGCGATCGAAGACCCACACGTCCACGTCCGTGCCCCCCGCCAAAGTCGCCAAGGCGACCTCGCGGGCCTGACGGGCAATTAAGGCTGCAAGGGCGGGGGCATGTTCGTTGGCGAGGATCAGAACATGCATGGCAGTGTTGGCCTGCCGTGCCGCGGGAAGGGTCTCTGCATCACCACCGCATTGGGCGAGGGCGTCTGCCAACTTCTTAAAATTGACTTGGGACCGGGATGAATGCAAGTCCATTGCGCCTTGGGCCATCTTGACCATTTTGGCAAATCCACCCGCAATGGTCAGGCGTTCGACTGGATGGGTGCGCACATATTTGAGCAATCCCCCGGCAAAATCGCCCATGTCGATCAGGGCTTCATCGGGAAGCTTGAGTGCCGTGTTGGCGGCGTCTTCGGATGTGCGCCCGGTAGCCGCGAGGACGTGGGGGAAATTCTGTGCACGGGCGACGTCGATACCGCGATGAATGGAATGGATCCAGCTGGAACACGAAAACGGCACCACGATACCCGTCGTGCCCAACACCGATAGCCCACCAATAATGCCCAGGCGGCTGTTCATGGTTTTTTTCGATGCTTCCAACCCGCCGGGGATGGAAATGGTGACTTTAAGGTCCGGCACGCCTGCGTCAGCACCATCCAGGTCGTACGCCACTCGGTGTAGGGCATCGGTGATTTGCTGGCGGGGTCCGGGGTTGATGGCCGGTTCGCCGGGCGGCAACGGCAGGCCCATGAGTGTTATGGTGCCCACGCCTTCGCCAGCGGCAAAGCTTATGCCGTCGTCAAGCGGGCCGGGACGTACATCTACGATAATTTCCAATCCGTGGGTAACATCGGGGTCATCGCCGGCATCCTTGATAATGCCAGCGTGGGCGAATCCGTCTCCGCGTTTATGGGTTGTCAGTTCAAAGCTAGGCGTTTCTCCGCGCGGTAATTGGATGGTGACGCGGTCTTGAAACGCGCCGGTTCTGAGCGCCCGGTACGCCGCCGCCGCCGCCGCCGCCGCGCACGCGCCCGTGGTCCAGCCCTTGCGCAAAGCGCTGTTCGCTGGCTTGCGCGGTGTTGGTGGGTGTGGTGTAGGGGGCGTGTCGGTCATGGCGGTACTTTAGGGGCGGCGCGGCGGAACGGCAACGGGTGACTGATCGCCTTCATTATCGGTTGTGTTAACCAGCATATCACCCTTGCGATGGAAAGAGAGGGGACGTATTGTCGGCACCAAAGCTAGGGACAACCGCAAGGAATTTCCATGAAACGCATAATTTTTATCGCTATAGCCGCTTTGGGCTTTGTCGTTGTTGCCACGGTTGGGCGCTATTACCTGATGGGTGGGCACGACGGTGAAGCAGGTAGCGCGCGTACGGTGAGCATCGGCGGTCCATTTGAGTTGACAGACAATACCGGAAAGGTGGTCACGGATAAGGATTACCGCGGCAAATATATGCTGGTCTACTTTGGCTATACGTATTGTCCCGATGTGTGCCCGACGTCCTTGAGCATTATTTCACAGGCCCTCGATCAGTTGACGCCGGAGCAGCTGGATAAAGTATTGCCGATCTTTATCACCGTGGACCCTGAGCGTGATACAGTAGAGGCTATGGCGGACTTCGTACCGAACTTCCATGATAAATTGATCGGACTGACCGGCACGATTGAGCAAACGAAAGCCGTGGCGCGCGCCTATAAAGCCTATTATGCCAAGGTCGATGAAGACGATCCCGACGGCAATTATCTGATGGATCACAGCTCCTTCACGTACCTGATGGGACCTGACGGCAAGTACGTGGCGCATTTCAGCCACGGCACGACACCAGAAGTCATGGCCAAACGCCTGGCTGAAATTCTTTAGGGCTGAAATGGTTTAGGCCAGGATTCATTAAGGCTAGAATTCATTAAGGAACGTTCATGCCAAACCAGCACACGCCAACCCAGGATCCCCTGGGTGAACGGCCCGTCAACGGCCTGATCATTGCCGCGCCGTCATCGGGTAGCGGCAAAACCGTGGTGACATTGGGTATTCTTGCACACTTGAAATCTCAAGGTGTGCGGGTGGCGTCGATGAAGTCCGGACCGGATTATATCGACCCGGCGTTCCACGCGCGGGCGACCGAACGGTCATGCTTCAACGCCGACGGCTGGGCCATGCGCAACAAGACCTTAATGGCCGCTGTCGCCACGGCAGGCCAGGATGCGGAGCTGGTGATCTGCGAAGGCGTGATGGGGCTGTTCGACGGGGCCAGCGCGACTGAAGGCTCAACCGCAGACATTGCTAAGCTGACAGGTTGGCCGGTGATTTTGGTGGTCGACAGTCGCTCCCAGGGCGCATCGGCTGCGGCTTTGGTCAAGGGTTTCGATACCTATCGCGACGATGTGCGGATTGCGGGTGTGATCTTTAACCGGGTCGGCAGTGCGCGGCATCAACGTGTCATCCGCGAAGCCATGGCTGGTGCGGTTCCGCATATTCCGATTTTGGGCATGATCCCGATGGAGCCGGGGCTGGAACTGCCCTCGCGGCACCTGGGCCTTATTCAGGCGAGCGAGCATGTGGGCCTGCAAGCGCTGATCAACAGTGCAGGCCATGTGATTGCCCGTCACGTCGACACGAATGCGTTGAAGGCGCTGGGGACGGGGTGGGGTGTGTCGGGCAAGGTATCGCCTTTGCCGCCTTTGGGTCAAAGGATCGCGGTTGCGCGGGACGAGGCTTTTGCCTTTGCCTATCCAATGGTGCTGGAAGGCTGGCGCAATCAGGGCGCGGAAATCAGTTTTTTCTCACCGCTTGACGACCAAGCGCCGAACCCCGATGCGGATGCGGTGTTTTTACCCGGCGGTTACCCCGAATTGCATGCGTATCGCCTGTCCAGTGCGGACCAGTTCTTGGATGGTTTACGCAGTGCTGCGGGCTGCGGTGCGGTGGTTTATGGTGAATGCGGGGGCTATATGGTGCTGGGGCGCGGCATGCAGGATGCCGACGGCACCACCCATGCCATGGCTGGGCTATTGCCGCTAGGCACGTCGTTTGAAGCGCGTAAATTGCACTTGGGTTATCGCAGCGTGACGTTGATTGCGGACACCCCGTTGGGACCCGTTCACACCCGCCTTAAAGGCCATGAATTTCATTACGCGACCATCAGCAGTGAAGGCCCAGGGCCGCATCTGTTCGAAGCTCACGATGCCGACGGGGTCAAGCTGGGGCGTGCGGGTCAGGTCAGCAATAAGGTGTTTGGCTCATTTGTGCATCTGATCGACCGCGAGCAGAAGCCTTGACCCACCGCCCTTAAAGGTTTCGGCGCGGCGAAAATGGTGCAGTGCAAAAAAATGATGTGAAGTGCGTTTGAATCAGGTAGGGTAAACACCGTACAGAGCCAGATTTGGGAACGTAATTAAGCACCATGCTTTACCATTTTCATGAATTTCAGCATGCCGTACTCGGGCCGTACCGCGCTTGGCTTAAAGCATCCCGCACCGCGATGACGCCGTTTTTGCACACGCCCTATGGCCGTCCAGTTGCGGCAGGGCTAGAGGTTGCGGAGCGGTTGGTGCGTCGCTACGGCAAGCCCGAATTCGGCGTCCTTCATACAAAGGTTCCGGGTAAGGGTGGCAAGACCGCAAACGTGCCTGTGCATGAAGAAATTGCCGACGAAAGTCCTTTCTGCGATTTGCTGCACTTCAAGAAAGAAGGCGTTGGCGGTCAGCCGAAGGTGCTGCTGGTCGCCCCGGTGTCGGGTCACTACGCGACCTTATTGCGCGGCACCGTCATAGCCATGTTGCCCGAACACGACGTTTACATCACGGATTGGACCGACGCGCGCGATGTGCCTGCGAGCGATGGCGCTTTCCATCTTGATGACTATATCGAATTGATGGCGCGCTATATCGCGCTGCTGGGTCCGGATTCCCACGTCGTCGCCGTGTGTCAGCCTTCGGTTCCGGTGTTGGCAGCGGTGGCGCTGCAAGCCGAGGCGATCGCCCAAGGCAAACCCGGTGTTGTGCCGCGTACCATGACCTTGATGGGCGGGCCGGTGGACACGCGCGCGAACCCGACCACGGTCAACGATTTCGCCAAGGAACACGAACTGGGCTGGTTCGAGATGAATTCGATCCACCGCGTGCCGTTGATTTATCCGGGTGCCGGACGACAGGTTTATCCCGGGTTCCTGCAATTGCAGGGGTTTTTGGGCATGAACATCGACCGTCATATGAATGCGCAGATGGATCACTTTTGGCATTTGGTCAAAGGCGATGGCGACGGCGCAACCCAGCACCGCAAGTTCTACGACGAATACATGTCGGTGATGGATCTTCCCGCCGAATATTTCCTGGAAACGGTTCAGGCGGTGTTCCACGATCACGCGCTGCCCAAGGGCGAGCTGATGTATCGCGGCCACCGGATCGACCCCAGCGCCATCAAAGACGTCGCATTGATGACCGTCGAGGGCGAACTGGATGATATCTCCGGCGTCGGCCAAACCGCAGCCGCGCACACCATTTGCCCCGATATACCCGAAGACAAACGCGTGCGCATCGTGCAAAAGGGCGTGGGGCATTATGGTATATTCAACGGGCGCAAATGGCGTGGTATTATCCAGCCGCAACTGGCTCAATTCATCAAACAACACGGTGCTGTGACGCGTGTCTCCAAATCCAAATCCAAATCTAAATCTAAAACCAAACCCGCTCAACTCGACGCCTGACATGCCAGGTGATCAGGACGGTATCCCTTTTTGGCGCGCAAAACGTCTGGTGGATATGAGCCAGGGGGAGTGGGAATCGCTTTGTGACGGCTGCGGGCGATGCTGTTTGGAAAAGTTGGAAGATTATACCACCGGCGAAATCAGCTACACCAATGTTGCGTGCAGCCTGTTGGATATGGAAACGTGTGGCTGTAAAAATTATACACAGCGCCAGCGCTTTATGCCCGATTGTGTGCAACTGACGGCAAACAACGTCAGCGACCTGCGTTGGATGCCGTCCACCTGCGCGTACCGTCTATTGGCGGATGGCAAAGATCTGCCCGCGTGGCATCCGTTGGTCAGCGGCGATCCCAACACCGTGGTCACCGCAGGCATTTCGGTCAAGGGACGGTGTATCGAAGCCAGCCAAGCGGGCGATCTGGAAGATCACATCGTTGTTTGGCCTGAATAAGCAAATCGCGTAAGCGAGAAAGAGACGTGCGTGGCAGTCCGCAAGACCCAATCTCAGCATAGCCTTGATATCGACGGCGAGGTCGTGCCGCTTTTGGTACGTCGTCATCCCCAAGCGCGCCGATTGATCCTGCGCCTGGATGAGCAAGGCACCGGTGCGGTGGTGACCATTCCGTCCCATGTCAGCTTTCAAGATGGCGTCGATATGGCGGCACGCAAATCCGACTGGATCAAGCGCCAGTTGGTGAAGCGCCCCGAGACCGTGGCATTTTGCGATGGTGTCGAGCTCCCCTTTTTGGGTGTGCCGCATGTTGTGCGCCATATGCCCGCCGGGCGTGGGGTCCGCCGGGTGTCGAGCGGTGACGTCGTCATTGAAACCAGTGCCATTGAAATCAGCGGACGTCCCGAGCACCTCAGCCGTCGCCTGACAGACTGGCTGAAGGCCCAGGCGCGTAGAGAAGTCAGCACCCGCGCCCATGAAAAAGCACACAGCATCGGCAAACGCGTCAGCCGTATTTCCATTCGCGACACGCGTTCGCGGTGGGGGTCGTGCGGGTCCGGGGGCACGCTGAATTTTAGCTGGCGGCTGGTTTTGGCCCCCGAACACGTTTTGGATTATGTGGTCGCCCACGAAGTCGCCCATTTGGTTCACCGCGATCACGGCGATGGCTTTTGGGCGTTGACCGACAGTCTGACGGCGCGCATGGATGACGCCCGCAGCTGGCTCAATGCCTTTGGTCGCGAGCTACACCGCTACGGCTGATCGGCGATGGCCGCGGTGTCTTCAACGACCACGGCGAAGAAGTCCGCCAACCCGCTAAGGCTGACTTGTTTCAGGGACACATCGTCAATGACCCCGCCTTGAGCACCGGGTAGCGCCCGCGTCGCCGTTGCGCGAGCGATGATGGTGTTGGCAAAGCCGCGCGAACGTGCGGAATGCGTGGTGCTGGTCACGCACATGTGGGTCATGAAGCCGACGATCAGCAGGGAAGTGCGCCCAAATCCCTGCAAAATGTCTTCCAGGTTCGTGCCCGCAAAGGCATCGGGTAGGTTTTTCTGAACCACCGGTTCGTCGGCATGAGGCTCAGCGCCGGGGGCGAATGCAAACCCCGGTCCTTGCGGGTCGAAAGCGCCTCCGGGGGCACCCGCGTGTTGAATATGTACGATGGGGGTGGTGGCGCGTCGTGCCCGGGTCAGCAAGGCGTGAATGTCTTGTAAAGCCTCATCGACACCGGGCAGGACCAAAAAACCATCCACGTATTCGCGTTGGGCATCGATCACCACCACGGTGGCGTCGGCCAGGGATACAGCACGGGGGTTCGCATTGGAAAGCTCTAAAAGTGTAAGCGGCTTAGTCATAAGGACGATCCTTTCAAAGGGGTAGAGGAGCCACCAGTATCGGGTTGTAATTTTGCAGAACAATCGGCGATAATGCCAATATGAGCAGCAAAAATGCAGAACTGAACTGGGATGATCTGCGGGTGGCGTTGGCGGTGTTTCGGGGCGGCAGTCTCAGCGCGGCGGCCCGGGTTTTGGAGGTCAACCAGACCACGGTTTCAAGGCGTGTGCAGGGCTTGGAGCATACTCTGGGGGGGCGCTTGTTCGACCGGCATGACGGCGTGCACACGCCGACCGCACTCGGCGGTGAGGTGCTGGCGCATGGAGAGCGGGTCGAGACGGAAATGACGGCCCTGATGACGGATGTTGGTGCGCCGGGGTCAACATTAAGCGGTGCCGTGCGGATCACAGCGGTCGGCTCAATCCTTTCCACCGTGTTGGCGCCGGGGCTTGGGCGGTTTACGGTGGATTATCCAGATGTTCACATCCAGCTGATTGGAGCGGATGCGAATTTGAGCTTCACGCGCCGGGAAACGGACCTAGCATTGCGCATGGGGCGGCCACGCACAGGAGCCATGCTGGCGCGTAAGTTGACAGATGTGGATTATGGCATTTACGGCGCGTGTGCGCTCGGGACGGAGGCTGGTGAAGACTCCATGGCCCGGTGGGTCGGGTTTGATGATTCCCTTGCCGATATTGCGGAGCACCGTTGGCTGATGCGCCACCTGGGAGCACAGCGCGCGCGTGAACGTATTGTGATGAAAACGAATTCCTTTCAGACCTTGGTGGCGGCAATCGGTGCGGGTGTGGGGCGCGGCATTGTGCCGTGTTTCGTCGGTGATCGCGATCCGCAACTTGTACGACTTGGCGAGCAAACTCCTGTCTTGAAGCGCGAGTTGTGGTTGTTGACCCATCAGGAACTGGCATCGTGGCCGCGCATTCAGGCCGTTTCGCAATGGATACGTGGACGGGTTGCAGATATGGATATGAGTTCTTAGGTCCTCAGGGCCATCAGATTTGCGAGGAACGAACACATGCGTCAAGCTCACACCACCTTAAATGTGCACACCACCCACCAGGGGCTGTTTGAAATCACCCGGGAAATCAAAGCATGGACCGTGGGCACGGGCATCGCAAACGGCGTGTTGACAGTATTTTGTCGCCATACCTCGGCCAGTTTGACCATTCAGGAAAACGCCGACCCGGATGTGGTCTATGACATTCAGACTTTTTTCAAACAGCTGGTGCGCGAAGACCCGTCACTTTACACTCACACCAACGAAGGTGCCGACGACATGCCCGCGCACATTCGGTCGGTGTTGACCGATGTGTCGCTGTCCATTCCGGTGATCGACGGAAAGCCTGTTCTGGGCACTTGGCAAGGGGTGTTTTTGTATGAGCACCGCGCCCGTGACCATGAACGTCAGGTGGTGCTTCAATTAATGGGGGATTAAATTTTGCGGCCCTTTTCGCGCAAAATATTTTCCACGTCCAGCCACGCTTCGCGCAGCTTGGCATCGGTTTCGTCGCTGAAATGAATGTGAAAGTATGCCTGCAAGGCATCGGCCACCTTAAAGATGATTTTATCCGTGGCCTCGTCGGTGTCATCCAGCCGGAACAACAGCCCATCGGTCAACGCGGTGACGATGTCCTCGGTTATGGCATGAAGAGATCCAATTTCGAATACGCGCGTGAGCAGGCTGAACCGTCGTGCGGCCCGTGACAAGATGGCGTACAGCTCATTGAGATTAAGCGCTTGCTTTTGCGCTTCGATTTCCTGGATCAAGGCATCGCGATCTGCTTCGCCGCCGGGTTCTTCCAACTTGCCCTTGAGCTGCGCTTCCAGTTGGGCGAACTGTTGCTCGACGTCCAGCAGCTCGCGTGCCGCCCAATCCAGTTCCTCTTTAACTTCATGTAAAAGATGGGTCATGGCTCACCTAACTTGTCTTTAAGCTGTATTTTCAGGGCTTGTCATCGTAGGGACTCATCCCCACATTGGGGTGGGCCTCCCCGGTTACAAGTAGATTAACGGGTAAAGAGACAAACATGAAAGCCCTGATTTTTGATGTCGATGGCACACTTGCCGATACTGAGGACGCCCACCGTGAAGCCTTTAACGATGCTTTTGCCAAGGCGGGTTACGATTGGAACTGGGACCGGGTGCTTTACAAGCACCTGCTGAAAGTCACTGGCGGAAAGCAGCGCATCCGGTTTTTCCTTGAAGAAAACCACCCTGAATTTCTCAAGCGTGATGATATCGACGAATTGATTCCGGCCTTGCACAAAAGTAAGACCG